>Ga0315298_1000034_pt1 | contig 252861 bp, 237 predicted proteins | sample WHS_1_MG_FD_203077 | JGI IMG/M metagenome (GOLD analysis project Ga0315298, IMG submission 203077) | Extremophilic microbial mat communities from Washburn Hot Springs, YNP, Wyoming, USA - WHS_1_MG | ecosystem: Environmental > Aquatic > Thermal springs > Hot (42-90C) | place: USA: Wyoming... | reverse complement strand
TCCATGATGAGGCTCAGGGCCTCGGGAAACTTCCCCACCTTGATGAGCTGCACATAGCCCTGGGCGCTCAGGTTGGCAGGACAGGCCCGCACACACGGCGCCCGGTCATACTTCTTGATGGCAAAGGTGGAAGGAATGGCCTGGGGATACAACCGATAAATTGCCTTGGCTTGGTCCAGGGCCAGGTTGAATTCGTTGGGCACCTCCACCGGACAGGCTTCGGTGCAGGCCCCGCAGCCGGTGCATTTGGCCGGATCGATGTAGCGCGGCTCCTGGGCCACGGTTACGGTGAAATTCCCGGGTTCCCCGGCAATGGCTTTGACTTCGCTCAGAGTATGAATCTCAATGTTTAGATGGCGACCGCATTCCACCAACTTGGGAGAGATAATGCACATGGAACAGTCATTGGTGGGAAAGGTCTTGTCCAGTTGGGCCATCACCCCGCCGATGGCCGATTTCTTTTCAATGAGATGCACATAAAAGCCGGCATTAGCCAAATCCAGGGCCGCTTGGACACCGGCGATGCCAGCTCCGACAACCATGACTTTCCCTACTGGGTTTTTGGGGCGCGCCTGATTAGCCATAAACCTTTCCTTTGTGTCTAAGTTGCCAGTTTTATTTAGAAATTATTCTGCTAGGATTTGTGAAATTTGCCACAGACAATTCTATTAGAAAAGCCCGCAACAAGTCAAGAAAGTTTAATCATTAATGTCAGGTGGATCTTAAGCAGAGAAGCTTACGTGGCGCCGAGAATCCGTATTTTTCAAAGATAGGGAATTTTTTTCTTGTCGGAGGATTGGGGCAGGAAGCCCCGGTCTCAAACCGGCTTTGGGTCATGAAACCTGGATCGGTGCCTTCCCGCCAAGGAGGGCCAGAGCCCCCGGAAAATCAGTCGCCCTTGACCTGGAGGCCGACAATTCGGAGGCCGCGGTCGGGTTTTCTCCTGGGGCCGTGCTCATGATGGTGCAAAGCCTCCCACAGGCTCTGATGCTCTACCTGGTGGGCGGAAAGAAAATTTGCCTCCAGATATCGCTGCATCTTTTGGCAATTGGCATGCAGGATTTCCAACCCGTTAGTCAGCTTCTGCAGAAGCCGCCACAGGCACAACGCATAGGCTCCCCCCAGCAGGGTCAGCGGATATACCAGCAACGGCGCCAAGTCCTGCAGAATTTGGATAATTTCCATGGCCCCTTCCCAAGCCATTCCCCTCTACTCCGTCCAACCCCAAATGTTTACCCTCTGGTGGGGAGAATTGCCGTTGTCCAGATAAACTACATGGCCGTTCGGTATCTGGCAGGAAAACGGCAAAGCCCCCTGAACCCCCCGAAATGTCCCGGACGGAGGGGCCCCGTGCACGATCAAGGCCGGGGCGGTTCCGTCGTGGGAAATGGCCAGCTTGACTTCGGCACCGCCTTGGGCCGCGGCATAGCCCTGCAGTATTTTGGCGGTGGGCGGAGCCACCAGCCCCAGATCAATGGGGGTAAAGCCATTGAGCGCTCCGGAAGCCAAGGTCCGGGGGGTAAGATAGGAAAAGCTGTTCCCTTCCTGCAAAAAGGGCACCAAGTTGGAGGCCTCGTCGTTGAACACCATTCCCAGGTAGCGAAAATTGGTGTTGGGCAGTACCACAAACCAATCCCCGGTTGCCACGGTCAGAGGGCTGCCGCCGTAAGAAATGGTTCCCCCCGTGCCGTTGTCGCTGTTGTTGGCCGTGATGGGGCGCACCACCCCCCGGGAGGCGCCGGTGAGCATCAAAATCCTGGCATTTGCCAGTTCATCGGTCCTGAACCCATAGCCGATGTCCGCGCTGTTGGCGTTGTTTCGCAGGGTGATGGTCTGGGCCGTCTGGGAGGACACCCGCATGACCGGCATGGCCTTGAGACTGAATAGGGTCTCTGTGGGGCCTGCCAGGGCATAAACGCAATACCATTGGTTGCTCTTTTCCCGGCCCCAGAGATGCCCCGACACTTCCCAGTCCAGGGTCTCGGGCGCGGCGTTCACCCGGTAGCGGCCGTCGGTGAGGCCGCCGCCATCTACCCATAAACCCCGGTGCACAGGGGAAGGAAAACCACAGAGCATTACCCGGGCCTTGCAGTCGCCGGTAGCGTTGACCTCCACCTGATGGGGGCCCGCATATCTCAGGGAAAGGTTGCCTTTTACCTGGAAACTCTCCACCAGGGCCTCTTCAATCTTGGCAAAGTCGCTTTTCAGAATCACCTGCCGGCCGGTGCCGCCGCCCCATTTGGCCTGCGGAAGATCCATCAACGCCATATTCTTCTCCTTGTTCAAACTTAAAGCTGGGATTTTCGGGGCTTACAATAAGCGTCAAGCGGAGATTTCCTAAAGGGCATACGCCCGGTATTCCCAGTTTTCGTCATAACTGCTGTCCTGATCAATCGCCCCGGCCTCCTGAGCGCCGGTGGCCGCGTCCACCGCCCAGGCCCAGGTCCACGGAGCGGGCCGGGCCGCGTCCAAATGCACCCGCCGCCGCCTGAGGTCCAAAGTCTTGCCGAAAACGGTGAACTCTTCCCGCTCCAAGCCATGGAAATCGGAGCTTACTGCCACGACATCCCCCAGCTCCACCCGGGCCCCTTCCAGCCAGGTCTCCGCCTGCAGACAATCCCAAGGGACAGCTAGCCGCTTGAGGAAACGCTCCGCCAAAACCCGGGCCACTTCGGGATTTTCCAGAATTACCGGGCCACCATAGCGAAAATCCAGGTCAGCCGCCACCTCCCCCCAGCGGCTCACCGCCGCCTCATCCCGGGCTTCATAATACTTGCTATTGTCCCGGTCGTAGTCTGCAAAATAAAGCCGGACCACATTCTTTCCTTCCGCCAGGTGGTGGGAGGTTGTCAGGGAGCGAATCTGGGCGGAATCCAAGAGAACCAGGCGATTCGTGAGCACAAAGCGCACCAGCCGGTCAAACCAGCTCCAGTCGCCGCAGGCCTTAGCATAGTGCAGGGCCGCGCCGGCCATTAGCACCAGCGCCTCCAGCGACCCCATTTCCCGCGAAAATACATAATGAGGGGCATAATCCCAGATGTCCACGTCTTCCATATGCGTGAAAGGCAGGAGGTCAGCGTTTAACAGGTTGGGCTTGGCATCCCCGGAATGGGCCAACATCCAGGCCAGCAGTGCGTCAAAATGGGCTTTGTCCTCCGGGGTGCCGGGAAAACGGTAAGCCTGGCCCGCCAGACCGTGGGCCGCCACCCCAAAGGCCTGAGCCACCAGGGCGTTGAGCCAGGCGTAATGGTAGTCGCTTTTATATCCCCCGCCGAACTCCGAACTTTGGCGGTTCAGACGCAGATCATCCAGGAGGCGCCGGGCCCAGAGGGCCGCGGTCTGGTCGCCGTTCCGCAGATAGATGAAAAGGCAGCCCAATGCTACGGAGGCGGCCGCGCCGGGATCATATTGGCCATACTGAAAGCCAAATTCGGAAAAACACAGGGGCAGCTTCCAGCCGGTCCCATCGGGAGCGCCGTAAGCGTCGAGCCAGGTGAGCCAGTGGGCCAAAATCTCCCCGGCGCCCGGATCACCGGTAACAAAATAATACTGGGCCAGCCGGTAAAAGGCCCAATACTGGGCCAGGCCATGTCCCGCCTCAGGGTAGGCGCTGCCATTTTGCAACCCCCGGGCGATATCCCAGGCGCTCTCATATTCCGCCGCCGGCAGCACCCGGCGCTCATAACGGAAGTAATCCAGACTGAATACCCCGCCGCTGCCAATATTAAGGTAGGCCCTGTTGTTCAGGCCGTTGCCCACCGCCAGGCTGTCATATCCCAGGAAAACGCCGTCCTTTATCTTGTAGATTCTGCCTTCCGCCGGAACCACCATCCAGATGAGCAGATGCCAGGCGCCGTCCAGCCCTTCGGGGATGTCGGAATAGGAATCCCCCGCGGTGGTGGTCACCTTCAGCTGCAAGTCCTGGTTTCCGGCCTCCTTGGTCTGGATGACCCAGCCATCGCCCCCCATCTTGTCCATTAGCCAGCAATACCCCGTCGCCTGTGGCAAACCTTTGATGATCAGAACCAGGGAAAAGGGATCGGTGCCCGGTTCAAATAAAGGATTACTGGCCAGGCTGGCGTGCCCGGAGCCGTCCAGCTCTAGGGTGGTATGGCCGGGTTGGCAGACGCCTTCGCCATAGGCCGGACAATCGCCGCTCCACCATAAGGTGTGGCCGTTTCCGGAGGCATCAGTCAAAGCTTTATTGAAATGCCAGACGCCGCTGACTTTTCCATAATTCCGATACCGGCTCCACCAGCAGAATTTCCCGAAATTCTCCTCACCGCATAAGGCCACGTTTTCAATATCGTTCCGGGTATGAATCGGCAGAACCGGGCCTTTTACTCCGCCATAGTGCGCCGCGTATTCGTCCTGTGCCTGGCGATGAAAATTCACATAGGTCTGGGTGAGAGCATGAGCTCCGGCCAAATACGGCCCCAGTGGCTGGGCATAGTGCACCAGACTGGGCCCCCGCCAGGGATTCTGGCCGTAAGGCCCCAGGGAAATGGCCAAGCGGGGGACATAAGGGTATGGATCTTCCGCCACCAGATTAAGGCCCACTTCATCCAGCCACCATTCGTGCTCCGGAAAGCCCTGCGCCTCGATTTTGAATTCCAGCAGCCGGAGTTTCTGAGCCCCGGTAAACGCCAGGTGCTCGTCGAATTTTATATCCGTAAGGTAAAAGACGCCGTTGCTGGGAGGCGACGCGGCGATGCCGATATCCACCGCCTGGATGGGGTGGGTCAAAGGCCAAGTGCCTGACTCCAGGGCCATTTCCGCCAGGTTCACGCTCACCCGCTGCCAGGAGCTGACCTGGACTTGCTTGTCCCGGTAAAAGTAGCTGCCATTGACGTCCTTGACCTTGACCCGCAGAGTGAGGGAGCTCCAGCCTGCCACTTCCGGTCTGATGAGGAAATTCAGGGCAGTGCGGCCGGTGGAGGGACAGCGGGCGGGGTCAATCCCCACCCAAACCCCGAAGGCTGTGGCCTGCGGGGATAAATCCCACCCGATTTGCCTTTGCGTGTAAAAGGTGTCGCCGAACAGCTCTTCCGTGATCTCCCGGTCGCAGATAGTAATCAGACTGTCATCCGGTTGGCTGGCCGAATACCAGGTTCCCCAGGTGGCCCGCACCCGGTCACCGTCATCGATAATGTTGTCCCGCCGCCAGAACTGATTGAAGGGCAGCTCTAACGCGGTTAGTTCAGGAAATCGGTCCGGCAAGGCATGCACATAGGTGTGGACCGCCCCCCAGGGATCGGGGTCGCCGGAGGAGGAGTCATTCAGACAAACCAGCAACCGCCGGGGATGCTCCTCAGGCTCGCCCCCCCAGAAGGTCCAGTAATCCCCGGCCGCAAAGTCCGGGCCGTCTCCGCTTTCCCAATAAACTTCGATGCCGCCCCCCAGGGGCACAGGATGATTCCGGTCACCGGTAACCAGGCCTTCGGCTTCCCAGGTCCGGCCGCCGTCCTGGGACCATCGGAAGGTGGCCGTCCCTACTTCCCCGGGGGTTTCCACCCTGACCACAAAAAACCGCCTTTCCCAGTGCCCGTAATCCCCTGCGAATAGAAGCCGGGCGCTGCCGCTCCCGTTCTTAGTGAGATTATGCAGGCGGCTGCTCTGCCTTCGCCCTTTGAGTTTAAAACAGACCCGGTCAATTTCCCTGAAGGGACTTTCCTTAAGGGACCAGTCCAGCCCATACCCAAACCAGGCGCTGTCAGCCATGGCGGGCAAATTTATTTTCACATGCAGCACCCGGTTCCGGGAACCTTCCAGCATCTCGGTTTGAAAAACCTCAAAGGCTTCATCCCGGGTGGCGTTCCGATAAAGCAAAAAGGCGCCGCGCTCCCAAAGCGGCCGCTCGAAGGAGTCATATACCAAAGGCGGGCGCAGGCTATGGTTCTGGCATTCCAAGGCCTGCCAGAGAAAGCGTCGGGCTGGGCCGTAATCCACCCCCCGCTCTTTTTCCGCCAGGTGCAGATACACCATCAGATCCAGCAGCCGGTCAACCGCAAAGTCGTAGGTGTAATCGTCCCGGCTCCGATAGGCCCTGCGGACGCAGGGATAATTGTTCAGCGCCTCGTATTTGACGGCTTGCTCGCCCGTGAAATAAATATAGAAAAGCTGAACCTCCGTGCCCGGTGCCAGGGGCGTCCCCAAGGAAATACTGGTGGCGGTCTCCCCGTTGATAAAAAAGCCCCCCTCATAGTAGTTAATTAAATCGCCGTCAATGGCCGCCGCCCAGAAGCCGTCCCAGGCAAACCGGGTGTCCAGCCGCCAGACCCCCCGGACAAATTGCACCTGGCCGCCGCCCGGATTGGGCGCTTCAATGACTATGCTGCCGTCCGCCCGGACCACTGCGGTGGCACCGCTGGCCTTGCCGGCCACGGCCTCCTGAAGAGGTGCACCCCCCATATTGTCATAAACCCAGTTGAACTGACTGCCCCGGGCCCATTGGACGCGTGCCATTCCGTCACTCCCTATGCGCTTCGGGATCAATCATCTCCCAAATAAGCACTGATCCTGATTTCGCCAAAATCCACCCATAAGTCGTACAGCGTGCGCCGGACAATCTCCCGGATGGCCTGGGCCGCCGTGACGTTTTCAAAACACACGCCTATGGCGTAATCCGGAGTCAGGCTTTTGGCCAGGGCGAAACTGTCCGGGTGAATGGCCTCGGTCAGCCCCACCTCTGCCAATATGTCTTGGATAATATCCACCGGATGGGTGGTGGCATCCTTCACCACCCGGGCCTCCACCAAAGCGCTTTGCCCGGTGACCCGGACCTGCCCGGTGACCGGGTCCGCCGCCACACCTTCTCTCGTCTCTTCGCCGTTCAGGTAAATTGAACTGATGCCGGAAAACGGGGCACCGAAAATCTGATAAATATAAACGGGGGCCGTGGCTGAAAAACTGAAGCGGTTCCCGGCGGCGAAATCCGTCCCCGGGCCCGACTCCCAATAAACCGCCAAGCCCTCTTCCAGTTCTACCGGGTCTTCGGGTCCCGCCGTGACCACCTCCGTCTCCCGCCAGCTCTGACCCTGGTTAATGGACCACCGGAACGTGGCCTCCCCCACCTCTCCGGCACTTTCCACCTCCAGCAGGTAGCTCTTGTCGGTCCTGCCCTGATAAGAGCCCAGCACCCTCATAGTGGCGCTGCCGTGGCCGGTTTTCACCGTCTCCCCGACCCGGGCCGGGATGGTGTTCACCAATTCGCCTCTGACCCGGTATGTTCCCCGCATAAACGGCCGTCTCTCGCCGGCGGCGGTAGGCGTGCCGAGGCGCCTTTTCAGGAGGTGGGCGATCCAATCCCGACTCTCCAGTTTCACCCGATGCCGCGCCTGCCAGCCATGCGCCATCTCCTCCAGGCTCTCCACCACGCCCCGATACACCCGCAGCCACTCCGTGGAACCGTCGGGAAGCTCCCAGCCGTGGTAAAGGTCCACATGCTTCTCTTCCCACGGAAGCCCCAGGTAGGGAAAATTCGTGGATTTGGGCAACCATTGGCCGTCTCGGTTGTCCAGTACCAGGGTGTGGTCGCCCACCCGATGCTCGCTGAAATCCCGACCCAGAGACACCCGCACTTCCCCCGTGTCGATAATCTCGCTTTCCGGGATAGTAAGTCGGCCCTCCAGGCGCAGGTCCGAAATATAGCCGGGCGGTTCCCCGGACCAGATGGAACCCGTGAATTCCACCTTAAGCTGGTAAAACCGCCTTAGGTTCACGGTTTCGCCGGGCTTTAAAAGGACGTAGGCCGTAAAGCCGAGTTCCGCTTCGCAGTCGGCGCTCCGCAGGTAAACCCCGGTTCGCATATAGCCGGCGTGGTCTTCCCAATAAGTGGTTACCAGATTCAGGTTAGGGGAAAATGTCTGCCGGATCGGCGACGTCCAGGCAGCATAGTCGAAATACCCCGCCTCCAGGACCAGTTTTCCCGGTTCCCCACCGAAGAGGGTGTGTTCAAAGACCCCCAGGCCCGGCCCCAAACCATAGTCCAGGTCAAAGGGATAAATAATGGCCTTGACCCGGGGTTTGGCGCCCCGGAGGCGGGCTTCTTCTTGCAGAAAGAAAGGGGACGCGTCGCGCATGCAAGCTCCGATGTTCTCCTATCCCTGTACTGCCCCTCAACCTCCCAAACGGCAGGGCTTTGTCTGCTGACCTGTCAACTCGCCTGAGGCTAAACCTCTTCCAATACTATGCTCCCGGACCACCGCCCCGGGGCCGTCTCCCGGAAATCCAGGTCATTGGTCCATACCCCGGAAAAGGTCTTGGGGCCGTCCGCCTGCCGGTAAAAATCGATGTCTGTCTGGGCCTGCTTGATCTCCACCAGTTGGTCCTTTTGGACCGTGCTGATGTAGCGGAACCTGAGCACCCATCGGGCTTTCAGGCCCCGGCCGTAACTCCGTAGGGTGCCGTCCAAAGCCCGTTCCCGGTCACTATCGTCCTGTCCCAGTTCCTGATAGTCATAAGTGAAGTTCACCGGCAGGGTGTAGCTTTGCCGGACTCCGCCCCGGGGGATCCACTCCAGTTTGGCATTGGCCATACTGCCTCCTTACCAGCGCCGATCCAGGTCCCGCCGCAGGGCCGGCAACAAGTGGCGCTGCACCAGCCGGTCCCAATCCAGGCTCGCCGCCGCGGCCGGGTCCAGACTTTGCACTTGGATGGTGATCTGATAATGAGGACTCAAGCCGCCGGAACTCACTTCAAACCGCCCATTCCGCAGGGCCTCGAAATTTTCCTCCCCCAGACGCACCATGGCCTCCCGGGGAAGAATCCCTTCGCCGGTCTGCACCACCGCGAGGCGCTCCTCGCCCAAAAGCGTCTCCGGGTTGACCACCATGCCCCGGTGCGCCTCCACAATGCCCCCCTCATGGAAAAGACCCCCCAAGCCGAAGTCAAAGCCCAGAAAAGACAGCCAGTCCTCGCCGCCGCGGGCCCTTCCCGGCCAGCCCCCGCCCACTTTGTCCAGAGTCCGAAGAACTGTCTCCCCAAAGGCCTCCACCTCCATGGTCATCTCTGCCAGGGCTCTATGCCAGTTTTGGGAAAGCTGCTGGCTTGAGGCTTCTCCTTGAGCCGCGACCGCCTGAAAGACCCCGAAGGCAAAACCGCTCATCTGCTCCAGGGTCCCTTGCCAATCCTTCAGGAAATCCTCCCAGCCGCTGGCCATGTCTCTCATTTCCCTGGCCCAGGCAGCCAGCCGGGCCTCGCCGTATTCCCGGCTCAGAGCCAGCATCTCTTCCTGCATGGCCCGGAACTCCGCCAAATTTTCCCGACTGAAACTACTCCTTGAGTTGCTCATGTCTCCCTTTCCCGAATGGATTTTGGGCTGCGCCTTGCCTTAAACCTTCCCTTTGGGCCGCTTGGAAGGCCCTTTCCACCAAGCCTAAAAGAAGCCAGGTCTCCAGCGTCAGTTCGTTGGCCTGAAACGGATAGCCGGCCTGCTTAAGCTGAAAAAGCAGAATCAGATGCCAGGTCCAAGGGGATATGGTTTCCGGCCGTCGGAACTCCCGGCACTCCTGACAGGCCCAATCGGCAAAAACGCTGTTCTCCCTCCGGCATTCACGTCGCCTTTCGCCCTGGCAAAGCCGTCCCGTGGCCAGATCCCGCACCTCTTCAAGAAGAGGCCAGTCTTCCAAAAGACCCCCGGTCAGTCCCGTTCCTGGGTCCCCCGGCCCACCACCCGGAAACCCTCGAACACCTGTTGGGCCAGATAGGACACCAGGTCCGGGGCGTGCTGGCGGAATTTCTCCTTCCAATCCGGGTGCCGCATCGGATCTAAGGGCACCGTCTCGCCATTTTCCTGAATGAGAAAATCGCCGTCCCCAAAGCCCAGCAAAATCTCCAGACCGAATCTGAGGCGCGTCTCTCCCAGGCAAAAACGCCGCTCGCCGCCCTCAAGGCGGTAAGCCGAAAGCTGGTAAGCCACCCGTTCTTCGGAGGTGGGCCGCCTATAATACAGAGTGATAACCGACCCCGACACCGGATCCTGGACTGCCAGAGAGTGGCGATCATCCCCTAAAATTCGGGCCATCCTGGCCGCCTCCTGCAGAGCCAAAGAATTTAGCAAGGGATAAAGATAGCGGTTCTGGAAACAAGGCCCTCCGTGCCTGCCTTACTAAGCTGCATAGCCGCTCACCTGGTTTTGCACGTAAGCCACTACAGACCCGTAAGTATCATCTTCCAGTATGGCGAACTCCACTTCTTCTGCCACCCGCCGCTGGGCCACGCGCACCGGGGCGGCAAGGATCGCCACCTTGGGGAAAACCAGCTCCACTTGGTAATTTACCCCGGCTTCAAATTCCGGCCCCGCTGCCTTTAGGTAAATGGCCAGATAGTCATTTTCTTTGAAGTGCTGAGCCAAGAGAAAGTCCCGGAAATCCCGGTCGATCTCCAGCTTCTGTTCCCTTCCGTGGCGGAAGGCGCGGTTGGCGTAATCGCCGCCGGCCCCCGGGGTGCGCTCCGGGGTGAGGTGATTGCGAAAATTCCACACCAACTTGTGAAGTTCCGCCCCCAGCGGGCGGCCTCCCAGAAATTCGGCACCGTTCCACCGCCCGCCCACCTTCACCGTAAGCTGGCTCACTTTCAGCGGGGGCTCCTCCACCCGGGGGGGAAAAACCATCCAGCCGCTCTCCCGGGGAATATAATAGACCCGATAGGTCGTTATCTCTGCATTTCCTCCCGGCGGAGTGATGGTGATCACCGCCGGCGTCCCCGCCGATACCCCACTGTAGCTCACTTCATCCCATTCCTGAGTGGTGGGGTTGAGCACCTGCACCGCCTGGACGTTGCTCAGGCGCTCGGCCGCCGAGGCGCCCTCTACCCCATTGGTCGCCAGGGTCAAGCTCCCGGCGTTGTAGGCCGCGGCCACTGCCTCCACCTGGGCGTTGTCCGCAACTTTGCCTGTGCCTTTGACCGCGCCGTGGATTTTGGCCCAGCCCTCCCTGGCGAACTCCACCCGCACCTGATCAAGGAAGCATGAGGCAAAGCGCCGCTTCAGCACCTGTTTCCCATAGCGCATGGCAGCCGTAAACGACGGATTGGAGCGGGCTTCGTCCACTTCGCCGGCCCTGGGGCGGATGGTGTGCCGAAAGCCGCTTCCGCCCACCCGGCTGGTTTGCACCTCCCCCAGAGCATAAGCCAGCAAAAAAGCAAAATGCTGCGGCTGGGCCCGGGAAAAAGAGAGGTTACCGGACACCACCCCGCCCAAATCATACAAACGGTCAGCCTCTTCCTTGCCAGTCAGCTCATCCCGATTGGCTACCTTGAGAGCACGGTAGACCAGCGCCGTATTCAGGTCCACAAGCATGGTGGTGTCCAATGCCTGCTCCACATTAATGGCCGGTTCTTGAAGGTTCGCGGACACCGCCAGCAAATTATGGCTGGCCAGAAAATTGCGGATGGACCCGGTCATTATCTCGCTCCCTTTTTAAAATTGAGTCCTGCATATTGGCCTTGGAAAATCGGCCCGGCCGGCCCGCATTTGTTTCCCCCAAAACTTCTTCAAAAATCCTGCACCAAGCTGGTGCGGAAATAGACCGCAAATACCACATACTGTCTGGAGCTGAGCAAAGGTTCTTCCTTCACCAGGTCCAGCGGCAGCATGTTCAGCCCCAGATCCTGGTGCCAGAGCGCTTGCCGGATGTCTGCCAAAAGGTCGTAAATTCCGCCCTTCTCCCGCCATCCCGCTGCCTCTCCTCGGAAGGAAGGAACAATCACCAAGATGCACAGCTCCAGGAATAAGTCATAAGATGACAGCCCCACCCGCTGCGCCCGGCTTTCCCGCAGAGATACCAGCACCGCAGGCAGCCGCCACCCTTCTCGCCGCAGATCCTCTCGCCAGTTGCCCTGATAGGTTCTCAAGGTCTTGACGGCCTCGCCGATCCGGGCCTTTAACGCCGCTAACACAGCGTCTTCCAACACGGTCTGGTGGAAGTCCATCATGGTCTCTGCCCGCTACCAGTCATTCAGGGCGGTCCGGGAAAACAGGCGCGGCTGGCTGCCCAATTCCGCCACCTCCCCGACTCCCCCGGCATCGCCTGCGCCTCCCAATCCTAGCTTGCCGGCCGCTACGGCCTTCAGATAGGCCAAGGCCGCCTCATATTTGTCCCGCCTCACTGCCGGCACCACGCTCCGCCTGGAATAGAGATGATAAATGGCCATATCCACTGACAAAGCCCTGAGGCGGGGCGGCGTCGGGGTCAGAGGCACCCTGAAGCGGCTGCCCAGATAACTGTCTATCTCGGCGTCCGCCTGGGCAATGGCCTTCTCCACCATTAGGGCATCCGGCAGGTCTCCGGAATCAGACGTCAATTCGGCTAACTCTTCCTGGGAGATCATGGTCAAAAGGTCGCTTGGAGAACAATACGCCATAATTTTTTCCTCTCCCGGTCCTGGCCCTTGGCCTTTCTCAGCCTCCTGGCCGGGTCTCCACGCCGTTATCGCACCACCCGGCCATCCTTGTTATGGCTATGGCTGTTCAGGGCCCCCCACAGAGCCTCCCGTTCATCCCGGAACTCCTCTTTGGGCAGAAAGCGTTCTGCCATGTCTCGCTGACATTCGCAGCACAGGCGCAGCACTTCGTCTAACTTCCGTTCCACCCGGGAAAACATCCGCCACAACAGGAAGCCGCTGATCCAGGCGAATATGCTGAGCAGCGCCACCAGAACGCCCGTGTGCTCGGCCAGGTCCGGATAATTCATAAAAGTTCAGGACTTGGACACTCCCGCCCGCAAAGCCGCCAAGCCCAAGGAACCCAGCAGCCCTAGGATCAACTCATAGTGCTGCTGATCCAGCCACTCCATGCCCCGGGCAAAGGCGGCCAGGGCCAGAAGTCCGGCAGTAAGATAGGTTTTCCTGCCTTCCAGCATTTTTCCTGCCTCCCACCCCTGATCAATCATCAATAAAAATAAGTGACCTGTAGCAAGGTATTCACGGCCTCCTGCCTTATGGCCCGAAATTGGGAGATTGCCTGACATCCCGAAATGAGCAGGGTATCCCCGCCGACCATAAGGTGCCCCACCGTCATAGACGGAGGGCCGTTTACCGGCGTGTCCAGACGAAAACGGATAGATCCCCCTTCCAGCGAAATCAATACCGCCTGCGCCGTCATTCCGGCATAAGGCCCGGAGGTCGGGTTGATTTTGCCCCGGGATAAATAAGTGGACGAATCTCCTACCGTCACCAGCTCATAATTGCCCGGCACTCCACTGTCCGTTTGCAGGACGTAGCCGCCGAACCAGCCCATGGTGGTTCCTCCCTCTGTTTAGCAGGGGCGGCCGAGCGCCCCTGGCCTAAGAACATTAAGCCAATTCCGGAACCACCAGAAGGTCCGCGGTGCCTTGCCAGATGTTGGATTTGGAACCCCCCGCCGACGGGTCGCCGATAATAAATTGCGCATTCAGAATCTCTCGGGCTTTGGATTCCAGAATCGGCGGCACCACCAAAAGGTTGGGCTTGATCCCCAACGGCGCCCCTTCGGCATTGGTGAGAGACATCATGGCAGTGCGGGCCGCCGCATAATTGGTGGGGTTTAAATCCTGGGTGGAGCAGTAGGCCAGCTGCCATAAGCCAAAAGCCGCCGCCCCGCGATAATCCACCCCGTACCGGAACTTCTTGCGCATAAAGACATGTTCGTCATCGGGCCGGTCCATACGCACCAGCTGCACCCCCCGACGCAATTGAAAAATAAAGGGCTTGACGGCCCGGGAGGTGTCCAGGAGATACCAGGCGGTCTCGATGCCGGCATTGTAGTTGGACGCTACCCCGGTGCCCACCGGATGGGCGGTGTCGAAGAAGTTCTTGCCGTCATAACACACCGTCGTGGTCCCGGCCTTAAGTAGTGCTGCGATCAGCTTCTCCGGATGTTTCTTGGCCTCCTGAGCCAAAGCCGCCACTATCGGGTTGTATAGCCCGATTTGCTCGTCTTCTATGTCATTGCGTTCGATCTCAATGGTGGCTTCCCAGTCCTTGGTCTCTATCTGGAAGGCTTTGGGTTCCAGGGAATTCACCTGCCGGTCGCCGATCCATTCCCGGACCGTGGGAAAATCCAAAAGGAATTTGTAATCCATAATGCGGGTTTTGGCCGGCACCGTCATGGCGACCCGCTCATACCAGGTCTCTGTCTCCTGAAAGGCATTGTTGAATATGGCAGAAAAGGCCGTGTAAACCATGGATAAAGTTTCCGGATTTATAACCATCGCTCCTGTCTCCTTCTACCTGCTGATGTCAATCCAGCCCTTGGTGTTGCTGATATACTTCACCAGCACCCCCACCCGGATATCGTTGGTGGCCCCCGCCGCGTCATCAAAGGTGTTGTCGTCCTTTACGTACATCGGATCTCCCACCATGGCTTGGGTGATGCTGGCCGCATTAAACTCAAATACCCCCGTTCGCCTCAACCGGACCTTCTTGGCCCCATCGGCTCCGGTGCTGTTGTCCACCTGTTCCATCGCAACCCCCATAAATTTCAAACCTTCCGTGTCGGCCGCCGGTACGGCATAGCCTTCGGCGTTACTGCATACCAAGCTCCCGGCGAATATTTTGGTCGCCGCCGCCACCGGAAATTCAAGTTCAACGCCTTCCCGATAGGGCGTGGCCCGATCTTGGGTCAATGCAGCCATTCCTTATACCTCCGTATCATTATCTTGGTTCTTTGCCTCTTTGGCCTGCAGATACAATTCCGGCCCGATGTTCGCAGCCCGGCAGACCGCCATTTCTTTGGAGCTGAGCCGTGCCTCGGCGGCCGAACTCTGCGGGCCCCTATCCAGGGTCACCCCCACCGGCACCACTTTGGGCGCCTGGGTCGCAAACGCCCTAAACCCTTTCGGATCCTGACGGCAATACTCCAGGGCCCAGTTTTTCTGGGCCGGGCTGATCTTGCCTGCCTTCAGCGCCTCTTCCACCATCCGGTTCCTTTGCTCTTCGGCCAGCTGGATCTTAAGATTTTCCAGCTCTTCGCGGAGTGCTTCCGCCTGCGCCGTTTCAGCCTTTAGGGCTTCCACCCGCGCCTTTACCTGCACCGCGGTGGCACCTTTTTCCAGCCCCAAAGTTCCCGCCAGCTCCCGGAAAAACTCATCCGCCAGTTGCCAAAGAGCTTCCGGCCGGGCGCCGGAATCAAGGCCCAGTCTGCTTTTTAGTTCTTCCATCCCGGGATCGGCCTCCTGGATACTCCGGTCAGCGACCTGCACGGCCTGATCCGATGCTCCTCCACCGTATTTGGCCACCAAAGGCGACACCCCTTTCATGGCCGGAACGTTGGTCAACGCCACCTGCAGCAGGGCCAGCGGTTTGCGGGTTTCGGGATCCAGCTTGAGAACCGGTGAGAAATACCGGTACTCTTTCTGGCGCAGGTATTCCTGGGCTTGAGCTGTCCACTCGATCCGGGCCCATAGGCCGTCGTCTCTGGCCTCCAGTTCCTTGATCCAGCCCGCGGCCGGAGCTCGTCCGCCATTGAGGGACTGGTGCTCGTAATCCACCACCAGGTCCACGCCCCGGGCCTCAAAGGCCTGGACCATGGCCCCCAAGGACTCCTGATCCACTTCAAAAGGCGGCCGACCGTCCACCAGCTCCACCCGCCCCCGCGGCAGAAGGCGTATCCATTCCGGCAACCTATCCCCTGCCTCTAACTCCAGCTTCGGTTCCCTTTCCATAACCTCTTCCCGATTTTTAAAGCCCGGCGGCCTTTGCTAAGGAATCAGACGGTGGCGCCCCCGCTTCCCGTAGCCCGGCCTCCTGGGCCAGCTTTTGAGCCTCTTCCACTTGCAATTCCACCTGTTTCACCGCCTCAGGCGGAGGGCACCATTGGGTCTGCAATTCCCCCGCCAGTAACAGGGTCGTATCCGCCGCCACCACGGCCCGGCGCATTTTGTCGTTCATCAGGTCCTCTTTGAGCAAAGGATCATAATAGCTTTGCACCGTCTTCAGGGAGCGCTCCAGTTTCTGAAATACCCCCGGATGCGAGCAGCAGCCCGACAGAAGCGCGGTCCCCGCCAGTACCGCCAGCCACCTGCTCCTTGACCCCCTCTGCCCCTTGGGATCTGCCTCCTTTCCGCCCTTTCCTTTGTTCAAACCGTTCTCCTCCTTATCCCTTGGGATATTAGCTGCTCATTGTCCTGCGGCAAAGGTATGCCGAAGCGCTCCGCCATATGCTCTGTGCCTAAAGGCAACCCCATCTCCGCCAGGTTTCGGTAAACTTCCGACAGCGTTTTGAGATCCTCTTCCTCCTCATACCGGAAGCGGAACCAGGGCACCGGCTTGTCCCACCCGAAGTTGAAGCCCGTCAGCGGCCGCAGGAGCTGCTCCCGTAAGGTTTGGGCCAAGGCTTGGGCGTCGGCCTCCACCAGGTCCCGGCGCACCTGGGCATGCACCCGGGCCGCGGCATAAGTTCCGGTGGCTCCCACCGTGTCTGTGGTCAGCGTCTGCCCCAGAACCGCTTTGGACATTTCCCGGTTGCAAAATTCCGCCAGCACCTGGTAAGGATTGGTATTGCCCGTAAGCCGGGAAGTGGCCTCCACAAACTCAATCTCCGTGTTTTTGCTGATCACCCCGGCCGCGTCTGAGCCCAAATTGCGGATGGCTTGAACCAGGGCCTCCCGGTCGGCCGGCGAGGCCGTAGGGTCATACTTCCCCAGCCTGAGGGGCATGCCAAACACCTCATTGAACGCCGCCCAGTCTTTCAGGGCATAGTTCTTGAGCAGATACATGTAGCCCACCACCCGCAGCACCCCAGCCCGGGTGTCATGGCCGCTTCTGGCCTTGTAGCGGTGATAAATCACCTTCCACCAAGGGAATTCGACTCCCCGCCAGGGCTCCTCGGGTGTCAGCAGGCGCGGCTTGAGGTCCTCCACAAAAGTCACCCTTTTTTGTGGAATCCAGCGCAATTCCTCAACCCTGGCGAGATTCCCTTCCGTACCCCACACAATCTCCGCCAGGGCAAAGCCCTTGCCGATAGCATCCAGCAAGTCCAAAAAAGCCCCTTCCAGGTTGGGGATGCTGTACACCAGGTTTCCTACGGTTTCCGCAATTGCCTCGTCTTCCGGAGTTCTGGCAGAAGGCATTATTTCATAATCCAGACTCAGCACCGCCAGCTTGCGCGTCTGCAGAAGCGACGCCAGATGGGCGTCCTTCTCTTCCATTTCCTCAAAGAGCTCCATTTGGCGCTGCACTATGCCCTGATCCGCCTCCTGGAAAATAGCCGCCAGCTTTCCAGGGGTCAGCCCCACGCTGGGATAGGTGCTCCACCGCGTTGACACGCTTACGGCGGATAACTCCCGGACTTCCGGCTTGACCGAAGGCTTGAAAAGTCTCCCGAAATAGTCCCGTAAACCCATGGATTCTCCATTGTCCTGCTTTGGGATCTTGCCGTTAAGGGCCGCCGACCCTGACCTCAAAAGGCCCCTCGTCCCGCAAACATGCGCCCTCTGACCGGCTCATAATGCACTTCCTTGGCCCCGGGGCTCAGGCTTTGGGCCAGACGGATAGCCCCTTCCAAGGCGTCCGGCCCATCGTCATGCAGGGTGCGGGAAGGGAAATACAAAAGCTGCTCCACCAGGAGCTCCTGGTCCGAATGCCCCCGGATGAAACGGATCCTGCCCCGCTCCAGGAGCGGCGCCAGGCTGGCCACCCGGGTCTCCTTGGCCAGACGCTGGGTCACCCCTTTTACCGGCAGCAACAGCCCCAGTTCCCTGCCCAGGAGATCGAATTCCTTGAGAAGAAGGCGCTGGAACAGGTTGTCCTCCACCCCGAAGCACAGAAATGGCCGCTCCCGGTGCCGGTTGAATATGACCCGGAGCGTTTGCTCCAGGGTGGTTTTCTGAATGAACGCATCCAGCACGTAAAACACCATCTCCTGAGGTGCCCAGCCCACCGTGACCACCGCCTTGTAGTCCGCACTGGCCCCGCTTTCCAGGGAAGGGTCGAAGAACCCCACCACCGCCAGGTCCTTGTCCTTCAGAGTCCCAGGGTGGTAATAATGGATCCAGTGCTCCCGGAAGAGGCCCTTCTCCGGCACCGGCTCATTCATTTTCTCCCGGTTGAAAGCCACCGACCCCATCAGTTGTTTTTGCTGTTTGAGCTTGGCCGTCGGATGCCGTGCCTCCCACAGAGAGGTCCCGTCTTCCTGTAAAGCCCGGTAAAGGCGCCGCTCAAAATGGCAGAATGGCTCTTCCTTGCTCATCAGCATCTGGTGGAGCGCACTGCGCTGACGCAAAATCGTCCCGATTATCATAAGCGTTCCCTGAGCCTCGATGGCCGGATAGACCGCAGATGTCACCCATTCCAAAATGTGCTTGACGATTTCCGGATTGCGCACATTGGCGTCATTTTCTAAGTCGTCCAAGATGACCAGATCCGGCCGCCACTGCTTGTGTTTGAGCCCGCGCAGACGCTGCCCCCGACCCCTGGCCTTTATCCGGACATCGTTTCGGGTGACAAAATCATCTACCGCCTTGTTGGGGCGCACCAGCTCCCCGAAATCCTGGTGCAGCCGTTCGTTGTACAAAAGCTCCAGATAAATGTAGCCCGTCAAGTCGCTGGCCAGATCCTTGGTATCGCTGCCGATAATGATGAAATGCCGTTTTCGGAAACAGATTTGGTGCAGCACATAGCCGAACGAACATACGGTGCTTTTGGCAAACTCCCGGGGCGCCGCGACCACTATGGGAGTGACCACCGTGCTGCGCCTCTCAAGAAGCTCGATTAATTCGTAGTGGAAAGAGGCCGGCGGGTGGGAGAAATAATGGGGCAGATAGGTGCGGCAAAAATACAGCGGGTCTGATGCCGCTCGCTCCCGGCGGGCCTCCCGCTGTTCCCCGGTGTCCTCTCCAAAGGGGTTGACCTCCATGGAAAGGCGCAGCAGGATTTCATCTGCCCTTTGGCGAAACTCCCGTTTCGTCAGCTTTTTCTTCAGATTCAGCATATTTCCCTGGTTTTAGCCGTGGTCTTCTTCGTCCTCCAGTTTGCGGAAGAATTCCTGCATCCAACTGGAAAACCGCTGGATTTCCTCCCGATCCTTTACCCAGCCCCGCAAAAACTCGCTAAAGCGCTCCATGACTTCCAAGGCCGCCGACCGGATGTCCCAACTGTGACTGCCCAGACGCTCGATCAGGGTGATGAGCTTGGTCAGTTCATCCAATTCCCCGGGGGTTAGATCCCCCTTGGCCAAAAGCCGGCTCGTTTTCTCCCTCAGAATGCCCTTGAGGGCCTTTCCCAGCCAATGGGGCGAAACCAGCACTTGACGCCGCTTCTCTTCCCATTGCCCTTCTCGCTGCCAGCGCTGTAGGGTCTGCCGGGAAACGGGGTATATCTCCTGGAGCTCTCTCAGGTCCTTGCCGGCCAGATAAAGTGATTGCGCCTCCGCATAGTACAGGTCGCGTTTCCCTTGCCGCCCCGATCGTTTGTTTGTCGCCATGATGCGGCTTATGCAAAATTCCCGGAACTCTCAAGCATCTGCGCAACGGCTGGCAGGTTCTTTATTCCAGACCGAAATCGGCCTCAGAGAGCTGCAGGTTCACGGAACTCTCCAAAATCCGCACCGGCCCTCCCAGAAGCTTGATCCCTCTGAGTTTTCCCTCCCAAAACCACCGGTACACCGAAGACCGGGAAATTCCTAACCGCTTTGCCACTTCCCGGGGCCGTAACAATCTTTCTTTTTCCATCCGCTCCCCCTTCAAGCGTTTTCCCTCTTGCTTTCAAAAATCGTGGCAATGGTTGAGACGAAAGGCTGCCCTTGTCCCAAAAGCCCCCTCCGGAAAAATTCCTCAGAAAGGTTGGCAATTAAGCAAGGAAAAAAGAGGGAATAAGAAGGCTGCAACTGAGCGGGCTTTTCCGGGGATAAAGGATTTTTTCAGGCCTCAGACGCAAAAAGCAGGGCAAATCACTTAAAGGTGCAAGCTATGAATCTTTGGCTATTTCTTCTTTCCATCTTTTCCCGGAAGGCTCCACACATACCCGGCCATCTGGACCGTCCGTTGATTTCCTCCTCCGGTTTCCATTAACCCCTAGATTTTTATTGCTCCGGTTCGATTTATTTTTGATTAATTTCTAGGGAAAAATATTAGACAAATATAATCATTTCCCTTATACTTCTCTCAGGGTTTGCCGGAGGGCCTTTTCAGTCCGGTGCCAGGCCCGTTCCTTGCAACCCCAAATTAAGGTCGGCACCAGGAAGCGCCTGGGCAGAACAGCCAAGGAGGGATAATAATGGATCTGCTCAAGAAAAAGAGGTTATTTAGGCCCGATGAAGTAGCCGACATCCTTTGTCTTTCTCGCCGGACGGTTTACCGCATGATTCGGGACGGCCGCTTGTCCGGAGTGCGTTTGGGCTCCGGGCCGTGGCGTATTGCCCGGGAGAGCATCTTGCAGTTGATGCCTCAGTCCCGCTAGGCTTCGGGCAAAATTTTCGGTCGGTTGCCAGGGCACGGGCAAAGGGCCTGTGCCCCCGGCTGTCTTCTCCCCTTCGGAAGTCTGCCTTTATTCGGGTCATTCCCACCTTTCCTTAGTTCCTCAAGCTGAGCTTCCGCTCAATTGCTTTCCATTTCTGCCGATAATGGATATTAAGGAGATCTACCTCTGTGAGCAATTTGCCTTGCGAAAATGAACCCTTGGTCCAGCCCGCAGATTCCCTGTTTGCTCATCTCCAGATTCTGGTGGTTGATGATATGGCGGCGATCCGCTGCCTGCTCAGCCGCATGCTCCGGATCCTGGGGGTGCGTCTTCCTGTCCATGAGGCCGCCGACGGCCTGGAAGCCTGGGAAGCCTTACAAAACCAGGTCTTCGACCTGGCCATCTCCGACATCCACATGCCCCGGATAAATGGCCTGGAGCTGCTGCGCCGCTTCCGGGCCGACCCTAGGTACGAAACCACCCCCTTTCTGATGATCACCGGCGAAGTCTCCGAGGAAATCGTGGCCGCGGCCGCGGAAAGCGAGGTGGACGGCTATCTTCTTAAACCCTTTAAAATCTCCGCCCTGGAATCCCGCCTGCGCACCCTTCTTTACCGCCAGCGTCATCCCAGCCCCCACGAATCCTTGTTCCTCACAGCCAGAAAGCTGGCCTCCAGCCACAGACCTCAGGAAGCTCTGGACTTTTTAACCCAGCTCCTCGGCCCCTCTTTTAAAAAACAGGCCAGGGTTTTTAATCTCATGGGTGAATGTTACCTGGCCTTAGCCTCTTATGACCTGGCCGCCGCGTGTTTCCGGCAAGCGCTGGATCTATGTCCGCAATATCTCAGCTCTTTGAGGAATCTGGCAATTCTTCACGAAAAATTGGGGAATCCGACAGAAGCCAAGCGCTTTTTGGATCAGGCCCGCCTCCTGTGCTCCTGGGATCTCTAGATTCACCGACCAGGGCCGCCCCCTTAAAAAACCGCGGATCTCCGTCGGCAACTTTCCGGCGTTATTTGACCCCCTCGGGATCTCCCCCAGCGAGGAAAGTTTACTTTTCCCAAGAAATCTTTTAATATTTTTAAGGGAAAACGGATTTGTCCCGAATTCGGTCAAGGCTTTTTCCGTCTTCATAAATAATACTCTCCGATTGCCCTATTCCTGGCCGATTATTCAGATTCACCTTGCTTTTTCCCTAAATTGGCTTAAAATATAGTTAGTTGACATAAATTTGTGTTTGCCTGGGCAAAATTTGCAATGAATAACCGTTTGAGTCCTTTTTATAAAAATATCGCCCTGTGGCTGCTCATCAGCCTGGTGATGATTTTTCTCTTCAATTATTTCAACACCACCGAGCAGGCACGGAGCAAAATTTCCATCAGCTATACCCAATTCCTGGACTTAGTAAAAGCCGGCAAGGTCTCCAAGGTCACTTTGCAGGGTGACGAAATCTTCGGCGAGCAAGTGGATGGCAAGGCTTTCCGCTCCTACGCCCCGTCGGACCCTGACTTGGTAAAAATGCTCCAGGAAAAAAAGGTGGAGATCACTGCCAAACCCAAGGAAGACAATCCTTGGTACACCACCCTGCTGGTCTCTTGGCTGCCTATGCTGGTCCTCATCGGCATCTGGATCTTCTTCATGCGCCAGATGCAGGCCGGAGGGGGCAAGGCCATGTCCTTCGGGAAAAGCCGCGCCCGTCTGATGACGGAAAACTCCGTCAAGGTCACCTTCAAAGATGTGGCCGGTATTGAGGAAGCCAAAGAGGAAGTGGTGGAAATCATCGAGTTCCTCAAGGATCCGAAAAAATTCACCCGCTTGGGCGGCCGCATTCCCAAAGGCGTCCTGTTGGTGGGGGCCCCCGGCAGCGGCAAAACCCTCTTGGCCCGGGCTATCGCCGGAGAGGCCGGGGTTCCTTTCTTCAGCATCAGCGGCTCTGACTTTGTGGAAATGTTCGTGGGGGTCGGTGCCGCCCGGGTTAGGGATCTCTTCATTCAAGCTAAGAAAAATTCCCCCTGCATCATCTTCATCGATGAAATCGACGCGGTCGGCCGTCACCGCGGAGCCGGGCTGGGCGGCGGCCATGATGAGCGGGAGCAGACCCTTAACCAGCTTCTGGTAGAGATGGATGGCTTTGAGGCCAATGAAGGCGTGATTCTCATTGCCGCCACCAACCGACCCGATGTGCTGGATCCCGCCCTCTTGCGCCCCGGCCGCTTTGATCGCCAGGTGGTCGTCCCCATCCCGGACCTCAAAGGTCGTGAGGCCATCCTCAAGGTACATACCCGGAAAGTGCCCTTGGCGCCTTCCGTTGATCTCACCGTCCTGGCCCGCAGCACTCCCGGCTTCTCCGGTGCCGATCTGGAAAATCTGGTCAACGAAGCCGCTCTTTTGGCAGCACGGGTAAATCGGGAAGCCGTCACCATGGAAGACTTTGAACAGGCCAAGGACAAGGTGCTGATGGGATCTGAGCGCAAAAGCATGATCCTGAGCGAGCAGGAACGCACCACCACAGCCTACCATGAAGCTGGCCATGCCTTGGTGGCCCATCTCATTCCCGGCACCGACCCCATTCATAAGGTCACCATCATTCCTCGGGGCCGGGCTTTGGGGCTTACTCAGCAGCTTCCCTTGGACGAGCGCCATACCTATCCCAAGGATTACCTCCTGGGCACGCTGGCGGTCCTTCTGGGCGGTCGGGCCGCCGAAGAGCTGGTTTTCAACCAATATACCACCGGGGCCGGCAATGACCTGGAAAGAGCTACGGAATTGGCCCGGAAAATGGTCTGCAACTGGGGGATGAGCGAGGAACTGGGCCCCATTACCTTCGGAAAACGCGACGAGCATGTCTTTCTGGGACGGGAAATCTCCCAACCCAAGGACTTTAGTGAGGAAACCGCCAGAACCATTGATTCTGCCATCAAAAACTTGGTTTTGGGGGCCTATGAGCGGGCGAAAAACCTCCTCACCATCCACCGGGCAGAGCTCCAGATCCTGGCAAAGGCCCTCCTGGAAAAAGAGACCCTGGATGGTCAGGAAATCCAGGCCCTTTTAGGTCACTGCCCTAAACCTGAGGAAACGGAACCTGAAGCGGAAGAGGCAACGTTGCCGCTGCCCTTGGGGCTTCAGCAGGCCTGATTTGGGTTTGGATTCCCTTAGTCAATATGGCGACGCTAGGCGGGCCTTGGGCCCGCCTTTTTCTGATTTGCCCATCTTTGCTTGGCGTGTGAGGGAATATTTATGACTTTGACCTCAAGCTCGGCGCCGCGGCTTCCCGCGGCGGAATCCGCAAACCGCTTTCTCAGCCTGCTGGCGAACACGGCCCGTCCCCTCATCATGGGGATAATCAATGTCACCCCTGATTCCTTTGCCGATGGCGGCCGGTTTTTTAAGGCGGAGGCCGCGATCCGCCAAGCTCGGGCCTTGGCCGCCGCCGGCGCCGATATCCTGGACGTAGGGGGTGAGTCCACCCGTCCTTTCTCCGAACCCGTTCCCTTGGCCGAAGAACTGCGGCGGGTCCTCCCGGTCATCGAGGCCATCAAGGCCGAAATCCCCCTGCTTGTTTCCATTGACACCTACAAGGCCGAAGTGGCCAAAGCCGCCTTGGCCGCCGGGGCAGACATCATCAATGATATCAGCGCCCTGCGCTTCGATCCCGAGATGGCCTCTCTTGCCCGCGAGGCCCGGGTGCCCGTGGTCCTTATGCATATGCAAGGCACCCCCCGGGATATGCAAGTCAACCCCCGCTACGATGACCTCCTGGGAGAGATAAAAGCCTTTTTTATAGAACGCCTGGACTATGCCTGCGCTCAGGGGCTGAACCCGGAATTGCTCATCCTGGACCCGGGCATCGGGTTCGGCAAAACCTTTGACCATAACCTGGAAATCTTGAACAATCTTCATTTTTTCCTGGATCTGGGCCGCCCCCTGTTGGTGGGCCCTTCCCGCAAGGCCTTTATCGGCCACCTCTTGGGTCTGCCAGCCGGTGAGGAACGAGATATCGGCACCCTGGCCGCCCTGGCTATGGCTACCCTGAGAGGCGCCCGCATCGTGCGCGTCCACAATGTGGCCTATGCCCGGCAGTTCCTTACCGTACTGCAGGCTATCCGGGAAAAGCCCCGCCGGGAGCCGGTCCGATGCCTTTCTAGCGTTTCCGGCGCCGGAGGCCTCTAAAAAGTGGACTTACTCAGAGCCCGCCTCCGCGGGCCGACAACGGCAGTTATAAAAATCAATTTCACCTCCTAAGCCCAATGCAGTTTCTTTATAATTTGAGATGGCAGGACGGCCTGGATATCCTCCTGGTGGCCATCATAATTTACCAGGTCCTCCTGATGCTGCGCGGCACTCAGGCCATTTGGGTTCTGGCCGGACTGTTTCTTATCTTTGTCGGGTATTTGGGGGCCCGCCGCCTGGAGCTCTTCACCCTGGAATGGCTTCTGGACGGCGTCGTCAAGAGCTTTCTCCTCATCATTATCATCCTTTTTCAAACTGACATCCGCCGGGTGTTAAGCCGGATGGGGCGAAGGGCCTTTGTCCCGGTCGACTTCACCGAACCGGTGGTGACGGAGGAAATTTGCGAAGCCGCCGAAGCTTTGGCCAATCATCGCATCGGCGGCCTTATCGTCCTGGAGCGCCAGGTGGGTCTGTCAGACTACCTGGAAGGCTCCATCCGCCTGGACTCCCTGGTCACCTGGGAACTGCTGGTTTCTCTTTTTTGGCCCCACACCCCCACCCACGACGGGGCGGTTATCATTCAGGGAGATCGGATTGTGGCCTGCGGCTGCTTGTTACCTTTATCCAAAAATCCCGACCTGGACCCCACCCTGGGCACCCGGCACCGGGCCGCGGTGGGCATTACGGAAAACTCCGATGCCCTGGCCCTCGTGGTTTCGGAAACCAACGGCCAGATCTCCCTGGCCCGGGGCGGCCAGCTGAAGCGAAATCTGACCCGTTTGCAGCTCCGCCAGGAATTGCAGAACATCTTCGAAATCCAATCCCGCAAAGGAACCTTTTTTGACCGGCTGGCTCGCTTCTTTGGGACGAAATAAGGGCCTCAAGCTCCTTTCCTTTTTCCTCGCCGTGATGCTTTGGTTTGCGGTCGGCGGCGAGGAGCGCACCGAAACGACCCTCAATCTCCAGCTGGAGCTGGTTAACTTAAATCCTGCTTTGATGATTGTCAGCGAAGTGCCTCCGCATATACAGGTGCAAGTCACCGGACCGCGGAGCATCATCCGCAGCCTTTCTCAAAGCCGCTTGGTCCATACGGTTGACCTCGCCGGCCTCAAGGCCGGTAGCCACACCATTCTGCTGGGGCCCAGCGCCTTTTCCTTTCCTCGCGGCATTACAGTTTCCCGGGTACAGCCTAACCCGCTTAACCTGACTTTGGCTAAAACCGCCACCCGAACGCTGGCCGTGCAGCCTCTCTTGACCGGCAATCCGCCTGAAGGTTACGAAGTCAAAAGCGTCAAGGTGAGGCCGGATCACGTCACCGTCAAAGGAGTGGAATCTGAGCTGGAAAACCTGAAGGCCATCTCGACCCTGCCCATAAACTTGAGCAACCTCTCCGGGCCCGTCACCCTGGCCACTGACCTGGATTTCAAAAATCTTCATATTACCTTGAAAGATCAAGCGCCCATCCTGGTGGATTTGGTCATTATCGAAAAGATCGTACAGCGTACCCTCCCCGGCGTCCCGGTTTATGCCAGTCCTCAGGCTGCCCGCCTGAACCCTGCTGCCGTAACGGTTACTCTTTCCGGGCCGTTCCGACGCCTGCGCGACCTCAAGCCCACCGAACTGCTGGCCACCGTGGATACTCAGAATCTCAAGCCGGGCCGTTATAATCTGCGGGTTTCGGTGCATACCCCCGAGGGCCTCCAACTGCAGAAAATCTCCCCTCCTACCGTCACTGCCCGAGTGGCCAAGCCTTCCTGAACTGAGGGCAAATCGCCCCTCATCCCTTACCGGAAGACGTTACCTTGGATTTTTCCTCTATTTTGTCATTGCCCGCCTTTGCGCCGGCGTGTTAAATTTTTTATATGCATCCCCTCTACGCCCTCTTCCTGGGCATTGTCCAGGGTCTGACCGAATTTCTCCCCATTTCTTCCTCCGGCCACTTGGCTCTCCTAGAGCACTACTTCAAGGCCCCAGGGACAGGCCTGAGCTTTGACATCCTTCTGCACTTGGGCACCATAGCCGCCCTCCTCACTTACTTCCGGGCCGACTGGCGCCACATGGCTAAGGCAGTGCTTAGACCTTCTCCTTATACCCGCTTGGATCGCCGTCTCTTTGTCTGCATCGTGGCCGCCTCTGTCCCCGGAGCATTGGCCGGCGTCTTGTTCGAGAACCAGGCTGAAACCGTGTTCCGGGAACCCTTTCGTATCGCCATATTGCTGGGAGGCTTGGGTCTCCTCCTTATCGCGGCCGAGTGCTTGGCCCGACACGAACGCCCCTTGACCAATCTGAAGCTGGGCGATGCTCTGCTTATCGGCCTCTCCCAGGCTCTCGCCATCATGCCCGGCGTTTCCCGCTCCGGCATCACCATGACTTGTGCTTTATTCCTCGGTTTTACCCGGGAAACCGCCGCCCGCTTCTCTTTCCTCCTCTCCACCCCCATCATCGCCGGCGCCGGCCTTTGGCACTTGCGCAAATGGTTCAAAGCCCCCCCGGAAAACCTTTCCATTCTGGCCGCATTTTTGGGCTTCCTGGCCGCCTTGGTCTCCAGCTATCTCACCATCAAATACCTCCTCCGTTTTTTGCGCCGCCATACTTTTTATCCTTTTGCCTTTTACCGCCTGGCCCTGGCTGCCTTGGTCTTGGTTCTGACTTTCCTGGGCAAATAACCGCCCGGCGGTGGTTTTCCGGGAAATGGCCAAGCCACACCCTTGACGAAACCAGCCTCCTGGCGTATGTTAACCCTCTGTGAAAATCCGAGCTAAGGCCCTCTCTTGTTTAACGACGACAACCTTGACTTTCTCACGCTTTACTGGCTTTCCGGTTGGTTTGGCGAGAGTTACGAAATCTGGAAGGGCAAAAAGAACCGGGATGCCTCCACGGAACACGAAGTTGTTTTTCCCATTACTTTGGTCTGGCCCCTCACTGAAGAACCCGAACAAGGCCTGGTCATTATCAGAAGGCAGGGTTCGGAGTTGGTTTTTACCGTTGACTGGTTTCCCGGCGAGGAATTCCCCTTGGATGTGTATCGCTCCGTTAGCAAAAGCCAGGTCCTTTTGATGAGCGTCTTCGAGCGGGAAACCGTTTTCCTCCACCTGAAATAACCGAAATAAGACCCTCCCAAGTTAACAAGGCCGGAGAGCTAAGCCCTTCGGCCTTGTTTTCTTTCCTTTTCGGAATCCTGAAACCAAAGGCATTGTCAAAGCAGCGCCTGGATCATTCTCACGAACTCCTCTCTTTTCCTGGTGCCCAGGACTTTATGCACGATATTTCCTCTCCGGTCAATAATGATAGTCGTCGGCACTATTTCAATACTGCCGAAATCCTTGCTAACCTTCTCATCGCCCATGAGCACCGGGTAATCCAGGTTCAACTGCTTAACCAGGAATCGCAGCTGGGTGATGTCCGAAGAAAGCCCGATCCCCAGGGTCTCAAAGCCTTTGTCCTTGAACTCATGATAAATTTTATTCAATTCCGGCATCTCATCCCGACAGGGGCCGCAAAAAAAAGTGAAAAAGTTGATGAGCACCACCTTGCCCTTATATTGGCTCAAAGTGTACTCCTTGCCCTGAAGAATGTCCTTCAGGGTAAAGTCAGGGGCCGCCTTGCCGCCGGGCCATCCGGGGGAGACCAGAGCCGCGGCCAGAAAAAGCCCAACTACTGCCAGCCACATCCTTTTCATAAAAAAACTCCTTGTCCGGAGGTTAATTGACTGCCTATGGCTTTATATCAGAAACTCCTGGGCCACGGCAATTTGATATCCGCCTGCGGTCACCGTCCTCCTGGAAAAAAAATCGCCCTTGCCCTGGACTAGTCCCGCTTCCTATTCTTCATTTATTAGATTCTCCAGTATAATGGGTATTGCTTCCTCCGTACCTTTTGTCGGCGCGGTTGGCGGAAATCAATCCAAGTCCAGGTGACTATATGAAAATTTTGGCTATTTGGGCCAGTCCCCGTAAAGGCGGCAATTCCGAGATATTGCTTAATTCCTTTTTGGAAGGCGCGGCCGACGCCGGGGCCGGGGTGGAAAAGATCGCTCTGCGAGAACTTAGGATTACCCCTTGCCTGGAAATCTATCATTGCTTCAAAGACGGCACCTGCCCCATTAAAGACGACATGCAGCCGCTGTACGAAAAGCTGCTGGCTGCCGAGGTGGTGGCCCTAGCTTCCCCCATTTTCTTCTACAGTCTTTCGGCCCAAGCCAAGGCCATGATTGATCGCACGCAGGCCCTCTGGTCCCGGCGTTACCATCTGGGACAGGACTTCCCTGGCCCGGACCGGCAGGGGGTGCTCCTGTGCACCGGGGCCACCAAAGGCAAATTGCTGTTCGTCGGTGCCCGTCTGGTGGCCAAATATTTCTTTGATGCCATCAATGTCACCTATGCCGCCGAAATCCTGGTGCGGGGGGTGGACGAAAAAGGAGCTATCCTGGAAAAACCGGAAGTCCTGGAACAGGCAAAAGAATTAGGCCGCCGCCTTGCCCACGGGGAGAAGCTCGGACCCATCAGGCTCTCCCCCTTGGCCGTGTAACTCGGATTCCCGTTCAGGTTGGTCTGTCATAAGCCATCCTGACATCTGAGGCTCAAAAACAGGAAGGAGGTCGTATGAGCAATTCCCTAGCTGTAGGCATGACCCACGAGAAGACCCTAAAGACCGGTCCCGAGCACTCCGCCCGCCACTTTTTTCCGGATCTTCCCGACGTCTTCGGCACCCCTTATTTGGTGGGCCTGTTTGAAGGCGTGAGCGCCGAACTAATGGCCCCGCATTTGGGACCGGGAGAACAGTCGGTGGGCATTGCCATGAATCTTAAACACACGGCCCCCACCCCCTTGGGAATGGTGGTCAGGGCCCGAACCGAGATTACCCAGGTGGAGGGTCGCAAGCTCACCTTTAAACTGGAAGCCTTTGATGAGAAGGAAAAAATTGGCGAAGCTGTGCATGAACGGTTTATAATTAATGTGGAAAAGTTCAATCAGCGGGTGGAGGCCAAAAAGAGCTGAAGTCGGATTTCCCTGATGGGCTGGTGACTTTGCAAAGCTTTGAGGCGGGCTGGGGCTGGGATGCCCAACTCCGTCAGTACATCCGCCGGAAATACCAAGGTGACCTGGCCGGGTTGGTCCGAGTCAATCCCCGGCTCCTGGCCCGCCTCCTGGGGGGTGAAATCCTGGCAGCCCGTCCCTACGCCACGGTCCGTTGGGTTTTGCGCGTAGCCCCATTTCGGCCCCTGGAAATATACTGGCTTTTTGACTTCGATGAGGAATTCGGGCACGACTTGCGCGTGCTTTACGCCCCCAAAAGCTTGGCCGTGCCCACTGAGGATGCCTATGTCTTTGCCTGGGACTATCTGGCCCTCCTGGCCCGCTATGGTCGGGGGACATTTCCTTTGACCGACGCCAGCCCCGGCCCCCAGTGGCTCCCCTTTTCCGCCTTTGCTCCTGCCGCTGCCGGTCCCATAAAGGACTTGGCCCTCGGCCCGCGACAGGAACTGTTGCGGCTGATCTCCCCTGAGGTGGTTGAAGTGGCGGTGCGCCGGCTTGATCGCGGCACCTCAAGGCCGGTCAAAGATGGCTGGGAGGTTGACTGGCCTGTCCTCGGCGATCTTGCCATGCGGCTGCGCTGTGATGCCCAAGGGCTGGAAATCGCTTTTGACAGCCATGGCGCCCGGAAATATGGGCCGGAATTCCTCCTGAGTTTCACTTGGCTTTACCTTAATGCCCTTATCAGGGAATGTCGCCAGGTGGAGCCTTCCTTACCCAGGTTATCCCGGTACTTATGAGCATTCTTTGTCCTTACTGCCGAAAAGAACGTCTGCGCCTGACGGCCCGTTGACAGGGCCTGGAAATCGGCTGCCCGGGGTGCGGCCGCGTCCTTCAGGCTGAGGAATTCCGCCAAATTTTGGCGCAGTCCGGCCAAAAAACCGCTCCCCGGATTTCCCTCCAGTTAAAGGGCAAGGCCGAGGCACCGCCTTGAAAATCCGGAAATGGAACGTTATTTATAAGATAGCAAAATATTCGGCTTGCAAACGGAGGTCAGATTATGGCCCGCGTCACCATCGAAGACTGCCTGCGTAAAGTTCCCAACCGCTTTGCCTTGGTGCATATGGCCGCCAAACGGGTGCGCCAGTTTTACAAGGGCGCACCTCCCTTGGTAAAGGGAGATAATAAAGAAATTGTGATGGCTCTGCGGGAGGTGGCTCAGGGCAAAGTGGTGGCCACTACTCCTTTGCCTGCCTTGCCCGAAAAAACCTTTAGGGAAACCTGAGCCAGTAGGGAGATATGCCAGCCAACCTCCCCCCGCAATACTTTGAAGTAGAAAAAAAGTACCGGGAGGCCAGGTCTGTCAGCGAAAAACTCCGGTATCTCGAAGAGATGCTGGCCATCATGCCCAAACACAAGGGCACGGATAAGCTCCGGGCTGATCTGCGCCGCCGTATGGCCCAGCTGCGGGATCTGGGGACGGCCCGCAAAGGTCCCGGCCGCCGGGCCCCGGTCTATCTGATAGAAAAAGAAGGAGTGGGCCAGATAGCCCTGCTCGGCCCCCCCAATACCGGCAAGTCCTCTCTCCTGGCGGCCCTCACCAAGGCCCAGCCCCAAATCGCCGATTATCCCTTCACCACCCGCCTGCCGCTGGCCGGCATGATGCGCTATGAAAATGTCCAGGTCCAGTTGGTGGACACCCCCCCTTTAGGGGATTATCCGGAGCCCTGGTTTCCTGATCTCCTGCGCCGGGCCGATGCCTGGGCCTTGGTGCTGGCTCCGTCCGCCGACCCCCTGGACCAGTTGCGGGAAGTTACCGAGATTCTCTCCTCTTATCAAATGGTCATGGCCCGCCCCGGGAAATCTGCCCCGGAAGGTGGCTTAAGATCTCGCCCCAGCCTTATCATTCTCAACAAAACCGACCTTATCCCGGATCCCGAGGAACTGGCCCTTTACCTGGAGCTTCTCCGGGAACACCTCCCCGCCTTCGGGGTCTCTGCCGAAAAGCGGACCGGCTTGGCAGAGCTTAAGGCCGAGCTCTTTCAGCTCCTGGGACTGGTGCGGGTCTATACCCGGGCCCCGGGCAAACCCGCCAACTTCAATGCCCCCTTTGTCATTCCGCAGGATACCACCGTGTATGATCTGGCCCACCGCATCCACCATGACCTGGCCCGAAACTTCAAATTCGCCCGCGTCTGGGGCAAGAGTACCTTCGACGGCCAGCGGGTGCAGCGGGATTACCTCCTCCAGGAAGGAGATGTGGTTGAAATCCACACCTGACTTTATTGGGTTTTGCTTTACCATGCCGGGGAAGAAATTCTCAACCTGGCAGAATATCCGCGCCTGCCTTCGCCCAGCACAAAACCGGCACCTGAACCTCGTCGTCCTCGTCCTCTGTGGACCAGATCTCCAGCTCAAAATGCCAAGCCGGCGCTTCAGGCCACGCCGGAACCACTACCTGTTCCAGAAATTCTTTTAATTCTTCGGTCCGGCCTTTCAACGCCTGGAAGTTTTCCGCCGCCGCTTTTAGACAAACTGCCAGACGCTCCTCAAATTCCTGCCGCCAGGCTGGACCCCGGCCATCATCCGCTACTGCCCGCCAGGCCGCCTCACTGCGGACCCCTGGCAAATCCACGCTCACCAGCTTGATGGAGTTCCAGCCCGGCCAGCCCAGGAGGGTTCCAAGTATCGCCCTTGCGGTGCGCCCCAGAAGAAACGGCGACCAGTTGCCCTCAAGATAAGGCGCCATCTCCCGCCGCCACAGCAGATAGCGCAATTGGGCCAATTCCGGGTCCACCATCTCCTTGAGGCCCGTTATCCCGAAATTCAGCCGGTGGTCCCAGGGCTCGGGGGATATTATCTCCGCCAGCCATTTTTCCCCCTCATCCACTTTGATCATCCGGGCTTCTTCATCGGCTTGCATCTTTTCCAGCTGCCATACCAGAGACCAAGCTTTTATGTCCGGCAGTTCCACCGCCACCTCTGCTTTCGGAGACCCTTTGAGTTCCTTGATAATATCTTCCACTGCTTCCTGTGACTCCAGAAATTCCCGGAAAGCCTGGCGCTGCCGCAACTCCCCGGGGCGATAGTGCCTCAGCTCCTCGCCCAGCCCCGTTGCCTCCGGGGGCAGCGGCATCCCTTTATACGGCATCGACTCCGGCCATTCGGGAATTACCCCCACTTTCAAATCTGCAAAATAAAGCGGTAAAGTCCAGAATTCTTTGCGCCACGGCAAAATCAGGGGAAAAGCCACAATCTGCCATCCGTTTTCCATATTGCCTCCGAATCTCTTGCCCAACTCTTGCCCGTTTACCCCAATTTTAACCTGTCCCGGGCTTTGCTTGTCTTAATTCAGATCTGTTTATTTAAACTGAAATACTGCCATAAACAAAAAGAGGCAAGGTCGGAACCCTGCCTCTGACCATCCCCCTTCTGTTATGGCTGTTTATTTTTGCCGCTGCTCCTTCCGGGCCGGCCCTTCTTTTTTGGGCTCCGCCCTGGCCGCCATTTTCAGGCGGTAGGCTCCGGTGACGTGGTCCAGTTTGGCTTTGGCCAGGTGGTAATTGTACAAGGCCAGAAGGTAATTGCCCCGGGCCTCGCCGTATTCCCGGATGGCTCGGAACACTTCGTCCATGGTCCCCAGTCCGATGTCAAAGTTGCTGAAGGCAGTGACTACCCAACGCCGGGCATTGATGTAAGACTTCTCCAGCCCCTTGGTGGCCTTGTAATTTTCCTGCACCTTGCCGTAAGCCTCCGCCACCTGAACGGGAATTCCCATCAGCGCGGTTTTTTCCGTATTTTTTAATTGGGACAGTTCCGCTTGGGCCTGCTTGATTTTGGCCTCAGTAATGCCGAAGTCCCAGTCCCACTTCATCCCCAGAACCGGCAAGGCCCCCCGGGAATTATAGAAATCAATGATGGCCGGATCCCGCAGATTCCCTTTTACCGTAGCCCGGCCCGGAGCGCCGGCCAGCACCCCGTAAACCGCAAAGAAAAAGGAAGGATAGCGTTCCGCCTTGGCCGCCTCCACCAGCAGTTGCCGGGCCACCACCCCTTCCTTGAGCTGCTTCATTTCCGGCCTGAGGTCAAAAGCCTGCCTGATGTAGTGCTCCAGGTCGGCCTTTATCGGCTCCGGCTGGGGCAGTTCCAAAGGCAGGCGGAAATCCTGATCCGGAGGATATCCCGTCAGTTGTTTGAGGGCCAGATAGGCCACTTTGGCCCCCTCGTCCGCCTTCGCGGCAAATTGTTCCAGCGCACCCTCCAATACCGCCACCCGGTAGCGGTCACTCTCTTTGACATTAGGGGATCCCACGGCCAGCAGGCGGTCGATCCGGGTTCGGGCGTCGTTTAGATAAACGCGGGCATCCTTCACCGCATCCTTGCCTTGGTCGGCGAGGATAAAGCCATAGTACGCCTCGGCGACCTTCACTATCACGTCCCCCCGTTTGGCCTCCACCCCCTCTTCCTTGACTTTGACATAGCGCTGCGCCGCCCGCTCCCGATGCGCAATCTTTCCAAAGGTGTAAAGAGGTTGGGTGATCACCGCATCCAACCGGCCAAACACGTTGACCCCGTGAATCCGGTTGGCCGGGTCAGGGAAAAAGGTCACCCCATCTTTGACAAAGGGCTCCCTAGCATTGGGCACCACACTGAAGATGGAGGTGGTTTCCAGGCGGGGATAATAATATCCCCGGACCTCTTCCCGCATCTGCCGGGCCAATTCCACTTCGTCCTGGCTGGCCTTGACCTCTGGGCTGTATTTCAAAGCCATGGCTACCAATTCATCCAGGTTCAGTACCGGCTTTTCTTGTGCCCTCCCCCCGCCGGCCGCAGCAAGAAAGAAAAATGCCGTCACTAAGGCCAAAAAATATTTCCCCCAGACCATCGCTTTCTCCTTTCCCTAAATCTTGCCTAATCGGCCCCCCTTTGGCAGTTCTCTGGCAATGCTAGACCAAGTTTCTCACGGAAGTCAATTTATTTTTCTGGATTAATCGACGAAAATTATTTAAACATAAGTACTTGGGAAAATATTTGCACTCCTAAACAAAACCAACCCCCCAGGTTTGCTTATGGAACGTATCCTGGTTACCGGCGGGGCCGGCTTCATAGGCTCCCATGTGGCCCAAGCCTTGGTGGCAAAGGGTCACGAAGTGGCGGTGGTGGACAATCTTAGCACCGGCCGGCGGGAATTTGTCCCGGCCAACACCCGGTTTTTCCCTTATGACATCAAAGACAAAGACGCTTTCGACCTCATCCTCCACTGGCGGCCCCAGGTGCTGATCCATCATGCCGCCCAGATGAGCGTGCGTCGGTCTGTGGAAGACCCGGTTTTCGACGCCCAAGAAAACATCGTGGGCTCCTTGAATCTGTTCCAGGCCGCGGTCCGGGCGGGAGTGGAAAAGATCATCTTTGCCTCCACCGGTGGCGCAATCTACGGCGACCAAGCCCCGATTCCAACCCGGGAAACGGATCGGGCCTTGCCCGAATGCCCCTATGGCGTCGCCAAGTTGGCCATCGAACACTATCTCCACTTTTACCACCGGGAATATGGCATTATTCCCATCTCGCTGCGCTATGCCAATGTCTATGGCCCCCGGCAAAACGGCTTGGGTGAGGCCGGGGTAGTAGCCATTTTCATCGAAAAATTTCTCGCCGGCCAACAGCCCGTTATCAATGGGGACGGCCTGCAAACCCGGGACTTTGTTTATGTCGGGGACGTGGTCGCCGCCAACCTCCGGGCCCTGGAATATCCCCGGCCCGGTATCTTCAACATCGGCACCGGCCGGGAAACCGATATTCTTACCATTTATCTTAAGTTGCAACAAATTACCGGCTCTGCCTTGAGCCCGGTGCATGGCCCTGCCAAGCCCGGGGAGCAGCGCCGCAGCGCCTTGGATGCCCGCCTAGCTTTCCAGGAACTGGGCTGGCAACCCCGGGTTACGCTGGACGACGGACTTCTCCAGACGGTGGCAGCTTTTAGGAACTTTCGCTTATAAAGTGACTGGCAGTACGGCAAAAAGAAACCCGCTTTTTCTAAAGAGGTGGGCAAGTTATATGGCAAAAAGGTTTCTCTACGGGATAGCCTTGGCCGCCGGTCTTGTTGTTATCCTGGTAGGGGCCTACCGTTTTTTTTACCGGGGCTCCTCTACCACCCCTCCCGAAGCGGTGCCGTATCGCACCGCCCCGGAATTCCTTCCAAAACCGGCCCCTTCCGCCACCGGAGCCCCTTCTGTCCAGGAGCCGCCGGTTCCCCCTCCGGACCTAAAGTCTCTGCTCCCGGCCGAGCCTCCGGAACCTGAAAAGCAGTTTGCTCTCCTGGTGGGACGGTACCGGACTTACCAGGAAGCGGGCAAGATCTTGGCAAGCTTGAAAAAAGAAGGGGAACCCGCCTTCATCCGGCACGAAGGCAGACAGCGCCACCCCTACGAGGTCTGGGCCGGTCCCTTCCCCGACGAAATAGCCGCCCGCGCTGCCGCCCGACTCATTAAAAAGAAGCTCAAAGTGTCCGCCAAACAGGAGAAGTTGCAGCTCCCTGTCCCCAAATAACCCGTCCGGTTTCTCTGGGTCTTTCCCGAAAGGACTTGTCAGACTGTTTAAAATTGTTAAAATGTAATCTTTTAGGAATCCACCTTTAATCACCTCCGCTATGTCACCGATGATTGAAGTTCAGGACCTGACCAAATTTTATGGCCCCACTCCGGCCATCAGCCGGCTTAACTTCGAAGTCGGCAGGGGAGAAATCGTCGGCTTCTTAGGGCCCAACGGGGCTGGCAAAACCACCACTTTGAAAATTCTGGCTGGCTATTTTCCTCCTACTTCCGGCACCGCCCGGATCAACGGCTTTGATTGCTTCCTGGAATCTATCCAGGCGCGCCGCTCTTTGGGTTATCTTCCGGAAACCGTCCCCTTGTATCCGGATTTAACCGTCACCCAGTTTTTGCAGTTCGCGGCCCGGGCTAAAGGGGTGGAAAGCCGCCAGGAAAAACGGGAAATCGAGCGGGTCATTGACGAGTGCGGCCTTAGAGAGGTGCGCCATACCCTTAACGGCTCCCTGTCCAAAGGCTTTCGCCAGCGGGTCGGTCTGGCCCAGGCCCTGCTTAACCGCCCGCCGCTCCTCATCCTTGACGAACCCACCATTGGCTTAGACCCCTCCCAGATTGTGGAAATTCGCCAGTTGATCAAAGAGCTGGCCGGCGACCACACCGTGATCTTAAGCAGTCATATCCTGCCCGAGGTCAGTCAGCTTTGCCAGCGGGTCATCATCATCAACCGGGGCCAAATTGTGGCCTCGGATAGTCCCGAAAATCTCTCCCGCCAGCTCGGACACGGCTCCCGCATCAGCTTGGTTATCAAAGGACCGCCCCAGGAGATCGTCCCTGTCCTCAAGGCCTTGGCCGGGGTCCGGGACGTCTCCGTGACCGGCGAGGACCGTTATCTGGTGCAGGGGCAAAACGGCCAGGATCTTCGGCCCGAACTGGCCCGCCTGGTGGTGGCCCACGGCTGGCAGCTCCTGGAACTGAAAGCCCAGGAATTCACCCTGGAGGAAGTCTTTCTCAATCTCGTCACTGATGAAGAGGCACCTGAATCATGACCGGCGTTTGGGCCCTGATCCGGAAAGAACTGACCGTTTACTTCTCCACCCCCATCTTTTATATCACCGGATTTTTCTTCCTCCTGCTGGGAGGTTATTTCTTTTACAGCAATACGGTGTACTACAGCCTGCTGAGTTTCCAGGGAGGTCAGAATCCCCAACTGGCTCCGATGCTCAACCCGCACCAGATGGTGTTTCGCCCCCTGTTCGGCACCCTGTCCATCGTCTTTATCATGATGGTGCCGCTCCTGACAATGCGTCTGCTGGCAGAGGAGAAGCGCTCCGGCACCGCCGAGCTGCTTTTCACTTATCCTCTCAAAGATTGGACCGTGATCATGGGAAAATTTCTGGCCGCTTTGCTGGTGTATGCTTTCCTGCTTCTGTTAACCATTGTCTATGCGGCCCTCTTTGCCTCGCAGGCCACGTTGGACTGGGGCCCCATCCTGACCGGTTATCTCGGTTTGCTTCTCCTGGGCGGGGCCTGCCTGTCTTTGGGGCTTTTCGCTTCCAGCCTCACCGAAAACCAGATCATCGCGGCAGTGGTCGCCTTCGCCCTGCTCTTGCTTTTCTGGCTCATCGGCTGGCAGTCGGAACTGGGCGCCAGCGGTATGGCCGGCCTCTTTGCCGCCCTCTCCATGTTGGAACACTTTGAGAACTTCATCCGGGGCGTGATTGACACCAAGGATCTGGTCTATTTTCTAAGTTTCATCTTTTTCTTTCTGTTCCTGACCAAAAGACAGTTGGAATCCCGGCGCTGGCGGGGATAAAAGGCCATCTCGCCGATGGCCCTTATACCCGAGGTTTGTCCATGAGGAAACAAGTGAGTTTGCCCTATAAAGCAAGCAAACGAAGCCTGATTTACGGCAGCAGCTCCGCGGCCGCCATAATCTTGGTGGCCGGGATCCTGATTTTTGCGAACCTTCTTGCCCAGCGCTTTTTTGGGCGCTGGGACTTCACCCGGGACCGGAGCCAGTCCCTTACGGCCGTTTCCCGGGCCTTGCTCAAAGAAATCAACAAGCCCCTTACTATGACGGCCTTTTATCCGGAAGGGGCCAGCGAACGGCAGAAGGCCAAAGAACTTCTCCAGATTTACGCTTATCAAAATTCCCACATTTCTTTTTCCTTTGTGGACCCGGACCGCCATCCCCTTAAGGCCAAGGAAGCCGGCTATCGTTACCCCGGAAATATCCTCATCGAATATGAGGGCCGCCGCCAGATGGCGGACCGCCCAGAGGAAGAAGCCATTTCTGAGACCATCCGCAAGATTTTAAAGACCGAACAGAAAGTCGTCTATTTTCTCACCGGGCACGGCGAGCGGAGCCTGGAGGACAGCCGCCGCGAGGGCCTGCTCACCGCTCGGCGCTCCCTGGAAAATGAAGGCTACCAGACGCGGACCCTCAACTTGCTCCACCAGGCCGAGGTGCCCAAAGATGCCGCAGTAGTGGTGGTGGCCGGCCCCCAGCAACCCCTTTTCTCTCAGGAAATCCAGGCCCTCAAGCAATACCTGGAACACGGGGGCCGGCTCCTGGTAATGCTTGAGCCCTTCCGGGACGGCGGCCTGAAAGAATTTCTGGCGCGGTATGGCATTGACCTGAATAACGGCATTATCCTGGATCAGAACCAGGTGAGCGCCGCCTTGGGGGCCAGCGCGGTCATGCCCATTGCCATAAAGTACGGCCATCACCGCATCACCCAGGATTTCACCAATGTGGTCACCATTTACCCTCTGGCCCGCCCCCTGCTGTTGAAACGGGATATCCCGGATGTCCACGTCATTGAGCTGGCCTCCACCTCTCCCACCAGTTGGGAAAAAACCGACAAGGATTTCGGCAAGGCCGGCAAGCTGGAATATGACCCGAAACAGGACCGCAAAGGACCCTTCACCTTGGCCGCATTAGCCGACATCACCCTGAACCGGGAGGCTAATCCGGAAAAGGAAAAAGCCCCTACCCCCGGGAAAGAGCCCGAGGGGGAGAAAAAGACGCACCTGGCTGTTTTCGGCGATGTGGACTTCGCCTCCAACGGCTATTTCAATCTGTCCATGAACGGAGACCTTTTCCTCAACACGGTGAACTATCTGGCGGCGGAGGAACAGCAGATTGTCATCCGCCGCGCTGACCGCAAGGGGCAACCTTTAATGCTTGCCGGCTGGCAATACTGGGTAATCTTTGTAACTTCCATGGTATTCTTGCCACTCCTCATGGTGGTGGCCGGCATTTCCGCCTATGTCAGGCGTCGGGCTCACCGCGGGATTCCAGCCAGATAGAATCCCCGGAAACTCCCCTTGACCAGGTGATGGCGATGATGACCCCTAAACGCCTGCTGGCGTTTCTTACCGTGTTTTTGGTGGTTGCCGCGGCCTATTTCCTGTTGGACTGGCGTGACAGGCAGAAAGAACAGGCCGAGCAGGCCGCCAAACGCCTCTACCAGGTGAAAGAGACGGAGATTTCCTCCCTGACCCTGAAAAAAGGCCCTCAAGTAATTCGCTTGGAGAAAAAAGACGGTACTTGGCGCCTCACTGAGCCCGTTCACGACACCGCCGATAAGGAAGTGGTTCAGTCCGTTTTGACTACTTTGGCCTACTTGACCAGAAATCGGGAACTGGGAGAAGAGAAGGACTTCCAGCCTTTTGGCTTGGACAACCCCGGTTTGATTGTCCGGTTCACCGTTCCGGGTCATGAGCATCAGGTGCTTGTGGGGGCGCCGACCCCCGGCCGACAGGGCTATTATGTTCTCAAGGATCAGAATAAAAATGTTATGATCATCAGCGCCGCGGACAAAGAATCCCTGGATCGCCCCTTGACCGCCTGGCGGGACAAGACCTTGTTGGCTTTTACTCCTGACAAGGTGAAGGCTTTGAAAATCCGCGTGGATGCCCACCACGTGGATTTGCAGAAAACCTCCCCTGATGCCTGGACGTGGCTGGGAAAGGAGCAGATCAGGGTTCGCGCCGACCGGGTGGACTCCCTCCTGCGCCGCCTGGACCTGGCTCGCATTAAAGACTTTATCATCGAATTTCCCGGCGCCAAAGATCTTGCCTCCTGCGGCTTGGCCCCCCGGCCCAAAGGAGAGATCATCCTCGAGGAAGGCGAGCACAAAGCGGCCCTTCTTTTGGGCGATACCCAAAAAGATGCCATCTATGCCCGCAGAGGCTCCGGCGGCCCGATCTTTCTGGTGGAGGAACGCCTGAAAAAGGATATCGGCCAGGCTCTCTCCGGCTTGGAGGACCGCCGCCTCTGGACCGGGGCCCTCTCTGAAGTTCATAAGCTTTCCTGGGGTACTCCCGCTAAAACCTGGACCGCCATAAAAGAAGAAAAATCCTGGCGGCTTACCGGACCGACCAACGAAACCCTCAGCCAAACTCCGCTACGGGTGGAAATGGCCCTCCAGCGATTCCAGGACCTGGAAGACCTCCGCCGCTGGCCTGAGGCCAAACCGGCCGAACCCCAAGGCTTTGTTTTTGAACTGCGGAATGCCGCCGACCAACTGCTCGTCCGGTTGGTGGAAACCGCCGGTCCGGATGCGGATAAAGTGGAGGTCAGCCTGGAGCAGCCGGGAAAGATGGAACGGGCCCTGATTTCTAGGAAAACCTATCAGGGCTTTAAGGAAGATTTGGACAGGCTGACCCAAAAACCCTTAAAGGAGAATTAACGGCCGGCTTTAGGCCCCCCTGAACTCCATGAAAATACTTATAACCAATGATGATGGCATTTTTGCCCCGGGCCTGAAAGCCCTTTACCTGGAATTGGCTGCCTTGGGAGAGGTGGCGGTAGTGGCCCCGGACACCGAGCAAAGCGCCGTGGGCCATTCCATCAGCTTAAGCAATCCCCTGCGGGTAAAAGCGGTGAACCTGGACGGCGGCATTTCGGGCTGGTCGGTGACCGGCACCCCGGCTGACTGTGTGAAAATTGCCTTGGCTGAGCTTTTACCGGCGCGGCCCCATCTGGTGGTCTCCGGTATCAACCTTGGGCCCAATGTGGGCATCAACGTCCTTTATTCCGGTACCGTTTCCGCCGCCACCGAAGCCTCCATCCTCGGGCTCAAAGCCATGGCTTTCTCTTTGAATACTTACAAAAACCCGGATTTTGCCACCGCCGCCCGCCTGGCCCGACAGACCCTTACCCGCCTCCTGGATTGGTCCGGCTGGCAGCCCAAGGTGTGTCTTAACATCAATCTGCCGGCCTTGCCCGAAGGGCAGATCCAAGGAATCAGGGTGGTCCGGCAGGACACCGGACCTTTGGTGGAGCATTTTGAACGCCGGGTGGATCCCCGGGAACGGGTTTACTACTGGCTGGCAGAAATCAATGAGCGCCGGGACTTGGATATTGACACCGATTTCGGCGCCCTTGAGGCCGGGTTCATTGCCGTCACACCCATCAGCTTCGATCTCACCCATTATCCCAGCCTTCAGGATTTGCGCGGTTTGCTCCACGCTGCGGATAAGTGATGGGGTTAACAGGCGCACCCTCGGAAGACGGCCCCAAACCGGGCGCGCTCCGCAGAGCTTACCCGGAGGGCAAATTGGACAGCGGAGTGAAAAACGGCTTAGCGGCCGCCGTCTCTTTTCTAGGCAGGACTCACCATCTTGCATCAAACAAGTTGGTGATAAAATTGCCGGATTTCTTTTCCGGGTGGGCGACTTTGGCCTGACATTTAGCCACGTAGTCTTTCACTGCGGCCGGTTTGAATTCGGGATATTCCGCCGCCAGAGCCTGAAATCTGTCCAAAGCCGAAGCATAGCGTTTGGTGCGATAATAAAATTCCCCCACGTAAAACTCGTGTTCCGCTAAGTCCTGGCGGCAGCGGGCGATATATTTATCCGCCTTGGCGGCATACTCGGACTGGGGAAATTTCTGTTTCAGGCGCTGGAACTCGGCCAGAGCTTTGGAAGTAAAGGATTGGTCCCGGTCAATGGTGGAACGCTGACGATAGTAACATAACCCTTGCTGGTAGATGCAATAAGGCACGGCCGGGTTGGTGGGATGCAATTTCTCAAAATCTTTGTAAGCCTGCAGCGCTTCTTCGTAACTCTTTTTGTAAAACTGGGCGTCAGCCAGCTTTATCTGGGCCAGCAGGGCTTCTTCGCTGTAAGGGTAGCGGTCCTTTAGCTTTTCGAAAGTCTCTACCGCATCTTCATATTTTTTCTTGCGCAACTGTTTGATCCCCTCCTGGGCTAATACCTCAGGAGGCTGTTCGGGTTTTTTCTTGGCAAACCACCCTTTGACCGTTCCGCAGTTGCTGGCAAAAACAGCCAGGGTAAGAAAGACCGTCAATCTGACTATAATGGCCCTGGACATTACCTCACCTCTGTTTGAGGCTTTGCAGGTAGTGCTCCGCCGCGTTGGCGGCCACTGCCCCGTCTCCCACGGCGGTTGCGATTTGCCAGAGACTTTTGGCCCGGACGTCCCCCGCCGCAAAAATCCCTTGAATTCCGGTCGCCATCTCCTGGTCAGTGACAATAAATCCCCGCATATCCACCGGCAGAAGGCCTTTAAGCCATTCGGTGTTGGGACTTATGCCGATCGCCACAAAAGCCCCGCTAACCGGCAGGGTGAAGATCTCCCCGGTTTTGACGTCTTTGAGCCTCAAGGCCGTCAGTCCGGTGTGGTCTCCCTGGAATTCCTCCACCACCGTATTCCAATGGATTCGTATCTTGTCCGTTTGGAAGATTTGTTCTTGCAGGTACTTGGCCCCCCGGAATTCCTCTCGGCGGTGAATCAGATGAATCTTTTTGGCAAAACGCGTCAGGAATATGGTCTCGCTGAGGGCAGTGTCGCCGCCGCCCACTATGGCGATTTCCTGATCCCGGTAAAGCGCCGCATCACAAGTGGCACAGAAACTCACTCCCTTGCCCGTGAATTCGTCCTCCCCCGGAACCCCCAGGCGTGTATACCTGGCACCGGTGGCGATGATCACCACCGGGGCCCTAAACCTTTGCTCTTCCAAAACAACGGTATGGAACTGCTCCCCGGGTATAAGCTCCTTGACTTCACCGGTGAGGATTTCCAGGCCGAAACGTTCCGCCTGTTTCCGCATGCGGTCGCTCAATTCAGGCCCTGAGATGCCCTCCGGAAAGCCGGGATAGTTTTCCACCAAATCAGTGGTCATCATCTGACCGCCGTGAATGAGCTTTTCCACCAGGAGGGTCTTCAGGCGGGCCCGGCCACAGTACAGCCCGGCCGTCAGGCCGGCCGGCCCGCCGCCGACAATGATCACTTCATAGTCCCATTCTGCGGCCATGAGCTTTCGGGAAAATTAAAGGGCTTTTTTGATCGCCGATTCAATGACGTTTTTGGAAACTGCTCCGGTGATCTGTTCCACCACCTGGCCGCCTTTGAACACAATCAATGTGGGGATGGCCCGGATGCCGTACTTGGCGGGAGTTTTGGCATTTTCATCCACATTCATTTTTGCTACTTTAAGCCTACCGGCATAGTCTTTGGCAAGTTCCTCCACCACCGGCGCCACCGCCCGGCAGGGACCGCACCATGCGGCCCAGAAATCCACCAAAGCCGGTATCTCCGATTTCAGAATTTCTTGTTCAAAGGTAGCGTCACTGACATCCAAAGGTTCACCCGCCATGTCCGGCCTCCTGAGGGTTGAATTCAAGCATATTAATACTTAGATATTTCCGAAAGTATTGTCAATCCCTTTTGAACCCCGGGCTCCTCTCCCGCCCTCGGCCGTTTTCCGAAAAAAAGCCGCGAGGATTTCTGAAAATCCCCCCGGCTCCTCCAATATGGCGGCCGTGTCTAGCCCGGCTGGCCCCTTTTCAGCCAAAACCCGAGACCGAAAACCGTCGCCCTTCTTCACCCCTCCCTGGCCTCAAGTCCCAAGCCCCGCCGTTTTTCCTCAATGTGGCGGATAATCAGGCCAGCGGCCTTTTTGGGGTCAGGCTCCACCGCAAAACACGCCCCCAAGTGCGCCTTGATGCCGTTTAACAACATATCTGAGACGGTCTTGCTTCCCAGAACCGGCGGCGCTACCCCCAGCACCGTATAAATGCCGCTGGCCACCGCATAGCAGGCAATGGCTGCGGCTTTTTCCGAATACCACTCCGGTGCCGCTGCCGCCACCGGCAGCTGGTCCAGGTCCACCCCTAAAGTTTGGGCCAAGGCCGCCGCTAAGTAAACGATCCTGGAGTTGTCCACACAGGAACCCATATGCAATACCGGCGGAATATGCAAAGCCTGGCAGATGGCCTTGAGGCCGGGGCCGGCCTGTTCCGCCGCCTCCGGCATCTTAAGACCTGCCTTGGCATGCGCCACCGCCGCACAACCGGTGTCAAGCACCAAGATGTCATGGGCGATCAATTCCTTGGTCAGGTTGACGTGGCCGTAATCCTGGGTGATCTTGGGATTATTGCAGCCCACCACTCCTGCCGCCCCCCGAATCTGCCCGGCCTTGATGGCGTTAAGCAGAGGCTCCGGGGTTCCCCCCAGGGCAGCCAAAATGGCCTCAACCGAAAAGCCGCTGTACTGCTGAACCGGTGAAGTAGGAATGTAGACCCGGTCCGGATTGCGGCGGACAAAGTTCTCCACGGCCTTGGAGACAATTTCCCGCCCCAGGGCTTCTCCGGTTTCCGGGGTGAAATCCATATGGCTGGCCTTAGGGAATTTGGCTTTGGGCGAGGTGGTAAAAAACAGGGTATGGTAGCAGCCCGCCAGCTCTCCCAGGGAGGGCATGATACACTGGTAGTCCACCACCATGGCCTCCACCGCGCCGGTGATCAGGGCCAGTTCCTGCACCAGGTGGTTTCCGGCTATCGGTATGCCTTTGCGCATCAGTACTTCATTCCCCGTGCAGCAAAGCCCCGCTAGATTAATGCCCTGAGCCCCCAGCTCTTTGGCCCGTTTGACCATTTGGGGCTCCTGGGCCGCCCGTACTATCATCTCGGACACCAAGGGATTATGGCCGTGCAGGATAATGTTTACCTGACCCGTCTTCAACACCCCGATATTGGCCTGGGAAACGGCAGGTTTAGGGGTGCCGAACAGAATGTCGGAAATCTCAGTGGCAATCATGGATCCGCCCCAGCCGTCCCCTAAGGCCGTGCGCAAGGCTTGGAGCAGAAGGTTCACCGCCTCATTGTCCACCCCCATGTGAGTCCGGTGCATCATCTCGGTGATTTCCCAGTCGATCCCCCGGGGTGTAATGCCCAGCGCCTGCCATTTGGCCAAACGGGCCGGGGGTAGTCGCTTGGTAAAGGTGAGGTTCCCCTTCTTGATGCCGTACTCTTCCATGATGGCCAGGGCCAGTTCTTTGGCCTTGGCCAGAGGCGCCAAGTCCTCCGATATGCCGAATTCCGAGGCGAGGCGATTGAGCTTTTCCAGGTCAGTGAGTTGGTAGCCCGGGGCCTGGCCCTCGGCCACTGCCAGCAGGGTTTCCACCAAGTCCCGGCCATGGTCGGAGTGTGCCGCGGCTCCGGCCGCCACCATACGGCCCAGATTCCGGGCCACGATGATGTCTGCATCCGCTCCGCAAATGCCTCGCTGGGGGCCCTCTCCAAAAGGGTCAATACGGCACGGTCCCATGACGCAGTTGCGGCAGCTCAAGCCCAACTGGCAGAAGCCACACTGGGGTTCCTGGGCCCGGAAGCGCTCCCAGACGGTTTCCAGTCCCTCCTGCCGGGCCTTTTCCTTGAGCGCCAAAGTATCGGACTGAATGGACACAGGACTCTCAGAGGAAATCTTTTGTTCCATGACTGGACCTCCCGGCTCGCTTTTGGCAAGGGTTAATCCGTAAGCTTTTTTTCTTTTAAACCGAAAACCAAAAACTTTACAAATGAAAAAGCCCGGCGCTAAAACCGGGCTTCTCAGCCTGCTGATGCCTGCGTTATGACACCTTGGGCCTGGGCAACAGCCCTGCGGCTTTGATGATCTCCGGGGCCTTCTCCTCCCATTCAATGGCCATGAGGTGAATGCCCGCCACCCCCTTCATCTCGAGACATTGCTGAATCTGCTCCACCGCAATCTTGATGCCTTCATCCGCCACCTTGTCTTTGGGCACCCCTTTCAAGCGGGTGATGTATTCATCCGGCACGATGATGCCGGGAACAAATTTTTTCATGTAGTTTGCCATCCCGACGGACTTAAAAGGCGTGATGCCTGCCAGGATGTAACACTTTTCCGTCAGGCCCATATCATTGGCCATCTCCATGAACTTGCGGAAACGGTCCATGTCATAAATGCACTGGGTTTGAATAAACTGCGCTCCGGCTTTGATTTTCTTGGCCAGCCGCACCACCCGGAATTCAAAGGGGTCCGCAAAGGGGTTGGCCGCCGCCCCGATAAACATCGCCGGCCGGCCGTCCACCTCAGTGCCGCTGATCATCTTGCCCTCATCCCGCATGGTTTTGACACAGTGCAGCAGCTGAACGGAATCCAGGTCATGCACGTTTTTTGACTGCGGGTGGTCGCCGAAGGAATTGTGGTCACCGGTGAGGCACAACAGATTTTTGATGCCCAAAGCGGCCGCCCCGAGGATATTGCTTTGCAGGGCGATCCGGTTCATGTCCCGGGTGACCATCTGCATCACCGGCTCTATGCCCATGTCCAGAAGAATCCGACAGGCAGCCATGGAACAGAAACGTACCACCGCGGTTTGATTGTCCGTGACATTGACCGCATCCGCGCACTCCTTCAGGTACTGGGCTTTGTGCCGGAAATGGTCCGCATTGGCCCCGCGCGGGGGTCCGCATTCGCAAGTGACCGCTTTCTGGCCGCTTTTCAGAATTTTCTCCAGATTGCTTCCCGCCGTCAGATTCATTTTCTCAACTCCTCCCGAATCATGGTGCGCGGCCCGGCTTCCCGGCTGGTGGCCCAGTTCTTGTAACCCCAAGGCTGCTCCAGTTTGTGAAGTTGCCCCAAATTTTTGAGGCGTTCGTAAATCAAGTGCCACACGCAGTCAATGGTGCCCTTGCCCACCTCGCACTTGCCCCCGGAGGAGCCGCCGCAAGGCCCGTTCATCAGTTGCTTGGCGCAGCGGGCCACCGGACACAACCCCCCGAAGTCGCCGATAATGCAAGTGCCGCAGGCCTGGCAGTATTCCTTAAATACCCCGTGCTCCACCGAACCGCCGATGAAAACTGTGTTCAACCCCGGATAAACCGCCAAGTAAGGATAACGGGCGGCGATATATTGTGGCCCGACGCTGCAGGCAATGGACACCACCGCGTCGGCGTCCTTGACCAGATCATCCAGCGGCTCGATGTATTCGGGGTCACACTGCCTTTCACAAGTGTACTCCAGGACTTCCAGGTCTTGACCCGCAGCCCGGCGGGCAATGCGCAATTCCGAGGCTAAAATGCCTACCTCCTTTTCCCCTCCGGAATTGCAGACCGTGACGCAGCCTTTGCAGCCGGCCACCACCACTCTTTGGCAATCCTTCACCATTTGCAAGATTTCCGCTATGGGCTTTGCCTCCGCAACTACCATGCATTCCTCCTAATCCACCCTTCTAAGCCGCTGTCATCCCGCGGCCTGGCCCGGGTTCTTCCCTTTGTCTGAATGCCCGACCCTCACAGCTCCAGATGCTGAACCGGCCTTTGCAAAAAGATCCGACTTTTTGTACTTCTATTCACAATTTTAGGCTACGGTTTTCAGGTTTGTCAAAAGAAAAATTTCATGGGGTTTTTTGATGAAAAAGCGAACAAAGAAAATAATTGTTGACAAACTCCCTTGATACCGATTAAAAAGAAAGGCATGTGAAAAAAAGTATAAGCTGATCTTGTCCTGCGGCTTTGTCAAGGAACCAGCCGGGCCTGGCTAATGCCCGGAAATAATTAGGAAATAACCATCTTATAAGGAGGCCCACTGTATGGCAAAGTATGACCCGGTAACCATGAAAGACTGGCAGATTGCCGAGATCGCCGAAGCGGAGATGATCCCCTTCGACGAAATGTGCGAAAAGCTCGGCATCCCCAAAGACGAGCGCATCCCTTGTGGCCAAAAGATCGGCCGCGTCGACTATTTGAAATGCCTGGAGCGTCTCAAGGACAAACCCGACGGCTACTATATCGACGTCACCGCCATCACCCCCACACCTTTGGGGGAAGGAAAATCCACCACTTCTCTGGGACTCATCGAAGGCCTGGGAAAGCGGGGCGTGAATGTGGGCGGCGCCTTGCGCCAGCCCTCCGGCGGTCCCACCATGAACATCAAGGGCACCGCCGCGGGCGGCGGCATCTCCCTTTTGATCCCCATGACCGAGTTTTCCTTGGGCCTCACCGGCGACATCAACAACATCATGAACGCCCACAACCTGGCCATGGTGGCTGCCACCTCCCGTCTGATGCACGAATTCAATTACAATGATGAGCAATTGGCCAAGCGGAACCTCAAGCGCCTGAACATTGACCCCAAAAACTTCGAGATGGGCTGGGTCATTGATTACTGCGCCCAGGCGCTCCGGAATATCATCATCGGCCTGGGTGGCAAGATGGACGGCTTCATGATGGCCTCCAAATTCGGCATCGCCGTGTCTTCCGAGGTCATGGCCATCCTGTCGGTGACCACCTCCCTGGCCGACATGAAGGAGCGGCTGAACAACATTACCGTATGCTATGACAAACAGGGTAACCCCATTACCACCCGGGACCTGGAAGTGGGCAACGCCATGACGGCCTGGATGCTGCCCTCCATTAACCCCACCCTGTGCCAGTCGGTGGAAAAACAGCCGGTCTTTGTGCACGCCGGCCCCTTCGCCAACATCGCGGTGGGCCAGTCCTCCATCATCGCCGATCAGATCGGCTTGAAACTCTTTGACTACCATGTCACTGAGTCCGGATTCGGTGCCGACATCGGCTTTGAGAAGTTCTGGAACGTCAAGTGCCGCTTCAGCGGCCTCAAACCCCATGTGGCGGTGCTCACCACTACCGTGCGCGGCCTCAAGCATCACGGGGTCAATGCCGGCGCCCTGCCTTGTCCGCCCGGCAAACCCATCCCCAAGGAATACTTCGAGGCTTCGCCGACGACCTTCAAGTGGCTGGAAGACGGGGTGCAGAACGCGGTGCATCATATCCGCACCATCAAAAAAGCCGGCATCAAACCCGTAGTGTGCATCAATGCCTTCCACTTCGACTCCAAGGAAGAGCACGACCTCGTCCGCCGGGTGTGCGAAGCCGAAGGGGCCCGGGTGGCGGTGTCCCGCCACTGGCAGTATGGCGGCGAAGGCGCTCTGGAATTCGCCGACGCCGTCATGGAGGCCTGCAAAGAGAAGCAGGAGTTCAGGTTCCTCTATCCCAATGAATTGCCTCTCCGTCAGCGCATCGAGATCATTGCGGAGCAGGTGTACGGCGCCGACGGCGTGGACTTCCTCCCGGAAGCGGTGGAGAAGGCCAAGCGCTTTGAGGCCGACCCTAAATACAACGAATACGCCACCATGATGGTGAAAACGCATCTCTCCCTGTCCCACGACCCCACCAAGAAGGGCGTGCCCAAAGGCTGGCGCCTGCCGGTGCGGGACTTCCTGGTCTACAGCGGCGCCAAGTTCATCTGCCCGGTGTGCGGCGCCATCAGCCTGATGCCCGGCACCAGCTCCGACCCGGCCTTCCGGCGGGTGGATGTGGACGTCAAGGCTGGCAAGGTCATCGGCCTATTTTAATTTATAAGCTTCTCCTTCCAGGCTCCCCCGGAGCCTGGAAGGCAGATCCCTAGGCTTTCGGACTTGTCCGAAAGCCTTTTTTCTAAATAAACCTCGGATTTTCCCCTTTGGCTCTCCTGACTCCGGGCGTTCCTTGATGGTTATCGGCTGGTTCCTTTTAACCGCTTTTTGTGATATTTATCACTTGATTCTTTTCTTAAACCCATGGTAAAGAACAACAATTGGAGAATAATGCAGGTGGGCTAAAATCCTCTTAGCCTGCCCGGGGCTAAAAGGAGCCAAATTCCCCCTATTTGAGGAGAGTTGCGTATGTTCGAAATAGTGGAACGTGAGGAAATGGCCCAGGGAACCATTATCAGCAATTGGATCAGGGCCCCCAAAATTGCCCAAAAGGCCAAACCGGGGCAGTTTGTGATCTTGCGGGCCAATGAAAAAGGGGAACGCATCCCCCTGACTATGGCAGATACCGACCCTGAACGTGGACTGATCAATGTCATTTTTATGGTGGTAGGCAAAAGCACTGCCCTGTTCAAGACTCTGAAGGTTGGGGATTCTTACCAGGACGTGATCGGCCCCTTGGGCCAGCCCACGCACCTGGAAAAGGTAGGCAAGGTGGTCTGCGTCGGCGGCGGCACCGGTATCGCCGTGCTGCACCCCATCACCCGGGGCCTTAAGCAGATCGGCAATCACGTCATCAGCATCATCGGTGCCCGGTCCAAGGATTTGCTCATCCTGGAAGATAAGATGCGGGCGGTCTCCCATGAACTCTATGTGTGTACCGATGACGGCTCTTATGGGCACCACGGCTTCGTCACCGATATGCTAAAAAAGGTCCTGGAAGAAAACAAGGACTTGGGACTGGCGGTGTGCATCGGACCGGTGCCCATGATGAAGTTCTGCTCCCTCATGACCAAAGACTATGGAGTCAAGACCTTGGTGAGTCTCAACCCGATTATGGTGGACGGCACCGGTATGTGCGGCTGCTGCCGGGTCCAGGTGGGCGGCCAGATGAAGTTCGCCTGCGTGGACGGCCCGGAATTCGATGGCCACCAGGTGGATTTCGACGAACTGACCTTACGGTTGCGCTCCTACTTGCCTCAAGAAAAACTCTCTTATGATCTGTTCAAAGCCCAATTAGGCGGCGCCTGCTCCTGTGGCAGTTGAAAAATTTACTTGCAGGCTTTTAAGCCAGGGAGGAAACGATAATGGCTGAAGAAGAAAAGGAAAAAGCCCCCAAAAAGGAAAAAATCCCCCGGCAAAAAATGCCGGAGCAGCCCCCGGAAGTCCGGCGCAAAAATTTTGAGGAAGTGCCTTACGGCTATACGCCAGAGCTGGCAATGAAGGAAGCCGAGCGCTGCATCCAGTGCAAAGACCCCCGCTGCCGGCAGGGCTGTCCGGTGGAAATCGATATTCCCGCGTTTATTAAGTTCATCAAGGAAGGTGACTTTGAAGGCGCTATTCGAAAATTGTGGGAAAAAAACTCACTCCCCGCCGTCTGCGGTCGGGTCTGTCCCCAGGAAATCCAGTGCGAAGGCTTGTGCGTCCTGGGGAAAAAGGACGAGCCCGTGGCCATCGGCAACTTGGAGCGCTTCGCCGCCGATTACCAGCGCCTCCATGGTCGGGACATCCTGCCCCCCAAAGCTGAACCTACCGGCAAAAAGGTGGCGGTGGTGGGCTCTGGCCCCGCGGGTCTCACCGTGGCCGGAGATCTGATTTTAAAGGGCCACGAAGTCACTATCTTTGAAGCCCTTCACGCCCCCGGCGGCGTCTTGGTATACGGCATCCCGGAATTCCGGCTTCCCAAAGAAATTGTCTTCCACGAATGTAACTATCTGAAACGCCTCGGCGTCAAGTTCGAGCTCAGCCAGGTTATCGGCCGCTCCGAAACAGTGGACGAACTGCTGGAACGCTTTGATGCCGTTTTCCTGGGAGTGGGCGCCGGTCTCCCTGTGTTCCTGAAAATCCCCGGTGAACACTATATCGGGGTTTACTCCGCGAACGAATATCTGACCCGCTCCAACCTGATGAAGGCCTATGACTTCCCCAATTACGACACCCCCATTGTTCGCGGCAAGAGGGTAGCCACTTTCGGAGGCGGCAATGTGGCCATGGACGCGGCCCGGACCGCCTTGCGGCTGGGTGCCGAACATTCCTATATCATTTATAGACGCTCCCGCGCCGAGATGCCGGCCCGCGCCGCAGAGATCCATCACGCCGAAGAGGAAGGAGTGGAATTCCTGCTCCTCACCAACCCGGTGCGGTTTCTGGGCAACGAAGAGGGCTTCCTCACCGGCGTGGAATGCCTAAGGATGGAATTGGGCGAACCCGATGCTTCCGGCCGGCGGCGTCCCGTTCCCATTCCCGGCTCCGAGTTCACCATCGAAATTGACACCGCAGTCATTGCCATCGGCTCGGGGGCCAATCCCCTGCTTACTCGGTCCACCCCGGGCCTAGCCCTGAACAAATGGGGTTATATCATTGCCGACCCCAAAACCGGCAAGACCATGAAGCCCCGGGTGTGGGCCGGCGGCGACATTGTCACCGGCGCGGCCACCGTCATCCTGGCCATGGGGGCCGGCCGCTTGGCCTCCAACTCCATCCATGACTTCCTGACCATGGGCTGGTAGACCCGAAAGCTTTTAAGCCATTTACCAAAACCAGGGCATCGGTTTTAACACCGACGCCCTGGTTATTTCCTCACATCTACAAATTTCTTCTCGGGAACCCCTTGGCTGTAGCTGTGCCGGAGCAAATGACCGGCATTGAGCGCCGCAAGTCGTTTTTTCAGGACCTTGCGCCAATTTTGGCAGAAACCCAACAGTTTCCGATTCTCTTCGTGCAAAGCAATCAGGTCCTTGTCAAACCCGCCAACGGCCTCCGGGCACCAGTCAATCCTTTGAAACGCCTTGCCTCGCTGGTCCAGGAGATTAAGTGCCCGGTCCAGGTCTCCTTGGACCACCGCCTCTGCAAGCGCTTGGGTCAAACCGAAAAGCACCTCCATACGGGAGGCGGTTAATGGCCGGCGATCTTTTGGAGAATTGTTTGCCATTCCCGCACCATGGGCATAAGCTCATATTCCATCAGATCCGCTAACATCACATAGTCTTCGTCCTCCAAGATCTCCCACATTTCCTCCAAAAGATCAGCAAGACCGCTTAGATACCGGGACAGGGAAACTCTTCCGGAAAAGATTTTTTCCCGGTCCGGCTGCAATACCCGGCAGGCGTGCTCCCCGGTCTGCAGCAACCAGCGGAGCGCCTCCGCCACTTGGGCGAAACGGTGATTGGCTTCTTCTTCACTTCCCACCCGGAAAAGCAAAGCGCAGCGGTCCATGCCCTCTAACAGGGTGTCCGCCTGGCGTATCGCGTCTTGCAGAAAGAATCGGGCCATCTCTTCATCCGATAAGGTTTTCACCTCCAGCCGGGAAATTTCCTTGACTTCCACATAACGGGCTTCCCGGGGATAGCGTTCACTGAAAAACTCCCCGTTTATCCGCACCTGGAAAAGCTGGTGACCCGGAGGTATGAAGCGTTCATGGATTTCCTGGATGACTTCCTCCAAACTCTGGAAAGGAGAAAAATCCACCGGCAGGTTCTGATCATTGATAGTCACTTGCATTCTGCCACTCCCTTTCCGATGCCTGGTTTCTTAACCTTCGCGGATCCTTGCGCCGTTCCTTTGTCGCCTTTTTTCCCGATGTCGGCGAAAGTCCCGAGGCCAAGTCCTGAGCCACCTTCAAAAAGATTTCCCCCAGCTTTTGTAGCTCTTTATATGCCCGGGCCAGTTCGTGAGCCAGGGGCTTAACTCCGGATTCCGTCGGTTTCCGTTGCTCCTGAAAGAAAAATTCGATAATTGCGGCGATTTCGGGAAACTGCACCGCCAGCCGGTGGAGGTGCTGGTCAACCATGGCAAAAGCTTTCAGCTCTGGCTCAAGTGGCGCCGCCGCCCCTCTGTCTGCCAGCCGGCTGACCCGGCGGGCCACACTTTCCCCCCAGGCTGCCACTTCCAGAAGCTCCCCCAAGGCCCGGCGGCCGGCCGCGAGCCCCAAGTCCTCCAAAACACCCGGAAAATGGGCCCGGAGAGCCTGCCTGACCCATGAGGCCATGGTTTCTGGACAAGCTTCCTGGCTATCCAGGGCCTGGCTCCAGGCCAGGCGGTGGACCCAGGTCCAAAAAATGCGTTTACTCAGGCGAGTTCCGGGCATGGGCAAATAGGCCTGGTAGCCTGAAGGATCAATATCTGAACGGTAGATCCGCAGATTAGAGGCTTTTCCCCGTCGATGGTGGGAATCTTTTTCCAGGAGACCCAAACCCAATGCAGCCACCTGGGCCGGATCTATGGCGGCATGGCACCGGGGGGAGGCGCACGGCGCCACGCACGGGTGGCAAGGCAGTTCCGGCTCGATGGCGATATGTCCTCTGCCGGCCGGACCGGTGTCCTGCACCCGGGCCGTGGCCAGAAACAAGCCCAGCACCCGGGCACCCACGGCCGCCGCCAGATGCATGGGCCCGGTGTCATTGGTGATCAGCAGATCCAGGCGCTGGAGATGCGCGGCCAGCCCCGGAACGGAGGTTTGCCCTTGGAAATTTGTGACCTCCGCCGCTGGCAGCCGGGACCCGATGGCCTCTCCCAGCCCTCGTTCCTGAGGGCTGCCGAAAATAAAAAAATGACAAGGCCGACGGTCACGCATAATGAGCGCGGTCTGGGCGAAATTTTCCGCCGGCCACTGTCTCTCCGGCCGGCTGGCCCCGGGAAAAAGCCCCACCCGGGCAGTGCCGGACGCCAGACCCAGGGCCTCTATGCTCTTATCCGCCTGTGCCTGGTCTTCCGGAGGAATTTTGACCCGAAGCCCCGCCCCATCCGGGGTCAGGCCCGCCCCGCGCACAAACAGGTCCACCAAGTTGAAGGGGTTGGCCGTACGGGCATTGGAAACCACCATGGCGTAACTGGCCCAAGAGGGCCAAGTATAGCCCTGCCGCCCACTGTCCATGGTAAAACCCCGCACTTCGCCACCGGATACCAAAAAGGAGAGAGTGGCCCCCAAAACCGTGGGGCTAAGATTGATCACCAAATCGGGAGAAGGGTAAATTTCGTGGTTCAACCAGGCGCTCAGGCGGCAGAAGGCCTCCGGCCAGTTCTCTTTTCCTTCCAGCGCGGCCGCCAGAATAGTACTGGGAAACCACCGAAAACAATCCACACCCTCCAAAAGCAATGCCGGTTCCTTAAAGACATCCATCGCCAAGAGGGTCAAATGGGATCCGGGATATTCCGCCCGCAGGCGACGCAGCACCGGACTGGCCTGAAGCAGGTCCCCCAGCCGCATCAGATTAACTACCAGAATTTCCATGTCAAAACCTGCCTCGGCGCAAGCCCTGCTGAAACTCATGCAGAAGCCATAACATGGCCTCAGGCTTCGTAAGAGGGGCGTCGCCTTCCCTGAAGTACCTCACCAACTCCCCCAGTTCCGTAATCTCCTCCGGCACTTGGGCCAGCAGCGCCTGAAGGGGATGGTCTTCGGGGAACCGTTGCCTGAGCCGGCGCCCCGGATTTTCGGGCTTTGACCGGCGCGGCAAGACCTGGGGATGCAAATCTTCTATTATATCCAGGGCCTCTTGCAGGCGATGGGCATAGGTGTGTTCCTGCAGGCATTTCTGCCGGCCGGCCGCCGCAATGCGGGCGCGCTCATCTTCGTGGGCCAGAAAATAGCTGATCTTCTCCCGGGCCTCCGCCAAGGAGGTGAAGGTGGCCAGCTCTTCCTCAGGTCGAAAAAACTCAGGCAGCTGGGACCGCCAGTCCACCAGTTGAAAGGCCCCGGCCGCGGCCAAATCAAATACCCGGGGATTTAGGTAGTCGCCGTCAGGATTGATGCCATTATGAAACGGCGAGGAGTGCAGATTGAGATTAATAAGGCTGGCGTTGAAAATTTTGACCGCCTCCTCTTCAGACACCCTTGCCCCTCGGTTCTGGATGACCGGGGCCAGCCGGGAATTAAGGGGCCAATCGGAACCCCAGATTTTAAAATCCAGGTCTAGAAAACCCGGGAAAAATTCCTGACGGTTCCGGTAACCCGCCCCCACAAAGGCTAAGGCCGCGCCATACCGCCGTTTCTCCTCCGGCGTTAAAGGCAACGGGCGAAAAACCTCCGGATCGGCGGCCAAGGGGAGAAAGGCCGCCTGCTCCGCCCCCACCTTGCAAAGGTCCTGAATAAAGGGTTCTCGTTGGAGCGTAAAAAAGACATCCGTTCCCGGGGCCAGCTCCCGCCAGTAGGGAAATACCTGAAAATCCTCCACAAACCAGTAAGCCACCAGCGCCCCTTCCGCTTTGAGGGTTCGCAACAGCTTCGGGGTCACCGGAGCCTGGGCCAGACAAAAAACCATATCAGGGCGAAACTCCCGGAATTTGCCAAGCAGGATTTCCTCCAGGAACTTCAACCAATCCTGCCATAAGCGTTTACCATGGTTTCCGGTGGCATCCGCCAGGGCCTTGTGGGCCCCGTAAAAAGGACTAAAATCCAAAAGTTCGGTGTCATGTCCCAATTGTCGGAAACCTCGGGCCGAATACCGGGCAATGGGGTGAGAGCCGCCCCAAAGGGGGGAAACCACCAGTATCCTAAGGTATCCGGGAACTCCGGAATTATCTGACAGGAACGCGGCCAGACGGCGATAAAGGCCGGGGGCCAGCCGCCGACTGGGGTCATGGCAAAGTAGCTGCGCCGGTCTCGGCAGGTCGCGGAAATCTTTGCCTACCCGGAGCCCGTTATAGTCCAAAAGGGCCCTCAAGTCCTGGTTCTCCAGCGCCAAACGGGCCACGGCCAAGGACGGCTCCACCACATAAGTCACCCTTTGCTCTCGTAAGAAAGGCAAAATATGGTAACCCAGACCCAGTCCGAAAATCACCAAAGGCTCGGTCCCCGCCTGATTTTGGGCCCTATGCCAATCCTCCCCTTCTTTCACCGGATCATAGGCGGAATGCAGACACTGTCTGCCCACTCGGAGATACGGCGCCCCCCGCCGGGAGAGGGCGATACGATGGTCTTCCGGCACCTTCACGCCGGCAATTACCTTTGCCAGAGCGGGATTAGCCCTTTTGAGGACCCGTAAGTTTTCAGCCCAGATCGTCATCTCTTTCCCCGAAACCTTCGGCTGCCGCAGAAACCTGTTTTCTACTTGTCCGGAGCCCGCAAAATATTGTCCAACCCAGGGATTTCAGGAAATAAATCTTTCCAGCTCTTCCCTCAATGCCCGTTTCATTTCGCGGAACCTTTCCGAAGCCGAATGCCTGCCTTCTTTCATACCGGCCTGGTGCTGCAAAGCCGCGCCAAAGGCTCGCAGCGGCGTAAGGGCCTTGCAGACGGAAGGCTCATTCCCTTCCGTCGCGCCGTTTTGCAGCGCCTTGGCCAGAAGTTCCAAGGCCCGGAGGTCATTTTGGGACAGCTCCGGCCGGCGTGAGGGCCAACGCGGGGAAGGGTGGTGCAGCAGGCGCGCCCCTGCTGCCCGATAAGCCCAGCCCACCAGGTCTATCCATCCCAATGGTTTTCCGTGGCAAGAAGCATAATTGACCCCGAACCCATCCCGGAAACTTTCATAAACCCTCACCTCCGGAGGAATCCGGCTTCCGGACCCTGGCCCTTTCGCCCCGAAGCCGGCCAGGATTACTTCCGCCACGAATTCCGGGGTAACGAGCCTTTGACATAAAGGCTCCTGACATTCGTCCCCGCTTTCCCGGCAAGGGTGGCAACGGGGCTCCGCCTGAATGACCGCTTGCCCCGAGCCATACGGCCCGGTTTCAAAGCAGGAAGCCGGACCCTGAAATATGGCTACCACCCGGGTCCCCAGGGCCGCAGCCAGGTGGAGGGGACCGGTATCCCCGCTCACCACCAGGTCCGCCTCCCTGAGGTGCCCGGCCAGCTCCGTAAGGTCCGTTTTACCCTGGAGGTTCAGCACCCGATCCCGGAACCGGGGTTTGAGAAGGTCATTTACTCTTTCCCCTAAGGCCCGCTCCCGGGCTGTACCCAACAGCCGGAGTTTCGCCCCCGATTTTTCGATCAGCAAGCCGGCCAGACGGGCGAAGTTCTCCGGCGGCCAGGTGCGCCTGGGATGGCGGGTGCCCAGCTGTAAAGCGATCACCGGCTCCTTGGAGGAAGCGGTCTGCGACGGGTGGGCCGCCTCTGTCTCCCGCCCCCGTACCAGATGGCGGAAAACGTCGCTTATATGGATGCGGCTGAAAGCCCGGTCATGAACCAGGCCATAAATCCAGGCCAGCCACGGCTCCCGCCAAAACTCCCGCCCCCCCTTGACCGGCTGGTAACCTATGACCGGCGCCCCCAAAAGATAGGCAATGAGCAGAGTAAGGCGGGAAAAATTGAGATTGAAAACCAAATCAAAGCCGGCAGCCTGCAAATCGGCCAGGCAATGGTCGAGTTCGCAATATGCCTCTGCGGGACGGTTGGGGGTCAAACGGGATATTTTTTTAAGATCCATGGGATAAAGGGCATCCAGGCGGGGGCCGAATTTTGCCAAGTCCACCCGGGACTCGTCCATCAGGAGACCGATCTGCGCCTCAGGATAAACCTCCCGCAACTGACGGAGCAACGGCCAGGTCTGCACCAGGTCGCCCAGCCGGGCCAGTTGCATGACCAGGATTCTCCGGGGGCTCAAATCGTCCTCCGGATGCACTCCACCATGGTTTTCAAACGGTGGAGGTAAGTGTGTTCCGCCAAAATCCGCCTACGTCCCCGGGCAATGACCTCCTCCCGCTGCCTGGTGGATTTCAGATAATGCCGGGTCAACTCCGGAATCTCGTTCGGATGGTGATAACAGATGATTTCTTTGCCGATCTCCAGCAACTCGGGAAGCTGGGCCTTGAAATCGGTAAGCAGAAACCCTCCCGCCGCCGGTACATCGAAAACCCGCTGATTGACCGCGGTTTTCATCTGCAGGCTGGTGACATTGAAGTTTACGACCGTCCCGCGGTACACCAAGGGCAGTTCGGCAAAATAATTGACCTCCGGCCGCACAATAAACGGGGCCTTAAGCAGGCGCCGCCAGCCCGGGTCCCCATAAATCACCGGCCTGAACGGAGCCAGCCGCCTGACGCAGGCAAGTCGGTGTTCCCGGGTGGCGCTCCATATGATCCCGGCTTCCAGGTCCGTCAATTCCTCTTGGCTGAGCCGGAGAATCAAAGGATGCTTCCCCCACCCTGACTGAACCAGCAATTCCCGCAAACGCCGGAAGGGTTTTTCCCGGTACGCCTGCGTCAACTTGGAAAACAAGCGGCGGAATGCCGGCGACCCCGGCAGCCGCCTCATTTTCTCCCGGACCGCGCCAGTCAGGGAATTGCCCACAAAAGCCACCGAGGTCCGCCCAGAAGCCCCCGGACGGGGGCAGAAAATTTCCGGGTCAGTGGCCAATGGCAAGGAAAAGACTTTTTCAAACCCCAGGGCTTTGACCTCCGGGATGAAAGCCGGGTCCCAGACAAAGATATAAGCGAATTCGCTGGGCCTGCCCTCGTACAGATGAAGAATGATGGCCGGGCTGTCCACATACCAGGAAACCACCGGCACCCGCCACCGCTGGAAAAATTCCATCAGCAGGCCCTGCCGGTCCAGCCCCAGGTGGTTTACTGTAAAGACCAGGTCCGGCCCATAATCATTCACCTCCGTGAGAATGCGCCTTACTACTTCCTCGCCCTGCTCCCGGCGCCGGTCAAACAGGACCGTCCTTACTTCATGACCAAGCTTGCGAAAGCCCCGCATGACCTCGGGAATCAGAAAATAATCTGGGTTGACCAGAAGAACCCGGAGTTGCTCCTTCTTGACCCCCAAAGCCCGGACGTGGCGCGGGAAAGAAGGTTTAAGGCCTCTGCCCACTTCCCGGTAAAACCAGGCATGGGCACGCAGAGAAGGCGGATGGGCAAACACCGTGAGACGCTGACCGTTACCGGGTCGAACCTGCCTTTTCACATAGTGGACCACGCTATGGCAATCAGGTTCCACCACCCATCGGGTGTTGGGGTTTTCCAGAAGCGGGGTCAAATTCAGCGCCCCAAGGGCCGCAAAGAAAACCTCCGGCTCTTTTTCCACAATGATCAATCCGTCCTCCGGCTTGAGCCGAGGCAGCAGCTTCAGAAGGTGATACCCCAAGCCCATCCCCAAGGCCACAATGGTCTGGGATTCCCCGCCGCCAAGCCGGTTTGCCAGAATCTCTGCTTCTTTCCAGGGATCATGCGTACTGTGCAAGCATACCAGGCGCCCGGTTTCGCCGCGAACCCGAAGCGAGGGGAAGGGGCGGCCGGAGATAAAAGCAACGTTCTTCAGGTTCGGAAAACGCTCCGGCACCGGCGGCCATAGATCTTCGCCAACCTCCCGGCTTCTAAGGGCAGCCACATTCTTTTCCCACACTTCCTCGTCCCGCTGGAACTCCACGCCGGTCTCCCGCCTTTTTCGTCTTGCTTGCCCCAGCAAAATAAATGCCAGGTTTTCCTAAAAATAACTTACCGGAATTGTGACAAATATTCCTTTGCCAGCTTAAGTCCGTCCCTCCACCCGGCAAGAAATGCAGCCAGGGCTTTCGCCAGGCGGAAAATAATGTAAGGGGGGGAAACAGAGACCGGTAGGAGAGTATTTGGCCGGAAAAGGAATTACCGGAACGGTTTTACTTTGACAGCTTCTCCACCCGCACCCCTATGAGGCGAATCGGTTTGCGCTTTGGGTTTTCCCGGTGGTCCAGAAAAGGCATAAGTAGTTTCATGGCTTCAAATTGCAGGGTCTGCAGGGCGTCGGTCGGTTCCGGCAAAGTGTGGGCCCGGCTGTGGGTCTCAAAATCCGCAAAGCGGACCGTCACCACTACGGTCCGGAAAGCGCTGAAACCTTCCTCCAACAAGCGTTCCCTTACATTGCGGCACATCTGCCAGAGGCGTTCAAAGATGAAGTCCAGATTAAGGGTATCTTGGGGGAAGGTCTCCTGCTCCCCGATGGATTTGGGTTCCCAGGTGAAAGACAATTTGGCGCTGCCCCGCCCCCGGACTTTTTCGTATAAAGCCAGGCCCCATTTCCCGAACCATTCCTGCAGCTGCTGGGCGGAAAATTGTTTCAGGTGCCACACCAGAGTTATGCCTTTGGCCGCCAGGAATTTTTCGGTCTTGGGGCCAATCCCGGGGATTTTGCGTACCGGCAGGGAAGCCAAAAAATCCTCTGCCTCCTCTTCCGTCACCACGGTCAGACCGTCCGGCTTCTGAAAGTCTGAGGCGATCTTGGCTATAAGCTTGTTGGGTCCGATGCCAATGGAGGCCGTCAGTTTCTCCTCTTCCTTGATTTGCCCTTTAATTTTGCGGCAGATTTCTTTGGCCCGTTCATACGAGCCAGCAAAACTCAGATCCATGTAAGCCTCGTCAATACCCGCTGCCTCCACCAAGGGAACATGCCGCCGCACGATGGCCATGATCCGGTCGGAGACCTCCTGGTAACGGGCAAAGTTGGGCTTTAGAAAAACAACCCCGGGCTTTCCTTTTCGCTTGGCGGCCTCGGACAGTTTCCAGGCCCGGGAGATAGGCATGGCGGAGTGAATGCCATAGGCCCTGGCTGCATAGTTGGCTGTAGACACCACACCGCGCCCTTTCCCGGCCGCCGGGTCCGCCCCCACCACCACCGGCAAGCCTTTGAGCTCCGGGTGGTCTCTCTCCTCCACCGCCGCAAAAAAGGCGTCCATATCCAGATGGGCAATGATGCTCACGCGTTTGCCTATGAGGAAATACTTGGGCTGGAAGCGCTCATAAAGGAGAACAAAGGGAATTCTACAGAACGGCCGAATTGCAAGGCCTCAAAAATCATAGTTGAAAAAAATATCGCCCCCCGGGTTGGCGCCTGTCTGGGCTTCCACCGTGATATTGCGGTTGACCCGATATTGCAGCCGGGCCTGAAATCCGGCTTCCCGCCCCACCGGGCTGATTTCCCGCCCCAGGGATACGGTTATCCCTTTCGTAAGGGGCTTGACAATCCCCAGGGTTTCGCCTTTCAGGGCAATGTCTCCCAACAAGGGGAAATCCGGGCCCAGGATCTCCCGGATTTTTTGAGCCGTAAATCCGCCCACAGCGCCTGCCGCCAGATTGGCCGTGCTGAACTCCTCCCGGCTCAACGCGCCGGTCGGGCGCCCGAACACCAGATAAGAAAGTATCTCCGACTTTGGCAAGGACGGTTCGCTGGACAAATCAAACTGCGGCCTGTCCGGAGTCCCGGAGATATTTAAAATAAGGGTCACATCCCACATTTCATGAAGGGCCCGGGCCTGGATAAATGGTTTTAACCCAGGCTTGCCGGGCAGGCCCACCATCCCCTGCACCAGCTTAAAGGTCTTGCCGTAAAGCTCCACGGTTCCTTGCAGGGACCGGATCGTGCCTCCCACCACCATGGGTTCGCCAGGATTCTTTTGAATCCTGAGATCCAGGGCCAACTCCACTTCAGTCCGTTTCTCCCGCACCCAGACGTTGTTCGGGGCGGCTACGGCCAGGGCAATCCGCATGCCTTTCATCAAGTCGGACTCCCCGGCGGTCTTGACTCGGGCTTCTTGGACTTTTTCCTCCTTTCTCACCGGCACAATGTCTTTATGGATTTCCGTTTTCCCTGTCCTGAACAACTGCGGGTCAAGGATTGCCCGGGGGATGGTTAGTCGGCCTGCCACTGCCAAACCTGTCCAGGGGCCCTCCATGGAGACCGCGCCGTCCAGAAAAACCTCGGTGCGCCGTCGGTCCAGCACCTTGAATTCGCGGAATTGCGCCTGCGCCCGGAGGTCTTGCAGCCGGAATCCGGAACAAGTCACTTCTCCCTGAAAAACCGCCGTGCCTTCGCTTGTCAAGGCAATCCGGGGGATGATGATTTTGTTGCCGCAGAGGTCAATCAAGCCCGGTTCCAGACGGTACCTGGCCCCGGCCTGACGCGCCGTGATAAATCCGGCTCCCCAGTTGATCCGCCCGAAAACCTCGGGATTACTCCGCCTGCCCTTCACCTCCGCCGTAATCTCTAGCGGCGCTTCGGCTTTCTCCACTTCCGGGATAAGGGCTGTCAACATGTTGAGATTGATCCCTTGCCCCTGCAACCGCCCGCTCAGTTCCTCATCCGGCAGAAAAAATTGCCATGGGCTTAATGAAAACCTGAGAGGCAGACGACCCTGCCACTGCAGGCGGGCACCTGCTTGTCCGGTAAGCTCGCCCCGCAGCTCCAGAAGGGCTTCCCGGTAACCCAGGGTAGTCTTGACCGCCGCGAACCCTAGCCCTCGCCACTGGCCGCGCTCCAGACCGATTTCTCCCTGCAGGACCGGGGCGGCGGGGGTCCCGGCCAGGGAAATTCCGGCCTGCAGCTTGCCCTGCAGATCCTTAAGGCCGGCCAGCTCCAGCGGCAAATCTTGAGCCTCCAGGCGACCGGAGGCTTCAGTCCCCCGGATTTTGGCTTCCATGGCAATGCGGCCGTCATTTATGGCCCAAACGGCGGGCTGCAGCTCAAATCCCGGCAGGAAGCGAATCCGTACCGGCGTCCGGTTCTGACCGCTTATCCCCTGAAGCCGGAAACTGCCCCGGTTCAGGGTGACTTCCACCGGACGAACCCGGTGGTTGGCGCTCCCGGCCATCTCTAGCCGCGGACCTTTAGGGGAGACGGCGGTCAATATGAAAGCCCAGCGCTCCGCCTCCGTCTTTCCCCGGAACGCCACCTGAGTAAAGATGCCGATGGGAGTCGTAAGGGCCGTCCCTTGAACATCAAAATAACCGGTGCGCAGGAGCCACCCTCTTCCCGCCGCAGTCATGGAAAAGCTCTGGAGGCTGCACCCCTTATAGGAAAGTCTCCGGCCGCCGGCCTTCAGAGACCAGGCCGGGTCGCTGACCCGCTCTTTCAAAGACCCTTCCCAGACCAGCTGCCCTCCCACGGACGCCGGTATAGGCCAGTTTCCGCCGGGCCTTGATCTTCCCCGGAACACAAAATCCACCCGCTCGCCCTTGAGGGCCCCTCGGAGTTCAGCCTCCATATTTCCCAATCTCAGGCGCGCCTGCGGGATGCTCAGATCCGGTTTCTGCCAGGTCAGGCGCCCCCTGAGCTCGTGCAAAGGATGCCTGCCTATTTGGCCGAAGGCCTCCACCTCCCCGGCCACTTTCAGACCCTTCAGACCACGGACAGCCGTCAGGCTGAACGTGCCGCTAAATTGGCCGTTGAGGGAGGTCCCCCCCGGGCTCCTCAATCCCAGCAGATCAGGCCGTAAGGATTTGCTCTGCAAACTTATTTCCCCGGCCGGGGCATCGAGGAAGGAACCGCGACTTTTCATCACCGCCTGCCCGAAATTTCCCGAGACGGTAACCTCCAGGCTCTGTTGGCGGGCATTTCCCTCCGCCGCTGCCTTCAGTTTTTCAAACTGGGCTTTGCCATAAGTGAAGGGTTTGCCTTCCAGGGTATAGGCAAATTGCTCCGGCGGCCAACCCAAGCCCACTCCCGTGGCCCTGAGGTGGAGGGAAAGGGAGGAAAGCTCTTTGATTTTGTCCTCGTATGCTTTGGAAAAGGCAGCAATAGTTTCGGGCTTCAAATCCTCCAGGTCTAAGGCCGCGTCGTAATGCCACTTTCCTGCCTTTTCCGCCAGAGTGCCCTTGAGCTGGTAGGAGGCTCGGTGAACCCGGCCCGCCATCTCCAGTTGCATCTGCCCCAAGTCGCCTTGAAGCCGGAAGACCGCCTCCAGGTTCCCCCCCTCAGGCCACCTGTCCCAGAAACGGCGGAGGGCTTGGCCCGGAAGCGGCCCCAATTCCCCGGAAAATCTTATATCCTCCGGTTTCCTCGCCAGGTCCGCTTTACCGCTTAAGAAAAGCACTCGCGCCTGTTCCCCCGCCAGGGTGAAGGCGTCCACCTGCAAACACCTGTCTCCATAAGAGAGACGAGCGTCCAGGGCAAACCGGCCCCATGGGCTCCCGCCCGTGGCGGTGGCCTGGGAAACAGCAATTGTCTGCTCCGGGGTGAAAGGTCGGTCTATTGACAGGGCCAATGCCAGGTCCAGATCATGGCCACGGATCTGTTTCCCCGCTTTTATGAGGTTGACTTCGCCGTCCCGGATAAGAATGCCCGGGAAACTTAAGGACCGCAGGGGGAAAAACAGCTTCCCTGGGGCCGGCTTCTCCTCAGGCCCCCACAGGCGGCTTACATTCCACCGGCCCCTTTCGTCTTGCTCCAAGTTCAGGCGGGGCTCTAAAAGGACCAGTTTTCCCACCACCGGCTGGAGTTTCAGCGCCGAGCACAGGGAAAGGCGCACCTCCAGGCTTTTCACGGTGAGGACTTCGCCCTCCGGCAAAGAAACCGTGATTCCCTGGAAAAAAAGCCCCTCCATGGGATTTCCCCTGATTTCCCGGACCACCAAGGAGCCCTGCATCTGCTTTTGGGCCCTCGCCAAAAGCTGCCGTCCGGCCCACTGCCAGAAGAGGTCAGATTGCAGGAGGCGCCAACCCGCAAATCCAGCCAGCAGAAGGATCAATAAGAGGGCAAATAGAAGAGAACGCCATCGGGGCATGTAAGTTACCTTAATTTATCCTAAATTCTTTCTCCTTTTGGCGCAAGCCGGGGCCGGACGGACAGGCAACTTTTCCACCCTTGGAGCTGCAGCTTTTCTGAAAAATGGGGGCATCGGGCGCGTCTTCCACTCTTATCCGCGTTGACTTTAGCCGGAAAATTCTGCTAAATGGAAAAAATCACCGCCCCTTAGCCGGTTTGGCCAGGCACTTCCGGTTACCGTTGCCTTTTCCCCGGGACTGAGGTATAAATGACCCTACCTTGTACCCTTGTCATTCCGGAGGGCGAACGTGCCTAAAAGATCCATCGGCATTCTGGGGACCGGCTCCTATGCTCCGGAAATCGTGCTCACCAACCGGGACCTGGAAAAGCTGATAGAAACCGACGACAACTGGATAAAGGAACGCACCGGCATTGCCGAGCGGCGCATCTGCGGTCCGGATGAAACCGTGGCCACCATGGCCATAGAGGCCGGCCGCCGGGCCTTGGCTTCCGCCGGCATCTCCCCGCACCAATTGAGTTATATCATTGTGGGCACCAACAGCCCTGATTACCTCTTCCCGGCCATCGCCATCCGGGTTCAGGACGCCCTGGGGGTAAATTCCAGCCTGGCGGCATTCGACCTCCAGGCCGGGTGCACCGGCTTCAGCTACGGCCTTTATATCGCCGAACGGCTGATTGCCCCGGAAGGCAAATATGCCCTGGTTATCGGCAGCGACGCCTCTTCCCGCTTCACGGACTGGACAGACCGCACCACCTGCGTGCTTTTCGGGGACGGAGCCGGCGCCGCGGTGCTGGGACCGGTGCCCCGCGGTGGCATAATCGCCCAGTTTGTCGCCTCCAGCCTTAACATGAAATTGTATTGCGAAACGGAGTTCAATGCAGAAAATAGCCCTTTTCTTCCCCCTCGACCGACCACCGCCCGCCATTTTCTCAAAATGGACGGTCCGGAAATCTTCAAGTTTGCCGTCAAGGTAGTAAAAGAGAGCATTCAGCGCATCTCTGACATCACCGGCGTCCCCAAGGAGGAATTCGACTACCTTATCATCCACCAGGCCAACCACCGCATTCTTGAAGCTGCCGCCCGTTTCGCCCGAGTGCCCATGGATAAGCTCTACATCAACGTGCACCGGTATGGCAACACCTCCGCCGCCTCCTTGCCTCTCGCCCTGGATGAGGCCCTGCGGGAGGGCAAAATCAAAGGCGGAGACAAGGTCTTTTTGTGCAGCTTCGGAGCCGGCCTTACTTGGAGCGCCGCCCTTCTGGAGTGGAGCGGCTAAAGCTGGCCGCCCCCCCGGTTCTTTCAAAACCGGCCTGGCCCTCCCCCGAAAACGACCTGAAGGCTTTCGTAATAGAAGGAGGGCGGATAGCCGCTCGCGCTCACCGCTCCGGCTTCGCCAAGGTGCTGATTTTTTCCAGGCACTCTTCCGGGGTGAGGCGGTTGGCGAAAAATTCCGTCAGGGTGAAAAGGAAGGGATTTTCCGCAAAAAAGCGTTGCATGACAAGGCGGTCCCCCTGACTGGGGAAATCCAGAGAAATATGGAAATGCTTGGCGGCCTGCTTAAACACCTCCAGTTGCAGAATTTCCGCCGTGCGCATCTGGCCTTCGATCTGAAACAATAGCCGGCGCAGGCGCTGAAGATAATCTTCCCGCTCCTGGTATTCCCGCCGCTTGTGTTCCAGGAAATGCAAGTGCTGGGCTTTGGCCAATTGTCGGAAGGGAATAATTTTACTCATCTATTGCCCCTTTTTGAAATTTATCATCTGCTCTTGTGGAATTGAACAAAAAAGGATAATTTCTCATCTTATGAATATGGAAACATCCCTTGATTTCAGCAAACTGGGGGGCCTAGTGCCTGCGGTGATTCAGGATGCCGCCACCGGCGAAGTGCTGATGGTGGCCTTTATGAATCAGGACGCCTGGGAACGCACTTTGCAAACCGGAGAGGCCCATTATTATAGCCGCACCCGCCGGACTATTTGGCACAAAGGAGGCACTTCGGGTCACGTGCAGCGGGTCAAGGAGATCTACCTGGATTGTGACGCGGACACGCTGCTTCTGAAAGTGGAACAAGTGGGCGGCGCCGCCTGCCACACCGGCCATAAAAGCTGCTTTTTCCGCCGCTGGCAGAACGGGGGCTGGCAGGAAGTGGGCCGTAAGGTCTTTGACCCCAAGGAGGTTTATGGACGTGGATAAGCTGCGCTTGGGCATCCCCAAGGGAAGCCTGGAAAAAGCTACTATTGACTTATTCCGCCGCGCAGGCTGGAACATCAAAGTAAACGGCCGGAGCTACTTTCCCGACATTGACGACCCCGAGATCGCCTGCTCCATGTGCCGGGCTCAGGAGATGAGCCGCTACGTGGAAAACGGCACTCTGGACTGCGGCCTCACCGGCAAAGACTGGATCATGGAAAATGACTCCCGGGTGGTGGTGGTGGCCGACCTCATGTACTCCAAAGCGTCCCAAAATCCGGTGCGCTGGGTTCTGGCCGTCCCTGCTGACTCGCCCATCAAAAGCCTGCAGGACCTGGCCGGCAAAAAAATCGCCACCGAACTGGTGAATTACACCCGGCGTTATTTCGAAGCCCGGCAGATTCCCGTCAAAGTGGAATTCTCCTGGGGCGCCACCGAAGCCAAGGTGGCCGCCGGCCTGGTGGACGCCATTGTGGAAGTGACGGAAACCGGCAGCACCCTCCGGGCCCACGGTCTGAAAATCATTCACGAATTCTTTCAGTCCAATACCCAGCTCATTGCCAATCCGGAAGTTTGGGAAAACAACCCCGCCAAGCGGGAGAAGATCGAAAATATCATGGTTCTTCTCCTGGGCGCGCTCCGGGCCGAACGGATGGTGGGCCTGAAAATGAACTGCCCGGAAAAGAACCTCCGGGAAATTGTGGACCTCCTCCCCAGCCTGCTGGCGCCCACCATCTCACCCCTGTATGAAACGGATTGGTATTCCGTGGAGGTGGTGGTGAACGCCTCCGAAGTGCGGGTTCTGGTACCCCGGCTGGTGGCCGCCGGCGCCCAGGGCATAGTGGAATATCCTCTCCATAAAGTGATTTAATAAAAAGGAGCAAGAGAGGACGGAGGCGGTTTCCTCCCGCCTTGCCCTCCCCATCCCCTTGGATAAGTCGGGTAGGCAGGGCCTTAAGCCCGATTTCCCTTCTCTCTTTTTGGCTTTTGGATCAGAAAGGGCTAAAATAGGTCGTCGGGAATAAGGTAGCGGAAGGGAATGAGGTTCGGATATGCAGCAAGAGCTTGCCCAGGAACTGCCCCGAGTGGCCTATTTTTCCATGGAAATCGGCTTGTCCCCGGAAATTCACACCTATAGCGGCGGCCTGGGCATTTTGGCCGGAGATACGCTGCGCGCCGCGGCAGATTTGGGGCTGCCCATGGTGGGCGTGACGCTGTTGTACCGAATGGGTTATTTTCGCCAAAAACTGGACGAATCCGGCCGCCAGTTTGAAGCTCCGGACCCTTGGCAGCCCGAAGAACTGCTGACTCCTCTGCCGTCCACCGTGTCCATAACTTTGGAGGGCCGTCAGGTGCGCGTGGGCGCCTGGCGCTCCGAAGTGGTCGGGCTCAACGGACATATCGTGCCGGTTTACTTCCTGGATACCGATCTTCCGGAAAATTCGGAATACGATCGCACGCTCACGCATTATTTGTACGGCGGCGACGATCGCTACCGTCTCTGTCAGGAAATGGTCTTGGGTTTCGGCGGTGTGGCGCTGCTGGAAGCCTTGGGCCAGAATCGGGACATCTTTTATCATATGAACGAAGGCCATTCCGCGCTTCTCACTTTGGCGCTCCTCACCCGGCGGATGGCGGCCGCGGGCCGGGATAGACCCACGGAGGACGAGATAGAGGCAGTCCGGCAACAATGTGTGTTCACTACCCATACCCCGGTGCCCGCCGGCCATGACCGGTTCCCCTATGAATTGACGCAGCAGGTGCTGGGGCCCAAGCTGTCGGAACTGCTGATCCTCACCAACTGTCTCATGGATCACCAGTTAAACATGACCTATCTGGGGCTCCGGTTTGCCGGCTACATCAACGGGGTCTCCATGCGTCATGATGAAATCTCCACCGGCATGTTTCCCGGCTATCCCATTAATGCCATTACCAATGGCGTACATGCCGCCACCTGGACCTCTCCGCCTTTCCAAAACCTTTATGACCGGCGTATTCCTGAGTGGCGTCAGGACAACTTCTATCTCCGTTATGCCATCGGCATTCCCTTGCACGCCATTGAGGAAGCTCACGCCGAAGCCAAGAACCGGCTTCTGGCGGAAGTGGCCAAAGCCACCGGGGAGCGCCTGGATGAGCGGACATTCATAATCGGTTTTGCCCGGCGGGCCACCCACTACAAAAGGATTGACCTCCTGTTTACGGATTTGGAACGACTGAAACAAATAAACCGGCAGACCGGACCGCTTCAGATCATTTACGGCGGCAAAGCCCACCCCCGGGATGAGGGCGGCAAGGCCATGATCCGTCGGGTTTTTGAGGCCAAGAAGCAACTTGCCGGTCACATCCCGCTGGTCTTTGTGGAAAATTATGACATGGCTTGGGCCCAGCTCATTACCGCCGGGGTGGATCTGTGGCTCAACACTCCGCAGCGTCCGCAGGAGGCTTCGGGCACCAGTGGCATGAAAGCAGCCCTGAACGGCGTGCCCAGCTTGAGCATTCTGGACGGCTGGTGGATTGAGGGCCACGTGGAGAACGTCACCGGCTGGTCCATCGGCGAAGACTACCATGAGCCTTTGGGGGAAAAAGACCGGGAAGTAACCTCCATGTATGACAAGCTGGAAAGGGTTATCCTTCCCATGTTCTATGGGCGGCCCCGGGCCTATGCCGAAATCCGCCGCGCCGCCATTGCTCTGAACGGCTCCTTTTTCAACGCCCAACGGATGCTCTCCCAATACATCACCAATGCCTACCGGTTCAATTCCAAGAGAGGGAACCTATCGGGCCAATCTGGCCCGGGGCGGCCAGAAAGGGGCTGACGACGCACGGGCGCCACTAATTTTCCCGAAGCCTAAAGCAAGCCTGAATCTGAGGCGAGCTTACAAGCATATAGACCTGCACGAGGGGGGTGACAATGCGATTTCTGCGGACCTTGTTCCTGGCCGCCTGCCTTCTGGGCGGGGGGATGACCTCCGTCCTTTCCGCTCCGGCTGCAGACCGCGCCGTGTCCCAGGCCATCTTGAAGGCTCTGGGGCAGGAGCTTAAAGCCTGGACCGGCTTGGAGGCGGTATTTCTGGTCAAATATCTCCAGGTGAAAAACGGCTGGGCCTGGGTGGCGACCTTTCCTCAATCGCCGGACGGAAAGAGCCGGTATGAGCCGGTGGAGGCCCTCCTGCACCAGGAAGCGGGAGCCTGGAAAGTATTGGAGATTCGGCCCGGAGGCCCGGACTGTGAGGAAGACCCGGATTGTGCCGACGATTCCCGCTATTTCCGTCGGCTTAAATCCCGGTTTCCTCAGGCGCCCCCCGAGATTTTCCCCCACTAACCAGCCCGGCCCGGAAAGCCGAACCAGCTCTCCGGAGAGCCGCTTGCTTAAGAGGAACGCCCGGATTCCTGACGGGCCGCTCTCACAAGCCATGGTGATTTGACTTTATGGGTCATTTTCTGGAAGAAATCGGCCTTTCTATCATTGCCGCCACTATTTTGGGCCTCCTGACCTATCGTTTCAGGCAGCCCGTCATCCTGGGGTATTTTCTGGCCGGGGCCCTTATTGGCCCGGCGGTGGGTCTTAAGCTGGTCACCGACCCGGTGAGCATCCAAGTGATCAGCGAAATCGGCTTGATCCTGCTCCTTTTTGTCATCGGCCTGGAAATCAATTTCCAAAAGATTATCGCTACCGGCAGACAACTGCTCGTGGCCGGAGTCGGTCAATTTCTCCTCTGCGTCCTGATCGGGGCCGGCTTCTTTTTCCTCCTGGGCTTCGGGGCCACCGTCAACACCCTTTACTTGGCCCTTTTCTGCGCGATCAGCAGCACGGCCATTGTGGTGAAATTGCTTTACGACAAATTTGAGCTGGACACCCTCCCCGGCCGCATGAGCCTGGGAATCCTGATTTTTCAGGATATCTGGGCCATCCTGGTCATCGCCTTTCAGCCCAACTTCAGCAATCCCCAGCTTGCCCGCTTAGGCCTGGCTCTGGCGGAAATCCTCGTCCTGCTGGGCCTGGGCTATCTCTTGAGCCGATACGTGTTGGGCTACATCTACACCCTGATCGCCAAGACCCCGGAATTGGTGGTGGCGGTATCCATCGGCTGGTGCGCCACCATGGTCGCCGTGGCCGACGTCCTGGGCTTGTCCAAGGAAATGGGCGGGCTCATCGCCGGGGTGGCTATCTCCAATTTCCCTTACAGTATTCACGTCACGGCCAAGGTTTTGCCGCTGCGGGACTTTTTTCTGACCCTGTTTTTTATCTCCCTGGGCATGGAAGTTCCCCTGCCCACCCTTCCCATGCTGACCCTGGCCGTGGTCATTGTGGCCTTTGTCATCGTATCGCGATTCCTCACCATTTACCCGCTCCTTTCCCTGTCGGGCAGCGGCCGCCGCACCAGTTTCATCACCAGCCTCAATTTATCCCAGATCAGTGAGTTTTCCTTGGTGATCGCTTCCCTCGGCCTGGCCTACGGCCACATCAGTGCGGAACTCCGCTCTCTTCTCATCTACGCCATGGCTTTCGCTGCCATCCTCTCCTCTTATTTAATCAAATACAATCATGAACTTTATCTCATTTTCCAGAGGATTATTGAACAATTCAGCCGATCCGGGAAGGCCGGGACGCCACGGGAGGAGCCCCCGGCCAAGGATTCTCATCCCATCGTACTTTTGGGCTGCCATCGAGGGGCGGAGGCCTTCATTGATTGTGTCGGTCAAAGCCATCGGGACTTGCTGAAGAAAATCCTGGTCATTGATTTCAACCCGGAAATCCTGGATAAACTGAAGGCCCGGAAGGTCCACGCCCTATTCGGCGACATCAGCAGCGTGGACACCTTGGCCCACGCCCATATCCAGCAGGCCAAAGTCATTATTTCCTCCATCCCCGATATGATGCTCAAAGGAACCAACAACCTCTGGCTGGTGCAAACCTGCCGTCAACTGGCGCCTCAGGCGGTGATCGTCGCCACCGCCGAATCCGAGCCGCAAAAAGAAGAATTAAAAAAAGCCGGAGCCCACCATGTGATTTTGCCTTATTATTTGCTGGGACACGCATTGCTGGAAGTTGTCCTGGAGCTGGACCTTGGGGCCGGTGACTAAAAGATCGGCCATATCGGACAATTGCGGAATTCAGGGATTTTTGCCCCATCCTTTGGCTTAATAAGATGGATTGGGAGAGGCTCAAGAAAAATCTGGTCCTTTTCTTTCGCACCCTGCGGCGCGAGTTGGTTTTGCATCTCTTCCTCGGGGTTCTGGGCTTGATCGGTCTCGGGACCCTGGGTTTTTTTCTCAGTGAAACCCAGATCACGCCATGGGAGACCCGCCTGGGGAAAGCCATTTGGTGGGCCCTGGTGACCCTTACCACTGTGGGCTATGGCGATGTGGTACCCGAAACTACCACGGGCCGCCTGGTTGGGGCGACCTTGATGTTGGGCGGCCTCTTGATGCTTTCCCTTCTTACTGCTACAATCGCTTCCGTCTTTGTGGAACGCAAATTTCGCCGGGAGCGGGGTTTGGAACCGGTTAAAGCCGAGCGCCATGTCCTTATTTTGGGCTGGAACCATGATGGCTTGTTGCTGTTGGACCAATTGATGCGCCGCCTGCCGGTGGCCATCCCAGTGGTGTTGGTCAACCAGCTGTCTGCAGAAGTTTTGGAAGGATTAAAAGCCAAATACCCGGCCCATGATCTTTCTTACGTCTGGGGCGACTTTTCCCGGGAAGACATCCTTGAGAAGGCCAATGTCCGCCGGGCCTCCAAAGCCATTATCCTGGGAGGTCGGCGGGAGGGGGAGACCGCGGCCCAGGTGGATCAGCGCATCCTGCTTTCCGCGCTGACGGTGAAGTCCATGAACCCCAAGATCAGGATCCTTGCCGAGCTGCATCTCCCTGAAAACCGCCCCTATCTGGAGCGGGCGGGAGTGGAGGAGGTCCTGGTCCGGGGCCAGTACGACAGCTCTCTTTTGGCCGGAGCCGTCGCCGCCCCGGGACTGTTTCGCCTGTTTACCAGCCTTCTGACGGGCGAGGGTCCCGACTTTTGGGCGTTGGAAATCCCCGCCCGCTTCTGCGGGCGCCCGGTGAAAGAACTGTCCCAGTACCTCAAGGAGCACCATCAGGCCTTGCTCATCGGCCTTTACAGCGAAGGCCGGGCCTTGTCCCTGGAAGATCTCCTGTCTGATCAGCCTTCGGCGATAGACGAATTTATCCGGCGCAAGTTTGCGGAAACCGGCATGACCCATCTCTTCGGGCGGGCCAAAATTGAGGTGCAGATCAACCCCCCCGATGACCAGCTTCTGGTGCCTCGGCAATTTGCCGTGGTTATCGCCGCCACCCGACCGGCTCTCTCATGACTGACGCCGACCTGTTCAGAAAAATCTTCCTTTTTCAGGACCTCCCCGACGAGGGGCTTCAGCAGGTATTGGGACTGGCCGTTCCCAGACACGTTCCCGCCGGCCAGGTTATCCTTCGGGAGGGGGAGCCAGGCGATACCATGTTCATCCTGACCCGGGGAGAGGCGGAGATCACCAAGCGCCTTACCCTGGTCTTGGGCGATGAGGCCCCCAAGGAGCGGGTGATGATCCGCCTCAAGGCCGAGGACGGCGTCTCCTTCGGAGAAATGGCGCTGCTTGAAAACGAGGTGCGCTCGGCCACCGTCACTGCCTTGACTGACTGTCAGCTTCTGGAATTGAGGCGGGAGGATTTCCTCGGCTTCATCGCACAAAACCCGGTCATGGGCTGTAAAATCCTCCTGCGCCTGGCCCAACTGCTTTCCCGCCACCTGCGCAAGACCAACCAGGATGTGGTCAAGCTCACCACCGCTTTGGCCATCGCCTTGGGAGGCTGAAAGACCCATTGGCCCTGCTCCAATCTCTTACTCCAGATAGGCGGCGAGCTGTTTTCCTCCCTTATCCCGAAGGAAATGCGCAATTTCTTGAAACCCTGATTTGAGGACGCCCTGGGCTTCTGCCAGGAATTCCGGCAAATTTCCCATCTCGCGGGTTAGCCATAACCGCGCTTCAATTTCTGCCGGCGTGGCCTCCCAGGTTTTCAGAGCGAAGAGCAGGGCCCGCAAATCCCTTCCCTGGGTCCGGCGACGCACAATCTCCGGATCCGCCAAGGCCTCCACCCGATAATCCTTGGCATCGTCCCAGCCTAGACGGTGCAAGGCCGCCCGGCGGATAAGGCAAGGATAACAATAGCCGCAGGCAGCGGTAGCCCGCCCTTGCCAGCGGCCCACTTCGGGCCGGGCGCAAGAAATAGTCAGGGGGTAAAGTTCCTTCAGAAGTCTCCGGTTGCGGCATTGCTCCAGCATTTCCCCTTTGCTGAGGCTCTGATAGGGATTTAAAAGCCTATGGGAAATGCCAACCTCCCGCCACCAGGCGACAAGCTGCTCCAGAAAATAAGGATGGGTGGTGCGGGTGCTATAAGGTCCAAGCCGATTCAAGGTAAGGGGCGGGTTGAAGCAGAGCCAGCCGTTTTCCGGCACATAAAGGGGCGTATCCGGGCCGAAAGCCGCCGCCGCGGTCAGCCCCAAAGCCAGATAAAGCAGGGAACGGCTGCGTAGAGTAAGTTCCGGGGATTCGGAAAACTGCACCCTTATCCCCAGGTGATGAAGGTGGTCCGGACCATAATAACGCCGCAGTCTGTCGCTCAGGCGTTGTTGGACGGAGGCCAGTTGCCCGAAATCATAGTGGCTTACCAGAACCACCCGTTTGCCGGCTTCCAGCAAATCAATGGCCCCCACCAGGGAATCGAGTCCTCCCGAAAACAGCACCACCGCCTGGGGCAACCAAGGATGGGGCCAAAGGGCGGCGAACCCCAGGTCAAGAGGTGCTTGCCTGGCGGCCAGGGTCCAAACGTCGCCCGTGAGAAATTGCAGAAGAGGGGTCAGTCGGGCGAGGGGGGCCTCCCATGCCGCCGGGGCGGCCAGATTGAGAACAATTTCCCGGGTCCAGGCGTCCGGGGTTTCACGCCGCGGAATCAGTTTGTCCGCCACCCATATGCCTAACGAGACCATCAGAAAGGCGGCGACATTCTCTCGAGGCCCCTGGGGGGAGCTGAAAAACTGCTCCAGGTTATGGTGAATGGCATGGTCGGAAAAACCCCGCTCCTCCAGGTGAACCACCGCATCTGCCTGGCGGGGAAACCGCTTTTTCTCCCCCGGAGTCCTGAGATAAAGGATAAAAGCCATTTGTAAGGTTCTTCCCTTACCGTCAGCGATTTAGGTCCAAAGAAGGGATCAAATAGTCCATCAACCTTTCCATGACCTGGGTGACCCAAAGCCAGCCTTCCAGCCCCTGCCAGTTCGCCGGTGTGGGGACGTCACCGGCTGCAGCCTCCACCGCCCGGAAGATCTCCTTCTTAATCCCGGCCAGTCCTGATACCCACGGATACCAGCCGGAGGAGACGGCCTCCAAAGGCTCTCCCAGATCAAAAAGGAGCCGGCAATAAACGGCCTCCGCGAAAAAATTTTTTACCGTTTGAGAAGTACTGACAGCCCGCCCTTGGGCAATCCTTTGACAATCTTCCCCCAACTCGGTAAGCACCCTGACCAGAGCCGGCCGGAGCGCGGCCCCTTCCAGACTTACGGCCTGATCCAGCCATAAAGTGGCCAACCCCTGGGCAAACTCCTTCGGCGTCCGGAAGGCCGGATTCCTGAAGCCCGCCGCATAAAATCCGGTCTGAAAGCCCCTTTCTTTGATCTGCTGACAAAATTCCCCCAGGTTTTGCGCTATTTTTCTGGCCAGTCGAAAGGCCCCCTTGACTCCGTCGGTGTTCTGTCCGGCTCCGTCCTCCAGGGCCTTCATATAACGGGCCACCACCTCTTGGGCGGTCACCGCTGCCTGGCCATCGGGAGACAAATAGCGGGTGGCCGCAGCTTTGGCCTGCCTCCAGGCCTTAGTGCCGGGCGCCCGGCGGGCCGTGGACGTTCCCATGCCAAATCCCTCCTTGGTTTTTGGCAAAATAATAAAGATCGGCCTTCTTGGGCAAGTCATGGGAAGGAAAATGTGTGACATCCGGGAATGCGCCTTCTCTGCCTGGCCTAAGGTCCCACGCCCCCGGAACGGCAAAAATTGAGGGAAACAACCTGTGGGGTAAAATCCCGTACTTTTACCCCTCCTGGGCCAGGCGTTTCAGCCGGGTAATACGCTCCCAGGAAAATTTCGGCCAGCAGGGAAAAATGGAGGGATTGTGAAACAGAGGGTCGGCTTCCAGGTCATAGCGCGACGCCTGAACCGCCTGATGCCAGAGGGCGGTGCCCGGGATGGGCGAGTACTGGGCCAGAACCGGGGTGCCCCCCAAAGCATGAACCCGCCGGATGGAAGCCTCGATTTCCCCGTCCTCTTGGTCCGGCAGGCCCACCAGCAGATACACTCCGATTTCTTTTTTGGTGAACCCGGCTTCCTTCAGGTGGGCCAGCGCCGCTTCCAGCTCCCCTGCCGCAAGTTTGCGGTCCGGACGTTTTCCGCCCGTGGCTGTGGTCTCCACCCCCAAGCGTAACGTGGCAAAATGCGCCTTCTTGAGCCACTTTGCCACTTCCGGAGTGACAAACCGGGCATGGACGGCATTGGGCGTATGAAAGCGAAACCGGCGCCCTCGCCGCGCCAGTTCTTCTAAAATCACCAGAAGGTGTCTCTCAGCCTGCCAAAGGAGCGCATCATCATAAAAGGCCACCTCCATCAGCCCCAGGTGATCCTGCCAATAAACCAACTCCTCCACCACTGCCTGTGGCGGGCGTCTCTCCCACCCCGGCTGAAGTAGCCCCGAGGCGCAGTAGTCACACCGGAACGGGCAGCCCCTGGAGGTCAGGAGTGGAATAAAAGACTTATGCGGCATAAGATGCAGGGCAGGATAGGGCAGAGCGGCGAAATGGGGCTCGCCGCCCCCCTCCACCCGTACGCCGGTCAGGCTTGCTAGATATTTGAGAATTTCCCCTTCTCCCGGACCTCGGCCCACCAGATCGGCGCCGCTGGCACGACGGGCATGAGCCCCACAAAGGCTGGCATAAATGCCTCCCAGAATGACCGGCGTATCCGGAAAATATTCTCTGGCGATCCGGATGGATGCCACCACTCCCGGATACCAATAAGTCATCAGGGAGGTCACCAGAATTGCCGCCGGCTTGGCCATCTGGGAAAGCCGTTGCCTGAACTCCCTTTCAGTAAGGCCATAGCGTCCGTAGCGCCGGGGAATGCCGGGCAACTGCCGGGGAGTGGGAAGAATCTCCTTGGGAAAGCGTCCTGTTCCAAAAGGACCGGGCTTGACCGGCGGGACACCCAGACAATCTATTAACGAAACCTCAAAGCCCTTCGCTTGCAGAAAACCGGCCAGATACAGAAGCCCCAACGGACGGGCGAAAAAATCATAAGCGGCGAAATCGTAAATCCAGGGGTTGATTAGCAAAAGGGAGGGGCCGGACATGGCTATGAACCGTCGGTTTCCTGGTTCACCCGCGCCTTCGCCTTTCTCCTGCTTCGGCCTCAGACTGCAAAGCCCGCATGCTCTCCCAGACTTGGGTGGTGTAGGGACTGGCCGGCTGCGCCTGCAAAGTAAGGACTTTTCTGGTAGCCGGGGTAATCTTCGCCGGTTCTGCCACCCTGAAACCCACGACCCAGACAATCCGGCCGCGGCTTTCTACCAAAGGAAGGTGAGGCCTGAGCCAGCGCGGGATTTTGCTATCCACCAGAAAATCCTGCAGTTTTCGGGTTCCTGAAGCCCCCTGGGGCCAAAAGCGGTCGCCGGGGCGAAAATACCGGACCCGAAGCGGCAAGGCTACTTGCTCGCCATCCAGGTGAACCGTGGTCGGAACCGGCAGGGCGGACTCCGCTTCGGAAACAGGCCGCCGACTGACAAGAAAGCGCCAGCCTTCGGCAGTGTGCCAGTCCCCGGGAGTGCTGATGACGGTTTCGGCGTTCGCGGGAGGTGGCAGCAGGTGCCGCCGGATATGCAATTCATGCCCGGCCCGGGCCACTTGGCACAGCCCCAGGCTCACCTGCCCGCCGCTTTTCTGGGCTCTCGCCAAAGCCAGCAGGCTTTCCATCTGCCCCGAGGTGGTTTCCTGCTCCAGGTTTAACTTTCCCATGGCATACCGCAGGATCCGCTTTTGTAAGCCAATGGGCACGGCCACCAGTTTGGGCAAGGAAATGACCGCAAAATCCCGGGATACCATCCGGCCGATGTCCCCCCAGGCTTGGGTGACTAAGGACGCCAGTAACTGTTCATCTTCCTGAAGAAGGGACATCAGCCGCCAGATCGCAGTCTTCAAACGGGGATTGTAGCGGCGGGCCAACTCCGGCAGGAGGTCCAAACGCACCCGGTTGCGCAAATAGCGGCGGCTCCAATTGCTGGCATCCTGGCGATAAGGGATATTCTCGCTCTCAAGCCAGGCCATGAGCACCTCTTTGCCGACGGCCAGCAAGGGCCGCACCACCCCTTCAGGGGAACGGAAGCGCATCCCCTTTAAGCCGTCGAGTCCGGTCCCCCGCAAAAGGCGCAAAAAGAACTGCTCCACCTGGTCGTCGGCCGTGTGTCCCAGGGCCAGCTTTTGATAACCGTGCACCCGGCGGGTTTCTTGAAGGAAATGTAAGCGGAGGCCCCGAGCCGCCATTTGCAGGGAAATTTTTCTTTCCGTCGCCTCCTTCCCGACGTCTCCGCCCCCGAGGTGAAACGGCAAGCCGAGTTTTTGCGCCTCCTGCGCCACAAAAGCGGCATCTTCGTCAGATTCCTGGCCCCGCAGCCCGTGATGGAAGTGCGCCACTCCCAAGGCCAGATCCAGCTCGGGACTGAGGCGGTTCAACAACTGCAGAAGAGCCATCGAATCCGGCCCCCCGGAGACGGCTACCAGAACCCGATCCCCCGGAGAGAAAAGCTCCTCCTGGCGCACCAGGGCGCCTACCCAGGAGGTCAAGTCCGAGAGCGCGGTGACTTCGAAAAGAGGCGGCGGCCGTTTCAACAAAGCTGACCCACGGCCTCCAGAAAAGTGTCTTTGGAGAAGGGCTTGGACAAAAAGCGATCCACCGCCTCGGAGGACGCGAGGGCGTCTTGGACCGTCGGGAGTTCAGAGGAAATCAGAATTATGCGGCATTCCGGCTGAAGCTGTTTCAACCTTCGGGCCACTTCCAATCCGTTTTGGAAAGGCAGATGAAAATCCACCACCGCCACCTGATAACGCCGCCCGGTGCACACCGCCTCCAGATCGGCATCACCCTCCCACGTGGATACCGCAAACCCGGCCCGCACCAGGATATCCGCCAAAGCGTCCCGGGTGCCCACGTCATCATCGATTACCAAGATATGCCGGGGTTCCATAACCTCAAAGTAAAGGACAGATATCCAGCCGGCTTGGGCGTGAAGCTGTCAGACCGGGGCCGCCTCCTTGGGCCTTTGTGCCGCCGGAAACGCGATATGAAGCGCCGCTCCCTGGCCCAGCTGGCTCTCCACCCAGATACGCCCCTGGTTCGCCTCCGCCAGCGTCTTGCAAATATATAACCCCAGTCCCGAGCTGCCGGTTTTATGCCGATGCTGCTGGTATTTTTCAAAAAGATGGGCCTGATCTTCGGGGCTGATGCCCCGGCCGGAGTCAGCTACGACAAGCTCCACTTCCGGATTCGGTCCGTCGCGGAATCGCCCGGCCAAAATGATTTCCCCTCCGGTCGGGGTGGCCGCCAGGGCATTGGTCAGCAGGTTGGCTAGAATCCGCTCCAACGACGGTTCGTCCACTTTAAGAGGTGGAAGGTCCGGCGGGACTGTGGCCTTCAGGGATACCCCGCGGTGCTGCGCCAGGGGGGCAAACTGATGCAACACTCGCTGGATCACTTGTCCCGGCGGTACCTCTTCCGGCCGCAGCGCCAACAGTCCCGATTCATAGCGGCTAAGGTATAGCACGTTGTTGAGGTGCATCAGCAGACCTTCACTACGCTGGATGATCCCTTGCAGCTTGCGGTGCAGTCCAGGAGGCAGCTCTTCCTCTTCCAAGGCTTCGATGGTCAGGCGCAGGCCGGTGAGGGGCGCCTTGATATCATGCACAATCATGGAAAGAAAGTCGGCATTGGCCGCAATGCGGTCCCGTTCTTCCTGCAAAAGTCGGGTTTTTTCCCGCAGGGCCTGGGTCATGGTATTGAAGGATTGGGCCAGTTCCCCCAGCTCATCGCCGCTGGTCACCGGAATATCTTCCGTCAGCTCCTCATTGGCGGCCCTCCGGGTGCCTTCGGCCAGATAGGCAATCTGCCGCCGCATACCCAGCGATAACCAAATGCTGAGCAAGGCCCCGATAACCGCACTCAGGCCCCCCACCCCGAAAATCACCAGTTTCAAGGTGCGCAGGGTGGCGGCCAGTTCGCTCCGGTTCACCCCCACCGCAATCAGATTTTCCGTAGGCTTCCCTTCCCCTTCCAAGGGCAGGAGGGTCACTGTGTAGGCCTGTTGCCCCAATTCCAGGGTTTGCGGCTTTTTGAAGGTGTCCATGGCCTGGGCCGCCCGGTCCTTGAACTGCCGCAAGGTTTCCAATGCGGCGTCGGGCAGATCCCGAAAAGAGTTCACCACCAGGCGGTTGGCGAAAAAGATCGCCACTTCGGCCCCGGAAAGCGACAGTGACTCCACAAAGCCGCGGTCCACCAGCATGCCGGTGAGCACCACCCCTACTACCTGGTTTTCGAAAATGATGGGCGCTGAGGCGCTCAGAGAAATGCCATCTTGCCATTGGGTCATGCGGCTGGCCTCTTTGCCTTGCATGCCGGCCCGGATCAAAGGATTCCCGGAAATATTCACGCCAATGGCCCCCGGATCATGGGCCCTGACCAAAATCACTCCCTGCCGGTCGGTTATGGTGAGAATGTGGAGCCCGGTGGCCTTCATCATGGGCGTGACTAGGCGATTCAGCGCCTGAACGTCACCAGCCGCCAGCAATTCACCATAAGTGGGATTGTCCGCCAGAAGCTTGGCGGCCTGGACAACCCGCTGGATTTTCCCTTGATATTCCGCCAGAACCAGGCGGGCCACCAGATCAACCCGTTGTTGATGCCAAGTGAGAATCTGCTGGGTGGCCAGATATTGGATGACCACTGCCAACCCGATGAGAGCCACCAGCAGGGACAGCAGGTTAACCCCCAGAAGGCGCAGTCCGACTTTGCTTTTCACCATCATGGGTTAATTATATCGTTTTCGGTTTTCCGGGAAAAGTCTGCCCTGATGGCTTCTTTATAGTTAGGAAGGACAAAAAATTTTTTCAAATCAGCCAAATAGCAGGAGCCGGGCAATTCGCCAGTAGATGGGCATGAGAACCATACCCATAAGGCCGGTGTAAAACAGAAAGAGGATCAGGATAAAGCCCACCGGCTCCAGATACTGATAAAGGCGGTTAAGCTCCCGGGGCAGGATCGCCGCCACCACATGGGAGCCGTCCAACGGCGGGATGGGGATGAGGTTGAAGAGAGCCAGAAAAATATTGATGGATACGCCATAATATGCCAGTTTCGCCAATCCCAGATTTCCTCCCCCTAGGCGCAGGAGAAGCGCAAACACCACGGCCAAAGCCAGATTGCTCAACGGCCCGGCCGCACTCACGGAAATCTCCCCCCACATATAATGGCGAAAATTCAGGGGATTGACCGGCACCGGCCGGGCCCAGCCAAAAAGAATTCGGGACCCGGTAAGAAGCAGCAGCAAAGGCAAAAATACGGTGCCGATGGGATCGAGGTGGGGCCCGGGATTGAGGGTGAGGCGCCCGGAAAGCTTGGCGGTGGGGTCGCCATTCAGCAGGGCTACATAACCATGGGCCACTTCATGGACAATAATGGAAAACAGGAGCACCACCGCCATCAGGACGGCGTCCAGGAGGTAAGGAAGGCTCAGGCCGGGCATTTCATAGTTCCGCCATCAAGGCTTCCCCTGCCCGCTGCAGACGCTCCAGACCCTCCGGGGAAGGCGCTTCCAGGTAAAAGCGCACCACCGGTTCGGTGCCGGAAGGCCGGAAGCACACCCAACTGTCGTTTTCCAGGAGATATTTGTGGCCGTCCAGCGTTACGTGGCCAATAACGGCCAATCCGGCAAAGCGCTCCGGCGGCGTGGCCAGTTTTGCCAGCAGGCGCTCCTTGGCTTCCGGTTCAAGGCGCAAATTCACCCGCTTGGTATAAAGCGGCCCCACTTTGGCAAACAGGTCCTCCAACAGCTGGGAAATGTCTTTCTGCCGGCGGGCCACCATCTCTGCCACCAACAAGCCGGCCAGGATGCCATCCTTCTCCGGCAGATGGTTCTTCATGGAGAAACCTTCGCTTTCCTCCCCCACCATGATGGCTTGGCCGTTGGTAATGTATTCCCCCAGATACTTGAACCCCACCTTGGTTTCAAAAACCGGGCGCCCGTGGAACGCCGCCACCCGATCAATGAGATGCGTGGTGGCCACCGACCGGGCCACGCCCCCTTCCCACCCCCGGGTTTCGATGAGGTAGTCCAACAAAAGCGCCAGGACGGCGTTGGCCTCATGGTATCGGCCTTGGGAATCCATGATGCCGAAGCGGTCGGCATCGGCATCCACCGACAGGCCAAGATGTGCCCCGGCCCATCTGATCCGCTCCGATAGATCGTGGAGAAATTCCTCCGATGGCTCCGGCCGATGGCCGCCGAAGTACGGATCCCGGTATCCGTGCAGAACATCCACCATCGCCCCGGCGTCGCGGAGGAAAGTGTCCAGGTAGTCGCGGGCCGTACCATAGAGGAGATCCACCACTACCCGCAACCCGGACCTGCCCAACGGCTCCAGGTCCACCAGGGTCTTGAGATGGGCAAAATACTCGGCCTGGGGGTTCAGGTCCTTTAGCAACCCTTGGCGGCGGGCTTCATCCAGCGGCATCCGCCTGACATCCTGAGGCGAAAGGCTCCGGATCAGAGCTTCAATGGCATCCGTTACCGGCGTGGGGGCCGGACCGCCGGTGGCCGGGGAAAATTTGATGCCGTTATATTCCGGCGGGTTATGACTGGCCGTGATATTGATACCGCCAGCGTGCCGCCCTTGAACAATGGCAAAGCCCACCACCGGGGTGGGGATATCCCGGGTGGAAAACCGGCAGGGGATGCCGTTGCCGGCCATCACCTCTGCGGCCGCCGCCGCAAAGGCCTCCGAAAAAAACCGGGTGTCGTAGCCGATGACCACCCCGCGGGCCGCGATTCCTTCTCGCTTGAGGTATTCGGCAATACCTTGACAGACCAGCCTAGCATTGGGAAACGTGAAGTCCTCCGCCAGAATGCCCCGCCAACCCGATGTGCCGAATTTGATCTCGGTCATGGCATCTCCTCGCATAACCCGGCCGGCTCGCCGGTGCCAGGCCTAACAAAAGAGGCTCAAGGGCCGTAACCCCGTCATCAGGTCCCTAATTCATAAGAGGCCAGATATTTTTCCTGTTCCGGGGTGAGGGTGTCAATTTCCACCCCCATCGCCGCCAGCTTCAAACGGGCGATCTCCCGGTCAATTTCCGCCGGCACGGGATAGACCCTTCGCTCGAATTTGGGATAATTTTTGACAATGAACTCTACGGCCAAGGACTGGTTGGCAAAACTCATATCCATCACGGCGGACGGGTGCCCTTCCGCCGCGGCCAGGTTAACCAGCCGGCCTTCGCCCAGGACATAGAGACAATGGCCGTTTTTCAGGGTGTATTCCTCCACCGATTCCCGGATCTTGCGTTTGGCGGTGCTGAGGGCCGCCAAGGCTTCCAGGTCCAGTTCCACATTGAAGTGGCCGGAATTGCACAGTATGGCACCGTCTTTCATCTTCAGGTAGTGCTCTTCCCGAATGACATGGATATCGCCGGTAACGGTGCAGAAAATGTCCCCGATTTCGGCGGCCTTGGCCATGGGGAGCACTTCATAGCCGTCCATGACCGCTTCCAGGGCCCGAAAGGGGTTCACTTCGGTGATTATCACCCGGGCCCCCATGCCCCGGGCCCGCATGGCCACCCCCCGGCCGCACCAGCCGTAGCCGGAGACCACAAAAATGCTGCCGGACATCAAGCGGTTGGTGGCCCGGAGCACTCCGTCAATGGTACTTTGGCCGGTGCCGTAACGGTTGTCAAAGAGATATTTGGTCAAGGCGTCGTTCACGGCAATAATGGGATAACGAAGCACCCCGTCTTTGGCCATGGCCCGCAGGCGGATAACCCCGGTGGTGGTCTCCTCGGTTCCGCCGAGAATCTCCGGCAGCAGTTCCTGGCGTTTGGTATGGGCGGTGAAAACCAAATCCGCCCCGTCATCCATAGTGATCTGGGGGCGAACCTCCAGCGCCTGATAAATGTGTCGGTAGTAGGTCTCGCTGTCCTCCCCCTTAATGGCAAAGGTGGGGATGCCTTCGTATTTGATGAGATAGGCGGCCACATCGTCCTGGGTGCTTAAGGGGTTCGAAGCGCAAAGGTGCACCGTGGCACCGCCCGCCTTCAGGGTCATCATCAGGGCCGCCGTCTCCGTGGTGACATGCAAACAGGCGGCGATACGTATCCCTTGCAAAGGTTGCTCCTGGGCGAAACGCTGGGCTACTGATTTCAGCACCGGCATCTCCCGCATGGCCCATTCCACCCGCAGACGCCCCTGGTCAGCCAAATTCAAGTCCTTGACGTGATAATCCATATATTCACCGTTTCTGCAATTCCCGCAATTTGGCTTCCGAAACGCCTGCCTTTTCCCGCAGGACTTCCACTTTGTTCAGGTATTCCCAGGTAAAATCCGGGTCCGTGCGGCCGAAATGGCCGTAGCAGGCTGTTTTCTTGAAAATGGGGCGCTGCATGTCCAGGTACTGGATCATGGCCGCCGGCTTGAAACTGAAAGTGTCCTTGATGATTTCCAGCAGCTTTTCATCCGGAATAACCCCCGTCCCGTAGGTAAAGGCCATAATAGACAGAGGGTCGGGCAGGCCGATGGAGTATGCCACCTGGACCTCGCACCGCCGGGCCAGCCCCGCCGCCACCACATTTTTGGCGACGTGGCGCAGCATGTACGAAGTGGTGCGGTCCACCTTGGTGGGGTCTTTGCCGGAAAAGGCCCCGCCGCCGTGATAACCCCGGCCGCCATAGGTGTCCACGATGATCTTCCGCCCGGTCATGCCGCAGTCCGCCAAGGGGCCGCCTATCACAAACCGGCCGGTGGTATTCACCAGATACTTGGGGTTATCCCGCAGCAAATGTTCCGGAATGGTTTTCTTGATCACTTCTTCGATGATGGCTTCCCGAAGATCATCGTATTTCACCTCCGGAGTGTGCTGGGCGGCAATGACCACGGTGTGGATCGACCTTGGCACGCCGTTTTCATAACGCACCGTCACCTGGGTCTTGCCATCCGGCCGCAGGAAGGGCAGAGTGCCATCCTTGCGCACCTTGGCCAGGCGTTCCGCCAGCCGGTGGGCGTACCAGATGGGCATGGGCATGTAATTTTCCGTGGAATCTGAGGCATAACCGAACATCAGCCCTTGGTCGCCGGCCCCCTGCTCCGGAGACAGACCCCGGCCTTCCACCCCGATTGCAATGTCCGGTGACTGCCGGTCTATGGAGACGATGACCGCGCAGGTTTCCCAGTCAAAACCCATGGAGGAATCGCAGTAACCGATCTCTTTGATGGTTTCCCGGACGATGTCCGGCATGTCCACCCGGGCCGTGGTGGTGATCTCCCCGGCGATGAATGCCAACCCGGTGGTCACCAGAGTTTCGCAAGCCACCCGGGCAAATTTGTCCTGAGCAATGATGGCATCCAGAATGGCGTCGGAAATCTGATCCGCCACTTTGTCCGGATGACCTTCGGTTACCGACTCCGAGGTAAAAAGAAAGTCCAACTTAGACATCTTGGTGGTCTCCTTTTGGGAAAATCAGGCTGGCAGGAGAGCCTTCGGTCAAACTAGTAACTTATCGTAAATTCGTTTGAAAAAGACAAGGTTTTTTCAAGCCAAAAATAATTTTCTTTTCTTTATTGCCAAAACGCCGCCATCGGCTTCCTGCCGCCCCCTCTTTAAACAGAAAGGCGGGCTTTGGGCGCCCGCCTCCCCTGAAATGGCTGAAATATGAATTATGATGCCTTTTTGACTGCCCCCACCTTTTGGGGCCGGTTGTGCCCGTCCACCATGATAATTTCGGGCCGGTGCCGGCTGAGTTCCTCTGCGGCGTAGGAGGCGAAAGTGGTGATGATAATCAGGTCGCCGGGTGCCCCTTTGCGGGCCGCCGCGCCGTTTAGGCAAATGATGCCGCTTCCGGCTTCACCTTCAATGGCATAGGTTTCAAAGCGCTCGCCGTTGTTGATGTTGTAAACGTGCACCATTTCGTAAGGAAGGATATCGGCCAGGCGCAACAGATCGGCGTCAATGGTTAAGGAACCGTCGTAAGCCAAATTGGCTTCGGTGACCGTGGCCCGGTGAATCTTTGATTTCAGCATCATCCGTTGCATGGTTATAACTCCACAAGCAAGCAGTTGTCTATCAGTCGGGTGTGGCCCACCCACACCGCCAGGGCCAGGCGCGCTGAGCCCCGGACGGCGTCCACCTCCTTCAAGGTCTCCGGATCCACCAGGGCCAGATAGTCGATACGGGTATGGGGCGTCTGGGAAATCACCCGGCGCACGGCCGCCAATATCTCGTCCCGGTGACTTTTCCGGGCTGACATCAGCCCTTGGGCCTCTTGCAGGGCGCGATAAAGACACAAGGCCGCGCGACGTTCTTCGGGATTGAGATAGGTGTTCCGACTGCTCATGGCCAGGCCGTCCTCCTCCCGCACGATGGGCCGGCCCACTACTTCAATGGGCAGGTTCAGGTCGGCCACCATCCGCTTTACCACCACCAGCTGCTGGTAGTCCTTTTCCCCGAAGACGGCCACATGCGGCATGACGATATTAAAAAGCTTCAGCACCACCGTGGCCACCCCCCGGAAATGGCCGGGACGGGACGCCCCGCATAGCCCCTGGCTCACCTCCTCCACCGTGACAAAGGTCTGGTACCCCGCCGGATACATCTGCTCCGCCGCCGGGGTGAAAAGAACGTCAACCCCCGCCTCCCGGGCCAGGGCGGTATCCCGCTTCAGGTCCCGGGGGTAGCGGTCCAGGTCTTCTGCCGGCCCGAACTGGGTGGGGTTGACAAACAGGCTGACCGCCAGCTTGTCGCCTACCTTGCGCCCATACTCCATGAGGCTGAGATGGCCTTTATGGAAATATCCCATGGTGGGGACCAAGGCAATTTTACACCCTTGAGCCCGCCAGCCGCGGGCCATCTCCTGCATTTCAGCGGGGTCGGCGATAACAATCATGAAAAAACCCCGGACTGATCCTCCGGGGTATAAGACACTCCTTGAGAGTCTCAGTCCGCTATAAATCGGATCCAAGCCCTGTCTGGAGAAAACCTTACCATTTTTCGGGTCTTGCTGTCAAGCAGAGTTTTCCTGCTAACCACCGGTGGAAGACTTTTCTTGTCCGCGCCGGCGCGCTTAAGCCTCCTATTCTTTTTGAAATGGGCCCGGCCGTTGTCGGAGCATCTCCAGAAAGGCTTTTTGATGAGGGTTCCGGAACTGGCGCGGCTTGGCGATGACCACCAGGTGGTTGGGCCGGAATAAATGGTCCAAAGGTAAAAAAACCAGGTTGTGTCGCATCGGAAGGAAATCGGGGCTGAGAGTGGCAACGCCCACCCCCAGGCCCATTTCCACATACAGGGCGGTCAACTCCACGTTGGCGGACTCCATAATCACCCGGAATTCCAGACCTTCCCGGCGGAATATTTCCTCCAGTCGTTCCCGGCCTAAGTGTTCCAGGCTCTTGGGCGGCAGGATCAAGGGATACCGGGCAATGGCCCCAGGGGTAACCTTGCCAGCCCCGATCAAGGGATGGCCTTCCGGAACCATTAGCGCCGTGCGCACCGGGCACCACCGGGTCCGGGTAAGATTTTTGGGGGCCACCGTTTCCAGAACCAGACCCAAGTCCACGTCGCCGTCCTGAACCAAGGCGACGACTTGCCGCTGCGGCCGGTCCAAAATGGTCAACTCCACATAAGGAAAGCGTTTTATATACTCCTGAATCGTGGACGGCACCAAATGATAAAGGGTAGTGAAGGGCGCGGCCATTTTCAGGCGGCCCTGGTGCCGGCCCTGCAGGGCGCGCAGGTCTTCTTTCAGGCGCTCATAGCGGGCAAAGGTCTCCTCGGCGAACTTTAAGAGCTTTTCCCCAGCTTGGGTCAGTCGGATGTGCCGCCCTAGGCGTTCGAAAAGCTGACATTGCAGTTCTTCTTCCAAGGCCTTGATTTGCTGGGTCAGGGCGGATTGGGTACGGAAGGTGGCCACCGCCGCCTTGGTGAAGCTTCCCAGTTTTGCCGTCTGCCAAAAACCCAGAAGTTGCTGCCATTCCATAAGATATTTTAAACAAACTTGTCAAAATTATTAATTTTACTAATTAGCTTAGATCCGACAAAATTACAATAAAAATCTTCCTAATGGGGAGGTGCTTTATGAAAGAAACCCTCCAACCTGGGCTGAGTTTCGAGTTTCAGTTTCAGGTTCCGGAAAACAAAACCGTGCCCCACCTCCTGCCAGAGTCCCCGGAATTTCAGGAAATGCCCCGGGTTCTGGCCTCGGGCTTCATGGTGGGCCTCATCGAATGGGCCTGCATCCGAGCCGTCAATCCCTATTTGGACTGGCCCCGTGAGCAGACGGTGGGCATTGGCTTCCAGTTGACTCATAGCGCGGCCACCCCGCCAGGACTGACCATTACCGTGAAAGGAAAGCTTCAGAAAGTGGAGGGGCGCAAACTTACGTTTGCCATCATTGCTGACGACGGGGTGGACCAAATTTCCGAAGGGTTTCACGAGCGCTTCATCATCGAGGCCGCCAAATTTAAGGCCAAAGCCGAGGCCAAGGCCCATACCCTACCACTTGCAAAGTGAAATCCGCTCAACTTAGGGGGCCTCCATCTATGCTTGTCACCGAATTCCGCAAACGCTTTGTTCGACCGCCCAATCCTGCGGCAACACATTTGCGCTGTTATGCTTATTTTGAGGAGGATATTAGCGAGGTCCTTCCATATCTCAACACCGTGTTGAATGGCCACCGGTTTTCCCCTAACCCTCCCTCCTTGACGCTAAAGTTTCATGGAAAGCTCATAACTCTTACGGCGCACGAGATTGCCATCAATATTGTGAAAGACGAGGCTGAGGCAGATGAAATCCTGAATTGGCTTAAGAAGAAAATCAACGAGACTTGGAAAGGGCGGGGAGAAATAACCCCGAGCTTTGAAATTGCGGCCAAGCCGCGTATCCTGGAGATCTTGAAACTATTGCCTAAAACCAACTGCCGCGCCTGTGGCCAGCCTACCTGTATCGTCTTTGCCGTCCGGTTGAGTGAAGGGGCTCAATCGCCTTCCGCCTGCCCGGCCCTTGCTGGGGAAAATCGGAAAAGACTTCAAAATTACCTCCGGCAATTTAATCTTTCCGGTTAAAACAGAGCTGGGAAGGGCCCGTAACTTGGCCAGGTTTTGCGGCAAAGAAAACTCCGGCTAATCTGCTCCGGAATTTCCGACGGGGCGCCCGAAGTCATCCGCCAGGCGCACGATGTCGTCTTCCCCTAAATATGTGCCGGTCTGAACCTCGATTATCCGCAATGGCTCCGATCCCGGGTTTTCCAGGCGGTGGGCGGTCTTAGGAGGCACAAAGACACTTTCGTTCCGGGCCACGTCCTTGATTTCCGCACCGATGGTGACCCGGGCCAGACCTTGCACCACTACCCAGTGCTCCGCCCGGTAGTTGTGGTATTGCAGGCTTAAACGCCGCCCCGGGTCCACCTCCAGCTGCTTCACCTGGTAGTTTGGCCCGGCGTCGATCACCGTAAAACGGCCCCAGGGTCTCTCCACCGTAGAGCGCACCGCGGATTCCGACATCTTCCGGCCATTCGGTTCAGCCACCGGGTTCCGGACCTCCCGAGCCATTGCCATGTTCCCGAGCCTTCAAGCTATTTCGGATTATGACACAAAAAAAGGAAATTTTCAATTTCCCGAAAGACATACGGGGGTTGCCTGCTTCCCGGCAGCCGGTCTCAGGATTGAAAAGCTTAGAAAAGGGGTTTTGGAATAAGAAAAAATTAAATAAGGGTCAGGGCGTTTCTGTGAGCTGGCCACCCTCTAAGCCCCGGTGCCTTGAGGAATGAACCTCGCTTATAACCGGGGAGGTGAATTTGACGGGCATTTCTCTCCGGGCTTTAAAAGCATCTCTGGATCCCGGGCATAAAATAACAGGCACATTGCTCCCACCCCCACCGTGCTCCCCACCATCATCCCCAGAAAAAACATAAGCCAGCCCATGGTCTTCTCCTATGGCATGCCCTTCGGTAAGTTCAGTGAAAAACTTTAGATTTTTTGAGAGGGAATTAGGGGGCCAAGGTGGTGCTCTCCCCACGGGATTGTCGTAATTTGTCAAAAAATATTATTTTTTAGATATGTTTTCGATTGACATATGTCAGGGATGTCCTTAGGCTTTCTTCAGCCTCAGGCTGGGAAAAATCCCGGGGTATAAGACCTGCTGCTTTTTCTGAAAAGCACTGGCCAAAGTGCTTTTGGCATAAACTACCTTATCGATAACAGGTTGATATTATTGGCAAAAGGCCAAATCTCCGCGGATTTGGAGTCCGGTGGTTTGTGGTTAGGCGGAGAAGAAAAAAATGAGTTCCCTAAACCTTTCAGCCCCTGCCTCTCCTGCCTGGTATGCCGTTCATACCCGCAGCCGGCACGAAGACAAAGTCGCCCGACAGTTGCGCTCCCAGGTACAGGAAGTCTTTCTCCCCCGTGTTACGGTATTGAGCCGCCGACAGGATCGCAAAAAGTTTTTGGAGGTGCCTCTTTTCCCCGGCTATCTTTTCATTTATACCGACCTGCAGCCGGAAATCTATCAGGAGATCATCCGCCTTTTCGGGGTGGTGCGCATCTTGGGCACCAGCGGTTCTTTTTCCCCGGTCCCGGCTGATACGGTGGCGTCTATCCGGACCATGGTCGCCAGTGGCCGGCCATATCAGCCTTGGCCTTGTCTGGCCAATGGCCGACAGGTCCGCATTATTGATGGCCCCTTGGCCGGGGTGATAGGCACCGTGGTGTCCAGGCGGGCCAAAAAACGCAAACTGGTGGTGTCCGTGGAGCTTTTTCGCCGGGCCGTGGCCGTGGAGTTGGCGGACGATGCCTTTGAGCCCGTCTGGCAAAGATAACCTCGGGGTAGTCCTTGCATCGACCCCTACTGCCTTAGCGAGCTCTGGTCCTCCGAGTCATTCATGAACCTGCGGCGCCGTTTTACCCACGGCCTTTTTTGGAGTCTCCTCGGCATCACAGGCGCCCGGTTTTTTTCCTTGGCCGCCACTGCCGCCATCGCGCGCCTTCTGGGAAAAGATGCCTTCGGCGCCCTGGGGATAATTCAGAGTACCCTCGGGTTTCTGGGGGTCTTTGCTTGTTTCGGCCTCGGCCCCACGGCCACCCGGTATGTTGCTGAACTGAGGAACCGGGACAGGGAGCGCTGCGGCCACCTTATTGCGCTCTGCCAGCTAGCGGCCCTAATCACCGGCGGCACCTTGACCCTGGTTCTCTTTCTGGCCGCCCCCTGGCTGGCCTGGCAAACCTTGAAGGCCCCGAACCTCGGATTTGCCTTGCAATTGAGCGCTCCTCTGTTATTGATCGCTGCCTTCCTGGGCGTTCAGACCGGCTGCCTCTCCGGTTTTCAGGCCTTCCGGGCCTTGGCCCGGATCAGCATTTGGCAGGGGGCGGCGGCCTTGCCCCTGGCCGTTATCCTGGTCTTTTGCGCCGGACTTTCGGGAGCCGTGCTATCTTTGGTCTTTGCCGCCCTCCTCGGCGTTTTTCTTTCTTCCCAGGCCCTCATTAGGGAGTGCCGGGCATTCGGCATCACGACTTTTTATCGAAGGTGCTGGACCGAGCACCACGCCTTTTGGCGGTTTTCTCTGCCCGCGGTGCTGGCCGGCAGCCTGTACTCTCCGGTGACCTGGGCCGCCCAGGCCATTCTGGTGCGCCAGCCGGCCGGCTACTCGGAAATGGGCCTGTTTTATGCCGCTTCCAAACTTCAGGTGCTCCTCATGTTTGCGTCCCATGCTGTTGGCCTGGTCACCGGACCGCTTTTGGCAGAAATTTACGGAAGCCGTGATCCCCGGTTTTTTGCCCGGGCCATCAACGTCAATTTGACGGCCTCCTGGACCTTGGCCCTCCCCGCGGGCTTTCTCCTTATCGGAGCCGGCCCTTGGCTTATGGCCCTCTTCGGACCCGCCTTCCGGGAGGGGCGCCTGGTCCCGGCCATACTGGTCTGTGTCGCGGTCTTGAACTTGGCCCACGAGGCCCTGAACCAGGCCCTGGTCAGCTCCGGCCGCATGTGGGCCGGTTGCACCATTCACCTGGGCTTTGCCCTGACGCTTCTCACCACCGCCTGGATACTTGTTCCGGCCCGAGGAGCCCTCGGGCTTGCTTTGGCGTATTTCCTGGCCTATGCCTGCCAAACCCTCGGCGCTCTCCTTTACACCGGCTTCCGCTGGGGACCGGAAAGCGTCGCCGCCTCCGGGGGATTGGCCGCTCTTACCGGCCTTATGTTCCTCTTTTCTCTGATTATTGACCGCTTCGCTGACGGCACCTTGATGTTATTTTCCGTCCTTTTTGCCTTTGTAAGCCTGGCCTGGAGCTGGCGCCTCCTACCTGCCGATGGACGCCGCCAGCTCCTGGCGCTGGCCGGGCTGGGAGGATAAGTCTATGTGCAGGGGATCTTGGCGCGCCGGCGCCGCGCCTGCAGATCATTCCCCGTTTTTATCCCAGGGTGACCGCTGCTAAGGAACGATGTTTCTGATACTTGGCCTGCTCCAGACAATCTTAATTTTTGCCTGCGGCTGGAAGGTATACCGCTCATCGCAGGATGACCTCTTCCATCTTGCCCTTTTGTTTCTTCTGACCTATTGGTACCTTTATGGACTCAAGCCCTTGGTTTTACAGGACTTTCTGTATTCCCGGTTTCCGGAAGAGCTTATTTTTTACGGCTGGCTCCTCACCTTGGCCGGACTTGCAGCATTTTATCTGGGGTGCAGCTCCGGATTACCCCGGAGCCTGGCCCTGGCCCTGCCCCAGCCTCCGGCCCGTTGGCCCCGGGGCGCTCTTTTCCCTTATGCGGTTCTTCTTTTTTTGGCGGGGGCGGTGGGCGAGGCCGTGTTCATCGGGCGCTCCGGTGGTTTCGCTCACTTCTTCAGCATGCCCCGGGGCGCCGGCGATTATCAGGGAAACACCGCTTACCTGTACAACCTCCGCTGGCTCTCTGTGCCCGGCTCCGCCATCATTATGGTGGAAATCCTGCGGAACGGCCTGCCCGGTATAAAAAAGCTCTTGGGCCTCGGCCTCATTGCTTGCGCCCTTACCTATTTCTTCCTCCTGGGGCAGCGCAGCGCCATGCTCACCTTCGGCCTGATGCTCGCCGCCGCCTGGTTTTATGCCCATCGGGCCCTGCCGGGCAAGGCTTTGCGCCTGTTTTTCATTCTTCTGCCGTTTTTTCTCGCCATCGGCCTTATCGGCCTGTTTCGCAGTGAATTTCATTTGCACTCCACTTTTCCCAATCTTCGGGCCTTTTCTCAACAGCGCGGCCCCGACATGCTGACGGGTCTCGGCCGGAACTTGTTCTTTACCGGCAGCGAGCCGGATAATCCGCACCAGGAACCGGTTCTTTATCTTTCGGTCCTGAGCGCCGTTCCCCACCGGGTGGATTATGACTACGGCAAGCCCTATCTGCATTACTTGGTGCATTGGATTCCCCGTCTTTGGTGGGTCGACAAGCCCAACTACCGGCTGGAAGGCGCCAAACGCCTGGAGAGGGCCATGCGCACCGACCTTCAGGGACCGGTTCTCACGGTGCTGGGCTATTTTTACGCCAACCTGGGGCTAACCGGGATATTCCTGGGCATGTTTCTGACCGGTGTGGGCCTGTCCGCCATTTATCTGTGGTTTAAGGCCCGGCCGGGGAGCGCCGGCGCCCTTCTCATTTATCTGCTCCTCCTCCCTTACGGCATCGGCACCGTGTTCTCCCCGGGTATCTTCGCCGGCTGGGACACCCTTCTGCCCTTTTATCTGGTGCCTGCCTGGGGAGGTTTCTGGTATCTGCGAATCTCCGGCGGGCTGCCGTCCGCTAAAAGTCCGGAGATTCCGGGCCCTAGACCAAGGATTCGTAAAGAGGTATCCCGCCTTCTGGGCCCGGGCTTCCTCCCGATTCCGTCAAGGTCATCCGGAGGCCTGATGAAAATCGCCATGGCGGTGTCCTTCCCCTTACAGGAAATTTCCGGGACCCCGATTCATGCCCGCACCATTGCCCGCCTCCTGGTAGAAAGGGGAGACGAGGTCTTCGTGCTGGCTTCGGAAAACCGCCTGTCCCCCCGGATAGTTTCGGAAAAACTGGATAATTTCACCTTGTATCGTCTTCCTCTGTGGCTCGCCCCGGCCCTCAGCTTGGCCCTTCTGGCCCGAAAGAAACCCCAGGTGATATCTGTTCAGGCCCAGGGGGCCTTGGCCTCAGTGGCCCTGCCGGCCTTGCTGCTGGGCATTCCCATGGTCTATGAAGTCCATGGATTGTTCCGGGACGAAATGGCCTATGCTAACGGCGGCACCCCTTCCTGGCGTGCCCGGTTTTATGACCGGGCCGAACGTCTGGCTCTGCCCCGGGTTTGCCGTGTCATCGTTCTCTCGGAAAAAGTGCGGGAAGTCTATGTCCGGGAACTGGGGGTTCCGGCCACCTTGGTGGATATGTTCTATCCCGCCGTTCTCTTTGAACAGTTTCAGACAGTAAAAGACCTTCCCGGGGTGCGGGCCCTGAAGGCCAAAATCAAGGGCCAGCAAGTGGTTCTCTATGCCGGTTCCCTTTACCCGGCCCAAGGGATCGATCTCTTGGTAGAAGCCATCCCCTTGGTGCTGGACCAGGTTCCCCGATGCCATTTTGTATTCATCGGCGACGAACCCCGGACTGAGTACAGGAAACTCCTGAAAAAGACAGTCTCGTACCGGGAGCACGTCAGTATTCTCGGCTGTCAGCCCCATGAAGACATTCCCAGTTACCTCGATGTCGCCGACGTTTTGGTGATCCCCCGGCCTGATATCCCGCTTAACCGGGTCAGCCCGCGCAAGATGTGCGAGTATCTGGCGGCCGGCAAGGCCGTGTTGGCCACGGATGTGGCGGATTTTCGAAAAATTTTTACCCGGCATCGGGCCGGCTTCGTGACTCCCTGCACCGCCCCCGGCCTAGCCCGCGGTTTGATCAGGCTTTTGCAGGACGAAACCTTGCGCAAAGAACTGGGCGAAAATGCCCGGGAAACGGCTCGACGCCACTTTGATTTCGCCACGCTGATCGACCAGTACCGTACCATTTACCATGAATGCTGCCGGATTGCCCCTAATCGTTCTCAGTAATCCCGACGCCCGCCCGGCGGCATATGAATTGGCCTTGGCCGCCCAAGAACACGGGGTCCTGAAGAAATTCTTCACCGGCTATTACTGTAAAGCTGGGCCATTGCTGCAGGTTCTGGAAAAAAGCCTGCCGCCCGCCCTGTGGGCCAGGCTTTGGCGCCAGTTGCGCCGCCGCACGCACGGCTTGGCCCCCGAAGCGGTGGATTGCGCCCGGATTTTCGAGCTGTTGCAGCAGATTTCCGCCAAATTCGTCAGGTTTAAATCCCTGCAGAACCTTTTGCGCCAGAGCCTGACGTTGTTTTTTGATTTCCAGGTTGCCCGCCAGCTACCGCGCCTGGAATTCGATATCTTTATCTTTTTTAATGATACCGCCGCTTCCTATTCCCTGCCCCGCGCCAAATCTTTGGGAAAACTCACGGTCCTTAGGAGCGAAATCCCTCATGGCCGGGACTGGCTCGCCCTTTGCCAGGAGGAGCGCCGTCTTGCCCCTCACCTCTGGCAAAGGTCTGCCGACGATAAATTTGAAAGCTGGTTGTTCAAAAGGCGGCTGAAAGAGTTTGCTGAGGCGGACTTCATTCTGGCCAATTCCCCTTTTGTGAAAAACTCCCTTATCCGAAACGGCGTCCGACCGGAGAAAATCTATGTCCTGCCCGGAGGAGCCGACCTGGAAAAATTTGCCCCTTCCCCCGGGGTTTCCCTTTCTCCCAGGAAGCCTTTTCAAATTCTCTTTGTGGGCGGTATCTGTCCGAGAAAAGGCGTTCATTATCTCCTGCAGGCTTTCCGGCATCTGAACCTGCCCGGCGGCCAACTGACCCTTGTGGGCCCGGTGGTGGAACCCCGTCTTCTTGCCGAGGCCGCAGACTTGAACGGCCGCTTCCGGCATATCCCCGCGGTACCACACCATGAGATCCCCCGCTGGTTTGCGCAGGCCGACCTTTTTGTTTTCCCCACCCTTCTGGAAGGCTCGGCCTATGTCACCTATGAAGCCATGGCCGCCGGATTGCCTGTCGTGACCACCCCCAATGCCGGCTCCTATGTCCGCCACGGCCTGGATGGATTCATTGTCCCGGTCCGGAACCCGGATGCCCTGCGGGAGGCCATAAGATTTCTTTACCGTAACAAAGAAGCACGGCGCCGCCTGGGTGCCAATGCCCGGGAGCGCGCCCGGTTGTTCACTTGGTGCCGCTACCGACAAAACGTCATGGCTGTTTTGTCTCATATTAAAAAACACGGCGTCCTGCCGCCGCCTGTCCCGGAGTATGACGCGGTTGCGGGGCATCTCCATGTCTTCAATTTCTCCCGCTCTTCATGAAGCAAACACGGAAGCTCGTTGTCTTTTTCATAAACTTCGGGCCATACCACCTGGCCCGGCTGCATAGCCTGGCAGCGCTGGCCCAAAGCCGCGGTCTGGAAATTTGGGGGATCGAACTCTGCGCCGGTGAAGCCACCTACTCCTGGCAAACACAAAAATCGGTCACCTTCCAATGGCAGACCCTGTTCCCGGACCGCTTTCTCCATGAGCTTCCTCTGCCTGCCCAAGCGGGCCGCACCATTGCCTGCCTGGAGGCTCTGCGCCCCGAGGCTCTGGCGGTGGCTGGCTACAGTTTGCCCTTCGCTTGGGCGGCCCTTTCCTGGGCTAAGTTACGGAACCGGCCGGTTGTGGTAATGGGGGACAGCACTGCCGGCGACCTTCCCCGAACCAGAGGGCGGGAAGCCTTGAAACGCTGGCTGGTGTCCCGGTTCGACGCGGCTTTGGTAGGTGGCACCCCCCAACAAGCTTATTTCCATTCCCTGGGCATCCCGAAGCCCCGAATTTTCCCGGGCTATGATGTGGTGGACAACGGTCATTTTGCCCGCAAGGCCCAGGCAGCCCGGGCTCAGGCCCCGGCCCTTATGGCGTCTCTGCGGCTTCCCCCTTTTTACTTTCTTACCGTCTGCCGCTTTGTGCCCAAAAAAAATCTTTCCGGGCTTCTTGCCGCTTACGCCTCTTATTGTCAGTGGTCCGGCTCCACGCCCTGGAACTTGGTGCTTTGCGGGGCCGGGCCGGAGGAACCCCGTCTCCGCAAGCAGGCGGCGGCCCTCCCCGGAGTGCACTTTGCCGGGTTCCAGCAGGCCGATACCCTGCCCGCTTACTATGGTCTGGCCCGGTGTTTCATTCTCCCCAGCCGGAAAAACGAACCCTGGGGACTGGTGGTAAATGAAGCCATGGCCGCGGGCCTGCCGGTTTTGGTCAGCCACGCTTGCGGCTGCAAGGATGACCTAGTCCAGGAAGGGGTGAATGGCTTCAGCTTCGACCCCCGGGACTGCGATTCTCTAGCTCGCCTGTTGCTCCAGGTCGCTTCCGGCAAGCTTGACCTCGCCGCCATGGGCACCGCGTCCCGTCGGATTATCTCCCGCTGGACGCCCGACACCTTCGCTCGTAACCTTCTGAAAGCCGTAGACGCAGCCGAAAGCCGTCGCCAAAATGAGTAAAACGGTTATTCATGTCACCGCCTCTTTATCCCCCCGGGGCAGCGGAGTATTCCGGGCGGTCCTGGGTCTGGCGTCGGCGCAGGGCGCCGCGGGTCACCGGGTGACGGTGGTCGGCCAACGGGATAAAGATACCGATGGGCCCCTGCACCTTCCCCCTTTGACGTGCAAGCTCAAGTCCAAAAGGGTGCTCGGACCTCAGCGCCTGGGGTTTTCCCCCTCCTTGGCCGTCGAACTTGCCTCCCTTAGTGCCCACGCCGATATCCTTCATGGGCATGGACTGTGGATGTTCCCCAATTGGGTCGCCGGTTGGATAGCCCGCTACCGGCGGCGGCCCCTAGTGGTGGCCCCCCACGGCTGCTTGGACCCTTGGGCCCTGGCCGCTCCCAGTTGGCAAAAACGCCTGGCCTGGAAACTGTTTGATCAGCGGAACCTGGCGTCGGCGGCCTGTCTGCAGGCTTTGTGTCCTCAGGAAATCACCGCTTTCCGGCGTCTGGGCCTTATGGCCCCCATCGCCCTACTTCCCAACGGAGTCAACCTCGGCGAATATGGCCGCCTTCCCCGCCGCCGCGTTTTTGAAGAGGCCTTTCCTTCGGCCCACGGGAGGAAAATCATCCTGTTCCTGTCCAGACTCCACCCTAAAAAAGGGTTGCTTCCTTTGGTGCAGGCCTGGGGGCGGATTAGGCCAAAGTACCCTGATTGGCTCCTGGTACTCGCCGGTCCCGATGAAACGGGCCATCGGTCGGCGGTGGAACAGGCCGCTCAAGAAGCCGGGGCTTCCCTTGGCCTTCTTTTCACCGGCCCGTTGCAGGGCACCTTAAAGCTGGCAGCCTTTGGCGCTGCGGAGTTCCTGGTGCTCCCGTCGTTCAGCGAGGGCTTTCCCTTGGTATTGCTTGAGGCCCTGGCCTGTCGCCTGCCGCTCCTCATCACTCCACAATGTAATTTTACCGAAGCTGTGGAAGCCGGAGCCGGTTTTTTCATCGACTCTCCCACCCCGCAGGCCACCGAAATCGGTTTGGAGTTAATGCTTTCCCTTTCTTCCGAGGAACTGCGGGCCATGGGGGACAAAGGGCGACAACTGGTGGAACGGCATTATACCTGGGACCGCGTGGCGCAAAAATCCGGCGAGCTTTACCGCTGGCTGCTGGGGGAAGCTTCGCCGCCCCCTTTTGTTTTCCTGAATTAAACAAAGGCCACGGAAGAACCGCCTGACCGGGTCAGCTTAAAAATCCTTAAAGACAGCGGTAGAAATGCAGATGGTGTCTTTGGTGGTTTTAACGTTTAACGAGGAAGTCAATCTTGGGCATTGCCTGGAGAGCGTGGCGGGACTGGCCGAGCGCATCTTTGTGGTGGACAGTTTCAGTACGGATGGCACCCTTAAGGTCGCGGAAGCTTTCGGGGCCCATATCGTTCAACGCCCCTTTGTCCATCAAGGTGAGCAGTTGAACTGGGGTTTGGAAAATCTGCCCCTTGACACCCCTTGGATCCTTCGGCTGGATGCCGATGAATATCTGACGACAGAGCTTCGGGAAGAGATCCAGGCCGTCCTGCCGGCTTTGCCTCCGGATATCACCGGCCTCTATATCAAACGCCGCTTTTATTTTATGGGCCGCTGGATAAGGCACGGCGGTTATTATCCCACTTGGCTGCTGCGCCTTTTCCGCCAAGGTATGGCTCGCTGCGAATCCCGGTGGATGGACGAACACTTGGTGCTGGTTCAGGGCCGTAGCATGAAATTAACCCACGATATCGTGGATCACAATCAGAAGGGACTGGCCTTTTGGTGCCAACGTCAGCTTGGGTACGCTTTCCGGGAGGCCCGCGACTTGTTAAGCCCGGTTCCCGGCCAGGCCTTCCAGCTCCCGCCCCGGTTCTGGGGTCCCCCGGAAAGCCGGAAGCGATGGTGCAAAAATTACCTTTATCTCCGCTTTCCGTTATTTTTCCGGGCCTGCGTCTACTTCCTTTACCGCTACGTCGTGCTTCTGGGCTTCCTGGACGGCTTTCCCGGCTTGATTTTCCACTTTTTACATGCCTTTTGGTATCGCTTTCTGGTGGATGCCCTGCTATATCAAGCCCGCTCCGAGCTACGGTCCCGAAGCCGCCTCACTTCCGACCCAACCGGCGTCCATGCGGCGATACTGCCCCGCCGGTAAATTTTAATAATAAAAAAATTAGCGGAATAATCCATGAAAGTTCTGCTCCTTACTGATTCCTACCCTCCGGAAATCCGCTCTGCTGCCATCCTTATGCAGGAGCTGGCGCAGGGACTGGCCGCGCGTGGTCATAAAGTCTGGGTCTGCACCTTGCAACCCCGATATAACCTGGCCGCCGGTCTCCGGTACGGCAAGCCCCCGCCGGAAAAAAACGTCCGCATCCTGCGGGTCAACTCATTACCGGTGCACAACACCCCCCTGTGGCTCCGGGGGTTAGGGGAATTGACTCTTCCCTGGCTGTTTTTCGCCCGGTCAGCCGCCTTTGTAAATCCTGACGTGGTGGCCATTTACTCTCCGCCCTTGACTTTGGGGCTGGCCGGGGCGGCCTTCAAGTCCGGCCGGCACGCGGGCATGGTTTTAAACGTGCAGGATTTGTTCCCCCAGCATGCTATTGACGCGGGGGTCTTGAAATGCCCTTTTATTATTAGTTTTTACCGCCGCCTGGAGAATTTCCTTTACCGCGCCGCTCACACCATCGCGGTCCATTCGCCCGGTAACCGAAACTTTCTAATGGAACAACGGCAGGTGCCAGCCGAAAAAATCGCCGTAATCCCCAATTGGGTGGACCCGACTCTTCCCCAACGCTGCCCGCCCCTCAACTTCAAAAAAAACTGGCACTTGGAACACAAATTTGTCCTTTTGTTCGGCGGCGTCCTGGGGCCCACCCAGGGCCTGGAGCTCGTGATCGCGGCCGCCGATAGATTGCGACACCACCATGACCTGGTCTTTTTGCTGGTGGGCGACGGGGCGGCCCGCCGCCGGCTGGAGCAGGAGGTCAAACAGAAGCGGCTCAGCAATGTGTGGTTCCGGCCCTTTCTTGACCCAGCGCAATATCAGGCCCTTTTGGCCGAAGTGGACGTCTGCTTCCTGACCCTGTCGCCTGCCGTCAAAACCCCTGTGGTTCCTTCAAAGCTCCTGGGCTACATGGCAGCGGGCAAGCCTTACGTCGCCGCCCTCAATGCCGAAAGCGACGCGGTGGCCATTACCCTTGATTCCGGCGCCGGGCTGGTCGTGCCGGCCGGCGACCCCCAGTCCTTTTCCCAGGCAGTCCTTACGCTCTATCGGGATAAGACCTTGGCCCAGCGAATGGGACGGCGCGGCCGTGACTATGTCCAGACCCACTTTTCCAAAAAAAATTGCTTAGATCGCTATGAAGCCCTCCTCTTGCGGTGCACGGCCGTGACCTCCCGCGGACCAACAGGCAAACGCCCGAAGCTCTGCTCTTTACCCAATTGGGGCCATATTCATGCCGAAGCATTGCCACCTTTCCCTTTTTAAGGGCACCTTGCTCCTCTTTGGCGGGGATCTGGTCATTTTCAGTCTGTCCCTACTGGCCGGCTGTTATTTCGGCTCCGCGCTGTTACCCCCCGTGCAGGACTTTTTGGCCCAAATCAAAGGTTCTCTTCTTTTCCTCGGCCTGGCATACTTCGGTATTTTTTATCTTGCCGATCTGTACGATTACTATCAGGACTTCCGCCAACTGCCCAATCTTTTGCGCGTAATGGTTTGTGCCTTGGTGGGCGCGGGCCTTGCCCTGATAACATTTCTGCTGCTGAACCGTTTCCTCCCAGGCCGTTATCTGCTTCTTTTTCAGGTGATTTCCTTTACCTTGCTCATTACCTTATGGCGCTACATGTTTTCTACGGCGGCCATGCCGGTCAGGTTGCGCCGGCCAGCCCTGGTAGTGGGTGCTGGCCGCGCCGGCCAGGAAATCGCGGCCCTGGTCCAACTGCATCCCGCCAGCGGTCTGGAGATAAAAGGCTTTGTCGACGACGACCCGCATAAAATCGGATGCCTTTTCCGGGGGCTTCCGGTCTTGGGGACCACCGGCCAGTTACAAAGCTTGATACGACAGCACCGGGTGAAGTATCTCATCCTGGCCCTTGCCCCGGAAAAAGCCCCGCAGCTCCTAAGCACTCTGACCAGCCTTCATCTCAACGGCTGCCGGCTGCTGGACACCCTCGGACTTTATGAAGTCCTCCGCAAAAAGATTCCAGTGGAGTACCTCTCCGACTCCTGGCTGTTCCTGGCGATCCTGAACCGCCGCAGATGGTTTTACCGGGTGGGGAAGCGTGTGTTCGACCTGCTGGTGGCCGGGTCTCTGCTATTGCTGAGCTGGCCCCTGTGGGTGGCAATTATGGTAGCTATCCGGTGGGACACCCCGGGACCCGTATTCTTCCGGCAAAGCCGTCTGGGTCAGAACGGCAAGCCCTTTAAGATCCTTAAATTCCGCAGTATGTATCATGACTCCGCGACAATCGAACCCAGATGGACGGTCTTGAACGACCCCCGGGTGACCCGGGTGGGCCGGTTCTTACGCCGGACGCATTTGGATGAATTGCCCCAGCTTCTCAATGTACTGCAGGGGGACATGAGCCTCATCGGCCCCCGGGCGGAGTGGGATGTCATCGGCCGGAATTTCCGGGAAAAGGTGCCGGTATATCGCCCGGGGCGCCGGGCCGGGGATCCGCCCGGAACCAAAGTGCTCTGCGGTTATCAAGACCGCCTGCCTTATTACCACTACCGCCTGATGGTCAAGCCGGGCATGACCGGCTGGGCCCAGGTGATGCTTCCTTACGCCGGCTCTTCCCTGGAAGAACTTAAGAAAAAACTGGAATATGACCTGTATTACCTGAAAAATATGGGATTTTTCTTAGATCTGGCCATCCTTCTCAAAACCGTACGCATCGTGCTTTTCGGGAAAGGCAAGTAAGAATTTTGAGAAGGCCTGGTGCAATACCGCCGGGGGGTGTTGCTAATGCGTCTTAAAATCTCTGGCTCCCATTCCCGCTTCGGCTACCTGGCGGCAAGCCTAAAAAAGGTCTTGACCTTTCAGCCCAAAAGTTGCCCCGCCTGTTGGTCCGGCGCCACTTTGCGGCTTAAAACCAAACATCTGATAACGTCCTTGCGTCTCTGTACCAGTTGCCGCCTGATGTTCCGGTATCCCAAAGATGATGGCGGGGGGAACTTCGCCTTTTATCCGCACCCCTACCGGGAAAACCATACGCCATTGCCTGATTCGGAAGAACTTGGACTTTTGTTGGAGAACAATTTCTCCAACACTGGCCTGGACTTTTCGCTCTATCTGAAGGTCATGCAAGCCCTGGCCATTAAACCGAGAATGAAAGTGTTGGACTTCGGTTGCTCCTGGGGCTATGGCACCTATCAGTTGTGTCAGGCCGGATATGACGCCGTCGGCTTTGAAATCCGCAAACCTCAGGCGCAATTCGGGCAAAAGTGCCTAGGCTTGACCATTTTCAGAGACCCGCTGGAAACTGCCACGGTCTTTATGCGGACTTTTGACCTCATTCTAGCCTCTCATGTGCTGGAGCACCTGCCTTATCTCCACGGTGTATTTGAATGGCTTGAGGGCCTCATGAAGCCGGGCGCCCTCCTTATTGCTTTCTGCCCTAATGGCAATCTGGAAAGGGCCCGAAACGGGGCCCAAATCCATCAATTGTGGGGCCAAAAGCGGCCGTTGCTGCTCGATGCCTCCTTTTTGCAAACGAAGTTCGCCCAGTTGGGCTGGACTTCCCGCTTCGCCTCAAGCCCATATGACCTCAACCGGATCAGCCGCTGGCCGGAAGAAGATTCTGATCCTGCCCCATTGCTGGGAGAGGAACTTCTGGCCGTGGCCTGGAAACCGAAATCCCTCACCCCCTCCTTTTCTTCTCCCCGCCCGCCTTTTAAAGCAATCTCTTCCCCTCCCGGCCTCTAACCCCAAGCCGGTCAAGTCACCGCTTCCTCGATTATCAGACTGATGTCCCGGCTCTTTTCTATGGTCCCGTCCTCGAAGGCCACCTTCAGTTCGGCCAGGTAGTAGCCCGGGGCCTGGCCCAGGTCGGTGGCCGAGAAGAACACCGCCACCACCCCCTCCGCCGCCCGGCTCTTGTCAAAATCCTGGTCCTCCTTGAAAATCACATACTCCGGGTCCGCCTTGCTCCTTTTCACCCCCAGGGACAGGACCGCCCCGCTCAGGTCCACCGCCTCCCCGTTGCTCGTGAGGCTTATCTGCAGACTCTTGGCCTCCCCTTGCTTGAACTGTAACTTGGTGCCCATGACGGTCTCCTTACGCCGGGGCGGTGGGGGCCTTGATCTCCGCCTCCCAGGACGGGATGTTGACCTGGTTGCCCGCGGTCAGGGCCTGGGCCTGGCATTCCGTGACATAGAGCAGCCGGGTGCCGTCCACCAGGGCTACATGGGTGGCGGTGCCACTGGTGCTCACGGTCCCCGACTTCGCCCCCACCGTGATTTTCCTCCCGCTGCTGCCCGCTCCCAGGGTGAAATCAGCGCTGCTCATGCTCACCGCGGCCAGCATGTAGGTGGACACCGCCTCGGTTCGGGTGGTGGGAAACTGGGAACAGACCGTCATCTGATTGCAGTTGTTCTTGATGACGTTCCAGGCGCCGTCATAAACATCGTTGTGGCAATAGCGGGACATGGCGGTTTTCTCCTTTCAATGAATTAGGCGGAATAATCGGATTTTCAGCCGCAGCCGGCGGGAAGGAGGGACCGGGCTGCGCCACCGGATTGATCCGGTCTCCTGGCCATGCCGGGCGCCCAGGACCTCAAGCCGGTGCCCTTGCGATTCCTGCCCCAAGACCAGAAGGGAAGCTTCCTGGGCCTGCTCTGTTGCGGCGACAAGCAGCCGGTGCAGTTGTTCCAAGGCCAGGGCATCCGCCTCCTGCTCCTGGGCCGTGCCGGAGACATTGAGCCAATGAAGCTGCCCCAGGATGACCGCCGGACATTCCTGGGCCTGGGTATTCCCGGCAATGGTTAGCTGGTGGGTCTGCTCCAGATTGACCGTCGGGCATTCCTGGGCCTGATTGCTTCCGAGAACACTTAATTGCGAGACGACCGTCAAAGAGACAGTAGGGGCTTCCTGGGCCTGCTCATTGCCGCCGACGGCCAGTTGGTGCGTCTGGGTCAGAGTAACGGTAGGGACCGTCTGATCCTGATCCGCTCCGGAAACCGTCAGGTGGTGGATAGCCGTGAAAGCCGGAGTTTCCAGGCGTTCCGCCGTCCCCTCGTTGTGCACCCAGTAAACCGCGGCGGCGTTGTTCCCCCCAGAGACCTCCGCCGACCATTCGATTTCCAGAAACAGGTATTCATCGGTCAGGGTGACGGCGCTGCCCGCGGTCCAGGCGATACTGAAGGTCTGATACTGGTTGGCGGCGGTGAAGCCGATCTGCGCCGACTGCTGCCAGCCCGGGGTGATTTGGACGGCATTGGCACCGTCGGCATTGGCCGACCGCCACAGGCGCAACTTGCCTCGCCCTTTCTGGGCATAGTAGGTGTTGCACTTGACCTTGCCGTAGAGGGTCCAGGAGCCCGCGGCATACTGGCCGCTTAAGGGGTTGGCGGTGCGATAGCCCAGTTGCGAAAAGGCGGACGGTTCGGTGGTGACAAATTCGCCGTAGGGCCGGGTGGTGTCCGGCTTATAGACGCAGAAGTTGGGGGCGGCCTTCTTGTCCACCGTCCAGCCCTGGGCCTCATCCAGGGCAGACGGGGCGGCAAGGGCCAGTTCTTCATACTGGCCTGCCACCAGGTTGGTATCGGACAGGTAATAAGAGGGCACTTTGACCTCTAATCAAACTCTATCTGGACATCCTGCGCTACGGCCTTCAGTTCCAGGTGAGGAACCTCCATCGCCATATCCAGACTTTCTATCGGCCCCCGGACATACCGGGGAGGCCCCAGGGCTATCTCCAGATCCCGGGGCCGGTCCACCTCCACGACATCCGTGTAAACGCCATAGCCCTCCCTGGCAACAGTTATCGTGTAGGGCGAATAATAGGTGGTCCGGGTGTCCTCCGGCTGTCCGGCCTCATAGGTGTAGGTGCAGAAGACCAGCTCCTGGGCCGGGATCCGCCCGTCCTCCCCCGTGGTGAAGGGGGAACCGGCCACGGGCCGGCCCTCCTTGTCCCTGATGCTCACTTCCGCCCCGCCGAGGGGGTTGTCCTCCGGGTCGCTTACCCGTAAGGCCAGGGTGTATTTCCGGTAAACCGGCTGACGGCAGTTGTTCCAGGAAATCCGCCAGGTCACCGAGTCGCAGTCAATGAAGGTGATAGGGGAGCCGTCGTGGTAAACCCACACCAGGACGCTGGGGGAGCCGAGGATTTTCAGGCCCCGCAGCACCTGGCCGCCGGTGTAGGTTTCGATCACCGGCCCGGCGGCGACATGCAGGACGCAGTCCTCTATCGCCAAGGTGGGCTGGGGTTCCCCCAGGGCCGCCCCCAGAAACTGGCAATGGCACACCTCCCCCTCCCACAGGTTCCAGAGCTTCACATTGCTGCTGTTGATTAGGCAGTTCCAGAATTTCATCCCCCCCGAGCTGTTGAATTCCAGGTCATAGACCGGGGCCTGGAAGGAGCAGCCGTAAAACTCCATGCTCCCCCCGAAGTTGCGGATCTTGTGGTTGGCGCAGGGGCCGCCGTCCAGGGTGATCCCCTGCCCCCCGATCTTGTGGGGGGCGTCCAGCACCTGTCCCCAGCGCAGGTGGCCGTTGGCTTCGGTCCACAGGCTCAAGATGCCGCTCCAGGGCACCCCCCAGTAGGCCATTTCCACCTGCTTGTGGCTGTCTATGAACCAGGCCGCCGCCCCGCCCCCGATCTGCAGGCGTCCCCCCAGGAAATACTGCCTGTCCCCCTGCCGGCGGACGATCTCCGGGGCCGCCGCGTGCAGGGCCTCGAAGTCGGCGGGGGCGGCTTCCGGAAAGCCGGTGACCTGAAAGAGGTTGTCCCCCGCCTGGGCCGCCTGGGTGGAGTTGGCCCCCCCTTCCGTGGGGTCGGTGACCGCGGCCAGCCGGCAGCGGACCCACATCTGGATGAGGCCGTTGACCTGGACGGCCCGCCAGTCATCCGGGGGGACAAAGGCCACTGTCCCTTCCCCCAGGTGGGTGAAGCCCTGAGTGCCGTCCGTGACGGCCAGGGGAACCCAGGCCGAGCCGTCCCAGTACTCCCAGGCGAAAGTGGCGCTCTGGGCCGCGAAGGCGGTGCCCACATAGAGGCGGAGGTCGTCAAACCGGGGGTTGTGGCCGAAGTAGAGGGCGTCCCCGGCCTGGCAGTTGTCCCGGAAATAGTCGAAGGCGGCCTGGCCGGCCAGGTTGCCGGAGAAGACCCCCCCTCGTCCCGGAAGATGTAATTGGGGGTCAGCCAGGCATTGTAGCTTATTCCCATCCCTGCTCCTTCTCAGCTCACAAAGCTTTTTTGTCCTGTTCCGGTTCCCTTTTTCAGCCATTTAACCTTGCGGTTCGGCATTCCTTAAATTCAAGGCCTCTGCCCTTGGCTGAGTTTTCCCCGCCGACTGACCGGGAAATTTTTCCTTCAATCTAAGGATTTCTTCTTCCACTTCTGAAAGAAAAGCTCGCCACTCCTCCGGGGTCCAGGTTTGGACCGGGGTTTCCTTTTCCATATCCCCATTTCTGTCTCGATCTCTCCCATTATTCATACCTTGCCTCCTGGCCCGTCCAATACCGGAAGCCGGTTTTTCTCAGTGGGAAAAGCTTTTTCAGCCGGCCGATTTCAGCTTACCCCTTTCTATAAAGCAATCCCCGACCCTGGTGCCAGAACGTCTGAGACATCTGACGCATTAACGCTTGGAGGATAGAAAAATCCCTGCGGGGGAAAGGAAAGACGGGCAGGAGCGTGGCTAGCCCCGAATTAAGGGGTAAATTAATTATTTGCGGCTTTTCTTCACGGAAAACCAAGCTTTTTACGATTGCTGCCGCCTGATAATCTGCACAAAGAGATCTTCCAGCGAGGGGGCGGCCGGGTTGAGCTGCACCTCTTGAACCCCGGCCTTTGTCAAGGCTTCCAGAATAGGCCGGGCAGCCTGCTCTGCCTGCTTCACGGTAACCATCAGCCGGTCTCCCATGACCAGCACCTGCTGCACCCAGGGGTGATCTTTGAGTGCCATCCTGGCGGCTTTTAGGTCCGGGGCTTTTACTTCTAGCAACTCGCCCTCAAACGCGCCTTTAAGTTCTTCCGGTGCCCCCACCATCAGCAGCTGCCCTTGGTACATAAGCCCAACCCGATGGGCTCGCTCCGCTTCGTCCATATAAGCCGTGGAGAGAAATATAGTCATCCCTCCCTTGAGAAACTCATAAAGAATTTGCCAAAATTCCCGCCTGGATACCGGGTCCACCCCAAAGGTGGGCTCATCCAGAAACAACACCCGCGGCCGATGGACCAAAGCGCATATGAGTCCCAGTTTTTGGCGCATGCCCCCGGACAGCTGGGCTGCCGGCCGTCCTTGAAACGGGCCCAATTTGGAAAACTTGAAAAGCTCCGGCAGCCATTCCCGCCGTTCCTTCTTCGACACCCGATAAAGGTCGGCGTAAAAGGCGATGTTTTCTTGCACCGTCAGATCATCGTAAAGACCGAAACGCTGGGGCATATAGCCAATGTGCTCCTTAAGTTGCTCGGCCTGCCTCACCGTGTCAAATCCCAGCACCTCGGCCCTTCCCTCCTCCGGATCCATGATGCCCACCAGGAGCCGCATCACCGTGGTTTTGCCCGCTCCATCCGGCCCCACCAGGGCGAAAACCTCCCCCCGGGCCACCCGGAGATGGAAATCCTTCACGGCCACCCGTTCCCCGAAGCGCTTGGTCAGGCCTTCGGCCTTGATGTCCAACTCAATGCTTCCGGTCATTTTCTACCTCTGTTTGCCTGATTCCTCCGGACAACGCACTCTCCCGGTCCTTTGCCTCTATTTCTGGACAAACAGACGGCCCTTGGATAAATTACTGTTTTTATAATCCCATATCTTTACGGGGGCAATCAATGAAACGCACCCTTCTGCTCAACCCTCCGTCTTTCCAGGACTTTGACGGCGGCGCCGGTTCCCGCTATCAGGCCACCCGCGAAGTTACCTCCTTTTGGTATCCCACCTGGCTGTGCTATCCCGCCGGACTTATCCCGGAAAGCCGGGTAGTGGATGCTCCCCCGGAAAACCTGACCATCGACCAAGTGGCCGCGTTGGCGAAGGACTTCGACTTGGCGGTGCTGTTTACCACCAGCGCCTCCTTCCGCCGCGACGTGGAGACCATCCAACGCCTTAAAGATGAAAATCCCCGGCTCCTGGCCGGTCTGGTGGGTCCTCAGGTCAGTATCCTGGCAGAAGAATCCCTGGCAGCCGCCCCCGCGGTTGACTTTGTAGCCCGCCGGGAATTTGATTTTACCATCGCTGAAGTGGCCCAGGGCCTTCCTTTGGCCGATATCCGGGGGCTGAGCTACCGTGACCGCGGCGATATCCGCCATAACCCGGACCGACCTTATATCAAAGACCTGGACGCCTTGCCCTTTGTCGTCGACATCTATCGTCGCGACCTCAACATCGAACACTACAATATCCCTTATCTGCGCTATCCCTATGTCTCCTTTTACACCGGCCGGGGCTGTCCGCATCATTGCATTTACTGCCTTTGGCCCCAAACCTTCACGGGCCGGCGCTACCGGGTCCGTAGTGTTGCCAATGTCGTCTCCGAAGTCAGGCGGGCCCTGGAACTTTTCCCTCAGGCCGAAGAAATTTTCTTTGACGATGATACCTTTACGGCCAACGAGACGCGAGCCCGGGAAATCAGCTTGGCCCTTAAACCTCTGCAGTGCCAGTGGTCTGCCACGGCCCGGGTCAATACCGGTTATGAAACGCTCAAGGCCATGAAGGAAGGAGGACTGCGCCTCCTGGTGGTGGGCTTTGAGACCGGCGATCCCCAGGTTCTGAAAAATATTAAAAAAGGAGCCACCCTGGATATGGGCCGCCGCTTTGTCAAGTGGTGCCGGGAATTGGGTATTCAGGTGCACGGCACCTTCATGGTGGGCCTGCCGGGAGAATCCCGGGAGAGCATAGAAGCATCCATCCGCTTTGCCTGCGAACTGGACCCGGACACCATCCAGGTGTCTCTGGCCACGCCGTATCCAGGCACCGAGTTCTATGAATTCTGCCGGGAGAAAGGCTACCTCCGGGATCAGGAACTGGTCCAGGGCATGACGGGTTATCAGCAGTGTGTGGTGGATTATCCTGCCTTGGCGGCCTCCGAGATCTTTGCGGCCGTGCCCCGCTTTTACCGCCGCTTTTACTTCCGTCCCCGGTACATGGCCCGGACATTGAAGGTCATGCTCCGTGACCCGGTTGAGCGCCGCCGCTTGCTCCAGGAAGGCCGGGAATTTTTCTCCTTCCTTTTCAAAAGGCGACAATGTCAGCAAGGGCCGGCCAAAGCCGGCGCCGGCGGCTTATGAGGCTGACGGACGGCCTACGTCTGTTTCTTTCCGGTGGGCCCGGGCTTTGCCAAATCGCCGTCACCAACGCGTGCAACGCCCGTTGCCGCTTTTGCAGCTTCCCGCAGGTCAGAGCCGCGGATGTGGTCATGGCCGACCCTCAGCGGCTGTTCCACGGGCTTGCCTCCCTTAGCCAACGCGGCCCCCATTTTGTCACCTTCACCGGCGGCGAACCCCTCCTTTATCTAGCCCTTTTGCCTGCTTTAGCCCGGGCACGGGCCCTGGGTTTGGAAACCCTCCTGGTTACCAATGGGGCCCTGCTGACCCCCAGACTCCTCAAGGAGTTGTCCCAAGCCGGGCTTCGCCGCCTCATCCTTTCCCTCGACGCCCCTTCCGCCGCCGCCCACGATGAGCATCGCGGCCTTCCGGGCCTTGCGGACCACCTCCGGGATATGGTACCTCTGGCCAAACAGGCCGGACTTTCCCCTGTTGCCTCCGTGACCCTAAGCCGCCTCGTCGACGACCTGGAGGCCCTGCTACGGTTTGTCCACACTCTGGGGTTTGAGAGCCTCACGTTTTCCTATCCTTTGACCGAACTGCAGTCCTCTTATCTGGGTTTTGCTGCCCACGAGCTGGTGAATTATACCTCTTGGGAATTGGACGCTCTTTTCAGCCGCATCCTGGCCTTGCGCCCCCGAGCCCCGCTGGTTATTCTCAACTCCCGCCAGGCTTTGCTGGATCTCAAGCGCCGCCTGCGTCACCGTCCTCGTCGTTTCCCGTGCTTGGCCGGTTTCAAGCACTTTTTTGTGGACTGGCGCCTTCGGGTGTACCGCTGTCATTTCCTGCCCCACACCTTGGGACCGCTGGAAGAAATCCATCAGGCGGCCCCTATCCGGGACGATTGCGATGCCTGCATCAGCGAATGCTACCGTGATGCCAGCGTGTTTCAGTATGCGGCCGTTTCTTTTCAGGATTTCCTGGCGGCCTGGCGGCGCGGGGACTGGCTCGGGGGGATGTGCACCCTCTTTCATCCTTACAACTTCTTATCCCTTTGGGACCTCCTGGCAGGCTGCCGCTGGATTCGACCTTAAAATGAAATTTAAAAGAACCTTGACACCTTAGCTGCCCTCGCAATATATTCCCCCGCAGGTTGTGCCAACCACATCCTAATTCTTCTGTTTCTTTCCCATTCAGGAGGACCTGTATGCCCCGCCGGCAGGACATCCGGAAAGTAATGATCATCGGCTCCGGGCCCATAATTATCGGACAGGCCTGTGAATTCGACTACTCCGGCACCCAGGCTTGCAAAGCCTTGCGGAAGCTGGGGTATGAAATCTGTCTGGTCAATTCCAACCCCGCCACTATTATGACCGACCCGGGCATGGCCGATGTCACTTATATCGAACCTTTAAACCTCGAATATATGAAGGAAATTATCAAAAAGGAGCGCCCTGACGCCCTGCTTCCCAATCTTGGCGGGCAATCCGGCCTTAACCTCTCTTCGGCCCTGGCCCAGGCCGGTGTGTTGGAAGAATACGGGGTTCAGGTGATCGGGGTGGAAGTGGACGCCATCAAGCGGGGGGAAGACCGCCAGGCCTTTAAGGAAACCATGAACCGCCTGGGCCTGGAGATGCCCAAAAGCGACGTGGCCACAAGCGTGGAGGAGGCAGAGCGCATTGCCGAGAAATTGGGCTACCCGTTGGTTATCCGCCCGGCTTATACCCTGGGCGGGTGGGGCGGCGGCCACGTTTACAACCTGGAGGAGTTGCGCCTGATCGCCGCTCGGGGGCTTTCCGCCAGCATGGTAGGGCAGATTCTGGTGGAGGAGTCCGTCCTGGGCTGGGAGGAGCTGGAACTGGAGGTGGTGCGGGATGCCAAAAATCAGATGATCACCGTTTGTTTCATCGAAAACGTGGACGCCATGGGGGTGCACACCGGCGACTCGTTTTGCACCGCCCCCATGCTTACCATTTCCCCGGAGCTGCAGCAGCGTTTGCAGAAGTACTCTTACGATATCGTGGAGGCGATCCGGGTGATCGGCGGCACAAACATCCAGTTTGCTCATGACCCCAAAACCGGGCGCGTGGTGGTCATTGAAATCAACCCCCGCACCTCCCGTTCCTCGGCGCTGGCCTCCAAAGCCACCGGCTTCCCCATCGCCTTTGTGTCCTCCCTCCTGGCCGGAGGCCTCACCTTGGACGAGATTCCCTATTGGCGCCGGGGAACCTTGGAAAAATACGAACCTTGGGGCGATTACGTGGTGGTGAAGTTCGCCCGCTGGGCCTTTGAAAAGTTCCCCGGGGCGGAAGACAAGCTGGGTACCCAGATGAAGGCGGTGGGAGAGGTCATGAGCATCGGAAAGACCTATAAGGAAGCCTTCCAAAAGGCTATCCGCTCCCTGGAAATCGGCCGCTATGGCCTGGGTTTCGCTAAGGATTTCCACCAAAAAAGCCTGGAGGAGCTCCTGGACTTGCTGCGGGAGCCCTCCAGCGAACGGCAGTTCCTCATGTATGAGGCGCTGCGCAAGGGGGCCAGCGTTGATGTCTTGCACCGCCTGACCCATATCAAGCCCTGGTTTATCCGGCAGATGCGGGAGCTGGTGGAACTGGAAGAACAAATCCTAAAGTATAAAGGAAAGGATCTCCCGGACGACCTTCTCACGCAGGCCAAGAAGGATGGCTTTGCGGACCGGTATCTGGCGCAACTGCTTCAGGTCCCGGAAAAGCAGATACGTGACCAGCGCTATCGCCTGGGCCTGCGCCAGGCTTGGGACAAAGTGCCGGTAAGCGGAGTGGAAGACGCCGCCTATTATTATTCCACTTACAACGCCCCGGATCAGGTGCAGGTGAGCCGCCGCCGGAAAATCATGGTGCTGGGGGGCGGCCCCAACCGCATCGGCCAAGGCATTGAGTTCGACTACTGCTGTGTCCACGCCGCCTTTGCCATCAAAGAGGCCGGACTGGAAGCCATCATGGTTAACTGCAACCCTGAAACCGTGTCCACCGACTATGACACCGCGGACCGGCTCTATTTCGAACCCCTCACTGTGGAGGATGTGCTCAGTATCTACGAGAAAGAACAGCCGGAAGGGGTCATCGTCCAATTCGGCGGCCAGACGCCGCTGAACATCGCCCAGGAACTGGCGGCGGCCGGAGTGAAAATCCTGGGCACCAGCCCGGACGTCATCGATCTCGCCGAGGATCGGGACCGGTTCCGTCACATGATGCGCCAGTTGGGCATCCCTCAGCCGGAAAGCGGCATGGCCAGCAATTTGACCGAGGCCCTCCGAATCGCCCAGGAAATCGGCTACCCGCTGATGGTCAGACCTTCTTATGTCCTGGGCGGGCGGGCCATGGAAGTGGTCCACGACGAGGACATGCTGACGCGGTACCTCGCCGCCGCCGTGGAGGTAAGTCCGGAACGGCCCATCCTTATCGACAAGTTTCTGGAAAACGCCATCGAAGCCGAAGCTGACGCCATCGCCGACGGGACCGATGCCTTTGTGCCGGCGGTTATGGAGCACATTGAACTGGCCGGCATCCATTCCGGGGATTCTGCCTGTGTCATTCCACCCGTCAGCATCCCTGCCAAGCACCTGGACACCATTTATGAATACACCCGACGCATCGCCGTGGAACTGAACGTCGTGGGGCTGATGAACATCCAATACGCCATCGCCAATGACACGGTTTACGTCCTGGAAGCCAACCCCCGTGCTTCCCGCACGGTACCCCTGGTCTCCAAGGTCTGCAACATTCCTATGGCCAAGCTGGCCACCCAGATTATGCTGGGGAAAAAACTGTCAGACCTCCAGCTGGTCCAAAGGCCCATCCGCCATTTCGGGGTCAAGGAAGCGGTCTTCCCCTTCAACATGTTTCCCGAAGTGGACCCGCTCTTGGGGCCGGAAATGCGTTCCACCGGGGAGGTGCTGGGACTGGCGGACTCCTTCGGCCTGGCCTTCTATAAGGCCCAGGAGGCGGCCCAGCAGACGTTGCCCCGGGAAGGGACCGTGCTCATCACCGTTTCGGAGACAGACCGCCCTGCGGTTCTGGAAGTGGCCCGGCAGTTCCATCGCTTGGGCTTCCGGCTCCTGGCCACCGCCGGCACCCAGCGGTTCCTGGCCGAGCACGGCGTCCCCGCCGAGCCGGTGCTCAAACTACATGAAGGCCGGCCAAACATTGTGGATATCATTAAAAATCGGGAAATCCATCTGGTGGTCAACACCCCCAGCGGCAAGTTGAGTAAATTTGACGATTCTTACATCCGCAAGGCCGCCATTAAGTATAAAATCCCTTATATCACCACCTTGGCCGGAGCCTTGGCCGCCGCTCGGGGTATCGCCGCGGCCCGCCAGCAGCCGGTACAGGTCCGCTCCCTGCAGGAATACCATGCGGCGCTAAAATAAGCGGCCGCCAAGGAACGACCCAGGATGGTGGGACTTTTTCCAGGGCGGGATTAAACCAGGGCCTTTCAAGCTGGTTTTTTCCTGCCCTTCTTTTTTCTGAACCGCTCTGCCATTCCTCCCATTCTGCCTCCGGGTTGAAATTCCGCCCTCGCTTCTTCCTGCCCTTCGGCCAGAATCAGATTCACGTGGCGGCGTTTGATGTCCACGTGGGCCACCTGCACCCGCACGGAATCGCCTAACTGAAAAATCCGGCCATGGCGCCGGCCTATCAGACGCTGACGGGTGTCATCGTATTTATAATAATCGTCCGGCAGGTCCACCAAACGCACCAGACCATCGGCATAAATCTCGTTCAAGGACACAAAAAACCCGAAGGGCGTCACCCCGGTGATCAGACCGGAAAACTCCTCCCCTACCCGGTGGGCCAGACAGCGCACCTGCATGCGGGCCAACATCTCCCGCTCCGCTTCCAGGGCCCGACGCTCCCGCTGGGAGAGATAACGGGCCTCCTCGTCCAGGTCTTCGGGCTTTAGCGATAAAGGGGGGCGAGTCTTCGTCATCTTCGCCAGGAGCAGCCGGTGCACCAAAAGATCGGGATAACGCCGGATGGGGGAAGTGAAGTGCGTGTAATAATCCACCGCCAACCCATAGTGGCCCCGGTTTTTCCCGGAGTAGCGGGCCTGTTTCAGCGACCGCAGAAGCATAAGCTGTACCGTGGCCGCCAGGGGGGTTTTCTGCACCTCTTCCAGGAATTCTTTGAGCACCCGGGGGTCATGGTTGGCCTCTCGGGGCAGTTCAAATCCTAAACCCCGCACAAATTCCCGAAAAGCCTCCATCTTCACGGCGTCCGGCGGATCGTGCACCCGGAAAAGGGACGGCTCCCCCAGGTATTGCGCCACCGCTTCATTGGCGGCAATCATGAACTCTTCGATAATCTGGTGAGATAACAGCTGGTCCACCCGTTTGATGTCCACCGGCCAGCCCCGCTCATCCAGAACCACCTCGGCTTCCGGGAGGCTTAGCAGCAGGCTGCCTCTCTCCCCCCGGCGCTCCCGGAGGAGCTGGCAAAGTTCCCCCATCCAGGCCAGCATCTTGAGAAAAGGCCGATAGCGGCGGCGCAGTTCCCGGTCATTTTCCGTCAGGAGCCGCTGCACCAGCCGATAGGTAAGGCGGGCCTTGTTTTTGACCACGGCCCGCAGGAAACGGCGGCGCCGGAGGCGCCCCTGTCGGTCATAGTCCAGCATGAGCACCACGGCCAGGCGATCCTCCCCCGGGTTCAGACTGCACACCCCGGTAGAGAGCCGTTCCGGCAGCATGTGCACGGCGCGCTGGGGAAAATAGACGCTGGTGCCCCGATGGTGGGCCTCCTGATCCAAAAGGCTGTCCGGCTTTACGTAGTAGCTCACGTCGGCAATGGCCACATACAAGGTGAAAAACCCCCCGGGCTTTTTCACCACCGCGACGCCGTCGTCAAAATCCCGGGCGTTTTCGCCGTCAATGGTCACTATAGGAAGATGACGCAGATCCTCCCGGAGCTTCAAAACCTTGGGGGACAAGGCGGCCGCGGCCTCATCGGCTTCCGCCTCCACTTCCGGGGGAAAGCGGTCCGGCAGACCATATTTGCTGATGACGATCGCGGTTTGCACCGCCGCATCTTCCAGGTCGCCCAGCACTTCCACCACTTCGCCCTGAGGGTTCAGGTGGGCCGTGGGGTAGTGGGTTACCCGGGCCCGCACCACCTGACCCGGGATGGCCCCGTTAAGCTTTTCCGGGGGGATGATGAGATTGAAAAGGAGATGTTCATCCTCAGGTTCCACATAAAAGGTATCGGCCGCCCGGGCCAGAACCCCCAATACTTCGTGAACCCGGCGTTCCAGGATGCGGATCACCCGCCCTTCCCGCCGCTTGCCCCGGCGGGCCTCCAGGCGCACCACCACCCGGTCGCCATGCCAGGCTTCCTTGAGGTCGGCGGCCGCAATGAAAATGTCTTTGCCCCCACCCTCCGGAGTCACAAAGCCATAGCCGTCAGGGTGCACCGTGAGTTCGCCCAACACCAGGTTCATTTTGTCGGGGAGGCCGTAGCGGTTTCCTTTGATCAGAACCAGCTCCCCTTGCTCCACCAGGCGGGCCACGCTCTCGGGCACCCACCCAAGCTGCTCCGGGGGCAAACCCAAAAGCTGCTTTAATTCAGCCAAAGACAAGGGCCGACCGGCCCGCCGAAAGAGGCGCAGGAGCTTTTTTTCTCCAGGAGGACGTTTCCTTTTCTTAGGACTCAATGGGCCTCCGGTTTTTCGCTAGGACGACGGTTAATAATCCCTCGGAAAACTAACTGCTTACTGATCGATCAAAATGTTTCAAAAGTCTAAGCATTCTTATATAATTTATTTTTAAAGGAAATTCATTAAAATGGGGTCAGGATGGCTGAGCTTAAGCTGGAATTCCTGGAAAAACTCACCCCGGCCCGGCGGCAACGGTTGCTTAATCGCTCCAAGACCGATGTCACCGAAGTCCTGGAAGAGGTCCGCGATATCCTTAAGGCGCTCCGGCGGGACGGCGATCAGGAGAGCCTGCGCTGGCACCGCCAGTACAAGCCCGACATCACCCTGGATGACCTGGAGGTCAAAGCCCCGGAGATCGAGGCCGCATACCGGACGCTGGACCCTCGGGTCCTGGAGGCCCTTAAGGCTGCGGCCGCCAACATCGAAAAGTTCCACCAGGCCCAACGGGAGCAGGAGATGCAGGCCTTGGAGGTGCGGCCCGGCATTCTGGCCGGGCGCCTCCTCCGACCCCTGGAGCGGGTGGGCTGCTACATCCCCGGCGGCCTGGCCAGCTATCCATCCAGCGCCCTGATGAACATCATCCCGGCCAAAGTGGCCGGGGTCAAAGAAATCATCGCCTGCACGCCGCCCGGGCCGGATATGGCCGTGAACCCGGCCACCGTGGCCGCGGCGCACCTGGCCGGGGCCCACCGGCTGTTCAAACTGGGCGGCCCCTGGGCCATCGGCTCCCTGGCCTACGGCACGGAACTGGTCCCCAAGGTGGACAAAATCGTGGGCCCGGGTAACAAATACGTCACCGCCGCCAAACTTCTAGTCTTCGGCGAAGTGAACCTCGACTCTCCCGCGGGACCCAGCGAAGCCCTGATTATCGCCGATGACTCCGTCGAACCCCGTTTTGTGGCGGCAGATTTTCTTTCCCAAGTGGAACACGATGCCGACGCCGCCGCGGTTCTGGTCACCACTTCCGAAGCCCTGGCGCAAAAGGTGATCGTTCTGATCACCGCGGCGCTTCCCAGCCTTCCCCGACGGGAGATAATTGCCGCCGCTTTGGGCAATTCTGCGGTTTTGGTGACCCGGGAGCTGGACGAGGCCCTGGAATTCGCTAACCTGTACGCCCCGGAGCACCTTCAAATCATGACCCGGGACCCTTTCGGGTTACTTGCCAAGATCCAGCATGCCGGCTCCATCTTTTTGGGACCGTATGCGCCGGTGCCGGTGGGGGATTATGCCTCCGGCACCAACCATGTGCTGCCCACCGGCGGCTGCGCCCGCATGTTTTCGGGCCTCAGCGTGGATGACTTTGTAAAAAAGCCCACTTTCCAGCACCTTTCCCGTGAGGGCTTGGCAACCCTTAAAGATACGGTGATCCTGCTGGCCGAGGCCGAGGGCCTGCCCCTGCACGCCCGCGCGGTGGCGGAACGGTTCCGATATGCTTAAAATAAAAGAAACCGAGCCCTTGCGGCCGCAAGACAATGACAAGCGCCCTCGGTATTATTTTTAGGAAAAGCAATTATGCCAACGCAAAAATCTCCTGTTCCCAAAATCTTGACCGACATCGCCGACGTCCAGACCCGACCCAGCCCCCGCACCATTGACATTGACAAGGTGGGGGTGAAAAACATCTCCTACCCCATTGTGGTCCTGGACAAGTTCAACGGCACCCAGCACACGGTGGCCCGCATCAACATGTACGTGAACCTGCCCTACCGGCACAAGGGCACCCATATGAGCCGCTTTATCGAGATTCTTTCGGAGTGCCGCCGGGACATCAGCATCAAAAACATCTCCACCATCCTGGAAGAAACCCGCCGGCGTCTGAACGCTCAATCCGCCCACATCGAAATGACTTTTCCCTATTTCATAGACAAGCCTGCGCCGGTGACCAAGGCCCGAGGGCTCATGGAATACATATGCAGCTTCAAGGGGTCTCTGGACGAAAAAGGCCAGATAGATTTGATCGTGGGCATCACCGTCCCCATCACCACCCTGTGTCCCTGTTCCAAAGAGATCAGCAGCGCCGGGGCCCACAACCAGCGGGGCGAAGTCCGGGTGCAGGTGCGCTTTAGGAAATTTTTCTGGATCGAAGACCTGATCCGGCTGGTGGAGGAATCCGCCTCGTGCGAGGTCTATGCGCTCCTCAAGCGGCAGGACGAAAAGTACGTCACGGAAAAGGCTTACGCCAATCCCATGTTCGTGGAGGATGTGGTCCGGGAGATTGCCCACAAATTAAGCAAAGACAACAACTTCACTTGGTATTCGGTGGAATCCGAAAACTTTGAGTCCATTCACAACCACTCGGCCTACGCTTACATCGAATCCCGACCCAAAGGATAATTCCCCCAAAACCAAGGAGCGGCGCGTCACCAGCGCCGACGCAGTGGAGGTGTTGTATGCGTTGTGAACGTTGCGGTCAGGAGGTGGACGCCGCGGAAATCCGAAACCATGGCGGCCAAAACCTCTGTGAAGATTGCTTCCTGGACACCGTAAGCCAAGTCCAGACCTGCGATCCCTGGGCGGTGCATCTGGCCAAAAGTGTCAAAGGCCGCGGCGGCCTTTCCCTGACCCCCCGACAAGAGAAACTCTATGACCTGGTAAAGGAGAGAAAAGAGATTTCCTTCTCCGAGGCCGCCCGCCTCCTCGGTTGGAGTGAAGAGGAGGTGCGGCGGGACTTCGCCACCCTGCGTCACTTGGAGGTCCTGCGGGCCTGCAAGCGGGGCGACCTGGTTCTGATGACCCTGTTTTAGGACATGAAGGAAAGAACCGGGAAACGCCGTTTTCTGCTCGTCCCCGCAAATCCCCCTCCTCACTCTTTAAGAGATTGGCGGAGGGTTAAGGGGGAGAGGGTAAGGGCCTGTGGCCTTTAGTTCCCTCCCCCCATGTTTTCCAAAAAATGACCACATCTCCTGCTGACCTGGATTACGCCCTTATGCGCCGAATGGCCCGGGGCGACCAGCTTGCATTGGCCGAGCTCATCCGTCGCCACCAATCGCGGCTTTTCCACTTGGCCTTTCGCCTTTTGCAAGATCCCATGGAAGCAGAGGACGCCCTCCAGGAAGTCTTTGTCAAGGTCTATAACGCTGCCGCCCGCTTCAAGCCCCAAGCCACCGTGGCCGCCTGGCTGGCCCGCATCACTGCCAATCACTGTCTGAACCGCTTAAGACAAAAGCACTCCGCCGACTCCCTGGACGCCGACGACGCTCCTCCGGTGGCCGACGGCGGCCCCACCCCCTTGCAGAGGCTGGAGGAACAGGACCTGTCACAGCGCCTGGAGACGCTTTTGGAGGCATTGCCCGAAAACCAACGCCGGGCCTTGATCTTAAAGCACTTCGGTGGCCTTACCTACCAGGAGATCGGCGAGGAAATGGGCCTCAGCCCCCAAGCCGTGGACGGCTTGCTGAAACGAGCCAGAAAGACCCTCAGAGAGGCCTTGAAGGATTAACCCCGGCTACCGGCTTTGTCTTCCGCCAAGCACTAGGAAATCCTTAGGTCAGATAGGAATGCAGGCCGGGCAGAAGGAAGCTTACCCCGAAATAGGTGAAGAGCACCGCCAGGAAGCCCAGAACCGCCAGCCAGGCGATGCGCCGGCCAGCCCAGCCCTTGACCAGGCGGGCATGCAGCAGACCCGCATAAATGAACCAGGTGATGAGGCTCCAGGTTTCTTTGGGGTCCCAGCTCCAGTAGCGGCCCCAGGCCTGTTCGGCCCATACCGCCCCGGTGAGAATCCCCAGAGTTAGGAAAATGAAACCCAAAACCACTGCCCGGTAAATGAGGCGATCCATTTCCCGGGCGCCGGCCGCCGCGGCCATAGGCCCGGAAGGCACCGCGGTCGCCCGCCCTTGCCAAAGGTAAAGGAGGGCGGCGCCAAAGGCCAAGGCAAAGGCCGCGTAGCCCAAAAATGCGGTGAGTACGTGGACCAGGAGCCAGTTGCTCTTCAACGCCGGCATCAAGGGCTTAATGCCAGAGTCTACGGCCAGGGAAGCATAGGCCAGGATCAGGCTGGCAAAGAGCGCCGCCAGAGCCCCCAGAAAACCTTGAAGCTGGCGCCGGAAAAAAACCAGCCCCAGGGCGGGCAGGCCCAGGGAGAAAAACACCAGGGATTCGAAGAAATTGGACAAGGGCACATGCAGGATCACCAGACGCAGCGTCTGGGAAAGGGCCTGGGGGGCAAAATGCCGGCTGGCCAGCTGGTAGGCCTCTGCCCATCGCCCCAGGAAAGCCCCCAGGTGCGCCGCCAGGCCGCAGCCCAGAAGAAATCGGGCGGCCCGGTCGAGGCGGTCGCTATGCCATAAGGCCGATCCTACAAAAAAGAGGCCAGCGACCAGGTAAACCAAGGTGACAACCCCCAGGATGCTGCTGATCATGCCGGTTTCCTCAAGGTAAGGCCGTTGTCTCCCTCATTCAGTCGGGTAAGCAGCCTTGCGGTTTTAGCGGCAAAGGCCTCCCGGGCCCGGGGACTGGCCCCCAGGAGGCGGCCCTCCCAAAAACCCTCCGTTGTGGGTTGCAAAACTACGGCCCAACGCTGGGCAGGCACCAGAAACGCCAGAAAAAAACCCGGCAGGAACAGCAGGAAACCGCTGTAAACCCACCAGACCCCGGGATCACGCCGGACCTGGAAAACGGAATAGAATTTGAAGGGTATGGCCTCCGCCTGGAAACGGTGCGGCCCGGGCTGAAAAAAGGGCGACCCCCCTCTGTCGGCCAGCTCCGGATGGTTTTGGGAGACCCAGAAAATCCGAGGATGTTCGGGACCGCTTTTCACCGCCACTTGGACCGCCGGCCCCAGACCCTGCAGGTTGCCGTCCACCCGCACCACCATTATTTGGGCCTGACCGTCGGGCAGCGTCACGCTCTGGCGCACCGGTACCTCCATTGCGTGGCAGTCCTGCCCCTGGCAGACCCTGAACTTCACCGGGCCGTCGGGCTGAGTGCCGTAACTTGATTGGTAGAAGGTCAGGCCCCCGACGGTCACCGGCTCATTAACCCGGCATACCGCCTTGGAAACTTCTGTCCCGTTTCGCAAGATGGTAAGATCGGCCCGGAACTCCGCGGGTATGCCCTGTTCGTAATAATTTACCTGAAATTTGTCCAGGCGCACGGCGAAGTCCAAAGGCTGCTCGCGGTTGTCCGGGAGTAGGAAGGCCCTGGCCGTTTCCCCCTCCGCTAACCAAAGGCGGCCTTCCAAGCCCCAGAGTTTGCCCACCAGTCCCCCGATAAGGATAAGCAACAGGGACAGATGGATAAGATAAGGGCCCAAGGGGCGGAACCGCCCCCGTTCCAGAAGAAAGGCAACCTGGCGGCCTTCCAGGGTGATTTGCTCCGGGCGGCCCAGTTCTTGGCGCAGAACCCGAGACACCAGGGCTTCCGGATCCTGACGGGCGGCCAGATAAAACCGGCCTCTCTCCGGCAGATTTCGGGCCGCTTCCCAGGAAAAAGGGCGTGAGACCCGCTGGATGGCCCGGGGCAGACCCCGAAGGACACAGGCCGACAGGTTAAGAGCCAGCACACCCATGGGCAGGAGTAACCACGGACTTTCATAAAGGCGGGTCAGGCCGACGCGCCATATAAAAAGCCCCCACCGTGGCCCGAAGCGGGCCAGATAATTGGGCAGCGGTTCGCCTTGGGGCACCAGGGTGCCCAGCACGGCCATCAAGACCAGCACCAAAAGCAAAAGCAACGTCAGCCGGATGGAGGTAAGGGATCCCCAAAGCCGGGATGACAGGTTAAACAACGGTTTGGACACACTCGATCCGATAAAGGAGATCGGCCGGCTGCTCCCGGACACCGCGGTCAGGGGCTCCTACTTGTGCGGGGACAAGGACGGCTTAAGCCGTGGGCACTGGTGATGGTTATTCCTCTTCGAGCTCTTCTTCTTCGCTCAAAAATTCCTCATATTCCTCTTCCGTCATCAGTTCGTCGAATTCCTGACCGGAAGGCACCTCTATTTTGAGCAACCAACCTTCAGACAATGGGTCCTCATTGACGATTTCCGGAACTTCAATGGCCTCGTAGTTTACTTCAATAACCTCCCCGGAAATGGGTGCCACCAGTTCTCGGCGGCCATTTCTGGCCTCCACGGTGCTGAAAGCCTCATCTTTGATTATCTCTTCCCCTTCCTCCGGGAGGCGCAGGGAATAAATTTCCCCCAATTTTTCCTGGAGATAATCAGTTATCCCCAAAGTGGCCCGAATTTCGTCTTCTGCACGGACCCAGATATGGTCCCGACTGAAACGGATCTCGCCGATTTCCATCCCCCGTTCCTGCCTAAGTCAAAAATATGATTTCAAAAAATCCGGAATCATTGCGGGCCAAATATAATAATCAAAAAAATATTTGGCAAGAGGTTTTTGCGGAATTTTTTTCTTTGCCTGGAATTACAGGCACTTGGAAAGATAAAGCCTTCTTCCTGCCATTTTAACTTGACATTGTCCCGGGGCGTTGGTAGATGTAAATGATAAATTTCACAAACTTTGCCCAAGAGGAGACCGTTAGATGAGGCAAGTGCAAAAAATTCTCTTTCCCATTGATTTATCTGAAAAATTCGAGACCCTGTTGCCCTGGGTCTCCACTTTCGTACATAAATTTGACGCCACTCTTTACGTACTTTATGTCGCCCCTGATCTGCGCAGCATTTCCTTCATCCCCCATATCAATCTAGACCAGCTTCAGGCGGAGGCCATCAAGGCGGCAGAGCAAAAAATGGCCGCCGCCAGGCAGGAATTCTTTCAGGATTTCAAGAAGCTGGAAACCCGGGTAATGCTGGGCTCGCCAGCGGAAAAAATCCTGGAATTCGCCAAGAAAGAGGGCATGGATCTCATCATTATGGGCACCCACGCCCGCCGCGGGTTGGAGGCCAAGATCTTCGGAAGCGTCTGCCAGAAGGTCATCCGGGACGCCGAAGTGCCGGTGCTCGCCATCCATCCGGAAAAGGCTTGATTAAAAACCCACCCGCCCCAAGCCCCTCCCCTGAAAAGGAGGGGTTTTCTTTTTCCCGGCTAACCATCAGGTTAATTCCAGCAATTTAAACCCGGTGCCCGGATCTTTCCGGCGTATGCCCCCTGAACCCGTGATTTCCAGGATAATAACCTCTCCTACCAGCCAGACTTCCACCCCTGCCCGACTGCAGCCCAGGGTGGCTCGGCCCTCCCGCCCCGTGGCGGCATGCAGGTGAAGAACCGGCTCGCCGGCCTCGTCCGGGAAGAGGGTTCCCACGCCCAGAACCTCTTGGATTCCCGCCAAAGTATAAACAATGGGGATGACGGCATCTTGCTGGCCAGCCTCCGGCCCCACTATCAGCCGGCTGCCATCTTGGGCTCCCCCCACATAGATGACCATGGCTTCCCGGATGCCCTGGGTGCGGGCAAAATCTTCAATCGCTTCCGGCAGCCGTTCCCCTTCTTCAAGCCTTACCACAAAAATGCGGCCGATCCGGCCTTCCCCATACTGCATTTTGCCCTGTCCTTTCTTCTAAAACGGATGCCGGCAACCCTTCAATTGTCCGGCCCGGCGCTCGGATTCCAAGCGCCAGGCCACCCAAGTGAAGCTGATGTCGGGCGGAAGCTCCGGGTGCCAGAAGTCCTTGACCAGACGACGGCCCACCTGCCAGCCCAACGCTTGGTAGGATTCCTGCAGGGGGCTTTCCTGATTGTCCCGAAATCCTGAAATAATTATAATGCCTTTCTCCCTTGCCAGGCGGTCCAGCTCCTGGACTTTGTCCAGCTGCACTTCCCAGGGCAGGTTGGCCAGCACCAGATCAAAAGGCCCTTTAAGACATTCGGTGGAACCCTGAACCACCAGGACAGACGCCGACAGGCGATTAAGGCCTGCGTTTTCCCGGGATATCTCCACCGCCCGCCGGGAAATATCCACGCCCACAACCCGGGGAATCCCTAAAGCCGCGGCCGCCAAGGCCAATATGCCCGTGCCGCAGCCGACGTCCACCAGACTTTTTATCCGTTTGCTGGGCAAAACCTCCTGCAGCAGGTCCAGGCAGAGACGGGTGGTGGGATGGCTCGGAGGAAAGGCCTCGCCGCTTTTGACCACCAGTACCCGTTCCCAAGCCTTGGCCTGGTAGGGCCGCCAGGAAGAACGGAGCACCAAGGTGTCAGAAAGCCGGTAAAACATGACCTTGAAATCGTTGCACCGATTGCAGTTTTGAGCTTCCTTAAAATATCAAATTACCGGAAATCAGGGATAAAAATGCTTGTCGCTTCCCAAGGTTATATTGACCGGCGGGTTTTTTTTGATTAAAAATATACAAGAAAGGCCCAGAGGCTGACAGCCTTTTTAACCTTGGCGAACCTGGACACCATGGGAAAAATCTTGCTCACCCGGACCGGTTATCAAAAGCTCTTGAAAGAGCTGGAGATGCTCAGCCGCGTGGAGCGGCCGCGGGTAGTCAACGAAATCCTGGAGGATGCCCCCGATTGGGGAATCCCCTCGGACCCCGATTTTCAGCGCATCCTTGACCGCCGCCGCTGGGTGGATCGGCGCATCCAGCAGTTGCAGGAGATTTTGGCCAATGCCGAAGTCCTGGTGGGCAGCAATCTGCCCCCCGACCAAGTGCGCTTTAACGCCCGGGTAAAGCTTCTGAATCTTATTACCGGCAAAGAATGTCAATTCAAAATGGTGGGCCCCCTGGAGGCAGATGCCAGCAACGGCTGCCTTTCCACTGCTTCCCCTCTGGGCCGGGCCCTGATGGGTCGTTCTCAGGGAGAGCGGGTGGAATTGGAAACCCCGGCCGGCCGCAGGTCATACCTTATCCTGGAAATAGAAATGGACGAGGTATGATTGAAGCGCAAGTCCATCCCCACCCCCGGGTTCAGCTCCTTGTAAGCAGTCGCTGGCGCCTGGCCCTGGCCTTTGCCACTCAAGCCGTCTTTTTCCTGGTAGAGTTGGTGGGCGGGATTCTCACCAACAGTCTGGCCCTCCTGGCCGACGCCGGCCACATGCTGAGCGACCTGGGAGCCTTGGGATTAAGCCTCCTGGCTCTTTTCTTCACCCTGAAAGCCCCCACCCCCCAGAAGACTTACGGTTATCATCGGTTGGAAATACTGGTGGCGCTTTTCAATGGCCTGGTGCTGTGGGCCATGGCCGCTTATATTTTTTATGAAGGCTACCATCGGCTTTTTCACCCCCCGGAAATTAAAAGTGTCCCCGTACTTATCATTGCCGGACTGGGACTTGTGGTCAACCTGGTGGGGGCCTTTATCCTTTACCCGGTTCGCGGCCACGGCCTTAACCTCAGATCGGCGTTTCTCCATCTGGTGGCGGATTCCCTGGGTTCTCTGGCAGTCATCGTCTCCGGCCTGGCTATTTTCTTTTGTAGCTGGTACTGGTTCGATCCCCTTGCCGGAGGCGTCATCGCCCTAATGATTATTCTCGGAAGTTGGGCCCTCGTGTTTGAAGCCGTGGACATTCTTATGGAGTCCACCCCCAGGGAAATCCAGTTGGATGAGGTGGAAGCCGCCCTTCGCGCCTACGACGGCGTAAGTCAGATCTACGATTTGCACATTTGGACCATAGCCTCCGGGGTTTACTCGCTAAGCGCCCATGTGGCGGTGGAAGACGGCTGGGACCGGGACCGGCTGACCATGGAATTGGAGAATATGCTATTGCACCGGTTCGGCATCGAGCATGTGACCCTGCAGTTGGAAGGTCCGCGATATCAAAGCCCGCGGGGTTGTCCTCTCTATCCTGAAGCCAGGGGAGTATGTTAACCTGAAGCACCTGCACAAGGAGGCAACATGTCTCAAAACTTATGGGAAGTGAAGCCGGAAAATCTGCGAGCCGAAGTCGATCCTGATCAGCTCGGATTCGAAACCACCTTGGATCTGACGCCGATAAAAGCGAAGGTGGTTGCCCAGGAACGGGCCAGGCACGCTTTGGAATTCGGTCTGGGCCTGAAGGACCCGGAATACAATATTTTTGTAGCCGGACCGCGTCTGGCCCGCAAAACCGAAACCATTAAGGACTACTTGGCGGAACTGGCAGCCCGGGAGCCCAGTCCGCCGGACTATGTTTACGTCTACAATTTTAAAGAGCCGGAAAGGCCCCGGGCCTTGATCATTCCAGCCGGCCGCGGAAGAACCCTGCGGACCGACATGGAGGAGCTCATTTCTAATTTGCGGAGCCGCATTCCCGAGGTCTTCGAAAGCGACGAGTACACCAATCGCCGGGAGGCCCTGGTGCGCCAGTTTACCCAGGCCCGGAACGCCATCCTGCAGGAATTGGATGCCAAGGCCGCCAGAGAGGGCTTTATCCTCAATATCTCCCAGACCGGCTTGGTGATCTTTCCGGCGGGCAAAGATGGCAAGCCCCTCAGCGAAGAGGAGCTGAAGGCCTTGACCGAAGAGGAGCGGGAAAACCTCCGGAAGCGGTCCGCAGCTCTCCACGAAGAAATGAACGAGGCCATCCGCAAGATCCGTCGGATGGAAAAGGAATTTGCCGAAGCCGAGAAAAAGCTGGACCAGGATGTGGCTTTATCGGTGGTGGGTCATTATATCGACGAATTGGCAGAAAAGTACAAGGATTTGCCCGCCGTGGTCGGCTACCTCCGAGAGGTGGAAACCGACATCCTCAAAAACCTGGAGGACTTTAAAAAGAGACCGGGGGCGCCGATGCCTTTTCCTTTTCCGGTGCCGGAGCCCAGTTTCATCCAATACCAAGTGAATGTCTTGGTGGATAACTCCGAAACCAAAGGCGCGCCCATCGTCTTGGAAAACAACCCCAACTACGCCAATCTATTTGGCGGGATCGAACGCCGGGCCCAATTCGGCGCCTTGGTCACCGACTTCACCCTCATCCGCCCGGGCTCCATCCACAAGGCCAACTGCGGCTACCTCATTATCAATATCCTGGATCTGCTCCGGTGGTTTTTGTCTTACGAAGCCCTGAAGCGCTGCCTGAAGGCCCAGGAAATCAAGATCGAAGACCTGGCCGAGCAACTGGGCTTTATTTCCACCCGTACCTTGCAACCTCAGCCCATCCCCTTGAAAATTAAAGTCATCCTCATCGGCGACCCTTATATATATCAGCTTTTGTATATTTACGATGAAGATTTCCAAAAGCTTTTCAAAATCAAGGCCCACTTCGATTACGAAATGAAAAAGACCCCGGAGCACCTGCAAGATTTCGCCGCGCTGGTGGCCGCCTATTGCCATGATGAAAAACTTATGCCCGTCCACAAAACCGGAATGGCCCGCCTCATCGAATATGCCCAGGAATTGACGGGCCACCAGCAGAAGCTGACCTTGCAGCTTAAAGAAGTGTTGGACATCGTCAAAGAAGCCAATTTCTGGGCCAAGAGCAATACGCATGAAGTAATCTTCGGCTCGGACATCGAGAAAGCCATCCAGGAAAAAACCTATCGTTCAGACCTGCCCGAAGAAAAGATGCAGGAGATTATCGAAGAGGGCATGCTCTTCATCGAAACCTCCGGCTCGGTGGTGGGCCAAGTCAACGGCCTTTCCGTCTATGCTCTGGGGGACCACGTCTTCGGGCGCCCCAGTCGCATCACGGCCAGCTACGCCCTGGGAAAAGAAGGGGTGGTGGCCATTGACCGGGAAGCTCAGCTTTCCGGCAACATTCACAATAAAGCGGTGATGATCCTGGCCGGCTACCTCAAGAGCCGCTTTGCCCAGGACAAGCCCCTTACCCTTTCAGCCAGTCTCACCTTTGAGCAAAGCTACGGCATGGTGGAGGGCGATTCGGCTTCGGTGGCGGAACTGCTGGCCCTGACCTCCGTCCTGGCTGATGTCCCCCTCCGACAAAATATCGCCATCACCGGCAGCGTCTCCCAGCGGGGAGAGGTCCAGCCCATCGGCGGGGTCAATTACAAAATTGAAGGCTTCTACAAGGTTTGCAAGTCCCGGGGCCTGGACGGCAGCCACGGCGTCATTATCCCCAAGGCCAACCTTAAGGACCTGATGCTCAAGAAAGAAGTGGTGAACGCCGTCAAAGAGGGCAAATTCCACGTCTGGGCCGTGGGCCATGTGGACGAAGCCATTGAACTCATGACCGGCCGGCCGGCCGGCAAAAGGCTCCCGGACGGCACTTGGGAACCTGGCACGGTGAACTACCGGGTGGATCAGACCCTGCGTCGTCTCATGGAACTGGCCCGGGAGCTTATGAAGGAAGAGGAAGGGAAAAAGGCCAGCTCTTCTGCCCCTTCCGAGGCAGGCTGCCACCAATAAAAGCAAAAATGAAAGCGGGGGCAGGGTTAACCCTGCCCCCCTCCGCCGCGACACTTCAGGTCTGGGGCAGCTCGTAATCGCCTTCCATTTTCAGGATGAATTCCCGGGGCTTGTCGGTGGGCTCCACCGTGAAAGTTCCTTGCCCCGTAAGGCCCGTGAGCTTGCCGGTTCCCCGATACACCTTCCAGGTGCCGCTGGTAATCTTGGTTAAGCCGTCCCGATGCCCTTCGAATCGGCTGTAGACCTGGCCGTTTTGGAAAGTGCTGATGGCATAGCCCTCCATCTTCCCCGTGCCCTTGATGCGGTCATGGAAGCCCACGCTGCGCCGGGAAATGAACTCCCCGGCAACCCCTATCTGCATTTCGATGGGCTCTCCCTCCAGTTCTGTGAGCATCAGAGAATGGTCCGGCTGATCTCCCACATACAGCATCTCCCGCCGGGTTACAAAAATCCGGTACGTCGCCTTGCGCTTCGCCATGGGTACCGCCCTCCTTTGGAGTGGGTTAGTGAAGGGACCAATACTGGGGCTTCGGTCCAGGAGACGATTCCTTTACCATAACCCTTGAACCCGGCCCCTTTCCCAAATTAAATATCCAGTTCGCTCAGTTCAAGGACATTGCTTTGAATGAATTCCCGGCGGGGCTCCACTTTGTCGCCCATGAGAATGGTGAAGATTTCATCGGCTTGGGAGGCATCAATGACATTCACCCGCAGCAGGGTGCGGGTCTCCGGGTCCATGGTGGTTTCCCAGAGCTGTTCCGGATTCATTTCCCCCAGCCCTTTGAAGCGCTGCACCGTCAGCCCTTTTTGCCCTTCCTCCATGACGTGGTTTACCAAATCCTCCAGAAAAGCGAATTCCCGGAGGCGGTTCTTTTCTTCCAGAATATAGGGCGGGGTCTTGAATTCCGCCAGGCCTTGGAAGAGCTTCACCAAGTTCTGGAAGTCACTGCCCCCCAGGAGCTCCCAATCCAGGCGGGCAACGCTGGCAGGGCGGTTGACCGGCGAGACGATGAGGACCCAAGCGTGGTGTTCCTCGTCAAACTCCAGGAAAGCCTTCCATTGTCCGGAGCCATTCAAATCTTGCGCCAATATCTCCAGTTTCTCATGCTGCCGTAAGGCCCATTTGTCCGCCAGACCATGGTTCAACACCGCCTTCATTACTTCCCGCGGGTAACCGCGTTTTTCAAACCGGTTCAGATATTCCTGGTAAGCCATGACCCGTTCCACGGCCAGGACCAGGGCCTCGCCTTCCAGGGAAAGCTCCGAGTTCACCCGCAGCCGCTTTTTGTCCGTGCCGCGTTTTATCAGGTATTTTCTGAATTCCGCCTCATCCTTGAGATAGAGCTTTTCGCTGCCCCGGGTGATGCGGTAAAGGGGCGGCTGGGCAATGTAAAGGTGGCCTGCCTCAATAACGGACTTCATCCGCCGGTAAAAAAAGGTTAGAAGCAGGGTGCGGATATGGGCCCCGTCCACGTCTGCGTCCGTCATGATAATAATGCGATGGTAGCGCAGGTTGTCCGGGCTTATTTCATCCTTGGAGAGATCAGAGCCCAGGGACGAAATCAGCGTACGGATTTCGGAGTTCTCCAAAATTTTCTCAAAACGGGCTTTCTCAACGTTGATGATTTTGCCTTTAAGGGGCAGGATGGCCTGAAAGCGCCGATCCCGGGCCTGCTTGGCGGAGCCGCCGGCGGAGTCGCCCTCCACCAGATAAAGCTCCCGTTTGGACGGGTCCCGCTCTTGGCAGTCCGCCAGCTTCCCCGGCAGGGTCATATCCCCCAGCGCCCCTTTCTTGCGCACCAGATCCCGGGCTCTCCGGGCTGCTTCCCGGGCTCGGGCCGCATCCAGGAGCTTGCTCAGGATGTTTCGGGCGATTTGGGGGTTTTCCCCCAGGTAGGCCAGAAGATGTTCGTAGAGAAGATTTTCCACCAGGCCCTTGACTTCGCTGTTGCCCAGCTTGGTCTTGGTCTGTCCTTCAAACTGGGGATGAGGGAGCTTCACACTCACCACCGCCGTTAGGCCCTCCCGGACATCTTCTCCCTGGAGATTTCCCTTGAATTTTTTCCCCAGATCGCTTTGGGCCAGGTACTGGTTGATGGCCCGGGTCAGACCGGCCTTAAAGCCGCTTAAGTGACTGCCCCCCTCCTTGGTGTTGATGTTGTTGGCAAAAGTGAAAATCTGTTCGTTGTACGTATCGTTGTATTGACAGGCAATTTCGATCTGGGTGCCGTTTCTTTCGCCGGTTATGTAGATGGGTTCTGGGTGAATGGGGGTTTTGGTGCGGTTCAGATATTTAACATAGGAAACTATGCCCCCTTCGTAGTAATATTCGTTTTTTTCCCCGGTGCTTTCGTCCTCCAGGGTGATGCGCACGCCGGCGTTCAGGAAAGACAACTCCCGCAGGCGCTGGGCCAGAAGATCATAGTTGAAGGCCGGCGAAGGGAAGATGAGGGGATCGGGATGGAAAGTCACCTTGGTCCCCCGACGCCGGGTTTCACCGGTAACTACCAAGGGCGTTTTGGTACGACCCCTTTCATAAGTCTGATGATAAACCTTGCCGTCCCGCCGGATTTCCACTTCCAGAAAATCAGACAAGGCGTTTACCACCGAAACCCCCACCCCGTGCAAACCGCCGGATACCTTGTAGGCCCCGCTGTTAAACTTGCCGCCGGCGTGCAGGCGGGTCATCACCACCTCCACGGCCGGCAGGTTTTCCGTGGGATGCATGTCCACCGGAATGCCCCGGCCGTTGTCCTCCACGGTGACGCTCTGGTCGGCATTGAGTCTGACCTTGATCTCGCTGCAATAGCCGGCCATGGCCTCGTCAATGGCGTTGTCCACCACCTCGTAAACCAGGTGATGCAGCCCTTCCAGACCGGTGTTGCCGATGTACATGGAGGGCCGCTCCCGCACCCCCTCCAGGTCCTTCAGAACCTGGATCTGATCGGCAGTGTATAACCCTTCCGCCGCATACAGGTCATGGTCCGCTCCGGGATGATTGACCTCCGGATCTTGCATAAGGTTCTCCTCAGAGTTGCCTTTTTTCATAAATCAAACCGTGGAAAAACATCCTTATAAACTCATGGGCATAATAATCCCGAAATAGTTGGGATCGGCCACGTCCATCAGGCGGCAGGGGCGATCTTTGTCATTCAGTTCCAGAAGCACCTCCTCACCTTCCATGGCTGCCAGGGGCTCCAGAAAATACCGGGCGTTGAAGCCCACCTGGATGGGAAGCTGGCCGGCATCGCCTTCCTCCAACGTTAGCGGCAGAAGTTCCCGCCCTTCGCCCACTTCCGGATTTTGGAAATTAACCTCCAGCTGGTCATGGCCCAGATTGAAAATAATGCCCCGGAACCGCTCGGTGGACAGCAAGGAAATGCGCTTGATGGTCTCATAAAGCGCCCGGCGATTCACCCGGAAGCGGAAGGCAAAGCTCTCCGGAATAATGCGGCGATAATCCGGGAACTTTTTCTCCAACAGCCGGATAAAGAGAAACTCCTGATCCGCCTTCAACGCCAGGCTTTTCTTGCTCAGACCCAGGCTCACCTTGTCCACTTCGGCCAGCAGGCGGGAGATTTCCGCCACCCCTTTCCGGGGAATGAGGATTCCGTCTTCAATGGCGAACTGCTCGCTTTCCGGAAGCTCCCGTTGAATGAGGGTAAGGCGGTGCCCGTCGGTGGACACCAGGCGGAGCTGCAGGTCCTCCACCTTTTCCCAGAAAATCCCGGATAGATGGTATTGCAGATCATCCATGGACACCGAAAAGATGGTCTTGTCAATCATCTCCCGAAGCAATTTGGACTCTACCTCTGATGTGGCCTGATCGCCGATTTCCGGGAGGGGGGGAAACTGATCGGCGGGCATGCCTAAAAGCTGATAGCGGGATTCGCCCACTTGAATCTGCAGGTTTGACTTTCCCCCGGCGGCCAGATCCAGAAAATCGCCGGGCATTTCTTTGACCAGATTATGAAAATAGTGAGCCGGCAGTGACAGGGCACCCCCCTCTTCCACTTGGGCCGGATAGACCCCCCGGAAACTTACCTCCAGGTCGGTGGCGGCAATGGTGACTTGGCTTTCGGCCGCCTCCAGAAGGAAATGGCTCAAAATGGGCATAGGGCCTCGACGATCCACCACTCCCAGAGTCCGGCCAACCCCTTTCAGCAAAGCCTCGCGCTCGATTCTTAATTTCATCCCTGCCCCTTCTTTTAAAAATTATGAAGTTGATTAAAAGTAATAGTTTCTTTAAGTCCGGGGATACTGTCGATAAGCGATATATCTAACCGAAATAACTGACATTTTTATCATCATGAAACCATGACCTTTTGAACTATAAGCGGCACTTTTCAAAAATACCTTCCAGGTTTCCCCGTATTCATGTCGAAAAGTGGCCCATCGGGCCTTTTGTCAAGCATATGGGCAAAGGCTTGGTCAACTTCTCAGCTTTTCCCTCCCCGGCCGCCGGAAATCCTCAACCTTCCTCAGGCCTTTCTGCGCTCCTCAGCCCGCCTTCCGCCCCGATTCCCTTTCCCCCGTCTTCACTTGCAAACGGCACCTTGGCTGCCGGAGGTTACCATGCGGCTGTAACGGGCGGCATAGCCCTGTTTGATCTTGGGGGCGGGCGCCTTCCAGGCTGCTTTCCTCCGGGCCAGCTCCGTGTCGTCCACCAGCAGGGTCAAAGTTTTGGCAGGAATGTCAATCCGTATCCTGTCCCCCTCCTGAACCAAGGCGATGGGGCCGCCTTCGGCGGCCTCCGGCGAAATGTGGCCGATAGCCGCGCCCCGGGTGCCGCCGCTGAAGCGGCCGTCCGTCAGAAGGGCGACTTCCTTGTCCAGACCCATACCGGCAATGGCCGAAGTGGGGGTAAGCATCTCCCGCATGCCCGGCCCGCCTTTGGGGCCTTCGTAACGGATCACCACAACATCGCCGGCCACAATCTTGCCCTGCAGGATGGCATCCGTAGCCGCCTCTTCGGAGTCAAAGACCCGGGCCCGGCCTTCGTTTACCAGCATTTCCGGAGCCACCGCGGACTGTTTGACCACACAGCCTTCCGGGGCAAGATTGCCTTTGAGAATGGCAATGCCGCCTTCCTGGTGATATGCCCGGGATATGGGACGGATAACCTCCTCATCCTGTACCCGGACATGGGAGAGGTTTTCCGCCACGGTGGCGCCGGTGACGGTTAAGGGGGTCCCGGATATCAGACCCGCGTCCAAAAGCACCTTCATCACGGCGGGCACTCCACCGGCCCGGTCCAGGTCCTCCAGATGATGGGGCCCCGACGGCGAAAGGTGGGCCAGATGCGGCGTTTTGGCGCTCACTGCGTTGAACAGCTCCAGATCCAGATGGATGCCGGCTTCATGGGCGATGGCGGGCACATGCAGCACAGTGTTGGTGGAACAACCCAGGGCCATGTCCACCGCGATGGCGTTTTTGAAGGCCTCCAGGGTAGCAATCTGCCTGGGGGTTATCTGCTTTTCCACCATGGCCATGAGCTTGAGGCCCGCCTCTTTGGCCAGTCGCAGGCGGGCCGCGGCCACCGCCGGGATGGTGCCGTTGCCCGGGAGAGCCAAGCCCAGGGCCTCAGAAAGGCAGTTCATGGAGTTGGCGGTGAACATACCGGCGCAGGAGCCGTAACCCGGACAGGCGCAGTCCGCCAGTTCTTTTAATTCCTTTTCAGTCATGCGTCCGGCCTTTACTGCCCCCACCCCTTCAAAGACGCTGATCAGGTCCACTTCCCGCCCTTGAAAGCGGCCGGCCAGCATGGGGCCGCCGCTGATGAGCACCGCCGGTATATCCAGGCGCAAAGCAGCCATGAGCATGCCCGGAATGATTTTGTCGCAGTTGGTAACCAACACCAGCCCGTCAAAGGGGTGGGCCATGGCCATCACTTCGATGGAATCAGCAATAAGCTCCCGGGAGGGCAGGGAATATTTCATACCCTCATGGTGCATGGCCAAGCCGTCGCATACCCCGATGACCCCGAACTGCAAGGGCGTGCCGCCGGCCATCCGCACTCCCGCGGCCGCCGCCTGGGTGATTTTGTCCAGATGGATATGCCCCGGGATGAGTTCGTTGAAGGAATTGGCAATGCCGATGAGGGGGCGATCAATTTCCTCATCCCTCAGACCCATGGCCTTAAGGAGTGACCGGTGCGGATATTTTTCCAAGCCTGATTTCATCAACTTGCTGCGCACTTTTCGTCTCCTTTCCCTCGCTTTTGCTCTCAGACGGTTCCGGGGCTTCGGTTTTCAGATATTCAACCTGAACATCTTCCGGAGATAGACCGTGACGGGCGGTGATCACCACCTTGAGGTTATATTCGTTTTCCAGATCCAGGATTTCTTTGCGTTTGTAATTAAAGAGAAAGTTGGCCACTTCTTCGCTGGCCGCCACCCGTACTTCCCGTACCCGATTCTGGGCGGCATGCAGGCTGATTTGACGCAGAAGGCCCAGGCCCAGGGAAGGGATGGATTTGATACTGCCCCGTCCCTGGCAGGTGGGGCAGGGGATATAGGTAGTGACCTCGGCCCCGGGACGGAGCCGCTGACGGGAGAGTTCCAGGAGGCCAAAGCGGGAGATATGGCCCACCGTGACCCGGGCCTTGTCTTTTTTGAGAGCCTGCTTGAGGGCGCGTTCCACTTCCTTGACATGCTTCTTGTCCCGCATGTCAATGAAGTCGATGACCACCAGCCCTCCCAGATCCCGCAGCCTGAGCTGCCGGGCAATTTCCACGGCCGCCTCCAGGTTGGTTTTAAAGGCCGTTTCCTCCAACTCTTTCTGACTGGTGTTGCGTCCGGAATTTACGTCCACGGCCACCAGGGCTTCCGTGGGATTGATGACGATGGAGCCCCCGGATTTGAGAGGGACCCGTTCGCTGAAAAGACGCTCGATCTGATCCTCTATTTGGTAGCGCACGAACAGGGGCCGCTTGTCTTTGTACAGTTTAAGGGCCCTGACCTGATGGGGGGAAACCCAACGCAGAAAACTGCGGAGCTGCTGGTACACCTCCGGATCGTCCACCAGGATGGTTTTCACATCCTTGGAAAAGTAATCCCGCACCGTTCGGGTGATGAGGTCCAAATCTTTGTAAAGGAGGCAGGGGGCTGGCTGCGTTGCCGCCTTCTGGATGTCCTGCCAGATTTTGAGAAGAACTTGCAAGTCTTTGGCCAGGTTCCGTTTATTGGATTCGGCACTTACCGTGCGCACGATGAGGCCCATCTCCGGCGGCAGACCCAGATCCTGGGCCAGCTCCTTAAGGCGGGTGCGCTCTTCTTCTCTTTCAATCTTGCGGGAGATGCCCAGGTGGCACTGTTTGGCCAGGAGAACCAGATAACGCCCCGGCAGAGATATGTAAGTGCTGAGATAGGCGCCCTTGGAGGCGCTCTCCTCCTTGACTACCTGGACAATGACTTCCTGGCCTTTGCGCAAGGCCTGGTGGATGCGGATTTTCCCTTTCTCCGGAGGCTTTTTCTGATAATAGTCCGGGTGAACTTCGGAAAGGGGCAGAAAGCCGTGTCGGGCGCCACCATAATTAACGAAGGCCGCCTGTAGGCTGGGCTCGATATTGACCACCACCCCCTTGTAGATGTTGCCCTTGGTGGATTCCCGGCTGGCGGTCTCTATGGCGAACTCTTCCAGAACGCCTTCTTCCAGGATGGCCACCCGAAATTCTTCCGGATCGGTGGCGTTGATCAGCATCTTACGGGCTGGACTCATGGGCGCTCCGGGTAAAAAAGGGTCCCCGCAAAAGTTTCCAGCAAGGATGCCCTCAAGCAAAAAAATGGTTTAGCCATGGGGGGTCGAGTAAGAAATTCCTGGGGGCAAGGTAAGCCACAAAAATGGTTACCTTTTAAGGACCGGCGGTCCGGGACCGGCATATGCCCTCTGGACATTATGTCATTAAAATTTATAAAAAAATATCATTTCGGGGCTTCTTTGTCAAGTTTTATCCTTCCTTCCCATCAAAGAAATTGTGGTTAATAAAATTAATAAACACAAGATGTTGGATATGGCAGCACTAGTTTGGGAATAACCATCCGGTTTCAAAGGGCAGGCCGGAGATATAACGGCAACAATGCTTGCGGGGGGACGGCCTTGCCTTCAGTCAGGCGCCCGCGGGCCAGGCGGGCCAAGGTGGAGGCCAACGGAAAGCGTTTCTCCGGAGGGGCAAAATGAACGTCAGGGCCAAGCTCAGCCCGCAGAAATTGCTCATAGGCGCTGAGGCCCGGACCGGTAAGCGTTAAGGGGGGGGAAAGCCTCGCCGCCAGCGCCTCCAGCGGCAGGCGTTCGGGAGCCTCCAGGGCCTGCGGTTGATCCTCAGGGCACAAGTAGCGCCCCAGATAAACCTCCCGGCGTTTGGCGTCAATGAGAACCCCCACGGGATGGGGGTGGAAAGGGAGCTGAGCGGCCAGCACTTCCAGGGTGGACACCGCGGCCACCGGAATATTCAGGGCCCAGGCCAACCCCTGGACGGTGGCCAAGCCGATCCGCAGGCCGGTGAAATTTCCCGGTCCCTGGCTTACCGCCAGGGCCTCCACCTCCTCCAGGCGACGGCCGGTTTGGGTAAGCAAGGTCTCTATTCCCGGCAGCAGAAATTTCAGATAGCTTCCCGCGGCACTAAGGGAAAACTCACCCAGCACCCGGTCTTCTTCCACCAAGGCCAGGCTGCCCTGATCCGTAGCTGTATCCACGGCCAGAAGGAGCATTTCGGACCATTCCGCCGTCCGAATAATCGCAGTTCGACACAGAATGCTGACGGCTTGGCTGTTAATGTTGCGGGGAAAACAGCCGCATGATGTCCTGGTAAAAAACCAGCACCATCAGGGCCAGGATCAGCATCAGCCCCAGGGCCTGGGCCATTTCCCGGTGTTTCACGGCCATGGGCTTGCCCCGGATGGCTTCCCACAGGATGAAAATCAGGTGGCCGCCGTCCAGGATGGGGATGGGCAGAAGATTCAACAGCGCCAGATTTACGCTCAGAATAGCCATGAAATGAATTAGGTACGCCAGGCCTTGTTCCGCCTGCTTGCCCGCCACCTGGGCAATAAGTATGGGTCCGCCCAGGGTGGTTACCGGGATTTCCTGAATCAGGAGTTTATAAATACTCATGACGGTAAGGACGACCAGACGATAAGTGTAAACCGTTCCTTCGGCGAAGGCCTTAAAAATGCCCACCTGCTCCACTTCCAGATTGTCGCCCGCGCCCACCCCGATGAGCACCGCCGATACTTTTTGCCCGAAAACATTGGTAGTTTCCATGCGCTGTGGGGTAACGGTCACTTCAAATATCCGTTCCCCCCGTTTGACGGTGACCACTATGGGACGCTCGCCCTGCTGCCGAATCTGATAAGAGAGTTCCTCCCAGCGGTCCACCTTCTTGCCCTGGACAGCCAATATCTTGTCCCCCGGCTGCAAACCGGCCTGAGCCGCCGGCGAATCGGCCTTGATGCTGCCGATGGTGGTGGGGATAAAAGGAATCCCGGAAATACTGAACATCAGAAACAGCGCCAAAACACAAAAAAGGAGGTTGAAGCCGGGGCCGGCCAGGACGATCAAAGTGCGATGCCATAAGGGGTGGTGAGAAAAGGACCGGGGCTGCAGTTCGGGAGGCACCTGTTCGTCCGGATTTTCTCCCAGGAGCTTGACATAACCCCCCAATGGAATGACCGACAGACGGTATTCCGTTTCCCCGATTTTTTTGCTCAGCAGTTTGGGCGGGAACCCCAAAGAAAACGCCTCAACCCGCACCTTGAGGAGTTTGGCCAGAAGGAAGTGCCCAAACTCGTGGACAAAGATCAGGATCCCGAGCACTACAATGGTGGCTACAATGGTGATCATGTCTGAATGGCTTCTCCTGCCGGGCAAGAAAGGATACTTGCCAAATTTTCAATTACTTACGTCTTTCGGTTGTTTTGGATCAAACTCGCGGCATAGTCCCGGGCCCATTGATTGATGGCCAGGACCTGTTCCAGGCCAGTAAGGGGTTCGCCCCGGTGGGCCGCCATGGTCTGTTCCACCACCCGAGGGATGCCCAGGAAAGGCAGCCGCCGCCCCAGAAAAGCCGCCACTGCCACTTCGTTGGCGGCATTTAACACCGCCGGCATGGTCCCGCCGGTTTTTGCCGCTTCGTACCCCAGCCTTAGTGCCGGAAACCGGGTGAAATCCGGAGGTTCAAAGGTGAGCTGCGCCACTTGGCCAAGGTCCAGCGGCTTGGAATTCAAAGGAAGGCGGCGGGGATAAGTCAAGGCATAAGCAATAGGCACGCGCATATCAGGCCGGCCCAGTTGCGCCAGCCAAGAGCCGTCCACAAATTCCACCAAGGAATGGACAATGCTTTGCGGATGGATGCACACCTCAATCTGCGAAACCGGCAGGTCAAACAGCACGCTGGCTTCAATAACCTCCAATGCCTTGTTCATCATGGTGGCGGAATCAACGGTGATTTTGGCCCCCATGCTCCAGTTGGGATGCTTGAGCGCCTGTTCCGGCGTGACCCGGGCCAATTGCTCCAGGGGCCAGGACCGGAAGGGGCCGCCTGACGCGGTGAGCCACAGCTTTTTGATATCCTCGCGCCGCTGGCCCTGCAAGGCCTGAAAAATAGCACTGTGTTCGCTGTCCACCGGAATCAGGGCCAGTCCCCGGGCCCGCACCCGGGCCATCACCAGGGGCCCGGCGGCCACCAGCGTCTCCTTATTGGCCAGAGCCACGGTTTTGCCAGCTTCAATGGCGGCCAGGGTGGGCTCCAGGCCCACCGCTCCCACCATGGCTGAAAGAACTATATTTGCGTCCGGATGAGCCGCCACCGCCTTGGCACCCGCCGCCCCCCACAGGATTTCCGGGGCCTGGGGGCCGTCCACTTCGGCCCTAAGACTTTTGGCCGCCGCCTCATCCCGCACTGATACCAACGCCGGCCGAAACTGCCGGATCTGCTGGGCCAGCAGCTTTACGTTTTTTCCGGCAGCCAGGCCGACGACTTGAAACTCCTCCGGATGTTCGGCCACCACCGCCAGCGCGCTTTGCCCGACGGAGCCCGTGGAGCCCAGAATGGCCAGACGCTTCATGGGAATTTTTATTCGCAAAGTTGCTTTATTTTACTTAATTTAGTCACAAATGCAAAAAATATGCGCGGATAGGGCGCCTTTGCCTGGTCGCCGGTAGAAATAGGCCGGTGACCGAAAATAGCTTGGCAGGGGTTAGGTCGTGGTCCGTGAGCCCCAAAAGATTCCGGATGGAGGGGTCGTTCAGCCTTATACCGAAGGAAACCCACAAAGTTTCTTTTTCCCGATTTTTTCGATAAAATTTTTTTAACCGGAAAGGATAGCTATGACTCAAAGGCAAGCAGCGCTGGCCGGCCGAATTACCCCGGCCATGAAACAGGCAGCCATCTCCGAGGGCCTGGACCCGGAGGTCATCCGTCGGGGCCTGGAAAAAGGCACGCTGGTGGTCCCCTGCAACAAAGGGCATGAGGGCCTCAGGCCCATTGCCATCGGCACCGGAGTGCGGGTGAAGATCAACGCCAACCTCGGCACCTCCCCCCACGACATCAGCCTGGAAAAAGAACTGGCCAAACTGGCCGCAGCCCTGGAGTACGGCGCCCATACCGTCATGGATCTTTCCACCGGCGGGCCTCTGGACCTCATCCGCACCAATCTCCTGGCCGAGTGTCCGGTGCCCTTCGGCACCGTGCCCGTGTATCAGATCATGGTGGAAGCCAAGTCCGTCGAGGAAGTCAAGGCCGGCTGGTTCCTGGACATGGTGGAGCATCAGGCCAAACAGGGGGTGGACTTCGTCACCGTGCACTGCGGCGTTACCCGGGCCGCCCTGCCTCTGTTGAAAAAAAGGGTGACGGGAGTGGTCTCCCGGGGCGGCTCCTTCACCATCGCCTGGATGCGTCGCCACGGCAAGGAAAATCCCCTTTTTGAACATTTTGACCAATTATTGGACATCGCCCGACGTTACGATGTCACCCTGTCCCTGGGAGATGGCCTGCGGCCCGGCTGCCTGGCCGATGCCACCGACCGGGCCCAGCTTCACGAACTTAGGCTTTTGGGAGAACTCACCCAACGGGCCTGGGCCGCGGGCGTCCAGATCATGGTGGAGGGCCCGGGACATCTGCCCCTAAACGCCATCCGGAAAAATGTCCGCCTTCAGCAGAAATGGTGTGCCGGCGCCCCTTTCTATGTGCTGGGGCCCCTGGTGACGGACGTCGCTGCCGGCTATGACCACATCGCCGGGGCCATCGGCGGGGCCGTGGCCGCCTTTTTCGGCGCCTCCTTCCTATGTTATGTCACGCCGGCGGAACATTTGAAACTGCCGGAGGTGGAAGATGTCATTGACGGGGTCATCGCCTCCCGTATTGCGGCCCATGCCGCCGACATCGCCCGGGGCCTTCCCGGTGCCGCGGACTGGGACCTCAAGATGTCCCAAGCCCGCCGGGCCCTGGATTGGAAAACCCAGATCAGCCTCTCCATGAACCCCCGGAAGGCCGAACTTTACCGGGAGCTCTCCAAGGCCAAGGAAGACCAGTGCACCATGTGCGGCCGCTTCTGCGCCATGAAGGTGTTTGACGAGAAGTTCGAGGGTTAAAAAGGGCGGGCATTAAATGAGCTAAAAGTTCCCAGCCCGGCTGCAGCCGCAGACCTCGCGGACAGTCGGGATTGATGCTGAAAATTCCAGAACTTGCAGTAATGCCGGAATAGTCGCCTGTCTCACTGCTCCCCATACATCTTCTGCGGGGAAGTTGCGTCCCTCTAACCACTACGGGATGAAACAAAACCGAGCCTGATACCCAAAGTCAGATTAGGCTATATAGCTTACCTTGCGAAGGCGGCTTATTATTTTTTGAGCGGCCTGCCGGTATTGCCAACGGATTATAAAAGCCCGTTTATGTCCCGATATTATTCCATCGGCCACGGCACCAGAAGCCTGGAAGCTTTTTTGGAGGTATTGCAAACCTTCCATATCAAGGTTCTGGCAGATATCCGCTCCTATCCGGGTTCCCGGCGCAGTCCGCACTTTAATCGGGAAAGCTTGGCCCCAATCCTGGACCGCCTCGGCATCCTATACGTGTGGCTGCCGGCCTTGGGCGGCTTTCGGAAAACCGGTCTGGGAAGCCGCTCGCCTCATTCCGCTCTGACCAGCCCGGGTTTCCGCAACTATGCCGATTATATGGATACCGAAGCTTTTCAAAAGGTGGTGCAGGAGCTGCTTGCTCTTTCCGAGAAAGGCCCCGTCTGCTTCATGTGTGCCGAAACGCTACCGCAAAGATGTCATCGGCGGCTGCTGTCCGACTATCTCCTGGCCCAGGGAATCCAGGTGATCCACATTCTGGACAAAACGCGCACCTTACCCCATCGGCTATCCCGGATGGCCAGAATAGGCGATGGCCGGGTCATTTATGATCAGCTTCCCTCCTGACCGGAAAACCGGTAGTCTGGTGATCGGCCTACTGCCCTTAGCAGGTGCCCGTCTTGGTCCGCGGCTCGGGACCCCCGCCTTCAGGTTTTCCGCTGCTCCGGTGTGAATCTTTTGACTGTTCGGCAAAAAGGATGCTAAAGTTTGGCGAAATCCCGGCAACGAGGTCCACATGAACCCCAGAGATCGTCTGATTTTCCCTCTGGACGTTCCCAATAAGGCCACGGCCAAGAAATTCATTGAGCTTTTGAAAGGGGAAGTGGGGCTGTTCAAGGTCGGCCTGGAGCTTTTTATGGCCGAAGGCCCCGCTATCTTAAAATTTCTGGCCGAAACGGCGCAAGTCGACTATTTCCTGGATTTGAAATTTCACGACATTCCGGCCACAGTGGGGGGAGCCCTGGCAAGGCTCCGCAAGGGGGCAAAGCTGGCGACAGTGCACGTTGATCAGGGCCGCCAAACCCTCACCGCCAGCGTTAGGGCTTTGCGTAACGGGGTCAAGGTCCTGGGGGTCACTGTCCTTACCCATCTGGGCCCCGATGACCTGGAGGCCTTGGGGATTGCTCCCCAATATGCCAAAAACCCGGCAGAATTGGTGCGGTTACGGGCCAGATTGGCCCAGGAGGCTGGCTGTGACGGGGTGGTTTGTGCCGGAACGGAAGCCCAGGCCGTGAAAGACGAATTTGGAAAAGATTTTTTGGTGGTCTGTCCCGCTATTCGCCCCCGATGGGCCTCGGTGCCGGGCGATGACCAGCGGCGGACCACCACTCCCTATGAAGCCATCAAGGCTGGCGCGGACTACATCGTAGTGGGCCGCCCTATCCGCTTGGCCCATGATCCCGTAGAGGCTGCCAGAAGGGTGGTGGCGGAAATAGAGGAAGCGCTGGGTTAGAAAATCCCTACGCCCTCGCCGTAAGCCTCTTCCAGGACCTAGTCTTCTTGGTGAGAAGCTCTCGCCCCTGCCTGGCTTCCCTTGGAAAGGGCCCTGCTCATCCCCTTCACGAATAAAGCAGGTTAGGGGAAGCAGGAGGAGAGGAAGGCAAAGGGGCCGCCGACCTCACCGACCGGGAGGGCAAGAAGGCCCCAGATCTGGCCAAGGGGAATGAGGAGCTTCTGCAGTCCCGTTGCCCTCCACCCGCTGAGACGCCCGGATGGCAAAGGCCCTCCTCACCTAGCGGCGCCCTCCGGAATATTCTACCCCCTTCTCCTGAGGGAGTAGATGCGCCTGCACCAGGCTGGTGAGGTGCTCCGCCCGGAGGTCCTCCAGGGTGAAGTAAGGGGCCCCAAGCAGGCCGGCCAGCTCCCGGGCCAGATCCGTCCTCAGTAGGTGGGATTTGTCTTCGGTGTCCACCACCACATAATCGGTCAGGGGCGTCTCCCGTAAGAGGGCGGCGAGCCGCCGCAGCTCTTCGGGGATGGGCAGGTCGCTGAGCCCCTGATTGGCCCGCCCGTCACTTACCACAACCACCAGGAGGCGGCGCCGGGGTTCCTTGCGCCAGACCTGGGCCATGAGGCGATACGCGACTAGTAGCCCGGCGGCTAGGGGTGTGCGGCCGCCCACCGGCAGTTTCTTCAGCCTGCGGGAGGCCAGCTCCACACTGGCGGTGGGGGGGAGAACCACCTCCGCCTGCTGTTGGCGGAAGACGATGAGGGCCACCTGGTCCCGTTTCTGGTAGCAGTCCTGAAGGAGGGAGAGGATGGCGCCCTTGGTGGCCGTCATCCGGCGCCGGGCCCCCATGGAGCCGGAGCAGTCCACCACAAAGAGGACCAGATGTCCCATGCGGCGCTCCCGCTCCTTGTAGCGCAGATCCGCGTCGGTGATGAGGATCCGGTCCCGCCGGCCCCTCAGGACCTGCCAGGGCGCCGCGGCCCGGAGGGTGGCATCCAGGGCCACATCCTGGCCCCGTTTTCGGGCGGTGCTGCGGCAGTAGCGGCCGCTTTGGCCGGCATACCGGGTGGCGGTGCGGCGGCCGCCGGTGCGGCGCTCCAGGCGGTCCCGCCGGAAAGTGAGGCGCCTCAGGCCAAAGGGCTCGCCCACGGGAAAGACCTGCTCCTGGGGGGCAACGGGCCCGGAAGCCTCGGGAAAATCCAGCCCAGGCGAGGGGGAGGAATGGTCCCGGCGGTCCGGGGCGGACTCCGCCTCCGGGGGGGAGGGGGAGTGCCGGGAGTCAGGCCGGGGGGGAGGGGACGCCGGCGCAGCCTCGGGAGGGCGCTGCCGGTGGGCCAGAACCAGGGGGGCCACCACCTTCACGTGCTGCGGGAGGACCTTTAAAGCCCCCCGCCAGACGGCGTAGGCCCGGGCCGCCCGGTCCAGCACCAGATCCGCCCGATGGCCCCGGACTCCGGCAGCCAGACAGAGTTGCGCAAGATAGTCCTGAGTGCCACCGGGCATCTCCACCCGGGAGAGCAGTTCCCGGGCCTTGCGGAGCCGGCCTGCCAGCAGCAGGTCCCCCCGCTTGCCCCCGTCCCGGGATCCGGCCAAGTGGCGCTTCAGGAGAAGGAGGCGCTCCCGCCGGGAGGTCAGGGTGGAGAAAGGGACCCACAGGCCGATACGGTCCAAGAAATGGGGCGACAGCGATCCTTCCTCCGGGGTGAGGGTGGCCAAAAGGATGAAGCGGCAAGGGAAGAGATGGCTCAGCCCCTCCCGGGCCACCCGGACCTCCCCCCGCTCCCTGGCCTCCAGGATCAGATGCACTGCCTCGGGCGGCAACAGGTGGAGATCATCCGCCATCAGAACACCGCCGTGGGCCCGAGCCAGAAGCCCCGGCTCCCAGGACCGCCGTCCCCATTGCACCGCGGCGCTGAAATCCACCCTTCCCAGGAGGGACTCTAGAGTCAGGTTGAGGGGCACCTCCACAAAGGGGGTGCCCTCCGGAAGGAGCCGCCGACTGAGCCGGGCCAGGGTGGTTTTGCCGGTGCCCTTGTCCCCGACCAGGACAACCCCGCCCACCCCCGGATCCAGGAGGGCGAGGATCAGGGCCAGCTTGGCCCGGGAGTGCCCCACAAAGCCGGTGAAGGTCATGGCCGGGAAGAAGTGGGTTGTTTTGCCGGGACCCCTTCCGGGGGGGAGGGGAAAAATTCCGTCAGGATTCCGGTCAGCTGCCGGCGGGCCTCCTCCACCTCCTGGAAGGGGAGCCTTTTGAGGCGGTGATTCACCGCCAGGGGCAGCACCTCCCGGACCTCCTCCGGGCTCACCCCCTCCTTTCCCCGCCAGGCCGCCAGCGCCCGGGCCCCCTTCAAAAGCACAATATCGGGCCGGTGGCCGTCCAGGGGGAGGCGGGTGGTGAGCTCCACCACCAGCTCCAGGATGTCCTCCGGGATCTCCACCCGGAGGAGCCGCTCCCGGGCCTTAGTCAGGTGCCGGGCCAGGCACTCCTGTTCCGGCTGCCAGCGACGGCAAAATCCTTCCGGATCCGCGTCGAAGGCGGCCCGGCGCCGGAGGATCTCCACCCTGAGGGCCTTGTCCCGCAGGGAGTGCACGATGACCGCCAGCCCGAAGCGATCCAGAAGCTGGGGGCGCAGGTCCCCTTCCTCCGGGTTCATGGTGCCCACCAGGATGAAGCGGGCGGGATGCACGAAGGAGACCCCCTCCCGCTCTACGATGTTGCGTCCCATGGCGGCGGCGTCCAACAGCAGGTCCACGAGGTGGTCTTCCAGGAGATTCACTTCATCCACATAAAGGAAATTGCGGTTGGCCTTGGCCAACAGCCCCGGTTCGAAGCGTTTTTCCCCCTTTTTCAGGGCATGCTCCACATCCAGGGCGCCCACCAGCCGGTCTTCCGTCACCCCCAGGGGCAGTTCCACCACCCGCATGGGCCGGATGTCGGTGGGCAGAGGCCGGCCCCGGGCCGCCTTTTCCTGGCAGCGGCTGCAGAGGATCTCCCCCTGGGGATCGCACTGGAAGGGGCAGCCCCGGACCACGGTGAGCTCCGGCAGCAGGGACGCCAGGGCCCGCACCGCGGTGCTCTTGCCGGTGCCCTTCTCCCCCAGGATGAGCAGGCCCCCCACCCCGGGGTCGATGACATTGAGAAGGAGCCCCAGCTTCAGCTCCTCCTGGCCCACCAGGGCGGTGAAGGGAAACACCCGAAAGCGCGGGGCGGCCTCAGACGATGCTCGGCGAACTTTCTTCATGATTTATGACAAAATGGCGGCGAGATTTTCGCCGGTTCCACCTCCTCCGGGGAAAAGTATTCCTTTAACAGCTCCGGGCCTCCGGACACTCGCCGGCCGTTCTGCAGGAGCAGGACCTCCTGGGCCAGGACCCGGGCCGCCCGCACATCATGGGTGGCGGTCACCAGGGCTCCGCCCTGGCGGACGAATTCCTTGAGGCGGCTCAGCACCCGGGCGAGGCTGGCGTCATCCTGGCCCACGGTGGGCTCGTCCAGAAGCAGCACCTGCGGCCGGCGGGCCAGGGCCGCGGCCAGGGTCACCCGTCGTTTCTGGCCGCTGGAAAGGGAATGGGGATGGCGACCCTCCAGACCTGCCAGTCCCAAGGCGGCCATCTCCTTTGCCGCCGCCTCTGGGCCGGCCGCCCCCCAGGCCACCTCCTGGGCCACGGTGGGGAGTCTCAGCTGGTGATCCGGATTCTGAGGCACCAAAGCCACCTCCCGGCCCCCTGGCCGTCTGCGGCGGCGCCTATCCGGGACTTCGGGACCTGAAACCATCCCCTGCCGGGGGGCGAGCAGGCCCACTGCCAGCTTCAGGAGGGTGGTCTTGCCGGCGCCGTTATTCCCCAGGAGCACCAGACTGCGGCCGGGGTAAATCTCCAGCGACAGCCCCCGGAAGAGGAGAGGGTGCCGGGGCCAGCCGAAGCTCACTTCGGTGAAGCTCAGGAGGGGCGGTCCGCTGAAGGCGGCCTCCGGCAGGGGCGGAGGCAGGACGTGGGGCACCGGCTTCGGCACCCGCCATCCCCGGCTCAGACAGACCTCCGCCGTTATTACCGGCGCCAGCAGGTGGCGGCGATGCTCCAGGATGAGACAGGTGGTGCCCCTTTGGGTTATGGAGGAGAGGATCTCCGTCAGGGCGGCGCTGCCCTGCCGGTCCAGATAAGCCAGGGGCTCATCCAAAATGAGAACCTCCTGGCCCAGTACCAACAGCGCCGCCAGCATCACCCGCTGGCGCTCGCCGGCGGAGAGGGACAGGAGCGTCCGGCCGGCCAGGCCGGCGGCCCCCACCCGCTCCAGGGCCGGCCGGAGGTGCCGGGGCATCTCCGGGGGCGGCACGGCCAGGTTCTCCAGGCCGAAGGCCACCTCATCCTCCACCCGGTCCGTCACCATCTGGAGGTCCACATTCTGGAGGAGAAGCCCCACCCGCCGGGAAAGGCGCCTCAGGGGCACCCGGCACGGCTCCAGCCCCGCCACCTCCACCCGGCCGGTCAGCTCTCCGGGAACCAAATGAGGGATGACGCCGGCCAGAATCAGGCCCAGGGTGGATTTGCCCGAGCCCGTGGGACCGGAGACCAGCACCGCCCCGGGCGCCAGGTCGAGATCCAGGTCCGCCAGGGCGGGCTCCCCCTGCCCGGGATAGCGGAACCCCAGCCCCCGCGTCCGGATCACCACCGCCATGACAGGCGCTCCCCCATCAGGGCCAGCAAAAGCACTGCTCCGGCTCCCAAGGCGAAGACCCCGTCCCGCCGAGCCAGGCGGGGGGTGCGGTACCAAGTGCGGGGGGCGGCGGGATCGAACCCCCTCAGCTCCAGGGCCAGGGAGACCCGCTCGGCATAATCCAGGATGATGAAGGCCAAAGGCACCAGAAGGCCCCGGTGCCAGTCCCGGAGCCGATCGCCCGACCGGCCCCTAAGGAGATTGGCCTCCCGGATCTCCCGCACCTCCTCCCTCAGCACCGGGAAAAACCGCCACACCAAAAGGAGGCTCACCACCAGAGCCGGGGGCAGTCGCAGGCGGGCCAGCGCCCGGGCCAGCTCCTGAGGCGGGGTGGTGGCGGCGCACACCGGCACTCCCACGAGCACCACCGCCAGGCGCAGGGAATACTTGGCCGCTTCCGCTACATCGGCACTGGCCCAGTAATTGCCCAGCGTCACCAGCCCCAGAAAGAGCCCGGTGGACAAGAAGCCCCGCCCGGTGGGGACATAGCCGCTCAGGAGTATGAGCCCCAGGAAAAACAGGAGCACCAGGGCCAAAGAGCAGGGCTGGGACAGCATCAAGGCCGCCAGGGTAAATCCGGAGGCCGCCGTGAGCTTCACTAGGGGATGGAGGCGGTGTACCCAGGAATCGGGGGGCGTGCCCGGGACCGGGGGCATGCTCAGTCCTCCAAGGCCAGCTTGCCGGCCCGGGCCAGCTCCCGGGCCACCTTCAGGCCCAAGAGGCAGCCCGCCAGGGAGGTGACCACGATGGCCGCCTCCGCCACCAGAAAGACATACCACGCTGGCTTCAGGGCCCGGGCGGGCAGGAGCCAGAGACTGAAGAGCATGGCCGCCGGAAAGGACGTCACCTCATACAGCACCACCCCGCTGACCTGGCTCCGGGGAGTGGCAAAGCCCCGAAAGAGGAGCCAGCACACGCCTTCCGCCACCAGCGCCCCCGCCATGATGAAGGAGAAGATCACCGGGTGGATGAGCAGGCAGACGGTGGCATAGAGTCCCAGGATGAGGAGCAGGGAGCCGGGCTTGCGCAAGCGGGCCAGCCCGATGACGAGGAAGAAGGAGGCAAAGGGCGCATTGACGGCGTTGGCCAACCCCGGAATCCTCAAGGGCAGGGTCAGTGGAATGACGATGCTGGCAGTGACCAGGAGCGCTCCGGCCAGCAGGGCCGCCAGGACATACTCCCGGGTGGAGAAATAGAGAGCCCTCATGATTCCATCTTCTCCTCGATGAGGCCCTCCAGGTCGAGGTAACGCTCCCGGAGGGCGGCCAGCTCCTCCTCGGTGGCCCGCCAATAGCCCCGCTGGGCCGCCTCCGCCAAGCGCTTCAGGAGGGCCTCGGCGGCAAAGCGGTTGTTTTGGGCCAAGCGCTGAAACAGCGCCTCATCCTTGACGTACCGGGCCGTCACCGCCGAAAAGACCCAGCTCTCCACCGCCTTGGTGGTGACGGCAAAGCCCAGGAGGTATTCCACCCGGTCGCTGATCTTCTGGGCCCCGTGGAAGTCGTGCCGGAGGAGCTCCTCGATCCAGACGGGGTTGAGGAGGCGGGTGCGCACCCCCCGGTTGATGGCCTCACGCACCGGCTCGGTGCGGATCACCTCCCGGGTGGTGTCGGAGATAAGCATCTCCGGCCGGCTCCCCCGGACGGTCTCCACACTCAGGGCCAGCCCGCCGAAAAATTCGTAATAATGATCCAGATCAGAGATCTCGTATTCGTGGCTGTCCCGCACCTGACTCACCAGCTCCACCTGGCGGAGGCGGCTCCGGTACACCTCCGGGAGCGCTTCCCCGGAGATGTTGGGGGCGTAAAGGTGGGCCATGTTCTCTATGAAGAGACGGGCGATCTCCTCCTCCCTCTGCCAGGCACCGGCTTCAATGAGGGGGATGGTGCGGGTGCCGTACTCTCCGGGGCGGGGCCCGAAGATGCGGCCCAGGGCCAGTTTGGGCAGCCGGGACTCCGGCACCCGGCCCCGGAGGCTCTCCGCCATTCTTTGCGTCTGGGCCCGGATAAAATTCATCTCCTCCGGCTCCTCAAGCCCCGAGACCAGCTTAAAGGCCCGGTTTAGCAGATCCAGGACATTGGGGAACATGTCCCGGAAAAAGCCGCAGATCTGCACCAGGCAGTCCACCCGGGGCCGCCCCAGCTCTTCCAGGGGGATGGCCCGCACCCGTTTGTACCAGGGATTGGCTTCCGCCTCGAGGTCCACCCCCAGATAGGCCAGGATCTGCCCCACCGTCTCCCCCCGGGTCTTGGTGGTCTCAAAGCCCCAGAGGATGACCCCGGTGCTTCGGGGGTAGGCCCCGTGCCGGGAAAAGTATTGCCTCAGGGTGTTCTCGGCGATCTCCCGGCCCCGGCGCAGGGCCTCCTCCGAGGGGATGTAGCGGGGGTCGAACTGATAGGAGTTGCGGCCGGTGGGCAGGACCTCGGGGGTGCGCACCGGGTCGCCCCCCAGTCCCGGCACCAGATAGCCCCCTGCCAGGCCCTGGAGAAAGGCGGGGATCTCCCCTTGGCCCCCGAGGGCGGCCGCGGCCGTGAGGCCGAAGCGCGCCGCCCGGGCCAGCTCCGGGTCGGCGGGGAGCTCCCCGGTGGCCTGGGCCGCGGCCAGAAGCTCCTGGACTTCGCGATCCACCGCGGCCAGGCGGTGTGCGGCCTCACCGCCTCCCTCGCCCCGGGGTGCTTTCAAGAGCTCCCGGTAGTCCCACCCCTGCCGGGCCGCCAGGAGGCGGTGCAGGCTGGGGGCCTCCTCCCGGTCATAGCGCAGGAGGAACGCGGCATATTCCAGGCGTTCCGCCTCGGTGGGCTCCTGCCCCAGGATATGGAGGCCCTTGGGGATGATGGCCCGCTGCATGAGGGCGAGCTCCTCCTGGATCTCCGCCACCGTCTCCCCGGGAAGGTGGAGGGACCGGGCCTGGTCCCGGATCCGGCCCGCCAGCCTCTCCGCCCGGCCGGGATCCAGGGCTTTTGCTTCATAATACTCGGCGATGAGGTCGTCCAGGGCGGCGTAATCCTCATAGAGACCGGCGGTGGTGAAGGAGGGGGAGGAGTAATTCACCAGCACCCCCAGACTGCGGCGCTTGGCGACGACCGCCTCCGAGGCGTTCACCACGTGGTAGAAGTAGAGGTGGGGGACATTCCCCAGCAGAATCTCCGGCCAGCAGGTGTCGCTCACCCCTACCTCCTTCCCCTTGAGGAACTCCAGGGTGCCGTGGGTGCCCCCATGCACCACCGCATGGGGGCGCCATTTCTCCTCCAGCCAGCGGTAAAAGGCCACGTATTGGTGATGCGGGGGAAGACTTTTGTCGTGGCTGAGCTTGGCGGGATCGGCGTGATAGCCCCGGGCCGGCTGCACCCCGAGAAGGACATTCCCGAACTCCAGCACCGGCAGGCGCAGCAGGCCCTCCTCCACCATGATCTCTCCGGGGGGCGGTCCCCATACTCCGGAAACCTCCCCGGCCGCGGGCAGCCTGCGCCACAGATCCTCGTAGGCCTCCGGCTCCAGGGCCAGGCCCCGTCTCTCCCCGCTCCAGCGGGGATCGTTGACCAAGCCCCGGGAAAGGAGCATTTCCGGGAGGTGGCCTGCCGGGGGGATCCCCTCCACCCGGTAGCCCGCCTCCTGCATGGCCATAAAGAGGCGCTCCAGGCTGGCGAACACGTCCAGATAGGCGGCGCTTCCCAGATTGTCCTCCCCGGGGGGATAGTCATAGATGAGGAAAGCCACCCGCCTCTTCTCCGGCGGGGTGCGCCGCAAACGGATCCAGGCGGCGATGCGGGCCGCCAGCCGCGCCACCCGGTCGGGGATGGGGGCCACCCGGCGCACCATGCCCCCCAGGAGGCCGGACTCTTTATCCGTGAGACCGGCGGTGGGCAGGGGCTCGATCATCCCGTCCAACTCCGGTAGGATGACCGCGGTAAGGACCTCCACCGGGGAAAGGCCCTGCTCCGTCTCCCGCCAGCGGGCGATGTCCCGGCCGTAGAGGGGCGCGGCATTGAAGACCGGGACATCCAGGGTCTTAAGCAGCTGCAGGGCCTCCTCCGGAGCGTGATCGGAAAAGGTGGTGAGCTGGAACCACTGAAAATACACCAGGGCGTCAATGAGGGGCCGACCCCCGGTTAGGAAAAACTGCCGGAGGGCAGTGAGATTGTGGCCGGCGGTGGCAAAGACTGGCAGGATCTGCAGGCCGTGGCGTTCCTGAAGCTCCCGGGCTAAGGCCCGGGCGGGCACCAGGCTCTGGTCAAAGTGCATGCCGCCGTAAAACAGAAGCCCCACGGTGGGCTTTGCGGGGTCATGGCCCACCGCCCGGAAATAGGCCCGGACCTCCTGGTAGTAGCCGCCCCTTAGGGGATCGTAAATGCCAAATTCCGGGTACTCTCGGGGCGGGGCCGGTTTGGGGAGTTTCAGGCCGGCATACTCCCGGGCCAGGAAGATCAGCAGGTTTTTGAGATTTTCCGGGCCGCCGTGGGTCCAGTAGCGCACCGCCTGGGCCCAGTTGCGGGCGTGGCGCAGACGCCCCCAGGGGAGAAGACTCCCTCCCTTTTCGATAAGGCGCATGAGCTGCTGCAGGCGCTGCAGGCTGAAGGGGTGGCCTCCTGAGGGCTTGGCTTCCCGCCGGCCCAGCAGGTCTCCCAGGGCGAAGGACCCCAGCCGCACCAGGCGGAGCAGTTCCGGGGAGCCCCCCACCAGCACCAATACCGGCTGCCTGGTGTGGGCCAGGGTGGCGGCGGCCAGGCCGGCCGCCCGGCCACCCCCCCGGATGTCCAGCAGGACCACATCGGCCTCGGTGAGGGCTCGGCGCACCTCCTCGGCGGAGAGGCGCTCCTCCTCCAGGTCGCTCACCGGAAAGGCCCGCACGGCCAGCACCCGGCCCAGCTCCCTCTCCAGGAGCTCCACGGCCTGGCGGAGGGTCTCCGTCTGAGCCGCGTTTAAAAGAAAGGTGAAACGGGGCGGGTTCATGGGCCGTCGTGCTCCTTAAAACTGCCAGCGCAGGCCGGCATAGCCCGTCGCCAGGCGGCCGGGCCCTAGATATCCCCGGGTTTCCTGGTACTTGCGGTCAAAGAGGTTCTGCACCGTGATCCCTACCGTGGCCAGCTCCTTGTAACGGGCATAGAGGGCCAGATCCGTCAGGGCAAAGGAGGGGTTGGAGACAAAGGTGGTGGTCCCCAGGGGCTGGACGTTGCGCTCCCCCACAAAGGTCTCCACCACGGTGCCGGAAAACCGCCAGTCCCGCCAGCGGTAGTTCACCCGGAGCCCCAGATTGAACTTGTGATCCGGCAGGTTCTGGATGCGGGTGTCGTTTTCCTTGTCATGGGACTGGAGGAAGGTGTAATTGCCGAACAGGGTGAGCCAGGGATAGACCCGCCATTCCGCCGCGGCCTCCATCCCCGCCGACCAGGAGGAGGACAGGTTCTGATACTGGATGATACCCCGTTCCCCCGGCACCGCCGGGGTGACGATGAAGTCCTTCATATCGTTGTAAAAGCCGTCCAGGGTGAGGCGCAGGGTGGGGGTGAGATAGTGTTCGATGCCGCCGTCCACCGACCAGATGTACTCCGGCTTCAGGTTCGGGTTGGGCCGGAGGCGGATGAAGGGGTTCAAGTTCCATTCCGGTCGGAAGAGCTCCGTCACCGAAGGGGCCCGGTAGGCCCGGCCGGCAGAGGCCCGCAGGGTGGTATGGTCGAAAAGACGGTAGGTGACCCCTAGCTTCGGGGAGAGCACCGCGGAGAGGAGGGAGTGCTTGTCCACTCTGAGGCCAGGGATGACGCTGAGGCGGCCCCAGCGGAATTCATCCTGGAGGTAGAAACCGAAGGTGGTGATGCCTTCGTCCGCGGCGGCGGAGCCGGGGAAGAGGGCCTTGGTGTCGGCGTGGATGACCGGGTCGAATTGGGCCTGCACCCTCAGCACGTCAAAGCCGGCGGTGAGGGTGTGGTACTCGCCCAAGTGCAGGGTCGACTGGCCCTCTACGTAAAAGTCCCGGTACACCGCCCGGAAATACCCCGGCCCGAAGCGGGGGATGGTGACGAACCTGCCCGGGGGGAGGGGGATGAAGATGGTCTCCAGAAAGGAGGTTTCGCTCCACAGTTGGTCGGTGGACTGCCGGGCGTAGCCCCGGACTAACAGGCTCAGGTTCTCGTGGGGCGCAGAGGCGAGAGTGAGGCCGCCGAAGTAGACCTCCCCCCGGGTCTGTTCGTCCCGGTTGGGGGTGAGGTTCTCCGTGCGCCCCAGGCCGGTGAAATTTTTGTAGAAGCGGGTGTGCAGGGTGCCCCAGGTGGTGGGGGAGAAGCCCACGCTATAGGTGCCGATATAGCGCCAATCCTCATAGGAGCGGTTGAAGGAGGGGATTTCCTCCAGCGTGGATTGGCCGGTGGCCCGGTTGAAGGACTCCTTCAGCTCAAAGTTGCTGAACCAGTAGTTGTCCGTGCGGCGCCGGTCCCCATAAGCGAAGAAGTTTCCCCGGGGGCCGCCGCCGCTGGCCTGGAGAGCCGTCTGATGCCAGCTCTGGTTGCCCACCCCGGCCTGCACCCCCACCTCCGGTCGGCCCTGGCCCCGGCGGGTGATGATGTTGATCACTCCGCCCAGGGCGTTGGCGCCATACAGACAGGAGTAGGGCCCCCGGATGATTTCCACCCGCTCGATGGCCTCCAAGGGAATCTGCTGCAGGTTGACGAAGCCGGTGCCGGAGCCGTTTAAGGGGAAGCCGTCCACCAGCACCAGGGTGCGGTTGGGGCCGGGAACCCCCCGCAGATCCAAGCGGCCCGGGATGCCGATGGCGATGCCCGTGCGCCGGGAGAGGTCCACCCCTATCTGCTGGCGCAGAATCTCATCCAGATTGCGTTCCGGGCTGGCGGCGATCTCCTCTCGGGTGATTACTGTGACGCTGACGGGCACCAGGGATCGCAAGCGCTCCGTCCGGGTGGCGCTGATGACCAGCTCGTCCATCACTTCCACCTTGTCTGCAGGCGGGCTCTGGGCCGCTCCCGGGGTGATAGCCAAAAACAACCCCAGCGCGGCCGCCGCCAGGGTCAGGCACAGCCTGCCAATCATGACGCTTCCCTCCTTATGGCGGAGAATTGCAAGCCGGCCCGACATTATGATATCTTAGAAACGGGCCGGTGCTTCCTGCGAGGCTCGGTCCGGGGTGGGCCCAGGCTCCTGCCGGGGAGGCGGCCCACCCCTTTCTTTTGCCGGTCATACGCCCTTGGGGTCTGAGCCCTGGGTCCCTCTGGGACGTCCCAGAGGCCCGACGGCCCTGGTTCCGGAGCGCATGAAAAAGGCCACGACTGCCTGGCGGCTTTGCGCCGCGCGGCCTTCGTGGCCTTGTTTTCCCTTTGCTCATTTTAACCGGGAAAGGCCTGCTGCCTCCCGGCCCTGACTCAGGTCGCTGCGTGGGGTGCCTGCGGCACCCGCGGGGGAGTTCCCCCCTCCCCACTACGCGGTTTTTCTTATCATGTGCTGGGGCAGGTGTCAAGGGGAGAGGAGATTTTCAGGCGTGCCGACACCTTCCATAGCGCCTGGGGGGCGGGACGGCAAAACCCGGGATCTCACGCCTTCGTGGCGCACTGAGTAACGCGGGTTAGATAAATCTATCCGTGTGCTCAACGCCTTTCGGCATCCCTGGCATCTTCTGCGCACCGCCCCTCAAGGCGCAGCCGGTGCCCATGGAGAAACCCCCGTCAAACGAAATATTTGTAGGGAATATTGTAGGGAAAAATTAGAAGACTTCTTGTCAGGAAGGCTAACTCATTGATTTTTGGCGGGCGATGGGCGACTCGAACGCCCGACCTTTGGTTCCGGAGACCAACGCTCTATCCACCTGAGCTAATCGCCCGCTTTTTTTAATATTAGCAGTTATGGGCCTCCTGTCAAGATAAATACTTGCTTCGCTGATTCTAACATAGGGAAATTGCAAGATATTTGCCATGCAAAACCGCGGCTTTCCATCGGCGCGAGATTAACCCAGCTTACCAAAGCGTAATTTTCTGAAAGGGGCCCTGACTTACGGGTGCCTTCTGGCCCTGGGCCACCCACAGGGTGCGTTCTCCGGGACTGAAAACCACGCTGGCCACGGTCCCCGGGTTGGCGATATGCTCGTCCGCCAGAATGGCTTGTATGTCCTCGGGCTGGAGGATTTTTTGTCCGGCCAGCTCCCTAAGGCGGGCATCCCGGGAACGGCTATAGGCTTCGCTGAAATAATATGGCGCCAAGCTGCAAAATGGCGGCCGCCGGGGGGGGCGGCCGTGCCAGGGCGCCATGGCGGCGCTTTGATAATGATTGGTGACCGTAATGAGCCCTGCCTCCGGAGAGCGGACTGCCCCGTGACTGGCAGACAGCTCCAGGACCTGAGCTTCGCTTGCCGATACCAGCAAGAGGTTGTTGCCGATGGTTCCTTTTTGGGCAAGAAGGAACTCCGTCATCCGGGACACGGAACGGGCAGCTTCCAGCCCTTGGCGGAAGCGCAAGGCAGCAGGCGTCCCGCGGAAAGAGACGTCCCGGCACATGGCGGAAAACTGGCTCACGGCCACCCCGGCCTTGTTCAACCCGGTGCATACGCCGATATATCCCGGCCAGGCCAAAGAGGCAAAGGGCAGGCCGCGATGGGGCTCCATCACAAATAGAGTCTGAAGATTTATCAGGTCGTCTATGAATAAAGGATAATCCAGGTTGCGGCCCGCCAGGTAGGCGCCCTCCCTGGTACGTCGTCCTCCCGCCGCCAGTCCGGAGCAACGGGGCAGGTTGTTGGCGATATCATCCAGGACGTTAAACAAAAGTATGGTAAACAGGCGGACCTGGGCCCCGGCCGCAATGCCCTTCATCTCCTCCAAAAGCCGCGGCGAGATAAAGGGGCGGAAGCGGCGGGTCAGGAAAAATAACAAAGCATAAATGGGCCAAACCCCCACCACCAGTCCTACTTTGACCAGGTAGGCAAGCAAAACCCGGTGCATAAAGCGAATTTCCGGCGACAGCATCTGCCCGTGCTGACGCCCGAGCTGCCAGGGGGAACCGGCCAATTCGATTATCCGCAAATTTTTCCTCGCGTTTTCCGGTTTTCAGAGTAAAAAGTCATTCCTTCCTCTAATTACCAGCCGCTGCCACCCCCGCCGCCACCCCCGCCGCCGGAAGAGCCGCCGCCACCGCTTCCGGAAGCGGTCCCCGGCGGCGAGGAGGCCGAAGCAATGGCTCCGGCCAGGTTGCTTCCTAGAGAATCGGCCAGGCTTGAAGCTCGGAATCCTTCCCAGGAGCTGCCCCGGTACCAGACGGGGGAATAGGGCCGGCCGTCCACCTGGGCCCGGGCCAGCACTTCGGCAAACTGCGCGCACCATTCATTTTCCACATCCAAGGCCAAGGCATAAGGCAGGTATTTTTCAAAAATTTCCGGCGTTTTATCCGGCGGGTGCAGAACCTCCAGGCGATCCTGCTCCGCCACGGACAGATAAAGTTTGAAGCCCTCAATCTGATCCATAATCCGGCGGCCTTGGAGGGTGGGGGCCTTGAGCAGGTGAAAGAAGACAGCGTTGGAGAGACCGATGCTTATGAGCACAAAAGCCGCTCCCAAAGAAACAGCCTGACCAAACAGGTAGGTTCCCGCGATCAGGCCTAAAAAGAAAGGCAGGGAAAAAAGCGTAATCCCTAAAGCCGCTAGGCCTTTCCCCAGCCGGAAGCCGGTGCCAATGGCCTGCCAGCGGCGATAAACCTGTAATGCCAGGAAGTAGCAGCCCACGGACCAGATGGAAAGCCAGACGGAGCTGAAAGCCGACTCTGCCTTCCAAGGAGCCGCGAGAATAACAGACCCCAAGGCCAAGGCGGTCAAAACCAAACCCGGCACCAAGTATTCGGAATTGGTGAAAAAATAAATCTTGTTTAGTTCCCGGTTCAGAATGGCTTTCAGGGCCTCGCGAGCGCTTTGCAGGATAGTGTGGTTGGTATTGTTCATTTCCAATGCACTACCGTGGGAAAAAAGCTTCCGAGCCAACTGGTGTTCCTCCGGAAACAAGGCGGCGGGGTTGCTTTCTCCCTTGCGCAGAGTGAAATCGCCGTTGTTTTCCTCGATGGTGAGCGCCCCTTTCACGGCCATATCCACCACTGCGGCCGCAAAGGTCTTATTGTCAAAGCCCATGCGCATCAAAAATCGGGCCGCCGCCGGAGAAATGCCCGGGGGCGGTTCAAACAAGGGAATAATGGGGCCGGCTTCCGGGTCCCGGCCCACCCGGCTCCAGGCCACCAGATAGTAAAGCAGTATGAGGGCCAGCCAAACAAGTCCCAGCACCAGACTCAGGTTGTCCTTGAGTAGATATGCGGTCTTTTCCTTTGCCGACGGCTCCCGTACCACCCCTTTGGGCCAGGCCACCGCAATAGTCAGGCCTTCCCGGGGCGCCAGCCCCCGGGTAGTGGCAAACACCAGATTGCCGCGCGGGTCATAACTCACCCGAAAGTCCTGGCCTTTGGCGCCCATGGGGCCGGTATAGGCGGCATACCGCAGGATGTCCGCCCCTTCGGGGAGCACGACCACCGCTTCGGCGTGATCTATCGGAAGAGTCCAGCCGTTGCCGGTAACGTTCCAGTACAGCTCATCGAAATCCTGGAAATAACCGAGTTGCCGATCGGTAAAGTAAGTGAGAATGTAGGTGTAGATCCCCGGCGGCAGGTAGACCTCTTTTTGTCCAATGTAAACCTTTTTGCCGTTCTTGGCGGTCTGGATGTGATAAGGTTCCTCCTGGCCGTCGCGCCGAACCTCTTTTACTTCAAAACCCACCTTGACGGTGTTGCCAAACCGGTCCCGGTAAGTGGTGGGAAATTCCCGAACAATGCCCCGCCTGATTTCCTGCTGAGCGCAGTTCACGGTAATGGTCTCCGTGACTGTCATGGTACCGTCGCGATGCACCACCAGGCGGCTGTGAAACCGGAGGATGCGCTCGGTTTGGCCGAAGGCCGGGGGCTGAAGGCCCGGCAGCGCCGTAAGTCCCAAAAGGGCGAAGATGATAAAAAGGCGGCGGGGCAAGGATTTCATGGCCTACCCTCATTGGGCGAAACTCACCCGCGGCACCGCCCGGTCTCCTGTTTCTTCCAGTTCGAAATACTCCACTCGCTGAAAGCCGAAAGCCCGGGCCACCAGGTTGCTGGGAAAGGAATCCACCAGGATATTGAAGTTACGGGCGGCGCCGTTGTAATAGCGCCGGGACAGCTGAATCTGTTCTTCGATGTCGGCCAAGGCCCGCTGCAGTTCCATGAAATTCTGGCTGGCCTTCAGATCCGGGTAATTTTCCGCCACCGCCAGGAGGTTTCCGAGAGCAGAGGAAAGCATGCCTTCCACCCGGCCTTTTTCGCCCGGCGAGCCCGGCTTCAGGCTCTGGGCCCGGAGCTCGGTGACCCGCTCCAGAACCCCACGCTCATGGCCCATGTAACCTTTCACCGTTTCAAGGAGATTCGGAATAAGATCGGCCCGCCGCTTGAGCTGAACATCTATGCCGCTCCAGCCCTCCTGAACCAGGTTTTGATTTCTTACCAGTCGGTTGAACAGGACCACCAGGCTCACCAAAATGAGGGCGATAAGGCCCAAAATAATATAGGAGATCATCAAAGGTATGCCTCCCGCAAAATAAATTCGGCTACGGAACACTCACCTTTCGGCGGCAATAGTCCCGAGATTCTCAGGATGCTCAATTATAGGTGATTTAAAAGGAGGGTAACAACGATTTAATAGCCGTTGACCCGGGAAAAAACCAAACCCCAAACTTGAGCTTATCCCCCGGGCGGGCCGACGTGGATTTGACCCTCGGGCCGCCGGTTGCCAATACCTTTTGCTGCAAGAGCCGGAAACTTACGGGTTTCCGGCTCTTTGTAAATAATTCCGGCGGCTGGAGTCTGTCTTCCTCTGATCTATCCCAGAATTTCCTTAAGGTCCTGATCCGGGCTGGAGATGGGCTTGAGGTCAAAGTTCCTTACCAGCACCTCCAGGATATTGGGGGTGAGGAAGGCCGGCAGGCTGGGACCCAGCCGCATGTTCCGGAGGCCCAGGTACAAGAGCGTGAGCAGGATGGCCACCGCCTTCTGTTCGTACCAGGAAAGGACCAAAGACAGCGGCAGTTCATTTATGCTGACGCCAAAAGCCTCGGCCAGACCTGCGGCGATCCGGATGGCACTGTAAGCATCATTGCACTGTCCTATGTCCAGCAGCCGGGGGATGCCTTCGATGTCGCCCAACTGCTGGTCAAAGAATCGGAACTTGCCGCAGGCCAGGGTCAGGATCACACAATCCGGCGGAACCTTCTCCACGAATTCGGTGTAGTAGTTGCGGGCCAGTTTGGCGCCATCGCAGCCGCCTACCAGGAAAAAGTGCCGGATCTTTTTGTTCTTCACCAGCTCAATCACTTTATCGGCCACCCCCAGGACGGTGTTCCGGGCAAACCCCACCATCACCCTTCGGTCATTGACGTCTTCCTGGAAACCGGGCAATGCCAGGGCCTTCTCCATCACCGGGGCAAAGTCCAGGTCAGGGATGTGCTTGATTCCCGGCCAGCCCACCAACCCCCGAGTGAAGATCCGGTCGGCATAAGATTCCGCCGGTTTCTGAATACAGTTGGTGGTCATGATGATGGGCCCCGGAAACTGGGGGAATTCCCGGATCTGATTTTGCCAGGCGGTCCCGAAGTGGCCATAAAAATGCGGATACTTCTTTAGTCCCGGATAGCCATGGCAGGGAAGCATCTCTCCGTGGGTGTAAACATAGATGCCTTTCCCTTCGCTTTGTTTCAGGATTTCCTCCATATCCCGCAGGTCGTGTCCCGAGACCAGGATGGCCTTGCCTTTCTTGTGCCCCAGGGGAACCGTCGTTGGCACTGGGTCGCCATAACGCTCCGTATGGGCGGCATCCAGAAGTTCCATGGTCCGCAAATTGATTTCGCCGCACCGAAGGCAAAGTTTCAGCAACTCATCCACTGTCTTTCCGGAAGCCGCGGTGGCGGCCAGGCCTTCGTGGATAAAGGCATAGACCTGTTCGTCTTCTTTTCCCAGAATCTGGGCGTGATCGGCATAGGCGCACACCCCTTTAATGCCAAACAGCAGGGTGTGCTTGAGGGAAAGGATATCCGGATGGTCATCCGGATAAGACTTCGGCCCATGGGCCTTTCCTTGCTCCACCAGCTCCTCCAGGGTGCCCTTGGGCTGGAAAGTGGCCGGGCCTTCGGGATAATCCGCCTTGCCGCCCGCGGCCTTGACTTTGTCCTTGAGCCGCTCCCGAAGCTCCACGCTCCGGTGGATCAGGGGAACAAACCGGTCAGGGTCAAAGTCCACGTTGGTCAGGGTGGAAAAGCACGCCTCACAGGTAAAGACATTGACTTCGCGGTCGCTCACTCCCACCTGGCGCCCCTCCACGGCCACCTGGGCCAGCCCCTGCAGGCTGTAAATCAGCAGGTCCTGCAGATCGGCGACCTCCTCATTTTTGCCGCACACGCCCAAAACCGTGCAGGCCACGCCTTTAGCCGTCTGCTCACATTGATAACAGAACATCCTTCACCTCCGTGCGCCCCCGTTTCAGGTTGAATTTTCTCAGCTTGCCTAAAGATAACTGTTTTAACGACGGATCCGGTTTGACTTAAGCTAAGAAAGGAGGAATTTTTCCGAAATTTTCCGGGACTAGAACCAAGGCCGGCTTTCCCCGTCAAGTTATCCGCAGAAAAAGCCGAAGAAAAGAGAGGTTGTCGGATAAATGGTATGACCGGATCAAAAAAATATGCCTGCATGCTTTTTGTCCTTCCAGGACTCCTTCTTTCGGGCCCGACTTCCGGGAGGAGCGCCCCTGACGGGGAAGCACCGACGGCGCCCGCAAGGGCCCCAGTTTCCGATGCCGCTTTGTTTGCCCAAGAACTACACGCCGCCGGAGCCCTCAAATTTTATGAAAATACTGAGGCCCTGCTGCGTGCCGGGCATTTTGAGCAGGCCCTGCTGCGCTATGGCTTCCTGAACGGTCAAATCAGTGGTTATCCGGGCTATCAACCCCTGGAGATCTTGATCAACCAAAGGCTTGATTTTCTGAAGGCGCAGTTAAAGGTGCCGGTTACAGATTTTCTTAGCCCGCCAAGGACCAGAAAAAAGCCGCTTCGGGCGGCCCCCAAAGCGGCCGCCTCGGCCCCGGCGGCCCCTTCACCCCGGAACCAGCCGGCGGCGGAGGCCAAAGAGAGCGAACCGGGGCGAAGCAGCACGACCGGGGATTCCTCCGAAGGTCGCGTTGCTCCCGGAGAGCAGGCCTCGCCGCCACCACCTTCGCCGGATAACAGACAGAAATCGGATGTTTCCCAAGTGCAGGATGACAAAGGGCCGGAGGAACCACCCAAGGCTCCGAGCCGTTGGCAGCGGCTCAAACAGCGCCTGCGTTTCTGGCAAATGAAGAAAAAAGATTCATAAGGTCAATCGGCGAGATAATGAATTTGCCGATGACTTCCATTCCCAGTTGGCAGTAAAAATCTTTTGATCAGCTCTATCCCAGGAGCTCCCGGAGGGCCTCCAGTTCCTCCTTGAGACCCAGAAGCAATTGCCGCACTTCAGAGCTCAAGCAAGAAGGGGGAGAGATCCGTGGAATGTCCTGATGGCTCCGAAGCTGCCGGCGCATGGCTGGCAAAGTGAGCCTTTCTTCTTCCCGCAGGCGCTTTATTTCCAGAATGAGTTGAATATCCGCGGGCCGATAGAGACGGTGCCGGGAGCGCCGGCGCACCGGGCGCAGAATTTTCCCTTGGTTTTCCCAGTAGCGCAGCACATGAGGCCGCACCCCGGTGATGCGGCTCGCCTCCCCAATGGTGTAATACGGCTTCGCGGGAATCTCTTCGGGTAGCATGGAAAAAATCAAAGGCCCTCTGCTATGAGGGGGATCATGGCCTGGGACGACATGCTGTCGGGTATCGGACCATCAAACCCGTTTCCACCGACGCGCAAAACTGAAAACTATTGTTAATGGTCATTTGATGAGATCAAGCATTTCCCGCACAGCCCGCTCCATCCCCACCAGCACGGCCCGGCTGACGATGCTGTGACCGATGGAAAATTCCTCAAATTCCTGCCGGCCCCGAAAGCGTTTGATGTTTACATAATTCAGGCCATGGCCGCACTTGACCCGCAAGCCCAGACTCCGGGCGTGCCGGGCCGCGTCCAGGAGCTGGTCGAAGAGCTTCTGGGCCTCGGCTTCCTCCCGGGCTTCGGCATAAGTGCCGGTGTGCAGTTCCACCCATGCGGCCCCCGCTTCTTTGGCGGCGTTAATCTGGACCGGATCCGGGTCCACAAAAAGGCTCACCGTCAGGCCGGCTTCTTTCAGCCTTTTAATGTAATCCTTCAGAAAGTCCAGGTTTCCCTTAACGTTGAGACCGCCTTCGGTGGTAAGCTCCGCCCGTTTTTCGGGCACTAGGGTCACCAGGTCCGGTTTCACCTCCGAAGCAATGGCCAGCATCTCGTCTGTGGCCGCCATCTCCAGGTTGAGGCGGGTTTTCACCGTTTGCCGCAGGAGCCGTAAGTCCCGGTCCTGAATATGGCGCCGATCTTCCCGCAAATGCACGATGATGCCGTCGGCTCCGGCCAGTTCCGCCAGGGCTGCGGCCGTCACCGGGTCCGGTTCATCAATCAGGCGGGCCTGCCGCACCGTCGCCACATGGTCTACGTTCACCTCCAGTTTTGCCACGCCCTTTGCCTCCGATGGTTGGTTTTTTTTGAAGAACTGCGGTGGGAGAAGGGGTCGAACCGCTCAGGCTCACCCCTTGCCTTCCCCTAGTAGCTCCATAATTTCCCAGGTCTTGGCTTCCATGACCGCTTCACTTTCAGGAGTGTCGTGCCCGTAACCCAGCAAATGCAGTATACCGTGAATCAGATAAAAATCGAAGAGTTCTTCCCAAGGCCAGCCCAACTCCGCGGCTTGGCGCCGGGTGGTTTCCACGGAGATGACCACTTCGCCCAAGACCAGGGGCGGGCCTGGACCTTCGGGATAAGTCATCGGCAGGGGCGAATCCTCAGGGCGCACCCCCTCCACCGGAAAGGCTATTACATTGGTGGGGCCGCGGCGGCCGAAAGTAACCCGGTTAAGCTTGGCCATGGTGCGGTCATTCACTAGGGTGATGCTTAGCTCCGCCATGGACCAGCCCAAGGCGTTTAAGATCTTCGCGGCTTTTGTCCGAAGGCTCTCCGGGTTTATAGCCGTTTTTCTTTGCCGGTTGTTTATCCAGATCCTCATGCCCTCGCGTTTTCTCAACAGGTTGGGGATATTGAATGCGTTGGTGGAAAATGCCGCTCAAGATCTTGTTGCAGTGTTTGGCGATGAGGTGGAGCTCTTTCAGGGTAAGCTCACATTCGTCCAGCTGGCCATCCGCAAAGATATTGTTAATGATTTTTTGGACCATACCCTGGATCCGGGCCGGAGTAGGGTCTTCCAGGGTCTTGGAGGCGGCCTCCACCTGATCGGCGATGAGTACCAAACCGGCCTCCTTGGTCTGGGGGCGGGGGCCGGGATAACGGTAGTCGTCAATGTTAACCTGCTGAGGATTGGAGGCCTGGCTTTTGGCCTTATGATAAAAATAGCTTATAAGGGAGGTGCCGTGGTGCTGCTGAATGATGTCTACCAGGCGGTCGCCCAGCTTGTTTTTCCGCGCCAGCTCCACCCCGTCCTTGACGTGAGAAATGAGGATGAGGGCGCTCATGGAGGGGGCGAGCTTTTCGTGTTTATTTTCACCCCCCAGCTGGTTTTCGACGAAATATGCCGGCTTCTTGATTTTGCCGATATCATGATAATAGGCGGCGGCCTTGGCCACCAGGGGATTGGCCCCGATGGCCTCCGCCGCGGCCTCCACGATCTGACCCACCACCAGGGAATGATGGTAAGTGCCCGGGGCTAGCAGCATCAGGTCCCGCAATATCGGCTGGTCCAAATTTATTAGCTCCATCAACCGAATGTCCGAAGTATAGCCGAAGACGCCCTCAATGAGCGGAGTTATGCCCAAAACCAGGATGGCTGTCGCCAACCCGCCGCCCAGGCCAAAAACTTGGGCAATAAGCAATTCCTTGGCGGTGAAGGGAAACTCCAGCAGCTTCATAGAGGTAAGCAGGATAAAATTCACCCCGCTCAACGCCAGTCCGGCCCGGATAATATCCCCGCGCTCCCGGCAGTGTCTGACCCCCCAAATGCCCACCAGGCCGGCGCTCAGAAAATAAAGGAACATGGGAAAAGGCTTGTCCAGGAGCAGGGCCGACAGGGTGGCGGTGAGAAAGGTTATCACAATGCCAGTCTCCAATCCCAGAAAGAGGCCGGCAAACATGGGGGCCAAGGCGATGGGCCAGCCGTACACCAAATTGCCGCCCATCTCCGGCACCACCTGCGCGATAAGGTCGCCCAGCCGCAACAGGCCCAAATTTAGCAAAGTGGCCCCCAATAGCAACACCGCCAGGAAGGTCAGATCCCGGACCCGGCTAGGAAAGCGCTTCAAGGCCAGCCGGGAGAGATTGTAGGAAAGCCCGAGAAAAATGGCGATGCTGAAAAATATGCCCAGAAACATGAGCAAGCCCCGGCTTTGGGGATAGACCAGACTTTGAGCTTTCAGCTTGGCCAAATGCAAAGGAGTAAGGCGTTCCCCTTCCCGGACAATGAATTCCCCCCGCTTCACCTGGAAAAAGGTGGGATGAAGCTTCTGTAGGACAATCTGTTGGCGTTCCTGGGTTTCGGCCAGATTATGGGTGACGTTGGGGACCAGCAAATACTGCACCAGATCGCAGGCCAGCCAGCGGTCTGTGGGAGCGAAATCCGCAGCCACTTCCAGGCAGTAATTGGCCACGGGCTTGCGGATATTGTCCACTTCCAGAAAAGGATAAGGCGGTCGGAGTAACTGCTCCCGACGGGAGGGCAGTCGCCGCAGCAGGATTTCCGGCGGTTCGGGTTTGGGCAAGGAATGCCCGCTGATAATTCCCTGATAACAGAACTGGCTGATGATTTGGTTCACCAGGGCTTCAATGGTGGGGGAAAATTCATTTTTTACCAATAGATTAAAAGTGGAAGGGGGGATGTCTGATCCCAACCTGGCGTTGAACTCCGATCGGAGTTTTTGGAGCTCATTGGCCAGTTGAGCATTTGGGCTCTTGGCCGCCGCCCGGGAGGGGTCTTGTGCCGGCCGGACCGTTAATTTCTGATACTCCAGACGCATAAACTTCAGGGCATTGTGCAAACGCTCCTGAATCCGGCTGGCGGCCTGTTCATCCAGATCATAGACCGGGGGGACCTCGGCCAGAAGCTCTTTTTTCCGCTTGGCCGTGGTTTCCACGTCCTCCACCAGAAAGTTCTTGATTGCCCGGACATCCTCCCGGGCAATATCGCCCACATTATAGTGGGTGAAAGTCTGTTGCGGTCGGGGCGCCAAAATGAAAGTGATGGTCAGGCTCAAAGTCAACAGCAAAAAGATTTTGCCGAGCCGGTCGTACCTCTGCCAGGCCCGGGTTTTGGAAGACCGCAGGCGATCCCATCTGGCCCACAAGGACCGGCCCCATCCGTAAAGGCGGCTGATCCCGCTGGCATTTTCTTTTTCAGCCATGGCTTACATCTGCGTCCTTGGAGGAATTCCGCGGCGGCCGGCGCTCATACGCCTTGATGATGTTTTGCACCAGCGGATGCCGCACTACATCCCGCTCGGTGAAATAGACAAAGGAAATGCCTTCTATATCCTGGAGCAGCTGCCTGGCCTCCACCAACCCGGACATAACCCCGGCCGGAAGGTCAATCTGGGTGACATCGCCGGTGATCACCGCCTTGGCGCCAAAGCCTAAACGGGTCAAAAACATGAGCATTTGTTCGGAAGTGGTGTTCTGGGCCTCGTCCAGGATCACGAAGGAATCGTTCAGGGTGCGGCCGCGCATGAAGGCCAGAGGGGCCACTTCAATGACCCCCCGCTGCACCAGGCGGGTAGCCTTGTCGAAATCCATCATGTCATGCAGAGCATCATACAAGGGGCGCAAATAAGGGTTCACTTTTTCATAAAGGTCCCCCGGCAAAAACCCCAATTTTTCCCCGGCTTCCACCGCCGGGCGAGCCAGGACGATGCGGATGAATTCGTGGTTCATGAGAGCGGCCACTGCCATGGCCATGGCCAGATAGGTCTTGCCGGTGCCCGCCGGTCCGATGCCGAAGACAATGTCATGCTTCCGGATGGCTTCGATATAACGCTTCTGGTTAAGGCTTTTGGGGGTGATGCGCCGCTTCATGGCGGAAATGTAAACCGTGTCCAGAAAGATCTCCTTTATGGAGGCGTTCTCCTTATCCTGCAAAATTCGCAAGGCGTACTGGATGTCCTGGGGACGTAAGTCATATCCGGCTCCGAGCAACTCATAGAGTTCCTGGAGGACCCGCTCGGCTAAGCGCACGGACGGCTCCTCTCCCTCCAGGGTCACCTGATTGCCCCTGGACTTCAGTTTGATCCCCAGAATTTTGCTGATGAGCCGCAGATGCTGGCCCTGCTCCCCGAAAAGGGTCTGAGCCAGGGTGTTGTCAGGAAATGTATTTTGGGCGGATATCATAAATAGTGGAAGGGATTAAAGCAGATTTCATCCGGTCGATGGCCTGATCCCCATGACCTGGCCCCGGATGCTGCGGCGACGGGGGGCGGTTGTCAAAATCCAGCAACACAATCTGCTGCCAGGTGCCCAAAACCACGTTGCCCTTCTCGATGGGAATGCTTAAGGAAGGTTTAAGAAACGCTGCCCTCACATGAGAATAGCCGTTGCCATCGCCCCAGCGGCGGTCGTGTTCATAGACCAGGTCTTGAGGGAAGAGACGTTCGATGGCGGCGCGCAAATCATTGATCACCCCGGATTCATACTCAATGGTGGTCAATGCAGCCGTGGAGCCGGCAATAAACAAGGTGAGCACGCCGTCGGAGATCCCGCTTTCCCGCACCTTGTCCTGCACCAGACGGGTGAGGTCCAAGATGTCGGTCCCTTGGGTGGTTTTCACCTCCAGATGGAATGTTTGCACGGCAAACATACACTTAGTTAATACCATTAAGAAAATTCTTCAACTTATTTTATCATAAAAACTTCAAAGGCCTAAGCGCTCCGTAAGGCCTTCCGGCCCAGGCGTGGAAGTTTTTGGCCGACTTCCTACTTTGTTCGGTTGCCAGGAGCGGTTCGGCGTTTTATTTTTAGATAAAATCACCCGAACGGCCGACAAGGGTTTTTCCGATTATCCGGCCGACATCCAGCCACAAAGGAGGCCCGGATCATGACAATGACAGGTTTGGATGTGTTTGACCGTGCCGTGCATAAGGCGAACGACTGGCTGAAGGATCTTATGTTTGAGCTAAATACCGAGGACAGGCACCGCGCCTATCTGGCCTTGCGGGCTACCCTGCATGCCCTGCGGGATCGGCTGATGCCGCAGGAGGCCGTGGACCTTGGCGCCCAACTGCCCATGCTGATCCGGGGGTTTTACTATGAGGGCTGGACGCCCTCCGGCAAGCCCGTGAAAGAGCGCCGCAAGGAAGAATTTCTGGCCCATATTCGGCAGCAATTCCGGTCAGAAGACATCGACGCGGAAACCATCGCCCGGGCGGTTTTCAAGCTGCTGGCCCACCGCATTTCCCAAGGTGAGGTCCGGGACATCACCGGGATGCTGCCCAAAGAGCTGGCTGATCTCTGGCCTCATCCTCCGAAAAGACCCTGAATTTTTCACAGCTGGTTAACTGTCCTTTCATTTCCTGTACGTCACCGCGAAGGCCAGCTAGCTGAACCTGAGGCGGCACTGGCCTTCGCCTCCCTTGCCGCCCTCAGACCAGGGACTCGGCGTTTTTTCTTTTGCTGAGCTTAAAGACTTGACGAACCAGGCAGAATAATCTAAAAATTTTAAGTTTTAGGAGAACTTGTAATCCAGCCAAATACTTCTCTAGCGGAAGCTTCATGTCCCTGATTGCCCGCATCATTGCCCAACGCCGACAAAAGCTGATGGAACTGCGGCAGCAAGGCATTGACCCGTTTAACAACAGGTTCAAGCCTAACCATACTGTCGCCCAAATCCTAAGGGAGTACGGCTCCTGGAGCGGGGCAGAATTGGAAAGCCTGAACCGGACCTTTGCGCTGGCGGGCCGGCTCATGCTGATGCGGGAATTTGGCAAAGCCATTTTCTGCCACTTTCAGGAGGGCTACCACCGGCTGCAGGCTTATATTCAACGTGATAAGGTGGGGGGCGCGGCCTTCAAGTTCTTCAAACGCCTGGACCTGGGAGACATTGTTGGGTTTGTCGGCACCCTGTTCCGGACCCGGACCGGGGAGCTCACCCTGGCGGTCCACGAATTCACTCTGCTCACCAAGTCCCTGCTGCCTTTGCCCGAAAAGTACCACGGCCTCACCGACGTGGAGCGGCGCTACCGCCAGCGCTATCTGGACCTCATCGTCCATCCCGAGGTTAGTCAGGTATTCGTCCGGCGGACCGCGATTATCCGCCTTCTGCGCCAGTTTCTGGATGACCGGGGCTTTTTAGAAGTGGAAACCCCCATGATGCAGCCCATTCCCGGAGGGGCGACCGCCCGGCCTTTTGTCACACGCCACCACGCTCTGGATATGGAGCTCTACCTGCGGATCGCCCCGGAACTGTACCTCAAACGGCTGCTGGTCGGGGGGTTTGACCGGGTTTATGAAATCAACCGAAATTTCCGGAACGAAGGCCTCTCCGCCCTCCATAACCCGGAGTTCACCATGCTGGAGTTTTACCAGGCGTACTCCACTTATGAGGACCTCATGCCTTTGACCGAGGAGCTGATCTGCTTTGTGGCCCGGGAACTCCTGGGAACCCTAAAAATCTCCTACCAGGGGGAGAACATCGACCTGACCCCTCCCTGGCGGCGCCTGGATCTGAGAAAGTCTTTGACGGAAATCGGCAGTATCCCCCGCGAAGTGGTTTACGACCACGAGGCCCTTGTCGCTTTGGCAAAGCAGGAAGGCGTGACTTTTCGCCCCGGGGAGGGCTATGGCCGGGCCCTTACCAAGCTTTTTGATCTCAAGGTGGAGGCAGCCTTGATTCAACCCACATTTGTGCTGGGTTTTCCCACCGAAACGTCTCCCCTGTCCCGGAAAAACGACGACGACCCGGAAGTGGCCGACCGCTTCGAGCTTTTCATTGCGGGCCGGGAGTTGGCCAACGCCTTTTCGGAATTAAACGACCCGGATGACCAGCGGGCGCGGTTTGAGGCGCAGCTCGCCGCGCATGCCGCCGGAGACGAAGAGATGCCCCATGCGGTGGACGAAGACTTCCTTACGGCGCTGGCCTATGGCATGCCCCCGGCCGCCGGCGAAGGCATCGGCGTCGACCGCTTGGTAATGCTCCTCACCGATTCCCCTTCTATCCGGGATGTCATTCTATTCCCCCTGATGCGGCCGGAGAGGTAAGACTCTTGGGTTTCTTTGAAACCTTTGTGGCCCTGAGGCTGCTCCGGGGGATCAAGCAAAGCCGGGGCTTCATCTCTTTATCCACCTTAATTTCCACCGCCGGGGTCGCCGTAGGGGTGATGGTCCTTCTTATCGTCATCGGAGTGATGACCGGCTTCACTCAGGATTTGAAAAACAAGATCCTGAGCGTCAATGCCCATGTCATTGTGCTGAAACACGGAGCCAGCGTCACCGATTACGACGAATTGGCAACCCGGATAAAAAAAGTCCCCGGAGTGCTGGAGGCCAAGCCGTTTATCTATACCCAGGTGATGTTTTCCGCCCCCGGAAACATTTCCGGGGGAGTGGTGCGGGCGTTGGATCTGGCCACCATCAAAGCGGGAGGTCCCAAGGGCCTGCAGGTGCAGAAAGGCAATTTTGCCGATCTGGCGGGCGGGGGCCCGGAGGACCCGCCCCGGGTGGCCATTGGCAATGAAATGGCCCGCACCTTGAATCTCTTCCCCGGGGATTACCTCAACATTATCTCGCCCTTGGGCACCCTGACTCCCATGGGCCGCTTGCCCCGGACGAAACCCTTTCTCGTGGCTGCGGTCTTTCACACCGGCATGTATGAGTTTGATCAGAATCTGGTGTTTGTCAGCATTCCTAGCATGCAGCAGTTTCTGGGGCTGGGGGATCGGGTCACCGGCATTGAAGTCCAGGTCAAGGATATTTATGCTGCGGACCGGGTGGCTGCAGCCATCGAGAAGGAATTGGGGCCGCCTTACTATACCAAGGATTGGATGCGTCTGAACCTGGCCCTTTTTTCGGCCTTGAAGCTGGAGAAAATCGTCATGTTCATCATCCTGACCCTCACCGTGCTGGTGGCGGCCTTTGGCATCGCCAGTACGCTGTTTATGATGGTCATGAAAAAGACCAAGGAAATTGCCATCCTGAAGTCCATGGGGGCCACCCGGCAGAGCATCATGCAGATTTTTATCCTCAACGGCCTGATTATCGGGGCCATCGGCACGGCCGTGGGCCTGGTTCTGGGACTGGGGCTCTGCTTCCTGCTGAAAAGATATGAATTCATCAAGGTTCCTGGTTATGTATACGGCCTCACGACCATTCCCGTCCAGGTACAGCTCCTGGATGTGGCGCTTATTGTTACGGCGGCGGTGGCCATCAGCTTCTTGGCCACTCTTTACCCTTCCTGGCAGGCCTCCCGTCTGGACCCGGTGGAAGCCATCCGATATGAGTAGCTTTTAGCCCCGATTTTCGACTTGACAACCCAGTCATTTAATGCCCTATTCCAGAGAAAAGTTGCCAGAAAGTGAAAAAGCAAAAACCCCAACCCTCAATTGACGCACCGGGGAGAACATGGTAAGGTGGAACCCGCAATTACCCAAGACGCCGGTGGAAACGGCAAACCTTAATTCTCAGATAAAAATCCGGGTCCGGGGCCTGGTCAAGACCTTTGTCAGCAACGGCAATCGGGTGGAGGTGCTGAAGGGCCTGGATTTGGATATTTTTCCGGGAGAAACTTTGGGAGTGGTGGGTGCTTCCGGCGTCGGCAAATCCACCCTTCTCCATATTTTAGGAACTCTGGAGCGGCCCACCGCCGGGCAGATACTATGGGATGGCGAGGAGGTTTTCAAACTGGACGACCGCCGCTTGGCGGAATTCCGCAATCGCAAAATCGGGTTCGTGTTTCAGTTTCATCATTTGTTGCCGGAATTTAATGCCCTGGAAAATGTGATGATGCCCGCCTTGATTGCCCGTCGGCCTCCCCAGGAAGCCCGGGAACGGGCGGAGCAGATCCTCATGCAGGTTGGACTGAAAGACCGCCTGGGGCACCGCGTTTCCACTCTTTCCGGGGGGGAGCAGCAACGGGTGGCGGTGGCCCGGGCCCTGGTCATGGAGCCGGAAGTGCTTCTGGCCGATGAACCCACCGGCAACTTGGACCCCCGGAGCGGCATGCAGGTCCAGGAACTGCTCCTCGCCTTAAATCGGGAAAAAGGGCTTACTTCGGTGATTGTTACCCACAACCGGGAGATGGCCGCGGTCCTGGACCGGCAGATCACCCTGGCCGACGGCAAGGCGAAAATTTTACGGGGGGATTGAGGTGGCGGCGCGCCTGATTTTTTCGCTCATAATAGCTCTTGTTGTGCTGGCCGGGTCTGCCCTGGCCCAGGAACCGGAAATGATCCTCAAAAAAGTGGCGGTCCTGCCGTTTCCGGTGCTTGCCAAAGTACCCATGGAAGCCCTGGGGGGAAAAGTTCGGCAGGAGTTCCGGGAGCGGCTCCAAGCCGAGGGCTTCAGCTTGGTGCCGGACGAAGAGGTGAACCGGGAGGTCGCCAAGCTCAAGGAAGCCGTAACCGAGTCCCTGGCCCGGGAAATCGGCCACAAGTTGGGGGCGGATGTCGTCATCTGGGGCAAACTGGTCGTAGTGGCTGACCTCCTCTCCCTTGAAGCCCGCCTGCTGGACCTCACCGGCAAGGTGCCGCCTGCAACCCTCAAGGCCGAAGGCGCGGGGCTGCCCTCCCTTGCCGGGATCAGCCGGCAGCTGGCCCAGGAAGCCAGCCTCAAAATTCTCGGTAAGGAAAAGATCACCCGCATCGAAGTCAAAGGCAACCGCCGGATCGATAAAGACGCCATCCTAGGGGTCATGCAGACCCGGGAAGGGGATATCCTTTCCCCGGCCCGGCTGCGGGAAGACCTGAAGGCCATTTTCAAAATGGGCTTTTTCACCGACGTCCGGTTTGAAGTGCGCGACGTTCCGGAAGGTCGCATCCTGGCCGTGATTGTACAGGAAAAGCCGGCCATCCGGCAGATAATTATCCAAGGAAATCGCAAAATCAAAGAGAAGAAAATCCTGGAAGCGATGGACCTGAAGCCTTTTTCCGTGGCCTCTGAAACGGCCATCCTGGAGAATATCAACAAAATCCTCAAGCTTTATACAGATAAAGGCTTTTACCAGGCCAAGGTGGATTACACCTTGCAGCCCGTCACCGCTAACGAAGTCAACCTGCTTTTAAAGATTGATGAAGGCGGCAAGGCGTACGTCAAAGAAATCCGCTTTGAAGGCAATCGGGCTTTCAAGGACAAGCAACTGCGGGCGGTGATGGAGACCAAGGAAAAGAGCCTGGTCTCCTTTATCACCGGTTCCGGGAAGCTGAACAAAGACATTTTGGAACGGGATGTGGAAAAAGTCGCGGCCTTCTATTTCAACCACGGTTATGTCCGGGCCAAAGTGGGCGAGCCCCGGATCGAAATCAGGAAGGGAAATATTTATATCACCATCCCCGTGGAGGAAGGGCCGCAGTATACCGTGGGTCAGGTCGATCTTCAGGGAGAGCTTCTCGAGGACAAAGACAAGCTCATGAAACGCTTGGAAATTGCCAAAGAGAAGGTGTACAGCCGGGAGGTGGTGCAAAAAGACCTGACCACCTTGTCTGATTTGTACGCCGACCAGGGGTATGCCAATGCGGACATCACCCCCCTTATCAAGGAGGACGACGTTAAGCGCACGGTAGACATCACCTTTGATATCCGCAAGGGGCCGAAGGTGTATTTTGAACGCATTGAGATCACGGGCAACGTCAAAACCCGGGATAAGGTGATCCGCCGGGAACTCCGGGTGTTCGAACAGGAGCTTTTTTCGGCCACCAAACTCAAGGAAAGCATGCGGAACCTGCGGCGCCTGGAGTATTTCGAAGACGTGAATTTCAGCACCACTCCGGGAAGCGCCCCCGACCGGATGAATCTCAAAATATCGGTAAAAGAGAGGCCCACCGGCACCTTTGGCGTCGGCGCCGGCTACAGCACCCAGGACCGTCTGGTGGGCATGATCGAAATCAGCCAAACCAACCTGTTTGGCCGGGGCCAGCAACTCAAAGCCCAGGGAATCATCGGCGCCATTTCCAGCCGGTTCCGCCTGAGCTTCACCGAGCCCTATCTCTTTGACCGGCCCTTGGCCTTTGGCATCGATGCCTTCAATTGGGAACGGGAATTCGACGAGTACACCCGCAAAAGCCGGGGTGGCTCTATCCGCCTGAGCCACCCTTTACGCTGGAAATATACCCGGCTTTATGGCGCTTACCGCTTCGAGCACGTGAGTCTCAGTGATCTCCGACCCACCACGTCGCAAGTGATCCAAGAAGCAGCCACCATAAAGAACACCAGCGCTGTGAGCCTGAGCCTGCGTCGGGACTCCCGGGACGCGCTGTTCATGCCCACCCGGGGTTCGGATAACAGTATCGCCGTGGAACTGGCGGGCTTGGGAGGAGATGTCGCCTTCGCCCGTTATATCCTGGAAAGCGGCTGGTATTTTCCCTTTTGGTGGGGAACCGTGTGGGTGGCCCACGGCCGGCTGGGCTATGTGGATCGTCTTTCCTGGGGCAAATTGCCCGCTTATGAAAAGTTTTACCTGGGCGGCATTGACAGCATCCGGGGATTTAACTTTGCCGATATCAGTCCTCGGGACCCGCGCACCAAAGAACGTATCGGCGGCGATTCCTTTGCCCAACTGAACTTGGAGTATCGCTGGCCGTTGCCCTACCTGAAAAAGTTCGGCCTTATGGGCACGGTGTTCTTTGACGCCGGCAATGTCTACGGCTCCCATGCCGTTATGCCGGTCTTGCGCACCAGCGCCGGGTTCGGGATCCGGTGGTTTTCCCCCATGGGGCCCCTCCGCGTAGAGTGGGGCCGCAATCTCAGTCCCAAGCCTTGGGAGCGCAGCAGCGTGTGGGAATTCACCGTGGGCGGCACTTTCTGAGAACCACAAGGCAAAGGATGCGAATTGCCGGAATTTGGCTTATAATCCACGGAAGAACTTTTTCGCAAATTTTTAATAAACACAAGCTTGGTCAGGAGGAATTTCATGATTAAATTCGTCACCGCTTCTTTTCTGGCATTCGCCTTGGTGTTCTCAACGTTGGCGGCCCAGGCGGCCGACGTGAAGATCGGCGTGGTCAACACCCGGGAACTTCTCAACGATTCAGCGGAATGGAAGCGGGTTCAAGAAAGCATCAAACGCAAGCTGGAAGACCTAGGCCGTCCGTTGGAGAAACGGCGGGAGGATATCGGACGCCAGATGCAGGAATTCGAAAAGCAGGCCGCGGTCATGAAGGAAGACGCCCGCCAGCGGAAACAGGAAGAGCTTCAGCAAAAGATCCGGGAACTGCAGAAACAGGCAGCCGAGGCTGACAAAGCCATGGCCCAGTTCGAGGAGCGGGAGAAGGCCCCGATTCTGAAAAAATTGCAACAAGCCGTGGAAACCGTGGCCCGGGAGGAAAAACTGGACTTGGTCCTGGATTCCAACATTGTCTTTCTGAACAACAAATCCCTGGACATCACGGACAAGGTAAAGCGGCACTTTCATTGATTTTTGGGCATGTCCTACAGTCTTGCTGAGTTGGCCGCCTTGGTGGACGGGGAGCTGAGAGGACCGGCCGGGCTGGTCATCTCCGGCATTGCCGCAGTCGATCAAGCTACGCCCCAGGATATCACCTTTATTACGGCCAAGCGCTATGCCCGCCTGGCTGCCACCAGCCAAGCCGCGGCCTTTATAGTACCTCCAGAGTTTGCCGATATCCCCCGTCCCCTTATTGTGGTTTCCAATCCTTATCTGGCTTACGCCCGGGTGGCGGCCCTGTTCGCGCCGCCGCCGGGGCGTTGGCCCGGGGTCAGTGATCAGGCTTACCTGGGACAGGGGGTGGAACTGGGGCAGGATGTCTCCATTGCCCCCTTGACCTTTGTGGGCGACCGGGTCCGGATAGGAGACCGGACGACCATCATGGCAGGCTGTGTCCTCGGCCAGGAGGTAACCATTGGGGCTGATGCCCTGATCTATCCCAATGTCACTATCCTGGACCGTTGCCGGCTGGGCAATCGGGTGATTGTCCACAGCGGGACGGTGATCGGTGCCGACGGCTTCGGCTTCGTCCCCCTGCCCACGGGCTTTCACAAGATTCCCCAGCTCGGCACTGTGGTGATTGAGGACGATGTGGAAATCGGCGCCAATTGCACCATTGACCGGGCTGCTTTGGGAGAAACCCGCATCGGCAAAGGAGTGAAGATCGACAACCTGGTGCAGGTGGCCCACAATGTCCTCATCGGTGACCATTCTATCATCGTGGCCCAGGCCGGCATTGCCGGTTCGGCAAAATTGGGGAAAGGGGTGGCTCTGGGAGGTCAGGCCGGAATAGTGGGCCACATTGAATTAGGGGATCGGGTGCAAGTGGGCGCCCAAGCCGGAGTAACCCACTCCCTGCCGCCCGGTCAGGTGGTACTGGGATCCCCGGCCCGTCCGCATCGGGAATTTTCCACCATTAACGCCCACCTTTCCAAACTTCCGGAGATATATCAGAGGCTGAAGCAGTTGGAAGAGCGTGTGAACCGGATGGCCTCGCCACTGACCGAAGAGGCGGAATCATGAATGTCCCCCAAACCTTGGATGTGGAAGAGATTAAGCGCATTTTGCCCCACCGCTATCCTTTCCTTCTGGTGGACCGCATCCTCAGCGTGGAGATCGGCAAGCGCATCGTGGGTCTGAAAAACGTCACCATTAATGAGCCGTTCTTTGCAGGACACTTCCCCCACAACCCCATCATGCCCGGGGTGCTCATCATGGAGGCCCTGGCCCAGGTGGGGGGCATCCTGGCTTTGCTTTCCGTTCCGGAACACCAAGGCAACCCTGCCATCTTTCTGATGGGCCTGGACAAGGTGCGGTTCCGCAAGCCGGTGGTGCCCGGGGATCAACTGCGCCTGGAGTTGGAGACTATCCGGGGCGGCAAGAAATTTTTCAAAATGCTCGGCAAGGCCTTTGTCAACCAGACCCTGGTGGCCGAAGGAGAACTGATGGCCGCCGTGGGACAGGGAGGAGATTAGCTTGGTCTCCATCCATCCCACCGCCCTGGTGGACAAGGCGGCGGAATTGGCTCCCGGCGTAAGGGTCGGACCTTACTCCATCATCCAGGGCCGCGTGGTTATCGGTCCGGATACCGAGATCGGCCCTCATGTGGTGATCCGGGAGTTTACCACCATCGGGGCCCGCTGCCGCATATTCCAATTCGCTTCCTTGGGGGAGATCCCCCAGGATTTGAAATTCCGGGGGGAAGAGTCCCGGCTTATAATCGGGGATGACAATGTCATCCGCGAGTTTGTGACCATGCATCGGGGCACCGAAGGCGGCGGCGGCGTCACCCAGGTGGGCAACGGCAACCTGTTTATGGCTTACAGCCATGTGGCCCATGACTGCCAGGTGGGCAACGGTGTCATCATGTCCAACGCCGCCACCTTAGGAGGTCACATCGTCGTGGAAGACAAGGCCATTTTAGGCGGCCTGGCGGCAGTGCACCAGTTTTCCCGCATCGGTCGCCACGCCTTTGTCGGCGGCGCTTCCGCCGTGGCCCGGGATGTGCCTCCTTATGCTCTGGTTTATGGAAACCGGGCCAAACTGGTGGGGCTCAACCTGGTGGGACTGAAACGTTCCGGTTTCAGCGACGCCACCATTCAGGCCCTGAAACAGGCCTTCGAAATTCTTTTCTTTTCCGGCATGAATATGAAAGAAGCCCTGCAGCAGGTGCGTCAGGAACTGGGACATATCCCGGAAATTCAGCATTTACTGACATTCACGGAAAACACCGAACGGGGCTTGGTTCCGGTAAATGGCCGAGATAATCGGACTAATCGCGGGTAGGGGGAAATTTCCCTTGATGTGCGCCCGGGCTGCCCGGGACCGGGGTTTCGTTGTAGTGGCGGTGGCGCACCGGGGAGAAACCGACCCGGCCCTGGCCGGGCTGGTGGACCGGATTCATTGGATTTACGTCGGCCAACTGGGGAAAATTATCCGCATCTTCAAGTCCGCCGGGGTGACCCGGACTCTGATGGCGGGCGGCATCAACCGCGGCCGCCTGTTTAAGCACTTCCGCCCTGACCTAAAGGCCCTCAACCTGATCCGCCGGGTGGGCGCTGGTCAGGATGACCGCCTGCTGCGGGCCGTGGCCGCCGAACTGGAGGCTGAGGGCATCGCCGTCGCCCCGGCCACCCTGTTTCTGGAGGAACTCCTGGCTCCCCCTGGACTTCTGGGCCGCCATCGGCCCACCCCCGAGCAACTCCAAGACATAGAGTTCGGGTTTCAGATTGCCAAGGAAATCGGCCGGTTGGACATCGGCCAATGTGTGGTGGTACACCGCCAGGTGGTGGTGGCTCTAGAAGCCGTGGAAGGCACGGACGAAACTATCCGTCGGGGCGGCCGGCTGGCCGGACCGGGGGCGGTGGTGGTCAAGGTCTGCAAGCCCGGTCAGGACCTGCGCTTTGACCTGCCGGCGGTGGGGGCGGACACCATATCCGTGATGCAGGAAGTGAAGGCCGCCGTCCTGGCGGTGGAAGCCGGCAAGACGCTGATCTTTGACCGGGCGGAGATGCTCAGCCAGGCGGACCGGGCCGGCCTGGTGGTCTGGGGGGTTGACTGACCTTTCGTTACCAGGCAAACCTTCTCTTTGCCTCAATTTCTCCTTAGTACCCCGGATGCCTTATTTTAGAAACGGTGGGGCTGTCTTCCGCCAGTTTTGGGGAGATTTCATTGACAAGGCCTTGTCCAAGTTTTAAATTTATTTGGCAGGCTTTGGTAAAAATTTTTTTTGCCAGGAGGTGAACCCTTGAAGAAATTTTGGATTTTGATAATGGTGGCCGTATTTGGTTTGGCCCTTGCCTGCGGGAAGAAGGAAGAAGCCCCGGCCAAACCGGCGACGCCGCCGACAAAGGTCGAGGCGCCTCCGGCTCCGCCTGCGGCCCCGGCCGAGCCACCCAAAGCGGAGCAACCCAAACCGCAACAGCCGCAACCGACCCCTCCCAAGCCGGAACAAGCTAAGTAAGGTCCGGTTTCAGAAAGCAGGACCTGGCCCGGTTGAACGGGCCAGTTATAAACCAGCGGGGCGCAGCCCTTTGCCCGGGAGCTTAACTTTCGGCCGCAGTGGATTGCATGAGCCTGGGGCAGGAGGAGGTTTATTTAACCAAAAGCGCCCCGCTGGCGCCCCCTAAATGAAAGTCAGATCCGAGATTGCCACCCCCCAAAATGCCGTCATCCTGGTAATATTGGTCCAAGGTGTGCATGCGGATGAATTTGTCGCCGGAACCACCTCCCGGTTTTTCAACTCCCAAAATTTTTACCTTGGCGAAGCCCAATATGGCGGTGGTGCCCGAGTGCTGCCCGTCGGTGATCACCGGGACCGTGATTGTTTGATTGATATAAGAACCTTCTATGATCTTTAGATCAGAGGTGTCCACCCCGTTTTTCACGTTTATGACCTTCCCGATCCATAGAGGCGGTGCGGAAAGAGTGCCATCTAAATAATCCTTCACCTTGCCGTTGGGATCCTCAAAAGGGGTCCAACAGCCAAAGTCCGAGCTTTGTGTGTTTATCAGTATCTCCTTGGCAGTATCATTGGGCGGAACCCTGCTTTTGTCTATGCAAAAAGGGAAGGCCTCGCCTTTCTTGGCATAGCCGCCGATCTTGGACACAGCTATGGCTTCAGCAAATGGGGACATGGCCTTAACGCCAAAAATTGATGCAAACCAGATGCCCATCTCCTTTTTGATTTTCACCCTCACGGCATTGGCATCTTGACAAGGGCATGGAGAAAAGGCGATTTCTCCGGTTTCAGGATCTTTCGCCCATTCTCCGGTGCTTGGATCTCTCACACATTTGCCATAATCAACCAGAATAATTTCGCCTGCCGCGCCATCCACTCTGTTTTTGAAGGAGGCAAATTCCTGTGCCGCGGAAACCGCTTTGGCGCACTCAGGAGCAAGGACGCCAGGAGGAAACATTTCCAAGACGCCTGCCAAAGCGCCAGCATCTGCGGCCCGTTGCAATTCCGCTTTTACCTTGAAGACATGCCCGAGGTCCACGGCCACGGCCAGCATGCCGGCAAAAACCACCAACAAAAGAGAGATCGCCACGGCCACCCCGCCTCGCTCCCCTTGGAAAAATCTGGCAATTTTCATGAAGCCCTCTTTTGGTGGTTGGAAATCCTTATGAGGATTCAAAGCGCATCGTTGTCTGGCCGCTGAGATTTGGGATGGAATAAGGCAGGATTAAAAAACGGAAAGGCATGGAAACCGTCACGGTAAGCTCTGAAGCCGCCTTTGGTCCGGCCTCGGGGACCACCGCGACATCATCCTTGCTGATGGAAGTTCCACAGCCCTTCTGAACGGCCTGGATCACCCGTTCTTTCACAAAATCACAACTCCAATCCTCGCTGGACAGGACAGAGCCATAGCGGGCTCCTTCTCGGGAAGCCCAAGTCAAGGTTTGCTTGAACCAATAGGCCCGGCCTAAGTCGATAATGCCTCCAACAAATAACAATAAAACCGGCAAAATCAAGGCAAATTCCAGGGCCACATTGCCCTTTGCTTTTTGCTTGGGGTTCATCCCTAGGACCTCCCCGGCTTGGCTAAGGATTTTGCAATATCGGAGGCATGAGCCCCTTGCCCCGCCTATCTGGCTATTACTCAAAAATGGCTGGTGAAAATGTTCCTATTGACAGTCCAGTATGAAAGAAAAGCCTTTGCGTTATTTGTCGGCATTTTCAGGGGAGAACTTTAGAATCGGGGATTAGTGATTTAGAAGGGAAATAATTGTCTGACGAAATTCAGGTTTTGTGGCTATATTCCCGGAAGAGGGCAGCAGGATATTCCTCTGCCAGGCGGGCGGTCAGGCGGTAATGCATCTCCCAGGCCTCATCCTTGGTGTGGGTCTCCACCGCCAGGTCCGGGCGGGACAGTCTCTTGGGGAAGTAGAAGAAATTGGCCTCGAACACCGCGGTTTCAAACAGGTTTTGGCCCTTGCGGATCGTGGAAACCACATAACGCTGACGGGTGAGGCGGTTCCGAACCTTATTGAACAGACCCTTCATGGTTCAAACAGCTCAGGAGCCTCCTTTGGTTTTGCGCTTGATGACCAGTTTGGTAGGGGCGGAAATGGCGGAGCCGGCAACTACTTTGGCCTGGGTTGCCTTCGACGCCCTCCTTTTGTGCCGCCCCTTTTTTAGGGGTGAGGCCTTGGCTTTCCTGGCGAACCAGAGCCCCTCTTCCTTGGGTTCCAGTTTGGCGATGGGGGTTCCGGACAACTCAAACCCCTTTTCAATCAAGGTCCGCAGGTCGGCCCATTTCTTGGAACTGCCCATCATGGAGACGATGATTTCGTTGGTGCCGTTACTGAAGCGGCCTACATAAGTGTGCTTGGAAGCCCTGGTATAGCCGGTCTTGCCGCCCAGGGCCAAAGGCGTGGTGAAGAGAAACCGGTCATGGTTTCTCAGCTCCCGATCGCCCCGGATTTCGTAATATCTGGTTTTCATAATCTCTGTCAAGACCGGGTCATTGATAAACCTCCGGAAAAGTAAGGCCAGATCTTCGGCAGAAGAATATTGCCCGTCTGCGGTGAGGCCGTTGGCGGTGGCCAGCCGGGTCCGGTAAGCCCCCCATTCCCGCACTTTCTGGGTGAGTTCCCGGGCAAAGGCATCTTCCGAGCCGCTCACCCGCTCCGCCAGAGCCCGGGCGCCGTCATTGGCGGAAGCCAGAAGCAGGGCGTACAGAAGTTCCTTGACGGTATAAATTTCGCCGGGTTTTATGCCGATTTTTGAGGGGGGAGCCGAAGCTGCATAAGGGCTGACCGGCACCCGGTCGTCCAGATTCAATTTCTCCCGCACGTACATGGCGGTCATTATCTTGATAGTGCTAGCGGGTGGCAATAGTTTATGAGGATTCAGGGATAACAGAATTTTGCCGGTTTTGGCATCCATGATCACAAAGGATTCGGCCGTCACCCAATCCTGCCCGGAGGCCGGAAAAGCCCAAAGGAATAACGTCAGTGCGAAAAACACTGCCACGGCTCTTACCGGTCGGCGAAAACGCAGGACTTCCCTGGCTCTTTTCAATGAAATTTTCAAAGCTCTCCCCCAAGCCTTTATTTCATCGCCCCCTAACTATATGACAAAATGGCGTCATTGGCAAATCTGAAATGCCTCGCCCGTCTCAAGACCCTTAACCCGAAGGCGCTCAAAGATATATCCGGGGGCGAGCAAAGCCGGCCGGGATGACCTGATTTTCCGGACTGCCGGGCCTCAGGCGCCTTTGTCCAATTCTTTCAGATAGTCTTCCGGGGGGAGGAATCCTACAAACCGGTGCTTTTCCCGGCCGTCCGGGGAAAAGATGATGGTGGTGGGGACCCGCCGGACGTCCATCTGCTGCGCCAGGTCCTTATGACCCCGGCCTTCCAAGCGGACAGGGATGAAACGTTCATTGACAACCGCGGCCACCTTGTTGTCAGCATGGGTCTCACGGACCAGCCGGTGGCAATGGGGTCACCCTTCCAGATAAAACTCCAGCAATACCGGGCGGTGGAGCCGCTTGGAATCCTCCAGGGCGGCAGGCCAGTTGTTCCGCCAGGCTATGGGCCGGGGCATCGATCCTCCTCCTTGAAGCAGGCGGACAGGCAAGACAGTTGGGTTCAGTCCTGCCAAGTTAATACTTGGTGCGGATAAGTTCAAGCAGTTTCCGCAAATCTTTTATTACCGGCACCGATAGATTCCGATGCTGGCCGATCCGGTCAACAATTACCACTGCCATCCCCAGGGCTTGGGGGCCGGCCATATCGGTCAGGGGATCGTTGCCCACATACAAGGCCTGAGAAGGCTGCACCCACAGGGCTCTAAGGGCATGTGCATAAATCTGGGGGTCAGGCTTGCGGACAAAATAGCGGGAGGAAAGCACTATGGTGTCAAAGAAGGGGTTAAGCCCCAGCATGCGGATTTCCGGTTCGCTGAAGACCCACTGGGCGTCGGAGACAATGCCCAGACGGAAATCCTGGCTAAGCTCCCGCAGAGTCGGCATGGTGTCCTCAAACAGGCCAAAGCGGTGGCGGCTCAGGGAGCGGAACAGCCTGGCCACCCAGATCACCATGGCCCGTTCGGGCTTTCGGCCCCAGCCTTTTTCCAGGATATCCTCGAACACCTGGAACACATCGATCTCGCCGAAGGGGCCGGGGTGCTCCCGCAGATGGGCGGCGGCGGTCTCATGATAAAGGCGGGCCAGTTCCTCCGGCTTGAAATAGATTTCATAATACGTCAGAAACTGGCTGAGAACCGCATACACCAAAGGGTCGCTCTCATCCGTTTCAATGTCCACCAGGGTGCCGTAAAGGTCAAAAATCACCGCATTCAGGGCCATGGGACACTTTCCCTCAGGGGTGCAAGCCATGGGGCTTTTGTCCGCGTTGTCCGTCGCATTCCAGAATTTACCGCCTGGCCGCGCTTTATTTCTGCTCTTTTTATCGGGAAATGGTAAGATATTGCTAAATAATTTTTTGTCAGTTCAATGATTTATCTATTATTCGGCTTGGCCTTGGCGGCCTTGGCCTATCAATTACTGGCCCTTGCGTCCTTGGGGCGGTTTTTTGGGCAACCGCTTCCCTCGCCGCAAAAGCGGCCGCAGCCCGGGGTAACGGTGTTCAAGCCGGTTTGCGGCTTGGATGAAAAAACCCGGGAATGCCTGGAAAGTTTTCTGCACCAAAGTTATGATCAAGTACAAATCCTTCTCGGGGTGGCCGATTACCGGGATCCTGCCCTGCCCCTCCTCGAGGAATTGCAGGCGACCTCGCCCCATGAGGTGAAGATCATCCTTTGCCCGGAAAAAAAGGGGCACAACCCCAAGATTTCCATTTTGCGCCAGTTGGAGCCGCATGCCCGCTATGATATATGGTTAGTGGCCGACAGCGATGTCCGGGTCGGCCGTGATTTTTTGAGCTCCGCGGTGGCGGCCTTGGGGGAGAAAGGAGCCGGCTTGGTCTCCTGCCCCTACCGGGCCGGAGAGGCCCGGACTTGGGGAGCCTGGCTGGAAGCCCTGACTATCAGTGCCGATTTTATTCCCTCCGTGGCGGTGGCCCTTTATGTGGAGGGCATCCGCTTCGCCTTGGGGGCGGCCATGATATTTCGGCGGGAAAATCTCTGCCGCATCGGGGGCTTTGCGGCCTTGGCGGACTATCTTGCGGATGACTACCAGTTAGGCTGGCAGATGTATTGCTCCGGGGCAAAAGTTGCCCTTATCCCTTATGTAGTGGAGACCGTCAACCCGGAGATGAGTTTGAAGGACTATTTTCTTCACCAGCTCCGCTGGACCAGAACCTACCGGATATGTCGACCCAAAGGCTACCTGGCTTACGGCCTTACCCACGCTTTGGTGTGGAGTCTGGCCGCCTGCGGGGCTTCGGGGCTGGCAATTTATGCTTGGGGATTGGCTGCTTTCGTTTTGGCAGTCCGCCTGGCCTTGGCTTGGTTCGCTGAGCGCCTTTGTCTTAAGGGGCGCTTGCCAGCCGCGGCTTTCCTCCTTCTGCCGGTAAAGGACCTGTTTGCTTTTGGCCTCTGGCTCTTGAGCTTTTTGGGAAACAAGGTCACCTGGCGCGGGGCCCGCTTTCGGATCACCGCGGATGGCAAACTTGTGCCGGTTTAGGGGGGGCCAGAATGCAGGTCAGGAGGGAAAACTCTGGCAGCAGGCCGGTAGATCGGGGGGCAGCGCCGGTGGCAAATTTGTCTCTAAAGGGCATCTCTGTCCTCCTTTAAGGCCCCGGGACGGTGTATAATTCAAAATATTCCCATGGACACCAAGATTCTGGAAAAACTCCTGGAAGATGTGCAGCAGGGGAAAATCTCGGTCAGCGAGGCCCTGGAGCGGCTGCGGACTCTTCCCTTTGAAAACTTGGGATTCGCCTGCGTGGATCACCACCGGCAACTGCGTCAGGGATTCCCGGAAGTGATCTTTGCCGCCGGCAAACCCGTGGACCAGATCCGGGCCATATTGACTTCGCTGTGGGGCCGCTCAGACCGCATCCTGATAACCCGCTTGGCTCCCGCCGCGGCGGAAGCCCTGGCCCGGGACTTTCCCGAAGCGCGCTACTATCCTGACTCCCGGGCCATGACTCTGAATCGGGGCGAGATTCCAGACCAAGGGCGGGGTCTCATTGTGGTGATTTCCGCCGGCACCTCGGACATCCCGGTGGCCGAGGAAGCGGCGGTTACCGCCCGCATCATGGGACACCGGGTGGAAACCCTTTATGACTGCGGTGTGGCCGGCCTGCACCGCTTGCTGGCCCACCGGTCCCTTTTCCGCCAGGCCACGGTGTTCGTAGTGGTGGCCGGAATGGAGGGCGCTTTGCCCAGCGTCGTCGGGGGGCTGGTGGACCGGCCGGTGGTGGCCGTGCCCACCAGCGTCGGCTATGGCGCCAGCTTCGGAGGATTGGCGGCCCTTCTGGCCATGCTCAATTCCTGCGCCAACGGCGTGGCCGTGGTCAACATTGACAACGGCTTCGGCGCCGGCTATTTGGCTGCATTGATCAACCGTAAAGATTAAATTCCTAGGAAAGGGGCAAAAGGGCGGCAATCCTTCTCCTTGCCGGTTCAGGATGCACCATGTCGAACGAAGAAAAAGCGATCCCGTCGGAAACGCTCCCTTTGATAAAACCCTGGGGCGGTGACGTCCCGGAGTTGTGCCATTCCCACCTGCTTTCGGCCAGCCAACCCCTCTGGCCTGAACGCCCCCGGGAAAAGATGGAGGTGGTCGTAGTAGGTGCCGGTTTGTCAGGTCTCACGGCCGCCTACCACCTGCGAGACCGACAAGTCGTGGTGCTGGAGGCCGAAGGCCATCCCGGCGGCGTCTGCCTGCCCGGATCTTACCAGGGATTGCCTTATCCGGCCGGGTCCGCCTATTTTTATTACCCCTGGACTGAGGAGTGGCGCAGGTGGTACCAGGACCTAGGCCTGGATGCCGACGCCGCCCTGGTGGAGGGTCCGGCCAGTGCTCTCTTTTACGAAGGGGAATGGATTCCGGACTGCTTTTCCGAGGCTGGCCTCAAAGCCCTGCCTTTTGGTCCGGCGGTAAGGGACAAGCTGCTCCATTTTGCCGCCAACCTGGTAACCTGGGAAGAGGAATGGGAACCCCTGGGGGCGGAGACGCTAACCCGTCCGGAGTTGGATCGCTACTCCCTGCGCGCCTTTCTGGAGGAGGTCCAGGGCCTGCCACCAGAGGTGACCCGCCTGTTTTCCCCCTACTGCTCCTCCTGCCTGGGGGCCGGGCCGGAGGCCGTGTCCGCTTGGGCCGCTCTCTATTTTCTGATGTCGGAATTCTCTCCCACCACCCGCACCGCGGCCTTTCCTGAAGGAAATGCCCGGCTTATCAGGGCCCTGGCTCAGGCCCTGCCCGGAAAACTTCGGCTTAAGCAGGTAGTGCTGGGGGTGCGCCCGGCGGGGAAAGCCATGCGCTTGCTGGTTCAGGATGCCGGGGAAAAGGAGCCTTATTGCCTGGAGACCGAGGTGGTGGTGTTGGCGGTGGGCAAATTTGCCGCCCGCAAGCTTCTCTCCCCCGAGGCCGGCTGGACCCCCCAGGACTTTGAGATTTTCCGCTACAGCAGTTATGTGGTAGCCGCCTTGTGCGGCTCGCTGAACCTGGCTGCCCCGGGTTATGAAAACTGGGTGGTGGACAAAGGGGTCTTTTCCGATTTCATCCTGACCCCCAGACGCGCCCAGCCCGGAGAACCGCAGGTGATGGTGGTCTTCGCCCCCCAACCTTTTCCAATGGGACGGCAGACCCTGTTGGCCAGCCGTCCACAAGACAAAGGGGAGGAAATCCTGGCCGCGGTGGCTAGCTTGTTTCCCGCCCTGAAAAAAGAAGTCCAGGAACTCCATTTGTATAGGTTCGGACATGCCCAAGTGGTACCCTATCCCGGCTTCCTCACCCGTCTGAAGGAGCGCTTTCAGGCCCGGCAGGGGCGCATTATTTTGAGCAATTCCGACTCCGAGGGGCTACCGTGCATCGAAGCGGCCATCGTTCAAGGGAAGAAGGCCGCCCGACAGGTCCGGGAGTTTTTAAAGGACTGAAACGGCGGCGGGACAGGAAAATTCCGAGAAAGACCTGATCTAACCGTTTAGCCTTTAGATCAGGGGCTTTTCTTTTTTCGCTTCCAACAGGGATTTAAAATGATCCCGTTCCTTTTTGGCCTGCAAGAGTTCGGCCTCCAGTCTGGCCCGATCCGGGTGAGGGCCTTCTCCCAGAGCCGCCAAGGCCTGCTCCAGTTGCTTCACTTTTTGGGTCCACAGATAGAGTTGTTCTGCCAGATAGCGAATCGACAACGCCAACCTCCGCCCTTAGGAAGGTGATCCGGCCCGCGGGGTGTCAGCCTCCTGGGTTTCTGAGGTCGTCACTTCAGGGGTCGCCACCAGGGGCAGGATAAAGTAAAAGTTGTTGCCTTCCCAAGTAGGTTCATAGCCCACCACCCCGCCGTGGGTTTCAATGACATTGCGGACAAAATATAGGCCCCGGCCGGTGCCCACCTCTCCGTCCACATTGCTCCCCCGGTAGCCTTCCTCAAAGATATGGGGCACGTCTTCAGGAGGAATATGCGGCCCGGTGCTGAAAACATTGAATTTGACGCCATCCTTGCCGGGACCGAAATAGTCTTTCAGGATCTCCCGGCCATAGGATATGTACTTGCGCCCCGTCGGACCGGGGCGGGTATATTTCACGGCATTGGAAAAGAGATTGGCATAGACCTGGGACATGAGCCCCTTGTCCACCGAGAGAAGGATTTCCTCATCCGGCACGCCGCCCAGACCCACGTCAATCTCGATACCCCGCTCCTTCAAACGCGGCAGAAACATTTGCAACTGCGGTTCGATGATTTCCCGCTGAACCCGATGGGTCTTGCGTCTCAAGACCAACTGGCCCCGCTGAAAATGGGAGGGCCGGAACAGGGATTCGATGAAGAGACTGACCCCCTTGTACTGTTGCTCCAAATTTTTGTAGTCCTCTTCCAAGCCGTGTAACAAAGAATGAAACTGTTCCTGCACCTCCGGAACCGGCGGAAGCACTGCGCCTTCCAACTTCTTCAGTTGCTTGATCTTTTCCCGCAGATGCCGGAGATGGAGGCTCAGGCTGATGTTGGGGACGATGATGTTGTGCTCAATGTCCGCCACCAGACTGTTAATGAACCGGATATGCTGGATGTTTTGCTCGGCGATGATTTTGGCGTGCAGGTTATAGCCGATCCGGTTGGCATATTTTTCCAGGAAAAACCGGCTGTGGTCGGTGAGCCGGTCGGCCGGAAATACTTCCAGCATTCCGATCAGTTGCTCTTTGGCATAAAAAGGCAGCCGATCCACTAACAAAAGATTGCCGCGGATGGGGATCAGCCAGGAATTATCCAGATCGTAGGCCTGGCTTTTTAGATTAATCCCGGCCGGCGCCAGAGGTTTTTCGGGATAAAGCCCCCGGATGCTGTCGCAGACCAGTTCCAGGCGGTCTTCCGGGGCCAGCAGATAAAGGCGGGACTCGAGATTGAAAAATTCCTTTATGACGCTGACGACCACCCGGTAAAAGTTGTCCAGGGTTTCGTATTCCTGGGCCAGGTCAAAAAAGGTCTTGAGGGCATCGTCCTCCAAAAAGCTGAAGTTGTATTGCTTGAAGGCCTGTCGCTTTTCCTTGACCCGGGTCATCACAATTTCGAGGTCCGTCGGCGTTGCCATACTCTTTTGTTGCCCTTATTTTAACTCGCCTTCAAGCCGATGCCCTGGTCTTGGAGCCGAGCGAATTGATTCAGATCCGGTCAGGGCGCCGAGCTTGCGCAAAGCATTGCAGGCCCTTTTCCTTAGCGGATGAGGCCCCCCTGTCCTTCAGGAAGCGCGGCAGACATAAGCCCTGATTCCTTCTTCGTACAGATCTCTGCCCTGACAGTCGTTCACCACGATGGTGGGCAGATTTTCCACTTCCAGCCGATGAATGGCTTCAGGGCCCAATTCCGGGAAGGCTACCACTTCCGCCTTTTTGATGCACCGGGCAATCAACGCTCCGGCGCCGCCTGTGGCTGCCAGGTAAACGGCTTTATAGCGGGTGAGAGCGGCAATCACTTCCGGAGAGCGTTTCCCTTTGCCGATCATTGCTTTCAGGCCCAAGGCCAGGAGCGTCGGGGTATAAGGGTCAAGGCGCGACGCGGTGGTAGGGCCGGCGGCGCCGATCACCCGTCCGGGCCGGGCCGGGGACGGCCCGACATAATAAAGGATTTGCCCTTTGAGATCCACCGGAAGCTCCAGACCGGCGGCCAGCAGGTCCACCAGGCGCTTGTGGGCCGCATCCCGGGCGGTATAGAGCACCCCGCTGACGAACACCCGGTCGCCGATTTCCCGCGCCGCGACGTCCTCGTCAGTCAAAGGAGGGTGTAGATACACGTCTTTGGCCATGACCACCTCAAAGCACCACCTCTTTATGACGCGAGGCGTGGCATTGAATGTTCACCGCCACTGGAAGCGAGGCGATATGACAGGGCTGCATGAGCAGATGCACGGCCAAGGCGGTGATGTGCCCACCCAACCCCTGGGGGCCGATGCCCAGGCAATTGACCGCTTTGAGCAGCTCCTCTTCCAGCGCGGCCAGTTGGGGATCAGGATTGGGCCTTCCCACTTCCCGCAGCAAGGCTTTCTTGGCCAGCAGGGCCGCCCGCTCAAAGGTTCCGCCGATGCCCACCCCCACGATAATGGGGGGACAGGGATTGGGGCCGGCCTCCTTCACGGTGGTGACCACCGCTTCTTTGATTCCTTCCCACCCCTGGGCCGGCTTTAGCATGAAGACCCGACTCATGTTTTCGCTGCCGCCCCCCTTGGGCACCACGGTCAATTTGATTTTGTCGCCGGGGACAATCTCCGTGTGGATCACCGCCGGGGTGTTGTCCCCCGTGTTTTCCCGGGTCAAAGGATGGCACAGGGATTTGCGCAAATAACCCTCCCGGTACCCCTGGCGCACCCCTTCCTGAATGGCCTCTTGAAAATCTCCTCCCACCACCTGCACGTCCTGACCCACTTCCGCAAAGATTACGGCCACGCCGCAATCCTGGCAAAGGGGAACCTTTTCCTGGGAGGCGATGCGGGCATTTTCCAGCAACTGCCGGAAAATCTCCCGGCCGATGGGGGACTCCTCTTCCTTCTCCCCCTGGGCCAAGGCCGCTTTAAGGTCCTCGCCCAATTCATAATTGGCAGCGATAGCTGCTTGTTTCACAGCTTCGATAATCGCTTGTGCCTCAATTTGCCGCATTAAATGGCCTCATTAAAAACAGATAACGCTACTAAGAGGATAGCCAGACCTATCCTCCAAGATCAGTTTTGAAATACTGTTGGGTGGACGAGGGCGCTTCGGGCGAAACTTCCGTTAAAGGCTGCCCCTCCTGCTGATAAAGCTCTTCCTCCTCATCCCCTTCTTCCCCTGCCTCGTCGTCATAGTCTCGCGCCGGACTCCCGGCGGCGGTTTGCGTCCGGACCTCCAAAGCCGGGAATTGTTCCACCGGCTGACCCTTCAAGGCTTCCTGCATGTAAGAAATGAAAATGGGGGCGGCGGCCTGAGCCCCGGTTTCCTTGGGGCCCAGGCTGCGCTCATCGTCCATCCCTACCCATACGCCCGTAATAAGGGAAGGGGTGAAGCCGATAAACCACGCGTCCCGGGTGCGGTTGGTAGTGCCCGTCTTGCCGCCTATGGGCCGCTTGAGAACTTTCACCCGGGTGGCGGTGCCATGCTCCACCACGCCGATGAGGAGCTGGGTCATAGTGTCGGCTCCCTCCGGGCTCATAACCTGAAGCTTGACCGGCCGGCTTTCATACAGCACCCGGCCGTCCCGGTCTTCGATGCGTTCGATGAACACCGGCTCCACCAGGCGGCCCCGGTTAGGAAATACCGAATAGGCCCGGGTGAGCTCCAAAGGGGTCACTTCCGAGGCCCCTAACGCCGAGGCATAGTTGGGATAGATGGGGGAGGTGATCCCCAAGGTTTTGGCCATCTGCACGACCGTAGGCACTCCCAGGGCCATCATCATGCGCACCGCCGGGACGTTCCGGGAGCGGGCCAGAGCGGTGGCCAGGGAGATGGGGCCGCTGTAGGTGTGGTCATAATTCTGGGGTGACCACAGTTGTCCGGGACGGCCTCCGGGCAGGGACAACGGTTCGTCGTACAGAATGGAATTGGGCCCATAGCCCCGCTCCACAGCCGCCGCATAAATAATGGGCTTGAACGCCGAACCCGGCTGACGGCGGGCCTGCACCGCCCGGTTAAAGGAGCTGTCATTAAAGTCCCGGCCACCTATCAGCACCCGCACCTTACCGCTCTCGAGCTCCATGGAAATCAGGGCACCCTGCACCGTGGGCGCGGGCTCCAGCCCCGCAGACCATAGTTTGGTCCGACGGTCTTGACCCAGCAGGCGTACCTTCACCACGTCCCCCGGCCGTAAGGCGGCATAGGTGCCGGTGACCAGCTTGTCGGACCTGTCGGAGGGTTCCAGAACTCCCGGATATTCCCCCATCTTAATGTGGATAGTGCGGTTTTTGTCCATTCCACTTACTAGGGCCGTGACCAGCTGGCCCTGGCGCGGTGGATATTTTCTAAAGTAGGCGACCTGACGGTCCTCAAAGGCCTTCAGCTCTTTGCCCTTGAGGTGCCGGGACGGCCCCCGGTAGCCGTTGCGCCGGACCAGGGCGTCTATGCCTTCCTTGAGGCTCTTTTGCGCGATCCGGTGCAGCGATACATCGGCGGGGGTGTAAACCCGCAGGCCCAAATCCATGAGCCGATCCCTGCCGAACCGCTCTTCCAGGAGGCTGCGCACATGTTCGGTGAAATAGCCGCATTCCTTAATCCAGCCGGGGCGATTGGGCTTGAAAACCAAAGGATGCGCAAAGGCCTGCCGGGCTTCTTTCCGGCTGATAAAGCCCAGCTCGGCCATCCGCTTCAGTACATATCCCTGCCGCTCTTTGGCATTGCGCGGGTTGAGGATGGGCGAATACCGGCTCGGAGCCTTGGGAATCCCCGCCAATAAGGCGGCTTCGGCCAGGTTCAGCTCCTCCACATGCTTGCCGAAAAACTCCTGGGCGGCGGCTTCCACCCCATATGCACCATGGCCCAGAAAAATGTTGTTCAGATAAATCTCCAAGATCTCTTCTTTGGTTAGGTAATTGTCAATGCGGTAGGCCAGTACCGCCTCCTTTACCTTGCGGGCAAAGCTTTTTTCCGGGGTGAGGAGAATCCGCTTCACCACCTGTTGGGTGATGGTGCTGCCGCCCTGGACGATCTCACCGGCTTCCAGATTACGGACAAAGGCGCGGATAATGCCGAGGACATCCACGCCGGGGTGTTCAAAAAAGCGGGCATCCTCCGCCGCCACGAACGCCAGGATCAGGTGCCGGGGCAGACGGCTGTAGGGCACCTCAATCCGCCGCTCGGCATAGAACTCCCCCATCAGCCTCCCATCCCGGGCATAGATGCGGGACACCACGGGCGGGCGGTACTCTTTAATGGCTGTGAAATCAGGCAGATCTCTGATATAGCGGTAATAAACAAAGCCCCCCGCCCCGGCACCGGCAATCAGGCCCAGCAGAAGCAACCCGTAAAGCACATACCCTAAACGCCGGGCCCACCGCTTCCGATAGTGCAAAGGGTCCAGTCGGGGACTTCGCCCCCATTTGAAAAATTTCACAGCTGCCTCCCCCAAAATTGTTTTGCGTATCCCCTAATTCCGGAGCCAGCCTTTTCTACCGAACCCCCGAGGTCAAAGGCAAGGGCATCAACATCCGGGTTGGCGTTTCGGGAATCCATGCCATCTACTGGATTTTATTCCCTCTGCCCGGATAAGTCTGACTTTTGTGCATTAATCAAATTTATCAATCATTTAATCAAGCGTCAATCTGAAAGGCTTTTCCCTTAAGTTAGGTTATCCCTTGGAAGGCGGCAAGCCAGAGGATAAATTTTTTGCTATTTCGGTTGAAACGGCTGGCTCGTCACAAAGTGCCAGGCGCCGGGCTGACGCCGCAGCAGGATATCCCGAGCCTTGGGGCCGCAATTCAAGAGTAAATCAAAAGTGGCCAGGTTGGCCAAAAAGTTGCCCCAAAGCTGGGGGTAAACGGGAGGTCTATAAAACAACGGCCGCAACTCGATGCCGGCTTCCTGGAAAAGCTCAGCCTTCAGATGCTTCCGCACCTGAGACAGGACCAGGAAAACCGAGGCCCCCAATGCCCGGCAGACTTCCACCAGAAGGCGGTCCCCTGCTGCTTTGACCCCCAATTCGGATAAAAGCAGAAGCTTTGTCTTTATCCCCAAACAGTCCATGAGATACCGGATAATGGCCAGGTTCAGGTCAATGAGCCGCTCAAGGCGCCGGGAAAACATCTCTTCCATGAAACTGAGATGGTCCAGGAGGTAAGGGGCGTTTGCATAGGCAGTTTTCAGGCTTTCCAGGTGCTTGCGGGGCCAGCGGCCCTCATAGCAGATTTTCACTTGGTTGATGTCCTGCAACCCCAAGCCCTTTTTCCATACCGGAATGGTCAGCCACAGGGGGCCTTGGTCGTTTTTGAAGCGGTTCCGGTTGATCCAGGTCGTCCTCTGAGGGAACTGCACGTTGTCCAGGATCACCAGGACGTCGGAAAGACAGGCCTTGTAAAAGAAACCCGGATAAGGGCAAAAATATGGCTGGTTGGCAGAAACGATCATGGAGCTTCTCCCCTGCGGCGGAGCCCGCCTTCAAACCAGGCTCAAAACCCAAACTTCCGGTCCAAAGTGCGGTACTGAATGGCTTCGGCCACGTGGGTCGGGGCCAGATGGTCTTCCTCCTCCAGATCGGCGATGGTGCGGGCGATTTTAAGAATACGGGAATAGGCCCGAGCCGACAGTCCTAAACGGTCCATTGCTGTTTCCAGGAGACGCCGGGTCTCTTCCGTCAGGGCGCAATGCTCCTTGATTTGCCTAGGGGTCATCTGGGCGTTGGCAAAAACCCGGGGAGACCGGGCAAAGCGCCTGGCCTGGCGCTCCCGGGCCTTTAAAACCTTAGCCCGCAAGTCCTTGGAGCTCTCTCCCTCGCTTCCATCCGACAGCTTTTGAAAGGGCACGGCCGGCACCTGTATCTGGATGTCAATCCGATCCAGGAGCGGCCCGGAAATCTTGGCCCGATAAGAGTCAATCTGCTTGGGAGTACAAGTGCAAAGACGCTGGGCATCGCCATAAAAGCCGCAAGGACAAGGGTTCATGGCCGCCACCAGCATAAAACGGGCCGGATAGGTAAGAGAAGTGGCGGCCCGGGAGATGGTAACCCGCCCCTCCTCCAGGGGTTGGCGCAAAACTTCCAGGGTGGAGCGCTTGAACTCTGGCAGTTCATCCAGAAAAAGGACGCCGTGGTGGGCCAGGCTCACTTCCCCGGGGCGGGGATTGGGGCCGCCGCCTATGAGTCCGGCATCCGAGATGGTGTGATGCGGAGGCCGGAAGGGACGCCGGGATACCAGGGGCTGACCGGGAGGGAGCTTGCCCACAATGCTGTAAATCTTGGAGGTCTCCAAAGCCTCCTCAAAACTCAAGGGCGGCAGGATGGTGGGCAGTCGCTGGGCCAGCATGGTCTTCCCCGCCCCCGGCGGGCCCACCATCAGGACGTTATGTCCTCCGGCGGCGGCCAAAAGCAAAGCCCGCTTCACTGGCTCCTGCCCTTTGACCTCCCGGAAGTCCAGGTCATCCAGGGCATCCCAGACTGCGGTCTCCACCGTGGTGGGCGGCTCCGGGGTCAAAATCTCCTGCCCGGCCAGAAAGCCCACCACCTGAGGCAGGGCCTCCGCGGCATAGACTTCAAGACCCTGCACCACTCCGGCTTCCCGGGCGTTTTCCTTGGGGATGAGGAGGGCAAGCCCGGCTTCCCGGGCCGCCAAAGCTATGGGAAGAATGCCCCGGGTGGGTTTCAGGCGGCCATCCAGGGAAAGCTCGCCGAAAAGCAGGTATTTGTTCAATGGCTCAGGCGGCACTAATCCTTGGGCGGCCAGCAAGGCCAGGGCCACCGGCAGGTCAAAGCCCGTGCCTTCCTTGCGGGCATCCGCGGGCGCCAGATTTAGCGTGATACGATTGTCCGGGAACTTGTAGCCCGAGGTCTTTACGGCGGCCCGAACCCGGTCCTTGGCCTCCTTTACCGCGGCGTCCGGCAGGCCCACGGTGGTGAAGGCCGGCAACCCGGCGGAGAGAAACACCTCCACTTCCACAATGTAGGCATCCACCCCCCGCAGCGCGCCGCTTTTTACCCGGGCCAGCATGCATCGGTCTTCCTGAACTAACTTTCACCGACCAGATTAGCATCCGAATGGGCAGCGCGCAAGCAAGGGCATGAAAAATAGAGACATTGGAACGGCCTTCTCTCTCCAGAAAGCCCTTTTCCAGCGGGAAGCCGGCCCGGGATGGCCTCCCTTCCAGCCATAGGTGCGGTCGCCGGAAATATAAGCCGCTGTCCCTCCGTCTCAGGTATAGCTGGTTTCCCCCACTTCGGTGACGTTGGCCACCGGTTTGCCGTTCTGCCGCCTAAAGGGGGCTTCCCTTAACGCGGCAAGGTGCAGGAAAACCCTTGTCGGCTCAGGCCTTCGTGTTCCATCTTCATACATCGGTTCATAACCACCTTAAGGCCGGCTTCCTTGGCCTTCCGGGCGGAGTCGGGCTCAGCCAGCCCCAATTGCATCCAAACAACTTTGGCGTTAATCTCGATGGCCTCGTCCACAATGCCCGGGATGGCTTCGACGCTGCGAAAGATATCCACCACGTCCACCGGAAAAGGAATGTCCTTCAAGCGGTCGTAGCATTTCTCCCCCAGAATCTCATGGCATCCGGGACGCACAGGAATTATGTGGTAGCCCTGCTCTTTCAGGTATTGCGCCACCAGAAAGCTGGGTCGCTCCGGTTGGGGTGACAGGCCAACCACCGCCACCGTGCAGCAGGTTTTCAGGATGTCTGCAATTTCTTCCGGGCTGGCGTTGAGTTCCGGAAATTCTGCCTCGTCCATGGTCAGGTCCCTCAACTTTCCTGGAATATAACGCCTGACGCTTAAACCCGACGTTATCCCCCCAATTCCTAAGCAATTTGCCTTAGGCGGGGGAGGGGGGCGACGGCTTTTCTTCACTTTGAAGCTGGATTTTCTTGGATTCCTGAATTTTAAGCACCATTTTCAGATAGTCGTAGCCGAATTTCAACAATTCCAGGTCATCTTCATAGATCCGCTGGAGAGTATCCTCCTCCACATTAAAAATTTCCAGAAACCGGCTCCTGAAGATAAACCGCCGGAATTGGTCCAGATCGTACATCACCATATAAAAGAGTTCCTGGAGACGCTTGTCAATCTCCGGTTTGCCCACGGTGCTTTGCCGCAGCATCATGGCCTTCCATTCCCGGTTCATTTCGTCGTAGTAGTCCGCCCCCTGGTCCTCTTTCCAGGTCTGCACCGTCCATTCGGCATTTTCTTCGAAGCCTTTGCAATGCTCTTCCTTGATCAGGAAATAAAACTCATCCAGCCCCTCCTCGGTAATGAGCATCCCCTGACCTACCGGGTAGTAGCGGCAGGCGGCCGGGCGGTCGCGGTAGACTTGGCAACCGCTTACCGGCCTTACGAAAGGACAACGCCCGCCAAACCGGGGCATGTCCATCACCACCACGGGCAGGCCCGATTTATCGTGCATTTCCCGGCGGGTGTACTTTTCGAGAAATTCCCCGGAAGTGATGCCCAAACGTTCTTTCAGCCGCAGGATATCATAGGGGGTGATAAGGATGGTGGTCTTGCCGCAACATTCCGTAAAACAGGGAACTCCAGGATGACAACGGAATCTGAAGCGGCTCTCCAAAGTGAGCCGGACGGGCCGCACGGCCCGCATATTTAAATCGAGCATGGGGAACTCCTTGAAAATTTAATTATCGCTATTGTATCCCAAATCGGCGGATCAAGCCTTAAGAAAATTGCCCTCGAAAAACAGCCTACCGGGCCTGCCAACGAACAAAAAACCGGCCCCGAAGGGCCGGCTTGTTCTAAAGTTCGCCGGGTGCTACCTAAAAGCCCCGATCGGCCATCCTGGCATGGAGCATGGCCACCGTCCGGTAAACCATATGGGCCATCTTGGTGTACGGTGCATAAAAGAAGAGGAAAAACACAGAAGTAAGGTGGAGAAAGTAAGTGGGATAAGCCAGAATCTTGATGCCCAGCAGGCGGAAGACCCAAGAGCCCAAGCCGGTCAGCCCCACCGCGGTGATCACGTAGATCAACTGCCAGTCAAAATAGGTGCCGTATCCTGCCTTTTCGGCGTTGGCCTGGCGGGCCACGATGATCTGGTAAATCCCGTACAGCAGGAGGGCAGTGCCCACCATGGCCAGAAGCTTGATGGGCGAAAACAGGAAATAAGGCCCGGGACTATGGAAAAACCACTCTTTCACAAAGGCCCAAGCCGTTACCATCCCGAGGAAGACAAACCCGAAGAACAGCATCAGATGGTTGATGGACCGGGCATAGGTGGTTTCGCACAACTTGAACTTTTCGTGCTTGATGATGGTTAACAAAGTAGGGATCAGGTTGCTCACAATACTGCCCTTGAGCTTGATTTTCCAGGGCTCCACATTGATATCCTGCCAATAACGGCGCACGCCTTGGGCCAGGACAAACAGGGCAAAGGCCGCGGCCCCGAGGAAGATCACATCGATCACATACCACGGGAACATCTTGGCAAACACAATGTCGCCCTCAGGGATGGCCAAGCGGCCGGTGACTTTCAGGGCCAGAAGCAGCAACAGCACCGGGAAGGCGATAAGGAGCGGCAGGAAACGATAATCGCCCACCATTCGGGCCAGGATAGGTGGGATGGCATAGTGTTCGATGCACATTTGCCGAAGCACCCCTAAAACTTCGCCCGGTTTGGCCCCGCGAGGACAATAAACCGTGCAGTCACTGCATTGATGGCATAGCCAGATATCCGGACTTTTGATGACGTCCTGTAGCCCCCATTGGGCCTGAAGCATTTCCTTCCGCGGGAAGGGTTTCTCCTCAGGCGAGAGGTTGCACACCACCGAACAGGTGTCGCACTGATAGCATTTCTTGGCGTCTTGCCCCCCGGCGGCTATGATCCGCTTGACGAATTGCAGATTGGGTTTGATAAGGATTTCGTCAGCCATGGATCACACCTCCTAAAATTCCTTAAAGGGGTTAGGGCCGATCTCCCTCACCCGGGCCACAAAATCATTAAGGATCTGGGGCAGGCGATCAAACTCAGAGATGGCCAAACTTATCAATTGTACCCGGTCTGCTTCGAGACCGAGTTTATCCAAGGTTTCCGATAACTTGCTCATGCGATATTCCGCCAATTCACTCCCTTTGGCAAAGTGGCATTGATAATCGTCCCCGGATTTGCAGGCCAGCAGGATCATACCGTCGATACCCCGGGAAAGGGCATCGGAGACCCACACCAAGTTAAAAGAGCCCATGCACCGCAACGGGATGAAGCGGATAAAAGGATTCAGGCGCAGCCTATGCCAACCTGCGGCATCCAAGGCCGGATAGGCGTCATTCTCGCACACCAGGCCGATGAACCGGAAGGGGGCATTGGGATCTTCTTCATCCTCGATCTCCGGTACTTCTAAGGACTTAAGCATGGAACCGATGATATCCACGCTGTAATCCTTGAAGGAGATGATGCGCTCCGGGCAAGCTCCCATACAGGTGGCGCAGCGCCGGCACCGGTTGATCCGGAAAAACGGCGTGCCCTTCTCGTCTTCGTCGATGGCGCCAAAGGGACATTCTTCGGTGCAGCGCTTGCACTGCGTGCAGCGTTGCATAAAGGGGTCCGGGAAGGTTTCGTCCCAGGCCCGGGGATGAACGGCCATACCGGCGGCCACATGCTCCACCGCCTGAATGGCCTTCAGGGCGGCGCCCCGTCCGTCCTCCATGGCCATGGCCATGGTCATGGGCTGGCGCACCGTACCGGCGGCATAAATGCCCGTACGCCGGGTTTCGTAGGGAAAGCACACGAAGTTGGAATCCGCAAAGCCGAAGTAATTCTCCGTCTCCGGCAACCCCGGTCCCTGACGGTAAGTCAGGTTAAGGATGGGGTTGTCCAGAGTGGTGGGTACCAGACCGGTGGCCAGGACCACCATGTCGGCCTCAAACGTGACATTTTCCCCTAAAAGGGTGTCTTTGGCCTTTACCTTCAGCTTGGCACCGGGAGCCAGTTCCACCCCGGTCACCTCCGCCTTGGTAAGCATGATGCCGGGATCGGACTGGGCTTCTTTGTAAAAAAGTTCTGATTGTCCCGGCGTGCGGATGTCTTTGTAAAGGATCATGGCCACCGCGTCCGGGTTTGACTGCCGCACATACAGGGCCTGCTTCAAAGAGGCCAGGCAGCAGAAATCCGAGCAATACGGTAGATGCTCCGGGTCCCGGGAGCCGGCGCACTGAACGAAGGCCACCGTCTCCGGGGCCTTGCCGTCCGAAGGCCGGACAATCTTGCCCTTTTTGGCCAGTTCCTCAAACTCCACATTAGTGACCACGTCCGGAGACAGGCCATAACCCAGATGGGACAGCTTGCTGGCGTCATAAGGCCGGAAGCCGGTGGCCAACACAATGGAGCCGACGCGAAAAGTTTCTTCCACCCCGTTCGTGCTGACGGTGACGTCCAGCAGGCCGGGCTGGCCTTCGGTTTGCACGATGGTGGCATTGGTCAGCACCCGGATCAAGGGGTGCGCCTGCACTTCGGCGATTTTGGCATGAACCGGGGATTCCTGTAGGGTGGTGTACGGGTAACCGGTAGGGGTGGCTTTGTAAAGTTTGGCGCCGAAACCACCCAGTTCGGCCTCCTTTTCCACCAGCACCACATTATAGCCGCAGTTGGCGGCCTCCAGCGCGGCAGTTAGACCGGTGATGCCGCCGCCCACCACCAGGATGGTTTTGTCGCATTCCGTCTGGTAAGGCTCCGGCAGATCCGTCTTCTTGATACGGGCGGCATACATCCGGCAATAATCCTCTGCCAAGGCCTGGGTTTCCGGGTGGTTAGGTTCCTGGGTCCAAGCCACCAATTCCCGCAGGTTGATCCGTTCCACAATTACCCCGGGAAAATCAAATTCCTCATACTTGACCCGAGGAGAGCAAGCGGCGATCAGTAAGCAATTGATGCCCTCGCCCTCGGGCTTGAGGTCCTCCAGGATCAAGGCTCTGCCTTCAGGGCTGCACAGGAAGTCATGTTCTTTGATGTGTTGGATCTTGCCCTCTTTTTTGAGGACCTTGGCCAATTCTTCCATATTCAGGGCAGCCCCGATGCCACAGCCTTTGCATAAATATGCCCCATATTTTCTTTCTTCAATGGCCATATCTACCTCCTGCTCAGGGCGACAAGACTTTTAAGGGCGGCCCCGGTGGCATCTTCATTGGATTTCATCACGTCCAGGGGACTCTTAAGGCTGCCCACTGCCACTATGCCATCGGGCAACAATTCAGGGATGACAAAGCCTTCAGGGGTATAAGACAAAGGCAGGGGGAAGGGCTTGGCTTTGGTGGAAGGAACCATCCCCACTGCCAGCACCACTAGGTCAAAGGTCATCTTTTCCCGGCGACCGCTTAAGGTATGCTCAAAGGTCACCATCACGTTATCGGTGCCAGGCTCCTGCTCCACTTTGGCCACCTTGCCCCGGATCAGGTGCACGCCTTCATCATCCCGCACCTTCCACATAAACTGCTCATAGCGGCCCGGGGTGCGCAGATCAATGTAAAAGACGTAAGCTTCGGAATCCGGGTGCTGCTCCCTGAGGTAGGTGACCTGTTTCAAGGACGCCATGCAGCAGATGTAAGAGCAGTAAGGCAGGTGTTTTTCATCCCGGGAGCCGGCGCATTGGACAAAGGCCACTTTTTGGGGAGGCTGGTGGTCCGAAGGACGCAGGATCTTGCCGCCGGTGGGGCCGTTGGCGGCGGCCAGCCGTTCCATCTGCATGTTTGTGATGACATTTTTCACCGTGCCATAGCCCAGATTGTCGGCCTTGGAGATCTCGTATAGGTCCCAGCCGCCGGCCAACACGATGCTTCCCACCTCTAAGTTCAGGGTCTGAGGCTGCATGTTCAGGTCAATGGCTTGGTACTCACAGGCTTCGACGCACTTCTGCCCGCAGCCGGCTTGGCACGCTGAAGCGTCAATGACATATTTGAAGGGGAAAGCCATGTCATAAGGAAGATAGACGGCTTTGGTCTTGTCCAGTCCGTAGTTGAAGTCGTTGTCCCGCCACGCCGGGCAGACCTCGGCACAGGCGTTGCAGCCGACACACCGGTCGTTGACATAGCGGGGTTTGAGCAAGACTGAGACATTGAAGTTCCCCGCCGAACCTGTAACCTGCGTCACCTCTGCCAGGGTGTAAAAGGTGATCTTGGGATTTTCCCGAATCCGGCGGAAGTTGATCTCCAGGCCGCAGGTGGGGGGGCACAGTTTGGGGAAATATCGGTGGAGTTGAGCCACCCGGCCACCCAGGTAAGGCTCTTTTTCCGTGATAATGACCTGAGCCCCGGATTCGGCAGCTTCCAGGGCAGCCGTAAGGCCGCTCATTCCTCCCCCGACGACCAGAATTTTGCGATCATTGGAGTTCACACCAATCCTCCTTGGGGGCCAGTTTGCTGTTCTCGTTTATCCTCAACCAGGCGGAAGCGTTGGGCTTCCGGTCCCTTCGTCCTAAGCCTGGGGCCCTTGGCCCAAGGGAAAGGAAAACCGGTCACCCCCCTTGTCAAAGGGGGCCGCAGCCGGGAGATCTCTTTCCTCTCGCGAAAGGTTCCGGGGCCGCAGACCTTCAGCTTCAAAGGGTTTTGGCGAAGGTGACAAAGCGATAAATTTCTTAAAAAAGTGGCCGTGGCAGGCTTCAAGACCACGGCCGGCTAACGTCCCGGGGCTTTCGCAGAGAAGCCCCGGGGAAAATTGTCAAGGTTTTTTAGGCAACCAGCTGCTTGTAGGGCAGGGTCTCGAACTTCCATTCATTGGTTTCTTTGTTGTACTGGGAGATGGTGAACACCTTCCACTTTTCATCGTCGATCTTCAGGAAGTCGGCCCGATAGTAATAACCGGGATAACGGGACTCTTCCCGGAACAGGATGTGGCGCAGGTGGGCCTCACCGGCCAGGATGCGGTGGTAATTCTCCCAGGCGCGCATGAGCTCATGCAGATCGGCCGCGCCCATATGCTCCGCGTCCTCCTTCAGCATGGTGAGCCGCTCCAGCCCCATCTCCAGCAAGACCTTGTTGGTAGTGTACATGGTGGCCACCCCGGCACAGTATTCGTCCATGATCTTCTGCAACCGGGCCTGGACATGCTTGGGCCGCAGATAGTAGGGGTTGATGTCCGGGGCGGAAGTGTAGTTTTTGTATTTGCCGAAAATCTCCATGGGGAGATAGATCTCGGCAAGCACGTCATCGATGTTCTGGGCCGGCTCCAGTTTGTCATCCTTATGGTCCAGGATGAAGGCCAGAGCGCCTTTGGCTGCCATACGGCCTTCCGCATGGGAGCCGGAAGAGAACTTGTGCCCGGAAGCCCCCACTCCGTCACCGGCAGTGAACAGCCCTTCCACCGTGGTCATGCGGTCGTAGCCCCAGAACCATTCATCCGGAGCACCGAGATAGTTCTTGGAGGGACCGCTCACCCAGAGACCGGCGCAGCCGGCATGGGAGCCCAGCAAGTAAGGCTCGGAAGGAAGAATTTCCGAGGGTTTCTTGTCGGGCTCAATGTTCATGGAAGCCCAGAGGGAGGCGGCGGAAATGGACATATCCAGGAAGTCTTCCCAGGCTTCGGCCTCCAGGTGCTTGAGTTCTTTCTTGGACAGGGTCTTGGCCAACTCGGCCATGGCCTTGTCGGTATGCATCAGGATGGGGCCGCGGCCTTCCTTCAGCTCGATCATCTGTACATGGTTGCGCAGACAGGTGCCCGGGGCATCGGCATAGCCGGGATAATCAGCCCTGAGCTGTTCCAGGTTGCGCTGCATGGCATCTTCGCCATAGGCATTGGTGGCCTGCGCCTTGAAGAACAGGAACCAGGCACCCACCGGACCGTAACCGTCCTTGAACCGGGTGGGGACGAAACGGTTTTCCATAAGAACCATCTTGGCGCCGATTTCCGCCGGCATGGCGTAGGTGGAACCGGCATTCCAGACAGGGTACCAAGCCCGGCCTTGGCCTTCCTGTACCGACCGGGGCCGGAAGACGTTGACCACGCCGCCGCAGGCGATGATCATGGCCTTGCACTTGAAGACATAGGCCTTGTGTTCGCGGACCGAAAAGCCCACCGCCCCGCATACCCGGTTCGGGTTCTTCTTGTCGGTCAACAGCTTGACAACGAAGACGCGCTCGTAGAGGTTTTCCAATCCCAAAGCATTTTTCGCGGCTTCAGCCACAATGACCTTATAAGATTCGCCGTTGATCATGATCTGCCAACGGCCGGAACGGCAAGGCTTGCCGCCGTCTTTGAGAAGCGGGATCCCCTCATCCTTGGCCACCTGGCCGTCCACGGTGTGGCCTTCGGCATCCTTTTTCCAGATGGGCAGGCCCCACTCCTCAAAGTCAAACACAGACTGATCCACGTGGCAGCCCAGGGAGTGAACCAGGTCTTCCCGGATGATGCCCATGAGGTCGGTGCGGACGTACTTGACGTAGTCGTCCACCGGGTTTTCTCCGATATAGGTGTTGATGGCGGACAACCCCATGGCCACTGCCCCGGAACGGTCCGTCGCGGCCTTGTCCACCATGACCACCTTCAGGCCCGCGGGTTTGGCCCAGGCACAAGCTTCTACTGCCGCACCACAAGCCGCCATGCCGCCGCCCACGATGAGCAGATCGGTTTCCACCGTCTCGACGGCCGGCTTTTCACAAAAAGACCATTTGTTGACTTCTTTTTCCAACATTATGAGTATCCTCCCTCAGATTTTGGCTACCGTACGGGTTTACTTTTCCCGGGCCGGGCCGGTGAAGAAACCAGGTTTCTTGAGTCCCGACAAGTCGCTGGGGATGGTCTTGCCTTTAAACACCTCAATGGAACCTTCCGGGGTGGTGCGGATGGGGAACTTGAAGCGCTTCACGGTCTTGCCATCCCGGAACTTGATGGTCCACATGATGGAGTCGGTGCCCCGCAGCGGGAAAGTGCTGGAGCCCAGCGGCATGATGTCGGCGTAGTGCCGGACTTCGATGGCCTGCTGAGGACAGATCTTCACGCAGTTGAAGCACTCCCAGCACTGATCGGGCTCCTGGTTGTAAGCCTTCATGGTTTCCCGATCCAGGACCATCAGGTCATTGGGGCAAATGTACTGGCAGGCAGTACGGTCCAGGGCTTTGCAGCCGTCGCATTTCTCCACGATTACGAAACTAGGCATTGGTAAAACCTCCTGATTTTGGTTAACTGTGGGTTTTTGCCTTGTTGTCCCATCGGGAGGGACGCTGCTGCGACTCCTCCCGGTTATACTTTACTCGGCGAAAACTGCCTTAGGCGCGAAACCCACGCCTCCGCCAGAACCCGGTGGATTCTGGAAAGATCAGCCCTTCTCAACGCTCTTGAGAAACTCGTCGATAACGTCCACCCTCTTCCGGGCCACGCATAATTGATAGATTTTGTCCTTGACGTGCTTGGGCAGAAGCTCGATGCTCTTGGTGGTGGCCTCATCATACTTGGCCATGGGGAACAATTTCAGAATCTTGTCCCGCTGCTCGGCGGTGCAGGGCACCACCAGCACCTTCATGCCGGCCAGTTCTTCTTTTAAAAGGTGATCCAAGCCAGCCGCTTGTAACTCTTTGTACCGTTCTTCGTTGATCCATATATTGATGGGGTAAGTCTCAGCCATTTCCTTGCCTCCTCGTTAAGAATGGATGACAGCAGGACCGTCGGTTACAGCGGCTCAATGGTGAAGGCCGGCTTGGCCTTGGCCAGATATTCCTCGGTGACAAAGGGCGAGCCAAACCCGTATTTCTCCGCGGTCTCCATGACCACGTCAAAAACTTCCGGCCGGAAGATCAGGCGGGTCGGCTTTACTCCATCCATGATGATGGAGCGGATTTTGGTGCCGCTGAACTTCTGCAGTTCATTCCAATGACCGCAAAGGCCGATGCAGGTGACTTCGCCGCAATGGGGACAATAAGCCCATTCCAGGACATAAATGGGGGTGATGTTCAGTTTTTCCTTGGGGATGCTCATCAGCAAATGGTGAGCTTGATAGGAGTGGTAATAAGTGCCCACGCCGGCGTGGTCGCGGCCGAACATGTGATGGGTCAAGCCCAGGTTGGTGCGGATGATGGCATGATGCACCGCCTCCCGGGGTCCGGCATAACGCATATCCCAGAAGGTCATGGAGACCATGTGGATGTCTTCCCGGAAATAGCCGGCTTTGCGCAGTTCGTCCTGGGTCAGCACAATGGCTTCGTCAATATAATCGCCGACCCGCTTCTCCCCGACGATGCAGTTGACCAGAATGCCGGAAATGGCCTTGCCCATGGTTTCCATCTGCTCAACCGGGCTGTCGCCATGGGCCGCAATGTAAGCATGCTTCATCAGCCATTCGTGACCGGAGTGGGGCACATTCCGGGTCTGATGCGCCACGATCTTGATCCAGTTCTTTTCCTTAAATTTCTCCCGGTGCTGCCGGGGGGTGAGAAAGTAAGGTGTGAAGGGCTCCCGCACCTTGGGCTCATTCACCAGGGTGATTTTCCCACCCAGAAACTTGTCTTTGTAATTGAAGGTCCGTTTCACGCCGGGATGCTTTTCCTCCTTGGTGCCGTAAACATCCTGGGCGAATTCTTCTTTGTTGTAAGAGAAAATCTCTTCGATTTCGAAGATGGCCAAGGGATTGCCGTCATAGGTCAAGCAAACGGTATCCCCTTCCTTGATGCCGTAGTCGGCGATCTCCTTGTCGGAGATGTCATACACGATGGGGATGCCCCAAATAGTGCCGTCTGTTAGCTCCATCTTTTTGCAGGTGGATTCCACATCCGCCTTTTTCATGAAGCCTTCCAGGGGCGAAAAAAAGCCGTAAGCAAGGCCGATGGCCTCGGTGGCCATCTGCCGGCTGGCCGGAACCTGCTTCAAGCCCTGAATGCGCTTCTTGGCTTCCGCTTTGTCGGTTATGACCCGTTCTACTAGTGGTTTCCCACCATGACCGGTATACTCCATTTCCTTCCCCTTTCCTCAGGTTATTCGGTACAGATATCCCAGCCCGTTATGGCCCAGGCGCCTTTTGCCTGAATCCGGGCCTTCTGTTGACCAGGGGCCTTGGTAACCTCTGCTCCGGCTAGAGCTTCTTTTCTCACCTGGCCAAAAATAAGTGAAAATTTTCACATATAATTTTACAGATTTGAAGTTAGTCGAAAATCGCGGCATTGTCAATAGAAAATTTTCACAAATTTTATTCCTGGTTCTCTTTAAATCAGGACCTGATAGCTCACGGTGGGCTCCTGCCGACCCCGGAGCACCACCGCCGGAGCGGCCCGGGTGGGAAATTTTCCTTCCACCTCACGGAAGGTTGCTTCACTGATAATAATTTGGGCATTGATATCTTTGGCCACCTCCAAGAGCCGGGCCGCCACATTCACGGCATCCCCGATGACGGTGAAGTCCATCCGTTTCTCGCTGCCGATGTTGCCGATGATGGCTTCCCCGGTGTTCACCCCGATGCGCATGCCCTGGATAGGGGTGAGGCCCTGGGCCTGCATCTGAGCCAGGCGGCGATGCATGGCCAGGGCGCAGGCCACCGCCTGGGTGGCGGCCTGGGGCACTTCCAAGGGGGCCCCGAAGAACACCATGAGCCCGTCTCCCAGGAACTTGTCCAGGGTGCCCTGGTACTCAAAAACTATCTCTACCATCTGGGTAAAGAACTCATTGAGCACGGCCACCACATCGCCTGGATCCATCTTTTCGGAAAGGGAGGTAAACCCTATGATGTCGGCAAAAAGCACTGTGACTTGTCGCCGCTGCCCGCCCAAATGAAGGGCTTCCGGATTTTCCAGAATTTCCTGGCACATCTGCGGACTGAGGTAGCGGGACAGGGTATCCCGGAGAAACCGCTTCTGCTCGTAGAGCCGCAAGCGACTCCGGAGTGAAGCCTCGTGCCCGGCCTCCTCTTGGGCGATTTCCTGGAGCAGGCGCTTGAGCTCCGGGTCTTTTGACTCCGCCGCTAAGGCCAGGTAGCTCTGGCGGGCCTCCATTTCATGGGAAATGGCTAGTTCGATGGCTTTTATGAGGTCCAATTCCATAGCGCTATCCGATTTCAATTTAATTACTGGTTTTTAAAAAGCCATACCCTGGAAGCGGTCTTTTTAAAAAATCTTTGAGCCTAAGGCGGCAAGGCGCGACAATATATAAAAATTTTTGGAATAGCCCCAACTTATCCATCAGCTAAGGGAAAATCCATGCCTCCCGCAAATATGATTGAAGTGGTCATTTACGATGCCCCCGAGGCGGCTTCCTCCGGGTGTGCCTGTGGTTGTGGCGGTCATCACCACGGCCAGGGGCAGCTTCATGATGACCCGCTTTCCCGGGTAAATGTCGAACTGCAATCCCGGGCGTTGGCCATGACCCTGGAGAGGTATTTCCCCGGCCAGGTGAAGGTGGAATACATCAACGTCCTGAAAGACCCGCGGGGGGCCCGGCTTCCCCAGACCAAGCTTTTGTGTTCCCTTGCCTACCCCACGCCGCTGGTCTATATCAACGGCAAGGGCCGCTTTGCCGGCGCCATCCCGGTGGAGCGCATCCGCCAGGAAGTGGCCTTGCTTCTCAACGCCTGATGCCCGACCACGCAAGGGGTAATATGGCAAAAAATGACCCCGAGGGCTGGAGTCCATACGTAGCCGGGGGCTTGAGCGGTTTGGTCATTGTATTGTCGGTGTGGCTGGCCGGAAAGTTTGTGGGGGCCTCCACCACCTTTGTCCGTACCGCCGGAATGCTGGAAAAGCTGATCAACCCCGAGCGGGTGGCCCGGATGCCGTATTTTCTCAAGATCAGCCCGCACCTTGACTGGCAATGGATGTTTGTGGCCGGAATCTTTTTCGGCTCCCTCCTGGCCGCCAAGTTATACGGGGATTTCCGCTGGCAGGCGGTGCCGCCCGGGTGGGAAAGGCGCTTCGGCCCCAGCCGGGTTAAACGAGGGCTGGTGGCTTTCGGAGGCGGGGTGGTGGCCATGTTCGGGGCCCGGTTGGCCGGGGGCTGCACCAGCGGGCTGGGACTGAGCGGTTCCCTCCAGCTGGCCGTCAGCGGTTTTGTGGCCCTGGCCTGTTTTTTTCTCGGGGGCGTGGTGATGGCCCATCTGCTTTACGGTGCCCGGAGAAGACGATGAAGTCCCTGATTTATGGGTTCATAGCCGGGATTCTCTTCGGCTTCTGCCTGCAACGGGGTCGGGTGTTGCGCTATGACCGGCAGTTAGGGGCCCTGCGGCTCAGCGACATGACCATCGTCAAATTCATGTTAACCAGCATTCTGGTGGCCGCCATGGGGGTGCACCTTCTTCAGCACCTGGGCCTGGCTCAACTCTCCGTAAAACCTGCCATCCTGGGGGCCAACATCCTGGGGGGCCTCCTGTTCGGCCTGGGATGGGGCTTGTTGGGCTATTGCCCCGGCACTGCTGTGGGCGCCGTCGGCGAAGGCCGCTGGGACGCCTTGGCCGGCATTGTCGGGATGCTCTCCGGGGGCGCCCTTTACGCCGAGGCTTTTCCATTTTTGCAAAGAACTGTCCTGACCTGGGGAGACTTGGGAAAACTGACCTTACCCCAACTTCTGGGAACAAGTCCCTGGTTGGTCATTGGCATCCTGGGGGCAGCGGCCGTGGCCCTTTGCCTATGGTTTGAAAAAAAGAACCTTTAGCAGTTCGGTAAAACCCTTGGCCTGACTTATGCCTCCCGTCGTCATCACCCTCCTCACGGACTTCGGCACCCGTGATGCCTATGTCGGCGCCATGAAAGGAGTGATTCTGGGGATCAATCCGCCGGGGGCATTGGTTGACCTGACCCACGAGATCCCGCCCCAGGATCTCACCGCCGGGGCCTTTGTTCTGGCAGCGGCCGCCCCCTATTTCCCCCCCGGTACGGTTCACCTGGCGGTGGTGGACCCCGGCGTAGGAACCGGCCGCCGCGGCCTGGCGGCGTTTGCCCGGGGCCAGTACTTTGTGGGGCCGGACAACGGCCTCTTTCACTTCATCTTCAAAGAAGCCGACGACCTGGCCATTGTGTCCCTGGAAAACCGGGCTTATTTCCGGGCCGAGATCTCCGCCACTTTCCATGGCCGGGACATTTTTGCGCCGGTGGCCGCCCACCTGGCGCGCGGGGTGGCCCTTGAAGAACTGGGCCCACCGGTCACCGATCCGGTTTTGCTGTCCCTTCCGGAGCCGGTGTTTGACGAAGATGAAGCGGCCGGCGAACTCATCTATGCAGACCGCTTCGGCAACCTGGTGAGCAATCTGAGATTCGACCGGTTATTAAGCTGGCTGGGGGGCCAGGAATTCCTCGTCCAGGTCGGGCCATGCACGCTGACGCGCTTTAGCACTACATATGGGGAGGTGGCCCCCGGAGAGGTACTGGCTTTGAAGGGCAGCCACGGCTATCTGGAAATCGCCTGCAATTTGGCTTCCGCCGCGGAACGGTTAGGAGTGTCAGTCGGGGCGCCTCTTCGGGTCCGGAAAGTTTGAGCTAGCTTGGGGACCAAAGACATCTTCGCCGGGAAAAGCTTGGCATCCGGCGGTCTGAAAGAAATATGGATAGTAAAAATATGACGGATGAAATCCGCCTGTCATCAAAAAGGGGGGCGCCTCCCTGGCTGGTGTACGGTTCGGGCTACCCTTTGCTCCTTTTGGGCCTCACTGTGCTCCTGGCCCTGGTGGTTATCCTGGCCGCCGGAGTCGGACCTTATAAGATCAGCTACCTGCATCTTTTCGGCCTCCTCCGGGACTGGCTGGGCGGTGTCCCCCTCACGCCGGCAGACAGGACTGCCTTGGCCGTGTTTTTCCACATTCGCCTAGCCCGCATACTGTTGGCCGGGTTGGTGGGAGGGGGTCTGGCCCTGGCCGGTGCCGCGTTCCAGGGGATCCTTCTCAATCCCTTGGCCGATCCTTTCACTTTGGGGGTGGCCTCCGGCGCCGCCTTCGGTGCCTCTCTGGCCCTGAGCCTGGGCGTGGGCACAGTTTTATGGGGATCTCTGGGGCTGGTGCCCTTCTCTGCCTTCGTGGGAGCAGTGGCGGCTTTGGGGTTGGTCCTGACCCTGGGAGCAGTGGCCGGAGGCTTTCAACACGGCACTCTGATCCTGGCCGGGGTTATAGTCAGCGCGTTCCTCTCCTCCCTCATCAGCCTGATGAAGTTTCTGTTTGCCGACAGCCTTTCCGCCATCGTCTTCTGGATTATGGGAAGCTTTTCGGCCCGCACTTGGGACCATCTGTTCTTTGCCTTGCCGTATATTCTGGTAGGGGGCCTGATTTTGGTCTTTTATGCCCGGGAGCTGAATCTCCTTTCCTTGGGCGACGCCCCCGCGCAACAGCTGGGTCTGGCGGTCAGCCGGGTACGCCTGATTCTTTTGCTGGCGGCATCCCTGATCACCGCCGGCGCCGTGGCCGTTTCCGGGATTATCGGCTTCGTGGGCCTCATCGTCCCCCATCTGGTGAGATTGCTGGTAGGCCCCGATCACCGGCGGCTGCTGCCCGCTGCCGGTCTCACCGGAGCCGCGCTCCTCATCGCGGCGGATACCTTGGCCCGGGGCCTTATGCCCTACGGGCAGGAAATCCCGGTGGGTATCATTACCGCGCTTCTGGGCGGGCCCTTTTTTTGTTATCTTTTAAAAGTCACCAAAGGCCAGACGATGGCTTAAATGGCCGGAAGCGGGGGGCCATGGCCAGCATGAATTGCAGGGCTTCAGCCGGCGCGGCGCCCGCCGGCCCTAAGGCCCGGAGGTTTCGGAAAGTCTGAGCAAACCCGGGGTTGAAAAAGCATTGAGTCATGATTCGCCTAGAAAACCTCACCTTGGCATACGGAGACCATGTCGTCCTGCGTGGCCTGACCTTTTCTGTGGATTCCGGAGAGTTCGTCGGGCTGGTGGGTCCCAACGGCTGTGGCAAAAGTACTCTGTTGGCGGCCCTGACTGGTTTGTTGCCTCCCAAAGAGGGGCAGGTGTGGTATAACGGTACGGCCTTGTCAGACTGGCATCCCCAGGCCTTGGCCCGGCAAGTGGCGGTGGTGCCCCAATTCAATTGGATCAGCTTCCCCTTTACTTGTTTCGACGTGGTGCTTATGGGCCGGTATCCCTACCGGCGCCGTTTTCAGAGGGAGACCCCGGAAGACCTGGAGGCTGCCCGCCAGGCCATGGAAGCTTTGGGGATCAGCGACTTGGCCCCCCGTCTCATCACCCGGGTCAGCGGCGGGGAGCGCCAATTGGTGATCTTGGCCCGCGCCCTGGCCCAGGCCACCCCGATCCTGTTTCTGGATGAAGCCACCGAGTCCCTGGATGTGCGTCGCAAGCTGGAGGTCTTTGATCTGCTCACCGCACTTAATGCAGATCGGGGCCTCACAGTTCTGGCGGTGATGCACGACCTCAACTTGGCCACCCAGTACTGCCGGCGTCTCATTTTTTTAAAGGACGGCGGCATCTTCCGGGATGACGATATCGCCGCTGTTTGTGTGCCGGAAGTTCTGGAAGCGGTATATGAGACCCCGGTCTTGGTGCAACAAAACCCACTCACCGGCCGGCCTTTCGTGCACTTTTTGCCCAGGCCGCGCAATAGAGGGGCTGGGAAAGGCAGCCCTCCTGCATGCCGGCAAATCTTTGGCACACAGTGAGACCGGCCTCTGTGAGAAATATCAGCAACTATGGACCATAACTTTTGGGTTTTTTTAGTCGGTGCGGCCCTCCTGGCTTGGGCGGTTTCTTTGGCTTTTGTCAGCCATCGGACCAGAAAGCGGTTGTTGCAGACCTTGGCCCAAGAAGAGGTTTCTCCTGAGGACGTGGATATTCCGTTGAATGACCTTCGCCCGGAAGACCGCCAGGCGCTGGAGATTATACGCCGATACCGCCGGCGTATCCTCATCAGACTCTGGCCTGACACCCAATTAAGTCTGGGGCTGCTCTCGGAAATCTCCCAGGCCTTGGTAAAAGAGATTGCCGAGGTTTACTATCCGGAGGAGGAGCGGCCGGAGCTCAAGGCGTCGCTGTCTGACCTGGTGGCCCTTTATAAGCGGGTAGGTGCCAGACTGGCCGCATGGCTCGACACTTTGCCCCTCCGCCCCTTGAAGGACATGGAATTGCAGACCGTGCTCCAGTGCCACGAGCTGTATCAAAAGGTCAAACAACATCCTGGTTACCTGTTTTTGAAGCGCTACCACCTGGACAAGGCGGCGCGTTGGGCCTGGGCTGCCAAAAATTTCCTCAACCCCTGGTATTGGGGTCGCCAAGCCGCTTATACCGGTAGCAAAGAGCTACTTCAGCGCCTGTTTTTGGCCAAAGTGACGACTTTGGTGGGGGAAGAAGCCATCCAGCTCTATGGCCGGCGGCGCCATAATTCCGACCTGTTCCAGCGTTATCGGCTGGCCCTGCAAGAAATGATCAACCTTGCCTGGGATGACGGGGCGTCCCCGTCGACCTGGAATCATATGCTTTTGTTTATTTTGCGGGCCAAAGGCCTGGAAGACCAGGAGAAGCTGGAGCTGCTGCACAGGCTGGCCCATCCCCGTCGGCAGAAGACCCTCCGCCCCGGGACCCTGGAGAAGGCGGAGCGGGAGGCTGTACGCCGCTGGCTTAAGCAGTGGGTGAAGAGCTGCTGGACCGGCCCCTCCCAGGAGCGCCGCCTGGCCCAAGTGAACAGCCGGTGGGAAGATTGAAAAAGGCTCGGGGATACATTTTGTACCTTTAGCCCGCCTTGCCTTATTCCACTACCCGCACCCAGGTGGCCTGGGGTCCCTTCTCGCCCATTTCCTGGCCGAACTCCACCATCGTGCCCGGGACCAGCTTATCAAAGTTCCCGCTTTTTACGGCATTGGCGTGGAAATATACTTCGAGCCCGTCCGGAGTTTCGATAAAGCCATAGTCCTCATCCGGGAAGATTTTGGTTATTACCCCCTTGTGGGAAAATTCCTCATGAACCTTCACTTCCCCTTGGCGGATACGGGAATATTCTTTCAACCTTCGGTCCAGCGCCTTGAAGCCTTCCACCAGCAGGGGCAACACATAGTCCCCTTGTCGGATGACGGAAATTACCTGGTCCGGAACCGTCAGCACCAGGTGAACTTCGAAACCGCCGTGACGATGGTGGCTGGTACCGATGACGGTTACCCGGGAATGCAAAATTCGCTCATAAGTATGCTTTTGGAGCTTGGCCAGTTCTTCCTCGATCTTCTCCCGCCATTCGGGCAAAATATCCACTTCCCGGCCTTCGATCTCAATCTCTAAAGGCAGCATGTTCTAACCTCCTGGTCAGGCTCGGCTTTCAGCTGTATTTTCACCACGGACCACCAATTAATATAACGATAAAAAGCCCGATGTCGATGGCGCCGGCGGGAAGCCCCGGGAAATTTTGCCCTTCCGGTTTTTTTGCTTGTATTTTTAGCCTTTTCCGGTATTCTAAAAGCGTATATTTGAACCTTTTTTCTTTTAGACTGTTTTATGCCCCGAGGAAAGAACAAGCTGGCGAAAGTGGGAGACCTTTTTCTCATCAACGAGGTTTCCCGGATGGTAAACCTTTCCCAGAAACGTATCCGGGAATATGAGAAAGAAGGGTTTATCAAGCCGCTCAGAGAAAAAAACACCAACAACCGCCTGTATTCTCCGTTTGATATCCTTCAGATCCAGCAGATCAACAATCTGATCCATGAGCGGGGCTTCACCTTGGCCTGCCTGCGCAATCTTATGGTCTTGGCGCCTTGCTGGAATATCTTCGACTGCCAGCACAAGGAAAAGTGCGCCGCCTACAAATCTCCCTGGCAGCCCTGCTATGAAGTGCGGCTACGCCAGGAAACGCTTTGCAACGGCCCCTGCGACCGCTGCGCCATTTATTTGAACCGGTATATACAGAAACAAAAAATTTTGGAGAAACCTCGGAAAGAGTGACCCTCTCTTCTGTTACCTCCCCCGCCGCTGGCGCCGGCGTTCCCTGGGAGGGCTGCAAGGCTCTGGCCCTGGAAGCTTCGGCCGGCTGCGACCCAAGCAGGTTCGTGCGGGCCTTGGTAGCCTGGTTTACCCGGCATGGCATCCGGCCGGCGGTGCTGCATTGCTGTCCTGACCTGGACTTGGGCGACGCCGGGAAAGATACCGAAAAATTCCGCCGGGCCGGGGCAAATCCGGTAGCGCTGGCTGCCCCGGGGCTGCGCCAGATTACCTACACGCTTCCGGAAGACGCCGAATCGAGGTTATTCCGCCTCCGCCAATTTTTGGCACCCCATGTCGACCTGGTTCTGGTGGAGGGGGCGGCGCCGGGTTCTCTTCCGCGCGTTGTCCTCCTTGACCCAGGAGCCTCTCCCCGGTTATGGGAGAGCCCGGAGGTGCTGGCGCTGGTCTGTCCCAAGGCCGTGAAGGCCGCCGTACCGGTGTTCCGGCCTCACCAGACCGCGGAATTGGGCCGATACCTTATGAGCCGATTGTTCGGGGGGATTGAACGAACCAAGGATGACGGGGCCTAAAGGCTGCGGCCGTGAATCAGGCTGGGGAAAGGAAATTCACAGGCCCGCCGCCTCCGGATCTTCCCTCCGGGTAAAATGTACCGGAGCAATTCTGGCAGGGGGCAGGAGCCGACGACTGGGGTGGGATAAAGCAACCCTGTTGCTTGGCGGCAAACCTCTGGCCCATTGGGTGGCGGAACAGTTGGCGCCCCTGACGTCCGTCCTCTGGCTGGTTACCAACACCCCTTTGCCGCATGTGGCGCTGGGGCTTCCCCTCCTGACAGACTTGGTGCCGGACCAAGGGCCCTTGGGCGGCTTGCGCACTGCCCTTTTTTTCAGCCGCACCTCCTGGGTCTTGGCGGTTTCGGTGGACAATACCTTTCTCCCGGAAGAATTGCTGATAGCGCTGACGGAGCAGGCAACCAAAACAACGCGCCCCGCCGTGCTGTATCGCTCTGATCAGGGGCTTGAGCCTTTCCCCGGGCTGTACCATGTGAGGCTTCTCCAACGTTTGGGCGATTATTTGCAAAATCGGCGTCATGTCCGGCCTTTTCTCGAGACTTTGCGGCCCCGGGAAATCCCCCTGCCGATGACCACCCCCTTCTTTAATATCAATACCCCCGAAGACCTCCGTCAGGCAGAAAAATGGCTCACCCAAAGCAGGGGACCGTCGGCAATTTATCCTTAACATCCCTTGGGAAAACTTGAAAGCCAGACCTATTGACAGATCCCGGCATCCAGGTAAAAATATAAATGGTCCCATCGTCTAGCGGCCTAGGATACTGCCCTCTCACGGCAGAGACACGGGTTCGAGTCCCGTTGGGACTACCAGCCGATGATTACCTCCTCCGGCACAATTTTACCGGCCGTATTGGATCTCTTTTTCCCGTAAGGCCCCTGACCCTAAAGCGGCATTTCTTTCCGGTGGCGCGGGAATACGCCCTGGCGACCAGAATAAGCCCTGCGGGACAAGATCTGAAGTAAATCTGGGAATTTTTCCGTTTTGCTTCAGAAAGAGATTCTAAAAAGCAATAGATCAGGGAGCCGACTAGCCGGAAAATTTAAAGAAACGAAAACACCAGGAGTCAGGAAAATTCTCCCCGGATTCCCATCTGGTCTAAATTTTATTGGCCCTTCCGGGCCAGATATTGTAAACGCACCTTGACCCCGTGATTGGTGAGATGCTCTTCCTCCAGCAGCCGTTTGATGGTGTCAATGGTGGTCAAATCCTCCATGCGGTATTCCCGGCGCATGGAGGCCGTACGTTCCGGTTTCAGGAATTCCGGAAAGCATTTTTCCCAATAACGCAGGGTGGATTTGCGCACCCCGGTGAGCCTCGCCACCTGGTCAATGTTCAAAAGGAGCTTCGGAGTGATTTTGTCCATGACCGTCACCTTCCTGGGCACTGTGGAAGCCATCCTGGCAAGCTGTTCAATCTTTTATCCTTCTTATCGAAACCCTTGGCCCCTTCCTTGAATTTTTCTTCGGTGACGGAACATTCAAACCTTCCGTCAAGATAAAGGCGCTCTGCGGGGTCGGGGTCATAGGCGGATCAGACGGCAGAGGTGGGTAAAGCCAATCCGGCTTTAATGAGATATTTGTTGATGCATATCCGGTTTTTTAAATAAATCATCGCCGCCCGTGGCATCTGACCATCTTCCGGGGCGACATATCGCAGAAAGACGCGTTTTCCCAGCAAGCGCTCACTTAAGTAACGGAAGGCCTCCTCTCGCCTTTTTACCTGCACCCCGTAAAAGCGCACCGATTCGCCGTCCTCCATTCTGACTGTGCTTTCATCCACAATCTGCACGACTCGACGAAGACCTGGTTGTTTATAATTTTTGCCGCCTTTTGCAATGACCGGCCCTGCGTCCGGAACCCGGGGCAGGTAGTCCAGGGAAGGAGGTGGGAAATTTTCGGCCCGGAAAATTATCCGGACCGTTTGGCCAAAGGGCGGTCGGCTAACGAGGTTCAGTTTTTCTCTGATCATTGCCAGGAATTCCCGGTTGATTTCATAGCCCAGCGCCTTTCGGCCTGTCTCCAGAGCCACTTTGGCGGTGGTGCCGCTTCCCAGGAAGGGGTCCAGCACGGTGTCGCCCACAAAGGAGAACATCCGGATGAGGCGGCGGGGCAGTTCCTCGGGAAACATGGCCCCATGGCCTATCTGACGGGCCCCGCCGAAGTGCCAGTGCCCGGAGAAATACTCTTTCCATTCCTCCTTGCTCAGTTTGCTGGCCTCTTTGGTTTCTTTGGAGACTTTTTCAATTTTGCCGGGCTTTTTGAAGATCAGGATGAACTCATAGTCCAGCTCCACCAGGCCATTGGGGGGAAAGGGAAAGGAGCCCATGACCGTGGCTCCGCCTGAGGGGTTCAGGGTGGTTTTTTTCTGCCAAATGATGGCCCCCAGAAAATCGAAGCCCAGCTCTTCGCACTGGCCGATGATCTCGGCATGCAGGGGAATGATTTTGTAGCGGCCATACGCCGCGGCCCGGGCAAATTGGTCGCCTATGTTGATGCACAGCCGCCGTCCCGGTTGGAGAACGCGAAGGCATTCCCGCCAGACGCGGTAAAGGTCCTTTAGGTACTCATGCAAACTTTGCCCAAAGCCGATCTGCCCCGGCTGGCCGTAGTCCTTGAGGTGCCAGTAAGGCGGGGAGGTGACCACCAGATGGACGCTTTCCGTCGCCACCTCCGGCATGGCCCGGCTGTCGCCGATGATGATCTTGGCCCAGGTGCTCATAACTGCGATTAAGGGAGATAAGGAAAGGGCAGCTTTTTTTTCGCCTCAGTCCAGCCCTTTCATTTCGCCAGCCATTTCAGACCCTGGCGCAGAAGTTCCTCCACGCTTTCGGCGCCCTGCTGGCGTGCCACCTCCAAGGCCTTTTCTGCCGTGGCCTTGGGATAGCCCAGGTTCAGCAAGGCGGACAGCGCATCCTCCCGGGCCCGGTCCCCTGGGGCCAGGGGCCGGCCCGGGGTCCGGGGCGGCATCTGGCCCTTGAGTTCCAAAAGAATGCGCTCTGCGGATTTTTTCCCTACCCCGGGGATGCCGGCCAGCCGCTTCAGGTCGCCCTGTGCCAGAGCTTCGTGGAATTCCTCCGGACTGATGCCGCTCAGGATGTTCAGGGCGATGCGGGCCCCGATGCGGGGAACGTTGAGAAGCTTCAGAAAAAGCGCTTTTTCCGCGGCTTCCGTAAAGCCGAAAAGCTGCACCGTATCCTCTGCCAAGCGGGTGTGAACCTGCAGGGCCACTTGCGCCGGGGGCTCCGGCAAGGCATAGAAGGTGGTGAGGGAGATGAACACCTGATAGCCCACTCCGCCCACCTTAACCAGAATCTGCCCCGGACTTTTGTCCAGGAGTTCGCCTTCCAGAAAGCCGATCATGAATAATATTTCAGCAACCGGTGCTGGAACAGATGACACACCCCCACCGCCAGCGCGTCCGCGGCGTGGTGGTTGGTGACCCTGAGCCCCAGCAGCTTTTCCACCATAAGTTTCACCTGGGATTTGCTGGCCCGGCCATAACCCACTACCGCCTTTTTCACCACCAGGGGCGGGTAAAGGTGCACCGGCAACAAGGCTTGGGTTGCGGCCAGGAGCACCACCCCCCGCACTTGGCCCAAAGTAAAGGCGGTCTTGACGTTGGCGGCCAGAAAAATCTCTTCCAGGGCCAGCGTGTGGGGCCGATATTCCAGGATCAGCTCCTTAAGCCGGTCATAAATTTGACATAGGCGAACTTCCAAGGGAGAGCGGCTGGGTAGACTGATGCGGCCATGGGCCAAAGGGGTCAGCCGGTCCCCTTCCGCTGAAATCACCCCGAAACCGGTATTGAGAGACCCCGGGTCCACCCCCAGCACCACTTGGTTCACGACAGGGCCTCCAGCACCCGGTCGGGAATGTCGAAGTTGGCGAAAACGTTGTTCACGTCGTCATGGTCTTCCAGGGCTTCCACCAGCTTCAAGACCCTCTGGGCCCGGGCTTCCTCCTCAATGCGCACCGTGGTTTTGGGGTGAAGCTGCAGCTCAGCGAACACCGGAGTGAAACCCCGAGCTTCCAGGGCTTCCTTGACTTCCACAAAGCGGGCGGGGTCTGTCAGGACCTCGTATTGGCTTTCCGTGGGCTGCACATCCTCGGCCCCGCACTCTAGCGCCGCCTCCAGCAGCTTGTCTTCATCGATGCCGGCTTTGTCAAAGACAATTACTCCTTTTTTTTCAAACATCCAGGCCACACAGCCCGGCTCCCCCAAACTGCCGCCGTATTTGGCAAATAAATGGCGGATATCAGCCACCGTGCGGTTCTTGTTGTCCGTCAGACTCTGCACCATGATGGCCACCCCTTCCGGGCCATAGCCTTCGTAAATCACCTCTTCATAGTCGCTGCCGCCGCTTTCTCCCGTGCCTTTGCGGATGGCCCGCAGGATGTTTTCTTTGGGCATGTTCTCCATTTTGGCCGCGGCAATCGCGGCCCGCAGCCGCGGGTTGCCATCCGGGTCTCCACCGCCCAGGCGGGCCGCCACCATGATTTCCTTGGCAAGTCGGCTGAAGATTTTCCCCCGTTTGGCGTCCTCCGCGGATTTCTTCCGTTTGATGGTGCTCCATTTGGAATGGCCCGACATCTGAATTTTTCCTCCTCAAGACATGTGAAATCTGTTTAGGGCTCAAGATGTCCGGGAGGCCTTCGCCGCTTGCCCGGTCCCGGGCCGGTCCGCTTTTTCCAACCCAGTAGGTAGATTTCCGGGCTGGCCGGTCGGGAACCCGCCGGTTTGACGCGATGTACTTGGGTGAACATTTCCTCCAGCTTCCGGGCAAAAGCTTCGGTTTCCGGTCCCTCAAAAATCTTCACCAAAAAATGCCCGCCGGGGGCCAACAGCTCCCGGGCATAAATAAAGGCCTGCTCAGCCAGCTCCAAAGACCGCTGCTGGTCCACTTCCCGGATGCCGGTGGTTTTGGGGGCCATGTCGCTCACAATCACATCAAAGTATGGGCTTATCAATTTAAGCAGACCAAAGTCTAGACTTCTGACATCACCGGGCAGAAAGTATAGCGGATGGCTCAGCTCAATCTCCGGCGGTTTCAGGTCCACCCCCACCACCAATCCTTCTTTCCCCACTTTGGGGCCGATATACTGCATCCAGGAACCGGGGCTACAGCCCAGGTCCAGCACCCGCTGCCCAGGCCGGAACAGGTGGTATTTTTCATCCACCGCCTGCAGCTTAAACACGGCTCGCGAGACGTAACCTTTGGCCTTGGCCTTCAGCCGATAATAGTCCGGGACTCCGGGGCGGGGCATTGCTTTAAGGTCTATCTCATCAAATTAATTGACTTTCTTTTACCATGGGCCCGGCGGCTTTGGCAAATAAAATCCCCGGGCCCTTGGTGTCAGATTTTTGACAAAAGCCGAAGCTTTGACAGATAGGCGGTCTCCGAACCAGGGCGATATAAGCCGGAAACCTGGTTCGGCTCTGCTCCCTGCCAAGGTATGGATTCTGGCACACCTGTTGCTGGATTTATGACCAAAGCATAGGGAGGAGATATGAACCCGGAACCGGAACTGTCCGAGGCGACCGAGGCCCCGCCGTCTTCCCCGGCCCGCAAAGGCAAAAAAATCCTATGGCTGGTTTTGGCGGGGGTGCTTCTGGGAGCCGGGGGCCTGTCCTATCTGTTTTTTTCCGATGACCCGGGCCTCCCCGACGCCGGTCAAGCCGCCTCTGCCTCGGCTACGGAAAAGGTCATCCTGCCCTTGGAGCCGTTTCTGATCAACTTGGCAGACCGGGATGCCCGGCGCTACCTGAAGCTTAAAGTGGAATTGGAGCTTGATCAGGAAAAATCGGCCAAAGAGCTGGAGAAATGCCTGCCCCCGATCCGGGATGCCCTCATTCTGCTCTTGAGCAGCAAGGCTTACGCGGACATTTCCACCCCGGAAGGGAAAGGGCAACTGAAAACAGACATCTTACAGCGGCTGGCCGCCATCCCCGGGGGCCGAAAGGTCAAAGCTATATACTTTACCGAATTTGTGGCCCAATAGGAGTCCCTAGCGGTGAGCAAGGTCTTGTCCCAGGAAGAGGTGGACGCCCTTCTTAAAGGGTTGATCGAAGGGGAGATCGAAGTCGAGGCGGAGCCGCGGCCCCCGGAAAATGGGGTTGTGCCCTATGATTTTACCTCTCAGGAGCGCATCATCCGGGGGCGCATGCCCACCATGGAGGTCATCAACGAACATTTTGCCCGGGCCTTCCGCATTTCCCTGTCCATGGTGCTGCGCCGCACCGTGGATATCCAACCCAATTTCGTGCAAATGATGAAGTTCGGGGAATTTCTCCGCTCTTTGCCGCTGCCCAGCAGTTTCCATATTTACAAAATGGAGCCGCTTCGAGGACAGTGCTTGCTGGCCCTGGACAGCAAACTGGTCTTCTCCTTGGTGGAATTTTTTCTGGGGGGAAACTCCCGGAGCCGCTTCAAGATCGAAGGCCGTGACTTTACCGCCATTGAACGCCGGCTGATCCAAAAAGTCGTACTGATGGCCTTTCAAGACCTGGAGAAGGCTTGGGCCCCGGTCCACCCCGTCAAAATGCACCTGGTGCGGGTGGAGATCAACCCCATGTTTGTGGGGATCGCCACCCCCAATGACATCATGGTGATCAGCAAATTCCAGGTGGAAATGGAGCACACGGAGGGGTCCATCACCCTGTGTATGCCCTATGCCGCCGTTGAGCCCATCAAGGGCAAATTGTATTCCGGCTTCCAAAGCGAACAGCTTGAATTGGATGTCCGCTGGACCTCCCGCATTCAGGAGCAGATTCAGGATATTTCGGTTAATGTGGTGGTGGAGCTGGGTTCCACCTTCCTGAGCGCCCGCGAGATCTTGAACCTGGCGGCTGGGGACATCATCGTCTTCGACAAGAAAGTGACCGACCCCCTGATCGGACGAGTGGAAGGCATTCCCAAGTTCACCGGCTTTGCCGGGCAGTACCAGCAGGCCAAGGCGCTTCAGGTGGAAAAATTGCTCTACCCCCAGCCCTGAGGAAGACGCATAGAGGAGGGTTTTTGACCAATGGCTCCCGACTCCGACTCCGGCCTGGATATGAATTTTGACTGGGAAAACCCCGGGGATGAACCCGACGGCTCTCCTGAAGCTCAGGAAAAAAGCGCCGCCCTGCCGCCCAAAAGCCAGGCCAAGGCCCCCAAAGAGGAAGGTCTTTCCAACCTGAGCCTCCTGTTGGACATCCCTTTGGAAATCACCGCGGAATTGGGCCGCACCCGGATGATCATCCATGATCTTCTTCAGTTGGGCCAGGGATCGGTGATCGAACTGAACAAGCTGGCCGGAGAACCCCTGGAAATCCTGGTAAACCACAAGCTCATCGCCAGGGGGGAAGTGGTGGTGGTGAATGAAAAATTTGGCATTCGCCTTACCGACATCATCAGCCCCCTGGAACGCATCAAACAATTGGGTTGAGGCATGCACAGTTTCGGAGCCCCGGAACTCTTTTTCTGGCATCAGGCGGTGAAAGTGCTGGCTGTGCTGAGCGGCTTGGCAGGGGTGCTTTTCCTCGGCCCCCTCCTGATGAAAAAATACCGGGCCTCCCGCCGCGCCTCCCCTGCCCTCATTCGCGTTTTGGAGACCCAGCACCTGTCGCCGCAAACCGCTCTCCATCTGGTGGCGGTGGGGCCGGCCAGATTTCTCTTAGGAAACACCGGGAAACGGTTAACCTTGCTCACCCCCTTACCGGCGCCGAGCCCAACGCGGGAAGAGACCGCGGAGGCTCCGTTGCCCCATGGCAAAGTTGAGTAAGATGAAGAAAAGGACTGCCATCCAGTTCGCCCTGCTGTTCCTGGCGGGGCGTCCGGCTTGGGCCGCCGCCCCCTGGGGACTGGAGCAATTCTTCGAACCCGAACGCCTCAGCCTTTCTTTACAAATTCTCTTATTCCTCACCGTGCTTTCTTTGGCACCGGCGCTGGTTATCATGGTCACCTCCTTTACTCGGCTGGTAGTGGTTTTTTCCTTCTTGCGGCACGCCCTGGGAACCCAGCAGATGCCCCCCAATCAGGTTCTCATCGGTTTGGCTCTGTTTCTCACGGTCTTTATCATGGCCCCGGTATGGCAGGAAATTCAGGATAAGGCGGTCCGACCCTATATAAATCATCAGGTGGGCGGGGCGGAAGCCCTGAAGCTGGGCCTCGAGCCCCTCCGGGCTTTCATGCTCCGTCAGACCCGAGAAAAGGACTTGGCCCTGTTCCTGTCCTTCTCCCGGACCCCGCGCCCCCAAACCGCCCAGGATGTGCCCCTGTCGGCCATTATCCCGGCCTTTATGATCAGTGAACTGAAAACCGCCTTTGAAATCGGGTTCCTCCTCTATCTGCCCTTTCTCATCATCGACATGGTGGTGGCTTCCGTGCTGTTGTCCATGGGAATGATGATGCTGCCGCCCGTCATGATTTCTTTAATGTTCAAGGTATTGCTCTTTGTCCTGGTGGATGGCTGGAATTTGGTGGTGGGCTCTTTGGTGAAAAGCTTTCATTGACCCTGAAGGAGAAGGGCGGATGACTACGGAGGCCGTGATGGAGGTGGCCCGCCAGGCCATCAGCGTGACCCTTATGGTTTCCTTGCCGATCCTCGGCATCGGCCTGTTGGTGGGGGTATTGGTCAGTCTCTTGCAAGCGGCCACCCAAATCCAGGAGATGACTCTCACCTTTGTCCCCAAAATCCTGAGCATCTTTGTGGGGCTTCTGTTTTTGCTGCCTTGGATTATGAACAAGCTGATGGGCTTCTTTTTTGAGGTTATAGACAACATTCCCCGTTATGTCAGGTGAGGCCGTGGGAATGGAACATCTCTTACAAAATTGGCGCAATTTTTTGCTGGTGGCTCTCCGAACCAGCTGTCTTCTGGCCTTTTGGCCTGTCTGGGACAGCCGCCTTATTCCTGGGCAGGTGCGCGTATTTTCCCTGTTAGTGATCTCCCTGGCGCTCACCCCGGTGGTAGCCCCGTTTTTGCCGGAATTTCCCACGGCATGGCCGGCCTTCCTGATTTTGGCGACGCAGGAATTTCTCCTGGGTCTCAGCCTCGGCCTGTTGGTGCGCTTCCTGCTGGCCGGAGCCCAGCTGGCCGGCCACCTTCTTTCCACCCAGATGGGTTTTGGCCTGGTCACCTTGATCGACCCCCAAAGCCGCGATCAGGCCACGGTGGTCGCTGATCTTTTCCTTTTCCTGGCCGTCGTGGTCTTTCTTGCCAGTGACGGTCATCATTTTCTGCTGCGTTTACTGGTTTTGAGCTTTCAGGAAGTGCCGGTTGGGAGTGCCTTCTTTTTGCCCGGGAATCTTCTGGGGGCGATGCCGGGCTACGGGGCATTGATGTATAAGCTGGCGGTGATGCTGGCCGCGCCGGTGTTGGCCGCGCTGTTTTTAGCCCAGCTGGCCATGGGGTTAGTGGCCCGAGCTGTCCCTCAGATTCAGGTGATGATCTTGGGCTTTCCCCTGACCATTGCCTTGGGTCTCCTTTTTTTGTTTTTAACCCTGACCATGGTGGGTCCGTTGCTGGTTGAAAATTTTGCCAGCCTCAGGACCCCCCTGCACCAGGTTCTGCAAGCCTGGCGAGGCTGACGCATGGCGGACACGTCCTATCAGGACCGAACCGAAAAGCCAACCCCCAAACGGCGGGCCGAGGCCTGGGAAAAGGGCCAGATCGCCCGGAGTCGGGATCTGGCGGCTTCCTTGGTGCTTCTCACCGGGTTTCTCCTCCTGGTGGGGAGCAGTCCCTGGGGGGGCAGGCGCCTGAGCGACATGATGAGACAGAGCCTGGAGGCCTTGTCCTCCGGGTCTCTCACTGCTGCCCGGCTTCACCTGCTTTTCATGAATTACGCCTTTTTTCTCGCCACCCTTCTGGTGCCGATCTTCTTGGGTCTTGTCTGCGCCGCCGTCATTGCCAACTTCGCCCAGGGTGGCTGGGTTTTTTCCCCTCAGCGGCTTGTCCCGGATTTAACCCGGGTGGCACCCTTCCCCGGCTTTAAGCGCCTTTTTTCAGGGAATTCTCTGGTAGAACTGGCAAAATCCCTGGCCAAAGTCGCCCTCATGGCCGGGGTGGCATACTTCTCTTTTTGCCAACAGCTTCCTCACCTTCTAGCGTTGTTGCGTCAGGAGGCCGGGCAGGTGGCGGTGCATCTCCGGACTGCTACCTTTGACCTAACCGGATGGCTGATAATCCCCCTGCTGGCTTTGGGGGGACTGGATTTCTTCTACCAAAGGCACCGGCATGAAAAAAGTTTGTGGATGACCAAGCAGGAAGTGAAGGACGAAATGCGGCAAACTGAGGGCGATCCCCGGATCAAGGCCCGAATCCGGAGCCTTATGCGGCAAATGGCCGCCAAGCGTATGATGGCCGCGGTTCCCAAAGCCGATGTAGTGGTGACCAACCCTACTCATGTGGCCGTGGCCTTGAAATACGACCGCGCTACCATGATCGCCCCCCAGGTGGTGGCCAAAGGGCAAGGGTTCGTCGCCCTGAAGATCATTGCCTTGGCCCAGGAAGCCGGGGTGCCCCGGGTGGAAAACCCGGCCTTGGCCCGTTCTCTGTACCGGCTCGTGGAAGTGGGTGAGGTGATTCCCATCTCTCTCTATAGGGCCGTGGCCGAGGTTCTAGTCTACATTTACCGCCTCAAAGCCCGGGCCGGGGGGGAAGGATGAATGTGGCAATGCCGTGGTCGGGAAGCTCCCTGTTACGGGGTCTTGGAGTTCACAAAGGCGAACTGTTTGTCGCCTTGGGAGTGATAATCACCCTTTTGGTGATGGTCTTCCCCCTGCCTCGGTTGTTGCTGGACCTGCTGCTCAGTTTTAACCTCACCTTTTCCCTGATTGTGCTGCTGGTCTCCCTTTACACCGTCAAGCCCATAGAATTCTTTATCTTCCCTTCGCTTTTGCTGGTGGCCACCCTGTTCCGCCTTTCCTTGAATGTGGCCTCTACCCGTCTCATTCTGCTCCATGGCTGGGAAGGTCTGGAAGCCGCCGGCAGGGTCATCCGCTCCTTCGGCAGTTTCGTGGTCGGCGGAAATTATGTGGTGGGGGGCATTATCTTCATTATTCTGGTGATCATAAATTTTATCGTCATCATCAAAGGGTCAACGCGCATTGCCGAAGTGGCGGCCCGTTTCACCCTGGATGCCATGCCCGGCAAGCAGATGAGCATCGACGCAGAGCTCAATGCCGGCTATATCGATGACCATGAGGCCCGGCGCCGTCGGGCCGCTCTGGCCCGGGAGGGGGAGTTCTACGGGGCCATGGACGGGGCCTCCAAGTTTGTGCGGGGGGAAGCGGTGGCCGGCCTCCTTATCATGGTTATTAACATCCTCGGGGGTCTGATCATCGGGGTGGCGCAGCACGGCATGACCCTGCTGGATGCCTCCCAAACCTTCACGCTTCTCACCATCGGGGAGGGACTGGTTAATCAGATCCCGGCGCTGTTTGTTTCCACCGCCGCCGGTCTGGTGGTGAGCAAGGCGGCCTCCGAAGCGAGCTTAGGAGAGGAATACGCCACCCAGTTCACCTTAAAGCCTCAGGCCATGAGCATGGCGGCCGGCATCGTTCTATTGGTGGGGCTGGTTCCCGGGTTGCCCCATCTCCCCTTTCTGGTGCTTGCGGGGATTACCGGGGGACTTTCCTATCTGGCGTGGAAAACCCGGGAAAAAACCTTGAGGGAACAGGAAAAGGCCAAGCGGCTTCCCGCCCGGCCCTCAGAGACGGACCCCCTGGACGCTTTACCGGCCTTGGACATCTTGGAGCTGGAAGTGGGCTACGGGCTTATTCCCTTGGTTGATGAAGAACAGGACGGGGAGTTGCTGGAGCGGGTGCGGGCTTTGAGGCGCCAATTTGCCCAGGAAATGGGGGTGGTGATCCCCCCCATCCATATCCGGGATAATCTTCAACTAAAACCTGGAGGATACAAGATCCTGGTCAAAGGAGTGGAGGTGGCCCGGGGGGAACTCATGCTGGGATATTATCTGGCCCTTGACCCCGGGGAAGGGCTTCGCAAAATTGACGGCATCCCCACCCGGGAGCCCACCTTTAATTTGCCGGCCCTCTGGATTCCCGCCTCCCGCCGTGAAGAAGCCCAACACCACGGGTACACCGTGGTCAATTCCGCCAGTGTCATTGCCACGCACCTTTCCGAAGTGATCCGGTTGCACTGCGATGAGCTCCTGGGGCGCCAGGAAGTCCAGCGCCTGCTGGATCGTTTGTCCAAAACCCACCCCAAAGTGGTGGAGGAGCTGGTCCCCGGGCTTCTGCCCCTGGGTGTCATCCAAAAGGTCTTGCAAAATCTGGTGCGGGAGCGGGTCTCGATACGCGACCTGCTGACCATCATGGAAACTCTGGCGGATTACGGCACTTATACCAAGGATGCGGATCTCCTCACAGAATACGTCCGGCAGCGGTTGGGCCGCGCCCTGACCAAGACCCTGGAGACCACGGACCGGAAAATCTTGGTCCACACCTTGGACCCGTTCATTGAGGACCTTTTGAAGGATAGTTTGCAAAAAACCGATTATGGCGTCTATCTGGCCCTGGCTCCGGAGACTGCCCAGGAAATCATCCGGGCCCTGGAGAAGGCCGCTGAGATCTCCCTTTCCCAAAACCTCCAGCCGGTAGTGGTATGCTCTCCGGGAGTGCGGCGGCATTTGCGGCGCTTAGTGGAACGTCACCTTCCGGGGTTATGGGTGTTATCACCTCACGAACTGATAACCGAAGCCAAAATACAGTCCCTGGGGATTGTGAGGATCGGCCATGAAGCTTAAGACCTATATCGGCCGGAATTTAAAGGAAGCTTTGGCCCAAGTGAAAAAAGAGCTGGGCCCCGAAGCCGTAATCCTATCCACTCAGTCCCGCCGGATCCTTGGCCCCCGCGCGGTCAGGCCTTGTACAGAAGTTGAGGTCAGGGCTGCGGTGGAGGACCGGGGTCCGGCGCAGGCAGAAAGTTACTCCCGGAAAATTTACGATGAACGGTTTTTCCTGCTGAAGCAGGTCCAGAAAGAGCTCCGGGAGCTGAAGGAGTTGTTTGCCCGTTGGTTCATGCCCTTCGGTCCGCCCGCATGGCTTTCCGCCTACAACGAGCTGGCGGATCTCCATCAATCCCTGGTGCGAAGGGGGGTGGCAGACCATGTTTTACAAAAATGGTTGGCCAACGTTCAGGAGCTGGTGAGGGGCGCGGATTCCTACCACCCGGTGGACACTGCCGACGCGCTGCGCCTGCTGATGGAGTCTTTCGAGGTCATTGACCTGTGGCAGCCACCGGGGCGGAAAGGGCCCAGATGGTGGACTTTTATCGGCCCCGCCGGAGTAGGCAAAACCACCACCGTCGCCAAGTTGGCGGTGCAGTTAGCCTTGAAAATGCAGAAGAAAGTAGGGCTGATTTCCCTGGACTGCATGCCCGGGAGGACATATGACCTGCTGGCTCTTTATGGAAAACTTATCGGAGCCCCCTTTATCCCGATTCCCGGAAAGCAGGAATTACGCGAGGCTCTGAACCGCTTGCCGGAACTGGATATTGTTCTTATAGATACTCCGGGGCAGGGGCTAACTTCGCCGGATACAAATTTATCAGATTGGCTGGCAGAGTTACCGCAACCGGAGCACCATCTGCTGTTGAGCGCCACATGGAGTGAGGGTAATCTGGCCGCCGCCATTCGGACGGGAAGCAGGTTCCCTCTCGAATCCATCATCATAACCAAGGCGGACGAATGTCGGGATTTTTCCGGCTTGTTTAATCAGCTTTGCCGCCATCACCTGCCGGTTTCCTACCTGACCACCGGGCCGCGAATCCCGGAAGATATGGAACCGGCTTCCAAGGCCCGGATTTTGGCACTACTTTGGAAGAATTATCCAAAAATTGCGCCTTGCACCGCAGGGGAGGGCTATGAACCGGCTGTGGGCGCTTGACGGATTGGAGGAAAAGCGTCTCGGGATGCCCCTTCCCGGGGACTCGCCGGGCCGACCCTTTCGGGTTATCACCGTGACCTCGGGAAAAGGCGGGGTGGGGAAATCCAATGTGGTGGTGAACCTGGGGCTGGCTTTTTCCCGTCAGGGTCTAAAGGTTTTACTGATCGATGCAGACCTGGGCTTGGCCAATCTGGATATCCTTCTGGGCCTTACGCCGCAGTTCACAATAAAAGACTTGTTGTCTTTGCGCAAATCTATATCCGAAGTGATGGCGGAGGGCCCGGAAGGTATCAAGATCCTGCCCGCCTCCTCGGGAATTCCTGAGCTCGCCGAATTGGACGAATACCAGAAAATGTTTCTGTTAAACGAACTGGACAATTATTCCGAAAATCTGGACGTGGTGTTGATAGACACCGGCGCCGGCATTTCCCGCAACGTCTTGTTCTTTAATATCGCCGCCATGGAGCGCATAGTGGTGGTTAATAATGAGCCAACATCCATAACCGATGCTTATGCCCTGATGAAAGTGTTAGTCACCAAGCATCGTGAAACCCGTTTTAAACTTCTGGTAAACGGCTTGAACAAGCCCCAAGAAGGAGACCTAGTCTTTCGCGCCATGCTCCGGGTTACGGAGCGCTTTCTGGGCAAGGACATTTCGCTGGAGTATCTGGGGGCTATCCCTCATGACGACGCTATTCCGAAAGCGGTGTTAAAGCAGCAAGCCGCTCTGGCCCTTTACCCCAAGGCGAAGGTAAGCAGATATTTCACCCAGTTGGCCCGGAATCTTTGGGAAGCGCCACCCCCGCCAGAATTGGGGAGCAATATCAGATTCTTTTGGCGCCGCCTGTTACACCGTCACCTTTAGTAGTCGAGAGCGATCATGAAGAAACAACAATTAGCCCAAATTCAGGTAAGCCCGTCGCCCGAACAATGGCCGGCGCAAGTTGATCAGGCCTGGCAGGAACAGATGATCCTTCAGTATGCCCCCTTGATAAAATATATCGCAGGCCGGCTGGCCTTGCGTTTGCCTTCCCATATTTCCCTGGACGATTTGATCAGTTCCGGGATTATCGGTTTGATTGATGCCATTCAGAAATTCGATCCCAGCAAGAACATCAGTTTTAAGACTTATGCCGAATTCCGGGTAAAAGGGGCCATTCTGGACGAGTTGCGCAGTCTGGATTGGATTCCCCGGTCGGTCCGCAAGAAGTCCCACGTCCTGGAAAAGACCTATGCCGAATTAGAACGCAATCTGGGCCGGCCCGCCGAACCCGAGGAAGTTTGCCTGGCTCTCGGCTTGGAATTGGAAGAATTTTATCAGCTCCTGGACGAGACCAAAGCGGTTTCCCTGGTGGAACTGGAAGGCCTGTGGAAAGCCGCCCGCAGCGGCTCCGATTACCTGGAGGCCGAGCTTTCCGATTTCCTTCAAGACGAAAACTACCGGGATCCCTCCTTGGCCCTTCATTTTTCCGAACTCCGGGAGGTCTTGGTCCAAGCCATTGACGGTCTCCCCGACAAAGAGAAACTCCTGGTTTCGTTGTACTATTACGAAGAGCTCACCATGAAGGAAATCGGGGAGATCATGGGCTGCACCGAATCCCGTATTTCCCAGTTGCATACCCAGGCCATGTTGCGGCTGCGAGCCAAACTTAGAGATTATTTTCAAACGTAAGCCCCGGAAAGGAAGCGTTAACCAAGGGTTTTAGCCATGAAAAAAGCCTTCTTCCTGCTGGCAGCCCTTCTTCTGGCAGGCACCGCCGAAAGCGGGCCAGATTCACCGCAAACCATTTCGGCCAAAATGCTGGCCCAAGAGAAAACTGGGGAGAATCCTTCTTTTCCCTGCCCACCGGTGACCTTGGCGCCCTTTTATCTTATTCAGGAAAAAGCCGCAAAAGTGTGGATTGAACGGGTGATTGTTAGCATCGAGGGGGAGAAGACTGCCAAGGAGCTCAACCAGCCACGGGTTCGAAATGTGCTTTTTGAAATTCTGCTTTCGGAACCGGAGAAAAGCGCTTGGCCAGCCAAAATGCAGGCCGCCATGGAGCAAGTCCTGGGTAAGACCGCGGTCCATTCGGTACATCTCAGTCAGTGCTTTCTTCTGTTTTGAAAAGAAGGAGCTTGCGTCATGGATTCTGTGGATCCGCCGGCCCCGATCGCCGCGCCAATTCTGGCAAAGACCGTGATCTCACCAAAGACGGACCAGAAAAAGACCCACCAGGAACGTTCCGGTCTTCCAGGTCGAAAAAATAAGGAAGGGTTCTCCCCCCATAGCCCGGAGGAAAAAAAGACTGAGGGGAAGCCACACATTGACCTCTTGGTCTGAAGGAGGAAAAGTGTCCCCGAAAGGTTTTGCTTACTGGGTGGCCCTTCAGCTGGTTCTTGATCTCGGCTTGTTTATTCTGCTAATTTGGCTTATTGTTAAGCTTCGGGAACTGGGGCGCCCGCTCCCTGTTCCAGGGCCTAACCCTGTCGAAAAAGATAGGGCATCTTGCCGGAAAACGGCGACGAAGGAATCCGGGACCGGGAAAAAGCCGGCATCGGCCCAATGGGCTGGTTTATTCCAGCAAGTTCAGCACCCTGAACCCGTTCTTGACCCCGGCTTTCTCAGCAGGGGGCCTGATTCGGGTAAATCTCTGCACGTTCGGGTTGAGGATTTGGCAGCCCAAGGTCTGTCTCCGGAAGAGATCGCGCACCGGTTAAATCTGCAGCCGGCGGAAGTGAAAATCGCCCTGGGTCTGTCAAAAATCCTGGCAGAGAACGAAAACTGATTTTGCTTTCCGACGGTCCGTTGCCAAGATTGAATTATTGCCTTTCCGGATTCCTAAAAAAACAGGCAGGGCCCTTATGCCCGATGCATCTTTTGACTTGGACAGGATAACGCGCCGGCTTGCCGCGGCCCGAGGGGAGTTGGAAGCCGATCTGGTGTTGACCGGAGGCCGGGTGGCCAATGTCTATACCGGCGAATGGCTGGCTCAGGATGTGGCAATCTTTGATGGCATTATCATCGGCTTAGGCGAATACGCCGGTCCCAGAATTGAACTAAATGGCGGTTACCTTCTCCCCGGGTTCATTGATGGGCACCTCCACCTGGAAAGCAGCATGCTTTCTCCGAAGGAGCTGGCCCGGGCTTTGCTGCCCTGCGGCACCACCACTATTGTTGCCGACCCCCACGAAATCGCCAACGTTTTGGGGACCACTGGCCTGGATTACCTTCTGAGGGCCAGCCAGGGTCTGCCTCTGGATCTTTTTTTCATGCTCCCTGCCTGTGTTCCTGCTTCCCCTCTGGAGACCTCCGGGGCCCGCCTGGAAGCAGAGCAATTGGCCCCTTACCGGCAAAACCCCCGGGTGCTGGGGTTGGCCGAAGTGATGAATTTTCCGGGAATAATTTCCGGCAACCGGGATTTGCTGGCAAAGCTTGCCCTTTTCCCTCAGGGTCCGGTGGATGGCCATGCGCCGCGGGTTTCCGGGAAGTTCCTCAATGCTTACCGTTTGACCGGCATCGGCTCAGACCATGAGTGCACCGAGCCGGCCGAGGCGTTGGAAAAACTTCGCCTGGGTTTTTATCTCATGGTCCGGGAGGGAAGCCTGGCCAAGAACCTGGCAGACCTTCTGCCGGCGGTGCCGGTTTCGGCCTTGCGGCACACCATGCTGGTGACCGATGACTGCCACCCCGAGGACTTGTTTTCCTTGGGGCACCTCAACCACCTGCTGAAACTGGCGGTGGCCCGGGGACTTGCTCCCATCCAGACGATAACCTTGGTCACCCTTAATCCGGCGGAATATTTCCGCCTTCGGGACCGAGGGGCAATAGCTCCCGGCCTGGCCGCCGATCTGGTGGTGGTAAGGGATTTAAGCCAATTCGAAATTGACAAGGTTTTCAAGCAGGGCCGACTGGTGGTGGAAAACGGCTGTTTATTGCCGGAAGTGGAATTTCCGGAGCCCTCCCCCCCACCGCCTTCCTTTCGTCTGAAGGCTCCGCCCTCGGAGGCTTTCTCTCCGGTGGTTGAGGGCGAGGTTGTCAAAGTCATCGGCTTGCTGCCCTGGCAGCTCCTTACTGAAAAGCGCTTGGCCCTGGCGCCGCAAAAAGACGGGCGTTTGGTTACGGACCCGGCCCGCGACCTCCTGAAGCTGGCCGTAATGGAGCGCCACCAGGCCAGCGGGCGTATGGGACTGGGTCTGGTGCAGGGCTTCGGCTTAAAGCGGGGCGCCCTGGCTTCTTCCGTGGCCCACGATTCCCACAACCTGGTGGTGGTCGGGGCGGACGAGGCGGATATGCTTAAAGCCGCAGAACATGTGGCCCACCTCCGGGGCGGTCTGGCTGTAGTGGCGGCCGGGCGGGTGCTGGCGGACCTGCCCCTCCCCATTGCCGGCCTCTTGAGCCTTGATCCATTGGAAAACGTAGCCCAGGCTTACCGCCGCCTGAAGGAGGCCTATCGTTCTTTGGGGGGAGAATTGGAGGATCCCTTCATGGCTTTGTCATTCCTGGCTTTGCCGGTAATCCCGGAACTTAAACTCACGGATCGGGGATTGGTGGATGTCAACCGCTTTGCCTTGGTGCCCTTGTTTGGTCCCGATTAAAATGTCAAAAAACACCCTTCCTTCCGCCTGCCCAACTCTTATGTCCTTGCTTAGAAAAAGGCAAACCCTCTCCGTTTGACTTTTCTTAATTCTTTCTTTAAACACCCTTAGACGATTTAATAAAGAATTGAGGTGATTGTGGCCGGCGTAAGATAATGCTAAAATTACAATTTAAGGAGAAAGTATGCTGTTTTCCCGGCTTCTTATCCCGACGCTTAAAGAAAATCCGGCGGAGGCGGAGACCGTGTCTCACCGCTTGCTTTTGCGGGCCGGAATGATCCGCAAAGTCGCCTCAGGGATTTATAATTACTTGCCTTTGGGATTGAGAGTACTCCGGAAAGTGGAAAGCATCGTACGGGAGGAGATGAACCGCGCGGGTGCTCAGGAGGTGCTGCTTCCGGCGGTGCAGCCCGCCGAGCTCTGGCTGGAGTCCGGCCGCTGGCACGTGTACGGGAAGGAGCTTCTCCGTTTTAAGGACCGGCATAATCGGGATTTTTGTTTTGGCCCTACCCACGAAGAGGTGATTACCGATTTGGTGCGTCGGGAGGTGCACTCGTACCGGCAACTGCCTTTGAACCTGTATCAGATTCAGGTGAAATTCCGGGACGAAATCCGGCCCCGCTTCGGTCTCATCCGGGGCCGCGAATTTATCATGAAGGACGCTTACAGCTTTGACGTGGATGAGGCCAGCGCTGAAATCACTTATGAAGCCATGTATCAGGCTTACCAGCGTATTTTTCACCGCTGCGGCCTGAACTTCAAGACGGTGGAGGCGGATACCGGGCCCATCGGCGGAAGCTTCTCCCATGAATTCATGGTCCTGGCGGACACCGGCGAGGACCTGCTGGCCTCCTGCACGGCCTGCCCTTATGCCGCCAACCTGGAGAAGGCGGAAGTGCCGCCTCTCCGGTCCAATCCCCAGCCGGCGCCGGTTACCGAAGGCCCGAAGGAGGTGCACACTCCCGGAGTGCGTACGGTAGAGGAAGTGTCGGCCTTTTTGCGAGTTAGTCCCCAGGAAATTGTCAAAACCCTGATCTACGAAACGGAGCGGGGACCGGTGGCCGTGCTCATCCGAGGTGATCACGAAGTCAACGAAGTGAAGGTAAGAAATCTGTTGGGGGTAACGGACCTCCACTTGGCGGGGCCGGAACGGGTGGAAGAATTGACTGGGGCCGAGGTGGGCTTCAGCGGGCCCGTGGGTCTCAATCTGCCGATTTATGCCGACCAGGCGGTCTTGACCCTGAGCTCACTGGTTACCGGCGCCAACCGCACGGACTACCACCTGGTCAACGTCAATCCTCTCCGGGACTTTAACATCACCCGGGTGGCCGATTTGCGCCTGGTTACGGCTCAGGACTCCTGTCCCCGCTGCGGCGCGGCCTTGGAAATTCTCCGAGGCATTGAGGTAGGGCATATCTTCAAGTTAGGAATAAAATATTCTGAAGCCTTGAAGGCTACCTTTTTGGACCACGAAGGGCGGGAAACCTACATGTTTATGGGGTGCTACGGCATCGGCGTCTCTCGCCTCCTCGCCGCCACCATCGAACAGTGGCATGACGACGACGGGATTATCTGGCCCATGCCTTTGGCCCCCTTCCAGGTAGGAGTGATCCCCATCAGCATCAAAGATGAGGTCACCTGGCAGGCAGCTTTGAGCCTTTACGAAGACCTTGAAAAAGCCGGCGTCGAGGTTCTTTTGGACGACCGGGATGAACGGCCGGGCGCAAAGTTCAAGGATTTCGACCTCATCGGCCTCCCCTTGCGGGTGGTGGTGGGGCCGAAAACCTTGGCCCAAAATAAAGCCGAGATCCGGCACCGGCGCTCCCGGCAGACCGTCCTCCTTGATTTGGAAAAGGTGGTAGATTATCTGAAAGAAACCATTTCCGCGGAGCTTCATGCTTAGACTCATCCGCCTTCAGGACATTGAAGAGGAGGTGCTCCGGCACCATCCGGAGGCGGACACCTCCTTAATCAAAAAGGCCTACATCTTCTCGGCCCGGGCCCACGAAGGGCAGACGCGCCTGAGCGGCGAGCCTTATCTCTCCCATCCCCTGGAAGTGGCCTATATTTTAGCGCAAATGGGTTTGGGACCCGTTACTGTCTCCTGTGGCCTGCTTCACGATGTGGTGGAGGATACCGGCACCACCCTGGATGAATTGGACGAATATTTTGGAGAGGAAGTCACCGACATTGTCAACGGCGTCACCAAAATCAGCCAGCTCAGCTTCGGCGACCGCCGGACCCAGCAGGCGGAATACCTGCGCAAAATGGTGCTTTCCATGTCCCACGATATCCGGGTGCTGCTGGTCAAGCTGGCCGACCGGGTGCACAATATGCGCACCCTGGGTTTTATGGACCCCGAAAGCCAGAAGCGCATCGCCCAGGAGACCCTGGATATTTATGCCCCTTTGGCCGGGCGCTTAGGCATGTTCCGGGTCAAGGCGGAACTGGAGGACTTGGCCTTTTTTTATCTGGAGCCCGAGGCTTATCAGCGCATTCAGGAAGGCCTGGCCCGAAAGAAAGGGGAACGGGAGAAATACATCTCCGAGGTTTGCCAGCTTCTGCGGGAAAAACTGCAGGAGCACGGGCTGAAAGGCGAAGTAAGCGGTCGGCTCAAGCACTTTTACAGCATTTACCGGAAACTCCAAGCCCAGCAGATCACCCTGGACGAACTCTATGACCTGTTGGCTTTTCGCATCATTGTCGACACCGTGGCCGAATGTTACGAGGCCTTGGGGGTGATTCACCATTACTTCCGGCCGGTGCCCGGCCGCCTCAAGGATTACATCGGCATGCCCAAGGCTAATCTCTACCAGTCCATCCACACCACGGTGATCGGGGCCTATGGAGAACGGCTAGAGGTACAGATCCGCACCCATGAAATGCACCGGGTGGCGGAAGAAGGTATTGCAGCCCATTGGAGCTATAAAGAGAAGCGGCCATACCGGGAAAAAGATGCCCAGCGCTTTGCCTGGCTCCGGCAAATGGTGGACCTGCAGAAGGAGCTGAAAAGCCCGGAGGAATTATTGGAAGGGGTGCGCCTGGAACTCTACCCCGACGAGGTGTATGTCTTTACGCCCCAGGGGGAGGTCAAGGAATTGCCCCGGGGGTCCACTCCGGTGGACTTCGCCTACGCCATCCATACCGAAGTGGGCCACACTTGCACCGGCGCCAAAGTCAACGGCCGTATGGTGCCGCTTCGATATGAGCTGCAAAACGGCGACACGGTGGAAATAATCACCTCGCCCCATCAGCGCCCCAGCCGGGATTGGCTCAAGTTTGTCAAGACCACCAAAGCAAAGTCAAAAATCCGCCAATGGCTTAAAGCGGCGGAACGGGAGCAGAGTGTGGCCCTGGGGCGGGAACTTCTGGAGCGAGAGCTGCGCAAACATAACTTGCAGAAACTTTTAAAGGATGGGGAAGAATTGAAAAAGGTGGCCCAAGCCCTTTCCTTGGTGCGTCTGGACGATCTGTTTGAGGCGGTGGGCCACGGCAAATACTCGGCCGGTCAGGTGGTTGGCCGGGTTTTGCGGGCCCTCTCCCCCCCGACGGAGGAGGGGGTTCCGGTGCCAGAACCGGAGACCAAGGAGGAAAAGGAACCAGGGCCCATTCGCATCAAGGGCCTGCAAGATCTGTTGACCCGCCTGGCCCACTGCTGTCAGCCTATTCCCGGAGACCGGATCATCGGCTACATTACCAGAGGCCGGGGCGTGACCATCCACCGGGCCGATTGTCCATATTTGTCTCGCACCGAGTCTTACCGGCAAATCCCTGCCGAATGGGATGGCCACCAGCAGCAGCTCTATCCGGCCAACATCCAGGTGGTGACCGTTGACAAGCCCGGGCTTCTGGCAGACATCACTACGGCTCTTAAAATGGCCGAAGTCAACGTTACCCGGGCTTCGGTGGAGACCACCCCGGACCATCGGGGCATTGCCAACTTCACCATTCAGGTAGCCGACCAGCAACACTTGGAACGGGTTTTTGCGGCCATTAAACGATTAAAAGAAGTAATCTCCGTGCGGCGGGTGGCGTCATAAGGGGAGCAGGACCCTGCGGCCCGCGGCCCGGCGGTCTACGTGGGTTTCACCACGTATCCGGAGCGCAGACAACGGGTGCAAACCCGGATAAAGCGGACTGAACCCTGGTGGACGGCCCGCACCCGTTGCAGGTTGGGTTTCCAGCGGCGTTTGGTACGATTATTGGCATGGCTCACATTGTTGCCCACCCCGGGGCGTTTGCCACAAATCTCACACAAATAGGCCATAGTGCTCACTCCTTTGCCATTCAGGAAAATCTTAAACAAAATTTAAAAAAAAACAAGGGAAGAACCTAAAAATTAGCCGAAAAGCATTGACCGCCGCAGTTTTGCTCCTTTGTCTGGCGGCCTTGGCCTGGCCGACGGCAGCCGGTACGCCCGCGGAGGAAGCCCGGCTCTATGTCCTCTCTGATTTGGACCAGGTAGACCTTTCCCCCAAAACCGTGCAGGTGGAGATTTACGTGGCCCCGGCTTCTGAATTGCAGCCCTTTGTGGAGGTCTTTCCGTTGGTGTGGGCCGAAGTGCAAAATTTCTATGCCCGGTTGGGAGTCAATCTGGTCCGGCTCCAGGGCCAAGCCCAGCCCAGACCCTTGGCGCCGGCGGAACGCTTGCGTCTGGAGGTCCTGACCCAAAAGGAGTGGCTGAACCGGAGCTTCCAAGCCTTCAACGTACCCTCGCCGTTCCGCCCCAGCTTTTTGGCGGTTTGCCGGAATAAATACGCTTTTGCCCACCTGCCGTTATCCGTCATTCACTTTTCCTTCGCCCGCTTTCGAGAGGAGCTGTTTCGCCCTGAACCCGGAGCCGCCCCCCTGAACCGGCATTTGCTGGCCAATCTGCTTATCCATGAATTGGGCCATCTCCTGGGCCTGTATCACGCCCATGAATTCACGGATGATCCCATTGAGGAGTTGCTGCCGGACCGCAAAACCCCGAACTTTATGAGTCATTATCTGATGCATGCGGGCAGTCTTGGGTTTGTGCCCCTGCAAAAACAGATCATCCATAGCTACCTAAGCAAGGGCAAGGTCTTTGAGCAATACCGCCGGGTGGACTTTGACCCGATGCGTTACCTGGAGCTGATCAAGAAATACAACGGTTTTAAAGAGCCGGCCAAGGCAAAGGAAACCGACGAAGCGGAATGAAACCGGCCCTTTGTCACAAGTCTACCCTGGCAATCCTTGGCAGTTTCCTCGCCGACGACCCTGGAGGCCTTCAGCTCCGGCGTGGCCGCCCGTTTTCCCCCGGATGAAGGCCGCAAAACTTATGGCCGTCTGAGCCAGGGAGCAATGATGCGTTTGGCCAGGTTAATGGGGATGGCGAACCCGATCCCCTGGCCGGTGGCCACAATCATGGAATTGATGCCGATGACCCGACCGTCCAGATCGCACAAGGGTCCGCCGCTGTTGCCCGGGTTGATGGAGGCATCCGTCTGGATAAAATCGCCGTAGGTGCCTTTTCCCAGCCCCCGGCGGCCGGTGGCGCTTACCACTCCCACCGTCACAGTCTGTTCAAGTCCGAAGGGGCTGCCGATGGCGATGGCCCATTGGCCCACCCGGATACGGTCTGAGTCTCCCAAAACCGCAGGCCTTAAATAGGGGGCTGGAGCATAAATCAGGGCAATATCAAACCGTTCGTTGATTCCCACCACCTTGCCGGTGACCTCCCGGCCGTCGTCATAACGCACCTTGATCTGCTGGGCCCCGGCCACCACGTGGGAATTGGTGAGAATATGACCAAGGTTGTCAATAATGATGCCCGAGCCTTGTCCCACCAGCCGTTGGCGGATGGCCTGGGGCGGCCCGAAATCCCGGAAAATGCCTTCAAAAGGGGTGCCCCGGAAAAAATCCTCCGGAACTCCTGGCACCTGATAGGTCACAACCCGGATGGCCTTGAGGCTCACCACGGAGGGCCGCACCCGCTCCACCACCCGGATGAAATCTTCCTGAAGGCCCATGGCGCTGGCTCCGGCCGGGTCCGGGGGCCATGCCAACATAAGGCAGGTCAGAAGACCTGGCAATAACCAAGCAAAACCCCTTATTCTCATGCTGTTCCTCCTTCTGAGTTGGAGTCAGTCCGGTAAATAAAGCGAAGTGGCACAAAGCTGACATTAATAGGTTTAAATTATGAATTTTGGAGGGAACCGCTAAGACCGGTCGGGAGGCTGGCCCTTCCCCTCTGCACCTTCCTATTTTTTAGGTTTTACCACTTTCCCTCCGCCGCCAAAACCAAGCCGGCAAATACAAGGTTGTCTTCCGGTTCTCGCCACTGATTTGTCCCCCATGGCCGCGCCGGCGAGGGAACCTCGTACCAGACAGAGAGGAAACCGCCCACTCCGAAAGCAAAGCGAGGGGTAAAATGATATGAAACTTTTAGCTGTGCCTCCGTGATGGGAATGAAGACGGTATCAGGGGCGAATTCCATAACATTTTGCCGCCGGATAACTTTCCGGCTAACTTCCCCGATGGTTACTGATTGAGTGATGAATCCCTTAAGCCAGAAATTTTTGAGAAAATTTATCTGACCTTTGAGACCGATTCCGGGACCGCCGTGGAAATTGACCTCAGAATGGCTTACCAGGGCTTCAGAATTGCAGACTCCCATCAATCGCTGCTGGGAGCCGCAGAATTTTGCCCCCCATTGGAGGAAAAGCTCCTTTCCTTCCGAGCCATAAATCTTATAGTCAACAAAGGGTCCCAGGGACCAGAAAGAAACTTTGGTGTGCCCCAAGAAATTAGCCGGGGGGACGGTTTTGACCAGCTCATAGTCACTGTCAAACCACCAGCCGTTCAAGCCCAGTCTCCAATTTCCCTTCCGATAAGAGATTTCCCCTCTTAAAGTAAAATCGTTGGTCGGGTCCACTGCCAAGGAAGTTTGGTGATTTACCAGATCGGCCAGATTTTCTCGAGCCCCCCAGACCTTGAGGTATAAGGGCTCCAATTGCAGATGAAGGCCTTCGGCCGGGGGATCGTTTCCCCACCCGGGATTGATCCAGAACAAAGACAGGCAGGCTGCCACCAGGACTACCGCTCCTTTCATTTCGACCTCCCGGTGTTTTGGACAAAGGATACATCAAAATGATCCTTTTTATATTAAAAAAAGCATTTTCCTGGGGGGCGGCGGGCCGATGACCTCCAATACTTCCTGGGGGATCATGCTTTCGGCCAGGGCCAGGAAGGGCCGGCCCTGCAAAGATTCCCCGGCCGGTCCCAAATCCCGGATGCCGGCATCTCCACCTATGACCAAACAGACGGGAGGACCGCCGGGTTCATGTCTGGTCCAAAACACCTGAAGCTCGGCTGGCTGTCCCGGTTCGGGGCCGCTCCACCCCACCAAGGTCCGCACCTCGCCGTCTGGATATCTTAGCTCCAGCGACAGACCTTGCCAGATGGGGGATAAAACCGTCAGTTTAAGACGAGGCAACCCTTCCGGAACATTGGCACAAGGGAAAACTTCATATTCAATAACCTTCATTTTGTGACCTCAAACGCAATATTAGTTTTGATTTCTGTCAGCCGCCTTCGGCTTTACAATCCAGGAGGACTTTCAGGACTCCGGGCTGTTGCGCCTGGGCCATCGCCACACAAGCCTGGGAAAGAGGAAATCTTTGGGAAATCAAGGGCTGTGGGTCAATCCAGCCCCGGGCCATAAGGCGCAAGGCCGCAGGGAAAGGGCCGCAGCGGCTTCCCACCAGGCGCACCTCCGGGACCACCAGAGTTGCTGGGTCCAAGGGCACTTGGCCTTTGTAGGTGCTTTTCAAAATCACCGTCCCCCGGGGCCGGACCCGTTCCAAGGCCAGGGCCAGGCCGCGGGGCGAGCCGCTGGCCTCCACCACCACTTCATAGTCCCGACCTCTCAGGTCTGTTTCCAAAAAGCCTTTCACCCCGTAAGGTTCGGCCAGGGCCAGATGCTCGGCATAGTGGCCTGCCAGGTGTACCTCGGCCCCCTGCAAAGTCAGGACAAAGGCTGACAACAGCCCCAAAGGGCCGTCCCCTACCACCAGAACCCGGCTTTCCGCCAGCCCCGAGATGGAGCCGGTAACGGCCAGGGCCGCGGCCAAAGGTTCAGTAAACACAGCGGCTTCGTCGGGCAGGTTGCCGGGCACGGCGTGGAGATTGGCCGCCGGCAGCGCCAAAAACTGGGCAAAGACCCCATCCCGGCCTTGGATTCCCAGAACCCGGCGACTCCGGCAATGGCGGGCCAGCCCTTGGCGGCACCACGGGCAGCTCCCGCAGGCAAGGTTTATTTCCCCCACCATGCGACGGCCCAGCCAGGGAGAATCTGGAGGACCCTCCACCACTCCCACGAACTCATGGCCGAGTATGCCGGTGAAAGGGCGGTAACCGTGGAGCACTTCGATGTCAGTGCGGCAGACACCGGCCAAATGAACCCGGATCAGCACCTCTCCGGGTCCCGGTTCCGGCTTCGGCACTTCCAGCAATCGAAGATCCCCGTCAAAATAGAGGGCCAGCATAAAATGAATCTTGGATTTCTGCTTTCCCGTCGATACAGGCCTTACAACATCCCGGCTGCTTGTTCCAGAACCGCCACCGTTTGGGACACCGTGTTCTCCCAGCTCAGATTTGCCACAGCTTCCTGGGCGGCCTGGCTGACCTGAGGGTCGCTGGCCCGCTCCAGAAAATCGGCCAAGGCTCCCGCCAGTGCGGCCACCTCGCTGGGCTCAGGCAAGACCGCGCCGTTTTCACCGGGCCGGACAAACTCCGCCGCCCCGTTAGCCCGGGTGGTCACCACCGGTACGCCACAAGCAAGGGCCTCCAATACCACATTGCTGCAGGGGTCGTACAAAGTGGGCAGGGCCACCGCGGCGGCAGCCTGATAAAATGGCGCAACGTCTGCCTGTGGCCCCCAGAATCTGACCCGAGGGGCCACCCCGAGCCGGTCCGCCAGTTGTTGATAGGGTTGACTTTTGCCCTTGCCCACCACCCAAAGCCAGGTATTTTTCCTTTTTAGGCAGGCAAAGGCCTCGATCAGATAAGCCAATCCTTTGCGGGCAAAGCCGGACCCGACAAACAGTAGGATGTCAGCCTCTGGTGGTGCCCCCAGGCGGTGGGCCAGGGCCCGGCGCGCCGCCGGTGGAAGGACCCGGTATTTTTGCCGGTCAAGACCATTGTATATCAGTCTTATCCTGTCGGGGTCCAACCCGTAATGATGTCTAATCTCCTCTTGGACCCGGCGGGAATTGGCAATCACCAGCTTCATGTGTGGTTCGGCAAACAGGCGCCTCTCCAGCCAAAGCATGGTTTGATGAAAAGGGCTTAACTGCTGAGCCAACCTGGCCGGGGCGGATAGATAGGGGGCCCGGCGGGCCAGCCACTCCCGGTGGCAGCCGTCCCCGGCCCGATAAACATGCTGAAACAAGGTACGTTCCAAGCTGAATACCAGGTGAACTCCGGCTTGTTTCACAAGGCGGCGGGTATTCACGGCAAAAGAAAGAAGGCGCGTTGTTTTTTTGCCCCACACCGGCACCGGCTGATACTGCACCTCCGGCCCCCAGGCTAGTTCTTCTTTCCGGAGCGAGTCCGTGGAAAAAACCACGACTTTGTGCCCGGCTGCCCCCAACCCCCGGACGAGATGCCCCACGGTGGTTTCGGCTCCGCCGAAACCGCTTACCCGTTGTCGAAGAACCGCAATTTTCATAGAAAGAAAAAGAATCCAGGAAATTACCGCAGGTTTTTCTCTCCGGCCCATTCCCACATGCTTTGCAGCACCTCTGCCGGACTGAGTTCCACCAGGCAGCGGCTGACCTTGCTGCCCTGGCAGCCGTCTTTGCCGCAGGGCACGCACTCCCAGTCCTTTTGGAGCACCAGGTGCCCCTCTCCCCAGGGCCCCCAGTTGAAAACCCCGCTGGGTCCGAAGAGGGCTACCGCCGGGGTGTCCACCGCCGCCGCCAGATGCATGGGCGCGCTGTCCACCCCGAAAAAGAAACGGGCTTTGGCGATAAAAGCCCCCAATTCCTTGAGAGTTAACTGCCCCGCCAGACTTACGGGGCGGGCCCGGCATCCTTCAAAAATGGCGGCCAACAGCTCCTGCTCATGGACTGCCCGGGAGCCGGTGAGTAGTACCGGCAGCCGCCAGTCGCCCATAAGGGCCTCCACCACCCGGGCATAGCCCGCCGGTGTCCAGCATTTGAAGCGCCAGCCGGCTCCGGGATGCATGACCACAAATCCCCCGGGCTTAAGACCTAATTCATTGAGCCGGGCTTCGACTTTGGCCTCCACGGCGCCGTTCCAGAAGAACTGCAGGCGGGGGTTTTCCGGCCTGACCCCCAAGGCCCGCACCGCTTCCAGATTATGCTCCACCATGTGCATTTTGAGGGGGGGCCGGGGTAAAAGCCGGGTGAACAGGCCCAAGCGCTGCCAGAAAGGCTGCCGGGGGCGGGCAAAGCCCACCCGTTCCGGGGCCCCACATATCCAGGCAAAGAACGCCCCCCGGTCGCCGCCCGAAAGTTCCAGCACCAGGTCAAAACGCCGTTGCCGGAGACGCCGGATCAGCCTTAAGGCCTCCGCCCAAGAGCCTTCTTGCCGGTCAATGACGTGAAGTCCGTCCAGCAAGGGGTGGCCCGCCAGCATGTCCTCTGTCTCCCGGGGGACCAAATAATCCACCCGGGCCGCGGGCCAAGCTTTTTTTAAGGCTTGCAGTACTGGCGTGCTCACCAGAACATCGCCCAGCTGCTTGAGCTTGATAACTAGAATCCGGTTATAGGTCTTCATCGGCAACTTCCTGCCGGGGGCCTGAGGCCACGCCTCGGGGCGAGGCTTTGATGAATTCCAGGAGATGCTTGACTTCAGGCGTTAAGGGCACCTGCGCCTCCACTTGGGCAAGGGCTTTGGTGAGGTTGCCCCGGCGGAAGAACAGGAGGTGCACCGCCTCTTTTAACGGCCGGATCTGCTCAGGGGTAAACCCGGCCCGTTTCAAACCCACCAGGTTCAGCCCCCGCACCGTATGGTCGCCGTCCATGATGCAATAAGGGGGGACATCCCGGGAAGTGCGGGACCCGCCCCGCATAATGGCCAGAGTGCCGATGCGGCAAAATTGGTGGATCACGCAATTGCCGGAAATATAGGCCCGGTCCCCTACCTCAACATAACCTCCCACCAAGGCATTATTCACCACAATGACATGATTGCCCACCTGGGCGTTATGAGCCAGGTGACTCAAGGCCATGAGAAAGTTATGATTTCCCACCCGGGTGGCGCTTCCCGGCTTGGTGCCCCGGTGGATGGTGACATATTCCCGGATTATATTGTGGTTGCCGATAATGGTGTAACTTTCCTCTCCCCTAAAGGCGTAATCCTGGGGTTCGTGCCCGATGATGGCCCCGAACCCGATGACGTTGCCTTCGCCGATGGTGGTATAGGGTCCGATATAAGCGTGGGCCAGGATGCGGGTACCGGCGCCGATGCGGGTGGGGCCGTCAATGATCACCCCGGGTCCCACCTCCACCCCCTCGGCCAGCTCCACCTCAGGGGCTATTCGGGCGCTGGGATCGATGCGCATGGGTTTCCTCCTTGAGCAGTTGCCGCAAATAATAATACTTCAAAAAGGTATACATACCGGAAAGCGCCGCAATGGTGTAACCGGTAAGGCCTTCCAACAGACCCAGCTGAATGAAATAGCGGTTTACGAAGGTGGCCACCGGCCGCCACAGGAGCTCCCCGGCCCGGGGGCGGCGGCCGCTTTTGACCAGTTCCTGGGCTGCCAGCCGGGCATATCGGTCCATGCGGGTGACATAGTCACTGACACTTTTATAACTATAGTGTTCCAAGGGGGTCTTCAGTTTTCCCACCGGTCCGTCCACCAGCACCTCTTCGTGCACCGCCCGCTCCCAAAAACGACCTTTGTCCCGGCGGAACAGGCGCAGGGTAAAATCCGGATACCAGCCGGCCCGGCGAATCCAGCGCCCGCAAAAGTAGTTCTTCCGAGGAACCCGGTAGCCCGCCAGGGGGCCGTTATTTCTTACTACTTCCAGGATCTCGTCCCGTAAGGCTTCCGGCACCCGTTCGTCTGTGTCCAGGCTGAAGACCCAAGTGCCCCGGGCCCGGTCCAGGGCAAAGTTCTTGGTGGCCCCAAAGCCCCGCCAGTCAGCGATGAAGATACGGTCGGTGAAGCTCCGGGCCAACTCCACCGTGCGGTCAGTGCTGCCCGTGTCTACCAGCACGATTTCGTCGGCAAACCGGGCCGATTCCAGGCAGGGGCCGATGTTCTCCTCCTGGTTCAGGGCAATGACAATAACGGACAGGCGAGGCATGGTGGGATTTCCTGTTCCCTGTTTGCCGTTTTCTGTTTCAGGCTTGGGGTTCCCCCTGCACCAGGATTTATCAGCCCAAAACCGAAAACTAAAAACCGAACACCGCCCTTCAGGGCAGGGGTTTGGCCTCCTCAATGAGCATCACCGGGATATCGTCCCGGATTTCATAAAGGAGTTTGCAGGTGTCGCAAATTAGCCCATCGCCGGTTTCATTAAGGCGGACATCCCCCTTGCACTTGGGGCAAGCCAGAATCTCCAGCAGTTCTTTGCTTATGGGCATGGGTCCTCCGGTAGTGGCCTTAATTATTTTATATTAAAGGATGTGCGCCTTGGGACAGCATTTTCTCACAGGCGGCCATCACCGCGGCCATCGGCAGTTCCGTCAGGCAGCGAGGGTCCGGGCACTGCCTGCGGAAGCAGGGGCTGCAAGCCAGCCCCAGCCGCACAATCTCATGGCCCCTGCCGAAGGGGCCGGTCCGCCAGGGCGCGGTGGGACCGAACAGGGCAACCACCCGGGTGCCCAGAGCCGCAGCCAGGTGCATGGGGCCGGTGTCCGTGGTGACGGCAAAAGCCGCCCCCTGGAGCACGGCTGCCAGCTCTCCGATCGCGGTGCGCCCCGCCCAATTAAAGACGAGGGCTTTGCATTCAGCCACAATCGCCTGAGCCAGACCCAGGTCACCGGCGCTGCCGGTAAGCACCACCCGCACCCCTTTCCCGGCCAGCCCCTCCGCCAGCCGGGCCCAAGCCGCTGTGGGCCAGAGTTTGGTGGCCCAGCGAGCTCCAGGATGGAGAACGACATATGGTCTTGGGATGGTTTCCCTCAAGAACCGACCGGCGTCAGTCAGCAGGTGCTCCAGCCGGAAGCGGGGCGGCGCCTGCGGCGCCCCCAGGTGCCAGGCTACGTTCAGATAACGCCAGACGGCGTGTGCATCGGGATCGTATGGCGGAAGCCTTTCCGTGAGGGCCAGGTAGCTCAGCTCCCGGGTGCCGTTGTAGCCCACCTTGCGGGAGCTTCGGGCCATGGCCACCCAAAGGGCGCTTTTCAGCAAGCCTTGAAGATCGATGACGATATCAAAGGAATGCCTTGGGAGACGGCGCAGCACGCCAACCCAGCCTGCCAGACCTTGATTTATGGAACCCCGGCCAAGCCGCAACCGGGGGACCGGCCACACCTCATCCAGGGCCGGGTGCCCAGCCAGCAGGGGCGCATAGCCCTCCTCCACCAACCAGGTGAGGCGGCCCTGGGGGAAAGCCGCCCGCAACGCCTCCAGGGCAGGAAGCGTGTGGATGATGTCCCCGAAGGAACTCAACTTGATCAGCAGAAGCCGCGGAGGGAGATCGTGATTCATAGCCTGAAGCCGTTTTCGGTTTTCAGAAAAGAGCAGTTGCCTGCGGAGCGCGGAAACCGGATGCTTATATCCGAGCGTAGTTCTTTCCGGTTAAATGGACAATCCTTTACTCCTGGTTATTATCCACTGCGCCGCGTCCCACAGATCTTCGGCGATGTAAGCCGGCGGAACCGGCCAGGTCCCGGAGCGGTGCTCGTATTCGCCACGGCCGTAGCCGGTGAGGACCAGGACGCCCCGGACGCCGGCATTTATGGCAGTCTGAATGTCCAGGTAACGGTCCCCCACCAGATAGGAACAGCCGAGATCCAGACCGAGCTCCCGCGCCGCCTGCCAAATTAAGCCAGGCTTGGGTTTGCGGCAGGGGCAGCCTTCGTCCGGACTATGCAGACAGGCATAAATGGCATCGACCTGAGCGCCCTCAGCCTGAAGAAGTGCTTGCATTCTGGCGTGCACTTCCTCCACCAGGGAGGGGGCGAAATAGCCCCGGGCGGCGCCGGACTGATTGGTGATTACCACCAGCCGGAAACCCGCTTCGTTCAGACGCCGGATGGCCAATGCGGCCCGGGGCAGGAGGATAAAACGGCTCAGATGGTTGATGTAGCCCATTTCCTCGTTGATAGTGCCATCCCGATCCAGGAAAACGGCGCAATTTTTCATGACTTTTTCATGAGCCAGCTTCGGGCGGCCTCGAAAACTTCATCCGGACTGACAGAGGTGAGGCAAGGATAGCCCAGGTTGCAGGTTCGCTTCCGGCAGGGGCTGCAGGAAAGAGCGTGATATAGCACCGTAGCCTTGTCGGTGAACGGCCCGGTGGCCTGCGGGTCGGTGGAGCCGAAGATGGCTACCACCGATACTCCCAGGGCCGCGGCGGCGTGCATTAGCCCGGAGTCGTTGGTGAGGACCAGGGCCATCCGGGAGAGCACGGCCAAGGCTTGGCGCAAACTGATCCGACCCACCAGGTTTAGGCCGATGCCGTTGAGACGCTGCATTACTTGGGCGGCCACCGGTTGGTCTTCAGGGCCACCCAAAAGGACCAGCCGGGCCCCCAGCTCTTGGTGCAGCCTTGCAGCCACCGCGGCAAAGCGTTCCGGTGGCCAGCGCTTGGCCGGGCCGTAGGCCGCGCCGGGGCTTAGGGCCACCCAAGGTCCCTGCTGCCTTTCCGGCGAAAACGAGTTAAGCAGGCTTTGGGCTTCCGCCCTTTCCGTTTCGGTCAGATAAAGATGAGGCAGGCGGAAGTGGTCAAACTCCCCGAAGGCCCGCAGTATTCCCAGAAAATAGTAAACCGTATGTAATTTCTTGAGATTTTGAAGATTTTGAAACCCATTGAGAGCCCTGGTCAAAAACGGCCGGCGGCCGTCCGTGTTATAGCCCACCCGGGTCTTGGCTCCCGTCAGCCAAAGCTCCAAAGCCGCCTCCAGAGAGTTGGGCAGGGCCACGGCCAGGTCGAATTGCCCCCGTAAGCTCCACAAATGCCGCCATTTTTCCGGACCGGGGGGATAAAGGAGGACATCTGCCACCTGAGGATGCGCGCCAAACAGGGGGGCCACCCGGGAGACAGCTAAAACCGCAATTCTGGCTTGCGGGAAAAATTCACGCAGACCCCCCAAAACCGGCAACGCCATAACGGCATCCCCTACCCAATTGGGGGCCCGGACCAAAATTGCCCGGGTATTGGCGGCGGCGCCATTAAGGCGGCCATGTACTGACAGTTTGGCGAGGCATTGCTGCACTTCGCCGGGTAAAGGGAGCGGTTCCGCCGAAATGGCAGGAGAAAATGCTAAGGCCGGTGCCTTGGGCGCCGAGTTCTTTCGGGCAGACGCCAGAATCCGGCTAATGCGGTCCATAATAACCTCAGATCGGACTAAACTGACCTCCACTTCGAGAACCCACAGGGGCAGGTCCCCTTCCCATTTCTCCCCCAACCGGGCCCAATCCTTGGCGGTAGTGATTAACGCTTCGGCCCCGGAATCCTTGGCTTCACCTACTAACCGTCGTAGCTCCGCTGAACAGTAGGGGTGGTGGTCAGGAAACTCTTTAAACCCTCTGAGTTCGACCCCAAGGTTATCCAGGACCTCTGCAAAACCCCGCGGACGGGCGATGCCGGCAAAGGCAAACAGAGCGCGGTTTTTCAGGCTCTCAGGACCGAAGCACCCCCCTCCGCAATTCCGCTGGCCGTAAAGGCGCGCGTTTTTTGGGAACAGCGCCGCGTCCAGAAAGTCCTTGTCCGGGAACCGGCGGGAGAGTTCAAGGCAAAAGGGCGCCTTTTGGCCTCCCACCCTGGTAAATACAATCACTTGGGCTTCGGCCAGGGTGTCGGCCGGCTCCCGCAGCGGCCCCGCCGGCAGGAGGCGGCCATTACCCAGGGGGGCTCCGGCGTCCAAAAGCACGATATCCAGGTCGCGATGCAACTGAAAATGCTGAAAGCCGTCGTCCAGCAGGAACAGGTCGGGGCGGTGCTCCCGCCAGGCCGCAATCCCGGCCTCATAGCGGGAGGGGCAGGTATAAACAATTGTTCCCGGCAACGTCTTTGCCAGCCAATAGGCCTCTTCCCCCACCTCAGGGGGTTTGAACCGAACCTGTTCGCCGTCTGAAACCCTGGTGAGCTCTTTACGCCGACCGCCATAGCCCCGGCTCAGGATTGCCACTTTTAAGCCCCGTTGCTGTAATTCTCGGCCCAGAAAGGCCACCAGGGGGGTTTTGCCGGTGCCCCCCACCGTGAGGTTGCCGACACTGATCACCGGAGCAGGCAGGCGCCAGACCTTTAGCCAGCCGCGGCCATAAAGTCTTCGCCTTGCTTGGGCCGCCATTCCGTAAAGGGCCGCCAAGGCGGGAACAAGCAAATCCAGGGGAAAACAAAATTCCGGGTCATGAATGTCAGGATTTCGCCAAATTAGCTTATTCAAAGCAGGCCAGCCTTGCACCTTTGCCGCCTTGATTATCCGACCCCTTGGGCGACGGGCGCGGCGAGCGGGGCTTCTTCCTCCCGGGCAAACTGCATCTCATACAGCCGCGTATACAGGCCCCCTTTTTGGAGCAATTCCGCGTGCGTGCCCATTTCCACTATACGCCCCTGGTTCATGACCACAATGCGTTGCGCGTTTCTTACGGTGCTCAGACGATGGGCGATGACCAGGGTAGTGCGTCCCACCATGAGGCGGTCCAGGGCCTGCTGGACTGCCCGTTCGGCTTCCGAGTCCAGAGACGACATGGCTTCGTCCAGAATGAGGATGGGCGGATCCTTCAGCAAGGCCCGGGCGATGGCCAACCGCTGCTGCTCGCCTCCGGAGAGGCGCACGCCCTTTTCGCCCACCACCGTGTCCAGGGTCTGGGGCAAGGCCATAACAAAATCAAAGGCGTTGGCCGCTTGGAGGGCCGCTATGATTTCGCTTTCCGGGGCATCCGGACGACCATAGGCCACATTGAAGCGCACCGTGTTGTTGAACAGGATGGTCTGCTGGGTGACAATGCCGATCTGGGATCGCAGCGACGCCAGAGTGACATCCCGGATGTCCACCCCATCAATGCGGATGGCCCCCTGGCTTACCTCATAGAACCGGGGCAAAAGATTTAGCAGGGTGGTCTTGCCTGCGCCGCTGGGGCCTACCAATGCCACAATCTCACCTTTGCGGATGGTAAGGCTGATGTCTTCCAGCACCGGGCGGTCCTGGTAGCCAAAGGTCACCCGGTCGTAAACGATCTCCCGGGACAAGGGCGCCAATGGCCGGGCGCCGGGACGATCCTTGATGCCGGGGTCCAAGTCCAGTAGCCCGAAGATCCGGTGCGCGGCAGCCAGCCCTTCTTGGATGCTGTTGTGCACCCCGCTCAAGGCCTTTAAAGGCGTGTAAAGCATGATGAGCGCGGCCATGAAGGAAAAAAAGGTGCCCGGGGTGGAGCTCCCCTGAATGACATTGTAGCCTCCGTAAAAAATGATAGCCGCCATGCCCACCGCCCCCAGCAGATCCATAAGCGGGTTGGAGAGACTGCGAGTCACGGTTTGCTTGAGGCGCAGGCGAAAAAGTTTCTGATTGAGCTTTTCAAACCTTCGCTGTTCGAAATCCTCCTGGACGAAAGCCTTGATGATGCGGTGACCGGTAAAGCTTTCCTGCTGTAAGATGTTTAGTTCGGCCATGGACACCTGGGTAGCGGTGGACAGACGGCGCAGCCGGCGGCCGATGCGCACAATGATCAGGGCGGTCAGAGGCAGGACTGCAGTGGCCAGGATGGCCAGGCGCCACTCCCGATAAAATATCAACCCGATAAGACCCGCCACCGTGAAGCTGTCCTTGATCAGGCAGGTCACCACCTTGGTCACCGAATCCTGCAGCAAAAACACATCATAATTCAGACGGCTCATGAGGGCCCCGGTGGCTTGGCCATCATAAAAGGCATGGGGCTGGCGCTGCAGGTGCTGAAAGAGTTCGTCCCGAAGCCGGGTGGTGGTGCTTACCCCGATATAGCTCATCTGGTAATTGTGGGTAAAGGTTAAGGCTCCCTTTACGGCGTAAAGCAATACCACCAAGGGCGGGAGGATGTAAAGCATTGCGAGATTTTTGCCAAAAAAAACGTCATCCAGGACCGGCTTCACCAGATAAGCCAGAAGGGCGGTGATGCCCGAAACTCCCAGCATGGCCAGAACGGCCACTAGAAAACGGAGCCAGAAACCACGAACATATGACAATAAGCGCAGATAAAGTTTAAGATCGTCCTTCATAGGAACCACACGGCCTTTCTACTTGCTAAAGTCATTATATATCCCAACTCGGGCAGTTTTTCCATTTCTTTCCGGAAAACCTTTGAATGCCTGCAGGGTTCAAGGTAACCCGCCAATTCCTGCAACGGACATTTTTCGGCCGTCACCGGGGGCGATGGCCTGGTCACAGCACAAGCGGCTCTTTCTGTAAGAAAAATTTTTACATTAAAATCAAAATTTAACTTATTTACAGATTTTTGCTTCCCAGATAATATTCTGCAAACAGTTGCCATCGCTGTTCCTTGAAAGGGATCACAGCCGGCCCCCGGGGAAGCGTAGCGCTCCCCCTGGGTTCGCTGCGATTGAGCCAACCATTCGGCGTATTTTCAAGTATTTTCCGTGAGGCATCGGGAAAAACCCTTGCCTTAGTGTCGGGAAACCGGCCAAAGGTCCGGATACATCAGGAGTTCGGTATATGAAGACGGTGGTGGAGAAGATTCGGGAGTTGCGGGAGATGGAGGCGCGGGTCAGGGCCATGGGGGGGGAGGCGGCGGTGGCCAAGCAGCACCGGAGCGGCAAGCTCACGGCCCGGGAGCGCCT
>Ga0315298_1000033_pt1:117500-253668 | contig 253668 bp, 219 predicted proteins | sample WHS_1_MG_FD_203077 | JGI IMG/M metagenome (GOLD analysis project Ga0315298, IMG submission 203077) | Extremophilic microbial mat communities from Washburn Hot Springs, YNP, Wyoming, USA - WHS_1_MG | ecosystem: Environmental > Aquatic > Thermal springs > Hot (42-90C) | place: USA... | reverse complement strand
AAGAAGAAAATCCTGATCCAGATCGTAATCTTTGAATCGTCGGCTCATCTACGGCACTCCTGGTTCGAGACACCGTGCATTTTACTTATAGCTCATCCAAAATGGAATTCTTGGACAGACTCCTAGTCGCCCAGGCAAATCCCCAAATCCCGCGCGGTCTGGACCGTGTCCCCGTCCAGGGGCACTCGCTTCATCCGTTCCACGGCCAGCTCGAGCGGAACCGGCACCATGCCCGGAGGGTTATGGGAAACCATGATCCCGAACTGGCCCTGTTCGATGAACCGCACCGCCGCGGCCCCGAACCGCGTCGCCAAGAGTCGGTCGAAGGTCGTGGGGGAACCGCCCCGCTGAAGGTGCCCCAAAACGAGAGAGCGCGTGTCCTTTCCGGTGCGGGCCCGGATCTCCCGGGCCACGTTCTCCCCGACGCCGCCCAGCAGGACCTGATCCCGTCCTTTCTCGGCCCCTTCCCGGACCGTGAGGGTTCCGCCCTTGGGCACGGCTCCCTCGGCGACCACGACGATTCCGTAGTGCCGGCCGTTGAGTTCGTTTTCCATGAGCTTCCTGCAGACCTTGTCGATGTCGTAGGGGATCTCGGGGATGAGGATTACGTCGGCCGAGCCCGACACGCCGCTGTTGAGCGCGATCCAGCCCGCGTACCGGCCCATCACCTCTACGACCATGACGCGCTCGTGGGCAGCGGCCGTGGAATGGAGTTTGTCGATCGCCTCGGTCGCAGTGGAAAGGGCCGTGTCGAAGCCGAACGTCACCATGGTGGCGGAAAGATCGTTGTCAATCGTCTTGGGTACTCCCACGACCGGGATCCCTTTCTGGTGAAACCGATGGGCGATGCTGAGGCTTCCGTCTCCCCCCACCGCGATCAGACAATCCAGGCCCAGCCTCCGGAAATTGGCCACGATCTTGTCCGAGACGTCCCGTTTTTCGACTTCTCCGGCCAGGGTCTCGACGGCCAACTCAAAGGGGTTGCCCTTGTTCGTCGTGCCCAGGATCGTTCCGCCCAAGGGCGTGATGCCCGCGACCATTTCAGGCGTGAGCTTGACGAGCTGGCCCAGGTCCAGGAGACCCTCATATCCGTTGCGGCTTCCGTACACCTCCCAGCCGCGCTGGTGGGCCGAGAGCACCACGGATCGAATGACGGCATTGAGGCCTGGCGCGTCGCCGCCTCCTGTGTTGATGACGAGCTTGAGTCCTTTGGGCATGGTCCCTCTCCTGTTCTGTTGCAAGAAAAAACCGGCGGCTCGAAACCGTAACTTGCACGTCCTCCTTTTGGCCGCTCCTCCGCGGCTCCCTCTTCGTTCGAACAGCCGCGGGGTTGCCTCGGTCTAGCCCTCTTCGAGGACTTTCCCTCCCTCAAATCCTTTTCGGAGAAATCCCGGTTCCTCTTGAGTCCCGGCAAGGCGGGTCAGCGCACGAGGAGATCGCCCCTGCGGATCGCCAGGAGGCCAGCCCGAAAGAGCCAGGCGTCCACCGTAACCAGGGCAAGAGCGATCCAGGGAAGGGTTCTGTCGGAAAACAGAACGAAACCGGTCGATTGGAGAAGCATGGCTGCCAGGACTGGAAAGGACAGAAGCATGTTCAGGGCTGAGGCGGACTTCACGGAGGATGCCCGCGAAGAGATGAGAATCTCGCCGAGGACCGTACCGGCCAAGAAGAGGGGCACCAGGACGAGCATGGAGAGGATCCAGACCCGATCCGGAAACACAGGGGAAAGAAAATGGGGGTTGAGAATCCGCGACACGCCCGCGGTCAGGAAGGCGAAGGAGATCCAGGTAATCGCCAGGGCCGGCAGGAAGGGGGTCAGGACCTTGCCCAGCAGAAGTTCGTGTTCCCGAAGAGGGGCTGCCAGAAGGGTTTCGAGGGTGTTTCTCTCCCGTTCGCCCGCGAAGCTGTCTGCGGTCACGATTCCGGAAATGAGCAGGGGGATCAGGAGGAAAAAGGGGATCCCGATGATCTTGATCGGCAGGACCGCCACTTTCTGGATGTCCGTGTAACCGGCCAGCCCCTGCAGGTAGGCCGCGGGCATGCTGGAGAGCAGGGTCCTGGCCATGTCCAGGTTGTGGAGGAAAAAGGTAAGGTAGAAATAGATGAGAAGCAGAAGCGTTCCCACCATAACCGGCGGCAGCAGGACCAGAATGCCCAGGACGTAGAAATCCCGGAGGATTTCCTTCCATTCCTTGACCGCGATGATCCAGGCTTTGCTCAAGGCTCGTCAACCCTTTTGGGGGTCGTCCGAAGAGGGCTCGGCGGTGGCGAGCCGCAGATACGCTTCCTCGAGGGATGCCCTTTCCAGGGAAACGCCGATAATGGCCGCGCCCGCTCGGACAAGCCTTTCGACGACTTTCGGGTTGACCCGCTCAGGCTCCGGGGTTCGGTAAGAGAGGGTCCGGGCTGCTGCGTCTTCCTCGACCTCGCAGAGTTCCGGAGTCCCTTCGAGGACCTCCCGGAGCCTGGGATGAACCTCGCGAAGCCGTACGGTCACCCGGCAGGCCTGCCCCGGGATTTCGCCCAGTTGTCCGACCGGGCCGCTTGCGACAATTCGGCCCCGGCAGATCACGGCGACTTCGTCGCAGACGCGACGCGCTTCATCGAGGTTGTGGGTCGATACAAGAACCGTCTTTCTGGCTCTCTCTCGGGGTGCGAACAGAAAATCGCGGACCCGCCTCGTGATGAGCGGATCCAATCCGGAGGTCGGCTCGTCCAGAAGCAGGATCGGCGGATCGTGAAGGAGGATCCTCGCAAGAGCGGCTTTTTGTTTCATTCCGAGGGAAAAACCCTGGAGCCGTTCTTTTCCCAGTTCGGTGAGATCCAGCAGTTCGAGCAGTTCCCGGATCCTGGCTTCGGCCTGGCTTCCCGTCAGGTCGTAGAGGCGGGCGAAAAAGGCCAGGTATTCGAGTAGGGTGAGCTTCGTGTAAAGGCCCGGCTGTTCGACCAGAGCGCCCACGAGTCTGCGGATGCGGTGGGGAGGGTCGAGGCCGAAGCCGTTGAGGCTGACCTCGCCCCTGTCGGCGCGGACGAGGCCAGAGAGGATCCGGATCGTGGTGGTCTTGCCGGCCCCGTTCGGACCAATCAGTCCGAAGACCTTGCCCTCGGGTACTTCCAGGCAAAGGCCGTCCAGGGCCTTGTGGGATCCGAATCGCTTGTGGACATCTCGCATGCGGATCATGAGACTCATGGTAACAGCGGCCGCCCTGGGATGTCCATGCACCAAGACGGACGCGACGGAGCGCGTCCCCAAGGGGAAAAGGCCAATGGAGGGCCACGGTCCCTCGTGGCCGCCTCTTCCGATGGGGGAGCATCCCCAGCGTCGCCACGGGATTACGACATAGGCCACGGTCCCTCGTGGCCGCCTTTTCCGATGGGGGGCCATCTTCTGTCATGGCCGGAAACGCGATGGCCCCACAGAACCTTCTCTGACGTGGCCACGGCCCCCGAAAGACGGATGCGACGGAGCGCGTCCCCCCAGGGTGCCGAGGCGCGATCGTCGGCGTGCCTCAGGCGGCCTGTTGACCCTTCGGCCAGGGCTAGGCTATCATGCTGGCCGCTTTTTTTGGAAAATCGCGTTGTTTCGGAAGCGAGCCATGGCCGACCTCGATCCGTTTCAAGGTTTCTCAAGAACGCACTACTGCGGCGAGGTCCGTCCGGACGACTTGGGCAGGGAGGTCGTTCTCCTCGGATGGGTGCACCGCAGGCGGGACCATGGGGGGGTGATTTTCGTCGACCTGCGTGACCGGGAGGGAACGGTCCAGGTCGTCTTCAACCCCCAGGTGAGCCCGGCGGCCCACGAAAAGGCCGATACCCTAAGGGCCGAATACGTGATCGGCGTAAAGGGAGTCGTGCAGCGCAGGCCCGAGGGCATGGAGAATCCGAAACTGGCCACAGGGGCCGTGGAAGTCATGGCCCGCGAACTGGCCATTTTCAACAGGTCCCAGCCCCTTCCGTTCAGCCTCGAAGACGAGACCGACGTGGACGAGGCGATCCGGCTCCGGTACCGCTACCTCGACATGCGCAGGCCGGCCATGCAGCGCAACCTTCTTCTGCGCCACCGGGCTGCCAAGCTCACCCGGGACTACTTCGACTCGCTGGGATTCCGCGAGGTGGAGACGCCGGTGCTCACGCGGAGCACGCCGGAAGGCGCGCGAGACTACCTGGTGCCCAGTCGCGTCAATCCCGGCATGTTCTACGCCTTACCCCAGTCCCCCCAGCTCTTCAAGCAGCTCTTGATGGTTTCAGGCGTGGACCGCTATTTCCAGATCGCCCGGTGTTTTCGGGACGAGGACCTGCGCGCAGACCGCCAGCCTGAGTTCACCCAGGTGGATGTTGAGATGTCTTTCGTGGATCAGGACGAGATCCTCCACATCATGGAAGGCTGGATTTGCCGCCTCTTCCGCGAACTGAAGGACGTGGAGCTGCCGAGGCCCTTCCCCCGGATTTCTTACCGGGACGCAATGGAAACCTACGGAGTGGACAACCCGGACCTGCGGTATGGACTGGAGATGAAGGACCTCTCCGACCTGGCGGCCGAATCCACTTTCCAGATCTTCCGGTCGGCCTTGGAGAAGGGGGGAGCCGTCAAGGCTTTCCGGCTTCCGGGTGGGGGAAGGCTCACCCGCAGGGAGCTTGACGGTCTGCAGGCCCTGGCCCAGGAGTGGGGCGCCGGAGGGCTCTTGTGGGCCAAGTGCACGGAATCAGGCCTTCAGTCTCCGGTGGCCAAGCACCTGTCCGAGGATCTCACCCGAAAAATCCTGGAGCGGATGGAGGCCGACAGGGGCGATCTGCTTTTTCTTATGGCCGGCCCGAGGGATTCGGTCAACGCCCTCATGGGGAGGCTCAGGATCGAAGTCTCCAAAGGCAATGTGCCGATCGACCCTTCCCAATACGCTTTCGTCTGGGTTCTGGACTTCCCCTTGTTCGAGCGGGACCGGGACGGAAGGATCACTTCCAAGCATCATCCCTTCACGGCGCCCAAGCCCGAGGATCTGCCTGCCCTGGAAGCTGACCCGGAATCCTGCCGTTCCCAGGCCTACGACCTGGTCCTGAACGGAATCGAGATCGGGGGCGGAAGCATCCGGATCCACCAGAGAGATGTGCAGAACCGGGTTTTCAAAATCCTGGGAATTTCCGAGGCCGAGGCAAGGGAAAAATTCGAGTTTCTCCTCGAGGCGCTCTCCTTCGGCGCGCCGCCCCACGGAGGGATCGCCTTCGGACTGGACCGGCTCGTCATGATCCTCTCGGGCGCGCGGTCCCTGCGCGAAGTGATCGCGTTTCCCAAGACCCAGAAAGCCACATGCCTTCTTACGAAAAGTCCTTCGACCGTGGATCCGGAGCAGCTCCGGGAGCTTCACGTCCGGACCGTGGTGCCGAGGCCTGCGGGCGCCAGTTAGAGCCCGGCCGTTGCAACGGCCCTTGCCCGAGCTTGCGGGACGGGAAATCGAGACCGATCAAACCCCAAGCAGAGAGGAGCGCCGTGAAAAGGACCAGAATCTCTTCGATTCTGCTGTGGGCAGCTTTCTTGTTGTTTCAGGCCGGAGCCGCCGCAGCCGAGCAGCCGGAGTCCGAGCCTTTGAGTCTGGCCCAGGCTGTCGCGATCGTCCTCGAAAAAAGTCCCCTGAGCGAGGCTGCGGTCCAGGGCATCTCGGCGGCCCGGATGGAACAAAAGGCGGCCAGAGGGCAGTTCCTGCCCAAGCTGAAGACCGGCTTCGATTTTACGGTGTTCGACCAGGTGCCGACCATCGAGATTCCGGCTATGCCTCCCATCCCTGCCCAGCAGTTCGAGGCAGGCTCCTACCGGCAGCTTTCGGCCACGACGTCCCTCGAGCAGCCCCTGTTCACGGGCGGGGCCCTGCTGTCCCAATACAGGCTGGCAGGACTTGGCCTGAACGAGTCCGAGACCCGGCGCGAGGCGGTCCGGCAGGAACTCATTCTGAAGACCCATGAAGCGTATTTCGCCGTGCTCGTGGCCGAAAAGCTGCTCGACGTGGCGGACCAGGCGGTTGCCCAGCTGGAATCCCACGAGGAAGTGGCCAGACAGTTTTACGAAACCGGCATGATCCCGAAAAACGATGTGCTCAAGGTGGTCGTTCAGCTCGCCGACACCCGGCGGAAAAGAATTCAGGCCTCCCATCAGCTCGAAATGGCCCGGTCCCAGTTCAACACGCTCCTCCGCCGGGACATGGACGCCCCGGTGCTCCTGAGCGAGTCTCTGGACGAGCGGCCGTACGAGCGGACCCTGGAGGAGTGCCTCCAGATCGCCCAGGAGCGCCATCCGGACTTGCTTCTTTCGGACCTTGAGATTCGAAAGGCGGACCAGTCCGTTCGCCTGGCCCGCAGCGGCCTGCTGCCGCACCTGGCCCTCGTGGGTGCTCTCGCCCACGAGCAGGGAGGGTTCGCCGAGGCTGACAAGGTCCTCAGTGCCACCCTGCACGCCGAGTGGTCGGTCTGGGAATGGGGGAGCACCTATTACCGCATGAAATCCGCCCAGTCCCTGCTGGCGGTCGCCAGGGCCCAGGCCGCACAGCTCCGGGACAAGATTCTGCTCGAGGTGCGCCAGGCTTTTCTGACGGTGCGGGAATGGAAAGAAGCCATCCACGTGGCACGGGCGAGCATCGAGCAGGCGAAGGAGAACTTTCGCATCACCGAGGAACAGTTCAAGGCGAGCGTGACCACCAGCACCGAGGTCCTGGACGCCCAAACGCTTCTGGCCCAGGCACAGGTGAACTATTACAGCGCCCTGAGCGAATACAATGTTTCGCTCGCCCGCCTGGAAAAGGCCATGGGGGTTCTCGAGCCGCCCCCGCAGTCTGTTGGAGGGGACCGATGAAACGAGGGAAAAGTCGCTTCTCCCCTGAGGGCATGATCCGCCTTGACCGGACCGGAAAACTCGTGGTGCCGGAGCGCCCTGTCATCCCTTACATCCAGGGGGACGGCACCGGCGTGGACATCTGGCCTGCGGCTCGACGGGTCATGGACGAGGCTGTGCGGCGCGCTTACGGCGGCAAAAGGGAGATCCAGTGGCTTCGGGTGTATGCGGGCGAGGAGGCTGTCGAGCTTTTCGGCACTCCCCTTCCCGAGGAAACCTTGGAGATCCTGAGAGTGTACAGGGTCGGGATCAAGGGGCCCCTGACCACGCCGGTGGGGTCAGGCATCCGGAGCCTGAACGTCGCCCTCAGGCAGGAGCTCGACCTGTACGCTTGCGTGCGGCCCGTGGCGTACATCCCGGGCGTGCCCTGTCCTCTCAAGCGCCCCGAGAGGGTGGACATGGTGATTTTCCGGGAGAACACGGAAGACGTCTACGCCGGCATCGAATGGAGGAAAGGCTCGGGGGAGGCCCGAAAGGTCATTCGATTTCTCAACCACGAGATGCTGGCCGGGACCGGGAAGGCCATTCGGGCCGACTCGGGCATCGGCATCAAGCCCGTAAGCCTCCGGGCGACCCGACGGATCGTGCGCAAGGCGATTGAATACGCCCTGGACCAGGGCCGGCCGAGTGTGACCTTGGTCCACAAAGGAAACATCATGAAGTTCACGGAAGGAGCCTTCCGGGACTGGGGCTACGCGCTGGCCAGGGAGGAGTTCGCCGGCAAGGTGCGCTTCGAACAGGACCTGGCCGCGCCCGGCAGCAAGGCTGGCCGGGGCGTCGTGGTGATCAAGGACAGGATCGCGGACGCCATGTTCCAGCAAATCCTGCTCCGGCCCGAGGAGTATCCGGTGATTTGCACCCTCAATTTGAACGGGGACTATCTCTCCGACGCCTGCGCGGCCATGGTGGGCGGTCTCGGCATGGCCCCGGGCGGCAACATCGGGGACGGGAGGGCTCTGTTCGAGGCCACCCACGGGTCAGCTCCGAAATACGCGGGGCAGGATAAGGTCAATCCTTCGAGCCTGATTCTTTCCGGCGCCTCGATGCTGGATTACCTGGGATGGAAAGAGGCGGGCTCGAGGATCCGGGAGGCTCTGGCCCGGACGATCCGGCAGAAGCGGGTAACGTACGATCTCGAGCGGCAGATGCGGGCCGAGGGCGTGAGAGGGGTGAGGCTGCTTCGGTGCTCGGAATTCGCCGAAGCGATCTGTGAGAACCTGGACGGGTGAGGGAGGATGCCCCATGAGGAGACACAAGATTTCGATTATCGGCGCGGGGAATGTCGGCGCCACGTGCGCCCATTGGGCTGCCGTAAAGGAATTGGGAGACGTGGTTCTTCTCGACGTGATCGAGGGCATGCCCCAGGGCAAGGCGCTGGACTTGGCCCAGTCCGGGCCCGTGGAGGATTTTGACGGCGTTTTTCTCGGCACGAACGATTACAAGGACACCGCGGGCTCGGACGTGATCGTGATCACGTCCGGCATGGCCCGCAAGCCGGGCATGACGAGGGAAGATCTGCTCGAGGCAAACAAGCAGATCGTCACCAAGGTGGTCTCTTCCTGCGTGGAGCACTCGCCCGGCGCGATCCTGGTGGTCGTGACCAACCCCCTGGACACCATGACGTATCTGGCCAAGCACGTGAGCGGCTTCCCGAAGAACAGGGTCCTGGGGCAGGCGGGCGTGCTGGACTCCGCCCGCTTTCGGACCTTCGTGGCCATGGAGCTGGGCGTGTCGGTGGAGGACGTGCAGGCCCTGGTCATGGGCGGGCACGGCGACACCATGGTCCCCCTGCCGCGGTACTGCACGGTTTCCGGCATTCCCTTGAAGGAACTCATGCCTGAGGATCGGATCCAGGCTCTCATCGCCCGCACGCGGGACGGCGGGGCCGAGATCGTCAAGTTGCTCAAGACCGGGAGCGCCTTTTATGCGCCCGCGGCCTCGACCATTCAGATGGTGGAAGCGATTCTCAAGGACAAGAAACGCATTCTGCCTTGCTCGGCCTACCTGGAGGGAGAATACGGGCTCAAGGGCATCTACTTCGGCGTGCCGGTCAAGCTGGGAGCGGCAGGGGTTGAGCAGGTGATCGAGCTCAAGCTGAACCCGGAGGAAATGGAGCTCGTGAGGATCTCGGGAGAAGCGGTCCGCAAGAGCATTGCCGAACTCAAGCTCTGAGGCCGAGGCGATGCCTTTTTAGGGGCGAGGAGGCGCCGGCCGAACCGGTCGGGGACGTCGGAGAGGAGGTCGTGGCGATGAACGTTCATGAGTATCAGGCCAAGGAGATCTTTCGTCAGTACGGAATTCCGGTGCCCAAAGGCACCATGTGCACCCCCCAGGACTCGATCCGGGACGCGGCCAGGGCGCTCGGAGGGAACGCCTGGGTGGTGAAAGCCCAGGTTCATGCAGGCGGCCGCGGCAAGGGAGGGGGAGTCAAAGTGGTCCGCTCGCCGGAAGAAGCCGAGGAGGCGGCCCGCAGGATGTTTTCGACGAGGCTCGTAACGGCCCAGACCGGCCCGGAGGGAAGGGCTGTGCGCATGGTGCTCGTGGAGGAGGCTCTGGCGATCCGCTCCGAGCTGTACTTGAGCCTTCTCGTTGACCGCAGCTGTTGCAAGACGGCCATTGTGTCCAGCCCGGACGGCGGCATGGACATCGAGGAAGTGGCGGCCAAGACGCCCGAACGGATCCACCGGGAGGCGATCGACCCTTTCATCGGCTTGAGGCCGTTCCAGGCCAGAAGAGTCGCTGCCGGTCTCGGGCTTACCGGAAAGGCGGCCCGGCAGGCGCAGCAGATGCTCTCGAATCTCTATCGGCTCTTTCGCGAAAAAGACGCTTCGCTCGTGGAGATCAATCCCCTTGTGGTGACCGACCAGGACGACCTCTATGCCTTGGACGCCAAGCTCCAGTTCGACGACAACGCCCTGTTCCGCCACGAAGACATCTCCAAGCTCAGGGACAAGGCTGAGGAGGATCCTCTTGAGGTGGAGGCAGGCGAGGCGAACCTCAATTACATCCGGCTGGACGGAGACATCGGTTGCATGGTGAACGGAGCCGGCCTGGCCATGGCGACCATGGACCTCATCCAGATGGAGGGAGGCCGACCGGCCAACTTTCTCGACGTGGGGGGAGGAGCCAGCGCAGCCTCAGTGGAAAAGGCTTTCCGGATCATCCTCGCCGATCCCAGGGTGAAAGGGATTCTCATCAACATCTTCGGCGGAATCGTGCGGTGCGACCGGGTGGCCCAGGGCGTGATCGAGGCGGCCAGAAGGGTCTCTCTGAACGTTCCTGTTGTGGTGAGGCTCGAGGGAACCCATGCAGAGGAGGCCCGGTCCATGTTGTCAGGCGCAGGGCTCCGTTTCGAGGTGGCTGGGTCGTTCCGGGACGCGGCCCGCAAGGTTGTGGAGCTTGTGGGGCGCTCCTGAGGGCGCGAGGGTTCTGTTTCGGGCGAGACGCGGGAACAGGCGGGTTTCAGGGCCGGAACGAGGGAGCGGCAAGAGGTAGGGGGAATCGCCATGGGGATTCTGGTGAGTGAAACGACTCGGGTCGTTGTGCAGGGCATTACGGGCAAGGAAGGCTCTTTCCACGCCAAGGCGTGCAAGGAATATGGGACGGCGGTCGTGGCGGGCGTCACACCCGGTAAGGCAGGGGAGCGGGTGGACGGGATTCCGGTCTATGACAGCGTCCTGGAGGCCAAGGAACAGGAGGGCGCCAACACGGCGCTCATCTTCGTGCCGCCTGCTTTTGCGGCGGACGCGATTCTCGAAGCGGTCGACGCGGAAATGGAGCTTGTGGTCTGCATCACCGAGGGAATTCCGGTGCAGGACATGCTCACGGTGTATCACGCGGTCCGGCGTAGTTCGACCCGGCTCGTGGGGCCCAATTGCCCGGGCGTGATCACCCCCGGCAAAGCTAAGGTGGGCATTATGCCCGGTTTTATCCACCAGCCGGGCAGGGTCGGGGTGATTTCGAGAAGCGGGACCCTGACCTACGAGGCGGTCAAGCAGTTGACCGACCTGGGCTTGGGCCAGTCGACCTGCATCGGGATCGGAGGCGATCCGATCGTGGGGTCGAGTTTTGTGGACCTGCTCGAACTTTTTGCAGCTGATCCGCAGACCGAGGCAGTGGTTCTCATTGGCGAGATCGGCGGCACGGCCGAGGAAGAGGCTGCGGCCTACGTGGAAAGGACCCGGTACCCCAAGCCGGTCATTGGATTCGTCGCCGGAAGAACCGCGCCGCCCGGCCGGAGGATGGGACACGCCGGTGCGATCATCTCCGGAGGCAGGGGGACGGCGGCAGAGAAAATCCGTACCTTGGAAAAAGCCGGCCTTCGGGTCGCGCCGAGCCCGGCGGAAATCGGCAAGACGGTTCGCGAAGCCCTCGGCTGAAAAAGGTTTCGGGTATCGGCTTTCGGCCGTGGTCAGGCTTTTCGTCCTGTACTGGCTCTCCGGCGAGGCCAGGCTCTGGCAGAAGCCCTTCTGCGAGGCCCCTTCCTGCTGGATATCGCTCCGGTTCAGGTCCCTCGGTCTGACTGGTTCTTGAGGCTTGAAATGCCGGACCTCCTTTCCATGGAGCTGGCCGAACTGGAAGCCTGGGTCCGGGCCTGCGGAGAGCCCCGGTTCCGGGCTGAACAGGTCTTCCGCTGGATACACCAGAAGGGGGTATTGCGGGCCGCCGACATGGCGAACCTGCCCAGGACCTTCAGAGAGCGCCTGGCGGACGAACTCGAGCCGCCGCGGATTTGTCTGGTAGAGACCCTGACAAGCCGGGATGGGACCCGCAAATACCTCTTTCGGCTTCGGGACGGCTTGACGATCGAGTCTGTTCTCATCCCGGACGCGGATAGGCTTACCCTGTGCCTGTCGACCCAGGTGGGATGCGCCATGGGCTGTGCCTTCTGCCGGACCGGCAGAATGGGCCTCAAACGGAACCTCGAGCCCGGCGAAATTCTCGGTCAATACCATGTGGTGCGCCGCCTCCCGGAGTGCGCTGCGGGCGTAACGAACTTCGTTTTTATGGGAATGGGCGAGCCCCTCGAAAACCTCGAAGGCCTTCTGCCGGCCCTGAGGATTCTCACTCATCCCTCGGGCTGCGGGATTTCGCCGCGGAGGATCACGGTCTCCACGGTCGGCATCCCGGACGGACTGGAACGACTCCTAAGGGCAGTCCCGGTCTCGGTGACTCTTTCCCTGAACGCGCCTGACGACGCCACGAGATCCCGCCTCATGCCCGTGAACCGGAAACACCCTCTGGCCCGCGTGCTGGAAACACTGAGAAGCCTCCCTTTGGAGCCGCGCAGGAGGCACACAATCGCTTACGTGCTCATCCGGGACGTGAACGATTCCGACACCCATGCCCGCAAGCTCGTTCGGATCCTCCATGGGATCCGCTGCAAGGTGAACCTGATTCCCTTCAACCCCTTTCCCGGGTGCGGTTTCGAAGGACCGGACGAGGACCGCGTGCTCGCCTTTCAAGCCCAGCTCCGCTCCCGAGGAATCTCGGCCCACATCCGGCACAGCCGAGGGGCGGATATCCTGGGCGCCTGCGGCCAGCTCGCTTCAAGAGAAGCGACGTTCTGATCCTGAGACAGGGCTGCCCTGCACACCCAAGGCCCTGGAGTCTGTTGGCAGCCCACCGCCCTGGCGGTTCACTCCTGCTAAAGGGTGGTGAGTGTTGGCTTCTTCTTTGGAGGGACGTGCTCTGTCGCGTCCGACCTGTGGCCGGGGTGTAGCCCCTACCGTTCACAATCTTTCCGGAGCCGCCTTGCCAGGATGTGGGCCTGTCTGAGCGGCTCGGGCATTCGGTACCGGACGCTTGCGGCGAGGGTCCAACTGAGGGCTTCTTCGAGGGTGATGAGGTGTCCCGGCGACACGAAAAGAGGCTTGCAGCCCCTGCGGGTTCGCAGGAGGGCTCCCTGGGGAGAGCGGCCTTGGAGGCTGACCCATTGGCAACTTCCCCGCTCCTCCGGGAGGGCTGAGGTTTTGCCGCAACACCTCGCCGGAGGTCCCTGAGCGCAGCCGATCGCAGCCAGACCCAGAAGCAATCCCAAATGACTGGCGAGCCCGAGACCTCTCGGGTGCAAGATTCCGTGACCGTTGAAGAAAACCAGATCGGGCGGCGCGCTCAGACGGCTCAGGGCCTGGGTGAGGGAAGGGCCTTCCCGGAAAGCCAGCAGGCCCGGAATGTAGGGATACGGAACCGGACAAGAGGCCCACGCTCGCTCCACAACCCTCCAGCTCCCGGGTTCCAGCACGGCTACAGCGGCGAAAACTGTAGCGCCATCCTTGCTGTAGGCAGCGTCTGCGCCTGCGATGCGGGTCGGAGGGTGTGAAAGGGAAGTCAGGATGACAGAAGAAGCGAGTCTTTCCTGGAGGAGACGCGCCTCCTCAGGGGTCGACGAGGTATCCATCCACGCTTCTTGCCCGGGCGGCCAAGAGCGCATGTTCAAGGGCCGAACAGATCCGGCGGTTCGTCCTCAGGATCGCCGCCGGCCTCCTTGCCGGCGTGTGTCTTCTCGGCTTCCATGAGCCGCTCGGGAACGTAAAAATACCGTTCGTGGACTCTGTGGTAGGGCGTCCAGCGATCCGTGCCTTTTGTCTCCCGCTGCATGAACTGCTGCACTCCCCAGAGCTTGGCGTCCAGGTTGTCGAGTCCGTGGAGGCAGAGGGCTTCCAGGGTCTTGGGCCTTTTCGGCGATCCGTGAGCGAGTTCGCCGTGGTGACTGGCCACGATGTGCTTGAGGTGCATGGCGAGTTCTGAAGGAAAGTCGGGAATCTCGCGGATTTTTTTGTCGAGAACCTCCAGCCCCAGGACAATGTGTCCGACCAGACGCCCTGAATCGGTGTATTCGAATCCCAGGACCGGGGAAAGTTCCCAGGCTTTTCCCAGATCGTGAAGCAAGGCGCCGGCGAGCACCAGATCCGCATCCAGGAAGGGGTAGTTCCGCACCGCGAGCTGGACGAGCCGGGCCAGAGAAAGGGTATGTTCGAGCAGCCCGCCCAGATAGGCGTGGTGCATGGCTTTGGCTGCGGGCGCCTGCCTGTAGGCTTCCCAAATCTCCGGGTCTCGAAATACGAACTCCAGAAGGCGCCGCAGGAAAGGATTGCGGACTTTTCGGATCGTGCGATGGAGTTCGGCCTCCATTTCCGACGGGTCCCGGGCCGAGGCCGGAAGATAGTCCTCCCTTCGAACTTCCTCCTTCGGGACAGGCGACAAGACCTGCACTCTCAGCCGCCGTTCCTGCTGGTAGAGCACAACCGTGCCCTGTACCTCGGCCACTTCTCCAGGCGAGAACTTGAGAGCTTCGGCTTCCGCGTTCTCCCATAGGATGCCCTCGATCGAACCCGTGCGGTTCATAAGGGTGAGTTTGAGATAAGGTCTGCCCTCCCTTGTGGTGGCAAGTTGCCTGTCCGTGAGGAGCAACTTTGCCCGGACCGGTTCGTTTACCTTGAGGTCTGGGATTGAGAGAAGCCCTGATTGGGTCATCAGCCTGAGTCCTTCGGTAAGGCAAAAGGGGGATCGCCCTTCCGGGTAGGGGCGTTTGCCTAAGCTTTCACCGTAACATCCGGAACAATCCGAAACAAGCGGCGGTCCCCTGCCCACGGTCAAGTCGAAGCAGGATTCCGGGGTGGTACAGGATGCAGAATGGTAGGGGACGCGCTCCGTCGCGTCCGGGTTGTGGGCTTGCTTTTGACTCTGCGACTCGTCGGCTATCCGCCGTGTGTGAGGAACTCCTAGGCCGATGGGCGCTTGAATTTGATCCTCTCCAGCGTTTTCCGGTATGGTACGGGGCCGCGTCGGTCCATTGGGATCCACTGTAAACCGTTAAAGCCACCTGGAGAGAAAAACCATGGACTTCATCTCCTCCTACGACAACATCCCGGTCAATCCGAAGGGCCCCAACATGTGGGACTACGAGGAAGTCACCCGAAAGTTCCGGTTGCAAGTTCCGGAGTTCTTCAACTACGGCTTTGACGTGGTCGATCGCTGGGGTGAAGACCGGACCAAAATTGCCCTGGTTTGGGCCGACCGCACCGGACGAGAGATCCGCAAGTACAGCTTTTACGACCTCATGCTGCTTTCGAACCGGTTTGCAAACGTGCTCAGGGGCCTGGGGCTCAAAAAGGGCGACAGGCTTTTTGTGATGGTCCCGCGCGTGGTGGAGTGGTACGCCGTGCTCCTCGGAAGTTTCAAGGTCGGCGTCATCCCCATGCCTGCTCCGAACATCCTGGTCGCCAAGGACGTGGAATACCGAATCCAGGAAGCCGAGGCTGTGGCTGCGGTGGTCAACCGCGACCACATCGGCAAGGTGGAGGAAGTGCGCGGGCATTGCCCGACTCTGCGCCACCTCATCTGTCAGGGTGGGTCGCACCCTGGCTGGGCCTCCTATGACGACCTCATGGAAAAAGCTTCTTCGAAGCTTTCCAGGGAAGATGTCGAGCCGACCCGCTCCGACGACACCCTGCTTATCTATTTCACCTCTGGGACCACAAAGTTCCCCAAGATGGTGCCCCACACCCAGGCTTCCTACGGCCTGGGGCATATCGTCACGGCAAAATTCTGGCAGGACCTGAAGCCCACGGACCTGCACTGGACTCTTTCGGATACGGGCTGGGCCAAGGCGGCCTGGGGGAAACTCTTCGGCCAGTGGCACCTGGGCGCTGCGGTCATGGTCCACGACGCGGCGGCCAAGTTCGACGCGCCGCTCCATCTCGAGCTGATCGGACGATGCGGCGTGACCACCTTCTGCGCGCCCCCGACCGCGTACAGGATGTTCATCCTCGAGGACCTCTCCCGCTACGATTTCAGCAGTCTCAGGCACTGCTGCTCCGCAGGAGAGCCCCTGAACCCCGAGGTGATCCGGGTCTGGAGAGAGGCCACCGGCACGACGATTTACGACGGCTACGGGCAGACGGAAAGCGTCAACCTCATCGCGAACTTCCCTTGCATGCCGGTCAAGCACGGTTCCATGGGCAGGCCCGCGCCCGGTTTCCACATCGAGGTTGTGGACGACGAGGGGAAGCCTGTCGGGGCCGGCGTGGAAGGTCACATTGCGGTCAAGGTCAAACCCGAGCATCCCGTGGGTTTGTTCAAGGGGTACTGGAAAAACCCCGAAGCCACCTCCGAGTCCTTTGTGGGGGAGTGGTACTACACAGGCGACAAAGCCTATAAGGACGAGGACGGGTACTTCTGGTTCGTGGGCAGGGCCGACGATGTGATCAAGGCCTCGGGATACCGCATCGGTCCCTTCGAGGTGGAGAGCGCCCTTCAGAGCCATCCGGCCGTGGCGGAGAGTGCGGTGGTGGGGTCGCCCGATCCCCTGCGTGGGACGGTCGTGAAGGCCTTCATTGTGCTTGCGCCAGGGTATGTACCTTCCGAGTCCCTGGTCCGGGAGATCCAGGAACACGTGAAGCAGCAGACCGCGCCCTACAAATACCCCAGGGAGATCGAGTTCGTCCGGGAGCTTCCCAAGACGGTTTCGGGGAAGATCCGGCGCGTGGAGCTTCGCAAGCTGGAAGAAAGCCGCAAGGCCGGGGAAAAACCGTCCTGAGCCGGAACAGGGCTTTCAAGAAAAATCACCAGCGACTAAAGGACCTTAGAATGTTCGCCAATTGCTAAAAAGGTTCTGGAACGCCTTTTGTTTTTTTTGTTGACAGTGCGTCGGAAACCGTGGTACTTAGCGGTAACTTTTGCAAGTAGAACGTGAGAAAACCTGACAGGGCAAAGAGGAGATTGCGGCGCGGGCCGCTCCCGGCAAGAGTCAGGAAGGAATTGGCCGAGTTTCCTTAAACCTGCACCGAGGAGGAAGAGACATGAGAAAAGGCTGGGTTGTGTGGATCTGCATGGTGGGCCTGCTGCTCGCCGTCGTTCCCAGCAACTCCGCGCGCGCGGAAGTCGAGATCCAGAAACTGCCCGAAGTCCTGGACGCGTTTCTCATCGGCGGCGACCTGAGCCTCTTCTGGCGTTGGGACCATTACGCGTACTTCGCGAAAAACCCTTTCATCCAGAAGGACAACAACTGGGGCGAGATGTTTGGCAGGCTCCGGTTCAAGGCCAAGAAGAGTTTCGGATGGGCCGACGCCGAGATGCAGATCGCACCGATCTTCATGGCCACCATCGACCAGGATGTCTATGGCCTTGTCTCTGACAAGACAGAGGTGGACTTCAACCAGGCTTACATCCAGTTCGGAAAGCTCTTCAACAGCCCCTTCACTGTCACCGTAGGGATGCAGGACATCTACATCGAAAAACAGTTCATGATCGGTCTGGGCAAGACTCAGGAGACCGCCCTTTGGCTTTTGTTCGATCAGAGCTTCCCCTTCGCCGTGAGGGTGGATGGGGACGCCGGCCCGCTGAAGACAACCGCCTTCTGGGCTAGGTCAGGTAATTACTTTGCTCAGACCTTCGAAGGAAAGAACGAAATCGAAGTCGCTGGGGTCAACCTGCATTACGACCTCATGGAGGGTGCATACCTTTACGGCGGGTTCTATACCAAAATGGACGACACGCCTCCGGGGTCCCCTGGGTTCCTCGGTCAGACCCTTGCCCAGACTGACACGCACGTTGTCGACTTCGGCGGCGACTGGACCTTCGGACCCTTCAACGTCGAAGCGGAGGCGGTCTACCAGTTCGGCAACGTGGAGTTCGTCGCCGGGGACAGCCTGGACCGAAAGTCTTTCGGCTGCTTTGTTTCTCCCAAGTTCACCTTCCCGGTCGCCTATTCCCCGTACATCAAGCTGCACTTCATTTACTGGCCCGGAGACGAGGATCCGACCGACGGCGATATCGAAGAATACGATCCCATGTTCGAAGGTTGGACAGTTTGGAACCGTTGGTTCATCGGCGAGCACATGACCGAGGTGTTCGGTCTGAAGACGAACACGATCAAGTACATCGCCGAGGTGGGCTTTTACCCGGTCGAGACCTGCCAGATCCAGGCCATGTACATCCGGCACCAGCTAGACGAGAAGTATTTCCCCCTCGGTGTGCTGAATCCGGTTCCTGTGAGCTCCAAGGACTTTGCCGACGAGTTCAACCTGTTCATGAACTGGCAGACCACGGATTTTCTTTTCGTGCACTCCGGCCTCGGGTTTGACGTTCCCAATGACGGAGCCAAGGAGGTCTTCGGGAACAAGACCGCCGTTTTCGCCCAACTATGGCTCATGTTTGCATTTTAGGCTGCCGGGATGCCACCTAACATCAACCTTTAGAGAAGGGAGGGATTTCGATGAGGTATCTCAGGCTATGCGGCGTGGTTTCCTTCGCTCTCCTCGCCGCGTTCTTCGTGACGAGTACGATCTCCTACGCGAAGACGCCGTTTGCGGAGGGGGGCGTTGTCAGGCAGAAGTGCTCGGTCTGCCACCGGCTCGACCAGCAGGGTAGGGTGGAGGTGATCGAGGAAACGAGGAAAACGCCGGAAGAATGGTACAGCGTCGTGGCCCGGATGCGAAGGATCAACGGCGCGCCGATCGAGGACGCGGAAGTGAAGGCCGTTGTCAAGGAGCTGAGCGAACACTTGATCCTCACTCCTGCCGAAATGGCCAAGTGCTTTTATTACACGACAGACGAAAACAGCCATTTCCGGGAACGTTCCTCGCTCATGAAAACGGATTTGGACAAGCGGATCTTCCAGGCCTGTGTGCGCTGCCACGCTTACGGGAAGATCATCTCCCACCGGAAGACCGAGGCCCAGTGGGTGGAAAACATGAACATGCACCTGGGCTACTATCCGACCGTGGTGCCTCAGATGCGGGAGATGGACTGGCCCAAGGAGGCGATGGAGCTGGCGAAGATCCTGGCCAAAGAGTTCCCGATGGACAGCCCTGAGGTCAAGGCCTGGTACGATGCGAGAAAGCCTCAGGATCTTTCGGGCAAATGGATCGTCGCTGGCTACCAGCCCGGCGCCGGCTACTATGAAGGCACTTACACTTTCAAACCGAATGCCAAGGCCGGCAAGGACGAGTACCTGATCGAGAGGCAGGTCCAGTACGAAAACGGCATGACCCTGAAACAAGTGGGAGAGGGCACCCTTTACGGCACGTACCATCTGCGCTATGCCCTCCAGCCGACCTCGTTTACGGGGAGGGTCGAGGGTGTGTTCAACCTGGACGCCGCGGTGAAGGGATTCACCGGCAGGTGGTGGACAGTCGTCCAGGATACCAACGCGTTCGGGGACGAAGCTTTTTACAAGAGCGATGCTCCTGCAAGGGTTTTTGCGATCTTTCCGCAGGCGATCAAATCCGGCGGCACGCCTCAGACGGTACGGATGATCGGCGTGAATCTGCCGGCGGCCACGGAAGTGACCTTCGGAGATGCCAACGTCAAGGCCAAGGTGAAAAGTGCAACCCCGAACAAGCTTACAGTCGAGGTGACGGCAGCGGCCGGGGCTGCGATAGGGTCTACGGCTGTTCAGGTGAAAGGTGCTGCCTGCAACGAATCCGTTGTGGTATACAACAAGCTGGACGGCATCAAAGTCCTTCCTGAGCTGGGACGGGCTTACATGTACGGCGGTGCGGCCTACCCGCCCCAGGGCGTGCAGTTTGTGGCTCGGGGCCTTTGCTTCGGCAAGGACGGCAAGGAAGGGACCGAGGATGACCTGCTCCTGGAACCTGTGAACGCTCAGTGGACCTTGGAGCAAGACAAGGTGTGGGCCGCGGACAACCCAGACCGGGCCGCCATGGCTGCCGAGGATCTCAAGTGTCTGGCAGCTCCAATCGACAACGGGCTGTACAGCCCTCCGCCTGATCGTGTGAACATGGCTCCTAATGAGTGGCGGGTTTCTAGACGTGAGGGGGTGGGCTTGATTGCGGTTGTGGCGACGTACAAAGAGGGTGGCAAGGAGTTCAAGGGCCAGGCTCTGCTTGGCGTGAGCCCTCCGGATTACGTCACCCACATCAAATAACCTAACCTTCCGAAATGGAACCCAGCGAGCGACAGCCGGGCTCTGCCTTGTAGAAAGCCCGGCTGTCGAGGAGACGAAAAAAAAGGAGGAATTCCATCATGAAGAGGAAGGGACTGAAGGGAGTCAACAGACGCGCGAAGAGGCTGGAGGAGCGGGAGGTCTTCGGGATGGAGCAGATCGACGTGATCTGGGACCAGCCCGTCGGCTGCACCTCGATTTTCGACACCGGTTGGGAGACCAACCCGCGGCCTGCGACGCCCATGGGCAACTGCGCCCCCTCGGCGCGCGACCTGGGAAGCTGCGCCGGTCCTTGCTGGTGGCCTGCCCAGACGCCTGACAGCATGACCAACTTCTACGGGTACCAGAATCAGTGTGTCGCCATGGAAAGGGACTGGAGAAACCTGAACTTTGCGATCAAGACGAAATACTAGAGAAAGCGAGGTGATCGATCATGCCGAAAAAGAGCATGTTCGCCATTGCGCTCGTAACGGCGCTCCTCGGCCTTTGCGTCCCGGTCGGGGCCAAGGACTTCCTATACGCGCCAGGTGCGAACCACCTTTCTATCATCGATTGCGAAACAGACAGTGTGGTGAAGACCCTTGAATATACTGACTACGTGATCGCTTGCAGCCCATCTTTCGACGGCAAGAAATTCTACTTCAGCGGCTGGCGCAACCTTTACGTGGTCGACACGACGACCGACCAGATCGTGGACAAGATTCCGTTTTGGTCTGACCTGAACCGCGTGCAGATTTTTAACCTGGCGCCCTCGGTCGACGGCAAGAGCCTGTACATGATCTGGTGCGTCACGAAAAAGAAGCTCAATGTGCCCAGATTGACGGTTCCACCCTGGCAGTTGGTTATCTACGACCTCCAGAAGAAACAGGTCACGAAGAGCTTCGATCTGCCGACGAACACCACGGGTATCGTGCCTTTGACCGGCGATCCCAACCACCTGATCGTCATGGCCCAAGACGTCTTCAAGATGAATCTGAGCGACGGGAAACTGACCATGATCAAGGGTCAGTTGCATCCGGAAGAAGGGCAGCCGATGCTCAACAACCTCATCATCTGGATCAATTGGGCCCCTACCGGCGACAGCGGGATCTTTCCCAGTCCGGCTTACGGCTCGGACGGAAGCCTTCAGTACATGCTCATTGACCGCAAGACCGGCAGCCTGAAGCTCGTGAAGGCAGAAGACATCCCGGCCCTTTACTCCTGCATTCTTTCCCCCGACGGGAAGTTCCTCTTCGGATGCATGGACGAGGTGGTGAAAGTGGATCTGTCGAACGGGAAAGTGGTTGCGAGGAATCTGGCGCCCAGGGGGACGACCTACGCAGAAGCCCTCACCTCGGACGGGAAGAAGCTTTACACAGGCCCTTCCGGGAACGACATCATGGTATGGGACACGGCCACGATGAAGTACATCGGCTTTATCCCGCTCAAGCACGACGGGATCGTGATGAGCCGGATCTCCAAGTAGGAGACTTGGCGGGTTGATCGGCGCGTGCGTTGTGACAGGAAAGGGGGGATTTTCCCCCCTTTCCTGTCTGCAGTCTCGTGATTTTGGGTGAAAGTTGTTACCCTTGACAGCGGCGCGATTCGTTGGATAGCCTACCGGCTGACGTAGCGCGAAGAGAGCGTTTTCGCGGGCGGGGCTGGAGGCTTGCTGCGGGCCGGGCCTTGGTAAGGGACTCGATGGATCGATTCCGGGTGGCCGAATACAAGCTGATTCGTGTGGACCGGAGGGAATTCCTTTTCCTAGCTGCGGAGAAGGCCATTTTCGAGACCGATCCCTCGACCCGCAGAATCCTCGAAAGGTTATCGAAGAAAAGCGAGTTCTCCCTGGAAGACCTGACGCACGCGTTGCCCGGCGCTTCGGAAAAGGCGAAAAAAGAGGCTGCCAAGGATCTTCTCAAGTGCCATGTCGTCTTCCCGGTCCAGAGCCCGAATCGGACCAAGGCAGTGAAGGTTCAGAACGGCCCGGTGCCTTTGAAAACGCTGGTTCTTCACGTGACTGAGGCCTGCAATCTCCACTGCGCTTACTGTTACGAAAAGAAAGACGGGACGGACCGCAGGCCCGCCATGGGGGTCCGCGTGGCCAAGAAGGCCGTGGACTTTCTGCTCGACCGTTCCGGGAACTTCGAGGAAGTGGTTCTGGTGTTTTTCGGAGGCGAGCCCCTTCTGAACATGAGGACCATTCGATCCGTAACCGAATATGCGGAGCGGATGGGAAAGGAGCGGGGCAAGCGGGTGAATTTCGCCCTTACGACGAACGGGACCCTTCTGACCGACCGAAACATTGATTTTTTCGAAGAGCACAACGTCGGCGTCACCGTGAGCCTGGACGGGTTCGAGGAAGTGCAGGACCGCTACCGGAGATTCCCGGACGGAAGTCCCACGTACCGGGTGGTGTTGCCGCGGGTCAGACGCCTTTTGGAGAAAGCCAGGAAAAGGCCGGTCGTGGCAAGGGTGACCCTGGTGGAGAAGCCGGGCGATCTTTCGGCCACGCTCGACCACTTGCTCGGTCTGGGGTTCGTGGAAGCCGGGTTTTCGCCCGTGACCACGGGACACCCAGACTTCCAGCTCAACAACGGCCAGATGGATCTTCTCCTGGACGAGTTTCGGCGTCTCGCGGAGCGATTCCTCGAAGCCGTCCGGGAAAGAAGGTTCTTTGGGTTCTCGAACCTCATCGATTTGCTTGTTTCGCTTCACCAAGGGGAAGTGATGGCCTATCCCTGCGGTGCTGGGTTGGGTCTGTTTTCCGTGGACGCCAGGGGGCGGCTTTATCTTTGTCAGCGATTTACTGGGCAGAGAGCATTTTGCATGGGAGATGTCTTTCACGGCTTCGACGAGGAGAAGCTCGCGAAGTTCCGCGAGGAAGCCCGGATCGAGAACAAGGAGGAATGCAGAAGCTGCTGGGCCCGGACCTTGTGTACAGGGGGGTGTTACCACGAGGCCTGCGTGCGCGAAGGGAGCCATCTCAGGCCGAACACCCATTACTGCGAGTGGATCCGGAAATGGACCGAACTCGGCTTGGAGACCTATTGCCGAATCGCGGCCGGATGGCCGGAGTACCTGGATCTGCTGTCCCTGTCCAGGGGCTTCGGCCCTGAACAGATTCCATCGGGACCAAAAGAAAGGGGGGCGAGATGAAGAGAGATTCGAAATGGACGGTCGTGACGATTCTTGCCGCAGTGGCTGTCTTTTGGCTCGGCTCTCCGGCTGCAGCCAAGGACTACCTTTACATTCCCGGAACGAACATGCTCCACATCATTGATTGCGACACGGACACGGTGGTGAAAACCGTGCCGTACAACGACTACATGGTGAACGCCACGCCCTCGCAGGACGGAAAACGCTACTACATGAACAATTGGCGTTCCATTACGGTTCTAGACACCCAAACGGACAAGATCATCGACAAGCACGACTTCTGGTCCGAGTTGAACCGGGTGTACGTCCAGCCCGGCATCGCGGTGTCGGTGGACGGGAACTATCTTTATCTCAGTCTGGTCATCGCGAAGAAAAAGCTCAATGTGCCGAGGCTGAACGTCATGCCTCCGCAGTTTGCCGTTTACGATCTCAAGAAGCGCGAGATCGTGCGGAGCTTCGACATCCCTCCCTGCTGCAACGCCGTGATCACCCTGCGGGACGATCCGGATCATGCGATTCTCATGGCTCAGGATATCTTCAAGATCAACGTCAAGGACGGCAAGATGACCAAGATCAAGGGCGTCCTGCATCCTGAGGAGGGGGAGCCGCCGCTGAACTCCCTCGTGATCTGGAACAACTGGAGCCCCGGAGATCACGGGATCTTCGTCAACGGCACCTATTCCATGGCGGACGGGAGCCTCTTCTACATGATGATCGACAAGAAGGGGAACCTGAGCATGCTGAAGGGCGAGGATGCCGTGATGGTGTATTCCTCGGTCATCTCGCCGGACAAGAAATACATTTATTCGGCCATGGACGAAGTGTACAAGGTCGATCTGCAGACCGGAAAGACTCTTGCCAAGGATGTGCTGGCGAGGGGGACCTGTTATGCCGTTGCGATCACGGCGGACGGAAAGAAGCTCTACGTTGGGCCTGCAGGTCCGGACGTGACGGTGTATGACACGGCGACGATGAAGCCTTTGGGCGTGATCGCACTCAAGACGGACGGAGTGGTTACGCACCGGATATCGAAGTAGAGTATCGATTCGTCGGTTCCGCGGGCTCAATCGAAGGGGGGGTGCTTTCATCCCCCCTTTTTTGTCCGGCAGGAGGTGCGGAGCGGACATGGAAATAGCCCTGCATCTGCGGTCTCCCGGCCAGGTAGAGTCGTTTGAGGGAGTGCCGGCCCATTTGACCGCCCTTTACGAACCCGGTACGCTCAGTGGTATCGAAAAGATTCTCCCCCTTCGAGTTCGGCGCCTGTACGCGGGAGACGAATTCTGCCCGAACCGCCTGCCTTCGCCAAAGGAGTTGGAGGAGCTTCTCGACCTGGCTGCATCGAAGAAATGGGCGGTTTCTCTCTTAACGCCTCCGTTGACCGACGAGGGCCTGGATCGATGCTTGCCGCTTTTCGAGCAGCTCCGGTCCTTCCATCACGCGGCTGAGGTCGTTGTCAACGATTGGGGGGTGCTTCTGGCACTCCAGGAAAGGGTTCCCGGCCTGACTGTTGGGATCGGCAGGCTCCTCAACAAGGGATTCAAAGATCCGAGGCTTCAGGATCCGGAAAGATTCGCCCGCCATTCTCAAGAGGCCAAGGAACTGTTGAATCAGTGCACCTTCGATTCACCGCTCTTCCAGGAGCGCGCGGCTCGGTTGGGCGTCAGGCGTTTGGAGAGGGACTTGCTCCCTTACGGGAAACCGCGGGTGGCGCTCTTCGAAAGGCTCGGGGTGTCTGTTTACGCTCCTTTCGGCTATTTCACGACAGGAAGGGTGTGCTGGGCTGCCTCTGTGCATCGGCCGTCCGGAAAGAAGTTCTCCCTTGGGGGACCCTGCGATCGCCTTTGCGAGAGGCTTCCCCTTGGGTTCGATCGCAGCGAAAGCGGGCTTGCCACCCTTCAAAACGGGAATTCCTTTTTCTATCTTTACCCCCAGGCTCTTCTGGCGTCTTTCCTGCGCTGGGCCAGGCGCAGGCGAGTGCGTCTGGTCTACCAGGGGCTGGCCATCGCTCCCCATGGCGTGGGCCGGGGCGAATGAAATGAAAATCGTTGCTCCAGTCGCGTCGGTCCGCGAAGCCGAGATGTGCCTCCATTTCGGGGCGGACGAACTTTACTGCGGGGTGTCACCGCCCGAGTGGGAGGAGCATTTCGGGGGCGGCTGGTGGATCAACCGCAGAAGCCCCCAGGGCGCGAATCTCGTCTCTTGGCCCGAGATTCGGGAGGTCGTCCGGCTGGCCCACCAGGGCGGCCTGCCCGTCCATGTGGCCTTGAATGCACCGTACTACACCGAAGGCGGGATCCGGTACTTGATGAAGCTCGCCGAAAAACTGGCCGGCGATCTCGGCATCGACGGGCTCATCGTGAGCGATCTCAATTTCCTGCTCACTCTGGCGGAGAGATCTCTTCCGGTCCGAATCCATTTGAGCAGCCTGGGTGCTTGTCTCAACAGCCGGGCCGCGGATTTTTTTGCCTCCCTGGGCGTCCGAAGAGTGATCCTGCCGAGGCACCTTAGGCTTTCCGAGATCCGCGGCCTCGTCACCGGCGCGAGGCGCGAGGTGGAGTTCGAGGTCTTCGCTTTGAACGACGGATGCTATTTCGAAGAAGGATTTTGTCAGACCACCCACGTTCTGGGAGGGCCCTTCTGTCTTTCGAACTGGCAAAGGGGGATTCGCCGCACCGAGCGGGCGGGCCTCGCCCGGGACGAAGTGGAGCAGGGTTTGGAGGACCTTCGCGAGTATCTCTGGTACCAGAACAACTGCGGCTCCTCCTTCCAAGGCCAAGGGCTGCCCAACGGCCCGTGCAGCCTGTGCTGGTTCGGTCATTTCCGGGACTGGGGCATCACGGCCGTAAAGATCGTGGGCCGGGAGGCATCCTTTGCGCGCAAGACGGCGAGCCTCCAGCTTGTCAAGGCGATCATGGAGGAAGTGAGAACCGGCAAATCCGCTGAGGAAGTCGCGCGGTCGGCCCGCGCCCTGCGAGACACTCCCGAGCATTGCGGCAAAGGCTACATGTGCTACTTCCGAGAGTCGTGAGGCCATGGCGCAGGATCCCTTTCTGAGACAAGTCCTTTCTCTGGGCCAGTACCTTCGGCCCCACAAGAAGGTTCTGGTCTTTTCGTTCGCGCTGAGCGCCGTCAGTACGGGCATGGGCATGGTCCAGCCCCTGTTCGCCAAGTACTTGATCGACCGCGTTCTGATCGGCGGCCAGCACAGGCTTCTCTATCCCCTGATCGGAGCGGTGCTGGCCTTGCTCGTGGTGGGATTCGTCATCCGCGTGAGCAACAGCTACGTCTATACCCGTTTTTCCGCCCGGGTGCTCTTCCGCATGAGGGAAGACATGTTCTCCCACCTGCAGAAGGTGCCCCTGAACTTCTATTCCAAGAGGAAGATCGGAGACATTTACACGCGCATCGCCTCGGACATGGCCGACATTCAGGCTCTGGTCACCGAGACGATCCCGAATTTCTTGTTCAACACGCTCACGTGCCTGATCACGGCGGGCATTCTTTTGTGGCTGAACTGGGTCATGGCTCTTCTGAGCTTCGCTTTTCTGCCGGTCGCCCTGGTCCTGATTTCGAAGATCCGGCCCAGGCTTGTTTCTCTGGCCCGCAGGGTGGCCGAGACGAATTCGGATATCGCTCATTTCCTGTTCGAGTCCCTGTCTGGAATGAGTCTGGTTCGGGCCTTCGGCGCTGAGCGCCTGGAGTGCGAAAAACTCGAGGAGAAACAGTCCGGGGTTTTGAGACTTCTGCTTCGGTACCAGGTCCTGGGCGCATTCTCCAGCGCGGTGCCTGTGACCTACACGATCCTGAACACTCTGGTCGTGTTCGGTTACGGAGGCCTTTTGGTCATTCGAGGGGATCTTTCGATCGGAAGCCTCGTGGCCTTTACGATCTATCAGGGGCGCCTGTTCGGCCCCCTGCAAGGTCTCATGGACGGGTATCTCGGCATGCAGAAGGCGCGGGTCGCGCTGCAGCGGGTTCGGGAGATTCTGGATATCCCGCCCGCCTTTCAGGAACAGGGCGGCCTCGTTCCGGCCAAGGGCGCCTTCCGTGGAACGATCGCCTTCGAGGATGTGAGTTTTTCCTATGTCCAGGAAGAGCCGGTCCTGCGGAATCTTTCTTTCGAGATCCCCGGGGGCAGGGTGACGGCAGTGGTGGGGCCGAGCGGCGTGGGCAAGACCACGGTCTGCCATCTCGTGCTTCGGCTTTTCGATCCTGACAAGGGGAGAATCACCCTTGACGGGGTCGATCTCAGGCAGTATAAGCTGGACTGGATCCGAAAACATTTCGCCCTGGTCTCGCAGGATACCTTCCTTTTTCACACGTCCATTCTGGAAAACATTCGATTTGCCAAACCCGAAGCCACGCTGGCAGAGATCCAAGAGGCGACCCGAGCTGCATGCATTCACGAGTTCATCGAGTCGCTTCCCGAGCAGTACGAGACGTCCGTGGGAGACAGGGGCGTGCGGCTGAGCGGAGGTCAGAAGCAGCGCATCAGCATCGCCCGGGCCGTTCTCATGGATCCCTGGGTGCTGATCCTGGACGAGGCCACGGCCTTTCTCGATGCTTCGGCCGAGGAAAAACTGAAAAGCACCCTCCAATCCTTGATGCAGGGCAAGACGGTTGTCGTGGTGAGCCACAGGCCCTCTGCCATTGCTTGGGCAGACAAAGTTGTGGCCCTGGGATCAGAGGGTGTGCTGTACGACGGATCCGTTTCCGGATTTTTTCAAAGCCGGGTGCTGGCAGAACTTGAGCAAAGCCAAGGGGCCGCTGCCTTGTAACGGGTGCGTTCGATTCCGGGGGCCTATGGAGATCGCGGTCATCGACAGCGGGGTCAATCCGTGGCATTCTCATGTTCAGGGGCGGGTGCACGGCCTTGCCTTGAAGAAGGGGCCCTCTGGCAGAGTGGTCCGGTCCAAGGACTATCACGACCAACTGGGGCATGGGACCGCTGTGGCGGGGCTTATCAGGGAAAAGGCTCCTGAGGCCAGTCTGTTCGCGATCAAAATTTTTCACGACGAGCTCCGGGCCTCCACCAAGGTTTTGCTCGCAGCTCTGGAACGGGCGATCCGCATGGGAGCCAAACTCGTTCACTTGAGCCTGGGGACCGAAACCGAGCAGGCTCGGCCGGCCCTCGAGCGCATCTGTCTGGAGGCGTATCGGAAGCGAATCGTCATCGTCGCGTCCGGCCGGAACCCTCGGGACAAGGTGTATCCCGCTTCCTTTCGGACGGTGATCGGCGTGTGCTGGAAGCGGGACTGCTCACCGGACGATCTGGTCTACTATCCGGGGATGCCCGTTGAATTCGGCGCTTACGGCAGACCCCGGCCTTTGCCGGGTCTTCCGGAGAACAGGAACTTTTGCGGGAGCAGTTTTGCTGCCGCCCGCGTGACGGCTCTCGCTGCCCGGCTGCTTGACAAGAATCCCCGGGCCGGAGTCCGTTGGGTCAGGGAGAGGCTCAGAGAACAGGCAACAACAGGAGGATGGGAATCATGACGACGAAGAAGCTGGAGGGAGCGACAAAGCCCAAATCAGGGCTTTTCAGGAGCAAGAAGGGGATCGCCCTGCTTTCGGTGCCGGTTCTGGTGGTTGCAGGGCTTTCCTCCCACGAGATCGCCGTGAAGTATTTCCCGGAGATCACGTGCGTGAGCTGTCACGAGATGAAGGACCCGGTTCGGCGCTGGAGAGAATCCGGCGTTGCCAAAAGCCATCCGAACTGCGCGGACTGTCACTTTGACGCCGGCATCTCGCGGGTCTGGGACATGAACCGGGAGGCGGTCGTGCTCTTCGTAAAGCACTTCCGTAGGGACAAGGACGAGCCGATTCGGCCTCCGGAGGAGCCGATTTTCATCGACACGACCCGGGACCCCGGCTATTACAGCCTCGTTCCGAACCACAGGTGCTTCGCATGCAAGGACGCCAAGAACCACAAGCCCATGGAGCAGGCCATGGTGCACCGGAGGCTCGTGAGCTTTACGGGCTCCGAACGTTGCAAGGACTGCCACAATCACGACATGAGAAACGGCGTCAAGTTCTACGAAAAGATCTTGCAGGATCCGAACGCGCCTGCCCGAGAGACGCCGGATCAGGCTGACGCCGGTTCCATCCGTGAGGGAGAGGCCGGAGGCTGAAGGGATGGGGGGATCGGAGCAGGCAAGGGCTCAAAAAGCGGTTCGGGGCGCCCTTGCTGCACTCGTGAGCCTTTTGGGCGTTCTCATGGCCTTTCTCTGTTATCTGGTCCTGGCCCGCTAAGGCCAGCGGCTCGACCTGCGGAGAATCGGGACCCTGGAAGGAGAGGCCCTCTTGTCCTATGTCACCCTGTTCTATTTGGCTTTCGGGCTCCATGGCCTGTTGTTCTTGGCTTCGCTTCGGCTCGAGAAGCGCTCCCGGTTCTTTGGGGCGGTCGCGCTGCCTGTTCCGATTCTTGTCGCGGGTTTTTGCCTGGCCGCTTTTGTCCGTGCCTCCGGCCATCTGCCTTCGCATTTCCTTTTTGAGCGCTTCGTCCAGTTAGGGCTCTGGATCGGGATTCTGCTCTGGCTGGATGCCCTTCGGGGCCGGGCTGACGGCGTCGCGCGGTACATCCTCTTCCTGATCCTGGTTTTGTACGCAGTCGCCGCGCTTTTTCCCAAGGAAATCACGCCGCCTGTTTACCGGTACGCCCTTCCCCTGGCCAAGGTCTTCTTCGAGCTGGAAGCCTGGGCCTTTGCGCTCCTCGCCTACGCGTCCGCCTTCTACCTGCGCTCCCTTATGGAAGGCCGCCGGAACGACGACGAGGCCAGAAGCGCCCTTCAGCGGGCCAGGCGCTACCTGCTCCTGGGCTTTGTCCTGTTCCTCGCTTCTCAGTTTTTCGGCTCCCTCTGGTCCCTTCAGGGGTGGGGGGACTACTGGATGTGGGGGAAAATGTCGGCGGTCGGAGTCGTGGTCTGGTTCTATCTCATGTTCGTCCTTCACGCCAGATACGTGCCGGCCTGCGGGAGAATCTTCGAGGGGGCGGCGGGATTCGGGGTTTTCGTCCTTCTGATCGCCTATCGAATGGCGTGGCAGCCGTGAGAAAGCTCGTTCGGATTTTAGGTTCGCTCGAACTCACGTTGATCCTCATGCTCCTGGTGAGCCTGTGGTTCGCCCTGGGCGCGATTCTTTCCGTGTCTTCTCAGTACGGCAACACGGTCCGGAGCCTCAACGATCAGCTCGTCTGGAAGTCTCTTTTCGAACTTCCCCATTCGTGGGACAAGATCTGGTCAGCCTCTTTCAACTGGGTGCAGATCCATAGAGAAATGCTCGCCGGATTTCCCTCTCCTGACCGCACGGTTCGGGCCTGGCTCTGGGGAGCCTTTGCTCTGGCTCTCTTGCTCGGGATCAATCTTCTCTTCGGCATTCGGCACTGGCTGGGCGATCTGTTTCGGGCTAGGCTCGATTTCAGGCGGTTTCTCCTGCTGGCCATGCACGTGCTCTTTGGTGTGGTTCTGGTCGGTCATCTCGTCAGCGCCCTCTGGGGCGTGAAAGCCGTTGGGCAGGTCCCGACGCGGGCCCGGGAGCGGATTCAGTTGCCCGATTCCATGGTGCTGGAGGTGGAGGAGATCGAGGTCCTGGACGCGAAAGACGTCGCGGGCAGGGAAGGGGAGAGAGTGTGGATGACTCCGGACCGGTACCTGCGACAACCGGTTCGAGTAAAGTATGCGCTCTACAAGGAGGGCCAGCCGGTGCACCGGGGACAGGTCGGGACCTTCCTGCCTGACACCTACGAGGACTTGCGGATCACCTTGGTCCCGTTCAGCTTCCGCAGTCAGGTGAGCCACGACTTTGTGGGCAAAGGGGTCGGCCCGCAGATCGCCGTGACCCGGAACCCGGGCGTGCCGATCATGATGGTCTTCCAGCCTCTCTGGATCCTTTGCCTTCTCGCCTATGTGCTTGCGACCCCGCGATTCAGGGCCGAGCGCTGAAGGCGGGGGATGCCTCGACAGGTGCCGCTGGGTCTCACGAAGCGAGGGAACACCGAAAAAAAAAGGGAGGGTCGGCGCATGGCGCAAGGAAAGCGAATCGTCTATCCCTACATCCCGAATTCCGCGCCCAAGAGCCGCCAGGAGATGCTTGAGGCTGTGGGCGTCCGGGACGTGGAGGAACTTTACCGCGAGATCCCGGAGCGGCTCCGGCTCAAGAGGCCGCTCAACCTTCCGGAGCCGTTCGTCTCGGAACGGGACCTGAAACGGCACGTCCAGGAAATCCTTCGCAGGAACAAGTCGTGCGAGGAAGCCCTGAGCTTCCTGGGCGCCGGTTGCTATCAGCACCACGTTCCGGCCGTGGTGGACACGATCGTGAACCGGGGCGAGTTTCTGACGGCCTATTATGGGAGCACGTACACGGACCAGGGCCGGTTCCAGGCCATGTTCGAATACGTGAGCATGCTCACCGAACTGGTCGGCATGGACGTGGCGGGCTATCCCATGTACGACGGCTCGTCATCGGCCGGGACCGCGGTGCGGATGTGCGCGCGCATCACCGGCCGGCCTGAAGTCCTGGTGCCGGAATCGTTGAGCCCCATGCGGATGAAAGTGCTGGAGAACTACTGCCGCTCCTCTGAAGTGAAGGCGCTCCGGAAGGTCGCGATTCGCTGGGACACGGGCCTGCTCGACCTCAGCGATCTCAAGTCCAAGCTCGGCCCGACCACGGCCGGCCTTTACATCGAGAACCCCTCGTACCTGGGCGTGATCGAGACCCAAGGCCAGGAGATGGCGGATCTTCTGCACGCCAACGGCTCCTTGTTCGCGGTCGGCGTCAATCCCATGTCCCTGGGCGTGCTGGCGCCTCCCGGGCACTACGGGGCCGACATCGTAACCGGAGACACCCAGCCCTTGGGCGTGCACATGAATTACGGAGGCGGGGCCTGCGGGTTCGTGGCGGTTCGGGACGTGGAGGCTCACATCGCCGAGCTGCCTCCGCTTCTGGATTCCATCGCGGACCTGGAGGAGGGAGATGGATTCGGATTCAACCTCTTCGCCTGGGCCGAGAGGCTCTCCTACGCGGCCCGGGAAAACGCCAAGGAGTACACGGGGACTTCCACGGCTCTCTGGAGCACGGCAACCGCCGTGTACCTGGCCCTCATGGGGCCCGAGGGCATGAGGGAGATCGGAGAGACGATCCTTCTGAAGACCCGGTACGCCCGGGACCTGCTCGCCGAGATCCCGGGCGTTCGCATTCCCTTGGAGGGAGCCCACTTCAACGAGTTCGTGGCAAACTTCGACGCAACGGGCAGGACGGTCCGCAGGATCAACGCCGCTCTTCTTAAGCGGAACATTTTCGGCGGCAAAGACCTGTCCAAGGAATTCCCGCGGCTCGGCCAGAGTGCGCTTTATTGCGTTTCCGAGATTCACACTGCGGAAGATCTGAAGCGACTGGCCGAAGCCTTGAAGGAGGTGGTCCGATGAGCCGCGAAATCAAGCTCCGAAAATACCACGCCCAGGTGTGGGACGAGCCCCTTTTGATGGACCTTTCGGTCGAGGGCCAGCGGGGCCTTCTGGTGCCCCGGGCCGAAGAGGAAATCCGGGCGCGCTACGGAAGCGCCCAGGATCTCGTTCCTGCCTCCATGCGAAGACGCCGGCCGCCTGACCTTCCCCAGGTCGCCCAGCCCCAGGTGGTGAGGCACTACACGAGACTCTCCCAGATGACCATGGGAAACGACGTGAGCAACGACATCGGGGTCGGCACCTGCACGATGAAGTACAGCCCCAAGGTGAATGAGCAGCTCTGCTCTCTGCCGCAGATGGCGGACCTGCATCCCCTCCAGGACGAGTCCACGGTGCAGGGAATTCTCGAAATCCTGTACAAGACCCGGGACTTCATCCGGGAGATCTCGGGCATGGACGAGGTGAGCTTCCAGCCTTCGAGCGGAGGCCAGGCGGTGCTTGCCGCGGCGTCCATCGTGCGGGCCTACCACACGGCCCGCGGAGAGGGCAAGAAGAGGAACCAGGTCATCACCACGATCTTTTCCCATCCTGTGGACGCGGCCTGCCCGGCCACGGCCGGCTTCGAAGTGGTGACCCTCATGCCGGACGCAAAGGGCTATCCGGACATCGAGGCTCTCAAGGCGGCCCTGTCCGAGCGGACCGCAGCTTTGTTCGTCACCAATCCCGAGGACACGGGCCTATACAACCCCAGGATCGACGAGTTCGTGCGCCTCGTGCACGAGGCCGGAGGCCTTTGCTTCACTGACCAGGCCAACGCCAACGGCGTGCTCGGCAAGGCCCGGGCGGCGGACGCCGGCTTTGACATGTGTCATTTCAACCTCCACAAGACGTTCTCCTCCCCCCACGGCGGCATGGGGCCTGGCTGCGGCGCCCTGGCCGTGCGGGAGCCCCTTGCGAAATTTCTGCCGGTCCCGGTCGTGGCGTTCGACGGCAAGAAGTACCGTCTGGACTACAGGCGGCCCCACAGCATCGGCAAGGTCAGAGATTTCTACGGGAACGTGCAGGTCGTGCTGCGGACCTACGCCTGGATCATGAGCCTGGGAGCCAAAGGGCTCGAGGCCGTGGCCGAGACGGCCGTGCTCAACAACAATTACCTGGAGAAGCTCCTGACAGCCATCCCGGGCGTTTCGATCTCGTACGGTCCGGGCAGGGTCCGGCTGGACCAGATCCGGTACAGTTGGGAAAAACTCACCGCAGAGACGGGCGTGACCTCGGAAGACATCGAGCGCCGGATGACGGACTTCGGGCTTCAGGCGTACTGGACGAGCCATCATCCGCAGATCATCCCCGAGCCTTTCACGCCAGAGCCCACGGAGTCGTACTCCAAAGACGACATCGAGTATTGGGCGGCTGTGATGCGGGAGATCGACCGGGAGGCGCGCCAGGATCCGAACCGCGTGAAGTCCGCCCCGCACAACGGCGTCACGGGCAAGATCGACGAGAGCGCCATGCTGTTCCACGAAAAATGCATGTTTACCTACAAGAAGTACAAGCAGATGAAGCAGGCCGGCTGACTTGGCGTGCGGGGTGGGACCGCGATGGCCGGCGCTGCCGGAAGAAGAAGGATCGGCCTCATCGTGAATCCGATCGCAGGGATGGGCGGTCGGGTGGGGCTCAAGGGCACGGACGGCCGGGACATCGTCGCAAGGGCTGTCGAGAAAGGAGCCAGGCCCGAGGCCGGAAGGAGAGCCGGAGAAGCTCTGGAATCCCTCGCCGGGCTCAAGGACCGGATCGAGGTTCTCACGTACCCGGACGAGATGGGTGAGCATGTGGTTCGGGCAGCGGGCTTTGCCTGTTCGGTCCTCGGCTCCATCCGGTCCGGACAGACCACGCCTGAAGACACCCGCAGGGCCGCCCAGGATCTCGAGGCTGCGGGTGTGGATCTTCTGCTCTTCGCAGGAGGGGACGGGACTGCCCGCGATATCTGCGCGGCCGTGGGAGACCGGCTGCCCGTTCTCGGAATTCCGGCGGGCGTGAAGATGCACTCGGCTGTTTTCGGGATCAGCCCGAGGCGGGCAGGCGAGCTTGCCGCTCTCTACGTCGAAGGAAAAATCCGCGGAACCCGGGAGGCCGAAGTCATGGATATTGATGAGGAGGCTTTCCGGCAGGAGCGGGTGTGCGCGAAGCTTTACGGCTACCTGCGTGTGCCGTCAGAACCCCGGCTGGTTCAGGGCGTCAAGGCGGGCGGGGGTCATGGAGAGGCTTCGGCCCTTCGGGGGATCGCCCTGGACGTGACGAGCAGGATGGAGCCGGGGGTCGCTTACCTCATCGGCCCAGGCACGACGACCCAGGAGATCCTGCACGTCCTGGGCCTTTCCGGCACGCTGCTCGGTGTCGACGTGGTCGTCGATCGGCGGATCGAGGCGGCCGATGCGGACGAACGGGTTCTTCTGGAGACGGTCGAGCGAATGCCCGCCCGAATTGTGGTGAGCGTCATCGGGGGGCAGGGCTACCTGTTCGGCCGAGGCAACCAGCAGTTGAGCCCTCGAATCCTGGCCCGGGTGGGCAAAGAGAACGTGATCGTCGCGGCCACGCCCGGCAAGATCTTTTCCCTTCGCGGCCTGCCCCTGCTCGTGGACACGGGCGACCCTGATGTGGACCGGATGCTGACTGGCTACGTCCAGATCGTGACAGGCCTCAAAGAGAGGTTGGTTTACCCTGTGGCATGCTGACAAGGAGGAGAGATGAGCAAGGTCATTGCGGTCACCGGTGCGACTTCGGGCATGGGCAAGGCCTGCGTCGAAGCGTTGAGCGCCAAGGGCTACCGAGTGTACGGCACGGCTTACGGGGTGCCCGTGGATCCGGCCTGGAAGAATCTCCCTTACAGGCTCATCCCTTGCGACATCACGAGCGAGCACGCGGTCAAGTCCTTCTACCGGGAGGTTCTGGATGAGGCGGGACGGGTGGATGTTCTCGTGAACTGCGCGGGGTTCGCTCTCGAGGGAGGCGTGGAGGACGTCACGGTCGAGGAGGCCAAGCTTCAGTTCGAAGTGAATTTTTTCGGCACCCACCGGATGATCCGGGAAGTGCTGCCGGTCATGAGAAAGCAAGGGGGCGGTAAAATCATCACGATCTGCTCCCTTGCTGCGCAGGTCCCGGCCATTCCGTATCAAGGGTTTTACAGCATGAGCAAGAAGGCCGTGGACGGCCTGACCGAGGCGCTTCGGCTGGAAGGCAAGCCCTTCGGGATCCAAGCCACGAACATCAACCCTGGGGACATGAAGACGGATTTCACGGCCAACCGGGTGAGGGCCGCAGCGCTCAAGCCGGGTTCGCCTCACTACGAAAGGGCCATGAAGAGCATTGAGTCCATGAAGAAGAGCGAGTTGAGCTCCCAAGGCCCGGAGGTCATCGCTTCCCTGGTGTGCAGGCTCGTGGAGGCTCCCAAGCTCAAGCCTCGGTACTTCATCGAGCCCAAGTATAAAATTCTGCTCTTCCTCATGCGATTCCTCCCGACCAGCCGAATCGAAAAAATCGTGGAGTCCCTGTACACGTAGCAGAGCTTGTGATCGCAAGGAGAAAAGGAGTGGCCATCGAGATCAAGATGCCCCGTTTCGGCCTGACCATGAAGCAGGGCAAACTGAGCAAGTGGCTCAAGAAGGAAGGAGAGCGCGTCCGGAAAGGCGAGCCCCTGTTCGAGGTGGAGACCGAAAAGATCACGAACGTCGTGCAATCCGTGGGCAGCGGGATCCTGTTTCAGATCGTGGTGCCGGCCGGCAGGACGGTCCCGGTGGGCACGGTTCTGGGCATACTCGCCGAGGAGGGCGAGAGGCCGGAGCGGATCGAGGGGATCCAGGTCCGGCCGGCCGAGGAGGCCCCCATGGCTGCCGCTGCTTCGGGTGCAGCCCCTTCGGCCGGCTCCGGCGGCAAGGAAGGATATATTCAGGCCACGCCAGCGGCCAAGCGTCTGGCCAAGGAGCTGGGCGTGGATCTTTCCCGGGTTCCGGCCACGGGCCGGGAAGGGCGGGTGACCGAGGAGGATGTTCGCAGATACCATGCGCACGGTCCTCCTCGTCCGAAGATCACACCGGTTGCGGCCGAGATAGCCCTGAAGGCCGGCCTGGATGTTTCTGCTCTCACCGGGACCGGCGAAGGAGGCAAGATCACCAAGGAGGACGTGGAAAGGGCGCTCGGGAGTGCGCCTCCGGCGGCCCGGCCGCGGTCGATCCCGTTCAGCGGCATGCGCCGCGCGATCGCCGAGCGGATGCATGCAAGTCTCCACGACGCGGCCCAGCTCACCCTTTTCACAGAGGTGGACGTGACCGAGATGGCCGCTTTCCTCGACTCCCTCCGGCAGCAGGGAGCTGGTGGGGAGGCGGTCAGGGTCTCGGCCAATGACATGGTTCTTCTGGCTGTCTCCCGGGTGCTCAGGCAGTTCCCGATCCTGAACTCGACTCTCGTGGAGGAGGAGATCCTCCTACACGACCGGGTGGACCTGGGCATGGCCGTGGCTCTTTCGGACGGCCTGATCGTGCCCAAGATCCGCAATGCCGACAGAAAGAGCCTTCTGGAGATCGCGAGGGAAGCCAGGGAGCTGGCCCGAAAGGCCAGGGAGGGGGCTCTTACTCCAGACGAGGTTGTGGACGGCACCTTCACGGTCACCAACCTGGGTGCGTTCGGCGTGGACGGCTTCACGCCGGTCCTCAACCCGCCGGAGACCGCTGTCCTCGGCGTGGGCCGGATCGTGGAAAAGCCGGCTGTGCACAGGGGAAGGATCGAGGTCCGCTCCTTCATGACCTTAAGCCTCACCATCGATCACCGGGTCGTGGATGGAGCGCCGGCCGCCGAATTTCTCCAGGCCCTGGCTCGTCACTTGACCCATCCGACACTGTTTCTGGTATCGTAGCTCAAATGGGACGGCTCTTCTGAGGAGGCGCGGGATCATGTACGACGTGATCGTGATCGGATGCGGCCCGGGCGGCTATGCCGCCGCGATCCGGACCGCTCAGCTCGGGGGCAAGGCGGCCATTGTGGAACCTGCCGAGGTTGGCGGCACCTGCGTGAACCGGGGCTGCATTCCGGCCAAGGTGTGGCATCAGGCGGCCTCGCTGCTCCGGGCCACCCGCAAGGGCGAGGATTACGGAATTCAGGTCTTGGGGACCAAAGTCGATCTCAAGACCCTTGTGGAGCGGAAGGCCGGAGTCTCGGCCGAGATCCGCATGGGCATGGAAGGGCTTCTCGCCAACAACGGGGTCGAGCTGATTCGGGCGAGCGCGGCCTTGGGCGCGGGCTGCGAGGTGCGGATCGAGGGCAAACCGTTCCAGGCCAAGGCCGTGGTCGTTGCCACAGGGAGCGAGCCCTCGGTGCCGGACGTCCCGGGCCTGCCAGAAGCGCTCTGGACCACGGACCAGGTGCTCGATATGACCGAGGTCCCGGCCTCGGTCCTTGTCTGGGGCGCGGATTTCATCGAAGTCGAAATGGCGAACGTGCTGAACGTCTTCGGGGCCAAAGTGATTCTGGCCACAAGAGCGGGCAGGATCCTGCCCAGGGAGGATCACGACACGAGCCAGAGAGTCGGCCAGGCCCTGAGAGAACAGGGGATTGAGATCGCCACCCGCAGCGACCTCAAGAGCGTGGAAAAGACCGGCGAGGGTTTCGTCTGCACCTTGGCGGGAGCCAAGGAACGGGCGGTCGCGGCCGCCAGGGTTCTTGTGGGTTCCCGGAGACCTCGCACGGCCGGCATCGGGCTGGAGGCCGCAGGAGTCTTGCTTTCCGAAGAGGGCGCGATCCGCGTCAACGACCGTCTCGAGACCTCGGTCCGGGGCATATACGCTGTCGGCGACTGCACGGGCGGCTGGATGCTGAGCCACGCGGCAACCCTCATGGGGGTCGTGGCGGCCGAGAACGCCATGGGGCAGTCGAACAAATTCCCGTTCCACTTGATCCCGCGGGCGAGCTGGACCTTTCCGGAAGTGGGCGCAGTGGGACTGTCCGAGGAGGAGGCGGAGAAGCAGGGCAAGGAGATCGAGGTGGGATTGTTTCCGTACTCGATCAACGGGCTGGCCATGTGCCGAAACGAGGTCGATGGCGCGGTCAAGGTGATTGCGGACGCGAAGTACGGCGAGATCCTGGGCGTCCACATCGTGGGCAGTCAGGCAACGGAACTGGTCGGCGAAGCTGTTCTGGCCATGCAGCTCGAATGCACGGCCCGGGAATTCGCCCGGAGTCTTCGGGTCCATCCTACGTTTTCCGAGGCCGTGGTGGACGGCGCCCGGGACGCGGACAAATGGGCCTTGTACCTGCCCAGGAGGTAGGCCGTGCACGAGTCGGCGGGGCGCAAGGCTGCCGCAGAGCGGATCCTCGAGGTTCAGGATTGGGGGCGGGTGCCTTACGAAGAGGCCCTGTCCAGGCAAAGGTCCCTGGCCGAGGCGCGTGCGAACGATCTTGTCCAGGACGTGCTCGTCTTTGTGGAGCATCCGCCTTGCGTGACCTTGGGCAGAAGCGCCACGGCCGAGGATCTGCTCGTGGCCGAGGACGAGCTCGCGCGGCGGAACGTCTCTGTGGTTTGGGTGGAAAGGGGCGGAAAGGCGACCTATCACGGCCCGGGTCAGCTCGTGGCGTACCCGATCATCCGGCTTGAGAAGCCGGATCTCCACGCGTTTCTGGAAGGACTTCTCGGCGCGGCGGAGCAGGTTCTGCGCGCTTACGGACTTGATCCGGAGCGCAAGGCTGGCCAGCCCGGGCTATGGGTGAGGGGAGCCAAGATCGCAAGCGTCGGAGTCGCGGTCCGGAAATGGGTCACCTTTCACGGCATCGCTCTGAACGTGAATACAGACCCTGCCGGATTCGGCCTCATCGTGACCTGCGGCCAGCCGGGCGAGCGGGTGACGAGCATGCACTTGGAGCTGGGCCGCCCGGTCTCGCTTGAGGATGGGAAGAGGAAATTCGCGCAAGCTTTTTGCAGGACCTTCGGGTATGGTTCGATCCTGTGGCCGGCAGGCGTCGAGTGCGACGCCGGGCACAGGGCCGGCCTCTAAACGGCCCGGCCGAGAAGGGGCCGGATGCGAGAGGAGGGGCGAAATGGGCCTGACCGAACAAAAGATGATCGACATGTACCGGACCATGGTGCGGATCCGCCGGTTCGAGGAGAAGATCGAGGAGCTCGTGCTCGTGGCGAGGATCTCGGGCTTCGTGCACCTTTCGATCGGCCAGGAGGCTGTCGCTGTCGGCGTGTGCGCGGCCCTTGAACCTTCGGACTACATCACGAGCACCCACCGGGGCCACGGCCACGTGATCGCCAAGGGAGCGGACGTGCGGCGCATGATGGCCGAGCTTTTTGCCAAGAGGACCGGCACCTGCAAGGGCAAGGGCGGATCCATGCACATCGCGGACCTGGATCTCGGCATCCTGGGCGCGAACGGCATCGTGGGCGGGGGGCCGCCGATCGCCGTGGGAGCCGCGCTCGCCTCCTGGTACAGGGAAAGCCGCCAGGTGTGCGCCTGTTTCTTCGGCGACGGCGCCTCGAACCAGGGCACGACCCACGAGGCCATGAACCTCGCGTCGGTCTTGAGACTTCCGGTCGTGTTCGTGGCCGAAAACAACCGCTTTGGCGAATTCACGCGCCAGAGCGAGCATCAGCGGGTGGAGTCCATCGCGGACCGGGCCGCGGGCTACGACATGCCGGGCGTGGTCGTGGATGGAAACGATGCCGTGGCCGTGTTCGAGGCAGCAGGCGAGGCAGTGGCTCGCGCGAGGGAAGGCAAGGGGCCGACCCTTCTCGAGTGCAAGACCTACCGGATCAAGGGGCACTTCGTCGGAGACGGCGAATCCTACCGGACGCCGGACGAGGTAAAGGTGTGGACCGATCCGGAGCGCGATCCCATCGCCCGGTTCGAAAGAAAGCTGATCGAGATGAAGATCCTCTCGGCCGACAAGGCCGAGGAGATCCAGCGGGCCGTCCAGGCGGAGATCGAAGAAGCGGTTCGGTTCGCCGAGGAGAGCCCGGAGCCGGAGTTGAGCGAGCTTCTTGAAGACGTCTACGCGTAGCAGGACAGGATGCCGGAGCGCCCCAGGGAGAGTTAAGGTTTGGCGCGAGGCGGCTGCCGGCCGGAAGGAGGTTCGATCATGGCGACTCTGACCATGGCGCAGGCCATCAACCAGGCCATTGCACAGGAGATGGAGCGAGACCCCGCCGTGTTCCTGCTCGGCGAGGACGTAAGCATCGGCGTCATCGGCGTGACCGCAGGCCTACAGGCCCGCTTCGGCAAGAAGCGCGTCCTCGACACCCCGATCTCCGAGAGCGCGATCCTGGGCGCGGCCGTGGGCGCGGCGGCCGCGGGGCTGAGGCCCATCGCGGAACTGATGTTCGTGGACTTTGTGGGCGTGGCCATGGACCAGCTCTTCAACCAGGCCGCCAAGATGCGCTACATGTTCGGAGGCAAGGCGCGGATTCCCATGGTGGTGCGGACGGCCTGCGGAGCCGGCATGGGGGCCGCGGCACAGCATTCCCAGTGCCTGGAAGCCTGGTTCATGCATGTGCCCGGGCTCAAGGTGGTGATGCCGAGCACGCCTTACGACGCCAAAGGTCTGCTGATCGCCTCGATCCGGGACGACAACCCGGTCGTCTTTCTCGAGCACAAACTTCTGTACTTCTCCATGGGCGAGGTGCCGGAAGAAGAGTACACGATCCCCTTGGGCAAGGCCGACGTGAAGCGGGAGGGCAAGGACGTGACCGTCGTGGCCACTGGCCAGATGGTGGGCCGAGCCTTGAGCGTGGCGGAAAAGGCGGCCGCAGAAGGCATCAGCGTGGAGGTGCTGGACCCGCGCACCCTTCTGCCTCTTGACGAAGAGGCGATCCTTGCCTCGGTTCGCAAGACCCACCGGCTCGTGATCGTCCACGAGGAAGTGAAGTTCTGCGGCTCCGGGGCCGAGATCGCGGCCCTGGCGGCCGAGAAGGCCTTCGGGTACCTCGATGCTCCGGTCATGCGCGTGGCCGCCCCTTTCTGCCCGGTCCCGTTCTCAGGCAAGCTCGAGGCCGAGTTCATTCCGAGCGAAGAAAAAATTTTCGGCGCGGTTCGCGCGGTCCTCGAGGGGTAAGGGATCTTGGGCCGGATCGGGCGAGGGGCCTCGTGGAAAAGAGCCTTCCGGCAGACGGCCTTTGCGGCGTTCGCCATGGCTGCGGCCCGGGCTTTCTTGCCGGGTCTCTGCTTCGGCGAGACCGCATGGCTTCTTGAACTGCAGAAATTCCGCGGGTCGGTTCACGGAGAGCTCTCCTGCCTGGACTGCCACGACGAAATCGGTCGAGACAGGAATCACCCCTCTCCCGCGAAGGTGAACCAGGACCCCAGGGAGCGTTTCCAGGCCGACCGGTGCGCGGCCTGCCACGCTGACGAGGTTTCAGAGGCCCGAGAGGGCGAGCACGGCCAAGTGGCTCTCGAGGCCGGGCAAAGCTTTCTTGAATGCCTGGGTTGTCACGATCCCCACGCGGACTCAGCGCCTTCTAGCCGGGATCGGAGCACCCAAGAGCCCGCAGGCCAAAGGCGTGAAGCGTCGTGCCTTTCCTGTCATGCCGCTCCTGCGCAGGACGAGGCCGGCGCGCCGGCTCGGATTGCGGCCTTGTGCCTGTGCTGCCACGGCGGGCCTGACGGAAAAGAGGAATCAGCGGGCGCGGCCGCAGGCGGGTGCGTGCCTCCGGATGAGGAGGCCTGGGCAGACCTTGCCCACGAGCGACTCGCTTGCACGGCCTGCCACAAGGACGCAGCGGCTTATCCTCATTCGGGCCAGTCCCTTGCGGATTGCCGCTCCTGCCACAAGCCTCACGATGAGGCAGTCGCTCGCCATGCCCATTCGAGAGTAAGCTGCGCCGCGTGTCATCTTGAGGGCGGAACGCCGGTTCGGGAGGCGAAAACAGGCCGGATCCTTTGGCAAAGGCGACCCGAGGCCGGTTCTGCCGCCTCCATCCATCGCATGGGCTGGCCCGGAGGCACAGAGCCCTGCCGTCGTTGCCACAGGGCGCAAAACGACTTGGGCGCCGCGGCGAGCGTGCTTCCGGCCAAAGGGCTGGCCTGCGCGCCCTGCCACGGAGCGACCCTTTCGGTTTCGGACTGGCCGAGCGCCGCAGGGCTGGGGCTGTTCTGCGTGGGTCTTCTCAGTCTGCTTCCGGTCTGGTTTTCGGGCCGGGACCGGAGCGGAAGCGCCGCGCTTTCGAACCCGAGGGAGACCGATCCGAAGGCCGGCGCTGTTCTCGACGGATCTTGTCTGGGCCGTTTGGCCGCGGTTGCAGGATCTCTCCTTTTGGACGGTTTGCTCCAGCGCAGGCTTTTCAGGGCCTCAAGAACGCGGTGGATGGTTCACGGCCTCATCGTTTTTCCGATCCTGGTCCGGTTTGTCTGGGGCGCGGTAGGGCTTGCAGCGTCGCTCCTGGCTCCGGGCTGGGCCGGCACCCGGGTTTTCCTCGACAGGGACAACCCGGTCCATGCTTTGCTTTTCGACGTGACCGGGCTTTTGGTCATGGTCGGGGTTGCGTGTCTTGTTCTGCGCAGACTGGCTGCGAGGCGCAGACCCGAATTTCAGGGCCTTCCGCCGCCGGACCGAGCCGGGATCGTTCTTCTCGGCGTGATATTCGTGGCGGGGTTTGTCTTGGAGGGGGCTCGGATGGCTCTTGCGGGCGCGCCTCAGGGCTCGGGTTGGGCTTTCCTGGGCCGTCTTTTGTCTGTTGTCCTTGCGCCCATGGATTGGACCTCAGCGTACGGAGTCCTCTGGCAGGTTCACGCTCTCGCGGTGGCGGCCTTTGCTGCGTACCTGCCTTTTAGCGCAATGTTCCACGTGTTCGCAGCTCCCTTGGCCCTGGCCTTGCGCGCCGCGGCAGGGTATCCTTCGGCAAGGGAGTCGCGAAAGTCCGGGGAGACTTGATCGCCTGTTGACACAAGGGAGTCGATCGATGCAGATCCAGGGGTACAACATGCCGGACGATCTCTACTACGAGGAACACCACTTCTGGGTCAGGCCCGAAGGAGAGCTCCTCGTCATGGGCATGGACGATTTCGCGCAGCAGATGGCCGGAGAGGTGGTGTACGTGCAACTGCCCTTCGAAGGGAAGAAGCTTGAGGCCGGAAAGAAGTTCGCCCAGGTGGAGTCCGGAAAATGGGTGGGCAAGGTCTACGCGCCGGTCGACGGCGAGCTGGCGCAGTGTAACGCCGAGCTCGAGTCCCATCCGGGTTTGATCAACGAGGACTGCTACGGCAGGGGCTGGATGTACAAGATCAGGCCCAAGGACATGGGCGAGATCTCCAAGCTCATCCACGGGCCCGAAGCGGTCGAGAAGTGGCTTCTGGCCGACATCGAAAAGTACAAGCAGGACTAGATGGGACGGTCGAGCTACACAGTCCGGGAGCTTCTGCAGGCCGAAGGGTGCACGCACTGCGCCCTTTGCGCCGAGGTCTGCCCGGCCGTGTCGGCTTCTGCGGACGCCAGGCTCTCGGGCCTGTACAGACTCGACGGGCTGCGAAGGCTCAACCGGTCTCGATCTTGGCTTCCGGCGAGGCTCCTCGGCAGGAAGGCCCCGGACCCGGACGAGCTCAAAGGCTTTGCCGAAAAAGCGTTCCGGTGCACCCTGTGCGGCCGGTGCGAGGAGATTTGTCCGTCCGGGATCCTGCTCAAGGACATCTGGGTTTCTCTCCGTGAGGACATGGTTCAAAGCCGGGCTTCGCCGGACCGGGTTCAGACGATTCTCAAGAACCTTACCTCGGCCCACAACGTGTTTGCCGAGGAAGACGCCGAGCGGGCGGCTTGGGTGGAGGAAATGCGCGAGCCGCCCCGGGACGGCTACATTCGGCCGCGGGCCGAGGTGGTCTACTTCACAGGTTGCGTGGCGGCCTACTTCCCCATGGCCCAGCAGATCCCGGTGGCCCTGGCCGAGCTTTTCCAAGCTCTGGAAGTGGATTTCACGCTGCTCGGCCCGGAGGAGTGGTGCTGCGGGTTTCCTTTGGTCGGGGCAGGCCTGCGGGATCGGGTCCAGCCCATGGTCAGCCACAACCTCGAGGCGGTTTTGGCCAAGGGCGCCTCCACGGTCGTGTTCGCCTGCCCGACCTGCTACGAGATGTGGCGCTCCCGCTACCCCTGGAGACGACACGGCCTTCGGCTGTTCCATGTGACCGAGTATCTGGCGCTGCGTACGGCCGGTCGGCCCCTTCCTCTTCGGAAGCTCGACCTTACGGTCGCCTATCACGATCCGTGCGATCTGGGCCGCGGAGCCGGCGTGTTCGAGCCTCCGCGGCAGATTCTCCGGTCGATCCCCGGAATCCGGCTGGTGGAGCTGGCCGAGAACCGCGAGCAGTGCCGCTGCTGCGGCGGGGGCGGCAACTTGGAGATGATCGATCCAGACCTTTCGGGCCGGATCGCCCGGCAGAAGCTCGACAGCATTTTGGAGACCGGGGCCCGCACGGTCGTAACGGCCTGCCAGCAGTGCGTGCGCACTCTGGCTTCAAGTGCGCGCCGGAACAAGGTTGCCCTGGAAGTTCTCGACATCGTGCAACTCGTAAGAAGGTCTCTGGAAACATGAAAAGAAAGAAATTCCGACTCCTCGACAGACCGCCCGCCTCGGCGGCCGAGAACATGGCGCTCGACGAGGTCATGCTGGAAGCCAAGAACCGCGGCATGAGCCCGGACACGCTGAGATTCATGCAATTTACGCCGGCAGCGGTCCTCGTGGGGTTTCATCAGTCCGTGGAAGAAGAAGTCCGGACCGACTGGTGCGCGGCCCGGGGAATCGAGGTGAACCGCAGAATCACCGGAGGGGGCGCGATCTATCTCGACCCGAGCCAGCTCGGCTGGGAACTGTGCTGCGACAAACGGTTCCTGGGAGATTTTCTGCCGAGCCCGGCTTTGTTCCGAAGGCTTTCCGAGCCGGTTGTGGCCGCCCTGCGCAGCCTGGGCGTGCGGGCATCGTTCAGGCCCCGGAACGACATCGAGGTGGACGGCCGCAAGATTTCAGGCATGGGCGGGACCGACGCCGAAAAGGCCTTTCTCTTTCACGGTAGCCTTCTCGTGGATTTCGACGGGGACACCATGGTGCGGGCCCTGAAGACGCCCGTGGAGAAGCTCGAGGCCAAGGAGATCGAGTCGATCGGACGGAGGGTGACCTCGCTCAAGGAACAGTTGGGCAGGGTGCCGCCCATGGAGGAACTCAAAGCCGTCTTGCGGTCGAGCTTCGAGGAGCATTTGGGGATCGAACTCGAGCCTGCGGATCTCACGAACCTGGAGAAGGAACTTTTCGGCCAGGCCCTCGGCTGGTTCCGGTCCAAGGCGTGGATCGACCCGCCCAGGCCTTCTTCTGGGAGGCTCGAGGTGCTGCAGGGCTCCCGCAGAGCGGACGGAGGGCTCGTCAAGTTCACGCTGCTTGTCAATCGCAGCCAGGGGTGCGTGCGGCAGGCCTGGGTCACCGGAGATTTCCTCGCTTTCCCGTCCAGGGGCCTCTACGACCTGGAGGCCAGGCTTCGGGGGGCGCCCTTGGATCAGGAGCGCCTTTCGGGCATCGTGCGGTCTTTTTTCGAGGAAGGTCGGATTCAGATCCCGGGCATGGGCTGTGAAGATTTCCTGGCGCCCTTGGAGATGGCCCTCCGTGGCATGTCCTGGTCTTTGCGGCCATGACGGATCATGGCCCTCCATGGGATGTCGCATGGGAGGGCGGCCACGAGGGACCGTGGCCCTCCATCTTGGAGGGACGCGCTCCGTCGCGTCCGTGTCGTGTCATTCGTAATGGAGGGACGCGCTCCGTCGCGTCCGTGATGGTCTTTGTGGCCATGACGGACCGTGGACCAGTCTTGAAACGGGGGACTGACCCTTTTGGCTTCGGACGGACTGCGAGCGGCCCGCGAACTTTCCTGGCAGACCCTGGGTAAGAAGGTCGATTTCTTTTTTCCAGGGATGTTCCGGATCGACGGCAGAAAAGGCTGCCACAGGGCGCTATCCATAACAGGCGACCGGTGCGACCTCCAGTGCGAGCACTGCCGGGGCCGGCTCCTGGCCTCTATGATTCCGGCGCCGACGCCCGAGCGTTTGATCCGGGAATGCGTGAGTCTGGCTTCCCGAGGAATCCGAAGCGTGCTTCTGAGCGGGGGCTGCGACCGATCGGGCCGGATGCCGTGGGAGTCTTTTGAACAGGCCCTTTGCAAGGTCAAGGAGGAGACCGGCCTTTTCGTGTCCGCTCACGCGGGCCTGGCCGACTCCCGGACAGCCCGCGCTCTCCGCAGGGCAGGGGTGGACCAAGTCCTGATCGATGTGGTGGGAGACAAGGAGACCCTTCGGGAAATCTGCCGACTCGAGGCAGGCCCGGAGCACGTCCTGGGGTCTCTGAAGGCTTTGCGGGACGAGGGCCTCTCTGTCGCGCCCCATGTGATCTGCGGGCTTCACCGGGGAAAGATCCGGGGCGAGAAGAGGGCCCTGGAGATCATCGCGCGCTCTGACGTGAACCCCGAGACCATAGTGTTCTGCTCGCTCATGCGGCTGCCCGGCACGCCTTCCTGGGCTTGGCCTGAGCCTGACGCCGAGGATGTTGGCCGTCTCATGGCTGAGGCGCGCTTAGTGCTGCCTCGAGTGCCCCAGAGTCTGGGGTGCGCCCGCAAGAGGGGGGACAGACGCCTGGAAAGGCTTGCCCTTGAAGCCGGGGTCAACCGGATGGCTCTCGCGGGCGACGAAACCGTGGAATACGCCCTTGGTTTAGGCCTCGATGTGGTCACGCACGAATCCTGCTGCTCGGCATCGTTCGTCGGTCTGCCCAAGGTCTGCTCGGCGGCAGAACATGGGGCTGCTGGCGGCTTTTGAGCTGTAAAGAGGCCCGGCCGGGCGGATTCGATTCTGGGAGAAGGGGAAATGGGCAACGAGCCAGGGGAAATCGAGGACGGCCCGTGGCAAAAAGGACATTGTCGCCGGGAAGACCCGCAGCGGGTTTGGAGCGACTGTGGGAGGGGCGGGGACAGATCCACGCAAGGGTCTGAGAGTCCCGAGCTCCTCAAGCTGAGCCTTGCCGCGGCCGTGACGCTGGGCTTCGAAAAAGGGCTGTTTCACAGGGGCGCAAGGCTCTTTTGCGCCAATTTGCTTCTTACGTACGCCGACGGGTGCAGGGGGAGGTGCGCCTACTGCGGTCTTTCCAGCAACCGTGCGGCAGACCCGCGAGGCAGGACCTTTATCCGGGTCAGGTGGCCTGCGTACCCGTTGGAGGAAATCCTTGAGAGGCTCAAGGCCCGGCAGGACAGACTCCATCGGGTCTGCATCTCCATGGTCACGCACGCCAGGGCCAGCCGCGACGCCCGGGAGATCTGCGAAAAGGTCCGCTCGCGCACGGATCTGCCGGTGAGCATCCTGGTCGGCCCGACCGTGCTTCGGCCCGGCGACCTCGAGGCTTTCCGGGACGCGGGCGCGGACAAAATCGGCGTGGCCATTGATCTGGCCACGGCCCCCTTGTTCGAGAAGTATCGTGGTCGTGGGGTGGCTGGGCCGCACCGGTGGGAAACCTACTGGAAGTGCCTGGAGGAGGCTCTGTCGGTGTTTGGGGCGGGTAACGGTGGAGCTCACTTCATCGTGGGCATGGGCGAAACCGAAAAGGACATGTGCCGATCCATCCAAGCGGTCCGGGACATGGGCGGCTCCACGCACCTTTTCTCCTTCTACCCTGAGGCGGGCTCGCTTCTGCAGGACCGTTCTCCGCCGCCCCTGGCCGTCTACAGGAGAATTCAACTCGCCCGTTACCTCATCGACAAGCGAATGGCCCGGGAGGAATCTTTCGCGTACGGCCCGAAAGGACAAATCTCGGACTTCGGGATTGCCCAGGAGCTTGTCGACCGCATTGTGTCCTCGGGCGAGCCCTTCCGCACGAGCGGCTGCACGGGCGCAGACGGCCAGGTCGCCTGCAACAGGCCCTACGGCAACTCGCGGCCCGGCGAAGAAATCCGCAACTATCCTTTCCCGCCGACCCCTGAAGACCTCGCAAGAATCCGAGTCCAGCTAAAGGGTTGGATGTCCGCCCATCGTGTGGCATATTAGGCCAACGTGCGGAGACTTGAGGAAATCGGCCTCGCGGATCGGGGCAAAAAGGGCCGGGTGAGAGTTGCCTGGACGATTGCCGAGGCGAGACTGAACCTTGGGGCCTGACGTCGGGTTTTGCGGCGAAGGCGGCTGGGTCCTCAAAGAAGTCTTTCAGATTTGACGGCCGGTTGTGGACTGGAGACCCCCATGGACAGACGAGAGCGCCGGAAAACCGTTCTCCGCGCCTGGCACGAGGCAGCCGGAGCCCGCATGGGCGAATTCGGCGGCTACGAGATGCCCCTCTGGTATCTGGCCGGAGCGGCCACCGAGCACATGGCCGTGCTCGAGCGGGCCGGCCTGTTCGACACGAGCCACATGGCCGTGCTCGAGGTCCGGGGTCCGGACTCTTTGGATCTTCTCCAGTATTGTTTCACCAAGGATCTGTTGCGTTCCCAGCCGGCCGGAGGCGGGCCCCTCAACGTGGGCCGGAGTGCATACGGCGCTTTCCTGGACGAACAAGGCAACTGCATCGACGATGCGATCGTGTTCCGGGAGGCCGAGCAACGGTTTCTCGTCGTGGTGAACGCCGGCATGGGCGAACGGGTTTCGGCCCATCTCGAAACCTACCGGGAGAGCCGAAAAGTCGAAATCGAGAACTTCTCGGGACGGGTCGGGAAAATCGATCTCCAGGGGCCTCAATCCGCCAGAATTCTGGCATCCCTTCTCAACGACGCCCAACGGGTGCTCTCGGGTCTTGCCTATTTCGCCTTTGCCGGAGATTTCCGCGATCCGGGCTTCGGCCCGGCCGGAGAGGTGCGCTTGCGGGACGGCACGCCCCTTCTGCTCTCCCGCACCGGTTACACCGGAGAGTTCGGGTTCGAGATCTTTGTGGCCCTTGACCGAACCGAGACGGTGTGGAGGGTGCTTCTCGAAGCGGGCCGACCGTTCGGCGTTCTGCCCTGCGGCCTGGCTGCCAGGGATTCCCTTCGCACTGGAGCGGTCCTTCCTCTTTCTGGCCAGGACATCGGCCCCTGGCCGTTCATCCGCCATCCGTGGGAATTCGCGCTTCCGTTTGACGCCCGAAAGGCGGCATTCACCAAAGTCTTTGTGGGCGGGGAGGCTCTGCTAAAAGAGCGGGAACGGGCCTGGTGGACCTATCCTTTTGTGGGCCGGGATGTCCGGAAGGTGGCGGACCGGGGTCGATCGGTGGTGCTCGACGCCCAGGCAGAGGAGATCGGCTCGGTCACGAGTTGCACGACCGACCGGGCCATCGGCTGGCACGACGGCCGGATCGTGAACGCCGCAAGGCCGGACCGGCCCGCGGATTTCCGCACCGCAGGGCTCGCCTGCGGCTTCTTGCGCGTGCGAAAGCCTCTTAAGGCCGGCGAGGTCGTGCAACTGCGGGACCAGAGGCGTACAATAGAAGCCGTGATCGTCGAGGACATCCGGCCCGGCCGCACGGCCCGCAAGCCGATCCGCGACATGCTTTCGTGACCTCAGAGAACCAACGGGTCTGCCGCGATGCGCTACTTGCCTCACACGCCTGAAGACGTTGCCGCCATGCTGGAGACCATGGGAGCGCGCGATCTTGAGGATCTTTTTAGCGCGATCCCTGCCGATTGCAGGCGCTCGAGACCCATGAATCTGCCGGAGCCGCTCACCGAGTGGGAACTGGCGGATCATCTGGGTCGTCTGGCGGCTGATATCGGGGCTCCTGGGGCCCGGCTCAAATCCTACTTGGGCGCAGGCAGCTACGAGCACTTCATACCGCAGGTCGTGACGAATCTCGCGGCCCGGTCCGAGTTCCTGACTTCCTACACCCCATACCAGCCTGAGGTGAGCCAGGGGACTCTCCAGGCGATCTACGAGTTCCAGACGCTCATCTGCCGCCTGCTGGGCATGGAAGTGGCCAACGCCTCGGTTTACGACGGCGCGAGCGCCCTGGCCGAGGCTGTGCTTATGGCCGTGCGCGTGACCCGGCGCAGGAAGATCGCCCTGAGCCGTCTGGTCCACCCTCTGTACCGCCGGGTGGTGCGGACCTATTTGGGCCCTTCGGACGTCGAGTTGATTGAGCTTCCCTACCAGGAAGACGGCCGCACCGATCTTAGGGCTCTGGAGGGCATTGAGGACCTGGCAGCGGTTGCCGTGCAGTCCCCGAACTTTTTCGGGTGCATCGAGGAGCTCGAGGCCGCCTCTGCTCTGGCCCACGACCGGCAGGCGCTCCTCGTGGCTTGTTTCACCGAACCGATCGCCTTCGGCCTGTTGCGCAGCCCGGGCAGCCAGGGCGCGGACATCGCCTGCGGAGAGGGCCAGAGCCTTGGCATCCCCCAGTCCTTCGGCGGCCCGGGCCTCGGCCTTTTCGCGACGAGGATGAAATACGTGCGCGCCATGCCGGGCCGGCTGGTCGGGAGGGCCGAGGACAGCCAGGGCAGAAGGGGATTCGTCCTCACCCTGGCGACTCGGGAGCAGCACATCCGGCGCGAGAAGGCCACGTCCAATATCTGCACGAACCACAACTTGTGCGCCCTGGCGGCTTCTGTGTACCTGGCCACGGTGGGCGGTCCCGGACTGCGGGAACTGGCTCGCCTCAACCGCGACAAGGCGGAGTACCTCAAGAGGGCCCTTGAGGCGCGGGGCTTCCGCGTCCCTTTTCCCGCGCCGACTTTCAACGAGTTCGTGGTGGAGGCGCCCGAAGGGTTCGAAGGGACTTACGAGCGCCTTGTCGCCAAGGGAATCGTGCCGGGCCTGAAACTCGGCTCTTGGTATCCCGAGCTTTCCCGGCATCTGCTGGTTTGCGTGACCGAGACCAAGTCCAAGCCGGATCTGGACGAGCTCGCCGAGGAGATGGGGCGATGAGCGAGTTTCCCGGGGCCACGGGCCTGGTGCTGAACGAACCTCTCGTCTGGGAAAAATCCAGAGCGGGAAGGAGCGCCTTCTCCGCGCCCCGCAGGGACGTGGAGGAAACGCCCTTGGACGAACGGCTCCAGGGCACGGAGCCTGATCTGCCCGAACTCTACGAGCTGGACGTGGTGCGCCATTACACGAGGCTGTCCCAGTGGAACTTCGGGGTGGACAGCGGCATGTACCCGCTGGGTTCTTGCACGATGAAGTACAACCCGAAGATCAACGAAAAGCTGGCCGCCCTTCCGGGACTGGCCTCTGCCCATCCGCTCTTGCCGGACTTTCTGGCTCAGGGGGCCTTAAGGATTCTTTACGAACTCGAGCGCTTCCTGGCCGAGATCACGGGCCTGGACGCCGTGAGCCTGCAGCCCGCGGCCGGGGCGCAGGGAGAGCTTACCGGCATGCTCCTCATAGACGCCTGGCACAAGAGCCGAGGGTCGAAGCGGACCAAGATCCTCGTTCCGGACACGGCCCACGGCACCAATCCGGCCAGTGCGGCCCTTTGCGGCTATCGGCCTGTGCCCGTGGCTTCGAGCGCGAGAGGCGTTCTTTCGGTCGAGGCGGTGGCCGCAGCCATGGACGCCGAGACCGCAGGGATCATGGTGACGAACCCGAACACGCTGGGCCTCTTCGAGGAGAACATCCGGTCGATCGCGGACATCGTCCACCAGAAGGGAGGCCTGGTCTATTGCGACGGCGCCAATCTGAACGCGGTCATGGGCATCGTGGACATGGCCGCGGCTGGCGTGGACGTGCTGCACGTGAACCTGCACAAGACTTTTTCCACGCCCCACGGAGGCGGAGGGCCTGGCGCGGGCCCGGTGTGCGTGAAAAAGCCCCTGGAGCCGTTCCTTCCGGTGCCCCGGGTGGTCTGCGAAAACGGCCGGTACCGTCTGAGCGACGCCTATCCCCTGTCGGTCGGCAAGGTGCACGCCTTCCTGGGCAACTTCGGCGTGCTCGTGCGCGCCTACGCCTACATTCTGAGCATGGGCGCTTGCGGGCTCGAAAGGGCGAGCCGGCTCGCGGTGCTCAACGCGAACTACGTGAAAGAGAATCTCAAGGCCGTCCTCCATCTGCCGCACGATCGGCCTTGCATGCACGAGTGCGTGTTTTCGGAAAGAACCCTCAAAGAGCGCGGCGTGACGACTCTGGATCTGGCAAAGCGCCTCATGGACTACGGGTTTCATCCGCCCACGGTGTATTTCCCCCTGGTGGTGCACGGCGCGATCATGATCGAGCCCACCGAGACCGAGTCCAAGGAGACGCTGGATCTTTTCGTCGAGGCGGTAAAGGCGATCGTCGAGGAGGCGGCCAAGGATCCCGAGCGCCTCAAAAAAGCCCCTGGCCGGACCCGGGTGGGCCGGCTGGACGAAGCGGCTGCAGCCCGGACCCCGCGGCTTGCGGGCTGAGGAAAGGTGCGGATCCGTCCGACCGCTCGGCCGCTTTGGAACAACTGAAATCAAGTGCCATGGAGATCAAGAACGGACAAAACAGGCCGCCCCTGAAAAAGCCGCCCTGGCTCAAGGTGACCCTGCCTGCGGGAGGCGCCTACCGGCAGATCCGTCAGCTCATCGAAAAGGGCGGCTTGCACACGGTCTGCCAGGAGGCCTTGTGCCCGAACCAGGGCGAGTGCTTTTCCCGGGGCACCGCGACGTTTCTCATCCTGGGCGACCGGTGTACCCGCAACTGCCGCTTCTGTGCGGTCGAGCATGCGCCGTCTTCGCCCGCGGACCCGGAGGAGCCCGGCCGGGTGGCCGAGGCCGTGGAAGCCATGGGCGTGGACTACGTGGTGGTGACCTCGGTCACCCGGGACGATCTTGCGGACGGAGGAGCAGACCTTTTCGCCCAGACCGTCCGGGAGATCCGCAAGCGGAAGCCCTCGGCGCTCGTCGAACTGCTGGTGCCGGACTTCCAAGGAAGCCTTGAGGCTCTGCGAACCGTCCTGGAAAGCCGGCCTGACGTGCTCAACCACAACCTGGAGACCGTGCCCCGGCTTTACGCAACCGTGCGGCCCGGCGCCCGGTACGAACGCTCTCTCGAGCTGCTCAGCCGGGTGAAGGACCTGAATCCGGAGATCGTGACCAAGTCGGGTCTCATGCTGGGCCTGGGAGAGACCGACGAAGAGGTCGTGGCGACCTTGCGCGACCTTCGCCAGGCGCGCTGCGACATTCTCACCCTCGGCCAGTACCTGCAGCCGTCCAAGAAGCATCTTCCGGTCGAGCGGTTCGTGGAGCCCGAGGCGTTCGAGCGGTGGCAGGAACGGGCCCTTGCCATGGGCTTTGGCGGCGTGGCGTCGGGCCCGCTGGTCAGAAGCTCCTACAAGGCCAGAGAGCTTTATGAAAACGTCCGGGCCCGAATCGGATCGGCGTGAGCCGTCCAGGCCCGGAGGGAGATTCCATGAGGCAGTACCTCATCCTGTTTTCGGCCGGAAAAGACAGACCCGGGATCGTGGACGACATCTCAACGGTTCTCTATGAGGCCGGCGCCAACATCGAGGACAGCCGCATGGCCGTCCTGGGCGGCTGCTTTTCGGTCATGACCCTGTTCTCTTGCACGGCCAAGCAGCTCGAAGCCGTCCGGGCAGGCCTGCAAAAGCTCAAGAAGCTCGGCCTGAACTGTTTTCTGCACGAAGCGCAGGATCCCAGGGCGGCGAAGAAAAGGCCCGGGATCCCGCTCCGTTTCGAGGTCACGGCCATGGACCACCCCGGGATCGTAAACCGGTTCGTGCGCCTTCTCCATGTCCGCGAAGTGAACATCGAGTCCCTGGTCACCCAGGTGAGCAGGGCCCCCCTGTCCGGGGCGCCTCTTTTCAATTTGTCTCTCGAGGCGACCGTGCCGGCTTCGGCGTCGATCGCCCTCGTCAAGGAAGAACTCGAAAACCTGGCCAGGGAAATGAACGTGGATCTCGTCTTTGCGGGATGACCCTGGACCGGGGAGGGCGAGGCCGTTTGCCCGGCAGGCCGTGGGCCCTTTGGGATTGAGTGGGACAGGCTGTGCGATTTGTTGCCGTCTTCTGCGTGGGCCCTCTGCTTTTCGGCGTCTTTTTCCTGTGCGGCTGTTCCGCCGGATACCTTCTTCATCTCGGAGTGGGTCAGGCCCGGATCGTCCTTGAGAAAAAGCCCGTAGCCGAGGTTCTCGAAAAAGGAGCCCTGCCGGCCGAGCGGCGCGAAAAGCTTCTTCTCGTCCTGGAAGCAAAGGAGTTCGGCGAGAGCGAACTCGGCCTGGCCCGATCCCGGAACTACACCTTCTACTATGAGGTGCCCGGGCCGCACGTTGCTTACAATCTCACGGCCTGCCCGGCCCTTTCCCTGGATCCGCACACTTGGTGCTTTCCCATCGCGGGCTGCCTGCCGTACAAGGGGTTCTTCGACCGGGACCGCGCCCTGGCCGAAACCAGGAAAATGGCCGACGCGGGCTACGACACGCTCCTCAGGCCCGTGGCGGCCTACAGCACCCTGGGGTGGTTTTCTGACCCGGTCTTTTCGACCATGCTCGACTACGAGGAGACCGACCTGGTGGAGACGATCCTTCACGAAATAGTGCACCGCACCGTGTTCCTCAAGCACCAGGGGGCCTTTAACGAGGCTTTCGCCACCTTCGTGGGCGAGAGAGGGACAGAAGCGTTTTTCAGACTCAGGCGGCCCGGGGCGGCCGGCGTGGGCGAGCGGCTCGAGGCTGCGCGCCGCGACCGGGAGCGGCTGCACGGTATTCTTTCGGCCCTGGCCGAACGGCTTCGGACTGTATATGCCGCCCCGGGGGACGAAAGAGACAAGCTCGCCGAAAAAGAGCGCCTCTTTGCAGAGGCGCGCAACTCCTTTGAGGACGCTCTGCCCTTTTTCCAGGATCAGCGCTACAGCCGTCTTCTGGCCCAGCCCTGGAACAACGCCTTCCTGGCCTCCTATCTTACGTATCATCAGGACCTGGATCTGTTCGACGCGCTTCTTCGCGTGATGGGCGGGGATCTCAGAGCCCTCGTGAACTGCGCCCGCGCTCTGCGCTCGGCCCAAGACCCTTTCGAGCAAATGCGGCGATGGATCGAGGCCGGTCCGGGTTCTGCCTGCCGCAGCGCGGATCCGGATTGACTTCTCGAGTCGCAGAAAATATTGTCTACAGAAATCCGCCGGCCGATGGGGCTGGCGGGCGCGCGGTCGAGGAGCCTGCCAAGGAGTTCAGAACATGTCGAGGCCCATGGAGCACGTCCGGTATCTCGTGGACACGATCGGCTACCGCCCCCCAACGTCAGAGGGCGAGCGGTGGGCTTCGAAGTACATCCAGGGGGTTCTCGCCAAGCTCGGCCTGGAGCACCAGGTCGAGCCCTTCACTTCCCACAGGACCTTTAGCTATCCGTACATGATCCTTTTCGCTGCGAGCGTTCTGGGCTCCCTTTTGGCCGGTGGGGGGCACGGGTTCCTGGGGTTCGTGCTGGCCGGTCTGGCCGCAGTGGGTTTTTATCTGGAGAACACGTGCCGTGGTGTGGTCTCGAGGATCCTGCCCCACGAGCCTTCCCAGAACGTGGTGGCCCGGATCCCGGCCAGGGGCGAACCCAGGCGCAGGGTCGTGGTGTGCGCCCATTACGACACCTCCCGGACCGGACTGAGTTTTCATCCGCGCTTTGTCAAAGGATTCCGCAGGTCTTCTGTGTTCACGATCCTTTCGATTCTCGGCATGCCCTTTTTCATTCTGCTCGGCGGGTTGTTCTGGTCCGGGCTTTTCGGCCTGTTGCGGGTGCTTGCCACCCTGTGGCTCACCGTTGGCTTCTTTCTGCTCCTGCACCGGGAGGTGTACGGCAAGAATGTGTACGGGGCCAACGACAATGCCTCTGGCACGGGCGTTCTCTTGGCCGTGGCCGAGGATCTTGCCCGCGATCCTCTGGAATCCACCGAGGTCTGGATTGCGGCCACGGGCTGTGAGGAAGCCGGCATGGTGGGCATGATCAACTTCCTGGACCGGCACGAGGTCGAACTCAGGGAAGCCTTGATCGTCAACCTGGACAACCTGGGCGCGGGCAAGCTCAAGTATGTCACCGGAGAGGGCATGATCCGGGCCTGGCCGTCGGATCCGGAACTCCTCATGCTCTCGGCCGAGGTCTGCCGGGAGAACCCGGACCTCGTTCTCGGGCCCCACGAATACAGGACCCTGCCGACCGACGCCTATGCGGCCCTGGTCAAGGGGTTCCGGGCCATGTCGGTCATGGCCTTCGACGACGAGGGCGTGCTTCCGAACTGGCACTGGGAGACGGACCTCATCGAAAATCTCGAGGAGAAGAACCTCGCGGACGCGCAGAGGTTCGTGGGGCTTCTGCTCAAGAAGATCGATTCTGAAAAGTAAGCGAAAGGCCGGCCTCACCTGAAACCCGAAAGACAGGAGGTCAAGGATGGCGATCAAGATCGGAATCAACGGCTTCGGAAGGATCGGAAGGTGCGTTTTGCGAGCGGGCTGGAACAACCCGGATCTGGAGTTCGTGGCGATCAACGACATCACGGACTCCAAGACCCTGGCGCACCTGCTCAAGTACGATTCAGTCCACGGCACGTTCGCGCCTGAGGTCAAGGCCAAGGACGCGGCCTTGGTGGTGGGCGGCAAGGAAATCAAGATCACCTCGGTCAGGAATCCGGCCGAGCTGCCCTGGCGCGACTTGGGAGTGGACATTGCCTTGGAATGCACGGGCCTGTTCACGGAAAAGGAGAAGGCCGAGGGGCATCGGAAAGCCGGGGCCAAGAAAGTCATTATTTCGGCTCCTGCCAAGGGCGAGGACATCACCATCGTTGTGGGCGTGAACCACGAAAAATACGACCCGAAGAGCCACCACGTGATCTCGAACGCCTCCTGCACCACGAACTGTCTGGCGCCGGTGGCCAAGGTCATCAACGACACGTTCGGGATCGAAAAGGGGCTCATGACCACCATCCATTCCTACACGAATGATCAGAGGATCCTGGATCTCCCCCACAAGGATCTGCGTCGGGCCAGAGCGGCCGCGCTCTCCATGATTCCCACCACGACCGGAGCTGCCCGGGCCGTGGGGCTCGTCCTGCCTGAACTCAAGGGCAAACTGGACGGCATGGCGATCCGCGTGCCCACGCCGAACGTTTCGGTCGTCGACCTTGTGGCGGTCCTGAAGACCCAGACCAAGGCGGCCGACGTGAACGCCGCTCTCAAGGAGGCCGCTGCGGGCAAGCTCAAGGGGATCCTGGTCGTGTGTGATGACCCGCTGGTGTCTTCGGACTTCAACGGCACAACGTGCTCCTCCATCGTGGACGCTTCTCTTACCACGGTTATGGACGGGAACCTCCTCAAGGTGCTCTCGTGGTACGACAACGAGACGGGGTTCTCGCACCGGATGGTGGATCTTTGCCTCCTGGTTGGGAAGGACCTCTAGCCGAGGAAGGAGGAACCGGCCGTGGCCATTCGAACTGTTGACGAGCTGGACCTCAAGGGGAAACGGGTCTTCGTTCGGGTGGATTTCAACGTGCCCCTGGACAAGGAAGGCCGGATCACGGACGACACGAGGATCCGGGCCTCCTTGGACACGATCCGGTACGTCCGCGACAAGGGCGGCCGGGTGATCGTGGCCTCCCACCTGGGAAGGCCCAAGGGCAAGCGGGTTCCGGAGATGAGTGTGGTGCCCGCTGCGGCCCGGCTGTCCGAGCTCCTGGGCGCCCCGGTCAAAACCGCCTCGGACTGCGTGGGGCCTGAGGTGGAAAGAGCCGTCGAGGCCCTGAAGCCCGGGGAAGTTCTTCTCCTGGAGAACCTGCGCTTCCACAAGGAGGAAGAGGCGAACGATCCGGATTTCGCCAAGGCGCTGGCAGCCCTGGCCGATGTGTATGTCAACGACGCCTTTGGCGCGGCCCATCGGGCTCACGCTTCCACCGAGGGCATGGTCCGCCATGTGCGGGAAGTGGCGGCAGGATTTCTGATGCGCAAGGAGATCCGGTACCTGGAGGAGGCTCTTCGGGATCCTCAGCGGCCCTTCCTCACGATCCTGGGCGGGGCCAAGGTTTCGGACAAAATCGGCGTGGTGCGAAACCTTTTGCCCAAGGTGGACGCCCTGCTCATCGGAGGCGGCATGGCCAACACGTTCCTCTGGACCCAGGGCTTTGCCGTTGGCGCTTCGAAGGTGGAGGCGGACAAGAAGGAAGAGGCCTCGAAGGTGCTTAAGGAAGCGTCGAGCGCGGGCCGTAAGATCTTGCTCCCCGAGGACGTGGTCATTGCCCAGAAGATCGAAACAGGCACGGAGACGCGGGTCGTGCCTGCAGACCGGATCCCGGAAGGCTGGCTCGCCCTGGACATCGGCCCCAAGTCGAGGGAGCGGTTCTGCGCCGAAATCCGCAAGGCCAGAACGATTGTCTGGAACGGGCCTGTGGGCGTGTTCGAGGTGGAGCCCTTCGCCGAAGGCACGAGGGCCGTGGCCCGGGCCGTGGCCGAATCCGGCGCGGTCACCATCGTGGGCGGTGGAGACACGGTCGCGGCCCTGGAGAAGGCAGGTCTGAAGGACAGAATCACCCATGTGTCCACGGGCGGTGGCGCGTCCCTGGAGTATCTGGAGGGCAGGGTGCTCCCGGGCGTGGCGGCCCTGGACCGGTAGGGCGGCTCGGAAAAGGCGCGCCCCTGATGCAAGGGAAGGGAGGTGCGGGATGAACCGCAGGCCGATCATGGCCGGAAACTGGAAGATGAACCTGCTCGTGGCAGAGGCAGAAGCTCTGGTCAAGGGCATTCTGGACGGCCTCAAGAACCCGGTGGACGTGGATGTCGTTGTGGCTCCGGCTTACACGGCCCTCTATCCTGTGGCGCGGCTTCTTAAGGGCACGGCTGTTGCCCTGGCGGCCCAGGATCTGTTCTGGGAGGATTTCGGCGCCTACACGGGCGAGGTCAATGCCAAGATGCTTCGGGACGTGGGCTGCACCTACGTGATCGTCGGCCACTCGGAGCGGCGCCAGTATTTTGGAGAGACCGACCAGAGCGCGAACCGAAAGGTTCGGGCCGCCCTGGCCGGCGGACTTTTGCCGATCCTTTGCGTGGGCGAGACCCTGGAGGAGAGGAAGCAGGGCAAGACCCTGGCGGTCGTCGAGCGGCAGCTTGCGGGCGGGCTCGAGGGCGTCGGGCCGGAGGAGGCGAAGAAACTGGTGATCGCCTACGAGCCGGTCTGGGCCATCGGCACGGGCGAGACCGCCACTCCGCAGCAGGCCCAGGAGGTGCACGCCTTTATCCGGTCTTTTGTGCGCGGCCGGTTCGGTGGGGCTGTGGCGGATGGGATGCGAATCCAGTACGGCGGCAGCGTGAAGCCCGACAACATCCGGTCTCTCATGGACCAGCCGGATATCGACGGCGCTCTCGTGGGAGGCGCGAGCCTCAAAGCCGCCAGCTTCCTGGGCATCGTCCGGTACAGATCCTGAAAGACCGAGAGCCCCGGACAGGAAAGAAGGCGCCTCTGGCCAAGACCGGCGGCACCGGCAAGCCGGCGCCGGCGGCCTTGGGCAATCCCGGCGCGGCGCGTCAGCCGCCGGTTGCCCGTCTATGGCGCGGATTCTTGATCCTGGCGGCGGATCGTGCTACATTCAAAATGCGGCATCGGACTCGTGCATAAGGTGAACGTATGTACATTCTTCTCATTATCATTCACGTTCTTGCCTGTCTGGGGCTCATTCTGATCGTGCTTCTCCAGAGGGGCAAGGGGGCGGATCTGGGAGCAGCCTTTGGCGGGTCTTCCCAGACGGTTTTCGGAAGCCAGGGCGCCGGAGGGTTCCTGGCAAGGCTCACCACGGTCTCGGCCGTTGTCTTCATGGTCACGTGCCTGACCTTGGCTTACATCTCTTCCCACAGGGCCCAGGCCACGATCATGGAGAAGACCGAGCAGGCCTCCCGGGCGGCCCCGGTGGACGAGGGAGCTGGTGTGGCCGAGACAGACGCGGCGACCGGCAGCGCCACACAGGAAGGGACCGGAGCCGCGACCCAGGCCGAGCCTTCCGGCCAGCCGGAAGGAGAGGGAGCCACCGGGGCGGCGGGAGAAGCGCCAGGCCCGGCCGGCGCGGGAAACTGACGGATGCGAACTGTGCCGAAGTGGTGGAATTGGTAGACACGCCATCTTGAGGGGGTGGTGCCCACTGGGTGTAGGGGTTCGAATCCCCTCTTCGGCACCAGGATTAGAAGAAGGGCCTGCAACCTGAAAGGGTTGCGGGCCCTTTGCTTTTGGAGGGCCACGGTCCCTCGTGGCCGTTTCTTCTGGACTGGCCGCCCCGCAACACGGACGCGACGGAGCGCGTCCCTCCACGCTCCTATCCGTAAAATGAAGGACTGACCCCTGGGAAAAATCCTCAAGGCATCTATGGGCTTGTGCCGATAAGAAGAACAGAGAGCCGACGCTCTTCTAAATCCTTGTTCCGCTGGCCTATCCAAGGTTCCGATCCTCCCAAGAAGGAGGTCCGCGCGATGCAGAACACGGTCGTCGTCCGATACCCGGACGGAAGGCTTCTCAAAGGCACGACGCACGACTTCCTGCCCAACAAGAACACCTTCCACGTGACCGAAAAGGACACGGGGCAGAGAATACCGGTCGACCTTTCAGGTCTCAAGGCCGTCTTTTTCGTCAAGACCTACGACGGTTCGAGGGAGTACAGGGAGAAGATCGACGGCCAGCGCGTCGGCATGGGCAGAAAGATACAGGTCAAGTTCAAGGACGGCGAGACCCTGGTCGGATACACCCAGGGTTACACTCCCAACAGGCCTTCCTTTTTTGTCTTTCCCGCCGATCCCAACACCAACAACGAACGGATCCTCGTCATCACGGCCGCCACCGAGTCCGTCCAGTTCCTGTAGCCCCAGAGGGGTCAGAGCCCCAGAGGGGTCAGTCCTTCATTTTACGGATTGGGGGCCCCAGACCACCCTGGAGGGCCACGGTCCCTCGTGGCTGCTTGTTCTCATGGAGGGCCATGCTCCGTCATGGCCGTAAAGCATGTGCCCATAGGACGGACGCGACGGAGCGCGTCCCTCCAAAATGGAGGGCCACGGTCCCTCGTTGCCGTTTCTTCTCATGGAGGGCCATGCTCCGTCATGGCCGTAAAGCATGTGCCCATAAGACGGACGCGACGGAGCGCGTCCCCCCAAGGAGGTGCCCGGGGGTCAGATGCGGGACCTGCGGGTCAAACCTCTTAACGGGAAATACCGGTAGATCTCTTTCCTGTGCAGGAGCCGAACGAAGGTGACGGTTTCGGCTTCGATGATCAGGCCCAAGCGGTAATCGCCCACCCGGATGCGATAATACGGCCCGTCGGTCTTGAGCTTCTTGATGTTGCTGATCGAGGCAGGGGCCTCAGCAGCTTCGACTTCCAGGATGACTTCACGGACTTGGGAAAGGAGCTTTCTTTGTTTGGCGCGTTTTTTCAGATCTTGAGCAAAGCTTCTCGTGAAGGCCGTTTTCATTGCTTGCCTTGCAGGATGTCGAAGACTTCTTGGCGAGTTGCATGGCCTGAGCCCTCACCCTCCTGAATGGCACGGATCGTGGCCAAGTCCTCCATGGCTTCCACGAGCAGGTCATGGACCAAGTCTCTTTTTTGGTCCAAGGCCTCAATAAGGGCCTGCTTGAAGAGTTCTTTGAGCTTGGCGTCTTCGATCGGGACTTGCATTTTTCTTCCTCCGGGCGTTGCGCAAGGGCTTTCTTGCGGCGCTGAATGGCCTCACCAAAATAAATAACGCGAAAAGGTTGCGGCGGTCAAATTGCCAGAGGGCGCCGAGGGGTCAGTCCTTCATTTTACGGATTGGGGGCCCCAGACCACCTTGGAGGGCCACGGTCCCTCGTGGCCGTTTCTTCTGGCCGCCCCACAAGATGGACGCGACGGAGCGCGTCCCTCCATGGTGACATGCCCGAAGATGGACGCGACGGAGCGCGTCCCTCCATGGTGACATGCCCGAAGACGGACGCGACGGAGCGCGTCCCTCCAGCGAACCCCGACCTCCTCAGAAGGGGCACGCGAGGAAGAAGTTGCATTTCACCAGTTCGATCACCGTGCCGTCCGGGTCCTCGAAACAGGTGTAGGTGACGATGTTCAAAGGAAATGCGGGCGTGATCGGCTCAGCGTAGAATTCAATCCCGAGCTCCTTGAGTCTCTGAACATCGGCTTCGAAATTGGTGGTCTGAATCGCGATGCGGGGAATGCCGAGATGATTCAGATGGGCATAGGGAGGGCTCGAGTCGTACGGGTCTTCCCACTTTGTCAGGACAAACCCGCTCCCCTTGTCCAAATTCATCTTCGCCTCACGAACATGGAAGGAAGACCCCAAGCCCATGGCTGTGGCCAGTTCCGGTGAGCCGGTGTACTCGATTTCCTCCTGAGTGGTGAAGCCGAACATCTCGTAGAAAGCGCGCGAGAGCGCAAAGTCGCTGCAATTGACCGTTGTCTGCAGAGAGCCGGTGATGTGCGTGCCGCCGCTGTTGGGAGGGCCGGGCACAGAGCCTCCCACTTCCAGGAGTTCAATCAGCGTGCCGTCCGGGTCCTTGAAATAGACGACTCGTGAGTTGGCTACGGGTCTGTCGATCGTCACCGGATTCGAAAGGAATACGACTCCCGCTGCGCTCAGGGTCGCAACGTCCGCGTCAAGGTCGGTTGTCACGAGCGACAGGCGCGAAAGGCCGAGATGGTTGACGAGCGCATAAGGCGCCTCGGGATCATAGGGATCGATCCACTGGATCAAATCAACGACGTACCCGTCGCTGAGCCCCATGGGCGCAGCATGGAGCTGATAGGGAGGCATATGCAAGCCTGCGGCCTCCTCAGGTGATACGACATGAACGTCCGTCTCGATTCGGGGCACGAAGCCGAGGAGCTGGTAAAAGCTCTTGGATCTGGCGAAGTCACTGCAGTTTACGTTAGCGTGCATGATCTTGCGTTGCGGCTCTTGAGGCACGCAACCTGACACAAGCGAAAAGAGCAAGAAGAACAGGGCCGGAAAGAAAAGAAACCTCTTGGTCTTCATCGCATCCCCCTTGCGTTGGTTTCGCGATTCCGCCTCTGGAGTGACGAGAAGAAACGTCCCCAATGGGTCTGGGAAGATAACGGAAATTGATGTGTCTCTGCTAAACCGTACCAGAGGACGAATAATGTGTCAAGAAGAAAAACGAAGGTCTGAGGAAGGAGTGAAGGGAATGAAGGGGTCAGTCCTTCATTTTACGGGTTGGTAGCCCCAGGCCCTCGCCCTGGAGGGCCACGGTCCCTCGTGGCCGTTTCTTCTGACCTGGCCGCCCCACAAGATGGACGCGACGGAGCGCGTCCCTCCACGTTGGAATGCCCGAGGACGGACGCGACGGAGCGCGTCCCTCCACGCTCCTAAATGAAAGACTGACCCCTGGCGCGCAGAGGGGACAACAAGTCGATCGGCAATGGTCTAATCAGCGTCCATGTGCTGGAGCGCCATGGCGGCTCTCTCGAGGGTCGGGTCGACTGCGAGAGCCTGCTGGAGAGCGCGGCGGGCCTCCCTCTTCCTGCCGAGGCTCCGGTACGCAAAAGCGAGGCCGTAGTGGATGCGGCCGTCCCAGGGCGCGCGCATGAGGCCCCTTCGAAAGGCCGCAAGGGCCTTTGCGGGCTCGCCTCTTTTGAGGTGGACGACGCCGAGATTGTACCGGGGAGCCGACCGGAGAGGCTCGAGCCGGGCGGCTCTGCGGTAAAGGGCCAGGGCCGTGGCGTACGAGCGAGCTTGCGTGTGCTTGCCCGCCCGCACGAGGAGCAGATTGTATTCGGCCTCCCGGAGCAGACGTTTGGCCTCACCGTGTGCCGGGACGGTCCGCAGGGCCTTCTGGTAGCAGATCCGCTCCTTTCCGTAGTCTCCCTGAAAACAGTGGATTCTGCCCTCAAGGATTTGCCTGCGGGCCGCGACGTGGGCGGCCATGCGCTTGCGCGATTCACGGGTATCCGGAAGGTTTGCGATGATAGTCCCAAAGCTCTCCTGGATAGACAGCAGTTCGGCAACGTTTGCGGGCTTGGTGTCCAGGGCGAGACGGGCTTTCGTGGTTCTGAGAGAGAGACCCCCACGGTCCGTTACGGGCTTGGCGCAGGCCGTGTAGCGGGCGAGGGCGCCAGGTCCGGCCAGACAGCAGCTCAACAGGGCGTAGGGGTCGTGAAGATGATAGGCCGCAAGATCCTCGTGAACGGGCGGCTGGGAAAGACGCCTCAAGAGAAGCGTGAAATCGAGCGCTGGAGGGTTCGCTGGCCCGAGCAGAACGACGAAGCGGTCCGCGAACCAGAGGCTTCCCTGAGGGAAGGCGTCGAGAAAGGTGCGAACGATCCGCCTGAACTCGTCCGCGCGCAGTCCGTGCAGGGGAAGCCACTGGGAGAAGAGCCCTCCGTGCTCTAGCCTTGTCCTGACCACGCCGTAGAACTCGCGCGTGTAGAGCATGGAGCTGTCGGCCGAGCGGGGGTGCGTGGAGTCGCACGCCACCACGTCGTAGCGGGTCCTGCAGTGCTCGAGGGAATGCCTGCTCTCGTCCCGGATGAGGCGCAGTCTGGGGTCGGCGAGGACGTTGCGGTTTTCCTCGGAAAAGCAGGCCGCAGCTTCGATCACTTCGGCGCAGACTTCGACTGCGTCGATCCTCTGGAGCGGGTGGAGGGCCATGGCCGACGTGGTGATGCCGGCGCCGAAACAGAGAACCAGGCCGCGCCGCGGCCGCGGATGAAACAGGCAGGGCAGATGGCCGAGAAGGCGAAAGGCCATGAGGGAGCCCGGGTCCGTGGGCACCTCGGGCACGTCGTTTATCCGCAGTTGCTTGAGGCCGGCCTCGGCTCCGATAACCGTTACGGTTCCCAAACGGCCGGTTTTCTGAAAGAGCACTTTGCCGGGCATCATGGCTGGGGCGGCCGGTTCCGTAATTGAGCTTGTTGCGGGCCGATGGGATCGTTCGCTGATTTTTCCTTGCCTTGCGGCACCGGCCTGGACTCGGGAGCCGAGCCGTGCCTCTGGCGCTGCTGCTACCGGTGCCTTTGGCGCCTCTGACTCTTTTGTGGGCCCGGCTCCTTGATCTGATCCTGCCGCTCCGACAAGTCTACTCTCTCGCCCAGATGCCGCAAGAGGAGAAGGGCGAGGGCTCCCAGGCCGAGCAGGCCCGTGACCGCCCAGGCCGCGCTTGCCGGGGAAGCCGGGAACAGGCGAAGGGCGGCTGCGCCCAGAAAGGGTCCCACGAAAAGCCCGCTGCCCAGGGCTGCCTCGTGAAAGCCGCCGTGTTCCCCTTTGGTCTCGCCCACGTCCATCGAGTAGAAGAGGGACGAGTAATACGAGAGGCCGATGGATGCGCCGAAAACGACCTGGGCTCCGATGAGCGCGGCCAGCCGGACCGCGTAAGCCAGGTGCGAGGCGAGCGGCACGAGCTGGATGACCCAGTAGCAGACGATCATGGCGACGAAAGAGCCCAGGAGCCACCGGAACCGGTAGTGCCATCCGGTCCATCGCCACAAAGCGAAAAAAGCGGCCGAGCGGGTGAAGAACCACACAGAGCCCACGGCTCCGGCCAGAGCGGGCGAAAGGTCGAGGTCAGCCGCGATCCGGGGAATGACCGGGATCAGGCTGTTGATGGCCACGTAGGAAAGGGGGTTGGCGAGCCAGGCCATCTTCATGAAGGTCCTCGGCGCGACAGGGGACCTTGGCGTCGGCGGCCGCAGGGCCGGACCGCCCGGGCCGGGTGCGGCCGCAAGGGGATCCGCGGCTGCGGAGGCGCATGGGGCGCTGCTCCGGTCGGTCCCAAGGGCGGCTTTTGCGGTCCTTGCCAGGAGGCTGGCCAGAACGAACTGAAGGAGGTTCACAGAGGCCGGGATCACGAAGAATCCCCGGGGCCCGGCTCGTTCCAGAAGAGCCCCGCCCGCGAGCACCGCAAAAGCGCTGGTTACGGACCAGACGAGGTTGTAAATCCCCACCATGTCCTGGAGGCGCTCCGAGGTGGCCTTTTCACTCAGAATGGCCTCCATGGCGGGCCAGGTGAGAGAGGCGCCGAGCGTGTAGGCCGCCATCACGCAGTAGTGGCCCGCAACCGTTCGAACGAGAAGGCCGGCGCTGAGAGAAAGGGCCATCACGGCAAAGCCGGTGCGCAGGGCTCGAAAGTAGCCGTGCCGCTGGCCGAACTTGCCGCCCAGCCACGAGCCGGCCATGTAGACGAACCCGTTGGTAGCCGCGAGGGTGAGGTTCTCCAGGTTTTCGAACCCAAAGGTCTGGCGCATGATGAAAAACAGATAATTGAGGTACATCGCCATGGCAAAGGCGTTCAAGCCTTCCAGAGCGAAGATGCCGATTCTTACGTTGCGCGGATACATGGGATACGAGGTCTCACGGGCAAGGCTCAGGAGGTGGAAGGAGCAGTCCCAGCTCCCGGGCGTTCACGATGCTGGGCACGGCCCGCGGCGGCTCCGGGTCGAGGAACCTTTCGTAATCGCCGCCCGGCCAAAGAGGGTATCCTTCGAGAACGCCTGCCACGTTGGCCGCGGCCAGCACCCCCATGGCCTCCCGGGTCCAGGTGCTGGCAGAGCCCAGGTGTGGAGCGAGAACCACGTTGTCGAGTTCGGCCAGACCCGGCTTCATCTCGGGCTCCTCTTCGTATACGTCCAGAGCGGCCCGGAAGGAGGGATTGCGACGGCAGTGCTCCACCAGGGCCTGCTCGTCGATGAGAGGGCCTCGGCTGGTATTGACGAGGATGGCGTTTTCCTTCATCAGGGCCAGCCTGCGGCCGTCGATCATGTGACGAGTCGAGGAATCGAGCACGGTGTGGAGGCTTACCACGTCGGAAAGGCTCAAAAGCTCTTCGAGGTTGGCGGCCCGCCGGCACGTAACGGGCTTCTCCCCGCGGGCTGATAGAAACCTGCCGTAGGCCTCCATGAATTCCTCCAGCCCGGGATTGGGCGAAAGATCGAAGTAGAGAAGGTGCATCTTGTGGCCCTCGACCATCATGCGGGCGTAGGAAGAGCCGATGCGGCCCGCTCCGACGATGCCCAAAGTGAGGCCCTGGAGCTTCTGGCCGAGAAGCAGGGTGGGCAGCCAGCCCCGGTAGCGTCCCTGACGCATGAACCGGTCCGCTTCCGGAATCCTTCTGGCCGCGGCGAAGGTGAGGGCCACGGCCATCTCAGCCGTGGTTTCGGTGAGGACCCCGGGCGTGTTGCCGACCGCAATGCCGTGGCGCGTGGCTGACGCCAGATCCACGTTGTCGTATCCGACGGCGTAGTTGCTGTACGCCTTGCCTCCCGCTGCCTTCAGGGCCGAAAAAAGTTCCTCGCCCCACCTTTCGGTCAACTGGCCGATGCAGCCGTCGCAGCGGTCGCCGATGGCGGCCCGGATCTCGGCGGGCGCGAGGATCTCGGCTGACGAGCAGATCTCGATCCGGCAGTCGGCGGCGACGAGGATGTCGATCCATCTCGTGCCGGGCAATTCCTTGGTGACAACGACGCGGCGGCTGCCCTTGGGGTTCAGAATTTTCCAGCGCTGGGCGTCCAAGGTCGACTCTCCAAAAGCAGGACGGCAGGGTTCGAAGAGAGGCCGAGAAAGACACGGAGACTCAAGAATAGAGAGAGCTTGCGGTTCGGTCAAGGAGACGGGCGCAGACGGGAAAAGACGGTAAGACAAACGCGACGGAGCGCGTCCCTCCAAGAAGGCTCCAATTTGTGGGTGCCGCGGGGCACGGAAGTCCGTTTTTTTGGATCTGCCACCCCCCCCGTATCCTCGCCCCTGCGGCCATGACGGAGCATGGCCCTCCATTATGATCGGCCATGACGGAGCATGGCCCTCCATCGGGATCGGCCACGACAGAGCGTGGCCCTCCATTTTTGGAGGGACGCGCTCCGCCGCGTCCGCGCCTTCCTCCAGCCGGCACCCGCCTTCGTGCACCGCCCAGTGATCAGCCCGGTACAAGGGCACGAGGTTCCTAGCCCTCCGCCGCATACCCAGACGGACAGGGGGTGAAACTCGTCCGGAAACTCAAATGAGAGGGAAGGGGAACTCAGGGCCGGCAAGGGAGAGGCTCGCCGTGACCGGATCGGAGTTGCTTTCGAGACGTTTCGCCTCTTCGAGCAGTCGTCTCGCCTCGGTCTCCTGATGGAGGTCCATGAGACACGCGGCCAGACTGCGGTAGATGATCGGAGAGTCGGGTTTTAGGCGCAGAGCCTGGGCGAAATGGACCGAAGCGCGGCCCGGCCTGTTCTGCTGCTGGTAGGCGAGGCCGAGGCAGTAGGAAAGACGGTAGTCTTCCAGACCCTGTCCGGCCAGGGGTTCGAGAAGCTCCGCGGCTGCCGCGGGCTCGCCGCGGCCCAGCAGGCACAGGGCTGTGCCGATGGTGCACGGAATTTCGGGGGCGTTCCGCTCGCCGGCTCGGCGGTACTGTTCGATCGCATCCTCGTGGCGGCCCAACCGCAGATAGGCTTCGGCCAAATACAAGGCGACGAACGGGGACGACGGGCGCTTGTCCTGGAGCTTGGACAAAAGCGGCACGGCCTTTTCATAGTCTCCCAGGCGGTCGAAGGTGGCCCAAAGGAGCCTGAGCGTCTCGGTCTCGATCGGTTGCTCCCACTCGAGTCGCCTGGACAGCAGGTCGCGCGCTTTGGCGGTCTCGTTCCGATCGAGGCAGTCTCGGGCGAGTTTTCGGGCTTCTTCGATGCCTCCGCTCTCGCTCCGGTCGAGCGTGACCAGGGAAAAGCAGCACGCCAGAATCCCCCCTGCGAGCGCGACGGTCGCGTATCGAGCCGACCGGAACCGGGGCCGCAGGACTGCGCGGCCTCCGGACAGCGGTTGCCAGGCTTGGCGCAAAGCTTCTCGCACTCGCAAGAGAACGGCCCGTCCTCGTTTCAGCGCGGCCTGACGCCCGACGACCAGCCAGCGCACGCCGTCGGAAACGTTGAGGCCCTGCTTCTGAAAGCCATCCTCGGAGGCGATCCCCAGCCTCTGAAGGATCCACTGCTTGCGCCTGACTTCGAGGGATCGGCCCGCGTCCTCCAGCGCCCGGATTTGCTGCCGATAGCGAGTCTCCACAGCAGACCGGAAGGCGGGATCGCAGGCGGCGCGGGAGCGGATTTTTTCGAGAAGCGACAGGGCCTCAGAATGGGTCTCCTCGACGGCCAGAACCGATTCCAGGCACTCCAAAGCCTCCTGGGGGTTCTCCTCCTCCAAAGCGAGAAGAGCCCTCGAAAGCCAAAGGAACAGAAGCTCGTACGTGCCTTCTCTCACCCTTGTGCAGATTCGCTCGTGCTGGGCCTTGAGCACCTCATGGAGTTGATCGAGGGAATCCGGTTTTTCGTACGGGGACTGGAGGGTGCCTAGGATCTTTCCGTTTCGATAGACCTGGGTTTCGACGATGGATCGCTCCGGGCCCAGATCCTGGGTTTGGATGTCGTACGTGGCATCCTGAACGGTCTCGCGGGAATTGATGCCGAGCATCTGCCTCGCCCCGCTGGGTGGACTCGAATTCCGCCCCGAACAGGAGAAATCTTTGTTCCCAGGCACGACGAATGCAAGGGAAGTGCCATGCCTGGGCCGGCATTCAGAAAGGGCGGCTCGTGGCCGAAAAGACAGAAGGGAAGCCCGGATCGGCTCTTTGGGGGCCTGGGCGGAATGTCTGGCAAAGAGGGAAGGGGCTATGCGCAAATTCGCCAAGATGACAATTCTTGTCACTGTCTGTGGATCGGCTTTTCTTCTTGTCCAGTGCGGCTCAGGCAAAAAGCAGATGGAGCAACCCCAGGTCGTGGAGCCTGTCCAGGTGACGCCCCAGCCGGCCGAAGACCCGGAGGCGAAGCTCGCTCCGCTCTTGGCCGAAGCGGAGCGCCTTCTCGCCGAAGGCGACTTGCCGCGGGCGAAGAGCCTCATCGAACAGATTCTGGCGGCTCACCCAGGTCATGGGCGGGCGTCCGAGCTGGCGGCGCGTCTTCAGGCCGTGCCGTACGCAACCGTCTACCCTGGCGACACGCTCGGAGAGATCGCGGGCTATTATTACGGGAGCGTGTCGAAGTGGACGATCTTGGCAAAGGCCAACGACATTGCCGATCCCCGGAAGGTGAAGGCCTATCAGAGGATCCGGGTTCCTCCCGTTCCGGACGGACCCGCGGGCCGCTGTGAGGCGGACCGTCTCCGGTCCAGGTTTTTCGGGGGCCTGAAGCCTTCCAAGAACGTTTCTTACGTGCTCAAGCAAGGCGAGACGCTCGAAAAGATCGCAGAGCGCCGGTTTGGCGATCCCCGCCTCGCTTCTTTTCTTGCTGACTTCAACCACCTGGAGGACCCGGGGTCGGTTCTGGCAGGAACGACGATCCTGATTCCTTCTCTGCCCGGCAGGCCGGCCGAGTCGGCCCAGGGGAGAAAACTGCTCGAGCAGGGCGTTTCGGCCTGCAGCCGCAAGGACTACAAGATGGGTTGCGAGGCCCTGAAATCCGTGCCGGCCGGCTCTCCGTGGGCCGAGGAGGCGAGCAGAGAGCTTGCCCGGTGCGCCAAGGCAGGGGCGGACCACTTCGAGGCTCTGGGCGACGAGGCTTTGAGGGCCTCGGATCCGCGGCGCGCTCAGAGTCTTTATCAGGCGGCTCTCGAACTCGATCCTGGGCGGTCCGAGACACAACGAAAACTCGAAGAGGTATCGGACATGCTCAAGGCCATGGACCTCGTGGGTTCGGTGGAGCCAAAGGGGAGGTAAGGGTAACGCCGGTCGCCCCGTGCGCACCCTTCCCGGCGGCCACTCCCAGCGACTTGACAGGGCGGAGCGTCTTTCGTATGGTGCCCGCACGAATTTGTTTGCGGATCACGAGCAGATGGAGACGCGCGATCTGACTCCTTTCGACCGGCATGAGGCGCCTTGTCCGCTTCAAGAGAGCGCGGCAGGGACGGTCATTTCCCGCCGGGGCCTTTTGCGGGTTGGCGCCCTGACTCTTGCGGCCCTCGTGGCAGAACGCTCGCCGGCCCTTGCGGCGCTGCGCTTGGGCGGACCCAGACGCTTGAGGATGCTCAACACCCACACCCTGGAGCGCGTGGACGCGGTCTACTTCGACGGAGGCCGCTACATCCGATCTGCCCTTGAGGAGCTGAACCATCTGCTCCGGGACCACCGCACCGGAGAGGTCTTTCCCGTGGACCCCGGCGTGCTCGACATCGCCTGGGGGCTGGCCCGCGCAGTGGGAAAGGCTGGAGGCGAGTTCGAAATCATCAGCGGCTACCGCTCCAAGGCCACCAACGACGAACTCTGGCGCGAGGGCCGCAATGTGGCCAAAAATAGCCTCCACTGCCTGGGCATGGCCATCGACCTGAGAATGCCGGGCGTGAGTCTCAGGCGCCTGCGGGACGCGGCCATCGCTTTGGGCAGGGGAGGCGTCGGCTACTATCCTCGGCCGGAGTTCGTCCACGTGGACACAGGCAGGATCCGTTGCTGGTAAGGCCCGCTGCCCGTCAGGAGCTTGTTTCCGATTCGAGTGCCTCGAAAACTCTCCGGTCGATCCCGTAAAGGTCCCTGTGAAACCTCACGGTCCCGCCCTCGCTCGCAACGGCGGTCGAGTACACGAAATAGACCGGGATCGGCCTGGGGAGCATGACCGTCAAAGGCGTGCCGGAAGCCATGGCCGCCTCGATCCGCTCCCGGTTCCAGCTCGGATGCTCCCGGAGCGCGAACTCGGCCAGGTCAACCGGACGCTCCACGCGCACGCATCCATGGGAAAAGGCCCGTTCCGTCCGTCCGAAAAGGGAAGGGGTGGGCGTGCTGTGCAGGTACACGTTGAACTCGTTTGGGAACATGAACTTCACGGCGCCCAAGGCGTTCTGGGGGCCCGGTTTTTGGCGGATCCGAGCCCGGCCCGAGCGGACGAGGGAAAAGGAGCTGGCATCCAGGGGTAGGCTTCCCTGGGCGGCCTCGATGACGAATCCGTTTTCGACCGCGTACTGGGGATTCCGGGCGAACTTGGGCAGCAGCTCCTTCAGGGCGATGCTTGGAGGCACTTCCCAGTAGGGGCTGAAGACGATGTACCGCATGGACTTGGCCAGAAGGGGCGTGGGCGTGAATTCCTTGCCCACGATGACCTTCATGCTCAGAGCCCGAACAGCGCGGCCTTCCCGGATCTCGTACGCCCTGAGCAGGAAAGCCGGGATGTTCACCACGATGAGCGTGTCCGGGATGTCCCGGGGCATCCAGCGCCAGCGCTCCAGGGCCAGTTCAATCTGCCGCACCCGGTGTTGGAGGGGCGTGTTGAGTTCGGCAAAGGTTCTTTTGCCGAGGACGCCGTCCGGGTCCAGACCGTGACGGGCCTGAAAGAGCTGGACAGCAGCCTCCAGGGCGTGTCCGTACACGGGTTGCGAGGCTTCTGCTTGCTTTTCCTCGGGTAGATCGCCGAGTGCAGCCAAGAGCCGGGCCAGCCTGGGCATGTCCTCGTAAGGGTCCCCGGGCTTGAGCGGCTTGGGCGGGACAGTGAGGGGCTGCCAGGAAGCGAATTCCTGCGCCAGGGACCGGTACAGGTCGAGTTTCTCCTTGAGAATCCGGTAGGTGGCGAAGGGCGGCTCGATGCCGTCGAAAATCTTCTCGACGTTCTCGCAAGAAGGAATGTCCCGGGCCAGAACCGCAGGGTTCTCCTTGCGGGGCTCGAAATCCAATGCGAACCCGATCCGAGCCGGCTGAATCCGCCCGCGATGAAGATCCGCAACAAACTTTAGAAGCGCCGCGGTCAGGGCCACGTCGAATCGGGCGGCCTCCTGAAGGGAAAGCTCGCTGCCGGAGTCAAGACCCGTGAATCGAGCGGCCTCTGGAGGCAGTCTGTAATCCTTGGGCCTAAGACCCCTTCGATCCGCGGCGGCCAGGGCGGCGAGAACCGCGAGAGCCTGGTCGGTCGGCATGCCCTGGTCCGAGACCCACGAGAAAGTCCACTTCCGATCCTCGTAAAACGTCAGCAGGGAGTCGACGCAGTCAGAGAAGCCGTCGCGACAGAAGGCTCGCCTGGGTGTATCCTGAACGGCCTTCTCCAGAGACGCTCGTGGTTCTGGCTCCAGTTGTTCCTGAGCGGCCCCTTCCCCTTGGGAGAGGCAGAGGATCCATAGGGTTGCGATCAGCACGAGCCGGTGGAGAAGGGAACGCCAGAAGGTGCGCATCGATGGGAAAGGCTCCGGTTATGGTCTGGGCGCGGGCGGTCGCGAATCAGCATACTGGTTTTCCTCCCTGTCTGCCAATAGGGGCTCAGCCGTCCTGTGCGAGCCAATCCCGAGCCCCATAAACGGACGCGACGGAGCGCGTCCCTCCATGGGGAAAACCGGTGGAGGGCCACGGTCCCTGGTGGCCCAAAAACCAAGACGGCATCCAATGGAGGGCCATGCTCTGTCATGGGCGCAGGGGTGAACGCGGGGGCGGCCATAACACGGACGCGACGGAGCGCGTCCCTCCAAAACCGGAGGGCCATGCTCTGTCATGGCCGCAAAACTTATACGTGATCTTGGTGGCCGGGGAGCGCCAGCGAGGCGCGGCTGGTTGCCCGGCCCGCCAGGGCCCTATATACTTATCATTTGTGCGCGGCCAGCGGAACGAGGCCGCTCCCCTTTGTCCCGTCTGCCCAGGATCTTTTGCGAGCGAGGCCGGAATGTTTCAACGGATCGCTGCGGTTTTAGGGCTGTCTTTGACACTGGCTTGCTGCGGCAAGCAGCTGAATCCCCCAGCGCCCGAGCCGGAGCTCGCCGTGGTGCCTTCGGTGGACCTTGATCGGTACCTCGGCACGTGGTACGAGATCGCGCGCTATCCGAATTCCTTTCAGGAGGCCTGCACGGCAACCCAGGCGACCTATTCCCTCCGGCCGGACGGCCTGATCCGGGTCGTGAACGAGTGTCGCCAGGGCGGCCTGGATGGCAAGATCAAGAGGGCCGAGGCCAAGGCGTGGGTGGCGGATCCTTCGACTCGGGCCAAGCTCAAAGTTCAGTTCTTTTGGCCTTTCCGCGGCGACTACTGGATCATCGACCTCGGCGAGAACTACGAATACGCCGTCGTAGGCCATCCCAAGCGGAAGTACTTGTGGATTCTCAGCCGCACTCGCGCGATGGATGCGCATGTCTATCAGGGGATCCTCGACAGGCTCAGGGCGGCGGGGTATGACACGGGCCGCCTGATCCGGACCGTTCAACCCGGCAGTTGAACCGGCAGAGCGGGGAGACATTCGGAGCATGGAACTTTCTGCACAGGCCGCTTACGGGAATGCTCCGATTTATGACATCCTCCCGGGCCTCGCAGAACGGATTCCCCGCATTGCCCTCGTGCACGCCCCGACACCCGTCCAGCCCTTGGAAAGGCTCAGTTCCCGGGTCGGCCATGAGATCTGGATCAAGCGGGACGATCTCTCCTCGCCCCTGTACGGAGGGAACAAACCGCGCAAGCTTGAATTCCTTCTGGCTGAAGCCCGCTCGAGGGGCGCCCGGACTTTGGTGACCGCGGGCGGGATCGGCACAAACCACGGGCTGGCCACGGCGATTTTCGGCAAGGAGGCGGGCTTCCGGGTGGTTCTGTGTCTTTTTGACCAGCCCGTGACCGACCATGTCCGGAAGAACCTGCTGCTGTTCCACGCCTGCGGCGCTGAGATGGTCTGCGGCGGCTCGCGGCTCAAAGGCCTGCTCCGTTTTTTCCTTGTGGAGCGGGTGTTGAGGCGCGAGGCTTTCTTTATTCCTTTGGGAGGATCTTCTCCCAGGGGCGTGCTGGGCTTCGTGAACGCAGGCCTGGAGTTTGCTCGCCAGGTGGCGAACAAGGAAGCTCCGATGCCCGGGGCGGTCTTTGTTGCGGTAGGCTCCTGCGGCACGCTGGCTGGGCTCGTTTTGGGCTTTCGGCTGGCTGGCCTGTCGGTTCCCGTGGTCGGCGTCCGAGTCGCGCCAGCGGTCGCGGTAAACAAGAAGGCCCTTCTCAAGCTTGCCCGCCGGTCGCAGCAGCTTCTCAGTGCAGGAAGTCGGCCCGTGGAGGCGATCGAGCTCTCGAAAAGCGATTTCCTCCTGGACTCGACGCAATACGGCGGTGGTTACGGTCACCCGACCGAGGCCGGCCGCTCGGCCCAGAGGCTGGCCGAGGACACCGAGGGAATTCGTCTGGAGCCCACCTACACGGCCAAGACCTTGGCCGGCTTGCTGGAGCACGGCCGCCGCAACACGTTTCGCGGGCCTCTCCTGTTTTGGAATACCTTCAACTCTGCGGATCTTTCCGGCCGGCTCGCGGGGGTTGAACCATCGGATCTTCCGCGACCCTTTCACAGGTTCTTTGCGGAGCAGGAAGGGAGCGAAAAGAGCAAACAAATCGGCCTTCCCGTGCATCCAGAGAAATAGCGGAGACCATCATGCCGTTGGACGACGTGCTGGCCATTGTCCTGGGTGGAGGCAGGGGGACGCGTCTGTATCCCCTGACCAAGCTGCGCGCCAAGCCGGCGGTTCCTCTGGCGAGCAAATACAGGCTGATCGACATTCCGATCAGCAATTGCATCAATTCGGGGGTAAACCGCATTTTCGTCCTGACCCAGTTTCTGTCCGCGTCCCTGCACCGCCATGTGTACGAAACATACAAGTTTGATATTTTTTCCAAGGGATTCGTCGAGATTTTGCCGGCCGAGCAGACCCATACGAGCATGGACTGGTACCAGGGAACCGCCGATGCCGTCAGACGACGGATGCACCGTTTTCTGAGCCGGGAGCCGACGGACGTCCTCATTCTGGCCGGCGACCATCTGTATCGGATGGACTACGGGGATTTCGTGGAGTTCCACCGGAGCAAGAAGGCCGACGTGACGGTTGCGGTGTTGCCGGTTCGAGCAGAGGAAGCTTCCCGGTACGGGATTTTGGCGGCCGATGGGGACGGCAGGATCCGGGTGTTTCGGGAGAAGCCCAAGACTCGGCAGGAACTCCAGAACCTCGAGAGCTTCCCCAAGACAGACAGGCCGTATTTGGCCTCCATGGGCATTTACGTGTTTCGGATGACGGCTCTTCAGGAGCTTCTGGAGGAGAATCCGGGAGACGATTTCGGCCGCCATATCCTGCCTGGGGCGATCGTGTCGCGGAAAGTGTATGCCCTGCCTTTTCAAGGCTACTGGGAGGATATCGGGACGATTTCGTCTTTCTATCAGGCCAACATGGCCTTGACCCAAAAGGATCCACCCTTCGACTTCTACGATCCCAAGAAGCCCATCTACACGCGGTCCCGGTTCCTTCCGCCTTCCTGGATCGAAAATTGCCGGATGAAAAGGACCGTCGTGGCGGACGGGTGCAGGATCTTCGGCGCGGAAATCGAGGAGAGCATCATCGGCTTGCGCAGCATGGTGTACCCCGGTGCCAGGCTGCGGCAGGTGGTCATGATGGGCGCAGACTATTACGAGGACGAAGCCGACATCGCCAGGGGCTCGGACAAGGGGTTGCCGCCCATTGGGATCGGGGGCGGAACCTGGATCGAGCGGGCCATCATCGACAAGAACGCCCGGATCGGCCATGGCGTGAGAATCCGCTCCCATGAGGGCGAGCCTGATTCAGAAGGGGAGAACTACGTGATCCGGGACGGGATCGTGGTCATTCCGAAAAACGCCGTGATTCCCGACGGCACGATGATTTGACAACCGGCCTATTTCGCAGGGGCTGTCCCGCAATTCTTTGTTGGAAGGAGGAGACACACCACAATGAAGATTGCCCGCGATGCGACCGAACTCATCGGGAACACGCCGCTCGTCTATCTCAACCGGGTGACCGAGGGATGCGTTGCCCGGATCGCATTGAAGTGCGAATGGTTCAACCCGGCCAATTCGGTCAAGGACCGCATCGGCGTCTCCATGGTGGAGGATGCCGAAAAGAAGGGTCTCATCGGGCCCGGCAGCACCCTGATCGAGCCGACGAGCGGCAATACGGGAATCGCCCTGGCTTTCGTGTGCGCGGCCAAAGGATACCGGCTGATCCTCACCATGCCGGAGTCCATGAGCATCGAGCGCAGAAAGGTGCTCAAGGCCCTCGGGGCGGAGCTGGTGCTGACGCCCGCCTCGGAGGGCATGACCGGGGCCATCCGGGCGGCCAAGGAGCTTCAGGAGAAGACGCCGGGCAGTTTCATGCCTCAGCAGTTCGCCAACCCGGCCAACGTGGAGATCCACCGCAGAACCACGGCGGAAGAAGTGTGGCGCGATACGGACGGGCAGGTGGATATCTTCGTGGCCGGCGTGGGCACGGGCGGCACGATCACGGGCGTGGGCGAGGTGCTGCGCAGCCGCAAGCCTTCGATCCGGCTCGTGGCGGTCGAGCCTGCCGAATCCCCTGTTCTTTCGGGAGGAAAGCCGGGCCCGCACAAGATCCAGGGAATCGGCGCCGGATTCGTGCCGGAGATTCTGCGGAGGGATCTCATCGATGAAGTGATCCAAGTGTCTTCCGCAACAGCGATGGCCACGGCCCGGGACGTGATCCGCAGGGAAGGCTTGCTCGTGGGCATCTCGACCGGAGCGGCCGTGGCGGCGGCCTGTGAGGTGGGCAGGCGGCCCGAGAACAAGGACCGGCTGATCGTGGTCGTGGGACCTTCTTCGAGCGAGCGCTACCTGTCGACCGTGCTCTTCGAGGATCTGCAATGACCGGCTTGCGGCCTTGTTGTCACGTCTCGGTTGCTGGGATAAGATGGCTTTGATCCGTGGCCTGAAAGGGGCGAGAAAGCATGAACCAGACAGTCCGAGGCTGGGTTGTGGGCCTGATGCTCCTTCCGGCGCTCTTGGTCTGTCCCTGGCCGGGCTGGGCCCAGAATGCGCCAGAGAGCGGCAAGGGGCCGGCCGGCAGTTCGCTGGAATACCTTGACTTGGAAGGCGGCGAGGGCTCCCTTCCGGTCTGGCGGGAAGAGGAATCTCCGGCTTCTGTTCCGAAGGGAGGCGAGCCGGAGCATGAGAGCTTGGCGCCGAAAAAGGAAGCGCTTTCTCCGGAACACGAGGCCCGGGACCGGCCCCCGGGAGCTGCTGCGGGCGCCGAACCCGCCGGGTCCGCTTCTGGCGCGGGCCTTCCAGGTGGGGGTTCCGAGGTTCGGCAAAAGCCGGCCGGCGCGGCCGGTGCCGGAGCTTCCGAGAGCGTCACCTCTGCAAAAGGCCGCGAGCCCGCGCGGGAGGTCGACTCCAAGAAGATTTTGCAAAGCGACTCGCCGGAAAAATTCCTCGACCATCACGAAGAGATCGACAAGGATCTGATCCGGATCTATCGGGGCTTCTACCGCAAGCCCTGACCCCTTTGGCGGACCGGCCGGCCTCTCACAAGTGGTCCTGGGCGTAGCAGGCCAGGCACCTGCCCCGGCAGGAGGATCGGCGCGGGACCTTCCACAGCAGAACCGACTCAGGATAGAAACAGAGACAGCCCCTTCGGGCGGCCACAGGGCGCAGGAGACCCTGGAGCGCAAGGCCTGTGACCCAGGCGAAATCGAAGCACGCTCCGGGTGGGATCCCTTCATGAGCCAGGTCGCTCGCGCAAGTGCGAATGTCCATGCCTTGTCTCAGCCAGGGCCTGAGGATCCCTCCAGCCTCCTGGGCCGTCACCGCCATGCGTTCGAACCCCCTGGCTCGAAGGCGCGGGTCGATCCTGGATCTGTATCGCTCGTAGGACACCAGGGAAACCCGGACTCGATGGATCCCCCGTGATCGGGCTTGCTCCAATATGCCGTTGACGCGCTCCAGATTGCAGACCGGCCCATGGGGGCCGACCCAGCGCTGGAGCGGGTCAATGCGCAGGCACACGCGGCCAGGATCCGGGAGAACGTTTTGCAAGATCCTGTCGAGACTCTCGAAGGCTTCTGGCACGGGTTCGATCCCGGGCTCGAGAGCCGTTGCGCCAAGGCCGGTCACGGTCACCTGCAGGGCGATCGGGACCTCGCGGTCTCGAAGGTGGGCGAGAACCTGGAGCAAAGCCTCGTTCTCCAGAAACCGCTTGGGCGAGTGGGTCCAAAGGTGCACGCCCAGGATGGGGCGGCCCTGCAGCACGCTTTCCCGCACGCGCGCCGAAAGGGCCAGGGCTTCGTCGGCCTCGGCGATGTCGCTCATGCGAGGGCCGTCGATGACCAGGGGCTTCAAGCGTCCTTGTGCAGCGTCCCTGGTCGGGCCGGGGGCTCGACGCGGGGCCATCAAGGAAGACGGACCTTGCGGAGGAAATCGTCGATTTCCTCCTGGGTTTTCTTCGGTGTCCAGTTGAGCAGTTCGGAAAGTTTTCGGGCGCACGTGTCGACACACGCGCGGCCCGGGTCGCCCAGGGTACCAATGCCCGTTCTGCGAAGGAGGAAATCGGAAAGGGAGACGCACATCTCGTTTTTGACGGCGTGCCATAGTTCGGCTGCCAGGTCCGGTGCGCCCTCGCAAAGGGGCTTTCGTGCCTCGGGGATTGATTCGAGGAACGGGTAAAGCTCCCGGTAGGCGCTGCCGTATGTCTGAACCAGGTGTTCGCAGACTCTTGGCCCCAGTCCGAAGGGGTCATGCTCCACGGCTTCTCGAACCGCCTCCGGCCAGCTGTCGATCTCGCCGCCGTGGATCCGCGTCTTGTGGGTGGTGCACGGGACGCTGCCCCGGCCGATCTTCCGCAGGGCCCTCGTGACCACTTGCTCGGCCAGGCTGCGGCTCGTGGTGTACTTGCCGCCGATCACGGTCAAGAAGCCCTGGAGGCCGTCTTCTTCTTCGTGATCGACGACCTCGTATTTCCGCGAGGCTTCGTACACGCTTTCGACGTCCTGCTCCACGATGGGCCTGAGTCCGGCGTAGCAGAACCGCACGTCCCCGTACGTGAGGCGGGCGGACGGCAGAACCTCGTTGACCGTTGCAAGAAAGGAGTCGATGTCCTGCCTGTCGACTCCGACGTGATCCGGGTCGCCGACATACTCGGTATCGGTCGTGCCGAGCAGCGACATGCCCCGCCACGGCAGGATGAAAAGATGTCGGCCCGCGGGCGTGAACAGGGCCAGGGCGTGTCGTCGGGTCAGAGGTCTCGTCAAGACATGGATGCCCTTGGATCTTCTCACCTTGCGCTCGTGGACGCCCTTGCAAAGGCCCAAGACGTGGTCCGCCCATGGACCTGTCCCGTTCACCGTCAGTTGCGCCCGGATCAGAACTTCCTTGCCCGCGATTTTATCCCTGACCCGAGCTCCTTCGATGCGGCCGTTCCGCCGGACCAGGTCGACGACCTCTGCGTAGTTCGCCGCAGCGGCGCCTCTTCCAACGGCCGAGCGAATAAACTCGAGACAGAACCGCTCGGGGTTGAAATCCTGGCAGTCGTAGTAGACATACGCCCCCTCGAGTCCGTTCGGGTCAAGGCAGGGCTCCTCCCGAAGGGCCTCTTGCGGAGACAGGAAGCGGTGGCAGGGGATCCGTTTGTCGGGCGGAAGCCCCAGGGACTTGTCCAGAGAAAGGAAGTCGTAAAACACCATGGCCGCCTTGAGGAGCCTGCGGCGGCTCAATCCTCTTGCATAGGCCGGCACGAGAAACGGGATCGGGAAGACGCAGTGGGGGGCGATCCGGGAGAGGATCTTGCGCTCCCGGAGGGATTCCCTCACCAAAGAGAACTCGCGGTTCTTGAGGTATCGGAGCCCGCCGTGGATGAGCTTCGACGTCGCGGCCGTCGTGGCGGAACCGAAGTCCGACTTGTCGACGAGAGCGACTTTAAGGCCTCTGAGCGTGGCGTCCCAGGCAATGCAGGCGCCTGTGATCCCGCCGCCGATGACGAGAAGGTCGAAGGGGGTGCGGGACATGGCCGCAAGATCCCGTTGCATCCGCTTGTCTCCCTGCATGGGTGTGGCCGGGGATGGGCGCTGGAGGCCGCAGAGCCGAAAAGGACCGCGTTCGCCCCGGAGGTCGAAAATCAAAGTAGTCGGCGCCGGACGGCTTGTCAACGAATCAGGCCGGGCGCGAGCACCGGCCTGGGATGGGGCGCTGCGTCCAGGCTTGCGCGATTGACAAAAAGGGGAAGCTCGCAATAATGAAAAGCTCGGGCCGGCTGAGGCACCGAGCTGGTGCGAACGTTTTACGGGTAGTTGCGGATGGCCTCGAGGAGCTTGGACAACTGAAAGGGCTTTTGGATCAGCCGATAGTCGGGGTGGGTTTCCAGCTCCTCTTGAAGTCGCTTTTCGGTTTCGGCCTCGTCGAGCCAGGCACTCAGATAGATCACCTTGATGCGGGGATCCTTCTGCCTCAAACGCGAGACCACCGACAGCCCGTTTTCCGCCGGCATCATGATGTCCGAGATCACGAGGTCCGGCCGGAAGCTTTCGAAGAGGGCGGTTGCGTTTTCGCCGTCGTCCGCGACCTGCACTTCATAAGCGTGCCCTTCAAGAAAGGTCTTCAAGAGGATCCGGATGGCGTGTTCGTCGTCCAGGACGAGAATCCGTTTGATGGGCGACGGATGGGTCATGGAGCCGGCTCTTTCGGGATGGCAAAGGCGAAAGACTACCTCCTTTTTGTCCAATATCGAAATCCAGGATCCGTGTCAACAAGGTTGAGCGGAAAAGTTCGGGAAGGGATACCGACATGACGCGTGACAGAACACATGGCAGCGGAAAGACTCGCAAGGGCCGGCAGAAGTCGGATAGCCATCCGGCGGAACCTGCGTCCGCAACGGAGGGACTGGCAGCGTCCGGGGAGGCCGCGGATCCCGAGACTGCGGTGTTCGTCGAGCGCGCGAGAGACCTCGTCGAGACCCGTTTCTCGCAGGTTTCTCTTTCGGCCGATGGGAAGCTTGAGGGGGAAGAGGCGCAAAGCTTCCTTGGCTCGTTCTGCGGCCTGCCTAAGCCGATTCAGACCCGGGCCTTGCAGGAAATGCTCGACAGGGACGCGGCCAAGGCGATCGCCCTTCTCGACGGTCTCTTGGACAGGAGCGCCGAATTGCCCGAGGAGGTCCTGGACCTTACGGGGGTGCGGCCGGGAGAAGACGTGGCCCGGTTTCTGTGCCGGTGGCACGGCCTGTCAAAGAACAAAGGGTTTCAAAAGAAGCTCAGGGCCGTGCTGCACAAGAGAAAGGCCAGGGGGCTTGAGGTAGTGGAGCCGGACAGGACCGAGGCGGCCGAAGCGGTCTGGAGGCCTCCTCCAATGGTGGCGCCAGAGGGGTTCATGTCCTTTCCGGACGGAAGGGGTTGCAGGCTTGTCTGGGTCTTCCGGCACCTTCCGATGCGGCGGATTCTCGCTGTCGGAGGATTGATCCAGGACAGGGGAGGGTTGAAACAGGTCTCGGTCCAGGATCTTTCGAGGAAGGAAGGTGAGCTTTACAGGCGCGCCATCCTGGAGGACGAGGTCCTGCTCGTGGCGGAAACGGATCCTGCTTACTGCGCTTTCCGGATCGACGAGGCCTTCCGGAGGGCGGAGCCGGCAGACCCCGAACAGCGGGAGACCTATCTCAAGATCCGTCCGCTGCTTGTGGGGTTGACGGGCGCGGCCGAGCCCGTGCATCCGGCCAGCGCGATCGCATGTGGCGGTGAGGGCTCGGGAGAAGGGCCGGCCGCGGAAGATCCTCTGGGAAGGGGCGTGGAGCTTCCCGAGGGCGGGCTGCTCGACGACTGGTTCTTGGAGTGGGAACGGGTTGTTCCCCTTGCGGATCGCTACGAGGAGATTCAGCAGAGCCGGATCATCGTTCACCCTTTTCAAACGCAGGAGCGGATTTCCGCATTCTTCCGTGAGGCGACCAGAGAGTATTTCACTGACCCGGCGTGTCGGCTTCTGTGGAAGACGAGACTCGAGGATGCTGCCTGGGTGCTGCAGGCCAAGGGCCGGGGCAATGAAGCCAGAAAGCTATGCCTGGCTGCAAGGCATCTGTCCGATCCTGCCGGAGACCCCTCAAGATCACCGCTCCTTCTGCACTTGGTGCGAAAGAGCTTGGACGCGGTGCTCGCGGAAAAGAAGGCCGCCGCCGAACGGACTCCATCCCTGATCGTGAAACCCGGGCTTGAGGGACGCTGACAGGGTGTGACGGTCAGGAAGCGGCTTGTTCTTTCGCCTTTCCGGATGCGGCTCGTTTGGCTTCCGCGGCCCGGATTTTGCGGAGTTTTCGTTGGGCTCTCTTGAGGCGCTTGCGGACGCGGCGCACCTTCTCCTTTGAGGACGGGTCGCCTTCGGACTGCTCCTTGACGGCTTGAAACTTCTTCTTGAGATCCTCGATGCGCTTTTCGATCTTTGCCGTGTTGGCCATCACCGGTTACCTTTCGTCTTCCGGAGAGGGAACGATCTCTTGTGGAGCGGGGCGCTCCGGAATCGGGCCTCTTCGGGAGGCCGCAGAATTCTTGGCTTTTACAAATACCTTCTCCCGCAGGAAGGGCGGCACGTATACGCTGTCCAGATCGAACTTCTCCAGTTCGCGGGCCAGAATCTGAACCTTTTCCCAGGTGCGCTTCTTTCGGTCGATGAACACCTGGTTCTCGCCCTTGACTGTGCAGCCTCCGTCCTGTACGCGGAATTCGAAGGCCTTCAGTTCGTCGTAGCGGATCCGCACCGAGAGTTTTTCCGCCAAGGCCTCCAGGGCCTTGAGGATTTCTTCGTTTTTCCAGGCTTCCGGACCTGTCCGGCTCCGCGTCACGGGGTGGTTCTCCCTTCGGCGTGTTCAGTGTGGATTATGATGGGTCCTGTCGAAAAGTCAATACGAATGCCGAGGTCCGCGGGCCGTGGGGCATGCGGAGGCGCGCCGGTGCCGATGCTTGATTTGCAGGGCCGAGACGTGGAGAATAAAAATTCGGGAAGAAAACTGCCATGGGAAGACGAAAGGACAGCAAGGGTCGGGAGCTGGTTCGGGTGGGCCAGGCCGATCGCGGCATGGAGGAAATCGAGGATCTCTATCGCCGCATGTTTCTGGACGGGAGGGGCTCCGAGGGATTCGGGGCCTGTTCGATCCGGCCCGAGATCAAATCCCACCTCCACAAGAGAATCCTCACGGAGATCGAAATCCTCCGCGACGCCCAGCGGGCCACCGTGTTCGGGTCGTCCGACTACTGGGAAATCGACCGAAAGATCCGCAGGCGGTTGCTCAAGGAGATTCAGATCATCATCGATGCCTATTTCGTCGCCCGGATCGAAAACAGACTTTCCGAGTGGGAGGCCATGTACGGCGACATCGAGCACTACAAGCGGGACTTCTTCTATTTCCGGATGGATCCTGACTACGAAAACCAGCGCAAGATCTTGAGCGATTACAAGTTCGCGGAAGACTAAAGGTTCTTTCCACCGCCCGGCCCGGCGCAGCCGTCCCCCGCCTCCTCATGGTTCAGAGCTTCTGTTGCTGTCCTTTCGTGCATCCTCGAGCGCGGCCATCGCGTGGTCCACTTCGATGGCCCCAAGGCACTTGAGGCCGCATGCTTCCGCCGCAGGCCCGCCCGCGCAAGGGCTGCACGGGGCCTCGCCTCTCAAAATGCGGACGTTCGGTCCTCTCGGGCCCCAGCGGTGAGGGTCGGTAGGTCCGAAAAGGGCCACGGTGGGAACCCCGAGTGCGGCGGCCAGATGGGTCACACCCGAGTCGTTTCCCAGATAGGCGCCAGCGCCTGCCAGAACCGCGGCGAGTTCGAGGATGCTGAGATGGCCAACGACCTCGACGCCCGAAGCCTCACGGCCTGCCCAAAACGGCCGGGAATCTTCTTCAGCCGGTCCGAGAAGGATCTTGACAGGGGGAGCGCCGGCTGCTGAGCGAATTCCAAGGGCCACGGCGAGAAACCGATCCGGCGGCCAGTTCTTGTGTCTGCCTCCGCTGCCCGGGTGGATGCAGATGTAGGCGGGTTCCGAAGGGGCGGCCCCATCGGGCTTACCCCTGACCGCTGGCCGAGCCCCCTGCGGCAACGCAAGACCGGGAGCGACCAAGGGCGCCGGATCGATCCCGAGGCCGGCCAGAGTCTGAAGGAAAAAATCGGACACATGGCCAGGGAATTCCACGTGCCTGTGAAAAGGATGGACGAAAGCTCGGCCGGCGCAGAGATGCCGAAGCGCTTCAGCCCATCTTCCTTCTCTGTCTCCGAACCAGGACAGGACGAGGTCGAACCGTTCGAGGAAACGGGCCAGAGCCCCTCGGTCCGGCAGAGGCCTTTGGAAGCCCTCGGAGAGCGGAAGCCCCTCGATAGAGTGTGCATGGTCCACGAGAGACGCTGCCTCAGCGAGAGGGAGCCACGAAGGGGTTCCCGCTAGTTCGAGACGGCTCGAGGGGAACCGGCGCCGCAAGGTCCAGAGGGCCGGCAGGGCGTTGACGAAGTCTCCCAGCGCTCCGGCCAGGAATACGCAGATGGCTCGGGGATCGGTCATGCCTCGTATTCTACTCGCTCCTGTTGCCTCGCTCCAGGCTGTTGGGTACAGTAGGGAAACACTTTTGGGGGTCGGGAGGCCGGGAGGGCCGTCCATGGAGAGCCAAGGGGGCGCGGTGGAAAGGGTGACGATTTTCAACTCCCTGGGCCAGAGGCTTGCGGGCTGTCTGCACCTGGGCCGTGGGTCCAGCGCGAGTCTGGGGCCCACCGTGGTTCTCGCTCACGGGATGCTGTCCACCAAGGACGGCACCAAGCAGGTCGCCCTGGCGCGGGTCCTGTCTGAACTGGGGTTCTCGGTGCTGCGGTTTGATTTTTCCTTTGTCGGCGAGTCCGAGGGGAAATTCGAAGAAATCACCTTTTCCCAGGAAGTGGACGACCTGAGGGCCGCGGTGGCATGGGTACGGGGCCGGGGAGCTAATCCTGTAGGCCTGCTGGGATCCAGCATGGGAGGAGCCGTGGCGATTCTTTACGCCCGCACGGATCGGCAGATCCGGGCCCTGGTCACGGTCGCGGCTGTGGCCAGGCCTGCCCGGCTCGCAGGCCAAATGGGGGAAATGAGGGCCCATGTGGCCCGATGGAAGGCCGAGGGAGCGGCCTTTGGAGCCGAGGGCGAGGTGGGCCCCCAGTTTTTCGAGGACGCCCGCAAGCAGGACGTGCTCGCCGCGGTGGAAGCGGTTTCTGCGCCGCTGCTGATCCTCCACGGCGGACGGGACGAGGTCGTCCCGGTGGAAGAGGCGCATGCTCTGGCGCAAAGGGCCCGGGGCGACAAGTGCCTGCGGATTCTTGGCGAAGCCGATCACCGGTTTTCCCGGGCCGAGGATCTTCGCGAACTGATCGCCGCGTCGGCGGACTGGTTTGCCCGGCACCTGCGGCCGTGAAGGATTCGGAGAAGGAAACCTGTCATGGGAATCGGGGATGGCCCGCTGTCGCCTTACAGCGGCGTGAGCCTGATCAGCGATCCGATCCACGGATACATTCAGTACACGACCCACAAGGAGGGGCGGAGCGCCGAAATCACGGAGAAGGACATCCTCGACCACCCGTGGGTGCAGCGGCTCAGGAGGATCCACCAGGTTCAGAGCGCCTTTTGGGTCTATCCATCGGCTGAGCACAGCCGCTTCCAGCACTCCTTGGGGGTCATGTTCCTGGCGGGCCGGTTCGCCCGGCAGCTTTATCCGAATCTGAAGCAATATTTTCCGGACGCGCCTTCCCTGCCTTACGTGGAGGAACTGCTCCGGCTGGCCGGTCTGCTTCACGACGTGGGGCACGGCCCTTTCAGCCATTTTTTCGACAACCAGTACTTGGATCGGTTCGGCATCACCCACGAGGACATCGGCCAGGCCATCATCGTGCGCAAACTCGGCCCCTTGATTCGAAAGATCCGACGCAGCCCGGGTGGAGAGCTTTCGGCCCGGGAGACCCTGGATCCCCGGTACGTGGCCTTCTTGATCAAGGCGCCGGCCCAGCAGAAAAAGAAGAATGTGCCGGCCTGGCTGCTGGCTCTGAGCCCCGTCCTGTCAGGGATCTACACGGCGGACAATCTGGATTATGTGCTGCGGGATTCTTACATGGCCGGCGTTTCGACCGACCTGGCCGACGTGGAGCGACTTCTGTACTACACGTTTCTTTCGCCCCGAGGGGTCGCTCTTCACCAGTCGGGGCTGGCCGCGCTCGTGCGCTTTCTGAACGCTCGGCTCTACCTGTACATGAACATGTATTTTCACAGGACCACGCGGGCGATCGACTTGCACCTGCGGGAGATTTTCAAGCCCACCCTGGAAAGGCTCTTCCCTTTCAACCCCCTGGAAAATCTCGACGGATACCAGAAGCTCACCGAATGGTCCCTTCTAGAGGAAGTCACCCGATGGGCTTCGGATCGAACAGATCCGGAAAAACGGAAGATCGGCAGAAAATGGCAGTTGATCTTGGAGAGGAAGCCCAGATGGAAGCGGGCGTATGAATACACCTTTTCCCTTTCGGAGTACGACGATCCCCGGATCTTTGCGATGGTGCAGGACCCCGTGGCGCTGGAGGAGAGGCTGAGGGCCCACTTGCCGGGCCGGCTCAAGAAGATGCAGTTCCGGGTGGATCTGGCCCATCTGGATCCTCGCCCGATCAATCCCCTGACCATGGGCGAAGTGCAGGTCTACGTGTACAACGAATCGAGCGGACAGATCGAAACCGAGATCTTGAGGGAGCTGTTCCGGTTCATTCCCATCCGGGTGATTCAATGCCGGATTTTCACCCTCACCCACGATTACGATCGGGAGGTCGCAGAGGCCTTCCACAGGATCTTCCAGACCGCGGCGCCCTCGGCCTTGACGACGAACATCTGAAACCCTCGCGGGAGTCGCAGGCGCGCGGAGCCGCGCCGGCGAGGCACGAAAAGAACTGCGATTTCCGAATAAACCGCGGAAGGAGTAAGCCATCATGAAGATTCAGGAAGGGCTGTACGCGTATATCTGGAGAAACCTGCAGGCGAACAACAGCAATTCCTTCGCGGTCCAGGTGGGCCAGACGACTTGTCTGATCGACCCCGGGCACAGGGCTTTTCTGCCACGGTTGCTCCGATCCATGCGCGAAGACGGTCTGGCACCGGAACAGGTTAAGCTTGTCTTGCTCACCCACGGCCATCCCGACCACCTGGAGGGCGCCCTGGAGCTTCAGGCTGGGGGGGCCCGGATCGGAATTCACAAAGCCGAGGAAGAGTACCTCCGAGAGATCGGCCCCTATTTCGCTCGCATGCTGGGCGTGGACATGCCCGCTCTCAATTTCGATCTGTACCTGGAGGAAGGGCAGTTTTTCATCGGCGACGAGTCGTTTCAAGTCATCCACACGCCCGGCCATTCCCCGGGGTCAGTCTGCCTGTACTGGGAGCGGCCTGGTGTTCTGTTTTCAGGCGACCTGATTTTCGCCCAAGGGGTGGGCCGGACGGATTTTCCGGGTGGGGATGGGGAGCTTCTCAAGTCGAGCATCCGCAGATGCAGGCGTCTCGGGGCCCGCATGCTGATGCCGGGCCACGGAGAGCCGATCCTCACGGCGTCCGGAGTCGACCGGAATTTCGAGATTGTGGAAAGAATGTACTTCGACTACCTCTGAGAGGCGAGGGTGTCGAGCCTGGCACGGAAATCGGTCTGGAACCGGGCCAGGATGCCGGCTTGTTCCTGTTTCCACTCTTCGGACCGGCCGGTGCAGGGCCTGAGCGCAGGGCCTCGAATGCCGTCCGCAGCGAGGCGGTCGAGGAACCGCTTCTCGGCTCTTTGCCAGGCCTCTTCCCGGAGACGAGCATAGGGGGCGTTAAGCTCGGAGAGGACCGTCTCCCAGTGGGCCCGCGTCTCCCGGCCGAGGATTTTTTCGACCGCTGCGAGCACTCTCTCGTTTCCTTCAAAAGGGGAGAGGCTCTCCGCGAAGAGACCGGCACAGATTCTGCGGGCTTCCTGGCTCGTTTCCGGCGGAAGTTTTTCGATCCATTGCGTCAATGACTGGAGGTCCTTCTCCTCGCGAAGATAAGGGAAAAAGCGGCGTTTGGCCTCTTGCGAGATCTCTTCCTGTTTGAAGTCCTCCTTCTCTTGCGCGGTGGGCGCCAGGTGTTTCGTTTTTTCCAGGATCAGGTCCAGGGTGCTCTTGATTTTGGCCAAGGGTCTCCTCCGGGTGCCGGATGCAGTCTGAATGATGTGTTTTGATTCTAGCAGGCTTGCCCAGGGGCCATCAAGGACGGTCAAGACAACGGGCCGGCCGCCTTGGGCCCCGAGGGGCTGGCAGCAAGCCGGCCGTGGCTTCGGGCGCCTGCAGGGAGAAAAACATGCGAGTCATGATATTGGGCTCGGGCACAGCGGTGCCTGACCCCGAGCGCGGCTCGTCCGGGGTCGCGGTCTGGGTGGATGGATCGCTTGTTTTCTTGGACTTGGGTTCCGGGAGCGCATACCGGGCTGCGCGCTTCGGGGTCCAGGTCCAGGATCTCGACGGAGTGATCCTCAGTCACCTTCACCCAGACCATACCGGAGACCTTGTTCCGCTTCTGTTCGCTTTCAGGAACCCGGAATGGGCCCGGTCCAAACCTTTGTGGCTGTGGGGACCTCCGGGTCTTGCCCAACACTTGGGCGCTCTGGAGAGCGTGTACGGGAGCTGGATCGAGCCCTTGGGGTACGAGAGGCGGGTGGCCGAACTGTTCGAGTCGGTCGTCTCTGTCGGGAGCTGGCAACTGAAAACCGTCCCGGTCCGGCACGGCCTGCCCGCGATCGCCTGCGCCCTGATCGACTCCGAAGGCCGCAAGCTCGTCTATTCGGGCGATACAGAACCGTGTGAGGAGTTGATCTCCCTTGCCGCAGGCGCGGATCTGCTGATTTTGGAGTGTTCCTTCCCAGAAGGAAGGGTGTCACCGGGGCACCTGACCCCGGGCCAGGCCGGCCGCATCGCGGCCCGCGCTGGGGCCAAGCGCCTGGTCTTGACGCATTTCTATCCGGCCTGCAGGGGCCATGACGTTGCGGGGGCCTGCGCCAAGACGTACCGAGGCGAGATTACGATGGCCTGGGACGGTCTGACTCTGGACGTCTGAGGGGAAAAGAAGCTTTTTCCCTCTGCCCTGGCTGGCTCTTCCGTTCGCTGCCTCGCCCGGGGGGCTTCGTCGCGAGGCCGTTCAGTAGACGAGCTTGTTCAGGGAGTACTCGATGATGCCTGAAGCGCCGTTTCGCTTCAGCTCCGGGATCAGGTCCCTGGCTTTCTTCTCGTCCACGACCACTTCGATGCTGTACCAGCCCTTGTCCGAGAGGGTGGAGACCGTGGGCGTATGGAGGGCCGGCAGGACCTTCAGGATGGTGTCCATGGAGGACTCGGGCACGTTCATTTTGAGGCCGACTTTGTGCTCAGCCTCGATCGCAGCCTGGAGAAGGAGGGCGAGGTTCTGGATTTTTTCTTTCTTGCCCGGGTCCTTCCAGGCCTCCCTGTTCGCGATGAGGACGGTCGTGGATTCGAGCAAGGTCTCTACGATCCGGAGATTGTGGGCCCTCAGGGTGCTTCCGGTTTCGGTCAGTTCCACGATCGCATCCGCCAGAGTCGGCGTCTTGACCTCGGTCGCACCCCAGGAAAACTCGACAATGGCCCGAACCCCGCGCTTCTGGAGATACTTGCGGGTGAACTGAACCAGTTCAGTGGCGATCCGCTTGCCCTCGAGGTCCTCGACCTTTCGGATTGGGGAGGCTTCGGGCACGGCCAGGACCCACCGGATCGGCCGGAAGCCGGCTTTGGCGTAGAGAAGGGCCGCGACCTCTGTGACGTGGGCGCCTTGTTCCAGAACCCAGTCCTTGCCGGTGAGACCGACGTCCAGAATTCCGTCCTGCACGTACCGGGGCATTTCCTGCGCCCTGAGGAGCAGGCAGTCGATGTCGGGGTCGTCAATTTCGGGCCAATAGGATCTTTCGGCCAGGGTGAGAGTGAAGCCCGCTTTGCGGAACAAGTTGAACGTGGCGTTTTGAAGGCTGCCTTTGGGCAAGCCGAGACGGATCTTCATGGCTTCTTTTCCCGCCCGGTCGCCAGGTCGGCTGACAGGGGCTGCCGGGGCCGAACCCAGGCCAGGATGTAGGCGGCGAACAGAAACATGCCGATACTGACGACCTGGCTTTCGGAGAGCCTGAGGCCTACGACTGAAAGAAATCCCCTCGGGTCGTCCCGCAGGAACTCGATCAAGAACCGGGTGACAGAGTAAAGGAGAAGGCAGAGGAACGTGACTTCGCCGTGAAAACGCTTCTTCTTGCGATAGAGCCACACGATGGTGAAGATCACCAGGGCGTTCAGGGCTGAAAGGATCTGCGTCGGATACAAGGGCACGTTCTTCACGCCGAGCCCAAGGGGGTGGTGGAAGGTCATGGCAAAGGCGAAGTCCGGGCCGGCCGGTTTTCCGTAACAGCAACCGGCAAGGGTACAGCCGATTCGGCCGAAGACGAGCCCCAAGATCACCGAAGGCATGAGAACATCGCCAACCTTCCAGAAGTTCAGCCGGTGGATCTTCGTGTAAAGGACGGCTGCAGCCAGGGCGGCTAGAAACCCTCCGTAGAAGACCAGCCCCCCTTCCCAAAGCTTGAAGATTCGCAAAGGCTGCCGGAGGTATTCCGGATAGAAGACTGCGCAGTGAAAAAGCCTCGATCCCACGATTGAGGAAAGGAGGATCCAAAAGGCCAGATTGAGGATCTTCTCGGGGTCGAGGCCGGTGCGGACCGCCTCCCGCGCGGCGAGACTAATGCCCACCATGAAACCCACGGCCAGCATGACGCCATAGCTATGAATGCTTAGACCGAAAACCTGGATCATGATGGGATGCATGGCGTATGGCGGCTCCTGGAGCGGGCCCTTGGGGGCCTAAGGAAGGCACAACAGAATGGAAGCGATTCTAAAGGATCGATCCCTTTTGTCAAGGGCGCCGATGTTTTTTTGTGGCGCCGATGCTTCGTGCCGATGGTTCGCTGCGGCTTCTGTTTCGATCGGCCCTTAGGCTATACTATCTCGGGGTTGGAGATTCCGAAAACAGCGGCCGGGAAGGCCTTGGCGTTTGAAACCGGAGGAGCCTGAGGAGGGCGCGCAATGCGCTGGTTGGCGAGAGTTGCGGTGGCCACGGTACTCGTCTTGGTCGTGGTTGGATTTGTCTTTGCCGGCCAGGTCTATCGCTGGACCGACGCACAAGGGACAAGTCATTTCACGGACGATTTCACCCAGGTCCCCCCGGCGCAGCGGGACAAGGCCGAGATCCTGGACCTGCCGGACGGCCCCCCGCCTCGTCCCCGCCCCTCGGAGGCCGAGGAGGACGCGGGGACGTCCTCAGGCGAGGAGTCCCGAAGCGACTTGGAGGAAATGCTCGTGGACCCGCTTGCCGCCTGTCAGGGAGCTGTGCGCGGCGAGGCGATGGCGCTCAAGAAGCAGATGGATCGAGACACGAAGCGGCTCGCAGAGATCAACCGGGAGATTCACAGGACCGCGGTCTCCCGGGTGAAGAACGACCTTCAGAGAGAGCGGGCGACTTTGAAAGATAGGCTCGAGGAGGCCAAGGCTCGGCTGGAGGGGGAACTTGCCGCTCGAGCCCGGGAGTGCCAGATGGAGCCGGATTGGTAGTCGGGCACAGGAGGCCCTTTCCCATGACGGTTCGATCCGGCCTGCAAAAACCTCGGGCTCTGCGAAGAGGAGACTGGGTCGGCATAGCGGCCCCATCGAGTCCCTTCGATCCAGGGGCTTTTCGAAAGGGCGTGTCCTTTCTCGAATCGGCCGGCTTTCGGGTTCGCTTTCTGCCGGGGCTTGCGGCGCGCAGAAAGGGCTTTCTGGCAGGCGAGGACCGTGAGAGAGCCGAGGAACTGAAGGCGCTTTTCGAAGACAGGGAGGTCAAGGCCGTCTTTTCGGCTCGCGGCGGATACGGTGCCCAGCGCCTTCTCGACAGGCTGGACCCAAAAGTCTTCCAGTCGAACCCGAAGCTCTTCGTCGGGTACAGCGACGTGACTTGTCTGCTCTCTTTTCTCGTGGATGTCTGCGGCCTGGTTTGCGTGCACGGGCCCATGGTGACCGAAATGGGATTCCTGTCCGGTCGAACGCGGCGGCATCTCCTTCGGTGCCTGACGAAGGCCGAGCCGCTCGGCCCGCTCCCGCTTGAAAGGCCGAGATGGCTTCATAAGGGGCGCGTCCATGCGCCCCTTGTGGGCGGGAATCTTTCTGTGATCGTCTCGGGGTTGGGGACTCCCTGGGAGATGGAAACGGCCGGCCGGATCCTGTTCCTGGAGGATCGGGGCGAGAGGCCTTACCGGGTGGACCGGATGTTGGTCCAGCTCAAGCAGGCGGGCAAACTCGGAGCGGTCGCAGGACTGGTTTTTGGGCGCCTGGACGGCGCGGAAACCGGAAAAGAGGCTGGCCGGGAGAAGAAACTGATGAAGGAGGTCCTGTTCGACCATGCGGCTGGCCTCGGCGTGCCAGTGCTGTGGGGGGCTCGGGCGGGCCACGGGGGAGCCCATTTTGCTATGCCCTTGGGAGTCCTGGCTGAACTCGACAGCCGCAAAGGGTGCTTCTCGTTCCTGGAGCCGGCGGTTGAGGAGCCTGGATGAGCCGGCGAAGAGGGTTGGAGCGGCTTGACCGCCTTCTGAAAAGGCGGGTCGAGCAAGAGCAAACAGTGCCCGGAGCCGTGGTGCTGGTCCGGTCGGGCCAGGAGGTGATCTTCCATGAGGCGTACGGCCTCAGGCAGAGGGAACCCCTGCGGCTTCCCATGACCCGGGAGACTTTGTTCGATCTGGCCTCTGTCACGAAATGCCTGGGGACCTCGTTGTGCGCCATGCGGCTCTGGGAGCGAAAGAGGCTGGATCTCGATCGGCCTATAGAAGGATTTCTGGAAGGACTCGGGGCCAGCGGCAAAGGCGCGATCACTTGCCGCCATCTTCTTTCCCATTCGTCTGGATTCCCGCCTTGGAGGCCCTACTTTCAAGACTATCCCGAGGCGCGAAGCGACGTTCCCTGCGACGAAATCGTCGAAAGGATTCTCGACGAGCTCCTCCAGAGCGACCCTGGTTCCAGGGAGGTCTACTCGGACTTGGGTTTCATTCTGCTGGGCCGGATCCTGGAACGTCTCGCGGATGAACCCTTGGAGGAGCTGTTTCTCAACGCGGTGGCACGGCCCTTGGGGTTGGAAAAGACCCGATACAGAAGTTTGCGGGGAAAAGCCCAAGGGCCTGAAGGGGATTCGCGTGCGGACATTGCCGCCACGGAGCGCTGCCCCTGGAGAAAGAGGGTTCTTGTCGGAGAGGTCCACGACGAGAACTGCTATCTCATGGGTGGGGTGGCAGGCCATGCCGGCCTTTTTTCCACGGCCTGCGAAATGGACGAGATCCTGGCCCACCTTCTGTCAGCCTGGGAGGGCAAGCCTTCCCTGTTCAGCCGGGAGGCAGTCCGGACCTTCTTGCGGAAGGGTGCGGCAGTGCCCGGCGGGACCTGGGGGCTTGGTTGGGATTCGCCCACCCCTGGGGGGTCGGCCTCGGGCAGACACTTTTCGCCCACGAGTTTTGGTCACAACGGGTTTACGGGGACCTCGGTGTGGATGGATCTGGAAAGGCGGATCTCGGTTGTGCTGCTCACGAACCGGGTGCACCCGGATCGGACGAATCTTTCGATCCGAGCCCTTAGGCCCGAGGTGCACGACGCCGTCATGGAAGAAATTCTGCAGGGATAGAAATCGGAGCCAGGCGCATGGAAAGCGAAGAATTTGGCGGTGTCGCACAGGAGGATGGGTTGTCGGCGTCGTTGCCGGCCAGGGTCCACTTCATAGGCGTGTGCGGGACCGGCATGGGGGCGCTCGCTCTGTTGTTTCGGGAGAAAGGCGTGGCGGTGAGCGGGTCAGATCTTCAATCCTATCCTCCTATGGGAAACCTTCTTCGGGGAGCCGGTATCGACGTCCGGTTGGGCTACAGGCCCGAAAACCTGGACGGCGACGTGCAATACGTGGTCGTGGGCAACGCCGTCTCGAAGAACAATCCAGAGGTCGAGGAAACGATTCGCCGGGGCGTCCCTTACGGTTCTTTCCCCGAGTCTCTGTCCCGGTTCTTTCTCGCAGGCCGAGAGCCTGTTGTGGTTGTGGGCACTCACGGGAAGACGACCTCAACCGCGATGCTGGCCTGGATGCTGGAAGCGGCCGGGCATCGCCCCGGATTTCTGGTCGGAGGGGAGCCCAGGAATTTTCCCTCGAGTGGTCGCTGCGGGAGCGGACCGTTCTTTGTGGTCGAAGGGGACGAGTACGACAGCGCGTTCTTCGACAAGGGACCGAAGTTTCTCCATTACCGTCCGGTTTACGCCCTGTTCACCTCCCTGGAGTACGATCACGCCGACATCTACGCGGACGAGGAGTCCTTGAAGGCTCAATTCCTGCGGTTTGTGCAGAAAGTACCGGCCCGAGGGCTGGTCCTGGTGTGCGCGGAGTATCCTGGGGCCGTGGAGATCGCCCGCCGCGGCGTCTGTAGGGTCGAGACGTACGGATTCGATTCGGACGCGGACTGGCGTGCGAGGATCGTCGAGCAAGGCCCGGGGGGGTCAACCCTCGAGGTTTTCTGCAAGGGCGAACCCCTCGGGGTGTTTCGCTGCCGGTTGAGCGGCTCCCACAATGGCCTGAACGCGCTCGGAAGCCTGGCGCTTTTGAGTCGGCTGGGGGTGCCTCCGGCGACGCTGCGGAGCGGTCTGGCGGGGTTCGCAGGGGTGAGAAGGAGGCAGGAGCTGCTGGGCGAGGCAGACGGCGTCGTTTTGGTGGATGATTTTGCCCACCATCCGACCGCGGTTCGGGAGACCCTGCGCGCCTTGCGGCACCGTTTCCCGGGCAGGCGGGTTGTGGCGGTTTACGAGCCGAGGACCCAGACGAGCCGCAGAGCCGTGTTCCAGAAGCAATACGCTCAAGCTTTCGAGGGAGCGGACCTGGTTTTGTGCTCCAGGCTGTTTCGAGCCGACGCCGTGCCCGAGAAGGACCGGTTCAACCCGGAGCTGTGGGAGCAAGAGACGAGGCGCGCCGGCGTGCAGGCTTTCTATATTGCCGATATGGACGCTCTTGAGAACTTTCTTGTCGAAAACGCACGGCCCGGGGATCTCGTGGTCTTCATGTCGAGCGGAGACTTCGAAGGGCTGCCGGCACGCGTTCTGGGCCGTCTGAAGGGTCGAGAGGAAGGAAAACCACCTGGCTGAGCCTGCAACGTCAGCAGGTGCGATCCGTCGCGCGGGCTGTTGTCTCCACCCACGCCGGTCCGGATCTGCCTTGGACGGGGGAGCCATGGAGTCGGGGGCAAGGAAGGGAAGCGAGGAGGAGGATCGGAAGATCCGGCAACTGCGATTCGTTGTGGACCTCGTCTGTTCGATCCTTTACAAAGAGGACCTAACGTTCGAGGAAGCCCAAAAAATGATCGCAGGCGTCAAATCTTTCGCGCTCCACCTGTTCCCTGGAAAGGAAGAGACCTTTGACCTCATTTACGGGTCGAGGTTCCGAAGGATCCTTGTGGAAAGATTTTCGCTTTGCTGAACGAAAAACGCCATGCCCGGCGGTTCAGCCATGCGTCCCGGTTCGGAGGTCCGACTCCTGGGTCTCAACAGAGGAGGCCTCCTCACGGTTCTGCTGAAGCCTGTGGAGTTCCTCAGGAAGAAGCAGGGAGGTGTCGAAACCCTTGGTTTCCTTCAGCTGCCGGTAGCACTCCTCGTGCCGCTCCAGACGCTTCTGGTGATACTCCACCCGTGCCCTTGAGGCGTCGAGGAAGTCCCGGATAACGTCTTTTTCGGCCTGGGTTTTTGCGTGCTCGAGTTCGGTCAGCAGAAGGTCGAGGAAACGCATCTCTCGCTTCAAATCCATGGGGATGAGCTTGAGTTCCTTCTTGAGGAGTCGAAGGCTCAAAGACACCCCTTGGGAAGGGAGGCTCGATTTGCGATTGTTGCTCCGCTTCTTTGTAGCCATCTTGACCGTCTCGGGGTTCATGAAATTCGCTTCTGTTGGAATCGTCTCTATGCAATCCATGTGCCATTCTCGATTCGTTGTGTGAATCAGCTCGGCTGGCGTAACGCTTCCAGCCATACCTTTGGATGTAAAAAGGCGTGAGGATGTTCCCGACTGGTCTGTGGCCAGTGAGAAATGAGAGCGCCCAGCGCTCCTTCAGGAGGCACAGCATTGAGTCCTGACTGCGGCCGCCTCAATCCCCCAGACCGAGAAAAGGGGAAGACGAGGGAACGGGTAATGGCTTTTCGAGCCGATCCGGTCGGGAAAAGGGGTCCGATGGATCGAGGCGGCCAGGAACGCGGGTTAAGGCTTCTTCTTGGCCTTGCGGATCAGCAGCAGGGAGTTCCGCGCCCCTGGCACGGCCCCTCGGATCAAGAGGAGGTTCTGCTTGTCTCGCACTTCCACGATCCGCAAGTTCTGGACCGTTACGCGGCTTCCCCCGTATCGGCCCGCCATTTTGAGCCCTTTGATCGTGTGCTGGGGAAACCGGCAACCAATAGAGCCTCCGTGCCGAAAATACTCGTGCGTGCCGTGGCTGGCAGGATAACCCCGGAAGTTGTGTCTGCGGATGACACCGGTGAACCCTCTCCCCTTGGACGTTCCGATCACGTCCACGATGTCGCCGGCTTTGAAGATGCTGGCGCGGACTTCTTGTCCCGGGCTGTACTGGGAGAGCTCCTCATCGGCCACGCGGAATTCTCTAAGTGTCCGCAGCGGCGGTACGCCAGCTTTCTTGAGGTGACCCTTAAGAGGCTGGTTGGCCTTGCGTTCCGGGATCGAGTCGAACCCGAGCTGCACGGCCGCGTAATGGTCGGTTCCTGGAGCCTTCACCTGTGTAACAAAACAGGGGCCAGCCTGAACGACCGTAATGGGGACAGGGTTTCCTTGAGAGTCGAAGATCTGGGTCATGCCCAGCTTCTTGCCGATGATTCCCAAAGCCATCTTCTGGTTTCTCCATGGGGTAGAGAAAAAGTTCCGTCCCCGGACGGCATCCGCGCGCCTCTGGCCGGGTCGGACCTCCGAACGGAAGGGAGGGTATGACCTAAAAGCATACCTATTTTAGGCAGCTCCTGCAAAATGTCAAATTTCTCCGGGCGACGCCGGGGCGCGCCGCCGCCAGGATCGCCCCAGGGGAGACGAGGTTATGGCTTATGAACGCAAAGACCCCTATTGGCGCAAAGCCAAGCAGGAAGGATACCGTTCGAGGGCCGCCTACAAACTTCTCGAGCTCCAGAAGCGCTTCGGCGTGATCCGCAAAGGCCACAAGGTGCTTGACCTGGGCTGCGCACCCGGGGGCTGGCTCCAGGTGATTTCCGAGGCCGTGGGGCCGCATGGAAGAGTCGTGGGGGTCGATCGGAATCCTGTTTTGATGGCCGGGCTTCGGGCGAACGTAAGCGTTTTGAGGGGAGACGCTTCGGACCCCGAGGTTCTTGCCAGGGCCAAGGCGTCAATGGGCGGTCCAGTGGACGTGGTGACGAGCGACATGGCTCCGGACCTGAGCGGAGTCGGTTTCCGCGATCACGCAAGAAGCTGCGAGATTGTGAGGCTTGTTCTGCGGCTGTGCAGCCAGTGCCTTGTTCCGGGAGGGACTCTGCTGGCGAAGGTCTTTGAAGGCGAAGATCTGGAGGCCCTGGAACAGGAGGTGGGAGCTGCTTTTCGGGAGGTCCGGCGCGTGGTTCCCCGAGCGAGCCGGAAGGCTTCCTCGGAAGTCTACCTCCTGGCTAGAGGGTACTGTCCCCAATCGTCCGGTGATAGGGGTGATGCCCCCTGATTCAAAGAAAAACGGGCGCATAGGACAGAGGCGCTGGCCCTCGGTGCGGCGTTCTGGGCCGGCAAAAGGCAGCCAGCAATGCCCGTGCGGGCAGAACAGGAGGCTGGCCGTCCGGGTGCGCTTTCGGTTTGTGGCAGCGCCCTTGGGGCTCAATGGGAAGGGTGCCGCGCCCACGGTTCGCCCTGTTCGCCTTTGATCCTGTCTTCCCTTCGGCGGCGTCGCGTGATAAGGTGAAGATTTGAAGCGTCCCTCGGCAGGAGGCAACCGTGGGCATGACATTGACTGAAAAAATCCTTGCCCTCCATGCGGGCCTTGAGGCGGTCCGGCCCGGTGACTTGATCCTCGTGCGGGTGGATCTGGCTTTGGCCAACGACGTGACGGGCCCTCTGGCCATCGAACGCTTTCAGGAGATCGGAGTCGAAACCGTGTTCGACCGCGAACGGGTGGTTTTCGTGGCGGACCATTTCACGCCGAGCAAGGACGTGGCCTCGGCCAGACAGTGCCAGCAGCTTCGGAAGTTCGCTCGAGCCCAGGGATTGGTCCACTTTTTCGAAGGGGGTGAAGCAGGGGTGGAACACGCCCTGCTTCCGGAAAAAGGTCTTATTGCTCCGGGGGACCTCGTGGTGGGCGCTGACAGCCACACTTGTACCTACGGGGCCCTCGGGGCCTTTGCCACGGGCGTGGGCAGTACGGACCTGGCGGCGGTCATGGCCTCAGGGGAGATCTGGCTGAGGGTTCCGGAGAGCGTGCGGATCCTCTTGAGGGGTGAACTGCGCGACTGGGTGGAATCCAAGGACGTCATTCTCCACTTGATCGGGACCCTGGGGGTCGAGGGGGCCCGGTACTGCGCTTTGGAGTTCGACGGGCCTGCAGCCAGGGCCATGGGGATGGCGGCGAGGATGACGATGGCGAATATGGCAATCGAAGCCGGTGCCAAGAACGGCATTTTCCCAGCGGATGAGGAGACGGAACGGTACTTGCGCGGTCGCACGGACCGGAAGGGGACGCTCCTGCGGAGCGATGACGATGCCCAATACAGGGAGACGAGGGAGATCGACGTTTCGACTCTCGAGCCGCTCGTTGCCATGCCCTTTTCCCCGGACCGGGTGATTCCGGTGCGGGAGGCCGGGAACATCCCGATCGACCAGGTCGTCATCGGGTCCTGCACCAACGGCAGGATTGAAGACATGCGGTCCGCCGCCAGGGTGTTGGCTGGCAGAAAAGCCGCCCCCACGGTTAGACTGCTGGTGCTCCCGGCCACGCAGGAGTGTTACCGGGCTGCCCTCGAGGAGGGTCTGCTCTCGGTGTTCTTGAACGCCGGAGCGATCGTCGGGCCTCCCACCTGCGGTCCATGCCTGGGCGGCCACATGGGGATTCTGGCCGAGGGGGAAAGAGCGGTGGCCACCACGAACCGGAACTTTCCAGGCCGAATGGGAGCCATCGGAAGTGAGGTGTATCTTGCAAACCCATCGGTGGCCGCGGCCAGCGCGGTCCTGGGCAGGCTGGGGACGCCTGAAGAGCTCGGCGGAACATAGTGGCCCCAGGGGCCGGGCGGCTGGGTGCGGCCCCAGCAAGAAACCGGAAGAAAGGGAGAAGGGGTGCTCCTGAAGGGAAGAGCCTGGAAGTTCGGCTCAAACATCGATACGGACGTCATCATCCCAGCCCGCTATCTGACGACCCACGATCCTGCCCTCTTGGCTCCTCATTGCCTGGAGGGGGCGGATCCGGATTTCGCCCGGAAGTGCGCCCCAGGGGATATCCTGGTGGCCGAATGGAATTTCGGCTGCGGTTCGTCCAGAGAGCACGCTCCGATCGCGATTCGAGGACTCGGCGTGGCGTGCGTGGTGGCGAAGAGCTTTGCCCGGATTTTTTACAGGAACGCCTTCAACACGGGCTTGCCCCTTCTGGAAGTCCCCGAGACGGTTGTGGACGAAATCCAAAGCGGCGATCTGCTGGAAATCGACTTGGAGGCGAACCAGCTGACGGTGAGTCCTTCGGGCAAGCGGTATCCGGTTCCGGCCATTCCGCCTTTCATGCGCGAACTGCTGGACGCGGGCGGATTGATTCCTTTCGTTCGAAAACGGCTCCGGCAAGAAGGACGGTATCGCGAGACCTGACCGGTGACCGGTTCTTCTTGGGGATGGAGATGGCTGCCCCCGCGAAGGCGCTTCAAGTGTTGATTCTGCCCGGCGATGGGATCGGCCCCGAAGTCGTGGCTGTGGGCGAGAAGGTCCTGCTCAACGTGGGGCAGAAGTTCGCCTTGGATCTGAAAGTGGCCTATGGTGAAATCGGCCAAGGATGCGTCCTGCGCCACGGCGTGCCCCTGACCGGAGAGACTCTCCAAAAAGCCCTTGAGAGCGACAGCGTCCTGCTGGGAGCCGTAGGCGGCTCCGATCCAGGCAGTCAGGCCTATGCGGTGCGGCCAGAGGCCGGTCTTCTGGCGATCCGAAAAGGGATGGGGCTGTATGCGAACTTGCGGCCTGTCCGGCTCATGGGCGCCCTCGTGGCCGTCTCGCCTTTGAAAGCCTCGGTCGTGGAGGGGGTTGACCTGCTGGTTGTGCGGGAGCTTCTGGGCGACGTCTACTTCGGTGAGCCGAGGGGCAGGGGGAAAAACCGCAGACGAGAGGAATACGCTTACAATACCATGCGGTATTCCCGCTCGGAGATCGAGCGCGTGGCCCGGGTGGCCTTTCAGATGGCAAGACAGAGGAAGGGCCGGGTCGTTTCGGTCGACAAGGCGAACGTGTTGGAGACCGGGCTGTTCTGGCGCGAAGTGGTCACCCGTGTCCAGGAAGAATTTCCGGACGTCCAGCTCTCCCATCAATACGTGGACAACTGTGCCATGCAGTTGATTCGCGACCCCAGGCAGTTTGACGTCATCCTCACCAGCAACCTTTTCGGCGACATTCTCTCGGACGAGGCGTCCGTGCTGGCCGGGTCGATCGGAATGCTCCCTTCTGCGAGCCTGGGCCTTCGGGGGGCCTTGTTCGAGCCAGTTCACGGCAGCGCACCGGACATCGCGGGCCGGGATTTGGCCAACCCGCTGGCCACGGTGCTGAGCGTGGCCCTGATGTTCCGGTACGCCTTCGGCATTCCGGAAGCGGGCAGTCTCATCGAGAAGGCTGTCGAACAGGTGCTCCAAGAGGGCTATAGGACGGCCGACATCTACGCCGAAGGAACCCGGCGGGTAGGAACTCGGGAGATGGGGGAAAAGGTGCTCACGAAGGTGGAAGAGCTCTTCCGCTCCGGCCCTGCATGAGAAGACTTCGTCTGGATCTCGAATACGAAGGAACCCGCTACCACGGCTGGCAGCTCCAGCCCAACGCTCCGACCATACAGGAGTGCGTCGAGCGGGCTCTTCGCATCGTGCTGAACGAGCCCTGCCGCGTGGTGGGGGCTGGCAGGACCGACGCGGGCGTGCATGCTCTCGGCCAGGTCGCGCACTTCGAAACGGATCGGCCCATCCCTGCCTCGGCTCTGCTTCGCGCCTTAAACAGCCTTCTGCCCGCCGACATTGCGGTCCGGGAAGTCCGGGAAGTGCCCGAAACCTTTCATGCCCGCAAGTCGGCGGTCCGCAAGCGGTATGTTTACTGGATTCTGAATGACCCCAGGCGTTCTGCGCTGTGGGATCGGTTCTGCTGGCACGTGCCCGCTCCGGTCGATCTGTCTGCCATGAAGGCTGCGGCGGCGTTCCTCACTGGCAGGCACGACTTCTCCTCTTTTCGGGCCTCAGGCTGCCAGAGTGGGGACAACCCCGTGCGGGAGATCGAGTTGCTTCGGGTCGAGCCCGTGGAAGGTTCGTTTGTCCGGATTTCAGTGGAAGCCGCCTCTTTCCTGCGTCACATGGTGCGGAACATGGTGGGCACCTTGGTGGAGGTCGGGCTGGGAAGAATCGGCGTCAACGACGTGCCGGGGATCCTCGAGGCCCGGGACCGCAGAAGGGGCGGCAGAACCGCGCCGGGACGAGGCCTCTTCCTGGAGTGGGTTTGCTATGAAAGGACATTGCAGGACCGGCCTGAAGAGTCCTCGGTTGCGCTGTTCGGGGGCACCGGCGGCGTGGGAGGGCGGCGACCGGGTTTTTTGCACGGGCGTTGACTTTTGGAGGCGGAGCGGCTAGTGTACATTCGTTTGGAGAAAGGATTGTTTGGAGTTCCGATACGAGCCTCGCCGGGAGCTTTCGGTTATGAAGACGTATTTCGCGCGGAAGGAAGAGGGCCTGGACAGAAAGTGGTACGTGATTGATGCAGACGGAAAGGTCCTGGGGAGATTGGCCTCGCGGGTCGCCAAGATTTTGAGAGGCAAGGAAAAACCCCAGTTCACGCCCCATGTCGATACAGGGGATTTCGTGGTTGTCGTGAACGCGGAAAAAGTGAAGCTGACGGGAAAGAAGATGGCGGAGAAGATATATTACCGCCATTCTGGATACATCGGAGGCTTAAAGGCCCGCACCGCCCAGGAACTGCTCGCCCAGAAGCCGGAGGAAATGATCCGGCTTGCGGTCAAGGGCATGCTTCCCAAGAACCGGTTGGGAAGGCAGCTGCTCGGGAAGCTCAAAGTCTACAGGGGGGCGGAACATCCCCACGGGGCTCAGAAGCCCCTCCCCCTCGAACTGGACAGGGCCTCATCCCGGTCCTGACAGGCAGGCGTGCGGGAGTTTCGTGTCTCGGTTGCGTTCGTGAACCCGGACAGAAGGACAAAGGATAGAGGATGGACAGAACAGGACAGGAACCCACTTACCCGATTCACGCTGTGGGCAAGAGGAAGTGCTCGATCGCCCGAGTGTGGATGCAGCCAGGGACGGGCAACTTTATCGTGAACCGGAGGCGGCTGGAGGAGTACTTCGGCCGGGAGACGCTGCGCATGGTCGTCAGGCAGCCTCTGGAACTCACAGGGACCGTGGGGCGCTTCGACTTCAGCGTCAACGTGGTCGGAGGGGGGATCTCCGGACAGGCTGGCGCGATCAAGCATGGGATCTCCAAGGCCCTACTGATTGCCGATCCATCCTTGCGGCCGACGCTGAAAAAGGCCGGTTTCATCACCCGGGACTCGCGGATCAAGGAACGGAAGAAGTACGGTCTTCGGGGTGCCAGGGCCCGGTACCAGTATTCCAAGCGGTAGCCCCTGTTTTCCGAAGGGAAAAGACAAGGCCCGGCGACGGGCCTTTTTTGTTTGGTCCGGGGGACAGCCGAGGGAGAAGTCGTTCATGGAATGTGTCGCCGTCATTCCGGCTCGCTATGCATCCACGAGGCTTCCCGGCAAGCCTTTGCGGGATCTCTGCGGCAAGCCGCTGATTCAGAGGGTTTACGAGCGGGTCCGCCGGGCGGAGGTGTTTTCCGAGGTTCTGGTGGCCACCGATTCGCCCGAAATCTACCGGTGCGTGGTGGATTTCGGTGGGCGGGCCGTCATGACGGATCCCGGGCACCGATGCGGGACAGACAGGGTGGCCGAGGTGGCCCGGGGCCTTGACGCTGCGGTTGTCGTCAACGTGCAGGGGGATGAACCCTTTGTCCGGCCGGAGATGCTCGAAAGTCTATCTCGGTCCTTTTTGAAAGAAGAGCGGGCCGTGGTCGGGACGCTCCGCTGTCCGGTGCGGGACGAGCGGGAGATGACCGATCCAAATGTCGTCAAGGTCGTGATCGACGAGGCGGGCTACGCTCTGTATTTCTCTCGATCGCCCATTCCCCACCGCAGGGGAGGAGGAGCCGTATCCGTTGACGGTCCCCAGGGGCTGTGTTACAAGCATGTGGGGATCTATGCGTACCGAAGGGATTTCCTGCTCCAATTCCCGGGCCTTCGGGTGACTTCTTTGGAAGAGGCCGAAAACCTCGAACAGCTTCGCGTTCTCGGGCACGGGTTTCAGATCCGGGTGTACACGACAGAGTGGGAGACGTGGGGAATCGATACCGAGGAGGATCTCGAGAGGGCCCGGAAAATCTGGACGGATGGATAAGGCCTCCCTGCGGTTCGACAGCCGATGCAGGAAGTTCCGCTCTCGCCCAATCGGAGGTTCCGGAAGAAGTGCAGGTGAGCCTTCCTTGGGCCTGTGCGCGCCGTCTGCTCCCCTTCTGGTGGATTCTGGCAGATTCTCAGCCTGACCTCCGATCGCTTTTTGAATCGCCCAAATGCGGAGCAGCCAGCCAAAAAGGGGACGATCGTGCATCCCGTTCGGATAGGTGAATGGACTGTGGGCCAGGGGCACCCCCTTCTTGTGATCGCGGGCCCTTGTGTCATCGAGAGCGAGTCGCACGCCATGGCGATGGCCGAGTCGTTGAAGCGGTGCGCCGACAAAGTCGGTCTGCCCTTTGTCTTCAAGGCCTCGTACGACAAGGCGAACCGAACGTCCCTCGGTTCTTTCCGGGGGCCGGGGCTGCGGGAAGGCTTGCGCATCTTGGAAAGAATCCGCCGCGAGACCGGATTGAAGGTCTTGAGCGACGTGCACCGAATCAGCGAAGTGAGCGAGGCCGCCTCGGTGCTGGATGTTCTCCAGACGCCCGCCTTTTTGTGCCGCCAGACGGACTTTCTGGTCGCCGTGGCCAGCGCTGGCAAGCCTGTGAACCTGAAGAAAGGGCAGTTCCTGGCACCCTGGGACATGAAGCACGTGGTGGACAAGGTCCTTTCCACCGGGAACCGGAACATCTTGGTCACGGAACGGGGGGTCTCCTTCGGATACAATCAGCTCGTCAGCGACATGCGGTCTCTGCGGATCCTGAGGCAGATGGGCTATCCCGTGATTTTCGACGCCACTCACAGCGTCCAGCTGCCCGGAGGCCAGGGAACGTGCTCTGGCGGCCAGAGGGAATTCGTCCTCCCCCTGGCTCGGGCGGCCGTGGCCACGGGGGTGGACGGTCTTTTCGTCGAAGTCCACGACGATCCGGACCGGGCGCGGAGCGACGGGCCGAACTCCTATCCCCTTCGCGATTTTCCCCGTCTGCTGGAGCAGGTCCTAGAACTCCATAGGAAGGTGGCGGAATGGGAGAGAGACGAACCTCCGATGCGGTGAGGGATACGATTCTGGAACAGGCCAGGCGGGTCCTCGAGATCGAATCGAGAGCCATCCGGCTGCTGGTGGATCGGTTGGACGATTCCTTCTGCCGCGCTGTGGAGTTGCTGCAGGCGTGCAGGGGAAAGGTCGTGGTCACCGGGATTGGAAAGTCGGGCTTGATCTCCCAGAAAATCGCAGCCACCCTCGCGAGCACGGGCACGCCGGCGATCTTCCTTCACGCCGTGGAAGGGTTTCATGGAGACCTGGGCGTTCTGACCAGGCAGGACGTGGTCATTGCGGTTTCGAACAGCGGGGAAACCGAGGAGGTCACCCGGCTGCTGCCTCCGATCAAGAGGCTCGGCGTGCCTTTAATCGCGCTCACCGGAAAGCCGACGTCCACCTTGGCAAGACACAGCGATGTCGTGATTCACACCGGGGTCGAGGAAGAAGCCTGCCCTTTGAATTTGGTGCCCACGGCAAGCACAACGGCCACCCTGGCGATGGGAGACGCCCTGGCGGTCGTGCTTTTGAGCCTCAGAGGGTTCCGGGAGGAAGATTTCGCTCTGCTTCACCCGGGAGGGGTGCTGGGCAGAAGGCTGCTCTATCGAGTGGAGGACCTGATGCACGTGGGGGAAGAGATTCCCTGGGTGCGCGAGGAGACTCTTCTTCGGGATGCCATTTACGTGATCAGCAGCAAGCGGCTTGGAGTGACCGGTGTCTTGGACGCAGAGGGAAGCCTCGTGGGAGTCATTACGGACGGGGACTTGCGAAGGGGACTCGAGAAAAAACCCGATCTGCTCGATCGGCAGGCCCGGGAACTCATGACCCGGAACCCCAAGAAAATCTGCAAGGGGGAGCTGGCTGCGCGCGCGCTGCGAATCATGGAGCAGCATGCCATTACCTCGCTTTTCGTCGTCGAATCCGAGGGAGAAAAAAAGGCTGTCGGGATTCTCCATATCCACGACCTCCTGAAAGCCGGAATCGCCTAGCCGGGCCCTCGGAGTCCTGCGGAAGACAGAGGAAATCCCGGGAACCGGAGTGCCTCGAGTTCGGCATGGGCGGGCGTGCCGGCCGGGAAGGTGAGCGGGGCCTGCTTTATGGCCCAAGGGCCTGGGGGAGAGACCGGGGGAATCTGGATTCGAGGAGGAGGGATGCCTTCCAGCGGAGGGGGAGGCGCGCGGATCGGCCCGGGAACCGGGAGGACGGGCGCGAATGCCTAGGCGCGTGGGCAGGAAAGACCGTTGGAGTCGGTTCCTGCAAAAACGAAAAAACGATCTGATTTTCGGATTGGCCGTTGCAGGGCTTTGGTTTTTTCGGGCTCTTCCCCAGGCCTTTGCGTTCAGGCTGGCCAGGTGGTTGGGCCGCATTTCGTATTATCTGCTGTCGCGGGAGCGGAAAAGGGCTTTGGAGCATCTTCGAATCGCCTTCCCCGGCGAAATGTCCGAGCGCCGGAGGCGGCAGATCGCTCGGAGAAGCTTTGAGCATCTGGCTTTGAACGCTGTGGAGCTGGCCCAAGGCAGGAGGATCCGGTCCAAACTCGATGCCCTCGTGACGGTGGTGGGGCAGGAGCACTTGGACAAGGCGTTGAGCCTGGGACAGGGCGTGCTCTGGATCACGGGCCACTTGGGCAACTGGGAGCTCTTGGCCTGGTACTGGGCGCACAAGGGATACAAGCTTCGCGTGGTTGCCCGGGAAGTATACGACCCAAGATTGAACCGACTTCTGATGCGGTTTCGCGAGGAGGCGGGCGTTCCCGTCATCCTGCGAGACTCTCCGAGTGCAGGCAGAGAGATCCTGAGGGCGCTCAAGAGAAAGGAATGTCTGGCCATGCTGATCGACCAGGACACCCGGGTCAAGGGCGTGATGGCCGACTTCTTTGGCCGCAAGGCAAATACGCCGGCTGGCCCGGCCCTGCTGGCCGTCAGGCAGGCGGTGCCGGTTGTGGCGGGCTTTGTCCACAGGATCTCGGATTGCAAGCATGAGATCGTCATCTCTCCTCCGGTAGAGGTGATCCGGACCGGCGACCTGGAAGAGGATGTTCGGCTCAACACGGAGAGGTTCAACCGGATCCTGGAGGGGTACATCCGGGCTTATCCGGAGCAGTGGGTCTGGATGCACCGCCGATGGAGGAGGCAGAAACCCTACCAGGCAGCAGGCGGGAGGGGCGCAAGGCGCTTCTCCGTAACCATTTGAATTTCTTTACATCCTTCCTGTGCTCCTGTTATACTCGTGCCGGACCGAAGGGGTATTGTTTGTGAAGATCTTTCGGTGGTGCTTCCTGATTGCAATCTTGGCGGGCTTCGCCTGGCTCCTGGGCATCGTCAGCCGGGATGCGGAGCGAGGCCCTTCCCCGGAAACGTCTCCAGAGGCCTCCTTCGACGAAGACGTAGGCGTGGAACATGTCGGGTTTTCGGAGTGGAAGGGACCAAATCGGACGTGGACGCTGGAAGCGCGGAGGATGAAGTATTACCATCACGAAAGGCGGGTCGATTTCGAAGAGGCGGCTGTATCCCTGCTGGACCCCGAGGGCGGCAGGGTCGACATACGGGCTGATCGGCTTCGGTACGAGGGAGAGACCGGAAATCTAGAGGCCGAGGGAAACGTTGAAGGGCGGAACGAACAGGGGTACGTGTTCCGTGCGCCGCGACTCTCCTACGAGGCCGCCGAACGTCGAATCGCCACGATGGATAAAGTTACGCTCCGAAAGGACCGAATTTCCATTCAGGGTGTCGGGATGAAGGCCTCTCTTAAGGATCGGAAGCTCGAGCTTCTTTCCTCGGTCGAGGCTCGGCTTGTGCCCGATGGGTACGGGGAGGCCTCAGAAAATGACTAAGAAACCCTCGAGGCGCTGCTTCGTGAATTGGAAATGGCTGCCCAAGACTCTTGGGACGGTCGTGATCGGGCTGTGGGTGGGGGCAATTCCGGCTGCGGCGCCCGCAGCGGGGCAGGACGAGGCCGGCTCACCGGGGGACGGACATGGATTTCCGACCCGCGAGTCCCTCGAGAGAGAACTCGGCCGTGACGGCACGCATTTAAAGGAACCCGTGGACATCGGAGCAGAAAAGCTCAACGTGGATCTCGATTCCCACACCATTGTGTTCGCGGGGAGCGTTCGCGTCCGGCAGGGGGATTTGCAGATGACGGCCCAAGAAGTTCGCGCCGTTTACGGGGACGACGTCAACGACATCGTGGAGCTTGCGGCCAGAGGGGATGTGACCGTCCAGAAGGGCGACAAGACGGCCTTCGGCCAGGAGGCGCTCTACGATCGCAGAAAGGCGACGATCCTTCTGACGGGGCAGCCCTATCTGAAACAAGGAGAGAACTATATCCGGGGAGACCGGATTCTCGTCAGGCTTGAAGAGGAGCAGATGGAAGTTCAGGGCGACGTGAAGGCGGAGTTCCGTCCTCGCAGACCTGCCGAAGCGCAGTCCCCCTGAAGGCGGGCGGGAAGGTCCGGATGCACTGCCTCGTTGCGGATTCATTGACCAAAGCCTATCGTCGCCGGAAGGTTGTCGATGGGGTTTCTCTCGAAGTCAGGGCTGGAGAGATCGTCGGACTGCTTGGCCCGAACGGGGCCGGAAAGACGACGACCTTCCACATGATCGTGGGGATCACGAGGCCTGATGCGGGCAGAATCCTTCTGGACGGGGAGGAGATAACCGATCTTCCGATGTATCGGAGGGCGAGGAAGGGCGTTCGCTATCTCCCACAGGAAAGTTCCGTCTTCCGCAAGCTGACGGTGGAGGAGAATATCGAGCTCGTGCTGGAGACGACCGAGCTCACCCGTGACGAGAGGAAAAGACGACTGGAGACCCTCCTGGAAGAGCTGGGCATCAGCCATGTGCGAAACAGGAAAGCCTATCTGCTCTCCGGAGGGGAGCGCAGGAGAGTGGAGATCTGCCGGGCTCGGGTGATCGAGCCGCACATCATGCTTCTCGACGAACCGTTCGCGGGCATCGATCCGATCGCGGTGGCGGATATCCAGCGGCTCATTCTGGACCTCAAGGAGAAGGGAATCGGTGTCCTGATCACGGACCACAACGTGCGGGAGACCCTGGGGATCTGCGACAGGGCTTACATCCTGAGCCAAGGGGTTGTCCTGGAAGCCGGAGGCCGGGAGGCGATCGCTTCGAGCAAGAAGGCACGGGAAATCTATTTGGGAGAGCAGTTTACCTTATGAGTCCGGTACGGGAAGCCTGGGGTGACCATGGCCTTTGAACTCAAGCAGAGCATGAAGCTGGTTCAGCAGTTGGTGATGACGCCCCAACTCCAGCAGGCGATCAAGCTGCTCCAGCTTTCCCGAATGGAGCTGGTGAACCTTGCGAACCAGGAACTCCAGGAGAATCCGGTCTTAGAGGAGGCGTCCCTCGAGGATTTGGAGCGGCCCAGGGTGGAAGATCGGCAGGCTGAGTCCTCCACGCAGGATCCAGAGGAACTGAAGGGGGCGGACGAAGGGCTGAAGGACATCAACTGGGACGAGTACATGCAGAACTACGAGTACTATCCCAGACCTGCCCAGCCCGCCGAGGAGAGAGGGCGCGGGTACGAGGGGACCCTGACCAAGAAAACCTCTCTTGTGGATCATCTCTTGTGGCAGGTCCGGTTGAGCCGTTTTACGCCAGAGGAGGAAATGGCCGCCGAAATGATCGTGGGCAACCTGAACGAGGACGGGTACTTGGACTGCTCGCTGGAGGAAATCGCCCAAGCCTGCCAGCTCGAGCTGCCCTTGGTGGAGGGTGTCCTGAACCGGATTCAGGATTTCGATCCGACCGGCGTGGGGGCCCGAAACCTCCAGGAATGCCTGATCCTGCAGGCCAGAAAGCTTGGCGTCGGCCAGACGATCGTGGAGACAATCCTTCGAGATCATTTGTCGAGTCTGGAAAAGAAGCGCTACGACGTGATCGCCCGCAAACTGGGCGTGCCCCTCGAGGAAGTGTTGGCTGCGGTGCGGATCATCGTGAATCTCGACCCCAGGCCGGGGCGATCCTATTCTCGGGACGAGCCGCTGTACATCACGCCCGACGTCTACGTGTACAAAATCGACGACGAGTACGTGGTGGTCTTGAACGAGGACGGTCTGCCCAAACTCCGGATCAGTTCCTACTACAAGACCATCCTGTCCGGCTGGGAAGGCACTCCGGACAGCACAAAGGAATACATTCAGGAAAAGCTGCGGTCCGCGGCCTGGCTGATCAAGAGCATTCATCAGCGCCAGCGAACCATTTACAAGGTCGCCTGCAGCATCGTGAAGTTCCAGAGGGAGTTCCTGGACAAGGGCATTGCCTATCTTCGTCCTCTCGTGCTGCGGGACGTGGCCGAAGACATCAACATGCACGAATCGACGATCAGCCGGGTCACGACGAACAAATACATGCATACGCCGCAAGGCATTCTGGAAATGAAGTATTTTTTCAAGAGCAGTATTCCCCAGAAGGCGGGGGAGAAAATCTCCTCCGAGTCCGTCAAGGAAAAAATTCGGCAGATCATCGCCCGGGAAGATCCGCAAGCCCCGATCAGCGATCAGGAGATCGTCGAGCAGCTGAAGGCCTTGAACATCGACATCGCCAGGAGGACGGTCGCGAAGTACAGGGAGAGCCTGGGGATTCTGCCGTCTACGATGCGAAAGAAGTTGTTTTGAGGCTTACGGAGGGAACGCGCGCGTGGCAAAAGGGGATAGGGCAGATCTTCGCCGCCTGCGGCCCCGGTTCAAAGGAGGGCACGGCGGGTGGGATGCCCAGGGGGGGTGTTTCAAACCGAGTTGCGAAAAGAGGGGATAGGGAATGCAAGTATCCGTCACGTTTCGGCGCATGGAAGGAGCGGAGGCCGTGAAGGAATATGCGGCCTCGAAGGTTGCCAAGATCAACAAGTACCTGTACCAGCCCGCAGAGGCGAGCATCGTCCTCACGCGGGAAAAGCACCGTATCATTGCGGAGATCAACGTGACGAGCCAACGGTTTTCTCTGAAGGGCCAGGAGGAGACAGAGGACGTTTATTCGGCCATTGACCTGGTGGTCGACAAGATCGAGCGGCAGCTCGTCAAGCGCAAGGAGAAGATGAGAAGGCACAAGGCGGCTTCCGGGGAGCCCGGGCCTTCCGAGAGCGAGGGGCGCGAGCCCGGCGAAGGCGGGGAGGAGGCTGGCGTGCCGCGCATCGTGGAGACGAAGAGTTTTTCGGTCAAGCCCATGTCCCTGGAGGAGGCCGCGATGCAGATGCGGCTGGGGGGAGAGGGGTTCTTCGTCTTCACGAACGTCTCGTCCGGGGAGGTGAACGTGCTGTACGAAACCGAGGACGGGAATTACGGCGTCATGGTCCCGGGCAGAGAGTAGGGGCGGAAGGAGCGATTCGAGACAGGGCAGAGACGGCTTTCGGCCGGCCTGGAATGGACGAAGCTGTTGCCGGGGGCGTTCCTGGGCGGGTGGAGCCTGCGAACCAGCTGACCTCGGGTCAGCGATCAGGGAAGGTGGTGAGTCGGACATGAGGATGTCTGAACTCTTGGATCCTAGGGCGGTGGTGGCGGACTTGAAGGCGAAAAGCAAGAAGGAGGTCCTGGAAGAGCTCTGCGACAGGATCGTGGAGCTCCATCCGAGGTTGGATCGGGACCGTATGGTGGGGATTCTGCTCGACCGGGAAAAACTCGGCAGCACCGGCGTCGGCGAGGGCGTGGCCATCCCCCACGGAAAGATGGGGGAGTTGAACCGCCTGATCGCGTGTTTCGGAAGAAGCGTCCAGGGCCTCGATTTCCAGGCAGTGGACAGGATGCCTGTACGGCTGTTCTTCCTCCTGCTGGCGCCGGAGAATTCCGCCGGCGTCCACCTGAAGGCCTTGGCGAGGATTTCCAGGCTCCTCAAACGGCCGAGTTTGAGAGAAGAACTCCTGGCAGCCCGGAACCGAGACGAAATTTTCGCCATCCTTACCCGCGAGGACGCGGAGGAATCCCAGACCCCAGGCGGTTAGGCGACGGCGGAAGGTTCGGGCCTCTCTGTCGCGATCTCAGGGCAGGCACAAATGCGGGTTGTCGTGATTACGGGGCTTTCGGGGTCCGGAAAAACTTCCGCTGTGCAAGCCATGGAGGACGTCGGATATTTTTGCGTGGACAATCTGCCCGTTCTGCTCCTGCCCGGCCTGGTGGATCTTCTCGCCTCCTCTGGCGATCCGATCCGGCGGCTTGCCGTCGTCATGGATCTTCGGGACGAACGGTTTGTCGCCGAGCACCGCCGGGTGTTCGATGAGTTGGAGGGGAAAGGTGTCCGGGTCGAAATCCTTTTCCTCGAGGCTTCGACTCCGGTCCTATTGCGGCGCTTCGAGGAGACCCGCAGATGCCATCCTCTCTCCGGGTCCAGGACTCTCGTGGAGGCGATCGAACTGGAGCGAAGCCGGCTGGGACCTCTGCGGGAGATCGCGGAACGAGTGCTTGACACTTCCCATTTCAACATCCACGCCCTTCGTCGGACCCTGCGAGAGCTGTATGGGGAGAAAGGGGAGACCGCGAAGAGTCTGCAGATCGAGTTGATTTCCTTCGGCTATGCCAAGGGGATTCCCCTTCACGCGGACATTGTGCTGGACGTGCGGTTCCTGCCCAATCCGCATTACGAACCCGATTTGAGGGAGAAAAACGGTCGAGATCCTCGCGTGGTGGAATACATTCGACAGGATCCCTCGGCGGCCCGCATCCTGGAGAAGCTTTTGGACTGGGTCCAGGAAATGGCTTTGGTTTATGCAGCAACAGACCGGGCGTATTTTGTCCTGGCCGTGGGATGCACGGGAGGGAGGCACCGGTCGGTGGCTGTGGTGTCCCTCTTGGAGGAGCGGCTGAGGTCGAAGGGGTACCGCCCTTACGTCGTGCACCGGGACCTGTAAAGGGCACGAGGCACGAGGGCCTGGCTGAATAGCGCCGCGGGCCAGGGAGAGTCGAATCCCGGCGCAGAGGACTTGATCCTGTCTGCCGAAGCCCCAAAGGCCTCTCATGGGGGTTGGGAAATGGTGGGAGTTGTGCTCGTCGCTCACGGAAAGATCGCTGACGCTTTTCTCGACGCGGTCCGACAGATTCTGGGTGGCGCAGAAGCCGTGGCCGCTGTAAGCGTCCGCGCGCCGGCTGCGGAGGAGCGGATCCTCGAGGAGATCGAGAGGGCCCGAAGGGAAGTGGATCGGGGGCAGGGGGTTCTTATCGTCACGGACATGTTCGGCGGGAGTCCCTGCAACATCAGCTTGTCGCTGCTGGGAGACCGGCAGGTGGAAGTCTTGACGGGCTTGAACCTGGGCATGCTGCTGAAGGTTCTGGCAAATCGGGACAAGGTGCCCCTGGCCGAGCTTGCCCAGATCGGCAGGACATGCGGAGTCGAGCACATCTCGGTGGGGCGCGCGATCCTGGAAAAGGGGATGCCTGGTGGGAGCAACGGAGCGAGGGCACCTTCAGGGAAAACGGAACGAACGAAATGATCGTGAAGGATTTCGTCGTCACGAACCGCCTGGGCATCCATGCCAGGCCTGCTGCCCTGTTTGCCAAGGCAGCCAGTTCCTTCGCGAGCGATATCCGGGTCGTCAAGGACGGACTGGAGGTCAACGGCAAATCCATTATGGGCATCATGATGCTGGCGGCCGCCCAGGGGAATACGATCACCATCCGGGCGCAAGGCCCGGACGAGGGAGAGGCGATCCGGGTGCTGGGGGAGCTTCTGGAGAATCGGTTCGGAGAGGAATGAGTCGTGGCAAGGCGTGAGGAACAGAGACTGTGGGGGATCGGGGCGTCGGCGGGAATCGCGGAGGGGAAGGCCTATCTCCTGAACCGGAAGAAAACGAAGCTCGTCAAGCGGTACGTGTCTCGGGATCATGTGGATCATGAGGTCCAGCGAGTGCGGGAGGCCGTGGAGAAATCCAAGGCGGAGCTCCGGAAGATCAAGTCGAGCGTGCGGTACGAGGACGGCCACGAACACGTCTTCATTCTGGACTCCCACCTCATGATGCTCGAGGACCCGATGCTCCTGGAGAGTGTCTCGGAGATCATCCTGTCAGAAAGAAGAAACGCCGAGTGGGCTCTGTTGACCGCTTTCGAGAATCTCAAGAGGGTATTCAACGGAAGCGGGAGCGAATATCTTCGGGAAAGGAAGGCCGACTTCGACTACCTCTGCAACTGGATTCTGAAGCATCTGGCCGGCTGGGGCGAAGAGACCCTCCAGGATCTGCAGGAAAGGGTGATCGTGATCTCCCATTATCTTTCCCCTGCGGACACGGCCCAGATGGATCGCCAGAAGATCATGGGCTTTGTGACCGACCTCGGAGGCCGCACGTCTCACACGGCCATCCTGGCCAGGGCCATGAAAATCCCTGCCGTGGTCGGGGTCGAGAAGGCGACCCAAGAAATCAACGACGGGGATTGGATCCTTCTGGACGGACGGGAAGGGTTGGTCATCGTCAACCCGATGCCCGAGACGGTTGAACTCTACCGCAACAGGAGCCTTCAGTACGGCGACCTCGAGCGGGATTTGCTGAAAGATCGGGACCTGCCCGCCGAGACGCTGGACGGAAGACGGGTGCACCTTTTCGCCAACATCGAGATGGTGGAAGAGACCCAGGCTGTTCTCGATTACGGGGCAGAGGGGATCGGCCTCTACCGGACGGAATTTCTCTGCTTGAGCCAGGGGAGGATTCCCTCGGAAGAGGAGCATTTCCTGGTTTACAGGAGTGTGGTGGAGCGCGTGGCGCCCCACCCGGTCACGATCCGAACCTTTGATTTCGGCTCCGACAAATCGCCGAACATTCCTTCCCTACGACAGGAAATCAACCCGGCCTTAGGCCTTCGTTCCATTCGGTACTGCCTAAAGGAGCCTGCCATCTTCAAAGACCAGCTCAGGGCGATTCTGCGGGCAAGTTCCTACGGGAAGGTCCGCATCCTGTTTCCCATGATCGCGAGCTTGTCGGAATTGAGGAAAGCCAAGGAACTGTATGAGGAGGCGAGGCGGGAGGTGAGCGCCCGAGGGCAGGCTTTCGATCCCTCCCTGGAAGTCGGCATCATGATCGAAGTTCCGTCGGCGGCCCTCACCGCGGACCTTCTTGCCCGGCACGTCGATTTCTTCAGCGTCGGAACCAACGACCTCATTCAGTACTGCATGGCCATGGACCGGGTCAACAAGGAAGTGGCCTACTTGTACGAACCTCTCCACCCCTCGATCTTGCGGGTGCTGCGGTTCGTCGTGGAGGCGGGGCACGCTGCGGGGATCCCGGTCGGGATGTGCGGGGAGATGGCTTCGGATCCGAAATACATTTTCGTGTTGCTCGGGCTGGGCTTTGATCACTTCAGCATGGTGAGCTCGATGATCCCCTGGGTGAAACGGATCGTGAGGCGGTGCCGCCACGCCGATACCCACGAGCTCGTATCGCGGATGTTTGGAATGCAGGCCTACGATGAAAACGAACAGGTTCTGGTCGACTGGATCCGGGAGAGACACCCGGAGCTCGCCGGTTCGGTTCTTGCTGGCGCGGGCGGGTGAGGCCTTTCGTCCGCAGAGACGGGTCTGCCAAGGAGAGAAGGAGAAACAAACGTGAACGACTATGATGTGCGGGATCTTGGGTTGGCCGACGAGGGCAGCGCGCGCATTGAATGGGCCGGGCGAAGCATGCCCGTGTTGCATCTCATCCGGGAGGGATTCGAGAAGGAAAAGCCCTTGGCCGGCTGCAGGATCGCGGCCTGCCTGCACGTGACGACCGAGACGGCCTGCCTGCTGACTACGCTCAAGGCCGGGGGGGCCGATGTGGTTGTGTGCGCCTCCAACCCGCTCAGCACCCAGGACGACGTCGCCGCTTCTCTGGTGGTCCACTCCGGGATCCCCGTGTTCGCGCGCAAGGGAGAAGACCCGCAGACCTATTACGAGCACATCCGGGCCTGCCTGCGCACAGAGCCCCACCTCACCCTGGATGACGGAGCCGATCTGGTCTCCACGATCCACAAGGAGCGCCAGGAACTGCTTGCGGGGATCATCGGCGGCACCGAGGAGACGACGACGGGCGTCATCCGGCTTCGAAGCATGGCCGAAAACGGCGTTCTCCGGTATCCGATCGTGGCCGTAAACGACGCCATGACAAAACATCTGTTCGACAACCGCTATGGCACGGGCCAAAGCACGATCGACGGAATTCTCCGCGCGACGAACCGGCTCATCGCAGGATCGAGGTTCGTGGTGTGCGGATACGGATGGTGCGGCAGAGGGGTGGCGATGCGGGCCCGCGGGATGGGCGCGAACGTGATCGTCACCGAGGTCGATCCGCTTCGCGCTTTGGAGGCTGTGCTGGACGGGTATCGGGTCATGCCCATGGAAGAAGCCGCGCGGGAGGGAGACTTCTTCTGCACGGTCACGGGAGATATTCGGGTCATCCGCAAGGAGCATTTCCTTCAGATGAAGGACGGGGCGATCGTATGCAACTCGGGCCACTTCAACGTCGAAGTGGATCTGGAGGGACTGGCGGAAATCAGCCAGTCGCGGCGGCCCCTGCGGGCCTTCGTGGAGGAATATCATCTGACCAACGGGCGGAGGATCATTGTGCTGGGAGAGGGTCGGCTGATCAACCTGGCTTCGGCCGAGGGACACCCATCGAGCGTGATGGATATGAGCTTCGCCAATCAGGCCCTGTGCGCTGCGTATCTCGTCGCCTCGCGGGGCAAGTTGGAAAACAAGGTCTACGGAGTCCCCAAGGACATCGACGATCGAATCGCCGCACTGAAGCTGGAATCCATGGGGGTCCGAATCGACCGCCTCACCGAGGAGCAACGAAAATATCTCGCATCTTGGGAATTGGGAACCTGAGGGGATCTTACCCCCGGATCCGGCGAGTGCTGGCAGATGATACCCATCGTTTCGATTGTAGGCAGATCCGGAAGCGGGAAGACGACGCTGATCGAAGCCCTGGTCTCGAACCTGACCGCCAGGGGGTATCGGGTGGGTACGATCAAGCACGATGTGCACGGCTTTGAGATCGACCACGAGGGGAAAGACAGTTGGAGGCACAAACAGGCGGGCGCAGCTGTGGTCGTATTGTCCTCGCCGAGCCGGATCGCTCTCGTCATGGATGTGGAGCGGGAGTGGGACCCAGATGAAATGGGAATGTTTTGGACAGGCGGCGTGGACTTGGTTCTGACCGAAGGGTACAAAAGGGCCTGCTTTCCCAAGATCGAAGTGAACCTGACCCGCGAGTCCGATCCATGGCTCTGTGCTGGAGACTCTTCCCTTGAGGCCGTGGTGTCGAACTGGAAGCCCAGCCCGACGCTGGCGGTTCCGTTTTTTCTGGGATCCGAAGTGGACCGTCTTGCGGACTGGATCGAAGAAAGGTTCCTCGGAAGCAAATCCGCCAGCGGGTGCGAGGTCCGCCTGGGGGACGATCGGATTGTCCTGTCGCCGGGGGAGGCTGCGGCCTTGGAGGGTGCGGTGAGATCCTGGGTGGCCCGCCTGACGGGGAGAAAGGCGCCGGAGATCGTGGAGATCCGCCTTGGGGGGAAGGTGGGGGCATGCGGTTCGGGCCGGTAGGTTCCGGAGGGGTCCGGTGGGGCGGAACGGCTTAGCCCCTGCGGCGCAGGCCCGGCCCCTGGGCTCGAAGCGGACGGATGCCGTGGCGATGAGCGAGTTGCAGGGCAGAGCGGATTCGGGTAGTGTCCGGCTGCGGATGGTGAGTGGAGCCATTCTGGCAGGGGGAAGAAGCCGTTGCTTCGGACAGGACAAAGCGTTTGCGCTTCTGGGAGGCCGTCCTCTCATCGCCCATGTGTGTGGGGCTCTACGGGTTGTCTGCTCTGAAGTTTTCGTGGTGGCGGATGGGCCTGAGCGGTTCGAAGGACTCGGCGTCGCGGTCGTTTCGGATCTGGTGAAGGGAGCGGGTTCTCTGGGAGGGTTGTATACAGCCCTCATTCATGGGCGCCACGACATGTGTTTCGTTGTGGGTTGCGACATGCCTTTCCTTTGCCCAGGGCTGCTCGAAAAGATGATCCGCCTGGCCGCAGGAGCCGATGCGGTGGTCCCTGTGGTTCGGGGAGATCTCCAACCCCTTCACGCTCTTTACACGAGAAGGTGTCTTCCCCGGATCGAGAGTAGGATTCTGGAGGGAGATCTGAGAATCGAAGGGGTTTTCTCGAAACGGTCCACCCTCCGTCTGGAGGAAGAGCATTGGAAGGATCTGGATCCTGCGGGGGCCAGTTTTTTCCACGTGAACACCCCGGAAGCGCTTCAACAAGCGCAACAGATGTGGGAAGGAAACGGGCAAGCACGGTTTTGGGAAGAGAATCCTTCCCTGCAAGGATAAGGAGGGACCTGTGGAGGCGGATGCGCTGGGCGTGATCGGCGGCAGCGGGCTCTATGAAATGGACGGCCTGGAGGATGTGAGGTGGGTGAAGGTCGAAACGCCATTTGGTCCTCCCTCGGACGACTTCATGGTTGGCCGCTTGGCCGGAAAGACTCTGGTGTTCCTTCCCCGGCATGGCCGAGGCCATAGGATTTCCCCGTCTGAACTCAATGCGCGGGCGAATATCTTCGCCATGAAGACCCTGGGCGTCTCGAGGATCGTCTCGGTCAGCGCCGTCGGAAGCATGCGGGAAGGAATTCGTCCGGGGGACATCGTGGTCTGTGATCAGTTTTTTGACCGAACCCGGGGGCGGCCCTCGACCTTTTTTCAGGACGGGATTGTGGCCCATGTGCATTTCGCCGATCCGGTCTGCCCGGAATTGAGCCGGATCCTGTACGATGCGGGGGTGGAAATCGGGGCGTCCATGCACTGGGGCGGCACGTACCTGGTCATGGAGGGGCCCCAATTCTCCACCCGGGCGGAATCCAGGATCTACCGGCAATGGGGGGTCGATGTCATTGGGATGACGAATCTGCCTGAGGCGAAACTGGCGCGGGAGGCCGAGATCTGCTACGCCACCCTTGCGCTCGCAACCGACTATGACTGCTGGCACGAGACCGAGGAGGATGTTTCGATTGAGGCGGTGCTCGAAGTGATCCGCAGAAACGTCTCCACGGCCCAAAGCATCCTTCGCAAGGTCGTCGACAAGGTGGGCTCCCAGAGAACCTGCCCGTGTTCCAGGGCCCTGGAAAACGCCATCGTGACGGATCCGGATCAAATCCCGGAAAAAATCAAGCGGGATCTGGCGCCGCTTGTTGGACGGTACCTGCAAAGGGGAAAGAAGGGGCAGTCATGAGCCTTCTCGTCGTCGGGTCGGTCGCACTGGACACCGTTCGGACCCCGCACGGCCGGATCGAGGAGGGCCTCGGCGGGTCGGCGACGTATTTTTCCGTTGCGGCCGGGATGTTCCGTCCCGTCCGACTGGTGGCGGTCGTGGGGGAGGATTTCCCCGGCCGGCATGTCCGCTTTTTGGTGTCCCGTGGCGTGGATGTGCGAGGTCTCGAGAGAGCGGCGGGGAGAACGTTCCGCTGGACGGGCGAATACACCGGCGACATGAATCAGGCGGAAACGCTGCGAACCGAGCTGAACGTGTTCGCTTCTTTCCGTCCCAAGATCCCCGATGCCTACAGGAAGTCGAGGGACGTGTTTCTGGCCAACATCGATCCGGACCTGCAGGCCGAGGTTCTGGATCAGATGGTGAACCCTCGTCTCGTGGGCTGCGACACCATGAATTATTGGATCGAGTCCAAGCGATCTGCCGTAAAGAAACTGCTCAGGCGCGTGCACTTCCTGCTGGTGAACGAAGCCGAGGCGCGACAACTCGCCGGAGAAGAGAATTTGATAAAGGCCGCCCGGGCGCTTCTTCGTATGGGACCCGGTGCCGTGGTGGTCAAACGGGGCGAATACGGAGCCCTTCTATTTCGGGAATGCAGCATGTGCTGGGTCCCGGCCTATCCGTTGGAGTGTGTCCGGGATCCCACTGGCGCCGGGGATTCCTTTGCGGGAGGCTTCATGGGGTACCTCAGTCGGTGCAGAGCGGTGGGGGAGCGGGAGATGCGGAAGGCGCTGGCTTTTGGAAGCGTTCTGGCTTCGTTCTGCGTGGAGGGCTTTAGTCTTCGGAGGCTCGGACGGGTGAGAGCGGAAGAACTCCATGCCCGGTACCGCACGTTCAGGGAATTGACGAGATTTTAGGGGCCCGGCATCAGACTGCGCGCTCCCTCAGCGGGGGCGGGCAGCCTTTGGGGAAGAGAAATCCATGGAAACGCCCGGGCAATGCCTGAAGAGGAGAAGGGAAGAGAGAGGCCTGTCTGTCGAGGACGTTTCCCGCGCCACCAAGATCGGCGGGGCCTATCTCCGGGCGATCGAAGAAGATCGTTACGAAGTTCTTCCTGCCGAGGTGTTTGCGGTCGGGTTTCTGAGGCAGTACGCGGCCTCGGTGGGGCTAGACCCGGACGACATTGTCCTGCGGTATCGGGTGGCGAGAAAGCGGACAGAGGCGAACCGCGCGGGGCCGTCCCGTCCAGAAGGCCGGGTCGGTTTCAGGCGGGCCGCAGCGGTCTTGGTTTGCTTCTTGTTGGCCGTTGCCGGCCTTTGGTCGGTCTTCTCACGCCACGACGGGGAAGGTGGACACCAGAAGGTTCGGGCGATCCGGGCTCCCCGGTCCAGCCCGCGGGAAATCCGAAAGGCCCAAATCCGGCACGAGCTGGGCCTTGACAGGGTCGAGTCGGCTTTCGGAAGAGGCCAGGTGGGACTCCCAGCCGAGTGGGGGGAGCCTGGAAGCGCCCGGGCGGAAGGGACGGAGAAGCGGGTGAACGTCGTGGTTCAGTCTGCGCGCCGAAACTGGATCTCCGTCGAGATGGACGGCGGCCCCTGGGTTGACAGGACGATCGAGCCCGGGGAAACGTGCGCTTTCAGCGCAAGCCGCTCCTTGCAACTGCGAATCGGGCATGGAGAGGGGGTAAAGGTTTTCTACGAGGGAAAGGTGTTGGAAAACCTTGGTGAAAAGGGGGCCATCCTTCACATGTCCTTCCCGCCCCCCACGGCAGGCCGAGAGGGATCTCCCTGGCCGTCCTCTCCGGATGAGGGGTGAGCGTCTTGCCGAGGGTCCGGGACTTGGCTTTTGTCTTACGCAGATGGGATGTGGGCGAGTCGGATCAGGTTCTGACGCTCCTCACAAAGGGAAGGGGAAGGATTCGGGCGGCGGCAAAGGGGTCCAAGAAGAGCCGGAGGCGCTTCGGGGGCCTTCTTTCGCCGTTTCTTCTTCTGGAGGTGGACTGCTTCGAGACGCGGCAGCGGGAGTGGATGCGGATCGAGAGTTGCGCGCTGGTCCGCCCCTACCCGCGCATTTCAGAGGATCTGGACCGTCTGGTGCTGGGAATGAGCCTTGTGGAGATCGTTGAGAAGGTGGTCCCGGAGGGACAAGAGGAAGAATCTTTCTTCGATCTCCTGAGCTGGGGATTTGAGTGGTTGGACAGTGACGAGGATCCGAGACCGGTGTTGGCCGCCTTTCTTCTTCAGACCTTGGCGCGGATCGGTGTGCAGCCCCAGTTCGCCCTGTGCGTTCGCTGCCGGAAGAAGTTGCAGCCGAGGGGGCTGTTCGGCTTCTCTTTGCCCCAAGGGGGCGTGGTGTGCGGAAACTGCGCCCCCACGACGCCCGTTACGCACCGCGTGCCTGTCGCGACCTTGTCGATGCTGCACAGTTGGCTCGCGAGGCCTCTCGATGCAGCCTGCTACCAAAAGGACTCTCCTGCCTCGGTACGCGAAGCGGAGGACCTCCTGACGGCCTTTCTGACCCACCATACCGGGAAGGAACTCCGTTCGCTTCGGGTTCTGCGCAGAGTGGCTTCCGATCGCCTCCGAGCGGTTCGTCCCGTGACTGACTCCGGGGGCAGTCTCAGAGAAAGGATGGGGGATCCAGCTTGTACGTGCAAGACCTGATGCTCTCGCTGAGTCGTTTTTGGGCGGAGAAAGGCTGCGTGGTCCAGCAGCCTTACGACATGGAGGTGGGGGCCGGGACGTTTCATCCGGCCACGTTTTTTCGCGTCCTTGGCCCCGAGCCCTGGAAAGTGGCGTTCGTCCAGCCTTCTCGAAGGCCGACGGACGGGCGGTATGGGCAGAACCCGAACAGGCTGCAGCACTACTACCAGTTCCAGGTGATCCTCAAACCCTCGCCCCCGGACGTCCTGGAGCAATACCTGGAGAGCCTGGAACGGATCGGGATCCCCTTGGGAGAGCACGACGTGAGGTTTGTCGAGGACGACTGGGAGTCCCCGACGTTGGGGGCCTGGGGCTTGGGCTGGGAGGTGTGGCTCGACGGGATGGAAATCACACAGTTCACCTATTTCCAGCAGTCCGGGGGAATCGACCTGAAGCCGGTTTCGGCCGAGATCACGTACGGGATTGAACGGATCGCCATGTACCTCCAGGAGAAGGACAACGTCTTTCATCTCCGGTGGAACGAGGAAACCACCTATGGGGACCTCCATCTCCAGGACGAGATTCAGCATTCCCGTTACAACTTCGAGGAAGCCGACGTGGCGATGCTGCTGAGGCTGTTCGAAGTTTACGAAGGAGAGTCGGCGCGTCTGCTGGAAAAAGGGCTCGTGCTTCCTGCTTATGATTTCTGTCTGAAATGCTCCCACACGTTCAATCTGCTCGATGCCCGAGGGGCGATCGGTGTGGATGAACGCACCCAGTATATCCAGAGGGTGCGGACGTTGGCCCAGGGGTGTGCCCGTGGCTACCTGGACGGGCGATCCCGGGATTCGGGCTGAGGGCGACCTTTCACGGGGAAGAGAGCGGACGATCGGATGGAAAAGGACTTTTTGCTTGAGGTCGGTACCGAAGAGGTCCCGTTCACGTTTTGGCCGGCCGTGCTCGAAGCGGCCTCGCGGTCGATTCAGGACCTGCTCGAAACGAACCGCCTTCGATACCGGAAAGCGGAGGTGAAGAGCACTCCGAGAAGACTGGCCTTGTTGGTCACGGGTTTGGCAGATCGGCAGGAGGCCCGGGTGCTGGAAATCACAGGGCCACCCCGTTCTCGCGCTTGGGATTCTTCCGGCCGGCCTACCGAGGCCCTCGTGAAATTCTGCAGCCGGTATCAAGCCGACCCGGCCGATGTGTTCTGGGTCAAGAGGGAAAAAGGCGAGTACGCCTGCCTGCGGAAGACCGAAGCCGGCCGAAAGACCGAGGAGGTTCTGGCAGAGGCTCTCCCTGCCTGGCTATTGGGCTTGCCGTTTCCCAAGTCTATGCGGTGGGGCGACCTGGACGTGCGCTTCGCGCGACCCATCCGGTGGATTCTCGCATTGTACGGGGAAGACGTTGTTCCCTTGCAGGTGGGAGACATAACGAGTTCGGACTGGACTTTGGGACATCGATTCCTGGGAGCCAGGGGCAAACTGCGGGTTCGAAGCGTGGCGGAGTACGAGGCCTGCCTGGAGAAGAACCGGGTGATCCTGGATCCCGAGGAACGAAGACGCCGGATCCTGGCTCAGGCGCAGAGCCTTGCGGACGAGGTGGGGGGAGAGGTCGTGGGGGACGAGGACCTCGTCTCTCAACTGGTTTGCCTGACCGAGTTCCCTGTCCCGCTGCTGGGCGCTTTCGACCAGGCGTTTCTGTCCCTGCCGGAAGAAGTTCTCATTGCTACGATGCGGGACCATCAAAAATATTTCGCCGTCCGGCGGAAGGGACAAGACGGGCTCCTTCCCTACTTCATCGCGACCGCCAACGTCGAAAGCCTGGACATGGGGCTCATTCGGAAGGGGAACGAGAGAGTTTTGAAGGCTCGCCTGGAGGATGCGAAGTTCTTCTTTGAAGAGGACACGCGAAAGCCTCTGGAGGCCAACGTGGACCGCCTCCGGCATGTCATCTACCATAAGAAGCTCGGCTCCTCCTACGACAAGGTCCTTCGGATCCAGAGGCTGGCGGAATTTCTGGCGGCTCGACTCCTGCCGGAGAAAATGGACGTCGTGCGCCGCGCGGCATGGTTGTGCAAAGCGGATCTGGTCACTCAGATGGTAGGGGAGTTCCCTGAACTCCAAGGCACAATGGGCTCGATCTACGCTGCACGATCGGGAGAGCCGGCCGAGGTGGCAGTGGCGATCCGCGAGCATTACGCTCCGGCGTCTGCAGAGGGCGAGCTGCCCGCTTCAATGGCGGGGTGCCTGTTGAGCATAGCCGACAAGATCGACACCATCACGGGCTTCTTCGGAATCGGAACGCCAGTGAGCGGGACGTCCGACCCGTTCGGTCTCCGCAGAAGGGCCATCGGGATCTTGAGGATTCTGATGGACCGCCGCCTCGAGCTGTCTCTGCGTGAACTGATCCGGGAAAGCCTGCGCGTTCTAGACGGCCTCCTGTTGAGGGAGCCTGAAGCTGTCGGAGCCGCGGTTGAAGATTTCGTTCTTTCGAGATTTGAGCAGATTCTTCTGGCCAGGGGATTTGGACACGACACGGTGGCCGCTCTGCTTCCGAAGGCACTGGAAAACGTGCCCGATACAGTGCAGAGAGCTGAGACGCTGCAGGCAATGCGGTCCGATCCGAACTTCGAGAACGTTCTGCTCGGATGCAAGCGGGCCGTCAACATTCTTCATCAGGCCAGGAAAGAATACGGCTATGTCGGCCGGGGCGTTTCCGGGTCGCCGGACGCTTATGAGAAGGAGGCTGAAAAGGGGCTGCTCCTGTCCGTCCTCAAATCCCGCGAAAAAGTGTCCCTTTGGATGGCCGAGAGAGCGTATGAAAGAGTTCTCGAGGAGTTGAGATCCCTCAAGGAGCCCATCGACAGATTCTTTGACGAAGTGATGGTTCTCGTGGACGATCCGCCCACCAGGGAAAGGCGTCTGGACCTTCTCTCTGAAATTGCAAATATTTTTGGCATGTTCGCAGATTTTTCGAAGGTATCACTTTAACATTTTGATCGGGGAGGAGCCATGGCTACGAAGAAAGCGAAGAAGGATGTGTACTTTTTTGGAGGCGGGAAGGCGGAAGGCAAGGCTGCTTGGAAGGATCTTCTGGGTGGCAAAGGCGCGAACCTTGCCGAGATGACGAATCTGGGAATCCCTGTCCCCCCTGGCTTCACCATCACCACCGAAGTTTGCACCGCTTACTACGCAAACAAGAAAAAGTACCCTGCCGGTCTTCGAGAGCGAGTGCACCTCGCCCTGTCCAAGATGGAGAAAATCATGGGACGGCGCTTTGGGGATCCCGAAGATCCGCTTCTCGTGTCAGTCCGATCCGGAGCTCGAAAGTCGATGCCGGGCATGATGGAGACGGTATTGAATATCGGCCTTACGTCCAAGACGATCCCCGGTCTGATCGCCAGGACCAACAACCCAAGGTTTGTCTATGACGCCTACCGAAGATTGATCATGATGTATTCCGACGTCGTCATGGAAAAGGCCGAAGGGATCGAACCGGCGGACAACGAAGGAATCCGGCATCTGCTGGAGCAGGAAATGGACCGGATGAAGCAGTCCCGGGGGGCTCGGACCGATTTGGATCTCAGCGCCGAGGATTTGCGGGAGCTCGCGGAAATCTTCAAGGCCAAGGTCTTGGCCGTATTGGGGAGACCCTTTCCGGACGATGCAGAAGAGCAGCTATGGGGGGGGATCGGGGCCGTCTTTCAGTCCTGGAACGGGAAAAGAGCGGTGGCCTACCGCAGGATCGAAGGGATCCCCGATGACTGGGGTACGGCGGTCAACGTGCAGGCCATGGTTTTCGGCAACACGGGCGAGAATTCCGCCACAGGGGTGGCCTTCACGCGCAACCCGGCCACAGGAGAGAAGGTCTTTTACGGCGAATGGCTGCCGAACGCGCAAGGCGAGGATGTCGTTGCCGGCATTCGCACCCCGTACCCTCTCAACAAGGCGTGCAAGTCGGACGAAAACAGGCACCTGCCTTCCTTGGAGGAGGTGATGCCAGCCGTCTACCGGCAGTTGGTCCAGATCCGCGACAAGCTCGAGCGCCATTACAAGGATATGCAGGACATTGAGTTTACGATCGAAGACGGTCGGCTGTGGATGCTTCAGACCCGGGATGGCAAAAGGACCGGGACCGCGGGCATCCGGATGGCCGTGGAGATGTGCAAGGAAAAACTGATTGATCGGAAGACCGCGTTGCTCCGGATCCGGCCGGAAAGCCTCGATGAGTTCCTGCATCCCATGATTGATCCGGAGGACGAGAAGACCCGGAAGCCTCTGGCGAGAGGGCTTCCGGCAGGGCCGGGCGCTGCGAGCGGGCAGATCGTCCTGACTGCGGACCGGGCCGAGCAGTGGGCCAAAGAGGGCAAGAAAGTCGTGCTTGTCCGGAGCGAGACCTCGCCCGAGGATGTCCACGGCATGCATGCCGCCGAGGCAATTTTGACGGCACGGGGGGGGATGACAAGTCACGCAGCCCTGGTGGCTAGGGGATGGGGAAAATGCTGTATCGTTGGCTGCGGCGCCCTTACGATTCGTGACGAAAGCCGAGAGATCGAGGTGGGGGGCAGGATCCTGAAAGAAGGCGATGTTGTGACCCTGAACGGCACGAAAGGCCTTGTGTATGAAGGGGCGTTGAGGCTTCTGCCCGCCGACCCGGAAAAGAACGTCTACTACCGCCAGCTGATGAAGTGGGCCGACCAGGAAAGGCGGCTCGGAATCCGAACGAACGCAGACCGTCCGGAGGACGCCAGGAAGGCGCGGCAGTTCGGCGCCGAAGGCATCGGCCTGTGCCGGACCGAGCATATGTTTTTCAACCCGGAGCGAATCATGGCCATGCGGGAGATGATCGTGGCCGACACGGAGGAGCAGCGGCGCAAGGCGGTCATGAAGCTCCTGCCATACCAGAAACAGGATTTTGAAGAAATCATGGAAGCTATGGAGGGCCTGCCCGTAACGATTCGGCTTCTGGATCCTCCCCTGCACGAATTCGTGAACCTGGACCGGAAGCAGACCGAGGAGCTTGCATCCCAATTGGGCCTGCCGGCCGAGACACTGCAGGCGAGAATCGAACAGCTCCACGAACTCAACCCGATGCTGGGCCACCGGGGATGTCGTCTCGGGATTACCTATCCGGAAATCTCGGAGATGCAGGCGCGGGCGATCTTTGAAGCCGCTGCTTCCCTGCGCAAGAAGAACAAAAGGGTCTTCCCCGAGGTCATGATTCCGCTGGTGGGGTCGGAAAAGGAATTCCTCCACCAGAAGGAAATCGTGCTTCGGGTCGCCCGGGAGGTTCAGGCCGAGCAGGGGGTTCGGTTCCCCTTCCTGGTGGGGACCATGATTGAAATTCCAAGGGCTTGTGTTGTAGCTGATAAAATTGCGGCTGAAGCTCAGTTCTTTTCGTTTGGGACGAACGACCTCACTCAAACCACCTTCGGATTTTCGCGAGATGATATCGGATCCTTCCTTCCCCATTACTTGCAAAAGAGAATCCTTCCCGAGGATCCCTTCCAGTCTCTGGATCAGGAAGGGGTCGGGGAACTGGTCCGCATGGGAGTCGAGAGGGGGAGGAAGGCGAGGCCGGACCTCAAGGTGGGCGTCTGCGGCGAACACGGCGGAGACCCGAAGTCCATCGAGTTTTTCCACCGGGCCGGGCTGAACTACGTGAGCTGCTCCCCCTTCCGGGTTCCGATTGCCCGGCTTTCCGCTGCACAAGCGGCCTTGCGGGAAAAGAAAAAGAGCTGACAGATTTCCCTGACCTTGCGATCGGGTCTTCGGGCGGGTAATGATCTGAGAAGCTTCCCCCTCTCGTGGTAGGGGGGGGGAGCTTCTGATTTTTGCCTTCCTGCGTGGACATGGACGCCCATTGCCCCTCCTGCCGTGCACTACATATAGTGGTTCCCCCCCAAAATCAATACCTCAGATTGTATTTTTCTCTTTACATGCGGGGGGAAAGTCATTATAGTGAGATGAAATTTTTGAGGAGAGGCAGGCTCGCATGCGCATAAAGAGCATACGAATCCAGGGATTTAAATCTTTTTATAACGAGGTTGAGCTTAGGCTCCGAGACGGGATTTGCGCCATTGTCGGACCGAATGGGTGCGGCAAGAGCAACATCCTCGATGCGATTCGATGGGTCTTGGGAGAACAAAATCCGAGAAAACTGCGCGGCAAGAACATGGAGGATGTTCTCTTCAACGGCACCGACCAGATTCCAGCGAGCGGCATGGCCCGGGTTAGCCTTTCCTTTGCGCCCCACCGTGGATCCTTTCCGTATCCTTATAACGAGTACGAAGAACTTTGCATCGAGCGCTTCCTGTATCGTACCGGAGAAAGTGAATATCGCATCAACCAAATGCCCGTGCGCCTCAAGGACGTTCTAGATCTGTTTCTGGACACCGGCAGCGGATCGCGCGCCTACTCGATTATTCCCCAGGGATACGTGGCGGAAATCATAAGCGCCACGCCCGAGCAGAAACGGCTCTTTGTGGAAGAGGCCGCGGGGATCGTGAAATACAAGAACCGCAAAACGGCCGCGCTCAAGAAGATCGAGGCGACCCGGGAAAACATGCGGCACATCGAAGCGATCCTCTCCGAGATCCGGAGGCAGATGAACGCCCTCAAGCGGCAGGCCCAGAAAGCCAGGCGGTACTGCGATCTCAAGGAACAGATCAAGGACCTTGAGGTCCGGCTTCTTGCGGGGGAGTACGCGAGCCTGGAGAAGAAGAGCCTTGCGTTGGCCTCGGAAAAGGAGGAAGTCGAAAAGAATCTGGCAAAGCTTGTTGCGGAGGAGGCCAGGCTCGATGCCGAGCTCGAACAGGTGCGCACGGAGCTTGTGAGCTGCGGCAAGCGGGCCGAGGAAAAGAGAGCGCTTCTGTCGGATCGCATTTTGGAACGCAATCGGCTCGAGAGCAAGCGGGGTTACCTGAAGCAGTCCCTGGAGGACCTGGAGAAGAACACGGGGGAAGGTTGGAAAAGTCTGGAGGATCTTCGAAGGCAACTGGCGGACACGGAGACGGAGCAGAGGGAACTCGAGGAGCAGACGCAAGCGGCCGCGACCCAGTCGCAACGATACGAGAGGGAGCTGGAAGAGACAAGGGCAAGGTACAAGGACGTCTGCAACCGAGAGAAGGAGGTCCTGGAGCGGCTCGAAAGGACCAAAGGCACCCTTTTCGACTGCATGACGAAGAAAGCCGAGATCCGGAACAAACAGGCGGCACTTCAGGAGAGGGCCAAGGATCTGCAAAGGAGAATCGACCAGGGCAAGGCGGAGATCGGCGCACTCCGAAAGGAGACGGAGGACATCCTGGTCAGGCACAGGGAGAGCGAGGCCAAGCGGGAGCAGTTGAGACGGCAACGGGGGCTCCTTTTGCTGCAAAAGGCGGCGTGCGCGTTCTACGGGAAGACGCTCGAAGGGGAGATCCGGGATCTCGGGCAGAGAGCGGAGACCCTCCAGGAGGCCTTGCACAGAAAGCGCTCTCGACTTGTCTCCCTTCGGGAACTGGAAGAGAGTTACGAAGGATATCAGGATGGTGTGAAGGCCATCATGCACCGAAGGCGGGAGGACGAAGAGCTTCGGGCCGCAGTTCTCGGGATGGTGGCGGATGTGATCGAGACGGACCGGGAATACGAGACGGCCCTGGAGTCGGTCCTGGGTGACAGACTCCAGTACATGATCGTCGAACAGCAGCAAGACGGCTTGCAGGCCATCCAGTACCTCAAAAGTCAGACCTTGGGTCGGGGGAGCTTCATCCCCTTGGAATTGCGCGTGCACCCGGCACGGCTGGACGATGGAGGGGAGAAGAGCTCGGCCGTTCCGATGATGGATCTCGTGCGGGTCAAGGAGGGGTACGAGAAAGTCGCCCACTATCTTTTGGGGGATGTGATCTTTGTGCCGGACCTTGATCTTGGCCTCGCCAGGTGGAGAGAGAACGGGCGACACGAAAGGATCGTGACGCGGGAGGGAGATCTCATCGACCCTTCGGGCGTCATCACGGGGGGCAGGGCGAACGGAGCCACGGAAGCGAGATTCTTCCGAACCAAAAGGGAAATTCGAGAGCTTGAGGCCGAAGTGGAAGCCCTCGAGGCCGAGTACGACAGATGCAGGGGTCTGCTGGAACAGGCCCAGCGCAGGTTCAGGATCAACACGGGGGATTTCGAGCGGATCCAGGAGGCCATGCGGAGCCTCGACATGGAGATTTGGAAGGCGGAAAGAGACTGCCAGCAGGCTCAGGAAGCCGTGAAAAAGAACGAGCACCGCCTTGAGATTTTAGAGGGCGAAGGCCGTCTGTTTGAAGCCGAATGGACCGAATGCGGCCAGCAGGAAGAAGCCTGTCTTCTGGAAGCGTCCCGGTTGGAGGAGAGGCTGTCGGGAGAGGAAAAGGAACTTTCCGATGCTTCCGAAGACGCTCGCGAATGGAGCCGAAACCGGGAGGCTCTTCGGGAGGAGCTCGGCAAGAAAGAGATCGAGTTCGAACTCGTGCGGGAGCGACTCAGCCATCTCTTGGCCCGCAAGAGGGAAGGAGAGGCCAGGCTGGGAACGCTGCGCGCTGCAACCGCAGCCAAAGAGAACGAATGCCTGCTGAACCAGGAGAAGGCTTCCTCGACCCGCCTCGAACTGAAGACGACGGAGGAGGAACTGGTCGCGGTCGAAGCGGCACGGCAAAGCTTGGACACCGAGCTTCGGGAACTCCAAGGCACCATGGAGAGCCAGAATGCTTCGGCTCAGGCGTTGGATCAGAGGCTTCGGGCTCTAAGGAAGGACGTAGAGGAATGTCGCAGGATGCGGGAGGATCTGCAGCTCAAACTGACCGAGGTGGGCCTGAAAAAGGACAATCTGAGGGAGCAGTTGTTTGAGAAATATGGAATGGCCATCTCGGAGGTGGAAATGGAAGGCGCCGGGGATGTGCCCGCAGGGGAGATGCGTGAGAAGCTCGACGGATTGTACGCAGCCCTGCAGGGCCTCGGGGAGGTCAATCCTGCGGCAATCGAGGAGTTCGAGGAGCTGGAAAGGCGGAACGCGTTTTATCAAGAACAATACGAGGACCTCCAGGCGTCGCTGGAGGCTCTTCAGCGATTGATCCAGAAGATCAATCGGATTACCCGGGATCGCTTCTTGGAGGCCTTCGAAGGGATCAATCGGCAATTTCAGTTGGTTTTCCCCAAGCTGTTCAACGGAGGAAAGGCCTGCCTCAAAATGGAGGAGGGCAAGGGGCCGCTCGAAGCTGGAATCGAGATCATCGCTCAGCCGCCGGGCAAAAAACTCCAGAACATTCATCTGTTGTCCGGCGGAGAGAAGAGTCTTGCCGCCCTAGCCCTTATCTTGGCCCTGTTTCAATACAAACCAAGCCCCTTCTGCATCCTCGATGAGGTGGATGCGGCTCTAGATGACACGAACGTGTCTCGCTTCAACCAGGTCGTGCAGGAGATCTCTCGCTCTGTCCAGTTTATCTTGATCACCCATAACAAGCAGACGATGGAGATTGCCGACACGTTGTTTGGCGTTACCATGGATTCTCCGGGCGTCTCGAGCGTCGTCTCGGTTCAGGTCCAGTAGATCGTTTCGGGAAAAACAGGATCGTTTTCGCTTCTTGCTCATTTGAGCGGGACCTGCGTTCTTTTGCTCTCGTCCGTTTATCGTTCACCTCTGGAGGAGTCTGGCCCATGAAAGGGCTTTGTGCGTTTCTGGCGGAAAGGGCGGGGATTGCCTGCGGCGTGTTCGCGGAGAGTCCGATTTGGTTGGCCCTAGGGGTGATCTTGATCGTTCTTCTCGCTGCAGGCTTCCTCGTCGTCAAGAGGGTGCGGCGGAGGCGGCGCGAATCCGGACCCTCGGAGGGGGAACCCGCGCAGAGAGAGCCTTTGCGCGAAGAGGAGGATACGAGGAGGCCCCTTTTGGATGAGGTCGGCCTGGAAGAGAACAGCTCCTTGCTACGGGCTGCGGAGCAGAGAGAATCGGGTTTGCTGGAGTCCCAACGCATGGAGGCTGCGGAGGAACCGGAATCTATCGGTTTGGAGCCGGGCCCCGGGGTGCCTTTTGTGGATCGTCTCCGTGTGAGGCTCGCAAGGACTCAGGCGCAGTTCATCGGGAGAATCGACCGGCTCCTGCTGAAGCGGAAGTCGTTGGATTCGGGAATGCTGGAAGACCTCGAGGAGATCCTGGTGGAGGCGGACCTCGGCTTGAAGACGACCCGTGCTTTGTTGGAGGAACTGGAAAAGGGGCTCTCGGATGGGGGTGTGGAAGGTGGGGATCTGGTGGGCTTTCTTAAGACCAGGATCCTTGGGGTTCTTTCCGTTCCTTGCGAGCCCATGGATGTGGGCCGGGACAAACCCTTCGTCATCATGGTGGTCGGAGTGAATGGTGTGGGGAAGACGACCACGATTGGCAAGCTCGCCGGCAAATTTGTGAGGCAGGGCCGAAAGGTCATGCTCGTGGCCGCCGATACCTTTCGGGCGGCGGCCATTGAACAATTGGAGATCTGGAGCCATCGGACCGGGTCGGATTTCGTTCGGCACAAGGCTGGCGCGGATCCTGGTGGAGTGGTGTTCGATGCGATGCGGGCGGCTGAGGCCAGAGGAACGGATGTGGTCATGGTCGACACCGCGGGGAGACTCCACACCAAAACGAACCTAATGGAAGAACTAAAAAAGATAAAACGGGTTATGCAGAAACAGCGCTCCGACGCACCCCATGAAGTCCTTCTTGTGGTCGACGCAACCACCGGCCAGAACGCGATCCAGCAGGCCAGGGTCTTTCACGAGGCCTTGGGCGTGACGGGGGTCGTCCTGACCAAGTTGGACGGATCCGCCAAGGGGGGGGTGATCGTCGGGATCGCTCATGAACTGCAAATTCCGGTTCGGTACATTGGCATCGGAGAAAAAGAAGAAGACCTGGCCGAGTTCGAACCTCTTGAGTTCGTGGAGGCCCTTTTTCACAAGGATGCCGCTGGATACACCCAGTGAAGGATCTTGATGGATTGCGGGTTGGAGAGCCTGAAGGAGGGGGGCAGATAGGGATTTTCGAGTCGCGCCGGCAATGGGGGATCGGGTAGAGGGGCAGAGGGTCTGGTCTCCGGCAGGAGAAATGGGGCATCTGTGGACAAGTTGACAGGCTCTGGGAATCCCCCTATCCTTTTCTTGATATTTTCCAACGGGGGAGAGGGACATTGCCTATGGATCTTCAGAGTTTCGACCAATTGGAAAAGCGAATTGAGGAGCTGACCGAACGTTTCGTCGCTTTGAGAGAAGAGCATCAGAGAACGCTGCAAGAGCTTAGCCTGAAAGAGAAGCAGATCGAGGAATTGAACGGCAAAATCAGCGAGTTCGATCGGACCAAGGCCCAAGTGCATTCCAGGATCGAAAGTATTCTGAAACGCTTGGAGCTTTTGCAGAGCCAATCTGGTTTGTAGAGGGTCCTGCGACCGGGGCCCTTGGAGGTCGAACGAAATCCAGGAGGCTCGCGGCGCTTTCAGCCCCGCTTTTTGTGAGGTGGAGGCTTGAAAAAGACCATAGAGGTGCAAATCCTCGGGCAAAGGATTCGCGTCCGCCATGAGGACGAGGGCTATATTCGGAAGCTGGAGACCTTCATCAACGAGAAGATCCGCATGCACGAGGGGGACGCCAAGAGCTCTTCGGGTCTTCATGCGGCCCTTCGAGGGATGATTACACTGGCGGACGAGTTTTTTTCTTTGCGTCTGGAGAAGGAACAGCTGGAAAGACAGGTTGAGGACAAGGCTAGGAAGTTGATCGATCTCATCGATGAAAAGGCCGTCTTGACGGAGGACGGCTGAGAACGGGATTCCCAAAGGGAGGATACGCGAAAGAAGGTTGCATGAGCGGGTATCTTGGGATTGCCACACTTCGGATCGTTTTGATGTGTGTATGCGCCCTGTTGCGCGGGTGGTCGCCGATGTCCGGGGTCACCCGAATCCAGATGGCAGGGAGAGCAACGCGTTGCGGTCGTTTTTGGGATGGCAGGCTGTGGATGTGGACGGATCTGGACAGGAAGCGAAGGGGGGCCTGCCAGACGTTGCAGCGTGATCCCTACAGGGAAGGCTATGTCGCGCCTGTTTGTCTCCGTGGTGGAGGACGCTGGGAGGGGGGAAGCCATAGGAAGGAACAGCGCAGAGTTCATAGACATCTCGAAGGCCGAATCCTCGCGGACTTGACGATGCGCTCCTGCTCCCCTTGCCTCACCGATCTGCCCCAAGAACGGACGCAGCCGGATCCGGTTTGAGACAATCTCTTCTCTTCGCCTGCTCTCACCTCTTTCCTTCCTTCCGACCGTAAGTGAATTCTTTTTCGCCCGTCGGATTGGCGGCGTGTGCCGTCCGTTGGGCTCCGTAAGAAGGAGGTGATTGGTTTGCTTTCGACATTGATTTGGACGCTGCTGGTACTGGCTGTCGGCTGCGCTGGCGGTTTTTTCGGAGGCAACCTCTATCGCAAGCGGCTGTATGACGCCGAAGTGGCTTCTGCGGGAGATTTGGCCAAGAAGCTCCTGGAAAATGCGAGAAAAGAAGCAGAGAACATCAAGAAGGAAGCCAAGATCCAGGCGAAAGACGAGATTTTCAGAGCTCAGGCCGAGTTTGAACAGGAGACGAAGGAAAGGAGGGCTGAGCTGCAGCGGCTGGAGAAGAGATTGCTCCAGAAGGAGGAGAACTTCGAGAAGAAAATGGAGCTGTTGGACAAGAAGGAATTCGACCTCACCAAGAGGGAAAGAAGAATCTACAAGATCGAAAAGGCGCTGGAGGAAAAGGGCGCTCAGCTCCAGAACAGTCTCGAAGAGGCTCGGGCGAAGTTGGAGAGGATCGCGGGGATCACCAAGGAAGAGGCGAAGAGCATGTTGATGGAGTCTCTCCTTGAAGAAGTAAAACATGAGTCTGCGAAACACATCAAGCAAATCGAGGACCGAACGCGGGAAATCGCGGATAAGAAGGCGAAAGAAATCCTCGCCCTGGCCATCCAGAGGTACGGGGGCGACTATGTGGCCGAAAGGACGGTATCGATTGTGAATCTGCCCAACGAGGAGATGAAAGGGCGGATCATCGGCCGCGAAGGAAGGAACATCCGGGCCTTGGAGGCGATCACAGGAGTGGATCTGATTATCGACGACACGCCCGAGGCCGTTATCTTGTCCGCTCACAATCCCATCCGGAGGGAAGTGGCGAAGATCAGCCTGGAGAGATTGATTTCGGACGGCAGGATTCACCCGGCTCGGATCGAGGAAGTGGTCAAGAAGGTCGAGGAAGAAATGGAGGAGACGATCCGGGAGATCGGAGAGCAGGCCACCTTCGACGTGGGGGTCCACGGGATCCATCCGGAGATCATCAAGCTCCTGGGGAGGTTGAAATACAGGACGAGCTTTGGCCAGAACGTGTTGCAGCACTCGATTGAGGGGGCTTTTCTGTGTGGAATCATGGCTGCTGAACTGGGGCTGGACGTCAAGGAAGCCAAGCGGGCGGCTCTGCTCCACGATATCGGCAAGGCCGTTGATCATGAAGTGGAAGGATCCCATGCCATGATCGGCGCAGACCTCGCCCGAAAATACGGCGAAAGCGACGCGATCGTCAACGCCATCGCTGCCCACCACGAGGAGGTGAAGCCTGAATCCATTCTTCCGCTGCTGGTACAGGCTGCGGACGCCCTGTCTGGGGCCCGGCCCGGTGCAAGACGGGAAATGCTCGAAACTTATGTAAAAAGGCTCGAGGATCTGGAGAGGATCGCCCAGTCGTTCCCGGGAGTCGAGAAATGTTA